>ERZ791929.3-NODE-3-length-494858-cov-25.060541_pt1 | contig 494858 bp, 421 predicted proteins | sample MGYA00510129_ERZ791929 | MGnify/ENA primary metagenome ERZ791929 (study PRJEB30046, sample SAMN00792049) | human gut metagenome | study: EMG produced TPA metagenomics assembly of the A metagenome-wide association study of gut microbiota in type 2...
AAAAGAAAACTGGCTTTGGGATACAAAGCCCAAAACCAGTTTGTCTACAGTCTGATGTATCAGCAAAGAGTTGCTGATACAGTACCGGGGGCATCTCAGCCGTCGATGCAGGGCCCGGACCGTGAACGGAAAACTTTCAGCCATAAACGCATATTTAAAGTGTATGGGATTGGAGGCCCATAAAGTGAAATTCCTGAAGGTCCAGAAAAGAATCTATATGGATGAGAAACGGGATCTGACAGAACAGGACTGCAGACGGCTGTTGGAGACAGCCAGCCGTACAGGAAAGACCCAGTTATATTTCCTCATGCTGGTTTTGTACGGGACAGGCATACGAATCAGTGAACTGCCATATGTGACTGTGGAGGCTGTTTATCAGGGAAATGCTGAAATAAATATGAAGGGAAAATACAGGGTCATTATTTTTCCAAGAAATCTGGTCAGACAGCTTAAGGAGTATATAAGGGATGCAGATATAAAAAGCGGATGTATATTCAGGACAAAGAGCGGAAAATGTCTGGACAGAAGTAATATATGCCATTCCATGAAGAAAATATGCCGGGAGGCGAGGGTGGACCAGTCAAAGGTATTTCCTCATAATTTCCGTCATCTGTTTGCAAAGAGCTTCTATGCCATCGAGAAAAATCTGGCACATCTGGCAGACATTCTGGGACATACCTCCATAGAGACAACGCGGATTTACGTGGCATCCAGCCTGAAACATTATGAGAAGGTGATGAACCGTATGGGAATTGCAAAGGACATTAAAATACCACAGAATAATCATTCTGTGGTACTTTCTCCGCCTGGGCGTGTATCAAAAAGAATCCGCTAAGGATTTTATAGGAAACTCAGAGGAACAATCAAGCAAATTTGACACACCAAGAAACCGGCAAGTATTTTTTTCCTTCCCGGTCTTGTTTGCTTTGAGGAAAAATAATATATGTATATTGACGCAGTCCGCCTTTTATTATAAAATACAAGAAGATTGTAATTTTGGTTTGCAGAAATGCCGGCATGATACCACAGAATGATTATTCTGGGGTAATCCACATGAAAACGCCGGAATTCACATGCATCACCGGATTGGTGCTGCTTAAGGAAGGAGATACAGAGATGGTGAGTTGTTCCTTGTTAGAGTATCTGGCCTTGAAGGCAAAATGTGAGTATATGTCAGATTTACGATTCATGCACGTGGAAGAACGGTGGCTGAGGGAATTCATCCTGCGTAACAGAGATGACTTTACACAGGAAGAATGGAAGGAGGCGTGTATCTATCTGACAGGACAGAAGGCATCCACTGAGGATGAGGCAATCGGAACAATCCTGCATCGCTGGACGGATACGAAAGACCGGCCAGGCATGAATTACAGGACAGATATGAATTGCAGGACAGACAGGCAGGATAAAATTTAATAGGAGAGGGCCATGGGAGAAATAGAAAAATTTATAATCATGGAGGATGAAATTGCCCGTGACGGAGGGCGTTATCCGGAATATACATATACATTTCTGATTGGCCTCCAGTCATTTTCAGAAGGGATTGCCAGAGGGTATGTAAAATCATTCCATGTGGAAAAATTATTATACTTCCAGGGGCTTGACCAGATGATCTTCATTATGGAAGATATAATGGATGCAGTGGGTGCCCCCATGAGAGGGAGAGTCCCCCGGAGTCTGACCGGTAAACGGAATAAAGATGCAGTAACGGTTCCCTTTGTGGATTTGAGAGGGAAAATAAAGAAGGAGTATGGTTTTGAGCGGGAGGTTTTAAGGGAATTTCCGGTTTATCCCGCGGTCTCTGTCCGGGTTGTGGGCCGTCAGGACGCAGGGATACAGGGGATATTCCGCTCTAAATATGGGGATGTGGGATTCAGGAGCGGTGTGGAGCTTATGCGTTTGATGTACGAGTTTTTTGAGAAAATGTGCTAAAGCAATTTCAAGAGCTGTTGCCCCAGCTCTTTTTCTATTTTAATCAGCTGCCGGTCCAGGCCGGACTTTTCATAAAACCATGGATTCTCAGGGCTTTATATACTATAATTAATAATCATCAGGGCAATAAGGCCCTATTCCAGGTAATGGAATTAAACAGGAAAACAGGAAACAGCGAAAGAAGACCAGGAGATACCATATGCCAAATATAATTGAAATAACAGATTTTGCGGCCCCGGAGCTGGATATTTACGCCCGGCTTACAGAGGGGCAGCTTTTAAACCGTCATGAACCGGACAAGGGCGTTTTTATTGCTGAAAGCCCCAAGGTGATAGAGCGCGCTCTGGACGCGGGATGCGTTCCCATATCCATGCTGATGGAAAAGAAGCATGTGGAAAGCCAGGCACGGGAAATAATACAGCGCTGCGGTGAAATCCCAGTGTATGCGGCGGAATTTGATGTATTGACACAGCTTACCGGGTTTCACCTGACACGGGGCATGCTCTGTGCAATGTACCGGCCGCCCCTGCCCGGGCCTGAGGAAATCTGCGAAGGGGCGCGCCGGATTGCTGTGCTGGAAAATGTCATGAATCCCACCAATGTAGGAGCTATATTCCGCTCAGCAGCAGCCCTGAATATGGACGGAGTTCTGCTGACATCCGCCTGCAGCAATCCTCTCTACCGCCGCGCCGTACGGGTGAGCATGGGAACCGTTTTCCAGATTCCATGGACCTTTCTGGACAGCCGGCTGTCCTGGCCTCAGGAGGGGGTGGGATTTTTGCGGGAGCTGGGATTTGCGACAGCTGCCATGGCATTAAACGATGACTCTGTCAGTATTGATGATTCCGGTTTGATGTCAGAGGAAAAACTGGCTATTATCCTGGGGACAGAAGGGGATGGGCTGGCGGCAGGAACCATTGCGGGCTGTGATTATACGGTCCGCATTCCCATGTCTCACGGCGTTGATTCGTTAAATGTCGCTGCGGCAAGCGCCGTTGCTTTCTGGCAGCTTGGACGCAGGTAAGAGATTGATAAGATGCGGAGGAGGCGGAAAATATGGCTGATAATACACAGGAAAAATATATTCTTTTAGCAGTAAACGGAACGCTTATGCGCGGATTGGAACTGGAGGGGAATTTACGGGAGGCAGGAGCTGAATTCGGGTTTGAGGCCAGAACGGAGGTAAGTTAGAGAGGAAAGAGAAACGGATATTTTGCAGGAAGTTCCGTGGTTCAGAAGGCATGGCAAAAAGAATGCCGCAGGATGTTTCATATGCGGCAAGTGTGAATATATTTGTGCCTGCTACAGGCGAAGCACACCGATTCCCACCAGTCCGGGACCGGTGTGTACAGCCAGGGACGCGGTGATGGCCTTTTCCATAATCAGGCGTCCTTCCGGGATACCGGCAATCAGCCGGGGTCTCAGTTCATCGGATGCATCCTGCCCCTGACCGTTTAACAGGGCGGTCAGGCAGGGGCGGCCGCCTGCAAAGGACCTGGCTTCTGTCAGCAGCCGGGATAGTCCCTGCCTGGCTCCGCGTATCTTAGCGGCAGTATAGTATACTCCGTCCTCATTGCAGGAGATAATGGGTTTTATGTTTAGAATGCTGCCTACCACGGAGGTGACCAGACCAATTCGGCCTCCCTTTCGCAGGTAGGTCAGTGTATCCATATAATAGAAAACCTTGGAATCCCCCACCTTTTTGGGAAGCATTTCTTTCAGCTCATCAAAACTTCTGCCTTCTTCCAGCTGCATCGCTGCCCATACGGCCAGTATACCGGCTCCAAAGGAAATACTCCTGGTGTCCAGCACAAAGGAAGTCAGCTCCTTTTCATCCCCCAGAATGCTTCCCACCGTATTATATGTACCGCTTAATCCACTGGAAATACAGAATGCCAGCACATGGGTATAGCCCTCAGCCTTTATTTCTTCAGCCATATCTTTCACATCCTGGGGACTGGGGGTTGAAGTGGCGGGAATTTCTCCCGGAAAACGCTGATAAATGGTCTCAGGCAGAATATCCACCCCGTCAACATAATCTCGTTCCGGATAAATGATATGAAGGTGCATTACCTTCATGTGAAATCTCTGGATTAACTCATGGGATACATCGCAGCCAGAATCAATTAAAATCGCTGTTTTCATACAACACCTCCATATGTAGTATTCGATACTATATATAAAAGTATCTCATAACACAATGGCTGTGTCAACATGAAAATGAATATATCTCCTGTTTACTAAAACTGTAAGCGGAGCCGCACTGTTTCATGGAAGTCCGAAGCAGCGTTTCTTTAAGCATGTCCAGCAGGTCCCTTTCTGTAATCTGATTTCCGCCTGAAAGAATGCAGCGCCGTATATTAGTCTGGATATTGCCATGAACGGCGGGAAAGGATATAATATCAGCATGTATCAGCACAAGAGGTGCAAAAACAGTACAAGAAGGGTAAGAGTTGCGTTGGATGAGATAGCAGACAGCAGGAAAAAATTGTCAGAATCCATAGAATATCTGTTGAGCAGAAAAAGCCTGGATGATATCCCGGTAAGTGAAATTGTAAAGATGGCAGGCGTATCAAGAAGGACCTTTTACCGTCATTTCTGTGATAAGTACGAACTGGTAAACTGGTATTACGATGAATTTTACGAAGAGAGCTTTGGCAGCATTGTGTTGGGCGCCGGTCTGGAGGAAGCGCTGACCCAGTGCCTGAAGATTTACCGGCAAAAGCGCAGTGTCCTGAAACATGCATATGAGAGCCGTGATATCAATGGCCTGAAGAATCATGATATCGAGATTACCAGAAGGATTTATGAGACATTCCTAAAGCAAAGGGGAGCCGACATCCGGTCTGAGATTATGTGGTTTTCCATTGAAATAGCTGTGCGCGGCGGAAGCGACATGGTGATTCAGTGGATGCTTGGCAATATAGATCTTCCGGCTGAGAAGATGGCGCGGCTGATTTGTGAAACCCTGCCGGAAGAGATTAAAAAATATCAGATGTCTCCTGTCACACATGTGTAAATCTGTGACTTCCCTTTTGACGCGTCCCCTGCTATACTGCACATGTAATAAAGAATGCCATGAAGGAGAACAGTAGTACAGAGGCTTTTCTTACAGAGAGCGCCCGGTTGGTGGAAGGACGCAGGAAAGACTGTATGAATACGCTCCGGAGCAGCAGCCTGAAGGTTTTAGTAGGGTTTGACGGGAACGCCCGATACAGCGTGAGAGTGTTGACAGACACTCGATGAGGAATGTTCTGTGAAGGACATTCAAGTACAGAGGTGGTACCGCATAACCTGCCCTCTGCAGCAAGCTGCTGCAGGGGCTTATTTTTTTGTCTAAAAGGAGGAAGACATGGGAATTTATGAAGAATTGGAAGCGCGGGGACTGATTGCGCAGGTGACGGATGAGGCAGAGATAAGAGAGCTTGTAAATGCGGGAAAGGCTAAGTTCTATATTGGCTTTGACCCCACGGCGGATTCCCTGCATGTGGGGCATTTTATGGCACTGTGTCTGATGAAAAGACTGCAGATGGCGGGAAACCGCCCCGTGGTCCTGTTGGGCGGGGGCACCGGATACATCGGCGATCCGTCGGGCCGCACCGACATGCGCTCCATGATGGGGCCGGATGTGATTCGCCGCAACTGTGAATGCTTCAAGAGGCAGATGGAACGGTTCATTGATTTTGACGGGGAGAATGGAGCCATTGTTGTAAATAATGCGGACTGGCTGCTGAATCTGAATTACATTGAACTGCTCCGGGACGTGGGAGCCTGTTTTTCCGTAAACAATATGCTTCGGGCGGAATGCTATAAGCAGAGAATGGAAAAAGGACTGTCATTCCTGGAATTCAATTACATGATTATGCAGTCCTATGATTTTTACCATCTGTACAAGGAACTTGGCTGCAACATGCAGTTTGGAGGGGACGACCAGTGGTCTAATATGCTGGGAGGAACGGAGCTGATTCGGAGGAAGCTGGGAAAGGACGCGTATGCCATGACCATTACCCTTCTCATGAACTCAGAAGGAAACAAGATGGGTAAGACTGCAAGAGGCGCTGTATGGCTGGATCCGGAGAAGACATCTCCCTTTGAGTTTTACCAGTACTGGAGGAATATCGCGGACGCGGATGTGATGAAATGCATCCGTATGCTGACCTTTATTCCGGTGGAAGAGATTGATGCCATGGACGGATGGGAGGGAGCACAGCTAAACAGGGCAAAGGAAATCCTGGCCTATGACCTGACTGCTCTGGTCCACGGGGAAGAAGAGGCACGCAGGGCAAAGGAGACCTCCGTTTCCCTGTTTACCGGGGCCATGGATGATGACAACATGCCGTTTACAGAGGTTGGGGAGGAAAAACTTGTCCAGGGCAGCATCAATATCATGGATCTCCTGGTGCTGTGCAGACTGGCGGCCTCAAAAAGCGAGGCCAGAAGGCTGATCACACAGGGCGGCATCCAGGTCAGCCAGAAAAGGGTGGAATCCATAGACTTTACCGTGACCCGGAACATGCTGATGGACGGAATCATCATTCAAAAGGGCAAAAAGGTGTTTAGAAAAGCAGGGCTGAAATAGTAAAATGACTGCCGTATAAGCCGTCACATAGGTTTCAGATTTTTCTCCAGCCGTTCAACCATCCATGCAAAGCGTCTGGCGCGTCCGTCGTCTGTCCTGGCATCATAGTATGCCCTGGTATAGGTTTTTTGGACGGATGGAGGCATTTTCTGAAAATTAGTATAGGCCGGCTCATGTTCTTTTAAAAGGCCGGCCACGGTCCCGATTTGTTCTGCTGTGACAGCAGGCGGTCCGGAAGGCTTGTCCCATTGACCGTTCTTCCTGGCCTCCTGTATTTTCTCTCTTCCAAAATCAGTCATCAGGCCGCGTTTTTCCAGGTCTTCTGCCAGAGCTTTATTTTTTTCAGACCATTTGCTGTCCTTTCTGCGGGCAGAAAAATATTTGATATAGGATTCATCGTCAATCCGTTTCATCACTCCGTCAATCCATCCAAAGCACAGTGCCTCTTCCAGGGCGTCGCCGGCCTTAAACGCTGTATTCTTTGACTTTTCAAACTTCAGCCATATGCCGCCGCCGGACATGCAGTGATTTATCAGCCAAATGCGGAACTCGTCACGTGTCTTAAAGTGAAGGGGCTCGTTCATAATACATTCTCCGTTCTGTATTGGGGTGAATTCAGGTGCTTAAATTATAACATGGGTCAGGGAAAAAGAATAGGACCTGTGGGAAGATATCAGAGCGGGCAGACTGGAACCGAGGAAAAACCGCTGTAATCTGGTGATATATACTTTGTTTTTATGGGGTTGTCTGTTATAATATTCAAAACGATTGACGGTTCTGAGTGTGACGGCAGAAGGAGATATTAATGGAACGCAGAAAAGTGATGACCATTGCGGCAGTTTTGATTTCAGTTATGGTGGCTGTTGGGGCCTGCGGTAAGATGATGGGAGATGCCCCAGTGCCGGCAGAAAAGGCCGGAGTCTCATCGGGAGACAGGAAGGCACCGGCAGACAGTACTGAAAAAGCTGAGGCAGGTACGGCAGATACGGAAAAGAATGAAAAAGAAAGAACAAAAAAACAGAGTCCGACGGAGACACAGGCCGAATCAGAACAGGCTGCTCTCAACGTGCAGGAAGTGCCTGTTCTAAAGGGTGAAGCAGAGCCTGCGAAGCTGGATTCTTCCGGTCTCCTGGCTAAGGCATCGCCTGAAACCAGCGCCATGACTCTGTTCATATACGACGGAACCTCTGTGCGCCTTTACTATATGTTTGACAGCGAAAAGGAGAGGGAGATACTGGATGACTTAAGTTCCGTAAAGGCAGAGCCGGCGGAGGACTGGTCGGCCAAGGATGCCTCCCTGCCTGTTTACGGAATTGAGATTGGCCGGGAGGATGGACTGAGCCTGTTTGCGGCGTGGACCAACGGCAGGTGGATTGCCCAGGATGGGTCTGTGTATCAATTCGATTATGATTTTGAAGCTCTGAAGCAGAGGAAGGAGTGGGAGAGTGCAGGAGAGCTGCCCTCTTTTACAAACTTTCCGTGTGCGCGGGTATTTACACAGGAAAAAGAACAGTGGAATACCCGGTTCCTGGTTCCGGCAGCTCCTTTAAATCCTCCCAGGGGAATTACCATGACGCTGGATTCCTGGGATAATGATATAGCGGCAGTGACCATTAACAATGAGAGCGGAGGGGAATGGAGCTGCGGTGAATTTTATGAGCTGCAGGTTCTGATTGACGGCGTGTGGTATGAGATTCCGGCCATGCCGGGCAACTGGGGATTTAACTGCATGGGGTTTTATATACCGGACGGAGGCAAACAGAGCATGATCAATCATCTGACAATGTACGGGGAACTTCCGTCAGGAACATACCGTCTTGTCATCAAGGAATTGTCCGCAGAGCATGTCATACCGTGATTTTATCAGGAACACGCTGCGGGGCCTGCTGGCTGGGGAAGAAGGCAGCGTTCTAAAAGCACGATGCTGGAGGACGCAGACAGGAACTCCTGGGTGGTGAGCATGGATTTTTGCTGCTGCTTCAGTTCATCGTGCCGGAAATTCCGTCGGTATTCCTTGGGGGAGCATCCATACTGCCGCCTGAAGCCGCTGTTAAAATATTTGGAATCAGAAAAACCGCAGGACATGCAGATGTCTAACAATGGGAAGTCCGTCAGCAATAAAAGCTGGCGGGCTTTTTCGCATCGGATTTTGGCCAGGTATTCCTGAAAGGGAAGTCCCAGGTAATCCTTAAAAAAGTGGGATAGGTAGGTAAGGCTCAAATCTTCTTTGCGGGCAATGTCCGACAGGAGAAGTTTTTCTGAATAATGTTCGTCGATATAGTGGGTGATTTTGCGCATGCGTGAAGCCTTGCTCTGGGAGGCGTTTTTTTCCTTGTCGGACAGAAGCCTGTTGGGCAGGGTGTCCAGCAGGCCGGCAAAGAGCAGATTTAAAAGTCCGACACATTTTAATTCAAATTTGTCAGCTTTTTTCAGGTAAAGGCAGGCAAGCTCTATCATCATGTCATACAGTTTTTTGCAGACATCCGTCCCGTCCCTTTGAAGAATCAGGGAGGTAAATTCCAGATTGGCAATCCGCGGGTAGTAAGAAGAAAAAAAGGATGGGTGTACCTGTAATGAAACTAAGAGGGCAGGGGAATCAGCTTTCAGCTCATGGCTTTGAAATGGATTCACAACAAAGAAATCCCCGGTTTCCAGGCTGTGGGTTTCATTTTGGGCCTGAAGAAAGAGACTGCCGTCCAGAAGAAGGCAGAGCTCAAAATCCTTATGGATATGGGGGGTGCGGTAAAGCATATTTACAAGAAAAAGCTTAAAGTTCATCTGGCTGTGGGATATGATTTCAAACTCCTGGTTCATGGTATCTCCTCCCTTTCTGACAGTATACGTCCCCAGGGGCGGGCTTGTAAAGTAAAAAGCAAATTTGTCATGGTTTGAACCGTAAATTTGTTTGGGATTTGAGGCCGGGAACTTGATATAGTATAGGTATGAGATACAGATAACCGATGAATCAGGAGGGTAAGGATATGACAAAATTCAAGTTTTCCGTGGGACCGTGGAATGTGCATTCAGGAGCGGACTCCTACGGACCCGCGACCAGAGATGAAATTGCCTTTGAGGAGAAAATCAGAACATTCGCTGAGCTGGGGTTTTCCGCCATCCAGTTCCACGATGACGATGCGGTGCCCAACATCAATGATTATACGGAGGAAGAGATAAAGGAAAAGGCCAGAACCCTTAAAAAGATGCTGGATAAATACGGACTGGCTGCTGAGTTTGTGGCTCCCAGGCTCTGGATGGACGGGCGGACCGCGGACGGCGGATTTATGAGCACCTCAGAGGAGGACAGGGAATACGCCATGTGGAGGGCTTACCGCTCCATTGACATTGCAAAGGAGCTGGGCTGTAATATGGTGGTGCTGTGGCTGGCAAGGGAGGGCACCCTCTGCGCGGAGTCCAAATCCCCTGTATGGGCCACGAAGATGCTGATTCAGGCCATCAATAAAATGCTGGAATATGATTCTGATATCCTTATTTGCATTGAGCCCAAGCCAAACGAGCCCATTGACAGAAGCATCTGCGGGACCATGGGCCATGTGCTGGCAGTGTCGGCAGCCACCATTGACCCGGGACGGGTGGGCGGTAATCTGGAGAGCGCCCATGCCATCCTGGCCGGCCTTGACCCTGCCCATGAAATCGGGTTTGCAATGGCAATGGGAAAACTGATGACCGTCCATCTCAATGACCAGAACGGTATCAAGTATGACCAGGATAAAGCCTTTGGTGTGGAAAACCTGAGGGCTGCCTTTAACCAGGTAAAGGTGCTGAAGGAGAATGGCTACGGTGAAAACGGGGAGTATGTGGGCCTGGATGTAAAAGCCATGAGGACCACCAGGGATCAGGACAGCTATAAGCATCTGGAGAACAGCCTGAACATATTTAAGGCACTGGAAGAAAAGGCGGACCGGTTTGACTATGAGTTCCAGAAGGAATGTGTGAGGAACAGAGACTTTGAGGGGCTGGAAATGTATGTGATGAATCTCCTGATGGGCCTTGTCTGATGTGAATGTGAAGGATGGTAACAGCGGATAGGAAGGTAAAACGGGAAGGCCAACTGGAAAGGCCAAAGGCATAAACCCGTGAAAGGGGGTGTTGTGGTGGCTGATGAGAGGGCAGCGCAAAACAAGAGAGCAGCAAAAGGCAAAAGGGCGGTGGCGGCAGGACATATATGCATTGACATCACTCCCCTGTTCCCGAAAGGGAGCACAGGAGAGGCAGGAAGGATACTGGCGCCCGGACAGCTGGTACAGATGGAGGGGGTGAATATCCATCCCGGCGGGGCAGTGGCCAATACAGGCCTGGCCATGAAGCACCTGGGAGTGGATGTCCGTCTGATGGGTAAGATAGGAAAGGATGAACTGGGAACCCTTATCCTTAACTGCCTGGAGAAATACGGGGCGGCTGAGGATATGATTTTGGCGGACCAGGAAAAGACTTCTTATTCCGTTGTCCTGGCTATTCCGGGAATTGACCGTGTTTTCCTTCATGATCCGGGCGCCAATGTGAATTTTTCGGGCAGCGATCTGGATTTTGAGGCGATCAAAGAGGCGGACCTGTTCCATTTCGGATATCCCACCCTGATGCAAAACATGTACCGGAACCAGGGGGAAGAGATGGCCCGGATGTTCAGGCAGATAAAAGAGGGGGGAACCGCCATATCCTTAGACATGGCCGCCATTGACCCGGCCTCAAAAGCAGCCGGAGCGGACTGGAAAGGGATTTTGGGAAATATATTGCCCTATGTGGATTTCTTTGTGCCAAGCGCCGAGGAGCTGTGCTTCATGCTGGATGGGGAGCGTTACCGGGAGTGGACCAAACGGGCGGATGGAAGGGACGTCACAGAGGTGATCCGGGTCCGGGATGTAAAGCCTCTGGGTCAGATGGCCCTGGACATGGGGGCCAGGGTTGTCCTGATTAAATGCGGCGCTTTAGGCATCTATTACCGCACGGCATGCAAAAACGGCATAGAGGACATGTGCAGGCAGCTGAATCTTTCCATGGAAGCCTGGAAGGGCAAAGAGGGCTTTGAGCCGAGCTTTGAACCGGATACAGTGGTATCCGCCACAGGCGCGGGGGATACCAGCATAGCCGCCTTCCTGGCCTCTGTTCTCGGAGAAGCTGATTTAAAGGAGGCAGTGGAGATGGCAGCAGCAGAAGGGGCATGCTGTGTGGCTGCTTATGACGCCCTCAGCGGATTACGGTCCCTGGAGGAAATGAAAGAGAGAATCAGGAAGGGATGGAGCAAACGGGAATACAGACCGTGACAGGGCGGAGTGTAAAAAAGCAGCAGAACCAACCATGAAAGGAGAAAAAAGATGGCAAAGAGACTGACATACGCAATGGTAGGCGGGGGTCCGGATGGGTTTATCGGCGATGCCCACCGCCGGGCAATCGGGCTGGATGGAACAGCAGCCATCGCGGCAGGGGTATTTTCAAGAAACCGTGAGAAATCATTGCAGATGGCGGAAAGCCTTGGCATTTCCCCGGACCGGTGTTATGAGGATTACCAGACAATGGCCAGGGCTGAGGGGGAACGTGAGGACGGCATTGACTTTGTGACAGTGGTCACCCCCAACCAGTCCCATTATGAAATCTGCCGGGCCTTTTTGGAGGCGGGAATCCATGTGGTATGCGATAAGCCAGTGACAACAACGTACCGGCAGGCAAAGGAGCTGGAAGCCCTGGCAGAGGATAAGGGACTTCTGTTTATGGTTACCTATACCTACATGGGTTATGTGACTGCAAAATATGCCAGGGAGCTGGTGGCCTCCGGCGCCATCGGAGAGGTACGCACGGTCATGGCGGAATATCCCCAGGGCTGGCTTGCCTTTGAGGACGATTTCGGGGGAAAACAGGGAGAGTGGCGCTGCGACCCCGGTCAGTCAGGCGGAGTGAACTGTCTGGGAGACTTAGGCACCCATGTGGAGAACGCGGTGGCTGCCATGACCGGGCTTAAGATTAAGCGCCTTCTGGCTAAGATGGATGTCATTGTGCCCGGGCGGGTACTGGATGACAACGACAGCATTCTGGTGGAATATGACAACGGCGCCACCGGAATATACTGGACGTCGCAGGTGGCGGTGGGCCATGACAACAGCCTGAGAATCCGTATCTACGGCAGTAAAGGCACCATCCAATGGTTCCAGGAAACGCCTGATAAGATTACGGTTATTGACGCAGACAATACCATCCGGGAAATACACCGCGGATACGGCGCCATCGGGGAAAGGGCAGGTAAATACGCAAGGATTCCGGCCGGACATCCCGAAGGCTGGTTTGAGGCCATGGGCAATCTCTACCGCAGCTTTGCACAATGCGTAAGCGCAAAAAAGGATGGAACGTTTACAGCGGAAATGGTGGATTATCCCACGGTGAGCCAGGGCGCTGAGGGGCTGGCGTTTGTGGAAGCCTGTCTGGAAAGCAATCAGAACGGGAATACGTGGGTGGAGTTTAGGAGGAAATGATTATGGCAAGACCGGTAACGATTTTTACAGGACAGTGGGCTGATTTGGGTTTGGAGGAGATGTGCAGGACAGCAAAGGACATGGGATACGACGGACTGGAGATTGCCTCCTGGGGCCAGATTGATTTGCAGAAGGCAGCGGAGGATCCGGAGTATGTAAAGAACCTGAAGGGCACTCTGGAAAAATACGGACTTGGATGCTGGGCTATCGGCGCCCACCTGCCGGGCCAGTGTGTGGGCGATGTGTGGGACCCGCGTCTGGACGGGTTCGCGCCCCCAGAACTGGCGGGCAAGCCGGAGGAAATCAGGGCATGGGGCATACAGCAGTTAAAATACGCTGCCATGGCCGCGAAGGCCATGGGAGTCAAGGTGGTGACCGGCTTCATGGGTTCACCTATCTGGAAGATGTGGTATTCATTCCCCCAGACCACAGAGGAAATGGTAGAGGAGGGATTTAAACAGATTAAGGAGCTGTGGACCCCTATCTTCGATGTGTTTGACCAGTGCGGCGTGAAGTTTGCCCTGGAGGTCCATCCGACGGAAATCGCCTTTGACTATTACAGCACGCAGAAACTGCTGGAAGTGTTTGAATACCGCGAGACACTGGGTATTAATTTTGACCCCAGCCATCTGATTTGGCAGGGAATGGACCCGGCCATGTTCCTCTATGATTTTGCCTCCAGGGTATATCATGTACATATCAAGGATGCGGCCGTGAACCTGAACGGAAGAAATGGAATCCTGGGCTCCCATATCACCTTCGGAGATCCAAGACGGGGGTGGAACTTTGTATCGCCGGGCCACGGGGATGTGGATTTTGATAAAATCATCCGGATACTGAATGTGAAGGGCTATGAAGGGCCTCTTTCCATTGAATGGGAGGACAGCGGCATGGACCGTATTTTCGGGGGTACAGAGGCGTGCGCGTTTACGAAGAAGATCAATTTCTCACCGTCAGATATTGCCTTTGACGACGCATTAAAGACAAAGTAAGAAGGACAGGTAAAGGACAATGCTGGTAAACTTAAATGATGTATTGGTTCCCGCCAGGAAGGGGAAGTATGCGGTGGGACTGTTTAACACGGTCAACCTGGAGCTGGCCAGAGGCGTGATGGAGGCTGCCGAGGAACTGGATTCCCCTGTTATCATCGGAACAGCAGAGGTACTGCTGCCCTATGGTCCCTTAGAGGACCTGGCAAACCTTCTGATTCCCATGGCAGAGAGGGCGTCGGTTCCGGTGGTGGTGCATTTGGATCACGGCCTGAGGGAGGAGACATGCAGGCTGGCTCTGGAACTGGGATTCAGCTCCATTATGTACGACTGTTCCACTATGGACTACGGGGACAATATGGAGCATGTAAAAAAGATGGCTGAAACAGCTCATTCCTTTGGTGCTTCCATTGAGGCGGAGCTGGGCCATGTAGGGGATAATGAAGGAGGAAGCGCTGAAGGAAGCGGCCCTGGGGCCGAACCGTCGCAGTTTTACACGGATCCGGTCCAGGCGCGGGACTTCATTGACCGGACCGGGGCAGATGCACTGGCCATTGCCGTGGGCACGGCCCATGGAGCCTATAAGCTTCCGCCTAAGCTGGATTTTGACCGGATTTCGGAAATTGCAGAAACCATTTCCACACCTCTGGTCCTTCACGGCGGATCCGGTCTGTCTGACTCTGATTTCAGGACAGCGGTTGAACGGGGAATCAGCAAGGTCAATATTTTTACAGATATCAACCAGGCCGGGGCCAGGGCCGCAGGCAGCGGATACAGGGAAGGAATAGGACTTACGGATATGATACTGCCTGAGATAGAGGCGGTGAAACGGTCCGTGATGGAAAAGATGAGGCTGTTCGGCTCTGCGGGGCAGGGGAGCGGAAGATAATAATATGAAATAAAGAGGGATGCAGTACCGGCTTACGCTGGTTTTGCATCCCCTTTTGCTATATTGAGGAATTCCTCCATGGCCCGGCTGAAATACCGTCCGTTTTTCCAGTAAAAATACAGATTCCTCTGGCAGAGGCTGCCGTCCAGCTTATAGTACACCACGCCGGGGTGGAAGGGGACCTGTTTAATCAGAGTATCGCTGATGAAGGATATGCCCATTCCGGAACAGGTGATGTTGTAGGATGTAAGCTGCTGGTCCAGTTCAAACCGGATGTCAGGGGTAATGTTATGGCCGGCCAGGATTTTCACCGCCCGTTTTCTGGTATCATTATCCGGCTTAAGCATGATATAAGGCTCCCCGCTGAACCGCTCCAGGGGAACAGGCGCAATGCTGCTGTCCAGGAAGGAAGCGTCATGAATCATTTCAAGAGGAATCTGGTACCGGGCTGCTTCCCTGTTTACGTCAAGGGCTGCCGGCACTGCCAGAAGCAGGTATTCCGTTCGGTAGACACGGCTGTCAAAGGCAGTCTTGTCCAACTGGCAGTTATCAATCATAAGGTCGATTCCGCCGTTTTGCAGCAGTAATTTGAGTTCCGATGTATTTTCTTCCATCAATTCCACCTTTACCATGGGAAACTGCCGTGTAAAGCTGCCAATCAGAGGAGGAAGCACCCATGATGAAAAAAGACTGCTGCCGCCCAGAACCAGTTTTCCTGTTTTTAATCCGCCCCAGTCATTCATGAAGCTGCTGAATTCATGTTCTACGGAGATGATTTGTTCCACAGAGCTGATATACCGTTTGCCGAACTCAGTGAGGGTCAGGGGCTTTGTACTTCTGTCAAAAATAGGATAGCCTATGTGTTCCTCAACTCTTTTTACGGTGGCGCTTAAGGAGGGCTGTGATATGAACAGCTTCCTGGCTGCTTTGGAAAAGCTTTTTTCCTGATAGACCGTGTAGATGTATTCCATTCCCTGAAACATAACATCCCCCTTTATTTTCCAAAAAGTATACTTTCAAAGTTATAATCAATATAGAACCATATGTATTGGATTATATTATAACCCAGCCTTATAATAACATCAACTTGATATTATATCATTCGTATATGGGAGGTTTCGTTAAAATGGACGGAAGAAAAGATTACAGGGTGGAAATGGATTCAGTGGGCGCAAAGGATGTGCCGGAAAATGTATACTATGGGGTTCAATCCATGCGCGCGGCAGAGAATTTCCAGATTACTGGTCTGAATATGCACCCGGAAATCATCAACAGTCTTGCATACATAAAAAAGGCGGCGGCAATCACCAACTGCGAAATCGGGCTGCTGGAAAAAAAGACGGCGGAGGCAATTGTACAGGCATGCGACGAGATTCTGGAAGGCAGGTTCCATGAGGACTTTATTGTTGACCCCATTCAGGGCGGGGCTGGCACATCCCTGAACATGAATGCCAACGAGGTGATTGCCAACCGCGCCATCGAGATTCTGGGCGGCCAGAAGGGTGATTACTTTATAGTCAGCCCCAACGACCATGTGAACTGCGGACAGTCCACCAATGATGTGATTCCCACGGCCGGCAAGATGACTTCCCTGCGGCTGTTAAAAAACCTGAAATCAGAGCTTATGCGCCTTCACAGGGAGTTTAGCCATAAGGCGGAGGAATTTGACCATGTGATCAAGATGGGGCGCACCCAGATGCAGGACGCTGTGCCCATCCGTCTGGGGCAGGAATTCAAGGCGTACTCGGTAGCTGTCATGCGGGATATCCGCCGTATGGACAAGGCCATGGAGGAGATGTGCACCTTAAATATGGGCGGCACTGCCATTGGGACAGGAATCAATGCGGATGAAGCCTATCTGAGAAGAATCGTTCCCAATCTTGCGGAAGTGTCCAACATGGAGTTTGTGCAGGCCTTTGACCTGATTGACGCCACCCAGAATCTGGATCCCTTTGTGGCTGTATCGGGCGCAATCAAGGCCTGTGCGGTGACGCTGTCCAAGATTGCCAACGACCTCAGACTGATGTCCTCAGGACCAAAAGCAGGCTTTAATGAAATCAATCTTCCGGTTAGGCAGAACGGATCTTCTATCATGCCGGGCAAGGTCAATCCCGTCATACCGGAGGTGGTAAACCAGGTTGCCTTTAACATCATTGGAAATGACCTGACCATCACCATGGCGGCGGAAGCTGGACAGCTGGAGCTGAATGCCTTTGAGCCCATTATTTTCTACTGTATGTTCCAGTCCATCGACACTCTGGCCTATGCGGTCAGGACATTTGTGGACAACTGCGTATCCGGCATCACGGCCAATGAGGAGAGATGCCGCTCCCTGGTGGAAAACAGCATTGGAGTCATTACGGCCCTTTCTCCCCATGTGGGATATGAGAAGGCGGCGGATATTTCCAAGAAGGCCCTTCAGACCGGTACGTCTGTGAGAAGCATAATTCTCCAGGAGGGACTGCTGGATGAGGAGGAGCTGGACCATATCCTGGATCCGGTGCGGATGACTGAGCCCGGAATATCGGGTAAAGAGCTGCTGATGAAGAATAATATAGATGAAAAATAGTACGGAACAAAATGACGCGGGGAGGCACGGGATATGGATTATGCAGAGGCGGCTTTAAAAATGCACCGGGAAAATCACGGCAAACTGGAGATGGCAAGCAAGATTCCTTTAACCACAAGGGATGAGCTGAGCACAGCATATACACCGGGGGTGGCTGCCCCCTGTCTGAAAATTAAGGAGGACAAGAGCGAGGCATACACCTATACGGCAAAAGGCAACCTGGTGGCCGTGGTGACGGACGGAACCGCTGTGCTGGGACTGGGAGATATCGGCCCGGAGGCCGCCATGCCGGTCATGGAGGGAAAAGCCGTCCTCTTTAAAAAATTCGGCGGCGTGGACGCGGTCCCCATCTGTCTGGATACCAGGGACACAGAGGAAATAATAGAGACTGTAAAGCGGATCGCCCCCACATTCGGAGGCATCAATCTGGAGGATATAAGCGCGCCCCGCTGTTTTGAAATTGAGCAGCGGCTGGAGCGTGAGCTGGATATTCCTGTTTTCCATGATGACCAGCACGGCACCGCCATTGTGGCCACGGCCGCCCTGATCAATGCCCTCAAGCTGACAGGAAAGCAGATGGATGGGATTAAGGTCATTGTAAACGGGCCGGGAAGCGCCGGCACGGCTATCACTGAGATGCTGCTTGGTGCAGGGGTCAAGGACCTGATTGTCTGCGATGAGCACGGGGCGCTGTGTCCCGGCCGCGAAAAGATGGATGGACATAAAGAAAAGCTTTCCCTGATGACCAACGTAAGGAAGGAAAAGGGGCGGCTTGAGGATGTCATTGCCGGCGCGGATGTTTTTATCGGTGTCTCGGCAGCAGGCGTGGTATCAAAGGACATGGTAAGAACCATGAAAAAAGATGCCATAGTGTTTGCCATGGCAAATCCAGTGCCTGAAATTATGTATGAGGAAGCAAAGGAAGCCGGAGCCCGCGTCATGGCTACCGGGAGGAGCGACTGCCCCAACCAGATTAACAATGTGCTTGTATTTCCAGGATTATTCCGCGGAGCCCTGGACTGCCGGGCCAGGGACATCACCTGCGGCATGAAGCTGGCGGCAGCTTACGGGATTGCGGGCCTGGTCAGCGGTGAAGAACTGGGGGAGGAGTATATCATTCCTTCTGCTTTTGATGAACGTGTGGCTAAGGCAGTGGCTGAGGCGGTGAAAAGGGCAGCGGTTAAGAGGGATGCGGCGAAGAGGGATGCGGCGAAGTGGGATGCGGTGAAGCCTGCGGCAGTGAAGGCGGCCGGGGAGGTAAAGCAGGGCCGGGAATAGAACATACTAAAAAGGGGCGGATATTTTCCGTCCCTTTTTCTGCCATTTTTTATGGGTAGAATTTCTTATGGGTAGAGATTCATCTTTGCAAAACCTGTCAGACACTACAGAATACGGTCGAATTCACTTGTTGAGTAAGCTTTCCCCTCATCCTTAAGTTTTCTGGCGTTCTGCATGGCGCGGAAGCGGACTCTGTTTATGGGATAGAAACAAACAACCAGCGCGCACAGAAGCATCAGGCATCCGGGGATGATGGAAGCCATATTGGTGACAGCGGCTTTGGCGCTGTCCGGCTGTATGGTGAGCGACGCGTCGTAGCCGCCCAGGTCCAGAAGGATTCCCACTGCCTGGAGCGCGGTTGCCTTGCCCAGCTTGATGAAAAATGAGAAGTAGGAAATCATGACCCCGGTGAGCATCTCCCCTGTCTTAAACTCATAAACCTCACATACGTCGTAGAGCAGGTTATAGCTGAGCACCAGGAAGCCTATAATGGCAAAGTGCGCCATACAGAACTGGATAACCTGGTCCGTGATGCTGTGGAAGCCCACAAATTTGAATATCACCAGGGCAAAGCCCGCAATGGCCATGAAGGTGATAAAGACCCATTTTTTATCAAACACAACAGCCAGCTTTCCGATGAGTACGGACAGGATAACTCCCACAATGGTGCCTGCCAGATACACAACAGCCGTATCTGCCTCAGTTGCGCCCACCACCACGATGGTATTGTAAATAACGCTGGCATTGCAGGTGTTGAATGCAAAATAGAAGAGGAAGGAGGCCACAATCACCAAAATGTAAGGCTTATACGTCAGCACCTTGCCCAGACTCTTGAAAATGGGCTCATCCTTGCTCTGGGGCGGATATTTGATTTCCCATCCCCTGGTGGCGCGCCATGTGATAAAGATGGCAGTACCTGCTATGGCGCCCAGTGTGAGGGCTGCAAACGTCCAGGCACGTTCCTCGCTGATTCCCTGGCCCTTAAACAGGCTCACCAGTATCATGGGCAGGGCGTTGGCAAAGAACAGGCCGCAGGTGCCGAATACCTGGCGTATGGAGGACGCGCGGGTCTTTTCATCGTTGTTGGTGGTCAGCTCAGAACCCAGTGACAGGTAGGGAATATTGAACAGGGTGTAAGCGGTCCAGTAAAACACAGACACAACAACGAAATATACAAACTTTAAATTAGCTGAAAAGTTCACTTTTGTGAACATCATGGTAGTCAGCAGGATCAGGGGCACGGTGGATATCAGCAGGAACGGACGTCTGCGCCCGGCTTCCAGTGTGCACCGGTCTGACATGGTTCCTATGATGGGATCGCTGATGGCATCCCACATAACTCCCAGAAAGACAATGGTACCGGCCAGGGCAGGCCGCACGCCTGCGATATTTGTCAGAAAGAAGATGAAAAATGCTCCTACAAACTCAGTGATGACTGTGTCGCCTAAGTTGGCAATACCAAAACCCAGTTTTACCGGCATGGGCAATAGTCGGTCATAGTTATCTTTGTGCTCCATTCTTGTTTCCTCCTCTTATTTGCTTTTACCTGCTACTGGCCGAGAATATCCTTGCTGATTGTGCCGGCTTCCATGCGTTTGCGAAGCTGCCTGTATGTAACTGCTATTTTATCAAAATCCATGACTTCATCCAACAGGGTGTTATGGATGGGAGCGTTATGGGGAGCGCTCCTTATTGTCTCCGGCTCCTCATAACATTCCCTGGATATCTCTTTGAGGATGGCCGCGAATTCATCCAAATCATCCTTGGAAAATGACTCCGTAGGCTCCAGCGTAAATGGCTCAGGCACAATCCACGGATGGTGGGACTGCCAGTAATGCTGCATGCCGAAATCCACCAGACGCTTGGTCACATCCACGGTTCCAAAGCCGGTGTCCTCTTTTAAGGGCTGCCAGCTGTAACGGCATTGTTCAATCCGGCGTTTCCCCTCGGCATAGAATATCTTAACGCCTTTAATCTGTCCCACCTTTTTCATCATATACTGATTGTTGAGAACAGCGCACACAGCGGCTTCCCGCAGGCCGTCGGCTCCTAACTGGCGGATCCACATGTAAACGCGGAGGATTACGTTGGCATTTCCCATGAACATGCGGACCTTTCCAATGCTTTCAGGGCAATTGCAGTCCATATAATACTGTTTGCCGTCGTATTCCACCCGGGGTACGGGCAGAAATGCCTTTAACGGTTCCCTGACACAGAGAGCACCAACGCCGGGTCCCATGCCGCCGTGAGGGGAGGAGAAGGTTTTGTGCAGATTGTAGTGGATTAAATCAGCTCCGATTTCCTTTGCACGGGTAATGGTCATGATGCCGTTTACATTGGCCTGGTCATAGTAGCAGAGGGCGCCTGCTTCGTGGGCAGCATCCACGATTTCCTTAATCTGGGGATTGAAGATGCCTGTATCCTCCGGATTGGTGATAAAGATGGCGGCAGTGCGCTCTGACAAGGCGCTCCGGAAGGCTTCCAGGGAGGGCATGCCTGTCTCCGGGTCGCTCATCAGGGTGATCACCTTGTAACCTGCGGTGGCAGGGGCGCCTGCGTCACAGGGGTGAGAGAATATGGTGGTGATGATTTCATCCTTCTGGGTATTGCCCTTTGCCTCATGATAAGCACGAATCACGCTGGCTCCGGCAAAGCAGGCAGCGGCGCCTCCGCCCATGTGACAGCAGGCAGCGTCCATACCGGAAATTTCACAAATCATTTCTTCTGTTTTTTTGTATATTTCCAGGATGCCCTGGATGGTGGATGCATCCTGCAGCGGGTGTACGTCGATGATGTTGGGATGGGTATTGGCAATATGCTCCTGCACCTTGGGGCTGTATTTGATGGTACAGGTTCCTTCGCCCAGATCAGGGGTAATGTCGTTGCCCAGAATTTCCTGGGTCAGACGCAGATAGTGGCGGTTGACCCTGGCCTGGTGTACCTCAGGCAGGAACGGGGGTGTCTTTCTTCTCATGCAGGGAGGAATGTCGTCGGCGCCGTCGCCCACTTCTTCTGTTATCTGTGGACTTGGCTTTGTTACATTGACACCTCTCTGTCCGGGAACGGACAAATCAAAAATCAGCTCTTCGTCCCATTTTGCTTCATGGAACCTGCGTAAATGTTTGCTGTAATCTCGTTTCATATTCTAATGTCCTCCCTTAATTTAATATAGCCTGCAACGCACCAGCCAGCCGGTCTATGGATTCTTTGTCTGCAGTCTCGGTCACACAGTACAGAGCGCTCTGACCAAGTTCTGGATAATCCCGGGACAGGTCCACGCCGCCAAAAATCTGGCGGGAGAGCAGCAGCTGATTGATTTCCTCCACTGTTTTGCCGGTTTTATCGAAATTCACCACAAATTCCTTGAAGAACACAGATGGAAACCGGAGTGATACGCCGGGAATCCCAGCCAGTTTTTTGGCTGCGTATTTTGCGTTGGTCATAATGGTATGGCCGATTTCCTCCATGCCTTTCGGGCCCATGAGGGACAGGTAAACAGCCACGGGCGCGGTCCACAGATTGTTCTGGGTTCCGGTAAATTCTTTTCCGTTTTCCCTCATGGCATAGTGGGTGCGCTCGATGAGCACAACCGAATAGCCCTGTTCCCCGGGTACCGTGGTCTCCACCATTCCGTCCACCAGCTCCTTGAATTCCGTGATATAGCGCATATCGTCATGGCTGGCAATAAAACCTGCCTGGCCGCCGCCAAAGTTCAGATGAAGGCCCAGTCCGTGAAGGTCGCCCACACAGATGGTAGCGCCGTAGTTGGCAGGAGCCTCCAGCACGCCCAGGGAAATGGGGTCCGTATACACGATGAATTCGGCTCCCGCAGCCTTTGCCAGCTTCCCGATTTCCTCACCCTGGGTTTCGATGATGCCCAGAAAGGTTGGATTTTCAATGTAGACAGCTGCCGTATCCTGGTCCAGCCTGGATTTAAGGTCTTCCAGGTCCAGCATTCCGGTATCGCTGCGGCAGGCTATCAGTTCAATCTTAATTTCCTGGTCCGCATCTATCATTTTCAGGTAATTGCGCACCAGAGCCAGGTTCTGACGGTTCATGGTATGGGGAAGGAGGACCTTGTTCCTTCCGGTGATACGGCAGGCCATGCGAAGGCCTGTGGCTGATGCCTGACCGCCGCAGTGGCATGGGACGGTCAGGAAGGACATGTCTAACAGCTCTGCCATCAGGCTCTGGTATTCAAAGAATATCTGGTATTTTCCATGGTCGGCCCATGTCTCGGCTCCGTAAGTGGTCAGAAGCTCTCCCCTGGATGCAATTTCATCGCAGACAGCCGGCACATAGTGCTGGGCGCAGCCGGCTCCCATGAAGTTGGAGAATTCATTGCAGTTTTTGTTTTTTGACAGGATGCCTTCGATATGGCGTTTGATTCCCTGTTCATCCGGAATGGCCTCCGGCAGATTTAAAGCACCCTGGTAGCGGATGGCCTCCGGTATTTCTTCGTAGAGCTCCATTACATCACTGATTCCCACCTCAGCCATCATCTCAGCCTGTACATCCGGCGCGGAGTTAGGGATGTAGGGGTATACTGTTTTTTTGCTGTCCATTTCTTACCTCCTGATTTTTGATTTTATTTGTGGATTTAATAAATTACGTTTGCCATGATTACGTCCTTGTACCCGGTGGTGACCGGGATATAACCGGTGAGCATGCGGTTTACCTCCTCGTCGCCCGTGTCAATCAGAAGAGGGTTTCCGCCCAGAGAAAAGATTTTGTCCCTGGAGGCAATGACCATGATGTTTTTCGTCCCCACCCTGCGTATGACTTCGGCGGAGATCTGCTGGTTTCCCCTGCCGAAAATATATCCCTGTCCTCCGATCACAGTGACTATGATTTTAGCCCTGGGATACTTCTTAAGCGCTGCCAGGATATCCTGCTCCGTGCAGTCTGAGCCTATGACCTGGCCCTGGAAAAGGAGATCCACCCCTAACAGGGTGTTGGGCTTACCCATATAATTCATCAGCCGGGCCGTGGTGGATCCGGTACCCACAATGTAGAGATATTCCGGCTCCTGTTCTATGAGCCGGCTGACGTACATGCACATGGACTGGATGGACGCGTCCTCTGAGCAGCCCCTGCCGCTTTTTAAATTCTGGACAAATTTCTTTTCATTGGGGACCTTCAGGTATCCGTACAGCCTGGCGTCGCAGATGCCCTGGCGGAACAGATTTTCGTCAATATCCATGACTTCTGCTTCCCTGTATTCCATGACCCTGCCCTCTGCATACCGGAGCATCAGTTCGCCGGCTGCCCTGGGGGTGCGGGCATAGACTGCAGAATGTATCTTACATCCCGCCGGGATGCCCAGGACCGGAATAGAGGTTCCCACTGCATCCAGGATGTTGCGCGCGGTTCCGTCGCCGCCGGCAAACAGAATCAGGTCCACTCCTTCATTGCAGAGCATCCCGGCAGCGTCCATGGTGTCTTTGGGGGTAGTGTTCCGGGAAGAGGGGGAGCACTGGCTCCAGGCTTTGGTCCCCTCAGCTAAGCGGTAGTTTAACCCGGCCTGTTTGCAGATGTCCTCACCCATATTGCCTGGGCAGGTATGGATTTCCAGCTGTTGTTCCATTGGCTTTAAAAGCTTCATGGTGCCCAGAGCCTTTGCGCCTGCTTCAGGAACAGCGCCAAGCTCCAGGGCTTTTTTCAGGGTCTGTGTTCCGTCCGAACCCTTTAATCCTACTTTTCCTCCGATACCAGCCACAGGATTTACGATAAATCCTATTTTTTTCATATTATTTATGTACTTAATCCGCTGCTGATGATTTAAGTAATCTCCTTTCTTTATGGATTAATAATCTGATAATATGTTTAAAAATTAACTAATGTCATTATAAGGTATGCTCTATAAGGGATTGTCAAGAAATATTTTGAAATAAAACCGAATTGAAAAAGAAAAACCTTCCTCTTAAGGGGAAGGTTGCAGAAAAACAAAGCGCTATGGATTTTGGCAGATGACCATGTGAATTTTTGTGACAAACTCATCTGCGTTTTTAATCAGATTGGGTCCGATGAAATAGCTTTCAAAAGACTGGCCTGTCAATATGATTCCGTTTTTCTTTGCATAGGCCAGAGTCCGGTGGTAGGCCTCCATGATTTCCTTATAGCTGCCAAGGTGTATGGTGGTGAGACACGGATATTCCGGCATGACCTTGATTTGGCTGTCTCTGATCTGGGTTTCTTTAATAGGATAAAAAATCTGAAAGTGGGTGGGAATATCAAAAAACTGGTGGCTGAAATGGTCATAAAAGAATGCGGTCAGTTTACCGGCAATCTCCAGGTGGCGCGTGTCCATATAATTTTCCAGCTCTATTTCATACTCCAGAAAGAGGTTGCTGACATAGGCGCTGCTGTAATGATTGGAAAAGGCAATGAGTCCGGGAGAATAGATTTCACGTTTCACCTGTCCGGCAGTGGAGGACAGATTATCATAAAACTGGTCTGACAGGCGGTCGCGGAAATCGCTGAGGCGCAGTATGCTTTTGCGCAGGCGCGTAAGCTCCCTGGAGCAGTCCTCAATCTTTCGGTTGAGCAATTTGACCTTATCCTGTCTCTGGTTCTTTTGCAGGTAATCCCGGATTTCATTTAATTTCAAGCCTGCATTCTTTAATTTTTTTGTGGTGATAATATCCTGAATCTGGTCTTTTGTATAATAACGGTAATTATTGTTCTCATCAATATCAGGTATGATAAGCTGAATTTCATCGTAATACCGCAGTGTTTTTGTGCTCACATTGCTCAGTCTGGCAGCTTCCCCCACGGAATACTTATCCTTGATTTCAGACACGACCCCTTCCCCCGTTTCATAAGATGTTACCCACGATGTTCCAAAATAAGTATAGTCCATTGAAAGGGGTTTGTAAATATTTACACAGCAAGTACACAAAAAGGAAAAGCCCTTGGAAAGAGTAACACATTGTCCACCTGTCCCATACAATATACCATAATCATATTTATTAGAGGAGGTTTTGATATGTGTTGTAATAGATGCTGCTGTAGGTGTTGTAGATGTTGTAATTGTGGCAATAATTGCGGTAATAACTGCGGTGGTAACTGCGGTAATGGCTGCGGTGGCAACTGCAGATGCTGCCGGTGCTGCAGATGCTGCAGGTGCTGGGGCTCCAACCAGAATGACTGGGATAATAACTGGTGGCCGGTATGGGACCCGTGTGCAGGCGAGAGGCGCCAGGCTTACCGCGCAGGTTTTAACGAAGGATACAGAGTGGGATTTGAGGACGGAAGGCGGAATTGGCGTCCTATCAACCGATAAAACAGGAGGGCGGGTACCGGCAGTGGCCGGACCCGCCTTTTGCGTTGGAATTTTGTGTTGAAAATTTCCCCGGAGGGCGAAGGCGGCGGTCTTGCCGCATTGCCAGGACCGGTTTGAAGGGAGATGAAGAGCTTGTTTTGTAATCCTTCCCGTGGTAGAATCAAAAGAAGCCTGCACAGTCTGTCTGTGCGGGGCAAGGAGGCAATTTACATATGATGGATGACAAGACCATTTTATTCGAAAAGACACCAGTTCCAAAGGCCGTGATGCAGCTGGCAGTACCCACTATCCTGAGCTCGCTGGTCATGGTGATTTACAACCTGGCGGATACATACTTTGTGGGGATGATGAACAACCCTGTGCAGAATGCCGCGGTGACGCTGGCGGCGCCTGTACTCCTGGCCTTCAATGCGGTCAACAACCTGTTCGGCGTGGGAAGCTCCAGCATGATGAGCCGGGCATTGGGGCGCCGCGATTATGAGTCGGTCCGGCGCAGCAGCGCGTTCGGGTTTTACTGCGCCCTGTTTTTCGGCCTTCTTTTTTCAGTTCTGTGCACGGTTGGCCTGAATCCTCTGCTGATTCTTCTGGGGGCGGATGCCAACACAATGGATGCAACGGCCGGATATCTGAAATGGACTGTGCTCTTTGGAGCTGCTCCGGCTATCCTGAATGTGGTAATGGCATACATGGTCCGAGCTGAAGGTTCATCCCTTCATGCCAGCATCGGAACCATGAGCGGCTGTCTGTTGAATATCATTTTGGATCCTATCTTTATTCTGCCGTGGGGGTTTGATATGGGAGCGGCGGGAGCCGGCCTTGCCACGTTTCTTTCCAACTGTGTTGCCTGTGTCTATTTTTTTGTGCTGCTCCGGGTTAGAAGGAAAACAACCTTTGTCTGTATCAATCCAGAGAAGTTTTCGCTTCAGAAGTACATTGTGCTGGGAGTGTGCGCCGTGGGTATACCGGCGGCAATCCAGAATCTTCTGAATGTGACAGGTATGACCATACTGAACAATTTTACATCCTCCTACGGCGCCCAGGCAGTGGCTGCCATGGGCATTACCCAGAAAATCAACATGGTTCCCCTGCAGGTAGCCATGGGCTTTTCCCAGGGAATCATGCCCCTTATCAGCTACAACTATGCCAGCGGCAACCACAGGAGAATGAAGGAAACCATATTCTTTACCATCAAGACCCTGCTGCCGTTTCTGGTGGTGGTATCCCTGGGGTATTTTGCCGGGGCGGGCTTACTTACAAGGGCGTTTATGGACAATGAAGCGATTGTGGCTTACGGCACAAGGTTCCTCCGGGGGTTCTGCCTGGGACTTCCGTTCCTGTGCATGGATTTTCTGGCAGTAGGGGTATTTCAGGCAGTGGGCATGGGAAAGGCAGCACTGAGCTTTGCCATACTGCGTAAAATCGTGCTGGAGATTCCGGCCCTGTACCTGTTAAACCTCCTGTTCCCGCTGTACGGTCTTTCCTATGCCCAGCTGGTGGCGGAGCTGGTGCTTTCCATTGCATCTGTTATTATGCTGGCCCGTATTTTTAGAAGGATGCAGAGGGAGGACGGAGCCTTAAGGGAAGGTGCGGAAGGCGGAAGCAGTTCCTATGGTAAGTAATTCTTAACTGCCGCCAGGGGGGATAAAAAAACATGTCTGCGGGCTAGAAGTTACAGCCATGGTTTGCTATAATATACTTATTATAACAATAGCAGTTGGAGAAATAAGATGCAGAATACGAACGTGAATCAGTATATATTACAGTCAGTAGACAATTCGCTGTCATTAATTGAACTGCTCTGTGACCATGAAGAGCTTAGCCTGGCTGATATGGTGTCCATGACGGATTATGGGAAGAGCAGTATTTTTAGGATGTTGAATACCCTTGAAAAGCATAAGATGGTAACAAAAACAGAGAATAACCGGTACAGGCTTGGTTACCGCCTGGCTACCATTGGTTCCATTGTAACCAGCAGGATGGAGATTACAGGGATTGCACATCCTTATCTGGTGGATTTATCAGCAAGGACAAAGGAGACGACCCACCTGGCAGTCCTGGTGGATGATACGAAGGTCCAGTTTTTTGATAAGGTCCGGGGGGATTCCTCAATCTGGATGGAATCCTCAGTAGGTATGACCAGGAAAGCCCATCTGACAGGAACCGGGAAAGCCCAGCTTGCTTTTTGCGATGAAGCCCAGATTGAGAGTTATATTAAGAATACGGAGTTCAGCCAGATGACCCGATATACAATTAAGGACGAAAAGGAGCTGCGGGAGGAACTTGATAGGATAAGGCAGCAGGGATATGCTTGTGATAAGGAGGAGAGTGAGGAAGGCCTGGTATGCTTTGCCGCTCCGGTGGTAAATTTTAAGGGGAAGGTTGTTGCTGCTGTGAGTATTTCCGGGTTCAGGGACAAGATGTATGCCAGACAGGACGAATTCATCAGGGAGATAAAGGAGACAGCAAGGCAGATATCGGCTGAACTGGCGTAGCCGGTATAGAAGAGAATATGGTTTATTTGGGGAATGCACTGTTTTTCACAAAACAGCGCATTTTTTTTGATTGTTTATTGACATTTGCGTATATCGGTTGTATAGTAAAGATAGTTCTTTATAAGAAATGACGTTTCGTATAAAGAAACAAAAACGGGTAAGAATGTTTCTTTTACATTAAATAAGGGAATAGAATGCAGGTATGCATTTTAGATAAATCAGCACAGTGATTACTGTCTGGCAACACCAGGTAATGTCCGGACAAAACATGAATACGAAAGGAGGGAGAAGGTTCAGTTGAATCATACAGTAACAGGCTGATGAAAGTAAATGGGGGTGTGGCAGGGCATATGCCGGCCACGGATTAGCCTACACCTGAGGAAAGGTAATAGGCTGTCATTACAATATGAGGAGGATTTTTCATGGGTACAAATGCAGCTGATTCACGTAAGCGGTCACCAGGTATGGTTCTTGTCGTAATGCTGATATCAATGGTTGCAGGTTCCATCTGTATGAACAAGGTTGCGCCGGTATTGACAAACATTGTATCTGATCTGGCAATTGCTAACAGCACGCTTTCAGGCATGCTGATGTCCATATTTGTTATATCTGGCATATTCCTTTCCATACCGATGGGAATGCTGACAACCAAGTACGGAACATTTAAAACAGGGCTGTTTTCTCTTGCAGCCATCATCATTGGTTCTTCCATGGGTGCTGTTGCAGGTAATTACACCCTGCTGCTTGTCAGCAGGATGGTGGAAGGTATCGGGCTCATGTTTCTTGCGACCATTGGTCCGGCCGCAGTGGCATCGTCATTTTCAGACGAAAAGCGCGGAACTGCAATGGGACTGCTGATGTGCTTCATGTCATTCGGGCAGATTATTGCGCTGAACCTTGCGCCGGTCATGGCCGCCTCAGGTACATGGAGAAACTTCTGGTGGTTCAGTGCAGGGTTTGGGGCAGTGGGCATGGTGCTGTGGGTTATTTTCATCAAGGGGATTGACGATGGGGCCGACGGCGCGGCTGCACAGGAAAGCAGTGTGGGAGCCACCCTTGGAGATGTGCTTGCCAATAAGGGGGTATGGCTGGTCTGTATTACATTTTTTGCTTACATGATTACACATATGGGCGTGTTCAATTATCTTCCTACGTATCTTACCGAGGTGGGCGGCATCAGCGCCACACTGGCAGGAACGCTTACAAGCGTGGCCAGCCTGATTGGCATACCGGTAGGAATTGTGGGCGGCATGATTGCGGATAAGTGGGGCTCCAGGAAGAAACCTCTGGCTATAACCATGATTCTGTTTGCTGTCCTGATAGGGACCATTCCCATGTTTAACAGTTCAAACTTCATAATTCTTTTAGTATTGTACGGTATTGTCGCCATGGCAGAGGCCGGATTATGTTTCACATCCGTAACTGAAGTGGTTAAGGCAAACCAGGGCAGTTCTGCGTCTGCGGTCCTGAATACGGCGCAGTGGCTGGGAGCATTTTTAAGTACCATGATTTTTGGGACACTGCTGGACAGCTTTGGATGGAGCACCAGTTTCTATGTCATGGTTCCTATCGCACTGGTTGGAGCGGCAGCTGCACTATGTAACAAAGACTTAAAATAGAGGAGGATTTTAAAGATGAAGGATATCATAACCATAGCGGCGGTTAATTTTGACCCTGTCTGGGGAGACAGTGAAGATAACCTGAAACGGATGCTGGAACATATTGAGGCACAGGCAAAACAGGGATGCGACCTGATTGTATTTCCAGAGACAGCACTGACCGGATATGACGATGAAACAGGTAAACTCTTAGAGGAGAAGATGCACCGCAGGCTTGCCCAGACAGTTCCCGGGCCATCCACGGACGCTGTCTGTGAACTTACGAAAAAGTACGGGATATATGTTGTATACGGGCTGGCTGAGAGGGATGCACAGGATACGTCCAAGGTTTACAATGCAGCGGCTGTCTGCGGGCCTGACGGGGTAATCGGATGCTGCCGGAAGATACATCTTCCCTTTGCAGAGCAGAACTGGGCGGTACGGGGGGATACACCCATGCTCTTTGACTCGCCATGGGGGACCATTGGAGTGGGGATCTGCTATGATACATACGCTTATCCGGAGATTACCAGATATGCAAGGGCCATGGGTGCCCGGCTGTTCATCAACTGTACTGCCATCGGAACATCTGAGTCCGGCGGTGCAGGCGGATACACGGGTAACTGCTCCCTGGAATACCATGCCCATACCAACGATATGTTCATCGTATCCTCTAATATGTACGGAAAGGATGTAACGACTTATTTCATGGGTGGGTCCAGCATCATCGGCCCAGGAAGCAAGCCTCCCCATATTTTCTATTATGCAGGAACTCCTTTTGAGGAGGAAGGCGCAGATGAGGGAACCATTGCAAAGGCTACTATTGATCTTTCTATTGTGAAGAAATCCTTCCTGAATGGCATATGGGAGAACCCGGACTGGCGTCCGGACCTGTATGCGAGGTGGTTTGACAAGGTTACAGAGACAGGATTCCTGAAAAAATAGCGGTTTCTGTCAGAACAGAGCAGATACGGATAAATCAAATGGAGGCGGGGCGCGAGGGGGCGTACCGTCTCCCGTATAAAAGGATGGTGCTGGAATGGTTATATCAATAATAGGGGCCGGTGCAATGGGCTGCAGGTTTGGTGTGGCTTTTGCCGAAGCCGGTGCCCAGGTATGGCTGTACGATGTGTGGCAGGAGCATGTGAATCAGATGAATGCCAACGGCCTTGTGGTGGAAGACGGAGTTGGCGGGGAACGGACACTGGAAGTAAATGCCGTGTCAGATATAAGCAGGATGCCTGTATCAGATGTGGTGGTCATTTTTACAAAATCCATGTATACCATGGACGCAATTACGAAAGCTGTTCCCATAATAGGCAGGGATACAGCAGTACTGACCCTTCAGAATGGCCTGGGTAATATTGAGGCGATTAGAGAAGCCACGGGCAATAATCCGGTAATTGCAGGTGTGACCAATTATGCCAGCGATCTTTTAAAACCAGGCCGGGTGGAATTAAAGGGGAGCGGTGTCACGAAGATGATGGCACTGGATGAAGGCGCCAGGGAGAAAGCGGCCCGTCTGGTGGGGTTGCTGTGTGCAGTGGGACACAATGCCATGCTCTCTGATGATGTCCTCATTGATATATGGGAAAAGGTGGCGTTTAACGCGGCCCTTAATACGACAACGGCCATCACCGGACTGACGGTAGGCGGTGTGGGAAGCCTGTCTGAAAGCCGGCAGCTTTTATTTGACATCTCGTCCGAGGTTGTTATGGTGGCAAAGGCGGAAGGAATCAATGCCAGTGAGTCCCATGTACATGGGATTATTGAGAGTGTGTTTGATCCTGAGATGTCAGGTGACCATAAAACCTCTATGCTGCAGGACCGTATTCTGAAACGGAACACGGAAATTGAGGCGGTCTGCGGCCGGGCGGTACAAATCGGGAAGAAGCATGGACTTAAAACACCAAAGCTGGAATGTGTTTATGCTCTGGTCAGGGTCATTGAATGTAATTACAACAAAATATGCTTGTAAGCTTTTGGGGAGGAAAGAAATGATTAAACTTAAATTCTTCGGACTTGGAGGACAGGGGGTTGTCACCGCGGCAAAGATGTTTTCCGAGGCATATTCCCTGTACGAGGGGAACTTTGCAATTACAATACCAGCCTATGGTCATGAGAGGAGGGGAGCTCCTGTCAACACAAGTATTATTGCAGATGACAAGCCTGTGATGCAGAACTGCTTTGTGTATGAGCCGGATGTTGTGGTTGTGATGGATGCTTCTGTGATTGATAAGGGAGTTGATATAGCTGCCGGCATACACCGTGACAGTATTCTTGTTCTCAACACTCATAAGAAATCCGATGTGGAGCGGTACTCTGCCCTGGGGTTTGCAAAGGTTTACCATACGGACGGAACCGGGATTGCGCAGACCAACATAGGAATGGGCATACCTAACGGTTCCATGCTGGGCGCCCTTGCAAAGACCGGAATTGTGGGTATTGATGCAATTGAACATGCAATTATGGATACATTTGGGAAGAAAGCGGGGGAAAAGAATGCTAAGGCAGCAAGAGAAGCATATGAAAAAACGGAATGCTGAACATCTGATGGGGCCGGTTGCAACTGTATTTGCGGCCGGAAAGACAGGGTCGTGGAGACTGGAGCGCCCGGTTGTGGATTACACTTCCTGCATTAAATGCGGGACATGTGAACGGTACTGTCCGTCAGACATCATAACCATAGATAAAGATGCAGAGGAATGTGTGAGGATAGATTTTGACTATTGTAAGGGATGCGGCGTCTGTGCCAATGAATGTCCTAAGGATTGTATTGCCATGGTAGAGGAAGGAGGCGGGGAGAATGTATAAAATGCTGGATGGGAATTATGCGGCGGTGGAAGCCATGAAACTGGCCAAAGTAAAGGTTATCGCGGCATATCCGATTACACCCCAGAGTTCCATTTCTGAAAAACTCAGTGACCTGGTGGCGGACGGGACCCTTGACGCACAGTATATCCGCGTGGAGTCAGAACACTCTGCCATGTCTGCCACCGTGGCAGCCCAGATGGCCGGGGTACGCGCTGCGACCGCAACCGCATCCAACGGCCTGGCCCTTATGCATGAGGTTTTGACCATGGCCTCGGGCAACCGCCAGCCAATTGTGATGCCTGTGGTGAACCGGGCAGTGGCATCCCCATGGTCACTCTGGTGTGAGCACGGCGACACCATGAGCCAGCGTGACCTTGGATGGATGCAGGTTTACTGTCAGAACTGCCAGGAGGTACTGGACTTTATGCTGATGGCTTATAAGGTTGCAGAAGACAGCAGGGTCCTTCTTCCGGTGATGGTCTGCCTGGATGGATTTTTCCTATCCCATTCCATGCAGAAGATCGATGTGCCGGATCAGAATGAGGTGGATGCTTATATTGGTGAGTACACTCCCAAAAATCTGTACTTGAATCCGTCAGACCCCATGTTTATCTGTGATTTGACAACCTCGGACGAGTATACGGAAATGAAATTCCAGCAAAAGGTAGCAATGCTGGATTCTGTTAGTGTAATGGAAGATGCCATGGATGAATTTGAACATAAATTTGGCAGGAAACTTTCCATTGCCGAGCCTTACAGGCTGGACGATGCAGAGGTGGTGCTGGTAGCCCTTGGTTCCATGTGCGGAACCGCAAAATGTGTGGTAGATGAGCTGCGTGACAGAGGGGAGAAGGCCGGTCTTTTAAAATTGTCCGTATTTCGTCCATTCCCCACAGAGCTGATTGGTAAGTACCTTGCCGGTAAAAAGGTAATCGGGGTATTTGACAGAAGCAGCGGCCTGGGAAGCCAGGGAGGCCCGCTGTACAATGAAATCAGGAGCGCCCTGTGCACGCAGCAGTCCCAGATTGTCAGCTTCATTGGGGGACTGGGGGGACGGGATGTCTCAGACATGACACTGCACAGGCTATACAGTCAAATGATAGATATAAGCAAAGGCAGTACCGGTACATACACACAGTGGATAGATGTGAGGGATGATGCCATGCAGTTAAGGGAGGTGCAGCATGTATAAACTGGAACATGAATCAAAGGGGGCTGTCTCCCACGGTATCAGCACGTGTGCGGGATGCGGCCTGGAGATAGTGATGCGGAATGTTCTCTCAGTTGTGGGGGATGATATCATATTGATCATTCCGCCCGGATGCGCGGCTCTTTTTTCCGGGTGCGGCATTGAGACATCTGTAAAGGTGGCTGGTTATCAGTGCAACCTTGAAAATGTGGCCTCCACGGCAGCAGGGGTTAAGGCATCACTTCTTGCCCAGGGTAATGACCATACCACGGTAATCGGGTTTGCCGGGGATGGCGCCACTGTGGATATAGGAATCCAGGCTCTGTCAGGTGCTATGGAACGCAGGGATAAAATCCTCTACATCTGCTATGACAATGAGGCGTATATGAACACAGGAATCCAGGGCAGCAGTTCCACTCCCATGTTTGCCAGCACCACAACTACACCCGCGGGCAAGCGCACAGTCAGAAAAGACCTTGTGGGTATTGCCATGGCCCATGATATTCCCTATGCAGCCACTGCCAGTATCAGCAACCTGACTGATTTAAGGAGAAAAGTACAGAAGGCAAAGGATACACAAGGGCCGTCTCTTGTCCATGTCCATGCGCCGTGCCCAACAGGATGGCGTTACGCTTCTTCCAAAACAGTGGAGGTGGCAAGAAAGGCGGTTCAGACAGGATGTTGGGCTTTGTACGAATATGAAGACGGCAGGACAACGGTTAATTACAGGCCAAAGGAACTGAAACCCATAGAGGAGTACATTTCCCTGCAGGGGCGTTTTAAAAACATGACAGAGGATGAAAAGGCCCTGATGTCCGCAAATACAGAGAACCATTTCAGGCGTTTGATAAAACGGCTGGATGATATGAATGCTTGAGGTGCCTATGGAGAGATATGAGATTTTAGTAATCAATCTTGGTTCATCCTCAACCAAAGTGGCGTATTATATCAATGATACCTGCATGGTTAAGGCGAACCTTGCCCACCTGTCAGAGGAACTGAAACAGTATGACTCCATATGGAAACAGGCCGACATGCGTATGGATGCGATAGAGAAATTCCTGGATGAGAACGGCATAGACAAAGGAAAGCTGGCAGCTGTGGTATCCAGGGGCGGACACACAAGGCCGCTGACAGGCGGGACCTATTTGATTAATCAGGTCATGCTTGAGGAATCGGCCAGTGAGGTGTATGGCAACCACGCATGTGACCTGGGCCTTGTCCTGGCTAGCCGCCTGGCCCGATATGGGGCCAGGCCCATGACAGCCAACACGCCTGTTACAGATGAATTTGAACCTTTGGCAAGATATTCGGGTTTACCAGAAATAGAGAGGAGAAGCAGTTTCCACGCACTGAACCACAAAGGAGCTGCCAGACACTATGCAAAGGAAACCGGAAGGGATTACGGCTCTCTGAACCTGATTGTGGTCCATATGGGCGGAGGGATTTCTGTAGCAGCCCATAAAAGGGGGAAAATGGTTGATGCCAACAATGGACTGGCGGGCGATGGGCCGTTTTCCACCAACCGAAGCGGTGGGCTGCCTGTAGGAAGCCTGATTTCAGAATGCTTCAGCGGAAAATATACACAGAAGCAGATGATGCGCCGGGTTAATGGTGAAGGAGGTATGCTGGCATATGTGGGGGAGAGCGACACCCTTACCGTTGAAAGGCGGGCAGAGTCAGGAGATGAATCATGCGCCATGGTCCTGGACGCAATGGCCTACCAGGTATCCAAGGAAATCGGCGCGTGCGCAGCAGTCCTTGCGGGACAGGTAGATGCAGTCATCCTGACAGGAGGTATGGCTCATTCCGAACGCCTGACCGGATTCATAGAAGAAAGGGTGGGATTTATCGCACCTATTGTAAGATATCCGGGCGAGTACGAGATGCAGTCCCTGGCGGAAAATGCCTATGAGGTACTGTGCAAAAAACAGCCGTTGCTTATTATGGAGCAGGGGGGAGAACATGTTTAACAGTTTTAAGGATATTGAGAGTGCAGTACGCTTAAGCGGGCGCAGAATTACAATCGCTGTTGCGGGCAGCCACGACAGTCATGTGCTGGAAGCTGTTGCAAAGGCCTGTGAAAGAGGATTGTCAAAGGCTGTCCTTATTGGACATCAGGCTGAGACGGAGCGCCTGCTTAAGGACATGGGATATACAGGGCAGAATATGGATTTTACGTTTGCGGATATGGATGGGGATGAGGCAATTGCAGCCTATGCATGTGACATGGTAGTGCAAAAGAAAGCAGATATCCCTATGAAGGGAATTATCAGCACAGCATCATTTATGAGAGCAATCCTAAATAAGGAAAGAGGATTTGTTCCTGCCAATGCCCTGATAAGCCAGTCGACCTTGTTTGAGTGGCAGGGCAGGTTCATGATATTGACAGATTGTGCAATCAATATTGCGCCGGATTATGATGACAAGATAAAGATAATAAAAAATGCAGCAGCTCTTGCAAAAAAGGCGGGAATAGACTGCCCCAAGGTAGCTGTGCTGGCTCCGATGGAGGTAGTCAACCCCAAAATAGAGAGTTCGGTCCATGCAGCCATGCTTACCATGGCAAACAAGAGAGGCCAGATTAAAGAATGTATTATTGATGGTCCCCTGGCCCTGGATAATGCGGTATCCGAGGATGCGGCCAGGCGAAAGGGCATAGACAGTGAGGTGGCAGGACATGCTGATATTCTGGTTGTACCCGATCTGGATGCCGGCAATATGTTTACAAAGTCGCTGACATTCTTTGCGGGACTTAAGACCGCGGGAACTGTAAACGGGACAAAGATTCCTGTTATCATGTGCTCCAGGACAGACTCCACGGACGATAAATACCATACAGTGCTTGCTGCGCTGATGCAGTTAATCTGTGATTAAGGCGGCAGATGAGGGATCGGAGTATTATTTTAATATAATAGTTGGTAGAATAGTCAGAAGGGACGGCGAATTACGCTGCCTCTTCTGGCTATTTTGTTATAGATTCAGCCGGTTTACGGCATTGGAGTTTTTCGTGTTCAGGTAGTATTGAGTCCTTTTGCTGTCAAAGATAGGAATATAGAAGAACAACAGCCATAAGGCCTCATATAGAAAAAAACTATACATAACATTCAATGCATATATTTCACCGATTGGACAAAACAAGCAGGTGTTTTTATAATTATCAAGGTAATATAGAATGTGCAGCATAACAGATACATCAATATAAATTTGGGAGTGGAGAAGGATTATGAAAAGAAGATGGTTAGGCATTGCGATTTGCGCCGCCGCATTATTGGCAGCAGGATGTTCCTCAGGTACGGATGTGTCAAGGGCCGCGGATGAGTCTGATACCGGCACGGCTGCCGGCAAGGCATCTGAGACAACCGCTGATACGGCTGCGGCAAAGTCAGAAGCAGGCGGGACGGCCGCAGAAGCATCTGCGGTAAAGGCAGATCCGGTTGAAAAGAAGAAGGTCTATGTGTCGCCAGACTGGGTTCAGAGCGTTCTGGACGGCAATCAGGAGGAATCAGAGGATTATATGGTTCTGGAATGTGCCTGGGGTACAGTCCAGGATGCGGCGGCTTATAAGGAAGGCCACATTAAAGGCGCCTACCATATGAATACGGATGATATTGAATCGGAGGAGTACTGGAATATCCGGACTCCGGAAGAGATAAAGGATCTGATGGCTGAATACGGAATCACAAAAGATACAACGGTTATCTGCTACAGTGATAAGGGCACGAATTCAGCGGACGACCGCGTGGCATTTACCCTTTTATGGGCAGGGGTGGAGAATGTAAAATGCCTGGACGGCGGTTATGAAGCCTGGCTTAAGAGCGGATACGGAACAGAGAAAACCGTTAATACCCCGCAGCCCTCTGACAGGGAGTTTGGCGCGGATATCCCGGTTCATCCTGAATACATCCTGTCCATTGACGAGGTTAAGGACAAGCTGGCAGGAGACGATAACTTTAAGCTGGTCAGCATCCGCAGCAGGGACGAGTTCCTGGGCGGAACAAGCGGATACGGATATATTGACAGGGCAGGCGAACCGGAAGGTGCTGTATGGGGACATGATACGGATGACGGTTCCTATCATAATGAGGACGGAACCACAGCAGGCCTGGATGTATTGAAGGGCTATCTGGAGGAATCTGGCGCTTCCCTTGACAATGAGCTGTCCTTTTATTGCGGCACAGGATGGAGGGCTACTATTCCGTTTCTGATTTGCTATGAAAACGGAATGACCAATATGACCGTATATGACGGAGGGTGGTACCAATGGCAGATGGATGATTCTCTTCCGGTACAGGTGGGGGATCCCGCGGAAAGCAGCTGCCAGTTTACCACGGTGGGTGAGCTGTCCACAGACAAAGCAAAAAAATAAAGACTGATAAAAATAAGCGTTGCGTCTTGATTGAGCCAACGCTTATTAAATGTAAAAGGGAAAATGATAATGAAGAAAGTGGCATATATATCTGCGACAATTCTGGAAATCCTGTGCCTGGCAGGGGCCTGGGCCGTACAGTTCTTTACCCGCACAAAAATGGGAATGGCCCGGTATGTTGTATATAAAAACAGGGGATGGGAGTCCAGATATCCCATGGAACTGCTGGCAAAAGGGGCCGCGCTTGTGATGGTCCTCCTGACCGCCATGCTTCTTCTCTGTTTCCTGCGCCGGAGAAGGAACCTGACAAAAGCGCTGTGGGTTATGAGCGCCGGTATGGTGCTTCTGACATCTGGATATGCGGTATTTACATGGATGAATTCAATAAATGAATTTCGGGCATATTATTTCATCAGCGCAATATTGGGGGCTGTGTCTCTGATACAGTGTATCAAAACATGGATTGGAATGCTGGGGTGCCGGCAGGAAGGCAGCGGGGCGCTGTTCCTTCCATGACCTGACAGGGAGAGAAAACAGCGGGGGCAGCGGCTGTGCCTATTTCTGGGGAATATGCCTGGGATTCCGGAATGTGATGAGAAGCCGGATATGGGGAAATCAATGGTCAACAGGATGCTTACAAAGTTTTGGTGAAGGTTTGACAAGACAGAAAATGGAGAGAATCGTATAGATGAAACGCGCGATTATTATTTTTACAAGGGTACCTGAACCCGGACAGACAAAGACCAGGATGATGCCTGCGCTCAGCGCCAAGGGCTGCGCCCGCCTCCACACCTGTTTCCTGGAAGATATAAAAAGGGAATGCGGGAAGGTGGAGGGACAGCTTTTTGTATGCTTTACACCGGATGATGGCAGAGAACGTTTATATCCGGTTTTTGGCAGAGGGGAGCATTACATTTCCCAGAGAGGCAGCGGCCTGGGAGAACGGATGTATCAGGCCATCCGGGAGGTGCTGGGCCGGGGTTATGAGGCATGCATCCTCATGGGAACCGATGTACCTGAAGTGAGATCGGAGTATCTGGAACGGGCGTTTGGCCTGCTTGAGCAAAACGATGTGGTATTGGGGCCTACCAGGGATGGGGGGTATTATCTGGTGGGTATGAAGAAACCGCAGCGGGACGTGTTTGATGTGGAAGGGTATGGACAGGGCTCCGTGCTTCGGGATACCATGTACCGGCTTAAGACGGCTGGCTGCAGGGTGGGATTAACCGAAACCCTGTGGGATATGGACGTTTACCAGGATCTTCAGGGATACCGGCAGAGAATGCGGGAGGATAAGAGGCTGCAGGAGACGTCCACGGGACGGTATCTGGCCAAAACCAGCCGTATTTCCATCATCGTACCTGTTTACAATGAGGAGAAGACCATTGTACAGATGCAGGACCAGCTGGAGCCGCTGAGGGGAAAATGTGAAATACTGTTTGTAGACGGCGGCAGCACGGACAGAACCATGGAACGGATTCGCCCCTGGGTTAAAGTCATACATTCGGAAAAGGGACGGGCCAGGCAGATGAATACGGGAGCCATGGAAAGTCATGGGGACATCCTGTTTTTCCTCCACTGCGACAGTGAACTGCCTCCCCGCCCGCTGGCCGAGATACGCAGGGTGATGAAGGACCACAGCGCGGGATGCTTTGGAATTGCCTTTCATTCGTCCAATTTCTTCATGTTTACCTGCCGTGTAATATCAAACCACCGGATTAAGGACCGCAGGATCATGTTTGGGGACCAGGGCATCTTTGTGGACCGCAGCCTGTTTTTTGATGCAGGCATGTTCCCGGAGATTCCTGTGATGGAGGATTACCAGTTTTCCCTTACGCTTAAAGAGAGGGGAGTAAAGCTGGGCATGACAGGGCGGCGCATCTACACATCGGACAGACGTTTTCCAAAAGGAACCCTGCCCAAGCTTAAGCTGATGTGGAAAATGAACCGGCTGCGTAAGATGTACCGGGATCGGGTGCCCATTGAACAGATTGACCGGATGTACCGGGATGTGAGGTGAGATGAAATGGAACGGATAGCCGGGTTAAAGGAATATGTGGCCTGGAAGCAGTACCGCAGCGCGCTGGGACTGCCGGACCAGGTGACGGAGGAATACCGTATGCTGGCCCAGGGGGAGTACAACAGGAATTATCTGTTTACCCACCCTGTTACCGGAAGAAAGCTGGTGCTCCGGGTAAACTGCGGCAGCCAGATGCATTTGGAACATCAGATACAGTACGAATATGAAACATTAAAGCTGCTCTGGCAGTCGGGCAGGACACCGCGGCCTTTTTATGCGGACGGGAGTCTGGAGAAAATTCCTCATGGCATCATGGTAATGGAATTCCTGCCGGGTCACGCCATGGATTACAGGACAGAGCTGTCCTTTGGGGCGGAGTGTCTGGCGGATATCCACAGTGTCAGGGTGGGAAGCGGCAGCCATCTGGTCAGGCCAGAGGATCCCTTGGAGGCAATCCTGACAGAATGCGAGGCCATGGTCAGGACATACATGGATTCAGACCTGGGGGACCAGGGCATCAAAATGAAAATAAGACAGATGCTGGACCGGGGCTGGAAGCGCTGCCGGGAAGCAGCAGCCTGCAAAGGCTATGAATGCTGCATCAACACGGAGCTTAATTCCACCAATTTTCTCATCAACGGAGAGGGAAAGGGAAACTATCTGGTGGACTGGGAGAAGCCTGTCTATGGGGAGCCTGCCCAGGATCTGGGCCATTTTCTTGCTCCAACCACCACCTTCTGGAAAACAGATGTGATTCTGACCCCGGAGGAGATGGAGGACTTCATACATCTGTATATCCAGAAGGTGGACGGCAGATTTGACACAAAGGGGCTGATGGAGCGTACCCTTGCCTATATTCCCATCACCTGCCTGCGCGGCATTACCTGGTGCGCCATGGCCTGGGTGCAGTACCAGCAGCCGGATAAGCTGCTGTTTAACCAGTCCACGTTCCAAAAGCTGGGGCAGTATCTGGACATGGAATTTTTAGAGAAAATGGACAGGCTGTAGGAAAGGAATATAAATGGAGAAAAACAGAGTAAATGGATATGGAAAACCATGGTGGCCGCATGCATAGCTGCGTCCATACTGAGCTATATGTGCATACCATCTGTAAAAAATATGATGAACAAAATCGTGGCTATGTTTGCCGCCGGCTTAATGATATTATTTGCCTTATCTGCCTTTGTTGTCATGGTAAGGAAAATATATAGAAAAACAAGGAAAAACAAGGAGGAAGAAATGAAAAAGAAATTCGTAACATTAGGAATTATGATGGCGCTGTCCATGACAGTGGCGGCCGGATGCGGCCAGAAAGCAGGAAATGAAACAACAGCCCAGGAAACGGCTGAGAGTACGGCGGCAGATACCGCAGCCGCAGACACCACAGCGGCGGACACCGCAGCCGCAGATACAACAGGAGCGGACGGGGCAGGAAGTGAGACAGCGGCGGCATTACAGTCAGATGGCAGTTATCAGTATGTATCCCCAAAGGAGGCTGTGGCGGCAGCAAAAGATAAGAGTGCCCATGTGCTGGATGTAAGGGAATGGGATAACTATGTGAAGGGAAGAGTGGCTGATTCCATGTGGTGCCCTATTTTCCCGCTGGAGGATGACTCACTGGCAGAGGCCATGGGTACATATGCCAAGGAGAACTTAAGCGACGGACAGAAAATCTATATCATCTGCAACAGCGGCAAGAGAGGCGCTGAGAAGGCAACCGGTGTTCTTAAGGAGGCCGGCATTGACGGTTCCCTGATTTATACTGTGGAGGGCGGTGCCAAAGCCCTGGAGTCTGAGAAAGGCGCCCTTACCACCAACCGCGCTGAGGAGGATATTGACTGGAAGACGGTTGCGGCGGCAGATGCCTTAAAGGCAGTGGGTGGAAGCGATGTTCAAATCCTGGATGTCCGAGACAATGATACATATGCAGAAGGCCATTTAAAGGGATCCCTCCAGAGCTCCTTAAAGGAAATCGAGGACCCGGCCGCACAGACTGCCATGTACAAGATGGCAAAGGAGGAGATGGACCCGTCCAAACCTGTATACCTGCTTTGCTACAGCGGCAACAAGTGTGCCAAAACTGGTATTTCCGTTATGAAGGATGCCGGATTCGATGTTGATAATCTGTTTATCATTGAAAATGGCGCAAAGGATAAGGATATCCAGGCTGCATTTGTGACAGAATAGGATAACCCTTCCGGTGATGTGATTTCTCCTGTCCGTACTGCATAAGATTACGGCAGGGGGAATCATAGATTCATCAGACAGGGTTATTATTTTTAAGGAAAACAGCGGAGGAGAAAGTATGAAGAAAAGAATCATGGCAGCGGTACTGGCTGCCGCAATGACGTTGTCCCTTGGAGCGTGTTCGGGCAGCGGACAGACACAGGGCGCCGGAAGCAATCAGGCTGAGGATGCCGGAAGCAGTCAGGCTGAGGATGCCGGAAGCAGCCAGGCCGGGGATACCGGAAGCAGCCAGGCCGGGGATACAGACAGCCGCCGGTCCGGACGGGAGAATATGACCTTTGACCAGATGAAGGAGGAGGCAAAGGGAACAACGGTCACCTTCTACGGCTGGGGCGGGGATGAAAAACTGAACCGTTGGCTGGACGATGAATTTGCGCGGGTCATGAAGGAAAAATACGATATCACAATGGAACGTGTCCCCATGGATATCGACCAGGTTTTAAGCCAGCTCACCGGGGAGATTCAGGCGGGAGAGAAGGACGGAAGTATTGATATGATTTGGATTAACGGGGAGAACTTCCAGTCGGCAAAGGAAAACAATATGCTGTACGGCCCCTTTACAGACAAGCTTCCCAATTTTAGTGACTATGTGGATGGGGAAAGCGAGGACGTGACCATGGACTTTGCTTATCCCATCGAAGGGTATGAGGCGCCCTACGGTAAGGCCCAGCTGGTAATGGTGGCAGACCTGGCAGTGACGCCGGATGTGCCAAAGAGCGCCGGAGAGCTAAAGGAATTCGTGGAAAAATATCCGGGCAAGGTGACATATCCCGCGCTTCCTGATTTTACGGGCAGCGCGTTTGTGAGAAATATTATCTATGAAATCTGCGGCTACGAGCAGTTTATGGATATGGCGGCTGATAAGGAAACTGTCCGGGCGGCAGTGGCGCCGGCCATGGAGTACTTAAGGGAGCTGAATCCATACCTTTGGAATCAGGGCGCTGCCTTCCCGGATTCCTCCACTACCGCGGACAACATGTTTGCGGACGGGGAACTGGTGATGAGCATGACGTACGGAGCCTATGACGTGGCTCTGAACATTGAGGACGGAAAATATACAGATACCACGGCAGCCTTCCAGTTTGAAAAGGGAACCATCGGTAATACCAATTTTATGGCAATTGCGGCTAATTCCGGCAATAAGGCCGGGGCTATGGTGGCAATTAATGAGATGATATCGCCGGAGATCCAGGCAGACCGCTATGAAAAGCTGAGGGTCATTCCGGTTCTGGACAACGAAAAGCTGTCCGGTGAGCAGAAAGCGGCCTTTGACAGGGTGGATCTGGGTAAAGGTACAATCCCCCAGGATGAACTTCTCTCTAAACGCCTTCCCGAAATGCCCGCACAGCTGGTTCCCATTATCGAGGAAATCTGGGCTGAGGAAGTAGTGGGTAAATAACGGGGGAGAATCGGATGGGTGGAATCGGAGTGGAAGGGAACGTAATGCAAGGGAACAGCATAAGAGGGGACGGATGGAGAGGGAACAGAATGGGTGGGAACGGAGTGGTGGGAAAGATATGAGAAGGAAAAAAATGAGAAGAAATCTGATTCCGTACTTACTTCTGGTCCCCCAAATCATATTAACCCTGTTTTTTATCATAGGATTGACAACTGGAATTACCCAAAGTCTTGGGGTAATTCCAGCTTTTGGATTGAGGGAACCAACCTTAAAATACTACCGGGAAGTGCTGACCAGGCCGGATATGCTAAAGTCCGTGCTGTACAGCCTTAAGGTGGCATTTCTGTCTGCGGGTGTTGCCACTGCGGCAGGTGTGGGTTTAAGTGCTGTGTGTGTGATGCACAAAAGGACAAAGGGGTCCATGATGCGGGTGATACAGCTTCCCATCATTGTTCCCCATGTGGTGGTAGCCATTTTTATGGTCAACATCTTTTCTCAGAATGGTTTGCTGGCCAGAATTGGTTACGCCCTTGGAGTAATACAGGAACAGCAGCAGTTTCCCATGCTCATTTATGACACAAAGGGAGTGGGAGTCATCCTGGCATATCTGTGGAAGGAGATTCCCTTTATAATTTATTTTGTTATTGCTTTGATGGCGAATATCAATGAGAAACTGGGGGAGGCAGCCATAAACCTGGGGGCGGGCCGGTGGACTGCTTTTTGTAAAATCACCCTGCCGCTTTGTAAGGATGCGGTAATCAGCGGGTTCCTGATTATATTTGTATTTGCCCTGGGCGCCTATGAGCTTCCCTTTCTCCTGGGCGCAACCTCCCCAAAGGCCCTTCCGGTGCTGGCATACCAGCAGTATATCCATCCGGATTTGAGAAACCGGCCTTATTCCATGGCGTTAAATGGAATCATTATCGTTCTCTCCGTGCTCAGCGCCTGGATGTATTATTTCATCATGCGTAAAAATATGAAGGCACTGACAGAGCAGTAGAAGATGGAGCGGATGGAGATGAAGAAGAGAAAATCGTTTATCACAAATATGATTCTGGCCCTGCTGTGTGCATCCATTCTGATTCCCGCGTCCAGTCTGGTTGTATGGGTATTTACGGAACGGTGGGCCTGGCCAGATCTGTTTCCCCAGGTGCTCTCGGACCGGGCAGTCATGGAAATTGTCAGAAGAAAGGGAGAACTGGTCTCACTCATGGCATCCAGCGTCATGATTTCTTCTGTGGTGGCCGTCCTGTCGGCCGTCATCGGGATACTGACATCCAGGGCCCTTGTCCTGTACCGGTTCAGGGGGAAGGATTTGATGTCATTTTTTACCGTGCTTCCTCTCATGGTACCTGGGACTGTGTTTGCCATGGGGATACAGATTACGTTTATCTGGTTGGGACTTAACAATACAGTGGCGGGGGTCATTCTGGCACACCTGATTTATTCCCTGCCCTACGCGGTGTGCCTCATTATGGACGGCACCCGGGCAGTGGGCATTGCGCTGGAGGAGCAGGCCCGGGTGCTGGGGGCCGGTTCCTTTCAGGCATTCAGAAGGACCACACTGCCAATGCTGGTTCCGGTGATACTGTCGGCAGTCAGCATGTCATACATTGTATCCTTCAGCCAGTATTTTCTGACACTGCTTCTTGGAGGCGGCAGGGTAAAGACCTTTGCGGTTGTGATGGTTCCCTACTTACAGAGCGGCAGCCGGAATATTGCCTGTATTTACAGCATTTTGTTCATGGGCATCACCCTTCTGGTATTTGCTGTTTTTGAACGGATTGCGGGGTATTGGACAGGACAGATAGTTGGAGGATATTATGAGTCTTAACATAGAAAATCTGAGGGTATCCCTTCAGAAAAAGAAGATACTGCATGGAATCGACCTGGAAATACAGGAGGGAGAGTTTGTATCTCTCTTGGGAAAATCCGGCTGCGGAAAGACCACACTGTTAAAATGCATAGCAGGTCTTTTGGAGCAGGAGAGCGGGGATATACGGATACAGGGAGCATCTGTGATGGACCAGCAGCCAAAAGAGAGGGGAACGGTAATCGTGTTTCAGGATTTGCGGCTGTTTCCCCATATGACGGCGGAGAAAAATATTGCCTTTCCCATGGAACTCAGAAAGGTGCCGAAGAAAGAGCAGAAGGAGCGGGTGGAGGCACTGCTGCGGGCGGTTCAGCTTCCCGGATTTGAGAAGAGAAGGATGAAGGAGATGTCAGGGGGCCAGATGCAGAGAGTAGCCCTGGCCAGGGCTTTGGCAGCAGAACCCAGGGTGCTGCTTCTGGACGAACCCTTTTCCGGCCTGGACGAGGGGCTGAGGACAGAGATGGCGCGGCTGGTAAGAAAACTTCATGAGGCGTGGAAAATCACAACTATTCTCGTCACTCACGACAAGGCTGAGGCCCTTCGCTTGTCCGACCGCATAGCATTGATGGAGGATGGGAAGATTCTTCAGTACGGAACACCGGAGCAGATGTTCTGCCATCCGGGAACAAAAAAGGTGGCAGAGTACTTTGGAAAGGTAAATTATATTTCCGGGTCAGTGGCAGGAGGCTGGTTTGTCAGCCCTTTGTTTGAAAAAAGAACGGATTTGCCGGATGGGGTCTATGATGCCATGATTCGTCCGAACTCAGTGCAGCTGAAAGAGGAGGGCGATTATACCGTGGAGGAAGTTACCTTCATGGGGGAGATGACAGAGATAAGGGTGAGGGTGCCTGAGAAAATGGCTCCCGGCGGAAGCATCCTGTGCCAGAGAATGGAAGGCCCCGGCCGGCCGGCAAAATTACGGGCAGGAATGAAGGCCGGACTGGCCGTGGAAACGGAAGGGGCCGTGCTGTTCAGGCATGATATGGAATGAGGGATATGGGGCCGGAAACGGTATGTGGTGGCAGGTTATGTGCTGTGGCGGGGATTGTGTCCAGGCGGGGACTGTGTCCAGGTGGGGATTGTGCCCAGGCGGGGACTGTGCCGGGAAAACATGGACGGGAGGAGATGCAGATGAAGAAAATCATATTTGACTGTGACAATACCTTTGGAGTAAAGGACTGCGATGTGGATGACGGGCTGGCCCTGATGTATTTGCTGGGAAACAGGGAGACCCAACTTCTGGGAATTACGTCCACCTATGGAAACAGCAGCCTGGATGTGGTGCAGGCAGTGAATCTGCGGATGCTGGAAGAATTGGGGCGCAGGGATATTCCTGTAAAAAGAGGCGGGGAGAAGAGGGGCTGTTACCAGAGCGAGGCTGCCGTCTTTCTGGCGGAAATGGCGGACCGCCATCCGGGGGAGCTGTCGATTCTTGCCACGGGTTCCCTGACAAACCTGAAAGGCGCATATGAGAGGGACAGTCATTTCTTTGAAAAGGTAAAAGAAATTGTTTTAATGGGCGGAATCACAAGCCCCCTTGTATTTGAAAAGAAGGTGATGGAGGAACTGAATTTTTCCTGTGACCCGCCGGCTGCCAGGACCGTCCTCACAAAGGGCCGGAATGTTTCCGTGATAACAGGCAACAACTGCCTTAAAGTTTTATTTACAAAACAGGAATACAGGGAACGGTTATCGGGAACGGAAAACAGGGCGGCAGCGTATATTATGGAAAAAACAGATGATTGGTTCAGATATAATGATGAGGGCTACGGCATTCACGGTTTCTATAACTGGGATGTGACGGCAGCGGCTTATCTTATGCATCCGGAATTGTTTGCGGATAATGTGAAAGGCCTGTGTGTGTCGGACCAGGACCTGGAGACAGGATATCTGAGAATGGAGGAGGATGAGATGAACGGGGGATGGAAAGCCGGAATCAAAGCTGGGATGGAAGCCGGAATGAGAGGTGCTATGAGAGGTGCAATGAGAGATGGAACGAAGTCCCGGACAGCAGACGGGAGGTGTATATGCAATCTGCCGCTCATCAGGGATGGGGCGGTGTTTAAGGACAATATTTATCGGAGTTGGCTGAGTGTGACCGGAATCCTGGCGGATGTCTGAAGATGCCTTGAACAGGTATGAATCAGGTCTGAGCAGATAAGCATATGAAAAAGGACCCTGAAATGAGATGTAGGGGTCCTTTTGCGGTATTATAATCTTTTTGTCAGTCCGGCTGTCAGGAAAGCTTAAGGACGCACCAAAAGTTTGGCGGCTGTCATGCGTTCCACAATCTCATACATATTGGTGACGCTGCCGACCTGAAGCTTCTCGCTCAATCCATAGAAATTCAGGCAGGTTCCGCAGGTGAGAATCTCCACGCCCTGGGATTCCATGGATTTTAAATCCTCCAGGTTATCAGAGCCTTCGCAGGAAAGATAGGCGCCGCTGTTATACAGAAGAATGGTTTCCGGCAGGACATCCTGCTGTGTAAGGGCGTAGACAAACCCTTTCATGAGAGCCTTTCCAAGTTCAGGGTCACCGTGGCCCATAAGGTTGGAGGACAGAACCACTGCCATGCCCTTTTTGCGGCTGTCAGGCAGGCAGGCCGCCGGTTCCTCATCCGAATCATCCGGCGCTCCGGAAGCAGGGGTTACTCCCTGGCCAACTGGTATTTTTACGGAAAATTCATTGTCGCTTATTTTCTCGGAAACAGCTGAAAGGCCTTTGCTGGCAGCCATCTTGCTCAGGTTCTGGACCGCAATCTCATTGTCTACCAATACCTCAACCGTCTCCCCCGGATTGCAGGATTCCAACGCTTTCTTAGTGTCAATGACAGGCTTGGGGCACTGTTTTCCGCGTTCATCTAATTTCATAGTTCGTATCCTCCTTAAACATGTATCTGATTCTTCCTATTCCCGGAAGTGTGCTTTGAAATTATCATCACATGTCTCTAATTATAGCAGGTTTGAAAATGTATGCAAACGCTTTTGCCCCTTTGCAGGCCTGGCATTTATTTTTTCTATAAGGAAACAGCCGGCTATTTTTTTTATCTATACGGATGCGGAGCCGTTTCCTGTTTTTTGTACAGTTTATCCCGGTAAGTCTTAACCGGAGCTTCTCCGTCCGGAACCGTGTAAAAGTAATTCAGGGCAGCCATCCGGCAGTGCTCCATGTGGACACGCATTTTCTCGGTGGCAGTCTCCAGGTCGCGGTCCAGCAGAAGCCTGAGAATTTCCAGGTTCTCCCCGCTGTCATCGTGTACGGCTGCATGATTCTGGTGGATGAAAAATATAATCCGGCTGCTGATATCATAGACCCGGTGCATGATGTCCACCATGTAGCGGTTTCCGCAGTGTTCGATGATGAACAGATGCATCGCAGTGTCTAACCGGATCCGATCCATGACGGTGTCGTCCGGATCCGGGTTCTCAAAACGCTGTATAAAGTATAAAAGTTCATCCTTTGGAAGACGTGACGCGGACAGCCTCAGTATAGTGGGCTCAAATTCCGTCCGAATCTGGAAAATCTGAAGCACATCGCTTAAGAGGATATCCGTTACATGAATTCCCTTTTTGGGAATCACTTTCACAAATCCCTCTGTCTCCAGACGGCTGACAGCTTCACGCACAGGTGTGCGGCTGAGCTTCATCTCTGAAGTGAGATGGGCTTCATTCAGAATGCTTCCTGGTGCGTAGGTACAGTTAATCAACCGTTCTTTCAGTATGTTGTAAGCATAATTCTTCAAATCATTTCCCGCAGTATTGGTTATGTCTGTCATGGTACAATTCCCCCGATACGGTCTGAGACCGGTGATAGTAACAATTATATAGGGATGTACTTAAAAATACAATCATTAATAAATGAACGGTGCGCCGCTCTGCCATAACTTTGGCCGGGAGTTATCCATCAGCACATTCCTAAATATCTCCAGAGGGGAACGCTGGCCAGCAGCCCTAGTATATGTATGACCATATAGGCATGGGACATGGAGACTACATTTTTATGGGTAATCAGACCGTCCACCACTGCCTCGGCCTGAAGGTAATAGGGATTGTGGAAGGAAAGATTCCATACCAGCATGGCAAGGTAATCCGCAAACAGGGTGATGAAGGGATGGATTCCCAAAGGAGCTCCTATGGGAAGGAATATGGCAGCGATGATGGCAAGGGTGGCCAATCCGGTACACTCCAGGTATCGCAGCAGGTAGGTGCTGATACACAAAAGGATGATAAACACATACACGTTTGGTATGAACCGGATAATGACAGGAGCCGCCACGCTGGCCAGCCAGTTGTTGACTCCCACTACATTGAGCAGGGCGGAAATGGAAAGCAGGGAGGCTACCAGAGTAATCAGCCCGCCCCAGGGTACCATGTCCTGAAAGTCCTTCATGGTAAATATTCCTTTAAGAAACATGGCGCAGAAGGCAAGGGCCGCAACCGTGTAGGCCTTAAGTCCTGTATAGGATCCGGTAATCCAGAGCAGGATGGAGACAGCGAGGATGCCGGCCGCAGCCTTCTCATCACTGCTCATGGGCTTTAATTCCGCTATTTTCTGGTGTATCAGTTCCTTTGAAATGTTCAGCTTTTCTTTCGGCTTATAGTAGACCTGTATAAAGAGGAATGTCAATACCAGGTTTACGATAAACCATGGGGAGCAGCATACAAACCATTCTGTCCAGCTGAAGGCATACCCATCACCCATCATACCAATCAGCACAAAGGTCATGGCGCTGCCTGTCAGAAAGGCCATAGTATGGATGGCGGCCGGAACAAAGAATGCACAGAACAGTCCTGCGGCAGCCCTGCTTCCCTTTTTGATGTTATTAGCCTTTGCAACAGATGCGGCAAACGGTCCCAGAACCGCGCATTTGGAATAGGAATTAGGTACAATGGGCGACAAAATTGTGGAGGTGGCCATGATGGCTACTACCATGCCCGTATAGGTGGCTGGGAAAAACTTGATGATATTGTATGCAATCCGGTCAATAAGACCTGTCTTGGCAATGCCGGTGGCAAAAATCATCATCAGGATGACCGTCCACATGGTGTCGCCGCTCCAGGCAGAAAATGCTTCCGGAAACGTACAGACATGGAATGCAACAAATGCTATGCAGGCAAATAAGGCAACCAGAGGCGCCGGGTACAGCTGCAGAATCAGCAGAAGGACAGCGGTCATAAAAATACCCAGGTACCGCATGCTTTCCACGGTCAATTCTCCGGGCGGCCGAATCAGGCCAATCACAAGGCCAATCAATATGCACAGGATGCTCAAACAATATTTTCTTGTATTTACAGATTTCATGAAAACCTCTCCCTAACTCATTTTATTGGTATGTTTGGATGCAACGGTGCAAACGTAAAACACCCTGTGAATATAGTAGTCCCTGGAGTGAAATAAGTCAATGATATTTTGTGCAATTGATACATAAAACATGTATATATCATGTGTATTTTGTGGATATTTTTAAAACATATCAAAGATTATTTTGCGACATAACCGATTCATTAGATAATATGCATAAAAATATTTGAAATAATTAGTAAAAATTATCAAAAATTACTTGCTATTTGCAAAACGCTATGCTACAATCAGTCTCGCAAACGTAAAACAGGGCCTGCCTTGGAACAGACAGGCCAGACCTGTGAATGAACTGATATAAAAACGAAATAATGGAGAAAGGTAAATGAGTACACATAACTTTGTATTGATTGGGGAAGCGGGAAGCGGAAAGACGGAGATTGCTGCAAATCTGGCCCTGCGTCTGGCGGAAGACATGCCCGTACCAGTGTGTCTGATTGATATGGACCAGACAAAATGTATGTTTCGGGCCAGGGATTTTTCCTCCCTATTGGAAAAGGGGCACGTACATATGGCGGTCAACCCGGAACTGTGGGATTCGCCTCTGATGCCCCAGGGAGTCACTTCTTTGCTTAAGGACGACAGCATATGCTGTGTGTTTGATGCAGGAGGAAACGCTGTGGGCGCAGCCATGCTGGGACAGTTTGCGGGCCTGATGGCTGAGAAAAATACCAGTTATTACTATGTAATCAATCCCTGCCGCGCTTTTTCAGGAAGTATGGAGGACATCCTGGAGAGCCTGAGCGCAATCCTTATCTCAGCCAGGATACCGGCAGAAGGTCTGAAGTTCATTGCAAATCCGTTTATGGGAGAGTATACGACGCCTGAACTGATTATGGAATATGTCAGGCATCTGGAGGCAGAGCTGGGTAAGGCCGGCTTAAAGCTACACGGGCTGGCTGTCTCGGAACGGTTTTTTGGGGAAGTAAGAAAACTTACCGGACTTCCGATACTGGAACTTAATACGTTTGTAGACAAATTATATGTCTGAATGAAGCGTTCAATGTGGCGGTCTATAGGAAGGTCCCCATATGAATCATAATTAAAATTAGGAGAGGAAGTGTGATTATGGCAAAACTTGAAATCAGCAGGGAAAGCTGCAAAAGCTGCGAATTATGCGTAAGCGTATGTCCGAAGAAGGTCCTGGAGATCGGAGGGGAAATCAATAAAAAGGGCTACCGGTATGTAGTGGACGCCCATCCGGAAGCATGCATCGCGTGCTGTATGTGCGCCCAGGTATGTCCTGACTGTGTCATTGAAGTGTTTAAATGATGAACTCATATTTGAAGTAAGAACAACCATAAGAACGTATGAAAGGAAGAACAGTGATGGAAAGAAAATTTATGAAAGGCAATGAAGCCATTGCGGAAGCAGCGGTCAGAGCCGGATGCCGGTTTTACGCCGGTTATCCCATTACGCCTCAGAGTGAGGTGCCTGAGTATCTGTCACGGGCACTGCCAAAAGCAGGGGGGATATTTGTACAGGGAGAAAGCGAAGTGGCCTCCATCAACATGGTTTACGGGGCAGCGGCAGGAGGAACTCTTGCCATGACCTCTACATCCGGACCGGGAATCAGCCTGATGGCAGAGGGAATCTCATCCCTGGCAGCTGCCAGGGTGCCGTCGGTGATTGTGGACATCATGAGAGCCGGCCCCGGAACCGGGGTTATGAAGCCGGCCCAGTCCGATTATTTCCAGATTAACCGCGCATCGGGCCATGGCGGTTATCAGACTATTAACTATGCGCCGGCTACCATCCAGGAAGCAGTGGACCTGGTAACAAAGGCTTTTGATGTGACACAGAAATACCGTATGCCGGTGTTTGTCTTTGCAGACAGCTTAGTGGGCGGACTGATGGAGGCAGTGACGCTGCCGGAGGCAAAAGAACCGCCCAGGACCCCGGAATGGGCTGTAGTGGGCAAGGGATACCATGGCGGCCGGCCCAATATTGTGCTGAATGCCTCCTTTGTGGAGGAACAGCAGATGAAAAAGGCACTGGAGTGGGCTGAAATCTATGAGGGTTGGAAAAAGGATGAGGTCATGGTGGAGGAGTATATGACAGAGGATGCCGAATTTATTCTCACTGCATACGGTTCCTGCGGCCGTATCTGCCATACCTGCGTGGATGAGCTCCGGGAGGCAGGGTACAGGGCTGGTCTCATACGCCCCATTACCACCAATCCGTTCCCGTCGGACGCCTACAGAAAAATAGCGGATAAGGCCAGGTTTATCCTGGATGTGGAGATGGCCATTCCCGCGCTCATGGCTCAGGATGTGGAGCTGGCAGTGGGCGGCCGTCTGCCTGTTTACACGTGTCTGACGACCGGCGGTGTCATCGTGGATGCGGATGATGTGGCAGAGCGGGCTATCCGTCTTGTGAAAGGAGAGTAGAATCAATGGAAAAAGTATACAGCAGACCTGAAAGCCTTGATATAACAAATAATAAATTCTGTCCCGGCTGCATGCACAGTACGTTCATCAAGCTATGTATGCAGGTGATTGATGAACTGGGCATTGCGGACCGGGCAGTGGTTGTACAGCCCATTGGATGTGCCAATAACAGTTCACCATGCATTAAAATCGATCAGGGATGCGCGCTCCACGGCCGTGCTCCTGCCTATGCCACCGGATTAAAACGCTGTAATCCGGACAGCATCGTATTTACATATCAGGGAGACGGAGACTTAAGCTCCATCGGATTTGCGGAGGTGATGCATGCTGCCAACCGGGGAGAGAATATCTGTGTGTTCTACGTGAACAACTGTAATTACGGAATGACAGGAGGCCAGATGTCGCCCACCACCCTGATTGGACAAAAGACCACCACCTGTGTGGAGGGACGAAGGGCGGATTTGACAGGATATCCCATGCATATGGCAGAAATGATAGCGGCCTTAAGGGGCGTAGTGTACTCAGGACGTTTTGCCCTGGATACGCCGGCCAATATACGAAAGGCCAAAGAGGCCCTGCGCAAGGCATTCCAAAACCAGATGGACAACAAGGGATTCTCCTTTGTGGAGATGTTAAGCAACTGTCCCACCAACTGGGGACTGTCACCGCTTGAAAGCGTAAAGATGCTTCAGGAGAAGGTTATGAAGGAATTTCCGTTGGGTATTTATAAGGACAGCGAAGAGGAGGCGGCAGAATGATTAACCGATTAATGATAGCGGGCTTTGGCGGCCAGGGTGTTATGATGATAGGAAAACTGATTGGTGAGTGCGCCATGGAACAGGGGCTTTACGCTACCTTTTTCCCATCCTATGGGGCGGAGCAAAGGGGAGGAACCGCAAACTGTACTGTGATTCAGTCTGACAGGATGATTGGTTCCCCTACTTCCAACAAACTGGATGTGCTGTGCGCCCTGAACCAGCCCTCAATGGTGGATTTCCTTCCCAGGCTCAGGCCGGGCGGAACACTGCTGGTAAACAGCTCCATTGTGGACACATCCGGTGTGAGCCGTGATGATATACAGATAGTAAAGGTGGATATCGACAATATGGCTTACGAGCTGGGAAACCGGAAGGTGGCTAATGTCATTATGTTCGCAGCGTATATGGCTCTGACGAACACCATTCCCGCAGACAAGGCAGAGGAGATTGCCATGCATAAGCTGGGCAGGAAACCGGAGCTGATTGAACTGAACCGCAGGGCATTCAGGGCTGGAATGGATGTGATTGAGAAATTAAAGGAGGCAGGTGAGTGCCGATGAACCGGTATCTGGAACAATATAAGGCAAAGCAGTGTACGGTAGACGATGCCCTGGCTGCCATCAGGGACGGGGACTTTGTGGCTACCAGCGGAGGTGTGAACGCGCCGCTGCTGTTTTATAAGAACCTCCACAGGATTGCGCCCAGGCTCAGGGAAGGTTTTGACTTCTTTTACGGAACCACATATAAAAAAGGGGATTTTGAATTTCTGGACAGCGTGGAATGCAAAGAGAAGATACATACCCTGTCCGGCTTTGTTCTCTCCGGTGATGAGCGGGAATATATACGGCAGGGCCATGTGGACTATGTGCCAACCCACTACCACAGCCAGGGGAGCAAGATGATTCAGGCCAGGGGAGGTTTGGACGTGTACGTGGCGGCAGTGTGCCCCATGGATGAGAGGACAGGGTATTTCCGCACGTCCCTGTCCAATGTAAATGAAACAGATTTCCGCAACGCCGCGAAGAAAATTTATCTGGAGGTAGTCCCCAGCCTTCCTGTTATCTATGGAAACAACGAAATTCACATCAGCGAGGTGGAGGGAATCTATGAATATGACCATCCCCTGGAGACCATGGATCCCCTTCCCTTCGGAGAGGTGGAAAAACAGATAGGAGAATATGTGGCGGAGCTGGTGGAAGACGGTTCCACCATACAATTGGGAATCGGCGCAATCCCGGATGCAGTGGCCCATGCCTTTCTGGACAAGAAGGATCTGGGAGTCCACACAGAGATGATTACAAACAGCATTCTGGAGCTGGTGGAAGCCGGGGCTGTAAACGGACGGAAAAAGAGTATTAACCGGGGCATCATCGTAGGCGCCTTCAGCCGCGGATCCCAGAGGCTCTACGATTTTATGGACCACAATCCCTGTGTTGCCATGAATCCATGCAGCTATGTGAACAATCCCCATGTAATTGCCCGGAATTATAAGATGGTTTCCGTCAATACGGCCATGGGAATTGATTTGCTGGGCCAGGTATCCTCCGAGAGTATTGGTCCCATGCAGTACAGCGGAAGCGGAGGCCAGGTGGATACGGTAACAGGTGCCATCCATGCCACGGGCGGCAAGTCCATCATTGCTCTGGCATCCACCGCAAAAAACGGGACTTTGTCAAAGATATGCCTATCCCATGCACCCGGTACAGCCGTGACCCTCTCCAGAAATGATGTGGATTATGTTGCCACGGAATACGGTATCGTCCGTCTGAGCGGTAGGACGGTGAGGGAGCGCGCAAAGCTTCTAATCAGCATAGCGCATCCCAGGCTCCGGGATGAACTGACAGCCCAGGCTAAATCAATGGGATTCCTTCTGTAGTTTTTTTGTAATATATGGAATATGTGAATGGTAACATGAGTCGTAATATAGTGGTAATATGAATGGTGATGATGCAAAAGGAGCTGTCCTGGTCTGACGGCTCCTTTTGGTATGTCCCGAAGGCCTTTGTTAGTTACACGGGATGATTGGCTTACCTGGAATTGAATGTGAAATTACTTTTAAGCAAAGGCAGATAGTAGTCTGCGATTTCATGAAATTTTATCCCCATGGGCTCCTGATCACCCTTCTGCAGAGCGTCGTATTTCTCATCGCTGATTACTATATTATACGCTTCCACCTCAATATTTTCAAGTTCACCTTGAATGAGTGGAATGTAGCATACACCTGTTTTCAGTCCATTGCCCATACGGAACGATATACAATCGCTTTCTATTTTTATTCCGGCCTTAAACTCCGTTTTTCCTTTTTTCGGAAAGGCGCATAAATGCCTGGCAAACATATCAATATTTTCAGAGGCTGCTTTTGACAGATTTCCCCCTTCCCTATATACCGGTATGTTGCTAGATAGTACGTTATCTAAAATAGAGCCAAGGCTGTGCGCTAATGTGAATTTTACTAATACTTCATGATTCTGGCTCAGCCCTGTGGGGTCATCCGGGGAATATTGCCACAAGCCATCCGGAGAAAAATAGTTGCCGTTACAAGGCAGTTCCTTTCTGTTACAGAGATACGTGTATTCTGCAAACGTCATCTTTCGATATAATAGATTCGATGTAAGAAATGATGCGGTATCCTGAGCTTTGAATGAACTTTGAGACTGTCCCATTTTGCTGGAAAACAGAACATCAGGCGCAGGCAGTAAAATACGTTGGAATCTGCTGCCGTATATGCTCACATATGTGTTCAGAACATTCACGTCATGCTCATGCTTGGAAAGCTGCAAATCCAGTGCTTTTCTGAGCACAACCACCGGGGGTATCCCCGGAATGGTAAGCCTGTTTTCCTGAGCGGGATTTACACATCCCAGAATTTTTTGCTTAATGCCGTCTTGGGCAGGTAAATCGTGTATCTCGTTCGTCGTATCGGCGAGTGCTTCAAAACATATTTTCAATTTATCCTCATCGAAAATATGGACATATTCGCGGTCGCCGTCTACATCTTTATGATATAACATAATGCTTCCTCCTGGTAATTTTAATTTTATATCTGCAGATCTGCTGAGTCCAGGATATTATAAATGACATGACTTTTACAATAGGTGGCATAATCGGCATACTTTTAGGCATATATAGTATCAAAAACAACACTGTCATGTATATTGCCGGCCGTTATTTTACAATCAGGTATAAAGCTGTTTATATCACGTTATTAACCCGCTTTTGATAATGATGTATATACCAAGTCCAACAAAGACAGCCGGTACGGCAAAATACTTATACGTTTGAATGATTGCTTTTATCTTGGGGAAATCGGTTATCTTTTCTCCCAGGAAGCACCAAACCGCCATCATTAAAACAAACACAATGATAGTTATAATGACCTGTATTGATGAATAGCCAGTAAACAATGGAATATAAACGCCAATATTATCAGCTCCATTTGCCACGCCTACGAGAGCAACGCTTAAAATTTCAGGCTTTACGATTTTACTGGCCATAGATGTTACATTCCGCAATATATTCTGCAGCTTGTTGGGGTGGGCAGCTTCGGTTTTTTCTGTTTCCAACGGAAATTCTTTACGATTGGATTTGTTTTGGGCAGGTCTTTTGTATGATATCCATTCTTTGACGCCTAAAGCAATCGGTATAAAACCGAGCAGACCGACGTATTTTTGCGGAACAAAGTTGAGGCCGAAAGCGGCTGACAGGCTTATTGCTGTCAGTATGCCAATAGCAAGATATTGCCCAATGACAACATATTTCTTTTTAAAAGTTTCGTCAACCTTGGCATAGAGCACCATCATGACAAAAATATTATCTATGTTGGTACTGATAAATGAAACAATAGATGTAGTTACTATGCTGCTCATTGTTTGGAACGCCTTTCTGCAAAATATAAAAGCCCATGCACACATTTTAAGTGTGTATAGGCTTACTATTCCAGTTCTAACCAGTTATATTCTGATTGACTTTTATACCTGATGGTATGAACTGCCCCCGCCCTATACGGATACATTGATTATAGCATAGCAATACGTTTTCTTTCAATGACTTTGTTCGTTGACCTGCGTACAATCATTTTATCTTCAGGAACATAAAAAACGCCGGAAGAAGCAGGCATTGCCGCCGGAAGCTTAGTGACTGCTGCGGGAAACGAATCTGCATGTTAATTTTCATCCAGCTTGTCAAGTGCCTGGGCAATGTTGAACGCATGGTCGCCAATGCGCTCATAATCGGTCAGGATTTCCGAATACAGGATGGAAGTCTCCACATGGCATTTCCCCTTTCGCATGCGTTCAATCTGGTTGGAGCGGTACCGGGCGGTCCGGCTGTCAATGTCTTGTTCCAGCAGCAGGGCCTGTTCCAGAAGGGAGGCGTGCTGCGGTAAGGATATATGTTCTGCCGGAGCGTCATGTTCCGTCAGAGAGCCGCGTTTATCTGGAGATTCCTGCTCTGGAGCAAAAGTGAAATCAACGCAGCAGGCGCTGCAAATCAGGTTTACGGCGCGCATGCAGGAGGTCCTCATATCGGCCAGTTCAACCGATGCCTGGGAAGAAAGCTCCAGCCTGCGCTCCATCATGGTCCGGGCATAGCCGGCAATATTTGTTGCATGGTCGCCGATGCGCTCCACATTTCCGATGATGGAGAACATGCGGTTAAGCGCATTTACTTCAGACGGGGAATTTTCCACTGCAAGGACCCTGGAAATCCTTCTGGATAACTGGGCATTGTAAAGATCAATCTCTTCCTCACGTTTTTGAATCTGCTCCAATTCGTATTCATCCCTGTGCTCAAAAGCCAGAAAACTGGTTTCAACATTGGAGGCCGCCAGAGCAAGCATCCGGCTGATGTCCTCATTCAGCTGCTTCCTTGCTATGACTGATACGCCAAGTACATGTTCGGAGGCCAGCAAATCCTCAAACCAGCGCTCCTCATCCGTTGTTTTCTGCGGCTTATCAGGCAGAAGCTTTTCGGATATCCGCGCAAGCTGTGTGCCGAAAGGCAACAGAAGCAGGGTTGTGACAATGTTAAACAGTGTATGTACATTGGCAATCTGCGCCGCGGGATTGTCCGGTGTGAACGAGGCCATCCACTGTGTAAAGGGGGACACCAGGCAGATCAGGGTAAACACAGTTGTGCCAATGACATTGAATATCAGGTGAATCAGGGTGGTCCGTTTCGCGTCGCGGTTTGCCCCGATAGAGGCCAGGACTGCCGTGATGCAGGTGCCGATATTCTGGCCGAACAGGACAAAGACCGCGCTGTCCAGTCCGATTAATCCGCTTACAGCCAAAGCCTGAAGGATACCAACAGATGCAGAAGAGGACTGTATGATAGCAGTAAAAGCTGCTCCGGCCAGAATACCCAGAAAGGGATTGGAAAACTTTGTCATCAAATTGACAAAATGCTGGGAATCGCGCAGCGGTATCATTGCCGCGCTCATCATTCCCATGCCGAGAAAGAGGATACCCAGACCTGCAATAATACCACCGGCAAACTGGACCTTTTTCTGTTTGACAAAAAGAATCAGGGCAACACCTGCAAATGCAATCAACGGCGCGATGGCCCCGATGTCCAGGGCTATGAGCTGGCCGGTCACGGTGGTCCCGATATTGGCGCCCATGATGATCCAGACAGCCTGTTTGAGCGTCATGAGCTGGGAGTTGACGAAGCCTACCACCATGACGGTTGTGGCGGATGAGGACTGGATGATAGCAGTGATTCCGGCTCCCACGAACACGCCTAAAAACCGGTTGGCAGTCAGCCGCTCCAGAATCTGCTTCATGCGGCTTCCGGCTGCGGCTTCCAGATTGGTGCTCATCATCTGCATGCCGTACAAAAATAATGCCAGTCCTCCTAATAGACTGAAAAACGAATGAATACTCACAATGATTCCTCCTCTTTTATCTGTTTGGCAGTATTATTTCAAAAGAAAAAGGCATTGCCCGCATCCATGTGTATGAATGCGGGTCATGCCTTTTCTTTTAAACATATGAAGCGTGGTTTTTGGGTGAAAATTTGGTCATCGTCGTTGACGGTGGCGTCCATATGTATGTCATTTCCCTTCTGATGTTTTGTATATGGAAATATCCTGTCCTGCTGGAATTATATGAGGATAAAGGGACAATGTCAACGGGATGGGAGGAATATTAACGATACTTTAATGCCAAGCCGCATGCAGTTTTATTTGTTTTGTTATCATGCAGGTTTTATATGCGGAGGGAACTAAATATCTTATCGTAGAAGGACGGACAGTTTACATACGCTGGTCCGGTTCAATTTCCTTGAGGCGAAAGCAGTAGTAATCTATGACGAGCCCGGTCATATTTGGACTAGACGTCATAACTTTTCATGGCTCAGGGCCATCCCTGGGCCATAGTTCATAATATATATGATTAGGAGGTCTGCTATGAGAGACATTACATTTTGCCATCCCCGCCTGCAGCATCTGGCCGGTCAGTTAATAGAGGAGTGCGGCAGACAGGGGTTGAGTATTAAAATAGGCGAGACATTTCGTACTGTGGCGGAGCAGGACGCCCTGTTTGCCCAAGGCAGGACGAAACCGGGGAATATAGTAACCAACGCCCCAGGCAGCAACTACAGCTCCTATCATCAGTGGGGGACAGCATTTGATATTTACAGAAATGATGGGGCTGGAGCTTATAATGATTCTGCTCTATTCTTCCAGCGGGTTGGCGCCATCGGCATGTCCCTGGGCCTGGAATGGGGCGGGAACTGGAAATCCATTATGGATAATCCCCATTTCCAGCTGCCGGACTGGGGAAGTTCCACCAGTGGAATCAAAAAGGTATACGCCACTCCGGAGGCGTTCATGAAGACCTGGATCCCGGAAGAACGTACTGGCTGGATAAAGGACAATAACGGCTGGTGGTACCGTCGGCCGGACGGCAGTTATCCAGCCAACGCATGGCATACCATTAACCATCATTGGTACCTTTTTAATAAAGACGGATATGCCTGTACCAGCTGGCATCGCTGGAATGGTAGCGTGTGCGACCCGGAAGACGGTTCCGGCGATTGGTATTACTTCGACTCCACCGCAGGCGGACCATTGGAAGGTGCCTGCTGGCACAGCCGGAATAACGGGGCGCAGGGGATTTGGTTTGTAGATACGACGGATACTATTTAAATTAGACTAGTAAGCGCCAGGCATTTCCCGGTTCAAACTGAGCAGGGAAACGCCTGGTGTTTTTACTGCAGTGAAATAGAGGACGAGTTTACCAGTTCCTCAATCGGAATCTGCTCAACCTCATGGAAATATTTTAGTATCAGTTCCTGAAAATACTGCGTATAGGTGGAGAGATAGCGGTCCTTGTGATGAATCACGGATATCTGCTGAAGGAGGGGCTCTCCCTTGCAGTACAGCGGAAATACATTGATATCCTCAGAGATTTCACCCTTCTGGTTCAATATGCTGTTGCGGGTGGCGAAGCATGCGGCAAGGCCTTTTAGGCCGATGGATGTGCTGATCTGCACATAGGCGCTGGTGGTGTAAATGTTGGGGACAAATCCGGCCTCGTCAAAGCATTTCTGGATATTCTGACCCATGCGGTTATTGAGAATACAAAAAGGCAGCCTGGAGAAATCTTTTACATCCGCCATGTTTCGGGCCTTTCGTTTTAAATCCTCTGTCCCGTCGCCATAATATTTCCGAAGCAGTGTATCGGCAGCACAAAGGTAAATCTGGTCGGACATCAGGGGTTTTTCCTCTATACTGGGATGTTCGCCCCCGGATATGACGATGGCCAGGTCCAGGTCTCCGCTCAGAATCAACTGTTCCAGCCGCTTGGAGTTCATGTCGGTGATACGGATTTCCACATTGGGATACCGGGATGAGAACTCAGGCAGGATATCAGGCAGGCTGGCGCTCATGCGCAGGGTGCTGGCGCCGAACAGGATAAGGCCCCGTTTCTGCTTCTGTATATCTGCCAGAATATCCATAAGGTTTGCGTTTTCACGGTTCATGGTCTCTGCAAATGACAGTACATACTCTCCGGCATATGTAAGGGAGAGGGAGGGCTTACGGTTCAGCAGCTTTACCCCGTAATATTCCTCCAGTCTCATGATATGGTTGCTCAGTGTCTGCTGGGATATAAATAAACGGTTGGCAGTGCGGGTGATGTGCAGATCCTTGGCAAGCTCCGAGAAGTAATACAGGCTTAGTGTATCCATGATTTCAACCTCCACAAATTTATTTTGTTAAAAACTTGAAAATACATTGTTTGATTTGTGATTAGCTATATATTACAATAAAACTATCAGGAAAGCAAATGGTTTTAAGGAAAATTACAACAAAAAACTCGTAAGGAGTCAAGTGTTTGGTAAGAAAGGAAGGTAATGTTATGTCAGTAGGGAAACGTATTTATCTAAAAAGAGAGATGCCGGACATGGAGGTAATGAACCAGTTTAAGTCCATACCGGCCTCCAACACAGCGGATGTCATGGGAAGGAGCTGTGCCATGAACCCGCGCATCCGCCTGGTCAGCAGCCCAAAGGCGCAGATGATGGTGGGACCTGCCTACACGGTTAAATGCAGGGCGGGTGACAATCTGGCCCTGCACGCAGCCCTCAGCATGTGCAATGAGGGGGATGTGATTGTGGTTTCCAATGAGGAGGACAGTACAAGAGCCCTGATTGGCGAGGTCATGATGGCATATCTGCGGTATACAAAGAAGGTGGCGGGCATTGTTCTGGACGGTCCAATCCGCGACATCGACGAGATTGGCAAATGGGATTTTCCGGTTTACTGTACGGGAACCACCCCGGGCGGTCCTTACAAGGAGGGACCGGGCGAGGTCAATGTACCAATAGCCTGCGGAGGAATCAGTGTGAACCCGGGCGACATCATCCTGGCAGATCCGGACGGTGTCATCGTCATTCCGCGCAAGGACGCAGCGGTCATTCTGGAGGAAGCCAGGAAATTCCAGGCAGCAGATGAGGCCAAGCTGGAAGCTTCCAAAAACGGCACAGCCAAACGTGAGTGGGTGGACAAGGCGCTGGAGGCAAAGGGATTTGAAATTATTGACGATGTTTACAGGCCATAATCAATCGTAAATTGATTTGGTGCCCCAAACCTTACGTATATAAATGTAAATCACATATTATAAAAGAAAATTCACAGGGAGAGATAAGAACATGGGATGGAAGATTTTATTACCACAGGAAATCATGGATGAAGGTGAGCAGTTATTAGTGGATGCAGGACATACCCTGATTAGGGGACGCGGCTTTGAGACAGAGGACGTGCTGGCTGATATGAAGGAGCACCGGCCGGATGCAATGATTGTGCGTATTACGCCAATCACCAGGGAAGTAATCGAGGCCAACCCCAACCTGAAGGTGGTGGTACGCCACGGTGCAGGATTTGACGCACTGGATGTAAAGGCATGCCATGACAACGGGGTACAGACCCTGTACGCGCCGGTGGCAAACAGCACCTCAGTGGCAGAGACAGCCATGCTTCTGATGCTGGAATGCAGCCGCAATGTGATTGAACTGAGGAAAATATGGGTTCAGGATTACTACAAGGCAAAGCTTAAGACCAGAAAGACTACAGTAAACGGCAAGACAGTGGGTATCATCGGATGCGGAAATATCGGAAGCCGTCTGGCCGTGCGAGCGCTTGGCATGGAAATGAATGTCCTGGCCTATGACCCATATAAGAAAGCGGATGAATTCCCGGAGGGAGTTGAGGTGGTAAGGGACCTGGATCGGATTTTCAAGGAGAGCGATTACGTTTCCCTGCATGTGCCGAATACCCCAATTACCCGCGGTATGGTAAACAAGGAGCGTCTGGAAATGATGAAGCCGACCGCTTTCCTGATTAATACGGCAAGGGGCGGCTGTGTTGTGGAGCAGGATCTGTACGAGGCATGTAAGAATAAAACCATTGCAGGTGCGGGACTGGATGCCATCCAGAAGGAGCCGGTGGATCCTGCCAATCCTCTTCTGACCCTGGACAATGTAATCATTTACCCACACATTGGAGGAAACACAATGGAGGCAGCGCACAGGGCGTCCTATTTTGCGGCCATGGGAGTACAGGAGGTCTATGAGGGGAAGGAACCTACCTGGCCAATCAATGATATTGATTATGTGACTGCGCCGACTTATACAGACACGAAAAAGCCAAATAAGAAAAGTTCCGGTATGTTTGACTTTTAAATCATGGCAGGACAGAGTTTCATGCTATAATAAAGCTTGAAATTACAGGAGAAGACAGAAAAGAAAAACGGGGGATTTATCATGACAGTGTCATCTTTATGCAATGATATGTTAATATTGGCGGTTTTTATGCTGGCTGGTTTTTTCATCCGGGAGATCTTTAAGCCGGTACAGAAGCTGTTCCTGCCCTCGTCCCTGATTGGCGGACTGCTTCTGCTTCTCCTGGGCCATCAGGCCATGGGTATCATTGCGGTGCCGGAAAGCTTCCATGAACTGCCCGGTGTGCTCATTGACATTGTCATGGCGTCCCTTGTGTTCGGGGTTAATTTCAACCGGGAGAAGATCAGTTCCTATCTGGATTACTCCTGTGTAACCATGACCTCCTACGGGATGCAGATGTGCCTGGGTGTAGGCCTGGGCTGGGTTCTGTCAAAGATATGGACCGGACTTCCCCAGGGATGGGGCGTCATGGGCGTTTTCTCATTCCATGGAGGCCACGGAACAGCCGCTGCCGCGGCATCTGCTTTTCAGAAGCTGGGCGTGGACGGCAACATGGCAGTGGGAATGGTGCTGTCTACCTTTGGCCTTATATTTGCCATGGTTGTGGGAATGGCCATGGTCAATTATGGGATCAGAAAAGGATGGGGTACATATGTAAAGGAGCCAAAGAAACAGCCTTCCTATTTTTACGGCGGGACTCTGCCCCAGGAAAAACGGGCTGCTTCCGGCCATACAGTGACAACCGCCATCAGCATCAACCATCTGGCGCTTCAGATATCATGGCTGCTGGCAGCACTGTTTCTGGGAAGGACCATTTTCCATTTCCTTGGAACCTGCATTCCCTTTTTTACAAAATTACCGGGTGTGCTCCACGGCGTGTTTGGAGGAGCCATCCTGTGGAAGATACTTAAGATGACGAAGCTGGACCGGTATGTGGACATAAAGACAGTTAAGATGCTCAGTGGATTCTTTCTGGAAATCGTGGTGTTTACAGCCATGGCAACACTGAATCTGGAGTTTGTCTCTACCTATATAGCGCCTGTCCTGATATATACGGTTACTATCTGCGGATTGACGGTCCCCCTGATTTTTTACTTGTCTTACCGTTTCTGTAAGGATGAATGGTTTGAAAAGGCATGTATGGCCTTTGGGGCTGCCACCGGCAACACATCCACCGGGCTGGCCCTGGTGCGCGCAATCGATCCGGACTCCCAGTCAGGGGCGGGAGATACCCATGGTGTCTATTCCACCATCATGTCATGGAAGGATATATACGTGGGCCTGACGCCTGTGTGGCTCATGAATGGAATCGCACTGACATTCGGAGTGGGTTTTGTCATGATGATTGGGTTTGCCGTGACTGGTTTTGTGTTTTTTAACAGAAGGAAACGCCGGTAGAAACTGCCGGCTGATTGGAACATATGGAGGATATATATGGAAAAGAAACGGTTTTTAAAACTATTCCTCATAGCTGCCGTAACAATTGCTATCTGGAACATACCGGCGCCGGCCGGATTGGAAGTGGAGACCTGGCATATTGTGGCGCTGTACCTGGGGCTGCTGCTGGGACTGGTAATCAAACCATTTTCAGAGCCGATCATTACTCTGATTATCGTGGGCATTGCAGCCATGTTCATGGATACATCCATCCTGCTAAAGGGATATGGGAATAATATGGCATGGTTTATCGCTATGGTAACCATTGTCTGTACTGCGTTTGTAAAGACGGGGCTGGGCAGGCGTATTGCCTATAATCTGCTGCTTAAGTCCGGCAAGAATACCCTGAGTCTGGGCTACATTATGGTATTTACAGACCTTGTATTAAGCCCGGCAACCGGTTCCAACTCTTCCAGGACAAGCATTATTTATCCTATTTTCCAGAATATTGCGGAGGGCACCGGTTCAAGCGCCAAGAATGCACCCAGAAAGCTGGGCGCCTATCTGACCGTACTCATGTACGCAAGCTCTCAGGGAACATCAGCCCTGTTCCTGACCGGTATGGCCACCAATGCCATAACCGTGTCCCTGATTACCGAGATGTTGGGAATTACCCTTACCTGGGGAACCTGGTTTCTGGCATCCATTGTACCGGTAGGCCTGTTTTTGCTGCTGGCTCCCTATGTGATTTACAAAATCTATCCGCCTGAACTCAAATCCCTGGATGACATCAAGCCGCTTGCGCAAAAGGGGTTAAAGGAGCTGGGAGCTGTTACATCTGCTGAGAAGAAACTGTTTGTCCTGTTCCTCCTTGCCATTCTGGGATGGATGTTCGGACCGAAGCTTCCGGTTGTCAACCTGAGCATGCAGGTGGTGGGCTTTGTGTTCCTGGCACTTGTTCTGCTTCTGGATGTGCTGGACTGGAATGATGTAATGGCTGCCAAAGGGGCCTGGAGTATCTTTATCTGGTACGGCGCTTTCTATGGCATTGCCTCAGCCCTGTCATCAGCCGGATTTTATACATGGCTGGCAGACCAGCTGGGTGTTGTGCTGGATCTTTCCCAGATGAACGGCATGGCAGTAACCGTGATTCTGGTGCTGGTCAGCCTGGCGGTGCGCTATTTCTTTGTCTCCAACAGCGCGTTTGTGGCATCCTTTTATCCGGTGCTGTTCTCCCTTGCAGTGAATACAAAGGCAAACCCTATGGTGGTGGGACTGCTGCTTGCATTTTTCGCCAGCTTTGGAGCCCTCCTTACCCATTATGGAAACGGAGCCGGCCTTATAACCTTTGCGTCGGACTATGTGCCCCAGAAGGACTTCTGGAGAGTGGGCACCATCATGGTGGCAATGGCCCTTGTTATTTTCTTTTTGATTGGCCTTCCTTATTGGAAACTCATTGGTCTTTGGTAAGATACCCGGAGGTGGTAGAATGTTAGATTTATTGATTAAGAACGGACATGTGATTGACCCGGCCAACCGGACCGATCAGGTAGGAAACATAGCGATTTATAACGGCAGAATCACCAGATATGAGGAAGGGGAGCCGGCAAGGCATGTGGTGGACGCCGCGGGAAGATATGTGTTTCCCGGACTGATTGACGCCCATGCCCATATGTTCCAGGAAGGAACGGAGATCGGCATATATCCGGATGTGGCCTATCTGCCCACAGGAGTCACGTCTGCCATAGATTTTTCGGCCGGCGTTGCCAATTATCCAATCTTCAGGTCGGCAGTGATTGCCAGGAGCAGGGTTACCATCAAGAGCTTCCTTCAGGTGTGTTCCGCAGGGCTGACCACAACCAGCTATCATGAGTGTATCAATCCGAAATTTTTCAACCCGGAAAAGATTGTCCGTATGTACCATGACAATCAGGACAATATCCTGGGGCTTAAAATACGCCAGAGTGAAGAACTGGCAGAGGGACTGGGCATTGAGCCGTTAAAGGAAACGGTCCGTATAGCCGGCATGGCAGGCTGTCCGGTGGAGGTTCACTGCACCAACATCCCGGTACCCACCAGTGAGGTGCTTAAGGTTCTGCGTCCCGGAGATATCTTTGAACATGTATACCAGGGAGTGAAGAACACGATCATTGATGAAAACGGCAAATTGTACGACTGTGTCAGGGAAGCCAGGAAACGGGGAATTATCTTTGACACGGCAGAGGGAAGGAAGCACGGTGATTTTGACGTCATGCTTAAGGCCAAGGAACAGGGATTTATTGCGGATATGTGCAGTACGGACCTGGTGTTGGGAAGTATGTTCAGACGCCCCATTTTTTCACTGCCAAACCTGATGTCCCGGTATATCTGTATGGGAATCCCCATGAGCCAGGTGGTCAGCATGGCCACAGAGCGCCCGGCCGGACTGATGAAAATGCAGGGAGAGATTGGATGCCTGTCGGAAGGGGCCAGGGCGGATGTGGCCATCTTCCGGTGGATGGATTTCAAACAGACCTATAAGGACTGGAAGGGGACTGCCTTTACCGCGGATAAACTGCTGAAACCCGAGATGACGGTAAAGGACGGGCAAATCATGTATTGTGCCCCGGATTATATTTATGAGGATTGGGTATAAGTGGATACTGTGATGGGAAACGGGATAAACAATGGGATGGACAGCGCTGTCAAATTCGGTGCAGGAAGGTATCGCCAGGGCAGGGGCGTACTGGAACACTGCGGACAGGAGATAAGGCGGTTTGGAAAAAAGGCTTACATTGTGTCCGGTCCCAGGGCTTTTGACGCTGTAAAGGACCGGCTGCTTCCCGGTCTTACAGAGGCCGGAGTGGAGTTTGTTGCTGAGATTTATGACGGTGTATGCAGTTATGAGGCGGCGGAAGCCCTCGGTAAAAAATGTCTGGACGCGGGATGCGACGAAGTGGTGGGCATTGGGGGCGGCGTCATCATGGACTTGTCAAAGGCAGTGGCCGGAAAAGCGGGAGTGGGCGTTATCAATATCCCTACCTCCATTGCCACCTGCGCCGCCTTTACAGCCATGAGCGTCATGTATACGCCCCAGGGAGCCATGAAGGACAATTGGAGATATGAATATGAAACAGATGGGGTATATGTGGACCTGGATGTGATCTCCGGGTGCCCCTGCCGCTACGCGGCGGCCGGAATACTGGACGCCATGGCAAAGAAGATAGAGATGCTTAACGGCAGGCCTGCCATGGAGCCGGATACGGCTGCCTTTGATTTATATACAGCGTACAGGATGTCTGAATTTGCCTATGATTTGCTGGAGCGGTATGGACACCAGGCCATAGAGGATATAAGGCGGGGGACGGTGACAAAGGCAGTGGAGTATGTCACCTACATCAACATTGCGGTCACAGGCATTATCTCTAACATTACAAGGAGCTTTAACCAGTCGGCCCTGGCCCATATGATATACTACGGAATCAGAACCTGTTTTACCAGGGAGGCAAGGCAGGCCCTTCACGGGGAAATAGTGGCAGTGGGATTGTTTGTCCAGCTTCACTATAATGGCCTGGGAGGGGAGATGGAGAACTTGAAGGAGTTCATGAGACATCTGGATATGCCTCTGTCCTTAAGGGAACTGGGGGTGGAGGCAACGGAGGCTAACCTTCTGATACTGGAACAGTATCTTGCTGATTCGCCGTATGTGGAGAGGACGGAAAAGGGGCTGGGGATGCTGCATGAAAGCATAAGGAAACTGTCTGAATGAAAATATAATATTTAAACGTACCGGGAAGATTCTGAACTTCCCGGTATTTTTTTTTTGTTTTCCCCTGTACATTGGAACAGCCGCCCAATAACAGCACGAAGCAGAGCATAAACCCAGGGACAATTGCCATTTTTGACTGTAAAAGTTATTTAAAATAATTTTGTAAATAAATTTTACAAAAGTTATTGACATAAAGTGTGGCGTAGTGATATAGTGTTAATAGAAAAAGGAATAAGAATAGTAAAACATACAAAATGCATAATAAATGGGAGGTCCGAAATGATAATTACAGATATCAGGATTCACGCATATTCCGCTGCCTACAAAAATCCGATTCGGAACGGCAAATATACATATCCTGCAACTGAAATCGTAATATGCGAGGTAGTAACGGATGAGGGGGTAAACGGTGTTGGATGGGTCCATGGCTCTGATATGGTGATAAAGGCAATGCTGAGTTTAAAAGACAGGGTCATAGGCCAGGATCCCTTTAACGTAGAGCGGATTTGGGAACGGATGTATCTTCCTAAAGTATATGGAAGAAAGGGGCTTGCTACTCGGGCAATCAGCGGCATCGACATAGCCCTTTGGGACATAAAAGGTAAGGTGGCGGGCAGAAGCGTTTGCCAGATGATGGGAGGATATGCCGACCGGATACCGGCTTACATAGCAGGCGGTTATTATGAAGAGGGAAAAGGATGGGATATGCTCCAGAGCGAAATGAAGGAAAACCTGAAGCGGGGAGCAAAGGCCGTAAAGATGAAAATAGGAGGCGTATCTATTAAGGAAGATTTGGAACGCGTGGACGCGGTACGGGATGCGGTTGGGCCGGATATACATTTACTGGTAGATGCGAATAATGCATATAACCGGATAGATGCTCTGAAAATGGGAAGGGAGCTGGAGCGCAGGAACATATACTGGTTTGAGGAGCCTTTATCACCGGATGATATCGAGGGCTGTGCTGAGCTTCAAAGAAAACTGGACATACCCATTGCCATTGGGGAGAATGAGTATACCAGATGGGGATTTAAACAGTTAATAGAGGCAAATGCAGCCCAGGTGCTGAATGCAGATGCCCAGGTGCTGGGCGGCATTACAGAGTGGAAGAAGGTAGCTGATTTAGCTATGTCGTCCCATGTGCTGCTGGCACCTCACGGAGACCAGGAGATACACGCACATCTGGTAGCTTCTGTTCCCAACGGCCTGATTGCGGAATATTACGACAATAATACAAACGCACTGCTAAAAGATATGTTTCCGGAACCTATCAGGCTGAACGAATTGGGGCAGATCATGGTTCCCCAGGCGCCGGGGTTAGGGGTGGAGATTGAATATGAGAGAATACGTCCATACTGTACGTATTCTTCTGATGATAAATAATAAAAAATGATGGGAGGTACAAAAATGACAAAGAAAGGGAAACGGATACTGGGGGTTATTATGGGAGCAGCCGTCATGATGGCTGCGGCAGGATGCGGACAGAGCGCTGACTCCGGTACAAAGGATGCACAAGAGGTAAAGGTATCAGAAAACAACGCGGAGAATGCAGATTCCGCCCAGGCAGAATCTGCAGAGGAAGCGACAGGAACCATTGAGATGTGGTCCATGCTGACACAGCAAGAGAGGGCCGATGAACTGCAGAAGCTGGCAGATTCTTATATGGAACAGAATCCGGGAACACAGATTAACATTACAGTCATGCCATGGAGCGGGGCCATGGACAAAATTGTATCAGCTATTATGGCAGGAAACGCACCGGATATTATGGTGACAGGAACGGGGTATCCCCAGTCCTTGGCTGGTACGGGAGGCCTGCTGGAGCTATCTGACCTTGTGGAGGAAATAGGGGGAAAGGATGCGTTTTTAAGTACATCCTTATCAGTTCAAGGTGCGTATGAGGATGGATTATATTCTGTTCCTCTTTATATCACTCCTTATGTGGCTTATTACGGGGACAGCTGGCTGAAAGAGGCCGGTATCGAGACTCTGCCCACAACCTGGGAAGAGTATTACGATATGTGTAAGGCCGTGACAGACCCATCCAAGGACAGATATGGTTTTGCCCTGCCTTTGGGAGACCTCCATGCCTGGAAAACGATTTGGAGTTTCCTGCAGGCCAATGATGTGGACCTTTTAAATGTGGATGAAAATGGTGAGTGGTATATTGACCTGGACGATGAAAGCCGGGCCGCCATGGTGGAAACCTATGACTACCTCTACAAATTAGTGAAGGACTGCGCGCCGGAGGGAACCGTGGGTTATACACAGACAAATGTCAGGGAAATGGTGGCAGGCGGTACTGTGATGAGCCGAATCGACACACCTGAAATTTACTATACACTGCAGTCCGTTGCCCCTGATGACATGGATGATGTATCTTATTTTAAAATACCCGGAAGAAAAAAGACAGGTTCCGGACAGGGATGGGTTGGATTGAGTATTTCTTCCGACGGCAATACAGGACTGGCAAAGGATTTTGTGAGATATATGTTTACAGGTGATAACATGGTTGACTTTTATCTCAGCTATCCATATGCCATGTTCCCAGCCAAGGAAGATCTCTTCCAGAACACCAAATATCAGGAAAATCTTCCTGACAATCTGAAAGAAATGGTACCGGATATGGCGCTTGATATTCTGTCAACATCCAATGGTTTAGGCATGGTCAATGGACCGTTCCCGGGCGCCGGCGAGTTTGAATCCCAGTGTATTCTGGGCAATGGCCTGATTAAGATGCTTTCAGATGGGTATAGTGCGGACCAGGCAGTGGATTATATTGTGGGCGAACTGGAGAAACTGTTATAATCATTTTGGGAGTGGATATTCTGAGCAGACACAGCAGAATATCCACTCTGTCTAAAAGGGGGTGGATACCGGATGTCTGGTAACAGGAAAAAGAAAAACAGGACGAGTACTCAGGGAACCTTGCTTTATATGCCGGCTATTCTGATTATATTTGGAATTGTGGTGTATCCGATGCTCTATGCTCTTGTAATGAGTTTTACAGGCTACAGCGTCAGAAAACCGGTCATGAACTTTGTCGGGATAGCAAACTATATAAAGATATTACAAGATGCCTCATTCTGGCAGGCAGTGGGACGGTCGCTTATCTTTACCTTTGGCTCACTTATACCGCAGGTTGTATTAGGGCTGGCCATTGCCATCCTTTTGAATCATCCGGACCTGCGTTTTAAGGGGCTGTTCAGAGGACTGGTGATAATGCCGTGGCTGGTGCCCACGGTAGCGGTTGCCATGATATTCAGGTGGATGTTTCATGACATTTACGGGATCATGAATTATATATTAATAGATCTGCATGTGTTAAAAGAACCCGTAGCGTGGATCGCCAATGAACATACAGCCATGTTTATCCTTATACTGGCCAATGTCTGGCGCGGCGTGCCTATGCTTATAACCATGTTCCTTGCGGGCCTGCAGGGGATTCCTTCTGACTTATATGAAGCGGGACAGATTGACGGGGCAAATGGCTGGAACCGGTTTTGTAAGATCACATTGCCGCTTTTGATGCCTGTTGTCATGGTATCAGGAATCCTGAGATTCATATGGACATTTAATTTCTATGATTTGCCATGGGTCATGACAGGAGGCGGACCGGCTGAGGCCACGCAGACAACTCCTATTTATGCATACAGGAGAGCGTTCAGCAGTTACAGAATGGGAGAGGGCTCTGCCATAACCATGATTCTATTTGTGATTTTAATTATATTTGCAGCAATTTATTTCATACTGAAAAAGCGGCAGGATAAGCTGTATGGCTAATGGGGGTGGACATGTGAACAGAAAAAACAGCAAGCTTCTGAAACTGATTGGAATACATATTCTGGCAGTGGCAGTGGTAATACCAATTATATTTCCCGTATACTGGCTGGTGGTTTCGGCACTGCAAAGTCCTCAGACCGTAACCAAGCTTCCGCCTTCCATCCTTCCTCAAACATATTCCCTGTATTTTGTGAAGAAGGTATTTACGGAATTTGGAATTGCCCGTTTCCTGTGGAACAGTATTTTTATTACGGTGGTTTCCACCATTCTTACACTGGCAGTTGCATGCCTGGCCGCATTCAGCTATAAGGCATATGAGTACCGGATGAAAGAGACATTCAGCAAAATGGTATTATTTGTATATATGTTTCCGCAGATCTTAATTATCATACCTATTTATCTGATGATGTCCAAGATGGGATTGATTAACACATACAAAGGGCTGATTCTGTGTTACATTGCATTTGAACTGCCTATCTGTATATGGACCATGCAGTCCTATTTTGAAACCATCCCGTCAGACCTGATTGAAGCAGCGGAGATAGATGGTCTGGCAAAAATCCAGACACTCTGGCATATATTCCTTCCTGTGGCATTGCCAGGGCTTGCGGCCAGCGGCATCATGACGTTTATCGGCATCTGGAATAACTTCCTGCTGGCCAACACGCTGTTAATTGATGAGTCAAAGAAAACATTGCCAGTGGTAATCGCGGACTTTAGTTCCAGAGACAGCATGCTGCAGGGGGATGTGCTGGCAGCCTCCATGATTGTATGCATACCTTCCTTTTTGTTTGCGCTGTTTGCCCAGAAGTATCTGGTGGGAGGTCTTACCAGCGGTTCCGTAAAAGGATAGGAGGAGTAAGGATGAAGATAACAGATGTAAGCACGCGGTTGATTGATCAATATATGTTTGTACGGGTGGATACGGATGAGGGTATATCGGGTGTGGGCGAATCCGGGGCATGGGCCTTCTTAGAAGCCTCAGAGGCAGTGGTGGAGACCTTCAAACGGTATCTGATAGGACAGAATCCTCTTTTGATAGAGCACCACTGGCAGTATATGTACCGGTGTTACCACTTTAGGGGAGCTGCCATCATGGGAGCGCTGTCAGCAATTGATATTGCCCTGTGGGACATAAAGGGCAAATATTACGGTGTCCCATGCTATGAGCTGTTGGGGGGAAAAGTACGGCATAAAGCCAGGGTCTATTATCATGTATTCGGATCCACCGGAGAAGAACTGATCCGGGGATGCAGGAATGCCAAAGCCCGCGGATTTACAGCAGTAGGGCATCTGACGCCCTTTGTGGATTCGGACCGCAGGGAAATCATGCCTCTTGAAAGCTTTGCCGCTAAAATAAGCAATGCGTCTGAACGCGTCTATCAATACAGGGAGGCGGTGGGAAATGAGGTAGACCTTTGTATTGAAATACACAGACAGTTAAATGTGCCGGAAGCAATTGCGCTGGGAAGGGAAATAGAACAGGCCAGACCCATGTTTTTTGAAGATCCGGTGAGACCTGACAATTTTGATGATATGGAAAAAGTAGCTGATAAAATACATATTCCCATCGCCACAGGTGAAAGGCTCCACACTTTAGAGGAATTTGGAATGCTTCTTTCACGTAATGCATGCCAGTACATACGCCCGGATGTGTGCCTGTGCGGCGGAATAACACAGGCCAAAAAGATTGCGGCCCTGGCGGAAGCCAGGGGAGTTCTGGTGGTGCCCCATAACCCCCTGAGTCCGGTCAGTACGGCGGCCTGCATCCAATTGGCTGCGGCCATACCAAACTTTGCGATTCAGGAATATCCGCTGGGCGAGGACAGTGCGCCTAAAAATAGGATAGTAAAATCCACTCTTACTCTGAAGGACGGCTATCTGACCGTGCCGGAGGGACCTGGAATCGGAATAGAGCTAAATGAATCGGCCATGAATGACTATCCGTACAAGCCGCGTTTATATGTGACAAAGCTGCGGGAGGACGGAGCTGTGGCAGACCAGTAAGTATATTATGAAAAGATGAAAGAGGAGGGCATAAGGGGCATGAGGCTGCCAGAGACATATACGGAATTAAGAAAGCAGACGCTGGAACAGGAAGGGATGAAATACCCAGGGAAGGCACTGGTTGCCATGGAGCTGGAACCTGGCTATGAGAGAGCTAAAAACCGGATGCTTCCCTATATTCAGGCAATAAATGAAGCCCATCTGATTATGCTGATGGAACAGGGGATTGTGGATGAAAACAGTGGAAACGTTATTCTAAAGGCTCTTGGGGAACTGGATCAGGAGTTCTATAAAAATACGGTGTATGATGGACGGTATGAAGACCTGTATTTTTATATGGAAAGCAAGCTGATAGAGGCGACAGACGGTATTGCGGGCAATCTGCATCTGGCCAGGAGCCGCAATGACATGTGCGTGACATGGTCCCACATGGCGGTGCGGGATGGCCTTTTGCAGGCCATGGAACAGTTCCTGTATCTGAAAAATGCCATTGTATTGTTTGCAGAGGAGCATAAAGACACCTTGTATGTAATTCATACCCATACACAGCATGCGCAGCCCGGATTATTGGGACATTATTTTCTCGGAGCCGCGGATATGCTGGAACGTGATTTTAAACGTCTGTGCAGAGCTTATGATGCAGTGAACCAGTCGCCCATGGGCGCTGCCGCAGTGACGACCACTGGTTTTCCTGTTTCCAGAGAACGGGTGGCAGAGCTGGCTGGTTTTTCAGGCATGATTGAGAATGCATACGATGCCATTGGAAACAGCGACTATTTGACGCAGACAGCCAGTGCGTTGGGATTGTGTGCTTTGGATATGGGCAGGATTGTTACGGATTTGCTTCTCTGGGCAACACAGGAAATGAATATGATTCATGTGGCGGACGGCTACATTTCCATAAGCTCCATTATGCCTCAGAAAAGAAATCCCATTGCATTGGAACATCTGCGGTCCTCTCTGTCTGTTCTGAAGGGAATGGCGGATACGGTACTGACCGGGTTTCTGAAAAGCCCGTACGGGGATATTTCTGATTATGAAGACATCGAGGATAGTGTATTTGGCTGCCTGGAGCTGTTCCAAAAAAATGTGCAGTTGTTCCGCGCAGTTATCAGTACGCTGGAGGTAAACAAAGAATTGCTTGAGAGCAGGGCCTATGAAAGTTTTTCCGTGGTTACTGATATTGCCGACCAAATGTACCGCTCTTATAAGATACCATTCAGGAAGGCCCATTCCTTTGTTAGTTTTCTTGTTAAAAAGGCGGGAACCATGGATTACAATTTAAAAAATATATCTGAAGAATTCTTTTCTTCTGCCTATCATGAGTTCTTTGGAGAGCCTTTTGCTTTTGATTTTACGCCCATCTCCCAGTGTATCAATCCCTGGCATTTTGTAAAATGCAGAGAGGTCAGAGGAGGAACCGGTGATAAGGCCATGAAGTCCATGATTGACAGGGCAAAAAAAGAGGTTGAGGCAAACCTGTTATGGATACAGGAGCACAAAAAGCAGCTGCGTGAGGCCGCGGAGACGAGAAAACAGGTGATTCAAAAGAAGCTGGACAAATTCTGATAATGATATTGGGCAGCCGTTTTATACAGAGGAAACGGCTGCCTTTTATCTATTGACACTGGAAGCAGGGGCAAGATATAATGATGATGGTAATACGGAAAAATGTAAAAAGCATTGGGCCGTTACAGGAGGGGGAATATGAAGGGGAATAATCTCAGTGATGTGAAGAAAGCCAACAGGCAGGTGGTATACGAATGTATCTGGTCCCATAAGGCAGTCACCATGACAGATATAGCATATATGACCCATCTCAGCCGTCCGACCGTAACCAGCCTGGTACAGGAAATGACAGCGGACAACCTGGTGGTTAAAAGCGGTTACGGCACATCCAACGGCGGCAGAAATCCCGTGCTTTACCACGCAAATGCTGGTGCGGCCTATGCCATGGGAATCGACCTGGAGTTTCCGAAAGTGCGTATGGCCATCAGCAATCTGGAATGTGAGAATATCTGCTTTTCCGTCCGTGTCTATCCCAGGGACTCAGATAAAGACCAGATGATACGTCTGCTGAAACAGCAGATGGATGACTTGATTCAGGATTCAGGTATTGACAGAAGCCGGCTTTTAGGGGTTGGAATGGGGATTCCGGGAGTGATTGACTATAAACAGAACCATTCGGTGCTGTTTGAACGGATCGAGGGATGGGAGAACGTACCCATTGGAGATATCATACAGAGATATGTGGGTAAGCCGGTCTATATATGCAATGATGTAAACCTTCTTTCCTGGGCGGAGAGAAAAGCGGCCCATCTTGAGGATGTACAGAATATGCTCTATATTGTTATCCGTTCAGGGATAGGCATGGCCATCTGGACAGACGGCAGCCTGATGCAGGGGGAGATGGGAAATTCAGGCCGTATCGGCCATATGACGGTTGATAAAAATGGACTGGAATGCAAATGCGGCAGCCGCGGGTGCCTGGGACTCTATACAAGCGAGAAGGCAATGATGCGGATATATAGCGAGCTTACAGGGAAAGAGATAAAGCAGGCAGGAGATTTGGTGCCTTTGGCAGAGAGCGGGGACAAGGCAGCCCTGCAGGTTTTTGAGACCTGCGGCAGGTATCTGGGTATCGGAATCGTGAATGTGGCCAATTTATTCGATATATCCGAAGTGGTGGTCTCTGCGTCCTTTGACGTTTCATATATTCTCAGGAATGCGCAGTACGCGCTGGATGTCAGGAAGATGAACACCATACGCAGAGAGGTGAAAATCAGAGAAGGATTATTGGCAGAAAGCGGGTTCGGCCTGGGTGGATGCCTTCTGGTCCTGGATAAAGAACACATGAGTCTTCTGGAGGGATAAATCCCTTTGAAGGCTCATTTTTTGACAGGCACCGGATGGCTCTATCCGGCTGCCCGCAGTTGTTTTTTACGCCACCAATTCAATTACATTTCCCTCCGGGTCAAAAACGCTGCTGCTGTAATGCTCCACCCCATAAAACCCCGGCTCACAGATAACATCATAACCTTCCATTATCAGCTGGCCGGTGAGTTCGTTGACACGTTTCCTGCTGCCAACCGTGAAGGTCAGACATACCGCATAGGAGGGGCGGGCCTGCATGGCAGGGGATATGGAGGATGGAGCGGAGGATATGAGTGCTGAGGCAAAAGATACGGAAGATAAGGCATCACAAATAACAGGCCGTTCCGGTATGAGCCTGATTTTCACTCCGCCCTCAAAGGACAGGTTGTACACGGTCCCGCCGAATGTGCTGTCTGCCAGGCCGGTATCCGCTTCCTGGCCATCTTTGCCGGCAGGGCGCGGCTCATCCGCGACCGCACCTAAATATTTCACATAAAAATCCTTCATTCTCTCCGGTTTTGCAGTATGGATGGCAATATAAGTTAACTTCATCTCCATAATCACTCCTTTGAAACAGAATCTCTTGCATATGTCCTTTTTTTTCATTATAATGGAGCTATAGAAAAATTTGTAATAATATAGCGGCTAAAAATAACAAAATCCTGTCTTGGGCTGGAGGAGACTTTAGATGCAGTTAAACTATCTGGAAGTAAATGGAAATTTGGAGGAAGTAACCTGCCACGGCACGCCTGCATTTCCCATGGAGGTGTATCTGGATGATCTGGATTTGTACCCGAACCGCAGTATCCCATGGCATTGGCATAAGGAATTGGAATTGGTCTACGTGCTGAGAGGCGCCATCGAGTTTCAGACCGGGGTCCGTTCTTACGTGCTTTCCAGCGGGCAGGGCGGGCTTCTGCCTCCTAATATGCTGCACATGGTCGCTCCCTATCACCATCAGCGCGGCAGCGCCTACTGCGCCGTGCTGGCGGACCCTTATCTGCTTCACGGCCTTTCGGGCGGATTGGTAGAGGCGCAGTGCGCCTCCTTTATTACAGGGGCCGATGTGGATTTTTTTCTGTTGGACAATACATGTCCATGGCATAAGGAGGCATTGTCCTGCATTCATGACATGTATCTGTGCGACTGCAGACGGCCTCCGGGGTATCTGTGGCGTCTCCAGATTCTGCTTCAGCAGACAGGACTTACGCTGTACGAAAACATGGACTTAAAACGGGAAAAGCACACTTCCTATTCCGATGTCCCATACAGGCGGGTCCGTTCCTGCCTTACGTTTATCCACCAGGAGTATGCCAGGAAGATACGGCTGGAGGATATTGCCAGGGCAGCCAGTGTCAGCACAAGTGAATGCTGCAGGGATTTTAAGGAGATACTGGGCCAGTCCCCGGTGGATTATCTTATTACCTACCGGGTGCGCATGGGAGAGTATCTGCTGACCCACACGGGTAAGAGCATTCTTGAAATTGCGCTGGCAGCCGGGTTTTCGGGAAGCAGCCATTTTTCCAATACATTTACCAGGTACATGGGATGCACGCCTCTTCATTACAGGAAGAGAGATGGAGTATAGGATGAAACTGATAAGCCTGTTTGCCGCACTTGCGGCTGTGATCGGATTGTTCGCCAATGCCGGACGGAAATTGTTCCAGTGGCTGGGGCCTCTTTTTCCGTGTATAGGACCATTGCCCTATGGAATTGCCTACGGTCTGGCTGTTACCGGGATTCTGGGCGCTTTTATTGTGAGCCGTGTTCCCGGAAACGGCATATTTGCGCCTGTTTTTTATGTCTGCCACTATCTTCTGGGGTTTATTGTCTACATGGTAATGCTGGTTAATCTGGCAGGATTGTTTCTGTTCCTGGCGGGACTGCTTCGTCTCTTGCCGGCGCCGCTGTCATGCAGGGCCGGCGTTGCCGCGGGAGCCATACCGCTGCTTCTTTCGGCGGCCCTTTCTGTGTATGGGGCAGTCCATGGCGCTGTGATACAGATAAAACCCTATGAAATCCAGATTGGGGGCCAGACACAAGAGAAGGCGCCTCTTCGGATTGCCCTAATCAGCGACCTGCATCTGGGGTATGTCATAGGAGAACATCACCTTGAAAAGGTCATTAACGCGGTAAACTCCACAAAGCCGGATTTGGTCTGTATTGCCGGAGATATATTTGACGGCGATGCCACGGCCCTGGCTGATGCCGGGACTCTTAAGGAACTGTTTTTGAAAATAGAATCGGTTTACGGTGTTTATGCCTGCCTCGGAAACCATGATGCCGGCCCCAGCTATGACCGGATGACGGAATTCCTCTCAGAGGCAGGTGTCCGGGTACTGCAGGACGAGGCCGTTGTGATAGACAGCCGTTTTGTACTGGCAGGAAGAAAGGACTCATTTCCTATCGGCGGGCAGGGAGAGCGGCGGGGGAGCCTGGAACTGCCTGAAAGGACAGAGGATCTGCCTGTGATTGTGATGGACCATCAGCCGGGAAATATCCGGGACTATGGGGAAGAGACAGACCTGATTCTCTGCGGGCATACCCATAAGGGACAGATGTTCCCCTTTAATCTGATTACGGATGCGGTTTTTGATGTGGATTATGGATATTACCGGGCATCCGTTGATTCGCCCCAGGTTATCGTCACCTCAGGCGCAGGAACCTGGGGGCCTCCCCAGCGGGTTGCCACGGACAATGAAGTGGCGGAGATACTGGTGATGCTTCCTGTAAGACAGTAAGGGCAGCTGAAGAAGGCATAAAGATACAAATAAGGACACATTCTTTGGCGAACCACGTTCTTGTTTTCAGACGGTATTTCTGTATGATGATAGATGATGGGCTGTTTTTCAGACTACAGACAGAGATTAATACAGACAGGGATTAATACAAACAGGGATTAATACAAACAGACATTAATACAAACAGAGAGGGATACAAGATGAAAATAGGCGTACGCGCACACGATTACGGTAAACACAGTATAGAAGGGCTGGCATCCCTGCTGCGTGAAGAAGGCTATGATGGGGCCCAGCTGGCGCTTCCCAAGGTATTTGAGGAGATTGACAGCTATGAGGATATCCGGCTGTCCCACATTGAGCGAATCAGAAGGGCATTTGAGAAGAACCGGGTGGAGATTCCGGTGATGGGATGCTACATGGACCTGGGCAATCCCGACCGCAGTGTAAGGGAGTATGCGGTGGAGACTTTGAAAAACTGCCTGCTTTACGCAAAGGAAATGGGAGCCGGCGTGGTGGGAACCGAGACAGCATATCCACGTTTGAGCAGGGAGGAAAGGGCTGCCTGGTGTCCGTACATGATGGACAGCCTTATGCGGGTTATGGAGGAGGCGCAGCGCATTGACATGAAGCTGGCAATCGAACCCGTGTACTGGCATCCTCTTGCGGACCTGGAGACCACGCTTAAGACAATCCGGATGGTGGATGACCCGGAGCACCTGCGGCTGATATTCGATGCCTCCAATCTGTTGGAATTCCCGGAGACCACGGATCAGGATGCTTACTGGAACCAGTGGCTTGCGTCCGTCGGGACGTATATTGACGTGATGCATATAAAAGACTACAGTCTGGGGAAAGACCGCGCATACCAGCCAAAACAGCTGGGGGAAGGCATCCTGCGGTATGCAGAAATCAGCCGCTGGCTTCATGAAAACAAACCGGACATGTATCTGCTCCGGGAGGAGATGAATCCTGCATCAGCCGGAGCAGATATTGCTTTTATGAGGCGGATGTAGAGGAAAACCGTGATTTCAACGGAAAATTACATCCGCCGCCCTTCTGGGAGCTGTTCTTTTATATGTAATATCAGGATAGCCCAGAAGGGCGCAGGCCTCTATCTTTTTTTCTCCCACTCCCAGCCAGTCTAAAACCTGGGGATTCATTTCAGCTGCCCTTCTCAGATAGCCGTTATAGAGGAATCCAAGCCCCAGTGAGACACCCATCAGTTCCATGTTCTGGGCAGCCAGCCCTGCGTCTATATTTGCCTCAGAAGCGATGAACAGGACGGCAGGCGCGTTGCGGAAGAGATAGTCCTGTTTTGAATCAGCCATATGGGCCTCATAAAAGCCCCGGTATGCCTGGGCCGGCCCCGGAGCAGGGCTGTCCAGAATACGGCCGATTCCGTCCCAGATAAGAGTTTTTAAGATTTCCAGCTCCTTCTGGACAAAGATAAAGCGGCAGTCCTGCATATTCTTGGCTGTGGCTGTATACCGTCCGGCCTGCAACAGCATATCCAGGTCCCCGGAGCTGACAGGCTTCTGTTTGAACCTTCGCACGCTGCGCCGGTATTTGATTGCCTTGAGAAGCCGGTCTGAATCCAGTCCGGCCTGTTCCTGACTCAGCTCCTCCACGTCTCCCATATCATATTCCGGTATGGACACGGCGTTTAAAGGACAGACAGCAACACAGTGGCCGCAGAGGATACAGTTTCCGGACACCTCTGCTTTTCCTTCCCTCAGAAACAGGTTGTTTGCGATACAATCACTCATACACTGCCCGCAGCCGGTGCAGGCGTTTCTGTTTATTTCTACCATATGTATCTCCTCCTTTGATTCTTTGTCCGACATACTAAATATTATAACCCAGGGAAAATGACACTGCAACACCGGTTCCTGAAACCAGCTGTCCAATTCCTGGCCCATGCGGGAGCTTATTGTGTTTTTTTCTTCTCTGTGCTATGCTCAATGAGAAGAAAAACAAGGAGGCAGTGGAAGAAATGAAATGTCCTTATTGCAATCAAGAGATGGAAGCAGGATTCCTCACATCAGACGCCCGCTGCATTGCATGGAGAAGGGAGCGCCATGAGCCCGGTCTGGTTTCCCGTAATGACAGGAACAGCGGCGTACAGTTAGCCAGAAAGACACTGGGGGCAGCGGTAGTGGAAAACGCCTATTGCTGCGCAGCATGCAGGAAAATCGTGATAGATTATTCCTTATAGCATCTCGATGAAGGCAGCCATCCTTGTGTTCAGCTGGCCCACGTCGGCCTGGGAATAGTCTGTCTCCACAACGGTATAGGGAAGTCCCTTCTTCTCCTTCACCAGCCTGCGCACCAGGGAGGTTTCCACATTGTAGGTGTGGCATGCCTGCAGAACCAAATCCACCACGCCGTCCACATGGAAATCGTCAATAAGCCTGTCTAACAGCTCCATACGCCTGGGGTTGGGGGACATACAGGAACAGCCGATGTTCAGGTATTTCCTGGCCAGGGCGTCATATACATCAGGGTTATCCTCATCAATGGGGTCTAAGGGCTTCATGCCGGAGCAGTTTTCAAAGCAGACCACCACGCCGCCGTTATCCTCAATGGCGCGCACTACCTTGAGGGCGGCACCGCCGGAGGGAGAACCGGTCACCAGGATTCTGGCCCTCTTTCCAATATTCCTGCCCTGGGCGTATTCAGCCTCAATCTTATCCGTGATGGCATTCACTTCTTCTGCCAGTGTATCAATTTTCATTTTAAATCCCGTGCCGTAAACAATGTTGACGATATCCAGTCCAAGAGCCGGTGCCGGGTCCAGGGCCATCACATACTGAAGGCGGTTAAGGGCCGCAAGAATCTGGTTTCTGTTATGTATCTGGCAGCGGATGGCATCCTCAGTGATGACAGTGCCGAATTTCTTCTCCAGCACCTCCTTAAACCGTATCAGTTCCTGGCGGTAAAGTCCTATTCCGGCTTCTGTCTGGCAGTTGGGTAGTTCAATGACATGGACCGGCTTGAATTCAGCCAGCATCTCGTACATTTTCTTTTTTCCGTCGCAGGTCGTCTCGCCTACAATCAGATCAGAGAAATAAAAGAAAGGACATTTGTCTGTCTTGGCAAAGCCGTAGCTGGATTTGATGAGGGGACAGAGGTTTCTGGGCAGATCCTTTTCAGCGTCAGGTATGGTTTCATCAGTCACAGAACAGAGTCCCACAACAGAGGCACCCATGGCGTGAGGGATTTCCCTTGGAAGATAGGTACAAAAGACACCGACCACAGGTATGCCTTCCTCCTTTAATTCTTTTATGGCAAGAAACGAATTTTTCCTTGCATCTGCAAATTCTTCAAATATTTCGGGCAGTTCTTTCTTCAACTCCATATCAGTTTCGGCTCCTTTTCTTTAGTTTTCCATATCCCAGTACGGCTGCTCCTACGGCCCCGGTATACTGAGAGAGCGGGTGAGTGGTTATATGGGAGGTATTCATATATTCTCCCAGCACGGATCGCATAATCTCTGACTGTGCCAGACCTCCCGAGAAGAAAATATGGGGATGTCCGCCTGTCAGACGCTGGGCAAAGATGGCGGTCCTGTGGCAGATGGAGTGGACGCATCCAAGTACAATGTCGCCGGGAGGCGTCTCCTGGGCCATCAGTCCTACTATCTCGCTTTCCGCAAAGACAGCGCACATGCTGTTGATAGGCACGGGACGGCAGCCCTGCACGAAGTCGTCCAGATGTGAGATGTCGCTTCCTACCCGGGCCATAATCATTTCCATGAAGCGCCCGGTGCCGGCCGCGCATTTGTCGTTCATTAAAAAATCATTTACCTGCCCATGGCTGTCAAGGGTAATGACCTTGCAGTCCTGTCCCCCGATATCAATGACAGTATCACAACCAGGGGCCAGATAGGAAGCGCCCGCACCATGACAGGTGATTTCCGTGATTTTGGCGTCCGCCTCCTTTAAAAGTTCACGGCCATACCCGGTGCTCACCACGAACCCGGTTTCCTCCGTGTAAAGCCGGTCGTAAATGTCCCTCAGAATCTGGCCCGGCCGCATGGAGGTGGGAAGCATGTGGCATCCTACCACATTTATTCCGTCGAACAGGACCCCTTTGGTCATGGTTGAGCCTGAATCAATCCCTAAACTAAACATATAAACTCCCTTGTTTTTTCGCTTTTATACCTATTTGAGTATAAATAGCTGAGAAAAAATAGTCCAATTGATATTCTGAATGAGTTTTGATTTGAGATTGAAAATATATATAGGGAAATTGAATGTCATTTGGATTGAAGGGATGGATTGCCTTTCAATTGCCCCGCTATTTGGTAAATATTGTTGATTAAAGATTTTGCTTATGCTACAATTAAATAATATACATTTGGTAAAAGCTGATGTTCCGCGGGGAGGAAATCATATGTACCGATGCAGGATGAAGATAGCGATTTTCAGCAAGGATACCATGCTCTCTGAGCTGGTCCGTTCTCTCGAACCATTGGAGCATTTTACACATGAAATCACAGTGGCGCCTGAGGCAAATCAGGAAATTATGAGGGAGAGCAGGCTTCTCATATGGAATCTGGACGACTCTGTGCCGCCCTCTAAGCTGCGCTCCCAGTGTGCAGCGGAAGCCTCGCTCATATTCTGCGGCAGCCGCCAGCGCATAGGCGCGCTGCCTCCGGAAGAATTTGGGGCTGCGGATGAGTTTTGGGAGACGCCCCTTGTCAGGGATTATATTAAGGTACGCCTGAAACGCATGATGGAACAGATTAAGCTGGGCTACGATTATTACATGACCCGGACCTACCTGGATACGGCCATAGACAGTATACCGGACATGCTCTGGTTTAAGACACTGGACGGGATTCACGTCAAGGTGAATAAGGCGTTCTGCTCTGTGGTGGGAAAGACCAGGGAGGATGTGACGGGGCGGAACCACTGCTATATATGGGGGGTATCCCCGGATGATTATGAAAATGGGGAGGCCTCATGCCGGGAGTCGGAGGATGCGGTTATAAAGGAGCGGCGTACCCTGCAGTTTACGGAGTCTGTCAAGGCATCCCACGGCATGCGCCAGCTGCGCACCTATAAGTCCCCTATAGTGGACAGGGACGGTGTCACGGTTCTTGGAACTGTGGGTATCGGCCATGATGTGACGGACCTGGTAAACATGAGCGCTGAGATAGAAATTTTGCTGCAGAGTATGCCCTATGCCATCCTTTTGTGGGATAACAACGGGAAGATACTTAATGCCAACAGAAAATTTGAGGAGTATTTTAAGCTTCCCAAAGAAGCAGTAATCGGGCAGGACTATGATGCGTGGATAACAGGGGCCTTCGAGGAACAGCGCACCATTAACAGCGAAGGATACATGGAAGCGCGTGTATCCCGGAGGGATGGGTCAGGTAAGATGCTGGAGATTCACGAAAATTCCGTCTATGATGTATTCAATCATGTGGCCGGTAAGCTTTGCATTTTCAGGGATGTGACAGTGGAGCGGGATCTGGAGAAACAAATCCGCCACAGCTCTAATACAGATTTCCTTACAGGACTTTATAACCGCAGATGTTTTTACCAGTACATACATAACAACCGTGGCGGCAGGACGGTCAGCCTGATGTACATTGACCTGGACCGGTTTAAGGAAGTCAATGACACATATGGCCATAAGGTGGGAGATGCCGTGCTGGTGCATACGGCGGATGTACTCAGACGATTGTTCCGGGACGACTTCGTGGCCCGGCTGGGCGGGGACGAATTCCTGGTGGTCCGTCTGGGAAAGTGCAGCATGGACCAGATGGAGCAGGAGGCAGAGGCCTTTTTGAAAGAAATGAGGACAGCGTTTCTGGCAGCGGAACAGACCGTTTCTTTGTCAGCCAGCGTGGGAATCGCTCAGAGCAGCGATTCCATGGTGGACATTGATGCGCTTCTCCAGCGCAGTGACCAGGCCCTTTACCAGGCAAAGAAGGCCGGCCGGTCCAGATACTGCGTATACAGATAAAAGGGGATTAGGACATGATATCACAAAAACAAATTCTGATTGTGGAAGATAATGAAATTAACCGTATGCTGCTGGGAGAGATACTTTCTGCGGACTATCAGGTCGTGGAGGCTGAAAACGGTCTGGAGGCCCTGTCCGTCCTAAAGGAGCGCGGGGATGTGATTTCACTGATTCTGCTGGACATAACCATGCCTGTTATGGATGGATATACCTTTCTTTCCATTGTGAAAAAAGACCCTGTGTTTTCTTCTATTCCGGTTATCGTAACCACCCAGAGCGACAGCGAATCGGACGAGGTGGCTGCCCTTTCCCACGGTGCTTCGGATTTTGTTGCTAAACCCTACAAGCCACAAATCATCCTGCACAGAGTGGCAAGCATCATTAATCTGCGTGAAAATGCAGCCATGGTCAACCAGTTAAAATATGACCGGCTGACCGGGCTTTACAGTAAGGAATTTTTCTTCCAGAAGGTGAAGGAGGAACTGGCCCGGCATCCGGAACGGGAATACGATATCATTTGTTCTGATATTGAGAATTTTAAATTAGTCAATGATGTATTCGGTCTTCCGGCGGGAGACAGGCTGCTGCGGGAGGTGGCTGATTTTTACCAGTCCCAGGTAGGGGACAAGGGGATATGCGGTCATTTTAACGGAGACCAGTTTGCCATACTGATGGAGCGCAGGTGTAAGTATACCGATGAGATGTTCATGGAGGCAACGGCACGGGTCAATGCCCTTCCCAATGCAAAAAATGTGCTGGTGAAATGGGGCATTTATTCCATTGAGGACCGCACTATTCCGGTGGACCAGATGTGCGACAGGGCTCTTCTGGCTGCCTGCGGCATCAAGGGGCAGTACGGAAAATATTTTGCCATATATGATGACCGGCTGCGCAGCAGGCTGCTGCGGGAACAGGCTATAACGGAATGCATGGAATCTGCACTGAGAGAGGGGCAGTTTGAAATTTATCTCCAACCCAAATACAGCGTAAAGGAGGAACGGCTTTCTGGGGCGGAATCCCTGATACGGTGGAATCATCCTGAATGGGGCCTTCAGTCGCCGGGACAGTTCATTCCTCTTTTTGAACAGAATGGTTTCATCACCCAGCTGGACCAGTATGTGTGGGACCAGACATGCGCCATCCTGCAAAGGTGGGAGCAAATGGGATATCCATGTATACCTGTTTCCGTCAATGTGTCCAGGGCGGATATTTATAACGTGGATCTTCCTGAAATTTTGACAGAGACAGTCCAAAAATACGGGCTTCCCCCATCCCGGCTCCATCTGGAAATAACAGAAAGCGCGTATACGGAAAACCCGTCTCAGATCATTGAGGTGGCGGGGCGGCTGCGGGAATTGGGCTTTATCATAGAGATGGACGATTTCGGCAGCGGTTATTCCTCCCTGAACATGCTCAATAAGATGCCCATTGACATTCTGAAGCTGGATATGAAGTTTATCCAGAATGAAACGGAAAAGCAGGCCAGCCAGGGAATCCTTCGTTTTACCATGGGTCTTGCCCGTTGGATGGATCTGAGTGTGGTGGCGGAAGGCGTGGAGACCAGGGAGCAGTTTGAACAGCTGAGGGAAATCGGCTGTGATTATGTTCAGGGATATTATTTTGCCAAACCCATGCCCTGCGGGGAGTTTGAGAAGCTGATAAGGGAACAGCCGGAGGAGGCTGCCATGGAATCGTCTATGGAGGATGTTTCTTTTCACGGAAAACAGCGGCCTGTATTTCTGATTGCGGACGAGGATGATGCCTATTGCAGGCAGGTGCGCAGGATATTTGAGTCCCGGTATCAGATTGTGGAGGCATCGGACGGAGAGAAGGCCCTTGCCTGCATTGCCAGCTATGAGAATAAGATTGGGGCAGCTATCATCAGCCTTACCCTGTCAGAACCGGATGGATTTCAGATATTGGAAATGCTTCGGAGGGAACGGGCAGTATGGAATATACCTGTCATAGCCACTTCATGGGACGGAAGCCAGGAGGAACAGGCTTTGGATATGGAGGCAGATGAATTCCTGCGCAAGCCGCATACTGCAGCCGTCCTGGAAAGGCGTGCCGTGAGGGCCATGAGGTCGGCGGCCTCCAGGGAACGGGAGCGCATGCTTGAAGGGGAAGCCTGTCAGGATTATCTGACCGGACTGTTAAACCGCAGAGGCCTGGAGGCTGCCGCGGATGCTCTGGACGGGAAAGATATGCCGTTGGCTGTGTATCTCTTTGATTTGGATAACTTAAAACACATCAATGATACATTTGGCCATATGAGGGGAGACCAGACCATATCGGCTTTTGCAGAACTGCTGAGGGAACAGACAAGGGAAAGCGATATACTTTCCAGGTTTGGCGGTGACGAATTCGTGGTTATTATGAAACAGATGAAATCAGGGGAAAGCGCTGTCAAAAAAGGGGAGGACATATGCAGGAGCATCTGTGAGTATCCCTTTGCCGACAATGTCCGGGCCTGTTGTTCTGCCGGTGTCGTCATTTGGGACACCAGGAAACCTCTGCCGGCCATACTGGAGTATGCGGACCAGGCCCTGTATCGTGCCAAGGCTGAAAATAAGGGCGGCTGCTGTATGTGGGAAGACGGGTATGAATATCCATAAAATAAGGCGGCCGTGTGCTTTGCCCATAAATATATTATAGTAGGATTTACGGCAATTGGTAATAAGAGTGAATTCATGTTTATGCCTAAGAGGGTTCCGGGTGAATTATCCGGAGCCCTTTCCGGACTGCGGGTGAGAATGTGACCCACAAACTGCAGGGCAGCCGTAAAAGCGGCCTGAATTATTTGGAGATAATCCGATATAAGGCTTCTATCCCCGCATTTAATAACCTTTCCTTTTCTAATCTTGCTTCTTTAAAAATAATCCGATCAACAAGTGCTGTAATGAAATCTACTATTACAACGGATACAGCCTCTAAATCTTCATACGGCAGCTCGCTTTGATACCGCCTAATATATTCATATGTTGCCATCTGCACTTTTTCCGACTGTGAATCTTTTATCGCCTTAACTTCTGGTTTTGCAAAATAAAGTACGTTTAATTCCCGTAAGAAATCCTTTTCTGCTTCATGTAACTGAATCAGAGTATTTACGAGGTCATAAAGCCATTTTTTCGGTTCCTTTAAATAAAGCTGCGCACTTGATTCAGGGCGCAGCTTTTCAAACACATTTGAAAAGTGGTATTGGTTGCTGCGCTCCAACAATTCTGTGAGTATAGCGTCTTTATCAGGGAAATAAGAGTATAGACTTCCAATAGATATACCGGCGGTTTTCGCAATTTCATTTGTAGTTGTATTGTAATAGCCGTTCTCACAGAACAATGACTTTGAAACCTCAAGTATAGTTTCTTTCATCTGGATACTTCTCTTTTGCTGCGGACGACGTACAGATTTTTTGTTTTCCATTTTATCAACTCCTGATTACTATTTTAGTATAGGAGGATGGGTTTGTCAATAAAAGTGAGTTAAAACTCACATAATCATTGACAAACGACAAATACGAGCATATACTCAGATTATAAACGCGAGTAAAAACTCATGTAAAGATTGAATTGGAGGAGTCCGCTTATGGAAGTAGCAGAAAAAATCAAAACACAACCAATCCCAAAACTGATTTGGGCATTATCAGCACCGGCTGTGCTCTCGTTGTTGTTGAATGCACTAAACACAGCTATAGACGGTATATTCGTAGCTAAAAGCGCAGGGATAACGGCCTTGTCGGCGGTAACAGTATCATTTGGTGTTATTCTCATTATTCAGGCGCTGTCGCTTCTGATTGCAGCAGGGGCATCTGCCTCCATTTCTCTTAAAATGGGAAAATCCGATAAACAGGGCGCGGAGAAAATTATTGGAAGCGCTTGTATGCTTTCAATCCTGTTTTCAGCGGCCATTACAATCATCGGGTTGCTGACAATTAAGCCATTGCTTTCCCTATACGGAGCAAACGCTGATAACATGGTGTATGCTAAAGAATATATCACAGTTATACTAAGTGGTTCCTTTTTCTTTGTCACCGCCCAATCAATGAACAACTGTGTGAAAGGTATGGGATATGCCAAAAGAGCTTTTTTGAACTCTCTATCCAGTGTAGTTACAAACACAATTTTAGACGCTGTTTTTATATTTGTTTTTAAGTGGGGTGTTTTTGGAGCAGCTTTATCAACGGTCATTGGTAACTGTGTTTGTATGCTTTTGGCAATGCAGTTTTTATGCTCTAAAAAGTCCGCAGGGAATCTAAAGCCAAGTAATATAAATCTAAGTGCCAGCAAAAAAATTATGTCGACAGGTGCTCCTGCTTCTATTACTCAGTTCGCATTAAGCCTGGTTTCTCTGACATTTAATCATGTTGCTGCATTTTATGGGGGAAACGTAGGGGTTGCAGCCTATGGAATCATGTATAACACAACCATGTTAGTCTATATGCCGATTATTGGATTAGGCCAGGGAATACAGCCTATCTTTGGATTTAATTATAGCGCGGGGAATTATACGCGGGTAAGGAGCACACTAAAATACTCTATAACCTGTGCCACTATTTTTGCAGCAGGAATGTTTTTGGTGATAGAGCTATTTAGCAGTCAAATCATAAGCACCTTTGGCGGGGCCGGTAACAAGGCGCTCATGGATATGGCTGTGCCGGGTATCCGCATTTTTACTCTGCTGCTTCCTGCTGTGGGATTTCAGATGATAAGTGCAAATTATTTTCAGTATATTGGTAAAGTAAAACAGTCTGTTGTTCTAAGTGCGCTTCGGCAGTTATTACTGCTGATACCGTTTGCAATCCTATTACCGACAGTTTTTGAGGTCACAGGAATATGGATAGCAACGCCCACAGCAGATTTTATTTCCCTGATTGTGACTGCAATTTTTGTTCGGCAGGAAGTCTGCGTAATTCATTCGCAGGAACTAGGCGTAAATCTGGTGAACTAAACAATAGTCTATTTTTTAGGTTATATTAAGTAAATTGTAAGATTACCGGGCTGTATATATGATAATATGGAGATATACAACGGGAAAGAGAGGTGTGGATTTATGTACATGGATTCCTTTTTCTGGGGAGGCGGCTTTGAAATCATGTTTACACTGGTATTTGTGCTCATCATAGGAATATTTGTGGTTACGGCGGTAAAGGGACTGAGCCAGTGGAACAAGAACAATCATTGCCCCAGGCTGTCGGTAACAGCTTCCGTGGTCTCCAAAAGGACCAATGTCAGCCGCCACAGCCATCCCAATGCAGGGGACGCCACAGGAGCCCATGGTTTCCATTCCACTACATCCACCAGCTATTACGCGACGTTCCAGGTGGAGAGCGGTGACCGGATGGAGCTCTCCGTGACAGGGACTGAATATGGGCTGCTGGCAGAGGGGGACCGGGGAAAACTGACCTTCCAGGGAACGCGCTATCTGGGATTTGAGCGGCTGGGGAATGTAGAGCCGGTTTGATCTATACTTGCTGCGCATGCACGTTCCTGAATATTTTTGTCTTATTATACTCCTGGGTTGTAAGCATTTCCAGGGAATGATAAAATGAGAGAGGAAACGAAACAATATAAGCCAGAACAAAGAGAAAACAGGCCAAAAAAGAGAAGCAGGCAGGAGCAGGTAATGCAGGGGAATCAAGTTATATACGGGCAGGAACAGAATAGTCAAAGACAGAATGCTGAACAGAATAGTTTCAAACAGGATAACAGAGAGAAGGAAGTCATGGAGGTTTCCCTTCAGGCGGGGCATCTGCTCCTGGAGAATGGAGCTGAGATTTCCCGGGTGGAGGAAACCATCGAACGGATATGCCGCTATTACGGCGTCTGTTCCGGCAATGCATTTGTGCTCACTAACGGTATCTTCGTCACAGTGGGGAGCAGGAATGAGCCTGATTTTGCCAAGGTGGAGCACATTCCGGTGAGCGGGACTCATCTGGACCGTGTGGCGGCTGTGAACCAGCTCTCCAGGGAGATAGAGGCAGGCATGTATACGGTCAGAGAGGTGGCTGAAAGGCTGGAATGTATAAAGAGCATGCCGGGAAAGCCTAAATACATGCAGGTGCTGGCATCCGGTTGCGGCAGCGCTGCCTTCTGCTATCTGTTCGGGGGCAGTATATGGGACAGCTCTGTGGCGCTTATGACCGGTATCATTTTGTACATCTACGTGCTTTATGTCAGCGCCCCCCATCTGTCGAAAATAGTGGGAAACATAAGCGGGGGTGCCCTGGTGACGATCCTGTGCAGCACCATGTATCTGGCCGGAATGGGACAGCATCTGAATTACATGGTAATCGGATCCATTATGCCCCTTATACCCGGAGTGCCCTTTACCAATGCCATACGGGAAATCGCGGACAGTGATTACATTTCCGGATCAGTGCGGATGATGGATGCGCTGCTGATATTTTTCTGTATAGCCATTGGCGTGGGCGTGGGATTTTCACTGGCAGGATGGGTGACGGGAGGTACATTGTTATGATACCACAGGTCTGTGCAGCCATGATGGGCACCATTGCATTTTCACTGCTCTTTGGAGTGCCGAGAAAATATTATATCTGGTGCGGCCTGATAGGAGGAGCCGGGTGGGCTGTATATGTGCTGGCTTCCGGTTATGTCAGCGGGGCAGGCGCCTCCTTTGCCGCCACAGTGGTGGTCATATTCCTGTCCAGGGCAGCCGCAGTGGTAAACCGTTGTCCTGTCACTATTTTTCTCATATCAGGCATATTTCCCCTGGTGCCTGGAGCAGGAATTTACTGGACCGTCTATTACCTGGTGACGGAACAGCTGGGGCTGGCTGTGTATACGGGGTATGAGGCTGTGAAGGCCGCGGTGGCCATTGTGCTGGGGATTGTATTTGTGTTTGAGCTGCCCCAGGGTGTGTTCCGGTGGATGGCGAAAGCATTCGTTAAAATTCCATAAAGTCCGCCCCGCTGCGGGCGCTTTCACACATGGATCCCTTCTGGAAGCGGTATGTTTTAACTATCACTTGTTTGTGTGGGAATTTGAACGCTTGGAGTATATAGACGGCCCTTCGGAGAAAAAAGTAGTTGATGTTGCCGGCACTTTGCCGTATTATGATGGTATAGCACTCTGCGTGGCCGCGGACGATGAGACAGATGCCGTAAACAGGGAGGAGCCTACGGTTTAACGGTGAAAAGTATTACGATGATTTTGGTGACATACCGGACCGGCCGCCGGCATAGACTGTATCAAAAAAGGAGGAGCTGTTTTTCGCAGCCCCTCTTTCATGTTTTTTGGAGGCCGCATATGTATGAACATTTTTCAATTCCCGGAGAGTCCTGCAGGATTCCCTTTGCAGACCTTTGCAGGAGAAACAGTGAATTCAGGACCTATTTTATAAGAAAGACCTACGATGCTTCCCAGTGCATCCATCCCCAGGGGACAAAGATTACCAGCTTCGGCATCGTGGAGACAGGAATCCTGAAAGCAGTGGATCACACCAGAAAAGATGCGGAAATGTGCCATGCTTATTTTGAGGCCAGGGATATTTTTCCGGAATTCCTGTATTTTTCCGGTGAAAAGGAGTACAGTTATACTCTGGCCGCTGAAAAGCGGTCCACGGTGTTGTGGGTGCCGGTCCAGGTGATGGAAGAAATGCTGGAGAAAGACAGGCAGCTTCTCTATGCGCTGCTGCTGTATGTCTCCCAGCGGGGGCTTAAAAACCAGCTTTATCTCAACTGCCTCAATTACCAGACCATCCGTGAGCGGATCGCTTACTGGATTGTGGGAATGCATAACATCGCTCCCGCGGAGACCATCCGCATGCCCGGCTCCCAGCTGATGCTGGCCAATATGCTCCATGTCAGCAGGTCCTCCCTGAACCAGGAGCTGAAGCTGATGGAGAAGGAGGGATATTTCCGTATTAGGGGACATGAGATGCAGGATTGGGATAAGAAAAAACTGGAGGAGCTGGTTTAGAACAGATTTCCCCTGAGCCGGACGCTGCTGGTTTACGAGAAAATAAGCGGGGAGTTGTGAATATGAGTTTGTATGCCATTGGAGATTTGCATTTATCCTTTACTGCCAATAAACCCATGGATGTATTTGGAAGGGAATGGAAAGACCATGTGAGGAAGATAGAGAAGAACTGGAGGGGAAGGATTGGCGCAGAGGACACGGTGGTCATCACAGGCGACCATTCCTGGGGACGGAATCTGGAGGAGGCCCTGGCTGATTTGGATTTCATCCAGTCCCTGCCGGGACGAAAAATTCTGCTGAGGGGAAATCATGACATGTTCTGGGATGCAAAGAAAACATACCGTCTGAATGAGATGTTTCAGGGGCGGCTATCCTTTCTTCAGAATAATTATTATGCCTACAAGGAATACGCCCTGGTGGGGACAAAGGGGTACTGCTATGAGGGAAAGGATTCACCGGAACATTTTGAGAAGCTGGTGAAAAGGGAGCTGGAGCGGCTTCGCATCTCCTTTGAGCTGGCCGCTGCGGACGGCTGCAGCCAATTCATCATGTTCTTACATTATCCTCCTACCAGTATCGGAGAGATGGAAAGCGGGTTTACTGAGATGGCAAAGGAGTACGGGGCAGAGCAGGTGGTGTATTCCCACTGCCACGGGGAAGCCAGGTATCAGGACAGCTTTCTGGGAGAGGTGGACGGGATTGAGTATAAGCTGGTTTCATCGGATTATCTCAGATTCCGGCCGGAGAAGATTTTGAGGTGATGAGGAGGAGCAAAAGTGAAGTACAAGGCAGTGATATTTGATTTTGATTACACCCTGGGAGACTGCACAGAGGGCATTGCGGCCAGTGTGAACCACGGGCTTAAGAAACTGGGATATGAGGCCGGGGAACTGGAGGATATCAGAAAGACCATAGGCCTGTCCTTAAAAGAAACCTTCGCCTGTCTCACAGGGAGCCGGGACCAGGAGGAGGCACAGCGGTTCAGTATCTATTTTAAAGAAAAATCTGACCAGGTGATGGTGGAGCATACAAGGCTCTATCCCGCGGTCGGACCAGCGTTTGAGGAGCTTCGCAGGCAGGGGTGCAGGATTGGAATTGTGACTACAAAATATCATTACAGGATTGACCAGATACTGGACAAATTCCAGATAGCAGGCCTGGTGGACGTGATAGTGGGGGCTGAGGATGTAAAGGCTGAGAAGCCAAGCCCTGAGGGACTGCTTTATGCCATGGAGCAGCTGGGGGCGGACCGGAAGGAAGTCCTTTATACAGGGGACAGCGTGGTGGACGCAAAGACAGCGGCCGGAGCCGGTGTGGATTTTGCCGGCGTATTGACCGGAACAACGTCATTCCGGGATTTTGAACCCTTTAACCATATATGTATTGTCAGGGATTTGGCGGAGCTGATGAATGCTTTGACGCAGGAGAAATAGGAGAAACAGATAACAGGAGAAACAGATAAAAGGAGGATGTCCCCACCCGGGCGGACACCCTCCTTTTTCAGCCCATTCAGCTGCTTTCTATACAATCTGATACTTTGCCACGTACACCGGGAACGTAACAGTGCCTTTTATAATTTTGCCCCTTGTAATGGTCGCATTCTTATCAGTCACAACATACTCCACGCCGGCGTCTGCTTCTATCACCGTATCCTGCATGAGCACACAGTTCTTTACCCAGGCGCCCTTTCCTACCTTGACACCGCGGAACAGGATACTGTTTTCCACCTCACCCTCGATGATGCAGCCGTCGGCAGCCATGATGTTGCTGACCTTTGAGCCGTTGATATACCGGGCCGGATTGTCGTCGCGAATCTTGGTATAGATGGGATTGCCGGCGGAAAAGAGCGCGTCCACATTGACATCGTCTAACATCTTCATGTTCTCGTTAAAATAGCTCTTCATGCTGCTGATTCGCGCCACATATCCGTCATAGCGAAATGCCTGAACATTCAGCCTTTCTAACTGGGGCGCCAGGATATCGCGCTCAAAGTATACCTGTCCGCGCACATAGGCAGTGTTTATCTGGCTAATCAGGAGCTCCCGGTCAATGATGTAGATGTTCATGGAGATATTCTGCATTCCCGGTTCCGAGGAGTTCATGTACATCTTGGTAACACGGCCGTTGTCAATGGCCAGGGTATAGTAGAGGCTTTTTCCGATGTCACGGTGTTCGATGAGGTCAATGGGAAGAGGTTCCTCCTTGTAAGCCACGGTAACATCGGCATGACTGGCCATATGGGCTTCAATCAGTGCGTTGAAATCAAAGTTGACAGCCAGGTTTGTATCGGCCATAACCACATACTTTTCCTTTTGTTCCTTCAGGAAATCCAGGATACCGGCCAAGGCTTCCACGCGGCCGTTGTAGATGCTCACTGTCTTTTCTGCATAAGGCGGAACCAGGTTGAGTCCGCCGTTTTTTCGCGTCAGGTCCCATTCGCGGCCTGAGCCCAGGTGGTCCATCAGGGAGTGATAATTTCTGCGGACAATCAGGGAAATATTGTCAATTCCGCAGTTGGCCATGCTGGAAAGGATGAAATCCACCAGACGGTAACGGCTGGCAAAAGGAATGGAGGCCATCAGGCGCTCGCTGACCAGATCGGGAACCAGGGAATCATAGCTGTTGGGGAAAAGGATGCCCAGGGCATTTGCATTGGAATTTACCATTGTTCTTCACCGCCTTTTACATTATTCTTTACCATGGCACTGGGGCCAATCTTGGCGCCGGGCCCGATTTCAATGCCGGGACCAATGGTGGCCACGCCTTTTTCACTGTCAGAGGGCATGGCCCCTACCACTGCGTTTTCTCCGATTACCACGTTCTCAGCCACAATACAATGTTTTACCACGGCGCCTGATTTGATGGTGGTGCTGCCCATGACAACAGCGTCCTCCACCTGCGCCCCGGCCTCCACCTTTACGCCGGAGAAGAGGATGGAATGCCTGACCTGACCGTTTATACGGCAGCCGTCGGTAATCATGGAATTTTCCACCAGGGCATCGCCGCTAATCTTATGGCCGGTCATACCGCTGTTTCTGCTGTATATCTTCCAGTTTTCGTCAAAGAGATTGATGCCGCTGTGTTCCGGATCCAGGACCTCCATGTTGGCCTCCCAGAGGGAGGAGATGGTTCCTACGTCTTTCCAGTATCCGTTGAAATGATAAGCATACATCCTGCGTCCGTCACGCAGCAGATTGGGAATGATGTTGTTTCCAAAGTCATTTTCAGAGTCAGGGTCAGCTTCATCCTCTATGAGGTACTGTCTGAGGATGTCCCAGTTGAATATGTAGATGCCCATGGAAGCCAGGTTGGACTTTGGATTCTTCGGCTTTTCCTGGAATTCGGTGATGCGGTCATCCCCGTCAGCCACCATGAGTCCGAAACGGGACGCGTCCTCCCACGGCACTTCCATGACAGCCACACTGAATTCAGCCCCTTTTTCCTTGTGGAATTTAAGAAAATCGCTGTAGTCCTGTTTGCAGATCTGGTCTCCTGAAAGGATGATTACATACTGCGGGTCGTACCGTTCAATAAAGGAGATATTCTGATAAATGGCATTGGCCGTGCCCTTGTACCAGTCTGAACCGGATGCTTTCTGGTAGGGCGGGAGTATATGGACACCTCCGTACAGGCGGTCCAGATCCCAGGGCTGTCCGTTGCCGATGTACTCATTCAGGACAAGAGGCTGGTACTGGGTCAGGATACCCACTGTATCAATTCCTGAATTCACGCAGTTTGAAAGCGGAAAGTCGATGATGCGGTATTTACCGCCAAAAGGAACCGCGGGTTTTGCCAGTTTTTGGGTCAGCGCGTAGAGACGGGAGCCCTGGCCGCCGGCAAGAAGCATTGCAATCATTTCTTTAGCCATAATATTTCCCCCTGATTGGTGTTGAATATTTATACAGATTGTACCATGTATTGGAAAAAAAAGACAGGTATTTGTGCAAAATAATTGAAAAAGTGATGAAAAAGTGGGGATAATATAAAAAAATGACAGGTATATTCGCCGGAGCAGGACATAGGCAGAACAAAGCAGCAAAATATAAAAAACAGGTGACATATAATAAAAAGTGTTGTATAATAACGTTATACTTAAAAAAGAATAACGATAGTTAAAAGACTTTAGATGAAAGAAAAACAGAAATAAAAAAGGAGCTGCTGCTCCATAAATGATGACTCATCTATGGAGCAGCAGCTCCCGCAGACAATCTTTACCCTTCCAGGGTCTTGATATCCATATCCTTTGGAAGCACCAGGCTTAAAAATACGGAGACCACAAATACAACCGCAACCACATTGGCCGAAAATACAGACTGGACCAATTCAGGGAAGATATCCCAGATCCCGATTTCGCTGGCTGTGGTAAAACCGATGCCCACTGCCAGGGAGAGGGAGACAATGACTATGTTTCTCTGAGAAAAACCGCATTTGGCAATCATCTGTACGCCGGAGGTAAGAATGGTGCCGAACATCATGATGGTGCATCCGCCAAGCACGGCCTGAGGCAGGGAAGCAAAAAAGTTTCCCACAGGCGGAAGGAGTCCGGCTAAAATCATGCAGGCCGCCCCTGTCATGATTGTGAAACGGTTGACCACCTTTGTCATGGCCACCAGGCCCACATTCTGGGAGAATGAGGTTACAGGCGGACATCCGAATACAGTGGAAAGGGCGGATGCGTAGCCGTCGCAGGCCAGGGAGCCGGATATTTCTTTTCCCGTGATTTCACGGTTTAAGCCGCCTGAAACCAGGGCCGAGGTGTCGCCTATGGTCTCTGCCGCAGATACAAGAAAGATGATGCAGGCCGAGATAATGGCCCCTGCATGGAACTCGGGCATAAAGGGAAGCAGATGAGGGAAGGAAATGATTCCGCCGGACATAATCAGGCTTAAATCCACTTTCCCAAGGAAGATGGCGATTACATACCCCACAATCAGTCCAGCCAGTACGGACAGCTGTTTTAAGTATCCTTTTGCAAAGATGTTCCACAGAAGACAGGTCAGAAGGGTGATGGTACCCAGAATCAGGTTCTGGGCGGAACCGAAGTCGTCTGCATATCCGCCGCCAAAGGACCTGGCGCCCACTGTGAAAAGGGAAAATCCGATAGCTGTAACCACAGAGGCAGCCACCACTGGGGTAATGATTCTGCGCCAGTATTTGGCCAGAAGTCCCAGGGTACCTTCAAAGATACCGCCTATGAGCACGGCTCCCACCACAGCGGGATAACCGTAGTTGGCTGCAATGGTGCTGAGAACGGTGACGAAGGTAAAGCTGACGCCCATGACAACGGGAAGCTTAGAGCCAATCCGCCATATGGGATACAGCTGAATCATAGTGGCGATGCCTGCCACAAACATTGCGTTCTGGAGCAGAATGGCTGTCTGGGCCTGGCTCAGGGCAGGCTGTGCCGCTCCTGCTATGATGGTAATAGGCGCAAGGTTGGAGACGAACATGGCCAGGATGTGCTGGAGGCCGAAGGGGATGGCTTTGGCGATTGGCACCCTTCCCTCCAGTTTGTATATGTTGTTGATACTGCAATTGGTATTGCTGTTCATGATTGGTTCCCCCTATAAAATGATAGTTAATCGGTCCCGCCGGTTTTGTGGCTGACCTGATATACCTCCTCCACAATCCGTTCCATGGCGTTGAGAATGTTCTCATAGCCGGTACATCTGCACAGATGCCCGGATATCAGCTTCTTAAGCTCTTCCCGGTTGTATTTTTTTCCGGTTCCCACAATCTCCACCGCGCTCATGATAAGGCCGGGAGTACAGAAGCCGCACTGTACGGCTGCCTCCTCGATAAATGCCTTCTGAATGGGTGACAATTCCCCGTTGGGCCCCTTTAAACCTTCCACTGTCATGATGCTTTTTCCCTCGGCCCATAAGGTCATGTAGATACAGCTGTCTATGGCTTCTCCGTTTACCAGAACGGTACAGGCACCGCATTCCCCGACCTCGCAGCCCTTTTTCACGGATGTAAGCCCCAGACGCTGGCGCAGGGTATCGAGCAGGGATTCCCTCTCATCCACAGCCAGTTCCACTTCTTTACCATTTACTTTCATGTGTACAATCTTAAGCATTGATCGCACCTCCTGCTTTTTTTATTGCCTCTGCCAGGGCCCGTTTGGATAATTCTTCAATGAGCTGCAGACGGAATTCCTTTGACGCCCTCCATGAGGAGCGGGGATTCACTTCTTCCAGTGCAGCCTTGCCGAACGCCAGGACAGCCTCACTGTCATTAACTGCGCGACCCTTTAAACCATCCTCCGCCTTCCTGCATCGCAGGGGAGTGGGACCAGCCACGCCGTATCCCAGCCTGACATCCTCAATCCGCTTCTTATCCTGGCTCAGCTTTACACGCACCGCACAGCCCAGGGTGGCAATTTCCATGGCTTTTCTCTTGCCGTACTTGATGTAATGGCCGCTCCAGCCTTCGAAGCTGTCCCTGTGTACCAGGAAACCGGTACAGACCTCGGTCCGGTCGCGGACCGTCCGTCCGGGACCTGTATAGAATTCACAGACCGGCACCCTGCGTTTGCCCTCAGGACCCTCTAACAGCACATCTGCCTCCAGGGTCCACATGGTGGAAGCAGAGTCTGCGGAGGTGGCTCCATTGCAGATATTGCCGCCGATAGTACCGGTATTGCGTATCTGCGGACCGCCTACCATGTCCACGGCGTCCCCAAGCATGGGTATGTATTTCTGGATCAGGGCATCGTTGGTGATATGGGAAAATGCAGTGCCTGCGCCTATCCACAGATCTCCGTCATCAAGGAGGCGGACTCCCTTTAATGCTTCTATATTATGAATGGATACAACGGATCTTCCGGCATCCTTTCCCTCTCTGACACGAATCAGAACGTCTGTACCGCCGCTTATGATTTCAGCGTCAGGATTTTTTACCAGGGCATTTATGGCGTCGGCCACATCCTTGGCCTCATAAAATGATTTGATATCAAACATAACCTTCTCCTTATATCAGACCTTTTTCTTTGAATTTTTCAATGAGCCGCTGAGCGGTCATGGGAGTCACATCCATCTGGACTCCGGTGGCGTTTAAGATGGCGTTGCGGATGGCGGGGGCCACCGGAATGGCAGGAGGCTCGCCCAGGGATTTGTTACCGTAAGGGCCGGTGGGGTCCTCCAGCTCAATGAACGCCACGTTTAAGTCCGGCGTGTCCATGGCGGTTGGAATCTTGTAATCCAGCAGGTTATTGTTTAAGGGCCTGCCTGTCTTTTCATCCACCAGCAGCTCCTCCGAAAGCCCGTATCCCAGTCCCATGCTCATGCCGCCGTGGACCTGGGCCCTGGCGGTCAGCGGATTGATGAGGATTCCGGAGTCATGGACATTGATGATATCCTTTACCGTTACCAGACCAAGGGGAATGTCCACCTCGATTTCCACAAAGCAGCAGCCGGAGGAAAATGTGTTGTCCTTGCACTGGTTAGTGACCTCGGCTGTGATATGTACGGAACGGTCCAGGGAATAGAAGGCGGTGTCCGCTACCACGGACAGGTCGAAGAGCACGGGCTCCCCGCCGCTTACCACAATCTTACTGTTTTCTATGTCCAGCATATCCGGTGATACCAGCTCCCCTTCCTTAAGTCCCAGTGTCTCCCTGAGCAGGGCAGCGGCAGCCTTTACTTGGTCAGCGTATACTGTTTTGGATAGGTCGCTTACATCGTGGCTCAGCATGTAAGCAGCGTATTCCAGTATCTTAAGTCGGAATTCCTCGCCGCATTTCCTGCAGGCCATGCCGGACACATAGGTCTGGCGGGATGCATAGGCCCCGGTGTCAAAGGGGGTCACGTCCGTGTCCTGGGTGGATACGATGTAGACCTTGTCAAAGGCTATGCCGGTTGTCTGGGAAGCCATCTGGGTGAATACGGTGTCGGCTCCCTGGCCGATCTCCGTGGCGCCCATGCACAGCTGCATGGAGCCGTCCTGGTTGAGTATCATGCGGGCGGAAGCTGTTTCAAGGGAGATGGGATGCACGCCTGTCTTATAACAAAAGATAGCCATGCCCACACCTTTTCGGACCGGGCCGGTCTGATTGCGGTATGCGCTCCATTTCTCGTCCCAGCGTATGTGTCGTCGCCCTTCCTCGATGCATTTTTTCAGACCGTAAGAATGGAAGGTGATGCCGTTGGCCGGGTCCACGAAACCATCCTCCATGCAGTTTTTCAGCCTGAATTCACAGGGATCCATGCCAATGGCGTCTGCCAGATCATCGGTGAGACATTCCGCGAACCATGCTGCCTGGGGAATGCCGTAGGCTCTCATGGCGCCGGCCGTGGGAGAGGAGGTGTATACGGTGAAGCAGTCCACCTCGGTACCCAGCTCGTCTCTGTAAAGGTCCTTGAACACATTGCCGCAGTTAGCGCAGATGGCGTGGCCGTGGGATGCATAGGCGCCGTTGTTGGCATAGGCCTCCAGCTTCCTGGCCAGGATGCGGCCGTCCTTTGTCACAAGGCCCCTGCATTTTCCTTTGATGGCGTGACGGGTACGGGTGCCGGAGATAGTTTCCTCCCGGCTGATTTCCAGCCTGACAGGCCGTCCGCCGACGGACATGGTCAGGAATGCGTTTAAGGGTTCATAGAGCACGTCCTGCTTGTTGCCGAAGCCGCCTCCGATGTAAGGCTTTATAATGCGGACTCTTCCGATTGGAACCCCCAGGGCCTGGGCTGTACAGCGCCTGACTATGTGGGGAATCTGGGTGGAGGATACCACGGTTATCTTACCGTTGGTGTCCACATAGGCCCATGAGACAGGCAGCTCTATGTGGCAGTGGGAAATCCTCGGGGTATCGTATTCCTTTTCCAGGGAAATGATTTCCTCAGGCCCGTAACCGGACCCGGCTTTCTCAAGTCCTCTCTCATAGGTGAATTCACTGTCACCCATGGTCATGTGGGAGTGTACGATCACATTGTCCTTCCTGAGATCCGGGTGCAGGGGAGTGGCATCCTCTGCCATGGCTGCTTCCACTGTAACAATAGGAGTATATTCTTTATATTCCACCTTAATCAGGCGGGCTGCCCTGGCCGCGGCCACCTCATCCTCAGCGATGACAGCCGCAATATCGTCCCCGTAAAGGCGGACCCTCTGGTTCAGTATTTTCCTGTCACAGATATCCTGATGCTTCTTTTCCACGCTCCACGGATGGCCTGCCGTAGGAAACTGGCAGTCGGGAACATCGAAGCATGTGACAATCTTCACCACACCAGGAACCTGATAGGCCTCTGTCAAGTCAAAGCTTTTGACCAGGCCGTTGGCAATGGTAGAGTGCACGACCTTACCGTGCAGGATGTCTCTCGGTTCCAGATCCGCGGTGTACTTGGCCTCCCCGGTCACCTTCCCGTAAGCATCAACACGTTTTACTTGCTGCCCTACAATATTCATTTTTTGATTTCCTCCTTACTTTTCCTGCCAATTTTGGTGCGAATCTTTACACAAACAGAAAAAAAGAGCTGGCTACATTAAGATATGTAGCCAACTCTTTGCGGTAGTTGGTAGAGACTCTGGGCCAATCCCCAGGATATACATATTGGCAAAAGAAATGTTAAATTGTTATCTTAAAAAGAATTATAGTACCTAAAAAAGTTTTAGTCTATGGCAAAAATTGAGAAAATTGAAGATGCTTTATTGTGCAATATATACAAAAAAGTGCCGGAGTGATGAAAATGGTGCATGCACATACGAGCTGGTTTCTGTAGCGTCCTATTGCATTTTCTACCTGTTTTTGTTATATTTAAACCATTGGAAATTTGTCAAAAGAACGTCTATTTTGGTGAAACCACGATATATATTTATAAGGAAATGAAGAGGAAGCCTGGTTTTGCCGCAGGATAAGCAGTATCATCGGCAGGTAAAGGCCGGGCAAAGGTATGAAACGATGATTTCACAGAAGAAAATTTTGGTCGTGGAAGACAATGAAATAAACCGAATGATATTAAGGGAAATCCTGTCGCCCCAATATAAAGTGCTGGAAGCCGGTAATGGAGCGGAAGCACTGTCTGTCCTGCGTGAATATGGGGAGATGGTTTCTCTTATTTTACTGGACATCGTCATGCCTGTTATGGACGGATATACATTTCTTTCTCATATCAAAGCGGATTCTTCCTTTTCATCTATTCCGGTAATCGTAACAACCCAGAGCGACAGCGAATCTGATGAGGTTGCGGCGCTGTCACACGGCGCGGCTGATTTTGTTGCGAAGCCCTACAAGTCCCAGGTGATTCTGCACAGGGTGGCCAGTATCATCCATTTGAGGGAAACGGCTGCCATGATTAATCTGGTTCAGTATGACAGGCTTACAGGGCTCTACAGCAAGGAATTTTTTTACCAGCGGGTAAGGGAAACTCTGATGCAGCATCCTGACAGGGAGTATGATATCATTTGCTCCGATATCGTGAATTTCAAACTGATTAATGATATATTCGGCATTCCTGCCGGGGACCATCTGCTAAATGAGATTGGCAGGCTTTATAAAAAGGTGGCCGGGAAGAATGGAATCTGCGGTCATTTTCACGCGGACCAGTTTGCCTGCCTTCTGGAACGGCGGTGGGAGTACACGGATGAGCTGTTCATCCGGTGCAATGCCAGGGTGAATACCCTTCCAAATGCCAGGAATGTGGTGATGAAGTGGGGAATATACCAGGTGGCTGACCGGAATGTGTCTGTAGAGCAGATGTGTGACCGGGCTCTTTTGGCTGCCCGCAGCATTAAGGGACGGTATGGAACGTATTTCGCGGCCTATGACGACCAGCTGCGCAACCGTCTTTTAAGGGAGCAGGCCATAACGGACAGCATGGAGCCGGCCCTTGCGAAGAAGCAGTTTGAGGTTTATCTGCAGCCCAAGTACAGGATTAAAGACCACAGGCTTTCAGGGGCAGAGGCCCTGGTCCGGTGGAGACATCCGGTGTGGGGATTCCAGTCCCCCGGAGAGTTCATTCCCTTGTTTGAACAAAACGGTTTCATCACAAAGCTGGACCAGTATGTGTGGGAACGGGCTGCATCCGTCCTCAGGGAATGGGACAACAGAGGATATCCTCCCATCCCTGTGTCCGTCAATGTATCCAGGGCGGATATCTACCATAAGGACCTGGCAGACATGCTGCTTGGAATCGTGCGCCGATACAGGCTGCAGCCGTCACGGCTTCACCTGGAGATAACGGAAAGCGCGTACACCGAAAACCCTGAGCAGGTAATCGAGACAGTGGGTTATCTGAGGGAACTGGGCTTTGTCATTGAGATGGATGATTTCGGAAGCGGATATTCCTCCCTCAATATGCTGGGCAAAATGCCAGTGGATATCCTTAAGCTGGACATGAAGTTTATCCAGGATGAGGCCGCAGGGCCGGATGACGGCGGAATCCTCCATTTTATCATGGAGCTGGCCCGGTGGATGGACCTGAGCGTGGTGGCAGAAGGAGTGGAGACCAGGCAGCAGCTGGAGCGCCTTAAGAAGGCGGACTGCGACTATGTGCAGGGGTATTATTTTGCCCGTCCAATGCCCATAAATGAATTCGAGGAACTGCTCAGAGACGGACATACAGCCATGGAGCAGGAGGGGATGGGCGATGAAAACCTCCGGGAGTCTCAGCCGTTTCCTGTTCTTCTGGTCGCGGACGAGGACGCCTGTTACCGCAGGAATGTTAGGGAAACCTTTGAGGGAAGCTTTCAGGTGATGGAGGCTGGGGACGGCAAGGCGGCCTTAAGATGTATGGCTGACAGTAAAAGCAGGATTGCCGCTGTGATTCTCAGCCTGACCCTTTCAGGGACAGATGGTTTTTCCGTGCTGGAGGTACTTCAGAGGGAAAAGATGGATCCGGATATACCGGTCATTGCCACAGGCCCGCAGAACGAGGCTATGGAGGACCGGGCAATGGAGCTGGGGGCGGATGATTTTGCGGGAAGGCCCCATTCCCAGAAGAGCCTGAGACGGCGGGTGCTGCGGGCCATCCATGCGAAGGCACCGCGGGAACGGGCGGCCCGGCCCGGACAGATATTGACTTTGGGGGAGGATTAACATATGAAGAGACAGATGACGCCCGGTGAAACATTACGGGAGTTCTGCCGCGCATGGTTTGTACAGCGTGACGCAGAAAGAACCCTTGCATTCCTGACGGAGGATGTGGGGTTTGTGGGCACGGGAACAGACGAAATGGCCAGCGGAAGGCAGCAGATGGCCGGGTACCTTGCGCAGGATATCCGGGAGATACCGGAACCCTTTGAATGTGAGCTTTCCCCCATCTATGAACAGCCTGTGGCTGATGGGATCTATAACATGTCAGCGGATTTGACCCTTAAGAATTCCAAATACACCTGGTATCTGAGGGCCTTCTTTACCTTGGTTTTGTCCGGGGAAGAATGGCTGGTCAAGAGTTTTCATGTGGCAGAGCCGGCCAGCAGCCAGAAGGACGCGGAGCATTATCCGGGGACACTGGTCATGGAACATACCAGCAGACTGCGCCAGGAGCTTTTAAACAATTCTCTGCCGGGCGGTATGATGGGAGGATACATAGAGGATGGTTTCCCATTTTATTTCATTAACCGCAGGATGCTGGAATATCTGGGGTATGAGAACGAGACGGAGTTTGTATCCGACATTGAAGGAATGATTACAAACTGCATGCATCCGGATGACAGGAACAGGGTGGACCAGCTGGTGGCCTGCCAGCTGCAACGGTCAGAGGAGTATGTGGTGGAATACCGGATGAGGAAAAAGGATGGTTCCTATATCTGGGTACATGACCTGGGCAGGAGGGTGACATCTGAGGATAACCGTCCTGCCATCATGTCGGTATGCATGGATATCACTGAAGAAAAGCAGATGCGTGACCGGATTAAAGAGATGTATGAGGAGGAGCTTTCCTATTTTGCGGAACAGTCCTCAGCCGACGGGAGTATACAGGGAAGCCTTAATATCACCACAGGGTGCCTGGAATCCTACCTGTCAACCGCGGATACATCCATTGCAAAGGTGGGTGATGCCTACGAGGATACCATCGAGAACCTGGCAGCCTCTGCCGTGGACCCGGTCTATGGGGATGGAATCCGCCACTGCCTTAACCGGGAGCGGGTGCTGGCTGATTACGCGGTTGGCAAGGTGGATTACCGTTTTGAGTTCCTGCGCAGAAACAACAGCGGCATAATTTTCTGGGAAAGCACCATCATGCATTCCTGCCAGAATCCTGAGACTGGTCATGTCATACTTTTCTTCTATACCCAGGATGTGACGGAGAAAAAGATGCAGGAGCAGCTTTTCAAGCGGATCGCGGAGCTGGATTATGAGAGCATAACAGAAGTGGATATCCTGCGGGATATGGCGTACAGGACCATATTGGTGGATGAGTCCAATATGGATACCATGCTGCCGGACCACAGCCGGTTCCAGTCGGAGATACGCGCCATCTCCGGACGCTATATGGATGAGGCGGCCAGGGAGGAATATCTCCGTAAGCTGGATTACGATTACATGAAATCACAGCTGGCCCATAACGACGCTTATACGTTCATTGTGGAGATGCGGGATATGACCGGTGCGACCCGGGTCAAGCGTTTCCGGGTTTTCTATATCAGCAGGGAGCTGGAGCGGGTATGCGTGGCCCGCACCGATGTGACGGACGTGGTTCTAAAGGAACAGAGGCAGAAGGAGGAGCTGGCTGCCGCCCTGGTGGCGGCAGAGCAGGCCAATGCGGCCAAGAGCGACTTCCTCTCACGGATGAGCCATGAAATAAGGACTCCCATGAACGCCATCATCGGCATGAGCACCATAGCGGCCCAGTCCATAGGGGATGACGAGCAGGTGGAGGATTGTATTTCCAAAATTGGCATTTCCTCCCGGTTCCTATTGTCGTTAATTAATGATATCCTGGATATGAGCCGGATTGAGAGCGGCAAGATGCTGCTCAAGAGCGAGAAGATTCCAACAGAGGAGTTCATCAACGGCATTAATTCCATCTGTTACTCCCAGGCTGATGTCAAGGGGGTGGAATATGAGTGCATTGTGGACCCGGTGCTGGATGATTACTATATAGGTGATGCCATGAAGCTCCAGCAGGTGCTCATCAATATCCTGAGCAATGCCATCAAGTTTACCCAGGAGGGAGGCAAGGTCACCTTTTCAGCCTCCCAGCGCAGAAAGACCAAGAATGATGCATCACTGCGGTTCATTGTAAATGATACGGGGGTGGGGATGAACGAGGAGTTCCTTCCACATCTGTTTGAACCCTTTTCACAGGAATCCACAGGGACCACCTCCCTGTATGGCGGGACCGGGCTGGGGCTGGCCATATCCAAGAACATTGTGGATATGATGGACGGCAAAATCACGGTCCGCTCCATTAAGGGAATCGGTACAGAGTTTACAGTGGATGTCAAGCTGGGAATCACCGAAGAAGAAAAGCTCAGGCATAACCAGAAAAAACAGGATTACAATTTCTCCCACCTGAAGACACTGGTGGTGGATGATGATGTAGCTGTGTGCGAGAGCGCGGTTGTGACCCTTCACGAAATGGGAATCAAGGCAGAGTGGGTGGACAGCGGCCGGAAGGCAATTGACCGGGTTAAGAAGCTCTGGGATGAAGGCCGGTATTTTGACATGATACTGATTGACTGGAAGATGCCGGGAATGGATGGAATAGAGACAGCCAGACGAATCCGTGGTATAGTCGGAGCAGAGGTGACCATCATTATCATGACTGCCTATGACTGGATTTCCATTGAACATGAGGCGAAACTGGCCGGGGTCAACCTTCTGATGAGCAAGCCCATGTTCAAGTCCTCCCTTGTTTCGGCCTTTTCAAGAGCCCTGGGCGAGAAGGAGCAGCAGGCGCAGCAGCCGGAGGTAAATGATTATGATTTTACCGGTAAACATGTGCTGCTGGTGGAGGACAACCAGATTAACACAGAGGTGGCCATGATGCTTTTGGAGAGCAAGGGATTCAAGGTGGATACGGCTGAGAACGGGCTGCGTGCCCTGGAACTTTTCAGCAAATCAGACAAGGGATACTATGACGCAATTCTGATGGATATACGGATGCCCCTGATGGACGGACTGACAGCTGCCACCAACATCCGCCATCTGAGCAATGCCGACTCAGGAACCGTTCCCATTATTGCCATGACAGCCAATGCATTTGATGATGATATAGAAAAGAGCAAGGCGGCAGGGATGAATGCCCATCTTGCCAAGCCCATAGAGCCGGAACGGATGTACCAGACTCTGTACGATTTCATATATGGAAAGGAAGCATAAGAAGATGGACGATTTTGAAAGGATATTTGAAGCCTATGGGGCGGATTACCAGGTTACTCTGGGACGGTTTATGGGAAACAGGAAAATGTATATGAAGTTCCTGGGAATGCTGTTTCAGGATGAAAACCTGAGTAAACTTGGAAATGCCCTGGAACAGGGGGATATGACGTCTGCCTTCGAGGCTGCCCATACCCTGAAGGGTGTTACGGGCAACATGGGGCTGACGCCTCTGTACGATGCTGTGTGCACAATTGTGGAACCTCTGAGGACAAGGGAGGACAGGGAGGACTACACAAAGATGTATGAGGATGTCTGCAGGCAGTTTAAACGGGCTGAAAAGCTTCGGGCGGATTTGGCTGAGATAAGCGATTAGAGGAAGATGGGAGGGCGTCATGACAGCTGAAAATCTGATGAATCTGCTGGATTCACTGACAGAAACCAGCGTATATGTCATTGAGGAGGAATCCCACCGGCTGTTATACTTTAATGAGCGGTGCCGGAATACGGGACGCGGCAGGGCTGCCCTGGGAATCCGGTGTGATGAAGTATGGCCGGAATTGTGCGCCAACTGTCCCCTTAAGATGCTGGGGGACAGAGTGTCAAACCATATGGTTTGTTATGACCCGATCCTTAAATTAACAGTAGATGTCACTGCCAACCGGATTAACTGGGAGGGCAGGGTACCGGCTGTGGTGATTACCGCAGCGCCCCACCGCCTGAACTTTGAGGAGGAGCAGGGATTTCAGAAAATCCGCCAGATGTATGCCAGCAGCCTGGTTACTGTGTTTGACGAATGCATCATTGCCAACCTGACCAGGGATTATTATGTGAGCTGCCAGAAGGATGTGGTGTGGGACGACATACCGGAACAGGGGAATTTCGGTTCAGAGAACCGCAAATACGCCCAAAAGGCACTGCATCCGGACGATCTGGAATGTTTTAATGAGAATTTTTCCAGGGAGTCCATGCTTTGTATGTTTACAGAGGGAAAAAAGCAAATCACCAGAAGGCTGCGCCGCAGGGCAGACAACGGTTCCTACCGCACGGTGGAGTTTACAGCTGCCAGGATAGGAAACCAGGAGGATGAGTGCTGGTGCGTCCTGGTATTTCGGGATGTCCAGGATGAACTTTTACTGGAGCAGGAACGAAATGTGGAGATCAGCCAGCTGGCCACGGCAGCCAAGGCTGCATACCAGATGCTGATAGCGGTGAACCTGACACAGAATACCTATCACATGGTGGAATACCAGCGGTTTCCGGTGAAAGCACCCGATCCGGAGGGCCGTTTTGACGAACTGATTGAGTTTGAGATGGAGGCGGTCCACCCGGACTACAGGGAGGAGTTTCGCAGCAAGTTTACCAGGAAGGCTCTGACAGAGGCATTCCAGAGGGGAGAATGCATTCTGTCCATGGATGTTCCCCACATAGGCGAGGATGGAATTTATCACTGGAATTCCACCCAGGTGGTGAAGGTGGAAAGTCCTTATACCCATGATCTGATTGAGATTACCCTGTCCAGGAATATTGATGAAGAACGCAGGGTGCAGCAGGAGACCCTGGAAAAAGAACGGCAGGCAAAGCTTTTGCTGGAGGATGCACTTAAGAAGGCGGAGAAGGCGAATAAGGCAAAGAGCGACTTCCTTTCCCGCATGAGCCATGATATCCGTACGCCCATGAATGCCATCATAGGGATGACCGAGCTGGCGCAGCTGCACATTGGGGATGAGGAAAAGCAGAGGGATTACCTGAACAAAATCGCTTCCTCCGGCGCCCATCTGCTGGGATTGATTAATGAAATCCTGGATGTGAGCAAGATTGAAAGCGGTGTCATGGAGCTGTCTGAGAGCCCCCTGAATCTGCGGGCTTTAGCCGGGGAAGCGGCGGAGATGGTGCGGATTTCCATGGAAAACAGCCAGCAGGAGTTCCAGGTGGATATAGACGAGTCCTTTGATCCCTGGGTCATGGGGGACGCCAGGCGTATCAGGCAGGTGTTGGTGAATATCCTTGAAAATGCCTCGAAGTATACCGGCCAGAGGGGAAAAATCACCTTCTCTGTATGCGAGTTTAAGAAGGAAGAACAGCGGACGGGAACCTACCGTTTTATCATCGAGGATACGGGGATTGGCATGAAACCTGAATATATGGAGCATATATTCGAACCATTCAGCAGAGCCGATGACAGCAGAACCAGTAAGGTACCCGGCACTGGACTGGGAATGACCATTGTAAAGAATCTGATATCCATGATGGACGGGGACATCCGTGTGGAGAGTGAATATGGGAAGGGATCCAGGTTTACCGTTACTCTGTGCCTGGATAAGTGCGGGAATACGGGAGAAGCGATCCAGCCTGCTGTTTCAGGGCCGGAGGCAGCCTACCGGGGCTTACGGGTCCTTCTGGTGGAAGATAATGAGCTCAACCGGCAGATTGCGTCGGAGATGCTGAAACTTCTGGGAGTCAGGGTGGAGATGGCTGAAAATGGCCGCGAGGCAGTGGAGGCAGTGTGTTCCCACCCGGCCCTTTATTATGACGCGGTGTTCATGGATGTGCAGATGCCTGTGATGAATGGGTACGAGGCTACCAGGGAGATACGCGGTTCCGGGATGGAGCGGATAGGGGAGCTTCCCATCATTGCCATGACGGCCGACGCCTTTGCTGAGGATGTAAAGAGGGCCCGCCTGTCAGGCATGAACGGACATTTGGCAAAACCGGTTTCCATTGAACTGCTTCGGGGCGCCCTGTCCGGCTGCCTGGATTGTAAGAGGAAGAACAGGTGGGACGAAATGATGGATATATCCGGTCCGAATTAATGGAAGGAATGGGGTTACAGTGATTAGGAGACAGATTGTAAGGGCTGGATGGGCCGCCATGGTCCTGCTGGTTTTGACTTCCTGCGGGATGAAGGATAGAAAGCAGACATATCCCCAGGATGAAGGCGTCACACAACAGCAGGAACAGGCGGGCGGCCAGTCTGAAAAACATGAGGCCTCGGGAACAGAACCGGGCCTATCCCGGAAACCGGTAGCCGGGGGCGGGGGAAATGCCGTGGGTGCAGGGAATGCCAGCGCTGCCGGGAATGCAGGAACGGCCGGGGGTACCGGGGCTGCCGGAAATGCCGCACCAGCCGGGGGCGCAGAACCGGAAAGGCCGGGAACTGCTGTCAGGGCAGTGCAAAACCTGGAAGCCTGCAATCAGCTAATAACAGGCAGCTTTTTTAAAGCGGGGGACATACGGTGCGGCCTGTCCTTTGAACTTACCGGGGAAGGCTGGGAATCAGACAGGCTGAAATGTGTATTTACCCTTCCGGATGAGATGCATACCAGTTATTATGACAGCATGAGAACCGCTGAGATTCTGACTGAGAAGGGCAAAAAGGCATATAAGATAACACCGGAGACCATGGAAGAAGTTCCGCGGGTCCCGGCGCTTACATATACCATTAAATTTGCAATGGATGATGAATCCGATCCTCATATATCAGTGAAAGGGGAGGGTGGACTGGCCGGAGACTATTATCTGTTTGAGGACAGTCTGACCTTTCCGGATGTATTTTCGCGCTATCTGTCCAGGGCAGATCTATGCCTCTGGCCCACGGAGAATTTGTGGCTTCTTCGGAATGAAATCTATGCAGCCAACGGAAGGCAGTTTAAATCCGATGTGCTGAGCCGGTATTTTTCAGAAAAAAGATGGTACAGGGGAATCATTGAACCGGATTCCTTTTCAGATTCCATTCTGTCGGATGTAGAATCTGGAAATATTTCCCTGATACAGAAAATGGAAAATGATACGGACAGGGACAAGCTGGACGGGCGGAACCAGTATGGACTGGAGGACCTACCTCCCGCGCCCTATCTGCAATATCTGGGCAGGTATGATGAAACCGGACTGAGCGGTGACCTGTCCCAGGCCAGGGATATGGGGGCGTACTATGCTGTACCGGGAGAGATATCGGTTCCTGCTTCCATTACCAGGGAGCAGCTTCAGACAGTTTTGGAGGGCGGACAGGTAAGGGTGACTCTGAATGAGCTTACAGGCGAAAGCCGGATGCTGTCGCTGAATCCGGGCCAGGAAGATACGCTTTATGGTTTTCTGCTTTATGAAGCAGGGGAAGAACCGGCAGGCCAGGGATATGAGACAGGAATCAGGCCGGATTACAATACGGATGAATACCACCTGTGGCAGACCAGCTGGGATACGGTGATGAAGACGGTCTACAAGGGAGATATCTATATTATGAAGGGAGCTGTCTCCGGCGCGGATACCGGGCTTTTAAGGGCATCACAGTATCAGCATGAGATTTTCCCTGATCCTGCGGACCCGGAAACAGGACTGGTTTTCTGCGGCCAGGTGACAGGGAACAGGCTTTATTACAATTCCAGGGGTCATTTTACTGCCATATACTATCTGGGGGATTGATATAAAAGAGGCTGTAAAAAATTCATGGGGTAAAAACAGGTTTTTGTGAATAAAATCCGCCCCGCAGGCCCAAAGCTATACTGGAAGCGAGGTTTAGCATATGCAGATAAATGAAAATGAAGCCCGGGATGACCAGACCAGGGAAATCCTGGACTACTACCGCGGGCTGCCGGAGCGTTCTTCGCAGGAGGCCATTGTGGAGATGTTGAGGGAACTGCAGGACATCCATGGCTGCATCAGCCCTTATATGCTGGAGCAGGCAGCGGAGGCTGCCGGGGTACGGGACTCCATGGTGCAGGCCATATGTAAGCGGTATCCCAGTTTAAAGACAGCGCCCTATAACCATGAGATCATCCTCTGCACCGGAAGGAACTGTGCGTCAAAGGGAAGCATTACTGTCATGGATGAACTGAAAAAAAGGCTGGGAGTGGGAAAAAACGGCATATCAGAGGACGGGACCGTGTGCCTTAAGACCAGAAACTGTCTGAAGAACTGCCGGAAGGCGCCCAATGTCATGGTGGACGGACGTTTGTGTTCGGGCCTGGACGCAGAGGGCATACTCAGGGAATTAAAACGCCGGTGATGTAAAGCCGTATATGGTTTCCTGTCCTGCTTTTCTTCAGTTCACGGCCGTCTTCACATTGGATCCTGCCGCTTTGCGTCAGCTGGTCCAGCCTTTTCTGGGACAGTTTCAGTTTACTTTTTAATACTGCATGTACCCGCAGGGGAAGCGGGTATGGGTTGTCAATCTGCAGAACCATGGATGAGTCTGGGTCAGTTGATGCAGGTGAGTCAGCCAGTTGGAAAACCTGTCCTTCCACGTGGTAGGAGGGCAGCTGTATCTGGGCGCCATTTAGGCGGAGGAACCTGGTGTCCATGGCGTACTGCATAGCCAGGGAAGTGTCATTTGCGTGAAAGCGTGAGAGCATACCGGGAGGAAGGCTTCCGGGATTTATGCGGGAATAGATGGCTGCGTTCCAGGTGGAGCTGCAGCAGGAGCATTTATAGATCAGCCATATGTCCAGGTACTTTCCCTGGGCGTTGACCCGGAACTGTCCGGAGCTTACGAATTCCTGCCTGATATTGCATTTTTTACAGTGTCTCAGAGGAGCAGGCGGCCTGTCATACTGTATGGTCCATTTGATGTCTTTCATGTTGTGTTCCTTTCCTGTCTGCCGGGCTACGAGCCGTGGTCTGCGGGCAGTAAAAAGTGTAACATCCTCACAGGCGGATACCAACCTAATTCTTGTTTGATAAATAAAGTTGAGACATACAGATGGGATCAAAAAGCCCGGACAGATGCGGAAGATTCGCATGGGTCCGGGTCTTTTTTGATTATTTATTTTTCTTTTCCTGGCCTATGATTCTCTGTATGCTTTTAAGCGACAGACAGTACAGGGAGGACAGCTCGTCCGTACTCTTGCCGGACAAATAATCACTGTAAATCTGCTGATTGCGGAGACGAAGCTCCTGCCGGGTGGAGGTCCCCTCGCCCCAGCACTTTTTATGCCCGGCAGTCTTCGGTATATATATCAGCGCGCCGTCCACGTATTCCTGTACCTGCTCCAGCAGTTCACGGGGCAGGATACGGTCCGCTTTTTGATAGCTCATGTTGCTCTCCTGTGGTTTATTTTAAGCGGGAAAGCAAAGGCTATGTAAGGCCATGTTCCATTATAACCGGATTATGGTACAGCTGCAGCAGCCTTTGCTACGCAGCGATAACGATAGGATTAAGCATAAGCCTGCAACCCTCCTTTTCAGATACTGTAGTTTTTATAGTATACCATATCAGGGAAAAAATGTATGCCTTATTTTCTTTTTATAAACAAGTTTGAGCAGGGATAAAATAAATTAAAACAGAACAGGAGATACAATAATATGAAGTATTTTTTGGTGGAAGGAAGCATAAAAGACGCCGGCAGGATGACGGATGAAATCATGAATGAGCATATGGCCTGCACCCGGGCAGCCATGGAGCGGGGGATGATTTTTATGTCCGGTCTGAAGGCGGATATGAGCGGCGGTCTGTCTGTCATGAGGGCAGAGCATGCAGGCCAATTACAGGATTACCTGGACAATGAGCCGCTTTTTGTTCATGGAATACAGGAGTACAGGGTGGTTGAATTTGATGCCCATTACGTAAATAAAGATCCGGAAGGGTGATTTGGCCGGAAGGATGAGATTGTCTGTGAATAAATCGTAAGATATTATTTGTTTTTTAGAGAGGGATTTCCTTCCTGCAAGGATATAAAATAGAATCATAATTCAAGCAGAGGAGGAATCGGGATGAAACGAACAGCGGCATGTCTGGCCGGCCTTTTAATGCTTGTGCTGCTGGCCGGCTGTAAAGGAGGCGCGGATGAAAGCGGGGCACGGGAAAACAAAGGAGACATTGAGACATCGGGAACAGTTTCCGTCCTATATGCGGCCAATGACGGACTTTATCTGATTAGGGTTTTGCGTAATGGTGCAGAAGATGCGAATGCGGCAGTGAGTACTGAGAGGCTGGCAGAAGGAAAGGACATTTCTTCCCCCTTATTTTCTTCGGATGGGAGAATGGCCGGCTATCTGCGTCAGGATGGCTTCTATGGATGCAGTATTGAAACGGGGAAAGAAGAACTGCTTTTAAATGGAGCATTGTCTTTTGTCCCAGACGGGAAAGAGGGATTTTATGCCAGCTCCAGGGAAACAGGAATCGTGAGGGTGCATATGGGCCGGGAACAGGAGGAAGTTTGGAAGCCGGAACCGGTGGAGGGCGGCTGGATTCAGTGTGAGAAGCTGACATTGTCTCCGGATGGAAAAAAACTGGCATTTGCCCGGCGCAGGTACGTGGACCGCAGGAAAGACCCCGGCCTTTCCTTGTTTGAACAGAACCAGGGAATCTGGATGATCCAGATGAATCTGGAGAAGGAGAAGAAACTCAGTGTCCTCATACAGATAATCGGTGAGGAGCCGCCTTTCTTTGAGCGGATGGAGGAGACGGACGGAGAACCATACCCATATCTGTGGCCGGCTAAGTGGTCCCCTGATTCGTCCAGGCTTTTTATCTGGCAGGATGTTCTGTCAGGTTCCATGCGCTCAGACGGAATTGGTACGGCTGTCTATGATACGGTGTCCGGCACTATGATAGATCCGTTGGGAGAACAGGAGGAAGTAGTTCTGCCCTATAATGAAAATGTGGTGTTTGGAGAGGACAATTCCCTGTTTCTTCTTGCGGGTGCGGGAAGGGAAATGGCGCTAGACAAGGAACTGGTCAAGATACCGCCTGAAAAGGGCGCGGTTCATGAGAAACTTAAGACACCTGGTCTGGTGCCCCAGAGCCCGCAGGTGTCATACGATGGAAAAAGCATATTTTTTGCAGCGTCAAAGGAGCTGGAAACAGGAGAACAGGTGGAATATCCCATATGGCGCCAGCTTTACCGGATGGAAAACGGTCATGTGGCAGAACTGACTAACGATTCAGAATACTCCAGTGAATTCCCTGTTCTAACCGGGGACGGCTCCGCCCTTGTATTTGGACGCGTGGATAAGGAGGGAGGCATGAGCATCTGGAGCGTTGGCACAAACGGAAGCGGACTTCAAAAACTGGCTGATTTGGAAGAAAATATAAGCACGGATGAGACAAATGAACATTATCCGGCCGGCTACGAGGATTTTTACGGCCGTGGAAGCTGGTCCTCAATCATGTCGGTTTATGCGTCCAAGTAAAACCGGTTTGAGGTAATAAGCAGGAAGTGGTGCCGGAATGGTATCAGAGATTGTTAAATATTTACTTTTTTGGTATTTAGTAGTAATAATGTTAAGAATATGTTATAATTATAATTGCATTTATGCAAAAATACTAAAAAAGGGGAATTATGCGTATGAAAAAGAAACCACTTGCACTATGGATTTTTACTGGATTGGCATTAGGTATTGTGGCAGGCATGTTGTTGATGGGCCGGCCGGACATTGCGGAAATTTACATCAAGCCCTTTGGCACCCTGTTTCTGAACCTGCTGAAATTCATCGTAGTTCCCATTGTCTTGTTCTCCATCATGAACGGTGTTATTTCCATGAAGGATATTAAGAAGGTGGGAAGCATTGGAGGTAAAACCGTCATCTATTATATGTGCACTACCTTTTTTGCGGTCACTCTGGGCCTTTTGATTGCGAACCTGTTCAAAAAGGGATTTCCGGTGCTGTCCACCAGCTCTCTGGAGTATACGGCAGCGGAAACGCCCAGTTTTATCCAGACCCTGATTGGTATATTCCCAAGCAATATCATCCAGCCTATGGCTGAGGCATCCATGCTTCAGGTGATTGTGGTGGCGCTGCTCTTTGGCTTCGGCACCATTGTGGCGGGAAAGAAGGGAGAGGTATTTGGAAACTTTGTGGAGAGCGCCAATGATGTGTCCATCGCGGTTATGTCCTTCATCATTAAGCTGAGCCCCATCGGTGTGTTCTGTCTGATTACGCCTGTTGTGGCTGCCAACGGACCCCAGATACTGGGCAGCCTGGCCTTTGTGCTTCTGGTGGCTTATATCGGGTACATACTCCATGCCTCATTGGTGTATTCGCTGACCGTGAAGTCTCTTGCGGGCATTGGACCCCTTAAGTTTTTCAAGGGCATGGCTCCGGCCATGATAATGGCGTTTTCCAGTGCATCTTCTGTGGGCGCCCTTCCTCTTAACCTGGAATGCGCGGAAAAGTTGGGGGCCAGAAAAGAGGTTGCCAGTTTTGTACTTCCGCTGGGCGCTACCATCAATATGGACGGAACCGCTATTTACCAGGGAGTGTGCGCTGTGTTTATCGCTTCCTGTTATGGAATCAACCTGACCCTGTCCCAGCAGATTGTCATTATACTGACAGCTGTTTTGGCTTCCGTGGGCACGGCCGGCGTGCCGGGCTCCGGTATGATCATGCTGGCCATGGTGCTTCAGAGCGTAGGGCTTCCTGTGGAAGGCATTGCCCTTGTGGCCGGTATCGACCGTCTGTTTGACATGGGACGTACCACGGTAAATATTACAGGAGATGCTGCCTGCGCAGTGATTGTTTCCCATCTGGAGGATAAGAGGTTAAAGAAGGCGTAAGCCTGAATTTCATAAGAATAAAAGGAATGGCCGTGCTGTGATGCGATGTCTCACAGCGCGGCCATTCCTTGATACATGTTATATATAATGTTTTATGCATAACCTGTTTTATACATAACCTGTTTTATACATAACCCATGAGTCCCGGAAGCCACAGCGACAGCTGCGGTATATAGGATACCAGCATCAGCACGATAAAGATAGCGCCAAAGTAGTAGAGCAGAGGACGTATAACCTGTTCTATTTTTGTCTTTCCCACCTTTACTCCCACGAAGAGTGTAGTTCCCACCGGAGGAGTGATGGTGCCGATGCAGAGGTTGAATATCATCATGATTCCAAAGTGTATGGTATTCATGCCCAGCGCCTGGCAGATGGGAAGGAAAATAGGGGTGAAGATAAGGCAGGCAGGCGTCATGTCCATAAAGGTTCCCACAATCAGCAGCAGAATGTTGATAATAAAAAGAATCACATAGCGGTTGGTGCTGATTCCCAGCATGGCCTCCGATACAGCGGTGGGGATGCCGGTGAAGGCCATGACCCAGCTCATGATGCTGGATACTCCGATAAGGAAGATGATAATGCCTGTCATCTCTGCGCTGTCCAGAAAAATCTTAGGCAGCTCCCTCAGCCTGATGGACTTGTAAAAGAAGATGGACAAGACCATGCTGTATACCACGGCTACCACGCTTCCTTCGGTGGCCGTGAAAATGCCGGAAATGATGCCGCCAATGACAACGATGATCATGAACAGACACGGGATGGCCTGGAAGAATACCTTCACCTTCTCAGAGCCTGTATAACGTTTGGTGCTGCGGTATCCTTTCTTCCTGGCAAAGAAGTAAATGACCACCATACACGCAAGTCCCCAGAGTATGCCCGGAATATAGCCTGCCATGAAAAGGGCTGCCACGGAGGTGCCGCCGCTGACCAGGGAAAAGGTAATCATTACATTGCTGGGGGGAATCAGAAGGCCGGTGGGAGCTGTGGCAATGTTGGCTGCCGCAGAAAAGTCCCTGTCATATCCTTCCTCCTCCTCGATGGGGCCGATGATGGATCCCATGGCAGAAGCAGCCGCTGTACCGGAGCCGGAAATGGCTCCAAAGAGCATGTTGGCCACGGCATTGGTGTGGGCCAGGGCGCCGGGAATGCTGCCGGTGAATAGCTTGGCAAAGTTGATTAGGCGGATGGCAATGCCTCCCTTGTTCATAATGTTGCCGGCCAGGATGAAAAAGGGAATGGCCAGCAGACTGAAAACAGAGATGCCGGAGAAAATTCTCTGAGCGCCCGTAAGAACAGAAGCCCCCAGGTTCAGCACCGGAAGAATGGCACAGATGGAGGATACCGCCAGGGCAATGGCGATGGGAACACCTGCTAACAGCATTACTGCCAGCAGAACGAAAATCACAAGACCACAAAATACAGCTATACTCATACCTTTGCCTCCCCTGGTTCACTGAAATCTTTGTGCAGCATATCTGCTGCGTTCATGACGCTGAATACCATAATCAGCAGGCCAGCAATGGGAACAATGATGTAGATCCATCCCATGGAGATGCGCAGGGATGCCGTAATCTGTATCATGGTCAGCTTTGTGATGGAGATGCCGCCGTATACCATGACAACCCCTGCAAAGAAGAAGCTGAGCGCGTCGATGAAAACCTCCAGATACCGGCGGGCCGGTCCGGTCAGCTTGTCTGCCATGAATCCCATCCTCATGTGGTCCCGCTTGCCGAATACATAGGCGGAGGCCAGGAGCGACATCCAGGTAAAGGAGTAGGTGAGAAGCTCTTCGGATATGGTGCTGGGGCGGTTGAAGAAATAGCGCGTCACAATTTGATAGGTGCCAACCAGGGTCATAAGGATAAACAGAAGGGTAATGACAACACCCAGTATCTTCATGATGGCTGCCCTTAACTTATGCATTGTGTCCATGGTTTAATGGTCTCCTTTCCTGGAATCATTGACGGTCTGTATATATTGGTAAAAGTCCCGGATTTTCGGGTTGTTTTCCAGCATTTTCTGATGTAAGGGCAGTACCTTTGCCTTAAAAGCCTCCACATCTGTTTCGATGAAGGTTACGCCCATATCATGGGCTGCGATCTGTTTTGCCTCCTTGATGCTTTTATCCCATTCCACTAATTCCACCTCTGTGGACAGGGCCGCTGCCTCCTTGAATACCTGAAGTTCCTCAGGACGTAAGCTGTTTAGAAACTTAAGGTTGGCAACCAGCATGTCCGGTACCATCTGATGCTTGTTGTATGTATAATACTTGGCCACCTCGCCGTGCTTATTGTTGGTCAGGGCCAGCTCGTTGTTCTCTGCACCGTCTATAACGCCCTGCTGGATGGCTGTATATACCTCGCCGAATCCCATAGGAGCAGCGGCAGCGCCGAAGGCATTGACCATGTCCACGCTGGCCGGGCTTTGCTGTACACGTATTTTCTTGCCCTTTAAATCGTCCGGCGTGTTGATGGGAGTCTTGGCGTAAAAATTACGGGTTCCCGCATTGTACCAGGTTACCACCCTGAAACCAGCCTCGTCCGTGGACTTGTATATATTTTCCATATAGTCTGTGTCTTCCATCACAGACCGGTACACTTCCTCGGAGTCAAAAAGGTAAGGCATGCTGAAAATCTCATAGACATCCGCAAATGTCTCCAGATTTGCCGTACCTGCAATGACAAAATCAATTGCTCCTGTCTGGGTCAGCTCGATTGCCTTCTGTGCAGACCCCAGAATTTCATTGGGAAATATCTGCACCTCATATTTATCTCCCAGATGTTCTTCCACATATTCCTTAAATGCAAGCATTCCCAGGTGTTCAGGATGGGTTTCCGACTGTGCGTGGGACACGCGGATAATCCATTTGCCTGAGGAAACGAGACTGCATCCGGAAGCCGATACCATGACAGCGCCGGCCACAGCTGCAATTGCAAGCTTTTTCATTAAAACACTCACCATTTCCAATCCCTCTCTTTATTTATGTATGTCAATGTCTGCAGAACATGTAACCGGGTTTTATTATATCGACAAAATTGTGTATAATCACTGGATAATTTTAATATTTGAGAGTAAATTATTGTCATATAACGAAAATTGTATTAACAATAATTTAACGAATTTTTAGCGCTATATTAACATGACGGATGGCAGACAGATGGAATCAATGGTATAATTGGGGAAAATGGTTGAATGGGGAAAAGGAGGAGAGGGATGAAAGGGTTTAAACGTGAGAACAGGCTGCTGTCCCTGTGCGGGCTTAATTGCGGACTCTGCACCATGTATCTGGGCAAATACTGTCCTGGCTGCGGGGGCGGGGAGGGCAACCAGCCATGCGCAATGGCAAGGTGCAGCTTACAGCACCCGGGGGTTGAGTATTGCTGGCAGTGCCGTTCGTTTCCCTGTGACATATATGAGGGAATTGATGAATATGATTCCTTCATCACACACAGGAACCGGTTCAAAGACATGAAACGGGCAGAGGAAATAGGAGTGGAGCGTTATAATGAGGAGCAGATGGAAAAGTCCCGGCACCTGGAGATGCTGTTGGAGAATTATAATGATGGGCGAAAGAAAACATTTTACTGCCAGGCGGTCAATCTGCTAACGCTGCAGGATATAAGGGACGTAATGAAGGTTCTGGCAGCAGAAGCCGGGGACGGGCTATCCCTAAAGGAAAAGGCCAAACGGGCGGAAACACTTTTTCTGGAAAGGGCAGGGGAGCAGGGGATTGAACTAAAGCTGCGGAGAAAACCGAAGAAGTGAGGTCCGGTTAAGGAGTAAGCCAGAGGCCGGGTCAAGGTGTGAATGATAAAAAGGGTGCGGCAGTATCACGGAAACTTCATGTGACACTGCCGCACCTTTTATGCATATGGATATATGCGGGGACGCTTATTTGTGATAATAGTCATAACACAGACCATAGGGCTTGCATTTCTGCCAGCGCCCCATGCCGCGTTCGCCTACGAACCTGCCGTTTTCGGCCACCAGCCGGCCGCGCAGAAAGACCTGTTGGGGCCGTCCCTGGATTTCAAATCCTTCAAATGGTTCATAGTCAATACCGTGAAGGCTGTCTTTGTTGGTGATGATTCCCTTCCATTCAGGGTCGAAGATTACCACATCAGCGTCAGCGCCAATGCGCAGATCTCCCTTGTTGGGCAGTCCCACCACCTTGGCAGGATTGGCGGCAAAAAGCTCCACGAATTTCCGGCGGGTGATTTTTCCGGTGCATACACCGTAGGTCCACAGCAGGGCCAGCCGATCCTGTACTCCGGGACAGCCGTTGGGGATATTGGAAAAGTTGGTGCCTTTTTTCTTTGCTCCCTCATATCCTCCGTCCAGGGCGCAGTGGTCAGAACCAACTGCGGTCAGCCAGCCCTCGCGCACGGCCTGCCAGAGGGCGTCCACATGCTCTTGGGGACGCAGCGGCGGGGAACATATGTATTTGGCTCCCTCAAAGCCCGGTTTATCCAGGCAGTCTGTGGTCAGAGTCAGATAATGGGTACAGGTTTCCCCGAAAATGGGCCAGCCGTCATTGTGAGCATTCCTGATGGCCTCCATGGCTTCCCGTATGCTGACATGAACCACGAAAAGGGGGCAGTCCGCTGCCTTTGCCAGGGCAATGGCCCTGCCTGTGGCTTCCTCCTCTGCAATAGGAGGACGGGCATAGTAGTGGTAAACCGGGGCAGTCTTGCCCTGGCTGAGGTAATAACGGGTCAGAATGGTTATGATGTCCGCGTTCTCAGCGTGGACCATCATGGTAACGCCTGCGTCCTTTGCATTCATCATGGCGCTAAGTATGGCTTCATCATCACAGTAAAATGCAGTGCCCTTGTATGCCATAAAAAGTTTCAGTGTGGCCACGCCCACCTCCGGCAGATGCCTGACTTCCTCAAATACAGATTCCTTTGGGTCCATGATGACTGCATGGAATGCAAAGTCCACAGAGGAAGTGTGTTCTGCCTTGGCTGCCTGCCGCCGTATGGCGTCCAGAAGCGGTACGTCCTTTTCCTGGGGGGCAAAGTCCACAATGGTGGTGGTGCCGCCTGCTGCTGCCGCTTCCGCTGTCTCGAAGAGGCGTCCGCCAAAGGAACCGTAGTGGACATGTTCATCCACTCCTCCCGGCATTACGTATTTCCCGGAAGCGTCAATGGTCCGGCTGGCGTTTACGCTCAGATTCGTTCCAATCTGGCGGATGGTCTCACCCTCGATATAGATATCACCTGTAAATTCACTGGCGGCGGTCAAAATGGTTCCATTTTTTATTAGAAGGCTCATATAAGCTCCTTTCATGGACCTGGGATACGCCGATTCCTGACAATGGGGACCGGCGCATCATATTTAGTAAAACCTGGCCTGGCGGATTAACGGTTAATCCAGTGAACGCTCATGCTTGGTATAGACGTTGGAATCAATTCCTTCCAGATATTTGACGACCTCCTCCACCGGCACCACGTCGGCAAACTTGGCTTCCATGTCAAACAGGTTCCACTCAATAACGCCCGGAACACGGTCGCCCACAGTTCCCTCCGGAACAATGGTCTTAAAGCCGTATCCGGTGGAATCCATGACCGTATGCCTTACGCAGGCACAGGATGTGGCGCCCATGACAATCACCGTATCCACACCCAGGAAATTCAGGGTCTGGGCCAGATGGGTCCCGAAGAAGTTGGAAGCATATTTTTTATGGATAACCGGCTCCTCAGGGCGCGGTTTCAGCTTGGGGTCGATTTCCAGCCATTCGGAATTGATATCCAGGGCGCTCATAGGTATCTTTTCATCCCAGCGGGGAAGATCCCACTGCTGTTTTCCTATGTATCCGGTGGTGGTGTGGAAGATGGGAACGCCCGATTTGCGGCCGGCTTCCAATACCTTTAATGCATTGGCGCAGACTTCCTCGGAGTGGTCGCAGGTAAACGGGTGTCCCTCACTCATCCAGGCCCTGGCCATATCTACGGTGGTAATGGCGGGAGCCTTTCCAAAGCCCATCTTGCGCATGAAGCCCCGCTCCTTGTAAATCCTGCGGGCCTCGGCAAAAGCCTGTTTAAGAAGTTCCTCATTAAAATCATAGTGGTCTACATATTTATAGTCCTTATTCTCTGCCATGAATTGCGTACCCCTTTCTTTGATATACAGTTTTGTTGTTCAGATTACGGGTCTGTTCCGGACCAGACCTATTAAAAAAGATTGTTATTTTGGCCAATAACTTTCTTAATATTTATTGACTTTTGTGCAAGCTGCTGATATGTCTATAGTATAACAAGGGATTTTTTGTTTGAAAAGGGGTTTGGCCTCTTTGTCAGCGCCGGTACCATGACAGCTGTCTGTCAGAGGAGGTGCCGGTGATACTGTAAGGGATGCTGCCGGTGATACTGTAAGCGATGCTTCTGGTGATACTGTAAGCGATGCTTCTGGTGATACTGTAAGCGATGCTGCCGGTAATAGTGTCTGCGGAATTGTGGGTGATACTGCCGGTGGTCCCGCGGGTCACACTGCTTCCAAGAAAGGGATGTTTTAGAGGAGGAGATTTCCATGACAGAACGAAAATTATCTACGCTGGGTTATCTGATGGACCGCCTGGGACTGTCCACAGCAGCCCTGGCCAGAAGGCTTCATGTGGACGCCAGCCTTGTGAGCAAATGGCGCAGCGGCAGCAGGCGGCTCAGCGCTAAGTCCGTATATTTTGATGAGGTATGCAGGATGCTGCTGGAGCAGAACCCCATGGCCCTGACGGATGCTCTCCGCTCTCTGGTTCCTCTGGAGGAACCAAAGAGGGAAGAAGGAGAGAGGGGAAAGAGGGGGGACGGCAGCCTGTCAGAGGCGGAGGGGATATGGGGGACAGAGGGTATATCAGGAACTGGCGGATCGTCGGGAACAGAAGAGCTGCTTTACCGCGTGCTGAATGACCGGCATTTTACGGTGCCAAAGGCATTTACCATTCGCGCTGAGGCACTCTGTACAGCGGAGATTGCCATATATACCAGCGGAGAGGGAAGGCGTCAGGCCATTTCCGATCTTTTGGAGATTGCAGAGGCCATGGAGACGCCGGGAGAGCTGTTTTATGTGGATTCGGAGCAGACTGGATGGCTGCTGGAGGATACTGCTTATGCCAGGGAATGGGTGGTACGGATGGTCCGGCTGCTGGACCGGGGATTTGTTTTTAAGGCGGCCCTGCATTTTTCTGTTTCGGTCGACAAGTTTGTGGCATTCTTTCAGCTGTGCAGTCCCCTTATATTCCACCGCAATGCCCGGTGGTATTATCACCAGTATTATGATGAGAACATTTACTGGTTTTCCTTTTTTATTCTGGAGCATGCCATGAGCATTGCAGGTATGTCCATGTCACCGGAACAGACCTCCGCCACGGTCTACACGGATGCGTATTCCATACTTCAGCACAGAAATGTGGTGGAGATGGTTCTCACCAGCTGCCGTCCCATGTTTTCAGACCTTTCCATGGGATTGGGTGCAGAGGCGGCCAGGATGCTGCGGGAACAGGGGCGAGCCGGTGAGACTCTGTTTTCCTATCTTCCGGCGCCGGCTTTCATGAGCGCCGGAGAACAGCTGTTTGATGATATTCTCAGGGATAATGAGATAACAGGTGCAGCAGCTTCCCGGTTAAGGGAAATCAACAGACAGCTGCGGGGCCTGGTGGAGAATCAGCTCACAGGCGGACAGGGAGAATTTATCCAGATTCTGCAGCTGGGAGAAATGGAACACAGGGCAGACACCTGTTTTATCAGCACCAGCCTGTCCCTTCTGGGGAAAAGAAAGGTGGTGGTTTCACCGGCCCATTATGCCAGAGGGCTCAGGGAACTGGCCCTGCGCCTGGAAGCGTTTCCGGCCTACCGTCTGTTTCTGGCCGCAGATGCTGACGACATCCGTATTCCTGCCATGAACTGTTGGTGCAGGGGAACGTCCTGGATGGTGCAGATGGACTGTGAGGGTTTTAGACTGTGCCGGGAACCCACACTCTGCGGCGCGGCCTATACCACTCTGGAACAGGGATGGCGCAGGGTACCGCCGGGACGAAAGGACCCGGCGGCTGTCAGGGCAGTGCTGGAATGGCTGATTGAAAGACTGGAGAAATAAGGCGGGGTGAACTCTGTGCCGGAACGGCAGATTCTATGCCGGCATCTGCACACACTTATCTGCCGGCTTTTCAACGCGTTTCTGACTGAGATTGATGCATATGAACATGATTACAATAGTCAGGACAGTGAGCAGGGCAAGGATGGTCAGAGCAGGTTTATAGGAGCCGGTGATATCGTATGCCAGGCCGATGCCGGAACTGCCGATGGCGCCGCCGGTCATGGTGAAGGCGGAGATAAAACCATAAATCTCACTGTAGTTTTTTGAACCGAAAATACTGGTGGTCATGATGGGAATGGCCACAGTAGCCGTGCAGGTGCCAAATCCATAGAAAACAGCTGACAGATACAGCATGAGGGGACCTCCCTGAACCATAATGAAGCAGATGAGGAAGATAAAAAATGTGCCGCAGCCAAAGAGAATGCCTCCCTTGGGTCCGAAACGGTCAAACATATGCCCCAGAACCAGCTTTCCCGCGAGAGCCACAATGGAATAGACAGAGATATAGGCTGCGATGGAAGAAGGGGCAAAACCAGTGGTCTGCAGGTAGTAGCTCATGTGTCCCATGATACAGGATGTAAAATAAATCAGGAATCCGCCGGCTGCAAACATCCACAGAATCGGTGTTTTCCTGGCTTCACTCAGTGTGGCGTTCCAGCTGTTTGCCGGAACGCTTTTGTTTTTCCCATGTTTACCGGAACTTTCTTCTCCATGTCCATATGGGAAGAGCCCCACATCTTCAGGGGAACGTCTGACAATAAAGGCAGAAATGGGTATCAGCACGCACAGGCTTACAGCCCCCAGGATGAAATAGGCCCTGCGCCAGCCAAACATTCCGATGGTCCAGGACAAAAACGGACTGAGAAAGGTTCCGCCCAGGCTAATTCCCATCATGGCTATGCTGATCATGAGTCCGCGGTTCTTTTCAAACCAGTTTGTGATCAGGACGGTCACAGGTATGGTACAGGCTCCCATTGCAAAGAATCCCTGAAGGGCGCCCACCAGATAGAACTGCCAGAGCTCGTGGCAGAAACCGTAGCAGGAATAAAAGCCCATGGTACCGATGACGCAGACAACGAAGGTGGGACGCATATATCTGCCTCTTAACAGTTTTCCGGCGATGGGTCCGGTAAATACACAGATGATACTGGCAATTGTGGTTGAAAGGAAATAAGCGCTGGTGGCAAAGCCGGTCTCTTTAATGATTTGCGTGGTAAACAGCTGGGCCAATCCAAACCGTGTGGAGTAGGCAAACATCAGGGTCAGGATACAGCAGACCAGGATTACCCAATGGTACATACTTTTGTTTTGTTTCTTCACTTCCATAATAAAAATCCTCCTTTTAAAGTGTCTGGCAATTGGTTTTTTTGTGATGTTTTCTCTGGGTTTTTCATTTCGGTTCCATGAGAGAGTATATAGTGCATGATTTTTTTGCGAAATCAGGCTGTGTTTTGTTAAAAATATTCTAACACGAAAATGTATGGAGAAGTTATCCCCATAATTTTATGGGGTATAGGAAATTACTTATAACTTCTTTAGAAATCCTTTTGCTTTTTTTGGAGGGCAAGTTTAGATTCCTGATTTATGATATGGTCCATTAGGAGGAATCACATATGGATGTTCAGATGCTGACACAATACTTTCTGAGATATGGAGCTGTTTTTATATTTGTAATCATACTGCTGGAATATATGAACCTTCCGGGATTCCCGGCCGGGATCATTATGCCGCTGGCAGGCATATGGGCAGCCAGAGGACAGATCAGTTTTTTCATGGTAATGGCCCTTGGCCTGGCGGCCGGACTTCTGGGAAGCTGGATTTTATATGGAATCGGACGGATGGGAGGGGACTTATTTCTGGACCGTTATCTGAAACGTTTTCCCAAACATGAACCGGTTATCCAAAGGAACTTCGAACTGCTCAGGACCAGGGGAGCAGCCGGAATATTCATCAGCAAGCTGATTCCCATGATTCGTACCATTATCTCTATTCCTGCAGGTGTCATCCGGATGAATTTTGTTAAATATACCATAAGTTCAGCCCTTGGCATTTTTGTCTGGAATTTTTTCCTGATTGGAGCCGGATATGTGATGGGCGACCATGTGTTTCAGTTGTTATCATAGAAGGAGGCCCCATGAATATTGCAATGTTTACCAACAATTACAAACCATTTATAGGAGGAGTGCCGATTTCCATTGAACGGCTGTCGGAAGGATTAAGGTCACTGGGCCATAGGGTTACGGTATTTGCTCCTGAACCGGAAGGGAAGCTGTCAGCGGAGCAGGAGAAGGATGTGGTGCGTTTTAAGGTTTTTTACCGAAAGGCGGACAGAGGGATGGTCCTGGGAAACTGTTTTGATAGAAAAATCGAAGCATTTTTCAGGGAGGGAAATTTTGATGTGATTCATGTCCATCATCCTGTGCTGGTAGGGCAGACGGCCCTGTATCTGGGAAAGAAATACAATATACCGGTAGCCTACACCTACCACACCCGGTATGAGGAATATCTCCACCATTTTAAGTTATATGAGGCTATGGCTTCCGGCGAATATCCGGTAAGCCGGATTGCCAGGTATGGAAAGGAGATTCTGGTTCCGGCCTTAATTACCGCATTTTCCAATCAGTGCGACCTGGTATTTGCCCCAACCTCCACGATGAAGGACCATCTTCTGGAGCAGGGTACAAAAACCAGAATATCGGTACTGCCCACAGGTCTGGACCGTGTTTCGTTCCAATACGATGAGATGCTTTCTTCTGAAATCCGGAATATGTACGGGAACGGGTGTCCGTACCTTTTTGCCACCACAGCGCGGCTGGAAAAGGAAAAAAACCTGGATTTTCTTTTTCGGGGTACTGCGCGTCTTAGGGACATACTGGGGCAGGACTTCCGTCTGATGGTAATTGGGGACGGTACCGAGAGACGCCATCTGGAGGAGTTAGCCCGAATGCTTGGAATCAGCCGCCAGATTGTATTTACGGGGAAGATTGAGAATACCCGGGTGCGGCATTATCTGAATGCGGCAGATGCTTTTCTATTTGCGTCCAAGTCTGAGACACAGGGAATTGTGCTGCTGGAAGCCATGGCTGCGGGCTGTCCCGTAGCAGCCGTTAGGGCCTCCGGCGTTGTGGATGTGGTCAGACAGGGAATAAACGGATATATGACAGAAGAAGCCCCGGAGGCTTTTGCTGCCGCTGCAGCCCGGCTGGTATTGGAACGGGGGGTCTGGTCAGGAATGTCGGAGGAGGCCCGTAAGACAGCAGAATTGTATGAATCCGGACGGATTGCAGCTCTGGCAGCAGAACAGTACGGACTTATGACAGGACAGAAGGAGGATGCCGGTTATGAAGAACATGGCAAAGGCATGCTTGTGCCGTCTATATTACGGCTATTTAAGGCTGCTTGAGAAGACGGTGCGGCTGGAAGTGGAGATGCCCGATATATGGACCAAAGATATGCCTGACAGGGGCGCTGTCATTGGTTTCTGGCATGAGGACAGCTTCTTGATGAACCTGCTGCTCAGGAGACTGTCGGAGGGACGTGACATAGCGGTCATAGTGACCTCAGACGGGCGCGGGGATTACATTGAAAATATAATCAAACGCTGTAATGGAAAGGCCATAAGGGTTCCGGACGGCTGCAGGAGCCGGGATTTTCTGAGAAATCTGATCGAGGAGGCAGGGTGTCCCGGAAAGACTCTGGCAGCGGCTATGGACGGACCTCTGGGGCCAAGAAGGGTTCCGAAAACCCTGGGATTTTACCTGGCTGAAAAGGGAAAGAAGAATTTCATCGAAGTCCGGGCCGGGTATTCCAGGGCTGTTTGCCTGAACTGGCGGTGGGACCATTACCGTATCCCGCTGCCGTTTACCAATATAAAGATATCTCTGAAGGATTGCGGTATAACCGGGGACAGGAATGCGGTGCTTCCGGGATGATATTAAAGGTGATATAAAAGGTGGGCGTATTTTTCTTGTAATGACCCAGCGTACACGCTATAATGGAGTCATTAGAATTTAACAAAAGAAGCAAAAATACGACAGGAGGAACCGGAATATGTATGAATTATGGGAAGATTTAAAGAGGCTTAAGAGGTGCCGCTGGGTCGAGCTGTCCCACCCGCTCAACAACGACAGCCCGTACTGGGGAGGAATTCCGGAGGGGGCTGTGGAACTTTCAAAAACCGTATATGACTGGGGAAATGAACTGGAATGTCTGATTCAGACCTTCAAATTTCCGGGGCAGTTCGGCACGCATATTGATTTTCCGGGACATTTTATCAAGGGGGAGGCATTGTCGGAGCAGTACGGCGTCAAGGACATGGTCTTTCCCCTGGTGGTCATTGATATCTCTGAAAAGGTGAAAGAAGATGTGGAATATGCTGTGACCGTTGAGGACATCAGGGAGTTTGAGGCCGCGTACGGGGATATTCCGGATGGGGCTTTTGTGGCCCTTTATACCGGTTGGAGCAGGCGGTGGCCGGATATGGACGCTATTTCAAATTTTGACCAGGAGGGCGGGGAGCATTTTCCAGGGTGGTCCATGGAGGCACTGAGATACATCTACGAGGTGCGGAACGCGGCTGCCAACGGACACGAAACGCTGGATACGGATGCATCGGTACTGGCAGCCCGGTCAGGAGACCTGGCCTGTGAGCGCTATCTGCTGGACAAGGGAAAGCTGCAGGTGGAAGTCATGTGCAATCTGGACCAGGTGCCAGCGGCCGGAGCCATTGTGTTTGCAGTGTTCCCTCCTATTGAGGGAGCCACAGGACTTCCTGTCCGTATGTGGGCCGTGGTGCCGGAGCAGGTTCAGCGCGTATAACCTTTTGCATAGCGGAGAAATTCGGCCATGGCAGATGAAACCTGTCCCTGCTTTTTTCCGGCTATGCCGATGGACAGTTTGCCGGCGGGATCTATGGGAACAGAGACAATGTCTTTATATTGGAACAGCCTGAAATTTTCCTCCGGCAGCAGGCTGATGCCTTCATGGACAGCCACAGCGCTGATAATGGATTCCATGCGGGCTGTGCGCAGCAGATGGAGGCGGATACCAGCCTTCTGGAACAGGTCCATGCAGAAATGGTAGATAGATGTATAGCTGTGCATCAGTATGAAGCCCTCTCCGGCAATGTCGTTCAGGGAGATGCAGGATCTGTCTGCCAGTCTGTGGTTTTCAGGCAGGATTGCAACCAGCCTGTCTTCTGCCAATGGAAGGAAGGTATGGGTTTTACTGTCCAGCATGTTGCTGCGGGTGATGATGAGGTCATAGGCGTTGTTGGAAAATCCCTGCAGCAGGTCGTGTTCCTCAACTTCCTCCAGAAAAACATGGATGAGGGGATGGCTGTCTGCAAAATCCTTCAGCATGGCTGTGAGATGGTACTGGGACAAGATGGGGAGGGTGCCGATGGACAGCCTCTGGCCTGCTTTTTCCTTGAATTCGCTGATTCGAAAGAGGGTTCTGCGGTATTCTTTGGACAGGTTCAGGGCTTCCTCGTAGAACATGTGCCCTGCCTCTGTCAGGACGGCGGAGCGCCGGCTTCTGTCCCACAGCTGGATATCCAGTTCCTTTTCCAGCTTCATGAATTGTTTGGACAGGGCGGACTGGCTGATGTGAAGTGTCTCCGCGGCGTCCAAAAAGGTGTCGCATTGAACGGCCGCAATAAAATAATCCAGTTGTTCAAAGGTCATATCTGTCATCCGTTTCTTTCTGGGACATATGAGAGGGCATATTCAGATTCATGCCTGTTCTTTATATGTTCCGGTTTGCTTTGTGAATACATTCCAATTTGGAAACAATTATACCATAAGATGAATTGATTCTCCAGTCCTTATCCGTTAAGATGTGAGATAGAAGATGTGAGGTATAAGCCGTGTGATAAAAGCTGTGTGACAGAAGCACGATGCATGAAACATCCGTCAATGAGAAAAGAAATGATAACAGGCGTATGGTAAGAAACGCCGGACAGGAGATTATGATATGGCAAAGAAGGTCAGGGATTTGAGAAGTGCGCTGGAATTATTGGCAGAGCTGCCGGGGCAGCTGCTGGAAACAGACGTGGAGGTTGAGCCAATGGCGCAATTATCCGGGGTGTACCGGTATGTGGGAGCGGGAGGTACGGTAAAGCGGCCTACCAAGGAAGGCCCGGCCATGATTTTTCACAATGTGAAGGGACATCCCGATGCCAGTGTTGCCATCGGCGTGCTGGCCAGCAGGAAGCGTGTGGCTGCCCTTTTGGACTGTAAGCCGGAGGAGCTGGGAAAGATGCTCTGCCGCAGTGTGGAGAAGCCGGTTTTACCTGTGATGTGCCAGGGGGAACCGGTCTGCCAGCAGGTGGTGCACAGGGCTGATGAGCCGGATTTTGACCTGTATAAGCTGGTTCCTGCGCCAACTAACACGCCTTATGACGCCGGCCCATATATTACTCTGGGCATGTGCTATGCCGCCCATCCGGATACAGGGGCCCATGATGTGACTATCCACAGGCTCTGTATCCAGGGCAGGGATGAGCTGTCCATTTTCTTTACGCCAGGTGCCAGACATATCGGAGCCATGGCGGAGAGGGCGGAGCAGCTGGGCCGCAGGCTTCCCATCTCCATCAGCATCGGAGTGGATCCGGCCATTGAGATTGGTTCCTGCTTTGAACCGCCCACCACGCCATTGGGGTATGACGAGCTGTCGGTGGCAGGTGCGCTTCGGGGAGAGCCGGTAAAACTGTGCCGGTGCCTGACCGTGGATGAACTGGCCATAGCCAATGCGGAGTACGTCATTGAGGGAGAGGTGGTTCCCAACGTTAGAGTCAAGGAGGACCAGAACACCCATACAGGCTTTGCCATGCCGGAATTTCCCGGATATACAGGGCCGGCCAGCGACCAGTGCTGGCTCATCAAGGTCAAAGCGGTCACCCACAGGGTGCATCCCATTATGCAGACCTGCATCGGGCCCAGCGAGGAACACGTGTCCATGGCAGGAATCCCCACAGAGGCCAGCATATACGGTATGGTGGAAAAAGCCATGCCGGGCCGGCTTCAGAATGTATACTGCTGTTCTGCCGGAGGCGGAAAATACATGGCGGTGCTTCAGTTTAAGAAGTCTGTTGCCAGTGATGAAGGCAGGCAGAGACAGGCTGCCCTTCTGGCCTTTTCCGCTTTCAGTGAATTGAAGCATATTTTCCTGGTAGATGAGGACGTGGACTGTTTTGATATGAACGATGTGCTATGGGCCATGAACACAAGGTTCCAGGGAGATTTGGATACCATCACCATTCCGGGGGTGAGATGCCATCCTCTGGACCCGTCCAATGACCCGGCATTTTCACCGAGCATAAGAGACCATGGCATTGCTTGTAAGACTATTTTTGACTGCACGGTCCCATTTGACCAGAAGGACCGCTTTGTACGGGCCAGGTTCATGGAATTGGACCCGTCCGAATGGGTAAAGCAGAAAAATGAGGGGAAGATTTCATGAGAAGCACGGGTGCCAACCGTGGGGGTAAGAGGATTATAGTAGGGGCTACAGGCGCCAGCGGGCTGCCCATCCTGATAAAATGTCTGGAGTTAATAGGGGAACAGCCGGAATATGAGTCCTATCTCATTATGAGCCACAGTGCTGTTCTTACATTAGGCCAGGAGACGGACCTGTCTGCGGAGCAGGTGGAAGGGCTGGCTGACCATGTCCTGGGCCCGGATGAGATTGGAGCCGGGCCTGCCAGCGGATCCTTTGCCGCGGAAGGGATGCTGATTGTGCCCTGCAGCATGAAGACCATTGCCGGAATCCATGGAGGGTATGCTGAAAATCTGATTCTGCGGGCAGCGGATGTGACCATCAAGGAGCAGCGGACGCTGGTCCTGGCAGCCAGGGAGACCCCCTTAAGCCCCATACACCTGAGGAATATGTACGAGCTGTCCATGATGCCCGGAGTGAGAATAATTCCTCCCATGATGACCTTTTATCACAGGCCGGAGAATATGGAGGAGATGATATATCATATTGCTTCCAGGCTGCTGGAGCCGTTTGGAATCGAGGGAAAGGAGTACCGCAGATGGACTGGATTATAAGGGGACGAAAGGAACTGTCCTGTTCTTATATGGAGGCAGGCACTGCTTTTTTAGGGGAGGATATTCTGGCCTTTGTACAAGGAGGAGACAAGCCGCATATTGGATGTACGGTCCAGTCAGTGCCAAGGCCGTCCCTGACAGGAAACGGAACCATAAGCGTTACATCTTCCATACTGAACCTGACAGGCCACAAGGACGAGGCCCTGTGCCGGAGGCTGGCGGAGAAACTGTGCAGGGAAACCGGCCGGGTGGTGGTGTGCACCGGAGGCTTCCATATTGACAACATGAAGCCGGAGCAGATAGACGAGGTGGTGAAGGCTCTGGACGGGCTGGCGGATGAGATTGTGTCAGGGATTGCTGGGGCAGGATACAGCCCCCTTTAAAAGAAGGTGATGACAATGTGCCTGGATGCGTTCAGGTTATATTGAACAGGGGAAATGCGAGTATTTTTGATGAGTGATGGTAATAGATTGAGGGAGGTTTTCGCCGGGAGCGGAAGCCTCCTTCGCTTTTTTGAATAAAAACAGCAGGTTAGTGCATGGGGAGGGGGAATAATCAGTCTTTTATGAGTATTTTTTAAAATGAAAAGATAATTAAATAATATATAGTAAATAATCTTTGGAAAAACGCTTTTCTTATTTGCTGAAGAGAATTACGCCATATGGCATACGGGTAAGGAAATACATATTAGCAAACATGGAATTAATACACAAATAAAACAAAAAAACCAAAACAATACTTGACAATATATACATAATAAAGTATTATTAGTTTAAACACAAAAAGAAAAAATAAGAGATATTATTTTTTTTTACTTTTCGTGGAAAAACGTTTTACCAAATACAATTTTTTTAAGGAGGAAGAAAAATGAAGAAAAAAATGAGTAAGCATGTAGCATTGTTATTGGCGGCAGCTATGACAGCAGGTTCCCTGGCCGGCTGCTCCGGAGGGCAGTCAGCGCCGACAGGAACAACGGCGGCTGAGGCCAAGGCAGAGGACACCAAGGCAGAGGAACCGGCAGGAAGCACAGAAGCTGCAAAAACAGAAGAGGGCACAGGCGATAAAGTGAAGATTGCATTTATTCCCCAGTTGATCGGTATTCCTTATTTCTCTGCCATGGAGAGCGGCGGTAAGAAGGCGGCAGAGGACCTGGGAGTGGAATTCCTGTATACAGGATCAACTCAGGCAAGTGCGGCAGAGCAGGTTAAAATTATGGACAGTCTGATTAAGCAGGGGGTAAATGCGATTTCATTGTCCGTGTTAGACAGTTCTTCCACCAACCCATACATAAAGAAAGCGCAGGAAGCCGGAATTAAGGTTTATACCAGTGACTCGGATGCTCCTGACAGTACCAGAGATTTCTATGTGGCGCAGGCATTGGATAAGGACTTGGGTACTACTTTGATGGACTGTCTTGGAGAGCAGATGGGCGGCAGCGGCAAGGTTGGAATTGTATCCGGCGAATCCACGGCAACTAATCTGAACACTTGGATTGACTATATTAAACAGCGCCAGGAAGAGAAGTATCCTGACATTGAGATTGTGGACATCCGTTATACACAGGGTGGAAGCAGTGAACAGGCATTAAAGCAGGCCCAGGAGCTGATGACACGTTACCCTGACCTTAAGGGACTGGTTGCAGTGGCATCCTCAACTATACCAGGTGTTGCTCAGGCAGTACAACAGGAAGGCAAGGCAGGAGAGGTTGCAGTAATTGGTTATGGTTCACCAGCTACAGTTAAACCGTTCATCGAATCCGGCGTTATGAAGCAGTCTGTTCTCTGGAATGCATATGATTTAGGATATCTGACTGTATGGGCAGGCAAGATGGCAGCAGAGGGCAAGGAATTTGAGGCGACTAATCAGATTGAATGTATTGCAGACCCGGTTACATGGGACGCAGAAAATAAGATTCTTCTTTTAGGCCAGCCTCTTATTATTGACAAGGATAATGTAAATGACTTTGATTTCTAACGTTGCGAGTGAAAATATAGAGCGTATTAAGTAAGGCATCAGACAGGGCGCGCATTCAGACGGCACAAGGAGGATGTGTGCCCTGCTTTTTAGAAGGGAGCTGAGATAATTGGCGGAAGAAATCATCCTGAAGGCGGAATCCATCAGCAAGTCATTTGGCGGTGTAAAGGCGCTGCAGAATGTTAGCTTTGAATTGAAAAAGGGAGAGATACTCTCTGTAATCGGAGAAAACGGTGCCGGTAAATCCACTTTAATGAAAATTGTGGCCGGGGCCCTTAAGAATGACAAAGGAGAGATTTATTTTGAAGGAAAAAAGCTGAGTCTGAATTCTCCATTAGATGCCGTCAAGACGGGAATATCCATTGTATATCAGGAACCCAATATATTTGCGGATATGTCTGTTTTGGAGAACATCTTCATGGGTAATGAAGTGGTAAATTTAAACAAGACAATTCAGTGGACAAAAATGTACGAGGAGGCAGTGGAAGCCCTTAAATTGGTGGGTCTTAACGGCAATATTCTTCATCTGACAATGAGCGAATTGTCTATTGGAAACCAGCAGCTGGTTCTGATAGCCAGAGGAATTTATAAGAAGTGTAAGATTCTGATACTGGATGAGCCGACCTCCATACTGAGCCATGGAGAGTCTGAGAAACTGTTTGAAATCATTGCAGACCTTAAGTCCAAAGGGGTCAGCATCATGTATATCAGTCACAGGATTCCTGAGATACTGCGAATTTCAGATAATATTATTGTACTCAGGGATGGCTGTCTGACAGGCACCCTGTCTCCCAGGGAAGCAGACGAAGAATCTATCATCACGGCCATGTCGGGCCGTAAAATCAATATGAGCGTATACCAGACCCGAGAGATTAAAGACGATACAATACTGGAAGTCAGAAATCTGGGGTATAAGAATCAATACCAGAATATTACATTTTCATTGAAACCCGGTGAAATCCTGGGGATGTACGGCTTGGTTGGATCGGGCCGCTCTGAGATAGCCAGGGCCATATTCGGGGAGACAAAGGCCGAAACAGGAAACATCATTTTTGAGGGGAAGGATATTACAGGAACGGATATTAATGGTGCCATAGAAAAGAATATATTTTATGTGCCGGAGGACAGAGGAGCCCAGGGGCTCTTTGATATTCACCCTATCAGGGACAATATGAGCGTATCTTTTTTGGACGGCTTCTCTAATAAATTCAGCTTTATCCGTAAGAAGGAAGAGAGAAAAGCAGTACAGGATAATATAGAAAAATACAGCATCAAGACACCCTCCCAGGACCTGAGTGTCAACAGCCTGAGCGGAGGAGGCCAGCAGAAGGTGCTGCTGTGCCGGTGGCTTATGAGAAAACCAAAAGTCCTCATATTGGATGAACCGACTAGAGGAATTGATGTGGCCACTAAGGCGGAGATACATAAATATATCATGGAACTGGCGGCGGAAGGTGTGGCCATACTGGTAATATCATCAGACCTGCCTGAAATAATGGGGGTAAGCGACCGTATCCTGACCCTGCACAAAGGAACCATCACGGCCGAGTTTGACAGGGAAACAGTAACGGAAGAGAAGATTCTGAAAAATGCGCTGAATCTGTCAGACCAGTCTTTAAGTGTTCATAGCGAGGAGGTTTAATAAATGAAAGAGAAAGTATATCGGTGGATAGATGAAAATGAGGGGGAGGTTGTAAAGCTGCTGCAGGAACTGATACGGATACCAAGCGTCAATCCGTATTTCGATGAGGATAAGCAGTACATGCAGGAGGGGAAGGCCCAGGCATATCTGAAAGAATATTTGGAAGATATGGGGATGGACACGGAGCTTACCTACCCGGATGCCGGGAAACTGGTGGCGTATAAGGATAAGGCAGGTTATTATGCGGACCATACCTTTGAAGACAGGCCAAATCTGCTGGGGACATTGAAAGGGGAAGGCGGAGGAAGATCCATTCTGCTCTCAGGCCACATGGATGTGGTACAGAGAGGAAATAAATGGGTACATGATTCCTTTGGGGCGGAGATAGTGGATGGAAAAATATATGGCAGGGGAGCTCTTGACATGAAGGGTGGTATTGCGGCCATGACGGTAGCCCTAAAAGCTATTAGCCGAAGCGGGATAAAGCTGAAGGGCGATGCAATGATAGGAACCGTGGTGGACGAGGAGGCCGGAGGAATGGGTACCCTGGCACTGGTGGCTGAAGGATACAGGGCAGACGGCTGTCTGATTACGGAACCCACCCACCTGAAGATTGCGCCTCTTTGCAGAGGAATCCTTTGGGGAAAATTAATCATTGAGGGAAGGTCAGGACACATTGAACTGAAACAGGGAGATTACAGAACCGGAGGGGCAGTGGACGCCATTGATAAGGCATCCCTTTACCTGGAACATTTCAGGAGGCTCAACAAGGAGTGGTCCGTGACCAAGGAACATAAGTACCTGCCTATTCCATGCCAGCTTCATGTTGCCCAGTTTAATGCAGGGGAGTACCCCACTACATTTGCTAATCATGCGGAATTGGTATTTGACGCTCAGTATCTGCCGGCAGAGAAGGATGAGAACGGACTGGGCTCCAGGGTAAAGAAGGAGCTGGAGGATTTTGTCCAGGCAGTTGCCATGACAGATCCGTGGTTAAGAGAAAATCCTCCCAGAATAGAGTGGCTCATAGATGCTGACTGTGGGGAAACGCTGGATGACCAGCCATTCTTCCAGACCGTAAGGGACAGCGCCAGAGAGATAAATCCAGGTTCAGAGGTAGAAGGCATCTGCTGCCATACTGATATGGGATGGTTCTGCAATGTGGGTATTCCTACCATGAATATTGGGCCCGGAGATTCCAGACTTGCCCATCAGGCGGACGAGTATGTGGAAGTTGATGAACTCGTAACCTGCACCAAGATGATTGCCTCTATTTTAATGGACTGGTGCGGTGTGGCGTGATGAGGTCAGAAGGGCCACGCTATCGTCTTCGCAGATTATGTGGATGGAGGTAAACATATGTTTAAAAAATACGTTCCAAAGCCGGGGCGCAGGGAATATATAACATTTTTGATCCTGTTTCTGGAAATCGTTCTGTTCGGCATCTTTGCTCCTAATTTTCTGACTGTATCCAATCTGGTCCGTGTGGTACAGAATAATGCAGAGATTGCCATTGTCAGTATCGGCATGACCATTGTCATGCTGTTGGGCGGAATCGACCTGTCGGTGGGTTCTGTCATGGGAGTCATCGCCATTGTCATAGGATACATGCTTCAGGCAGATATAAACATTCTTTTGATTGCGGTTGTGGCTATCTGTATCGGCATTGGACTGGGCCTGGTCAACGGTTTTTTGGTGGCAAAGTTTAATATACCGGATATGATTGTCACACTGGCAACCATGAATATCTGGAAAGCAGCTATATTTGCACTGCTGGGAGGCAAATGGCTTACGGGTCTGAATCCCAGTTATGGAGTTATCACCCGTGCCAGAGTACTGGGAATTCCGGTGCTCCTGCTTTTCATCATCGGTGTCTATGCTGTTTTTTATTATTTCCTTATGTATCGCAGATTTGGCCGGCATATTTATGCGACTGGGTGCAATCCTCAGTCTGCCAATTTGAGCGGCATTAATATCGCAGGTGTCAAGATGGTATCTTACTGTATATCCGGTGGCATTGTTGCGATAGCAGCTATGCTTTACATAGCCAGAATGGGGAGTGTGGAGATGACTATTGGTTCAGATCTTCCCATTGCATGTATTGCCGCAGTGACCATCGGCGGTACCGGCTCCAAGGGAGGCGGAAAAAGAGGCAGTGTCATAGGGACGCTTGCAGGGGTACTATTCATCGCATTCCTCAAAAACGGTATTGTAATTCTTGGAATTCCTTCACTGCTGGAGAACTGCTTTATAGGACTTCTAATCATCATCTCCGTACTGTTTGATGCATTGACATCCAGATACGGGCTTTTAAAGGGGAAGGGGGAAGCTGCATGAGTAAATTAGCATTTTCAATCGCAAAGAGCAGAACGAAATTCCTTCTTCTGCTTCTGGCACTGGAGATTGTGGTCCTCTCCTGTATCAGCCCATATTTTCTTAGTCTGGGCAATCTATTACAGATTACCCAGTTCGGAGCAGGTCTGACCCTGCTGTCACTGGGAGAAGCTCTGGTAATGGTTGGAGGAAAGGACGGTATTGATATCTCCATCGGTTCCACCATGAGCCTTTCAGGTGTTATATTTGGCCTGGCAGTTATGGGTGGGGCAAGTATACCGGTGGCTATTGTGATTTCATTGGCAGCAGGCGCTGCCCTGGGCGCTGTCAACGGTGTGCTTATAGCCATGGCGGGTGTGCCGGCGCTGATTGCCACCCTGGGTACCCAGTATGTGTACAGCTCGCTGGCATTATATCTGACCGGCGGAATACCCATCAGCGGATTTCCGGAATCCTTTGAGTGGCTCTCACTTAAAAGTACATTTGGAATACCTAATCAGATACTGTTTGTGGTGATTCCGGTCACCATATTGGTATTCATATTGATTTACAAGATGAAGTTTGGACGGCGTGCTTATCTTATGGGGACAAATCCTGAGGCAGCCAAGTTCACAGGAATCCGTGAAGTAAGGATTCGTATGGGAATATATATACTGGCCGGCGTTCTGGCTGCCATCAGTGCTGTCATCAATAATTCATGGCTTATGACGGCCAGGGCGGATGCTGGTACGGGAATGGAGATGCAGGCCATAACTGTGGCTGTATTAGGCGGTATCAGCGTGGCCGGCGGCAGCGGACATCTGGGCGGTGTTCTGATTGGTGTCATCATCATCACCATGATGAATTCCGGATTACAGATTGCTAATATTAATTCCGTATGGCAGCTGGCAGTCCTGGGCCTTATTCTGATTCTGGCTATCATACTAAACCATATGATGAATAAGTTTGTTATCCGGGTCGAGAAAAATAGAGAATAAAAAAGGAAGGGTAGATGAAAATGAAACGAGTATTACTTGCGGGAGAATCATGGATGAGTTATACCACCCATGTGAAGGGATTTGACAGTTTTTATACATCCGTATATGAGACAGGAGAAAAATGGCTGAAAGCAGCTCTTGAGAAGGGGGGATACCAGGTGGATTTTCTGCCGAATCATCTGGCTTCGGAAGAATTTCCATTTACTATGGAAGAAATTAAGAAGTATGACTGTGTAATTCTCTCAGATATAGGAGCCAACACGCTGCTGCTTCCGGTCCCCACTTTTACCAGGAGCCAAAAGATGCCTAACCGGGCAAAGTTGATCCGGGATTATGTACTGGAAGGGGGAAGCCTTATCATGGTAGGCGGTTATCTCACTTTTTCCGGTGTGGACGCAAAGGGTAAATGGCATGATACCGCGGTTCAGGAGGTGTTGCCAGTAGAGGTGCTGACCGTGGATGACCGTATGGAGCACTGCGAAGGAGTAAAGCCCCAGGTGGTCAGGGAACATGAAGCGCTTTCAGGCATACCGGAGGACTGGCCGGAGGTACTGGGCTATAACAGAACCATTCCAAGGGAAGATGCTGTAGTGGCGGTGGAAGTGGAAGGAGATCCGCTGGTGGCATTTGGTTCCTATGGCAAGGGGAGGAGCGCTGTATTCACTACAGACTGCGCGCCTCACTGGGCTCCGCCTGAGTTCTGCGAGTGGGAATATTATGATAAAATCTGGCAGGGAATTGCTGACTGGCTGACAACGAAGTAGTGTAGTGTGAGGCACCGCATATTTGCGGCGCCTCATTGTTTCTATAAAAGAAAGGTGATTGCAAATGAAGGAATATGATGAATATGGATTTTTACAGGCAGTTTTGGAAATACCAAGTGTAAATGGAGCAGATGACGAGGGGGCAGTGGCCAGGTTCCTCTGTGATTTCCTGAGAGACTGCGGTGTGGACAGCCAGGTGATTCCCATTGACGACAGCCATGCGGATGTGATTGCCAACATAAAGGGAGAATCAGAGGATTTAGTGGTGTTAAACGGTCATCTCGACACAGTTCCCTATGGGAAACGTGAGGAGTGGGACACACCTCCTGAACGGTGTGTCAGGAGGAATAACCGCTTTTATGGAAGAGGTGCCAGTGATATGAAGAGCGGTCTGGCAGCAATGGTCTATGTACTGGGAACCATGGTTAAGGCCGGCTGCAGTCCCAGAATGAATCTGTGTTTTATGGGGACATGTGATGAGGAAAAAGGAGGACTGGGGGCCAGGAAAATCCTGCAGGAAAACCGGATGCCGCAGCCGTCACTCCTTCTTATAGGCGAACCAACAGGACTGAAACCGGGCGTGGCTCAAAAAGGCTGTATGTGGATTGAATTGACGGTGGACGGAGTGACCAGCCATGGGGCCTATCCGGATGAAGGCATCAATGCAGTAGAATATGGCATGGACATTGCAAGGGAGTTTAAAGAAATAATAGGTTCACACAGTCATGGTATATTGGGAACAGCCACAGTGCAGGTAACAAAAATACAGGGTGGCATTGCACCTAATATGACACCTGACAGAGCTGAAATATTTATGGATGTGCGTACCGTTCCGGGGATGGAGCCAGAGGATGTGGTGAAGATGCTGGAGGATGTATGCTCGCGGCGTTTTAAGAGGTGTCCGGGCAGGGGAGGATATCATTATAATGTGGTGAACCAACGCAGGGCCATTGAGATAGAAGGAAGCCACCCATGGGTGGCGGAATTTGATGAGGTACTAAAACAGATGGGTCTGAGTACACAGAGGGTAGGCATTAACTATTTTACTGATGCGTCCATTTTGACGGAATATAACCACAGTATGCCGGTTCTGTTATTAGGACCAGGAGAACCGTCTCTGTGCCATAAACCCAACGAGTATGTAGAGCTGGAAAAATATTCAAAATATGTTTATATTATGAAAAAAGTCTTTTTTACGTCTTTTGAAAATGATTGAAATATCGTATAATCAGAGATAAGAATATAGAATTAATGAGGCATGGAACATTGAGGACAACGATAAAAGACATCGCAAGATATACGGGTTTTTCGGTGACAACCATTTCCCTGGTTTTAAATGGAAAAGCAAAGAAGATTCCAAAACAGACAAAGGATGTCATTCTGGAAGCAGCGGATAGGCTGAATTACCATCCAAATCAGGTAGCCGTGGGTTTGGTAAAAAAGAGGACCAATACAATAGGGCTAATCATATCAGATGTGAGCAATGTATTTTTTTCCAATCTGGCTAAAGGAGTGGAGGATGAATGCCGCAGACAGGACTGGAATTTGATTCTCTGCAATACCAATGACAAACATTCGCGGGATATATCCTACATACAGGTCCTGGCCGATAAGGGCGTAGATGGTATCCTTTTCTGTATGGCTCTTGACAGCAGTAAAAAGAAGGGGATGGAAAGCATTGGTCTGATGGAGAAGCTTAAGATTCCTTTTGTCATGATTGACCGTTTTCTGGAAGGAGCCAGGTGCTGTTTCGTGAGCCTGAATCATGAACTGGGCGGATATATGGCCACGGAACATCTTTTGAAGCTGGGGCACAGACGGATTGGATGCGTTACAGGACCGGATGTGTTGGAGGATTCTATGGCACGTCTTACGGGGTATAAGAAGGCTTTGGCGGAATATGAAATTGATTTTGAACCCTCCCTTTTATACCACGGCAATTATGACAGGGAGAGCGGTATAAACGGAGCGGATTACCTGGTGGATAAAGATGTATCAGCTATATTTGCATTCAACGATATGTGTGCCTATGGGGTATATAACCGTCTGAAACGCCTGGGCAAGTCGGTTCCGGAGGATATATCCCTGGTGGGGTATGATAATATCTTTTTTTCGGAGATACTGGATGTGCCTCTGACATCAGTGGAACAGCCTGTGTATGAGATGGGGGTTGAGGCAGTGAAACAGCTGATTGATGGTATCAACAGCGGGAATTGCGCCGAGAAGAGCATTTTGTTCCAGCCCAGATTGATTGTTAGGGAGAGTACGTCAGAGTATAAGGAGCGGTAAGAAAATTGTGAAATTGTGAAAAAAGGGACTCCGGAACATCCGGAGCCCTTTTTGTAAGGGTGATATTAATTATTAGATTAATCCTCCAAACTGCAGGAACAGAGGAGCAAATACCAGAGACACAATCGTCATCAGCTTAATAAGAATGTTGATGGAAGGACCTGAGGTATCCTTGAAGGGATCGCCAACTGTATCGCCAACTACAGCGGCCTTATGAGAATCACTGCCTTTGCCGCCGTGGTTTCCTTCCTCGATGTACTTCTTTGCATTATCCCATGCGCCGCCGGAGTTGGACATGAAGATGGCCATTAACACACCGGTTACCAGAGCGCCGGTCAGAAGTCCGCCAAGGGCAGATGGTCCCAGGATGAGACCGGTTGCCAGAGGCGCCAGCACTGCCATCAGACCTGGCAGGAACATCTCGCGAAGGGCGGCTTTGGTGGAAATGGATACGCAGGAAGCGTAGTCAGGCCGGTCAGTTCCCTTGAGAATACCGGGTTTTTCCCTGAACTGGCGGCGTACCTCCTCAATCATCTGATGGGCGGCCTTGGATACGGATTCCATGGTCATGGCAGAGAAGAGGAATGTCAGCATTCCGCCGATGAAAAGTCCTACAATAACATGCGCGTTAAGGATGTCAATGGTGGTGAGCTTTACTGCCTCAGCATAGGAAACAAACAGGGCCAGAGCTGTAAGGGCAGCAGAACCGATGGCAAAACCTTTGCCGATGGCAGCGGTTGTATTGCCAACAGAGTCCAGCTTGTCAGTTATATCCCTGACGTTTTTGTCCAGACCGGCCATTTCGGCGATTCCGCCTGCATTGTCAGCGATGGGACCGTAAGCGTCAATGGCTACGGTGATTCCGGTGGTGGACAGCATGCCTACGGCTGCCAGGGCAATTCCGTAAAGGCCCATAAGTTTGTTGGAAATCAGAACACCCACACACACCAGCAGGATAGGAACTGCGGTTGACTGCATTCCCACTGCAAGGCCGCTGATAATGGTGGTGGCGGAGCCGGTTTCAGACTGCTTGGCAATTTTTTTGACAAAACGGTAATCGCCGGATGTATATATTTCAGTGACAGCTCCAATCAGCACGCCTACCAATAAACCTGTAATGATGGTAAAGGCAGCCATGAAATTGCCGAAGAATATGCGGCTGAGGATAAGGGAGCAGACCACTACCAAAGCGGTTGCGCTGTACTCGCCTGTTTTTAATGCCTTGTGCGGATCGGAATTGCCGATGCTCTTGACTAACAGGGAGCCTATGATTGCGGCAATGATACCGCATGCTGACAGCACCAGCGGAAAAACAATGCCTGCTTCCTGATAGAAAACCAGTCCCAGTGTCAGAGCTGAAATCAGGGAACCCACATAGGATTCAAACAGGTCGGCACCCATACCGGCCACATCGCCTACATTGTCGCCTACGTTGTCTGCGATAACAGCTGGGTTACGGGGATCGTCCTCTGGGATGCCGGCCTCTACCTTGCCTACCAGGTCAGCGCCAACGTCAGCTGCCTTGGTGTAAATGCCTCCGCCCACACGGGCAAAAAGTGCGATGGAAGAAGCGCCCAGGCTGAAGCCTGATAAAACGGATACGTCTCTTGTAATTATGTAGAGAACGCCTACGCCCAGCAGGCCTAAGCCTACCACGGCCATTCCCATAACGCTTCCGCCGGAGAATGCAAGGGCCAGTGCGCGGTGCATGCCGGATGTACGGGCAGCATTAGCGGTACGGCTGTTGGCGCGGATGGCGGCGTTCATGCCCAGATAACCGGCCATGGTGGAAAATCCGCTTCCCACAAGGAAACATCCGGCTGTAATCCAGTTCCGTGTTCCGAAACCGATGACAAAGAATAACACAGCTACAAAAACGACCAGTATGCGGTACTCAGAAGCCAGAAATGCATTGGCGCCCTCTGCGATTGCGTCAGCAATCTCACGCATCTTGTCAGTGCCTGGATCCTCCTTGACGACCTGCTGTCTTAAAATGACAGCAAACAGGAGTCCAAGCAGCCCCACTACTGGGACTAAGAATAACATTTGTTCCATAATACCCTCCTAAATGATTGGTTAAGATAAGATCTTCTTAATGGGATTGTAACAGAGTTACTGGGATTTTTCAACAAAAAATGTTAGAATACCTTAAAATAATTGTAAAACAAATGGTATCTTTAAGATACCATAGCACTGTCAGGTGCCTATCCCACTTAAAAGTGCGTTCTTGCAGGCGCACGGTACGCATTTTATAATACTGGTATAAAAAATAAGTTAAAGGAAGGATGAGAATTATGATGAATAAAGTTGTGGATTTTTTACAGGCAAATCCTGTACAGTATCTGGGGACCGTTGGCAGGGATGGGAAAGCAAAGTGCCGTCCCTTCATGTTCTGTTTTGAGAAAGATGGAAAGCTGTGGTTCTGCACCAACAACCAGAAGGATGTGTACAAGGACATGCAGGCTAATCCGGAGGTGGAAGTATCTGTTTCTGATCCCGCTTATGCGTGGCTTCGTCTCCACGGCAGGGCGGTTTTTGAAGATAATATGGAGGTAAAGGAAGCCTGCATGGCTAATCCGATTGTGAAAGGTCAGTATAATACAGCCGACAATCCCATTTTTGTTGTTTTTTACCTGGAGAATCCCCACGGTGTGATTGCTGATTTTTCCGGCAACCCGCCTTATGAATTTTAAGGGCACAATGAAGGAAGGATACAGAGCAGAAATATTTGAAATTGTATTGACTAAAAATTCCCGGCGCCAATGTGGGCCGGGAATTTTTTTGCGCCTTTTCGCGGGAGCGGAATAAGAATTGCGGAGGTGAAATATTGCGGTGAAATATTTCCCATATTGGTTATTGATGTAAACAGAAATTTGGTATATGATTAAGAAATGATGACACCTTGTACACGTTGAGAAAAAAGATTGAAAAGGGGTTTTAGTACAGCGGGCAGGGGTGGGAAATGGCAGGTATATAAGGGTGAGATGGAACATAGCTCCGGAAACAATATCATTGGTTATCCTGGGAATTATATGGGTGTATGCCAGGAAAGGCAGCCATCTGCCAAGTCTGAAAAACAGGATGTTCCAGGAGTGTCTGACTGTTACCTTTGCGGCCATGCTGAGCAATATACTGTCCACCTTTATGCTGAGCGGCTATATCCTTGTGCCTGTCTGGGTCACATGGGCAATCACCACCATATACTTTATACTGACACCTCTTATGGGGATGGTGTATTATCTTTATGCGGTTTCCGTTATATATGAAGAAAGGCCCCAGCTTAACCGCATGATTCTGTTAGGCGGAATTCCGGGGGCTGTCTATACATTGCTGGTACTGTCCAATTTTTTCACAAAATGTCTGTTTGATATCACTGCAAATCAGGGCTATGAGCAGGGCAGCCTGATTTTTATAACCTATCTTATTTTTTATGCGTACTGCGCGTGTTGCATTGTCATTGCGGTCAGGAACAGACGCTCCATAGACCGCCACATTTATCACATATTGGCCACATTTCCTGTTTTGGCTGTTCTTGTAATATTTTTCCAGCAGATGTACCCCAATATTATATTGTCCGGTTCCGCTGCCACCTGTGCATTGCTGATTATTTACCTGCATCTCCAGAACCGTCAGATATCCCTGGACTATCTCACCAATGTACCCAACCGTCAGGAACTCCTTAACATGCTGGACCTTCTTCTGAGAAGGTATCCGGATAAGGATTTCACGCTGTTAGTGGTTTCCATACGTGATTTCAGACAGATTAATAATATCTGCGGACAGCACAGAGGAGATGCTTTTTTAAAGCTGGTATGCGCCTTTTTGTGTAGTGTGGGTCCCAAGGAAAATGTCTACCGGTACAGCGGGGACGAGTTTGCGCTTTTGTTTATCAATGACAGGGGGGAACGCGTCCGGCAGTGCGTCCTTGACATAGAGGCCCGGATGAGACAGCCGTGGCAGAACCAGGATTACCAGTTCAAGCTTCCGGTAGTGATGGGAATTATACGGCGCTCGGAGTATGTGAAGACTTTGGAGGAAGCGGTCAGTTATATTGAATACGCGGTATCACAGGCCAAGACTGGCAGATATGGACAGGTTTGTTATTGTGACCAGGAGATGCTGGAAAAGCTGGAGCGGAGGAAGAAAATCATCAGGATTTTGAAAGCACAGCTTTCCAATCACAGCGTGGAGATGTATTACCAGCCCATTTACTCCGTGGAAACAGGGCAGTTCCTGTATGCGGAGTCCCTGATGCGCATGAATCATACCACCATAGGTCCGGTCTATCCAAATGAATTCATACCCATTGCGGAGGAGACAGGTCTTATTATTGAACTCACGTATGTAATACTGGATGAAGTCTGTAAATATATTAACCAGCTGATTGAAAAAGGACTGCCCATGGAGGCCATCCATGTGAACTTTTCCGCCATCCAGTTTTCCCAGCCGGATTTGTCCCGGAAAGTGCTGGAGATTATACAGCGAAACGGTACGCCTATGTCCGCCGTTAAAATCGAGTTTACAGAGAGTACGCTGGCAGAGAACCCGCAGGTGGTAACGGATTTTGCCTTGGAGATGAGAAAACATGGGATTGAAATGGGACTGGATGATTTTGGGACAGGCTACTCCAATATTGCCACGGTGATCCGCATCCCGTTTGGAACCATTAAACTGGATAAAAGCCTGATATGGGCGTCCATAGATAATCCCACCTCGGCCCTGACCATAAGGCATCTGGTGCATGCCTTCAAGGACCTGGGAATGACCGTGATTGCCGAGGGTGTGGAAACGGAAAGCCAGAGACAGCTGGTTGAGGATATAGGAGTGGAACAGATACAGGGATACTATTATTCCAAGCCCTTGTCCATGGAGGAGATGGAGGAGTTTCTTAAAATAAACAGATACGGTTCCGCTGGGGGAGGGGAGTAAAGGCATTGCGTTATCCGCGTATAACTGATATAATCATGTGATAATGGATACAAAATAAAAAGAGTCGTAAAAGAAGCTGAAAGGAGGTATGCAGGGAAACCTGCATACATTATATATGAAAAATATTAGTCCAATTAAAATGTGGTCTGCCAGGGAGCAGGTGGTCAATTCCCTCAGGGAGGCAATACTTACAAGTGAGCTAAAGGCAGGAGAGAGGCTGGTTTTAAGCGATTTGTCAGCCCGCCTTGGAGTCTCCGTCACTCCAATCAGAGAGGCTCTGCAGAGTTTGGAAAGGGAAGGTTTGGTCCAATTGATGCCTCATAAGGAGGCTGTTGTGGTGGGAATCGACCGCAAATATGTCACTGATTACTATGTGACCAGAGCGATACTGGAAAGCGAGGCAGCTGCCATGGCCTGTGATGCAAAGGACATGACTGTTTTGCTCGGCCATTTAAAAAGGATGGAACAGGTCATAGAGGAGGAGCGTTATCAGGATTACGCTGATGCAAATTATGATTTACATGAAGCAATCTGGATTCTGGCTGATAATGAAAGGATGGAAGGAATCCTAAAGACACTTTTTATATCCAATTCCCTGGCCAGAAATACCAGCCTTAAGGATAATGCCCTCGTATCATTTGGGGAGCACAAGGAGATTGTGAAGGCGATACAGATGAGAAATAAGCAGGATGCAAGGAAGAAGATGCATGCTCATATGATGCGAAGCCTCAGAGACACATTGTCTAAGTATGAAGAATAACAGGAAATTGTGAGGTTTGCTGCATAAAAGCGATAAATGGTATTGACATTTGTGCATAATACTAATATAATTTATACATAAATATTGGATACATTATATCATATAACATATATTTACAAAGTGTATCCAGTTTATGGGGCTATTAATGTATAACTAAGGAGGAAAAACAATGAAGAAGGGAAAGCACTTAGTAAGTCTGATTTTAGCAGCAGCCATGGCAGCAGGTCTGACAGCATGTGGGGGACAGACGGCACCGCAGACAACAGCAGCAGCTTCAGAGGGGACGAAACAGGCAGAAGCAGCAGCGCCGGCTGAATCACAGGAGAAGGAAGAAGCGTCGGCAGGTAAGGCAGAGGTTACATTATCACTGAACCATGTGGGTGCTACCACCCATCCCTACCAATATGGTTCCGAACGGTTTGCAGAGCTGGTTTCAGAGAAAACAGGCGGCCGGATTGCAGTGGAGGTATACCCTGCTTCCCAGATTGCATCTGGTGCAAAGGCAATAGAATTTGTGCAGATGGGTACCCTGGATATAGCTCTGGAGTCCACCATGGCTGCTGAGAACTTTATACCTGAGATAGGAGTTCTGAATCTTCCTTTCCTGTTTGAGAATGCGGACCAGGCATTTTCGGTATTGGACGGAGATGTGGGTAATGAACTGAGAGCAGCGGCCGAGGCCAAGGGTTTTAAGATTTTGTGCTGGATGTACAACGGTTTTAGGGATATCAGCAATTCGGTTAAACCTATAACCGCACCTGAGGATTTAAAGGGACTGAAAATACGTGTCCCGGAGAGCCAGGTATTCTTAAAGACATTTGAGACGCTGGGAGGAGTGCCCACACCCATGGCCATATCTGAGGTTTTTACAGCCATGCAGCTGAAGACAGTTGACGGACAGGAGAATCCGTCCGCCATTTTTGTTAATAACAAATATAACGAGGTAAATGACTACTATTCTGTGACCCATCATATCTTCACGGCAGAGCCGTTAATCATGAGCCTGGATAAGTTTAATTCCTTCAGTGAGGAAGACCAGACCACATTATTGGAAGCAGCCCAGGAGGCAGCAGAATACCAGAGACAGCTGGCCATAGACAGTGCGGACCAGGAACTTCAGCAGATTAAGGATGCAGGTGTCAACGTGAACGTAGTGGAGGATATGAGTGATTTCAAGGCAGCTGTCCAGCCGGTATATGAGACATTCAAAGACCAGTATGGTGCTCTGATAGAGAAAATCCAGGAAGCAACAAAATAGGAGGAGTGTGATTTCATGGGCAATTGTGTGCTCAGAGTGATCCATATAGTGGATAAGTTCATGGAGGTGTTCTCTGCATTGATACTGGGAGGAATGACACTTTTCATATTTGCTCAGGTACTGGCCAGGTATGTATTTAAATCCCCCCTTGCCTGGTCTGAGGAAGGCGCCAGGTTTATGTTCATCTGGATGACCTTCATTGCGGGGTATGTGGGGGCAAGAAAGGGACAGCATATAGGGGTAGAACTGATTCAAAACCTGTTTCCGGAATCCATCAAGGCGGGTATGAAAGTGCTCTGTGATCTGATATCCATTGGATTTTTTATCTTGGTACTGTTTTACTGCTGTGCCCAATGGGATAAACTTAGTGCCCAGACATCGCCCGCGCTCAAGATTCCAATGGCTTTTGTCTATCTGGGAATGATGCTGGGATGTTTTGGAATGGCAGCAAGCTATTTTTTGCATATCTTTGAAGTGCTGAAGAAAAAAAGGGGGGAGGAGGCCTCATGACAGGATTATTGTTTGGAAGTTTTTTTGTACTTATGTTTCTGGGGGTTCCCATCGCTGTGGCTCTTGGACTTGCGGCGGTGATTGCGATTGTGGCAGGTCTGAACTCGTCTTTGATCGTGACGGCCCAGTCCATGTTTAATGGAATCAACTCCTTTCCGCTTATGGCAATCCCTTTTTTTATCCTGGCAGGAAACATGATGGGAGAAGGCGGGATATCCAAGAAACTGGTTACATTTGTTAATTTACTATTCAGCCGTATTACAGGCGGCCTGGCCATGGTGGCCATAGGGGCATCTATGTTCTTTGCAGCCATATCCGGCTCATGTCCGGCTACCACAGCTGCCATAGGAGGAATCATGGTTCCCGAAATGAAGGACAGCGGCTATGAAAAGACCTTTGCAGCGGCTACTGTGGCGGCAGCGGGAACAGTGGGGCAGGTAATTCCACCCAGCATTCCCATGGTTACATACTGTGTTCTGGCCAACACATCAGTGAGCACACTGTTTCTGGCCGGCGTGGGACCGGGCCTTCTGATGGGACTGACAATGATGGTGGTAGCTTACCTGTATGCGAAGAAGCATAATGTTCCTGTAATAAAGGAAAAGAAAAGCCCTAAAGAGGTTCTGCATATATGCCTGGACAGCATGTGGGCCCTTATCATGCCTGTCATTATTCTGGGAGGAATATACAGCGGCATATTTACTCCCACAGAGGCAGGAGCCGTGGCAGCCGTATATGGGATGGTGGTAGGATTATTTGTATATAAGGAACTTAAGTGGCGGGATATACCAAAAGTGGTGTGTAATTCAGCCGTGGCGGCCTCGGTTATCATGCTGATTATGGCCACGGTATCCACTTTTGGGTATGTACTAACTATGGCAAGGATACCCCAGGTCATAGCGTCATCCCTCCTGTCCTTTACTACAAATAAATACGTTCTGCTGTTCCTGTTTAATATCGTGGTCCTGATTGCCGGGTGTTTCCTCAATTCATCAGCAGCAATCGCCCTTTTGACACCGATTCTCCTTCCGGTTCTGACCAGCGTGGGGGTGAGTCCGTATATGGTGGGAATCGTATTCATAGTGAATATGGCAATCGGCATGATTACACCTCCGGTAGGCAACTGTCTGTACGTGGCATGTAATATCGCGGACATTAAATTTGAAGCGTTGGTAAAGGCTATTATGCCCTATCTGATTGCACTGATTATATCTCTGCTGGCAATCACATATATAGAGCCAATCAGTATGACCCTGGTTAACTTATTAGGATAAAACAGAGCGAGGTATAGAATTATGACACACGAAGATGCAAAACAAAGGTTCACGGACATCATGGAGAAATTCATTGGAATGAGCAGCAAGCGGCTTCCTGATGATGTGTACGCAAAATTAAAGGAGTGCGGAGAGAAAGAAGACAGCGATATCCAGAAGGTTATCTACAACGCGTATTTTGAAAACCTGGATATGGCAGGTAAGCTTAGCCGGCCCTGCTGTCAGGATACGGGACTCCTTCACTTTTATATTAAGATGGGAACGGGATTCGCCTATCAGGGCATGGTAGCGGACTGTCTGAGAGAGGCCACCCACAATGCTACCTACAGCGCACCTCTGCGGCAAAACACGGTGAATTATTTTGAAGAGAGGAATACCAACGACAATACCGGCGAGAGAATGCCATGGATTAACTGGGATATTGTGCCGGATAATGATGACCTGGAAATCATAACGTATTTCGCAGGCGGCGGCTGCTGCCTGCCGGGACGTTCGCAGGTGTTTAAGCCTTCTGACGGATATGCGGCAATCATCCGGTATGTATTTGACGCGGTGTCTGATTTGGGAATCAATGCATGTCCGCCTCTGATTGTGGGCGTGGGATTGGGACATAATGCCGAGAATGCAGCCCTCCTGTCTAAAAAAGCATATCTGAGGCCTCTTGGTACAAGCCATCCTCATCCAAAGGGAGCACAGCTGGAGCAGGATTTGCTGGAAGGACTTAACAAGCTGGGAATAGGAGCCCAGGGCCTGAGGGGAAATTGTGCTGCCATGGAGGTGCATATAGAATCATCCGCCCGCCATACGGCTACCATTGCCATTGGTGTGAATGTGGCATGTTATGCCCACCGTCGGGGCGTGATCCGGTTCCACAATGACTTGTCTTATGAGATGCCGACATATAAGGGGGTAACGCTATGAAAAAGATTTTAACGACACCGGTTACAACCGAGGATATTAAAGATTTGAGAGTTGGGGATATTATCTATCTGTCGGGGGAACTGGTCACAGGGCGTGACGATGTACATCACCGAGTGGTTCATGAGGGACTTACCTGTCCCTATGATTTTGCCGGCGGCGCCGTCATGCATGCAGGACCTATTATAAGGGAAGAACCGGGGAAGAATACCATGATTTCCATTGGCCCTACCTCTTCCATCCGAATGGAGGCGGACGCGGCGGATTTTATCCGCCTTACAGGAGTGAAAATCCAGGTGGGAAAGGGCGGAATGGGTGAAAAGACCTCTGCGGCATGTAAAGAGTATGGAGCAATTCACTGTGTATATCCGGGGGGCTGCGCCGTATCGGCGGCAGCCCATGTGGAAGAAATAAAAAATGTGTACTGGCGGGAACTGGGGATGCCTGAATGTCTGTGGGTAATGAAAATCAAGGAATTTGGTCCTCTCATCGTATCCATTGACACAGAGGGAAATAACATGTTCGTGGACAACAAGAAATATTACGCTTCCCGCAAAGAGGAGTGCATGGCTCCGATTATTGACAGTGTCAAAGATTATATGAAGGTAGAACAGGCATGAAAGGAGGGATGGAAATGATGACAAAGACAGAGGCCGTGGAATATATGACGGATATTATGGCGAAATTCGTGGGATACAGCGGGAAAGTACTGCCCGATGATGTGACGGAAAAGCTGAAGGAACTCAGGGTACTGGAGACAGATGAGCTTCCCAAGACCATATATGACACCATGTTCAGAAATCAGGAACTGGCGGCACAGTTGGACCGTCCCTGCTGTCAGGATACAGGAGTTCTGCAGTATCTGGTGAAATGTGGTACCAGGTTCCCGCTTATTGATTTTGTGGAATCACTACTTAAGGAAGCAACTGTTAGGGCGACCTTTGATGCGCCCCTCCGCCACAACAGCGTGGAGACGTTTGACGAATACAACACAGGTAAGAATGTGGGAAAGGGGACTCCTACCGTATTTTGGGAGATTGTTCCGGAGTGTGATACCTGTGAGATTTATTCTTATATGGCTGGAGGAGGATGTTCACTGCCGGGAAAGGCCATGGTACTGATGCCAGGTCAGGGATACGAAGGAGTCACAAAGTTCGTGCTGGATGTAATGACAAGCTATGGATTAAATGCCTGTCCTCCCCTGTTGGTGGGCGTTGGGGTGGCCACTTCCGTGGAAACGGCTGCGTTACTGTCAAAAAAGGCATTGTTCAGAACGCTGGGGTCTAAAAATTCAAATGAAAGGGCAGCCAAGTTGGAGAAGCTTCTGGAGGACGGCATCAATGAAATCGGGCTGGGGCCTCAGGGCGTATCAGGCAAAATGTCTGTCATGGGCGTACATATCGAAAATACGGCCAGACATCCGTCTACTATAGGCGTGGCAGTAAATGTGGGGTGCTGGTCCCACAGGAAGGGACATATTATATTTGATAAGGATTTGAAATACACCATCATATCTCACAAGGGGGTGACTCTGTAATGGCGAAGAAAATATTAACCACACCTATAAAGGCAGAAGATCTGGAAGATATACATATAGGTGATATTATATATCTCTCAGGTCATATTACCACTTGCCGCGATGTTGCCCACAGACGTCTTATCGAAGGCGGGAGGAAACTTCCTGTGGACCTGGAAGGCGGGGCCATCCTGCATGCCGGTCCAATCATACGTCCTTTGGAGGATGGACGGTATGAGATGGTTTCGGTTGGGCCAACCACCAGCATGCGCATGGAGAAATTTGAGAGGGAATTTATCCGGGAAACGGGCGTGCGCCTGGTAGTGGGAAAAGGGGGCATGGGCATGGGAACAGAAGAAGGGTGTAAGGAATACAAAGCCCTGCACTGTGTATTTCCCGCGGGCTGCGCAGTTGTGGCAGCTGACAGCGTGGAGGAAATTGAGCAGGCTCAGTGGCTGGATTTGGGAATGCCGGAGACTCTGTGGACATGCCGGGTCAAAGAGTTCGGCCCTCTCATTGTATCCATTGACACATATGGACGGAATCTTTTTGAGCAAAACAAGGTGAAATTCAATGAGAAAAAGGATAAGGTTTACGAGAGAATATGCAGGGAAGTACATTTTATAAAATAGCGGGAGAGCAGGGAGAATCATGGTATTTACACAGTGGAAAGGAATATTCCCATATCTTGTATCGCCCGTAGATGAATATGGGAAAGTAAAGGAACAGGTGCTGCGCAATCTGGTGGAGCATCTCGTTGGGTGTGGTGTCCATGGACTTACCCCCTTGGGCAGTACCGGGGAATTCTTTTATCTTGACTGGGAACAGAGAAGGGAAATCGTCAGAATTGTGGTAGAAGCCGCTGCCGGGAGAGTGCCTGTGGTTGCCGGAGTTGCCGCATCCACAAACAGAGATGCGGTATTTCAGGCAGCTGAATTTGAACGGCTGGGGGTGGATGGAATCCTGGGAATCCTGAACGTATACTTCCCTTTAAACCAGAACGGGATTTATGACTATTTCGCAAGCATTGCAGATGCAGTGTCCTGTCAGGTGGTGGTATATAATAATCCTAAGTTTACAGGTTTTGAGATTGAGATCCCAACCTTGAAAAGACTGTCCCAAATATCAAACATAAATTATTATAAAGATGCGTCCGGCAATATCGGGAGACTTCTTCAACTGAGCAACGTGGTTGGAAACGATTTGAAGATATTCAGCGCATCTGCCCATGTACCTGTATTTGTCATGATGCTTGGAGGGGCCGGTTGGATGGCGGGCCCTGCCTGCCTGCTTCCAAGAGAGAGTGTTATGCTGTATGAACTATGTGAAAAAAAACACTGGGACGAGGCATTCAGACTGCAGAAAATCATGTGGGAAGTGAACCGTGTTTTTCAGAAATATAATCTGGCAGCATGTGTAAAAGCAGGCCTTCAGTTTCAGGGATTTTCAGTGGGAAATCCGATTCCGCCGAACCAGCCGTTGGCAACAGATGCACAAAAAGAAGTTGCCCAGGTCATCGGGATGATTCAGAAAGAGTTCCATACGTCTTGATGTATGGAACTATATTTTGAATATTATTTTGTATCCAATATAAGATAAAACAATAAAAAGGGGGAGAGATATGATAATTCATAAAAATGCTGTGGCTGGTACCCTGGAATCCAGTGATATTCTGGTTGTTGTTCAACCGGCAGAGCATGGCATACACATAGAACTTCAATCTACGGTATACCAGCAGTTTGGAGATGATATCATAAAGACAATCTGTGAGGTAACCGAATCGCTGGGAGTGGAGGCGGCATCCATTCAGGCCAACGACCATGGCGCTCTGGACTGTACGATCCGGGCCAGGGTTGAGACGGCACTGCGCAGGGCGTCAAAGGAGGAAGCTATATGAGACGTACAATGCTATTCTTACCAGGAAATAATCCCAACATGATTATGAACGGCGGTCTACTGGGAGCGGACAGCATTATATTTGATTTGGAAGATGCAGTGGCTCCCGACCAGAAAGATGCAGCCAGGATTCTGGTGAAGTCGGCTCTGCGTTCTCTTGATTTCGGCGGATGTGAAATCATTATTCGGATGAATGCTCTGGATACTCCTTATTGGGAGGAGGATATTGAGGAGATGGTGCCGCTTGGTCCATCTGCCATCATGCCCACCAAGGTCAGTGACGGGGATTACATCAGGAAGCTGGAACAGAAAATTACTGAAACAGAAGAGAAGAACGGAATGGATGTGGGAAAAATCAAGCTGATACCGCTGCTGGAAACAGCTATGGGGATTGAGCATGCCTATGATATAGCAATTGCATCGCCCCGGATGGAGGCCCTTTATCTGGGAGCGGAGGATTTGACCGCGGATTTAAGATGTGAACGGACGAAAGAAGGAGCGGAAATTCTTTATGCCCGGGGCCGCCTGGTATGCGCGGCCCGGGCCGCCGGGATTGAGGCATATGATACCCCGTTTACGGACGTGGAAGACATGGAGGGGCTCAGGAGGGATGCCAGGTTCGCCAAAGGGTTGGGATATACAGGAAAGGCAGTTATCAATCCGCGCCATGTGGAGGACGTAAACTGTATTTTCAGTCCAAGTGACAAGGAGATACGCTACGCAAGGGAGGTATTTGGGGCCATCAGAGAAGCCAAGCGCCAGGGAAAGGGTGCTATCTCTCTGAGGGGAAAGATGATTGATGCTCCCATTGCGCAGAGGGCAAAGCTTGTACTGGAAGCGGCATCTGAGCTAAAGGGGGTGAATTATTTTGAGTAAATTAGTTTCAGACCTGAGGGAAGCAATTGAACGGTGCGGATTAAGGGATGGTATGTGCATATCCTTTCACCATCATTTCAGAGGAGGGGATTTTGTCCTGAATATGGTGATGGATGAAATCGCAGACATGGGATTCAAAAATTTGAAAATCAATGCCAGCTCTATCCACGATAGCCATGCTCCTCTGATAAGACATATGGAAAATGGCGTGGTAACGGCGCTGGAAACAGATTATATAGGGCCAGCGGTAGGAAAGGCTGTCTCTCAGGGCGTTCTCAAAACGCCGGTTATATTCCGGACACATGGGTCCAGGCCCAGTGCAATTGAATCTGGCCAATCTCATATTGACATAGCTTTTCTGGGAGCTCCCGCGTCGGATGACAGAGGAAACTGTACCGGGACTATCGGCAGGTCGGCCTGCGGTTCGCTGGGATATGCGTTTGCAGACGCGGCATGTGCAGATAAGGTGGTCATCATCACGGATTATCTTGTGCCTTACCCGCTGACCAGGCGCTCTATTTCAGAGGAGTATGTGGATTATGTGGTGAAGGTGGATGCCATCGGAGATCCGGCAGGAATCGTATCAGGAACCACCAGACTGTCAAGGGATCCCATTGCACTGAAAATTGCAGATTATGCGGCAAAAGCCATAGAAGCCTCTGGCCTGTTAAAGAACGGATTTTCATTCCAGACAGGTGCGGGCGGCGCTTCTCTTGCAGTGGCAGGATTCCTGAAGGATATTATGTTAAAGCAGGGGATAAAGGGAAGCTACTGCCTGGGCGGGATTACAGGTTATGTTGTAGATATGCTGGAGGCCGGCTGTTTTGAGGCAATACAGGATGTACAGTGCTTTGATTTGAGAGCCGTGGAATCCATCAGAGATAATCGAAACCATGTGGAGATAACAGCCAGTCAATATGCAAGCCCTACTGCCAAAAGTACAGCTGCCTCGTCTCTGGACGTGGTAGTATTAGGTGCGACCCAGATTGATACCCAGTTCAATGTCAATGTACATACAGATTCAAATGGTTATATTATAGGAGGATCGGGTGGACATACTGATGTAGCTGAATGTGCTAAGATGACGATTATCGTGGCACCGCTCAGCCGTGCAAGGATGTCGATTGTTGTGGATAAGGTGGATTGTATATCAACACCAGGTTCTTCTGTGGATGTTTTGGTGACCCAGTATGGCATATGCGTGAACCCATGCCGCCGTGATTTACTGGAACGTTTTACCGAAGCAGGTATCCCTGTGGCGGATATACATGATTGGAAGGCCATGGCTGAGAAGATGAATGGAATCCCACGGGGGATTGAACATAAGACTTCCAGAATTGTAGCCAGAGTTATGGGGCGGAATGGAACACAGATGGATACCATATATCAGGTAGAGTAGTATGGAACATCTTATATTTGCACTAAATGCCACCGTACCGATATTCTGTCTTGTGCTGCTGGGAATGGCGTTTAGGATGACAGGTATCCTGAATCGTGATTTTGCAGATAGGATAAACCATTTTGTATTTAACATCTCTTTGCCGGCAGTTCTGTGGAGGGATCTTTCGGGAGCTGATTTCCTTAAAGTCTGGGACGGGAAATTTATCGGTTTTTGTTTCATGGCCACTACGGCCAGTATCCTCATTGCCGCCGCAGCATCCATGTTCCTAAAGAAAAAGGAGATAAGGGGTGAATTTATACAGGCATCATACCGCAGCAGCGCTGCTTTACTGGGAATAGCTTTTGTGCAGAATATATATGGAAATTCAAGTATGGCCCCATTAATGATTATCGGCTGCGTACCACTGTATAATATTATGGCAGTAGTGATTTTGGAAATGATGAGGCCGGGCAGGGGAAGAATTAACAAGGGGCTTCTGATAAAGACTTTGGCGGGAATTCTGCATAATCCTATCCTATGGGGAATTATATGCGGCATGGCGTGGTCGGCATCAGGAATCCCACGGCCTGCTGTCCTGGTAAAGGTGATCGGCGATGTGGCCGTGCTGGCCACACCACTGGGACTGCTGGCAATGGGCGCACTTTTTGACCTGGGACGGGCCGGGAAAAGCATAGGTCCGGCACTGTCAGCCAGCTTTATCAAATTGGCCGGATTGGAGTTTATCATTATCCCGGCTGCCATAGCGGCAGGATTCAGGAGGGAGGCACTGACCGCAATTTTTATCATGCTGGGTTCAGCCACCACATTTGGAGCTTTTGTAATGGCTAAAAATATGGGGTATGACGGTGACCTCACCTCGAATACAGTTATGATTACGACCTGCGGATGTGCGGTGACATTGACAATCGGGCTTTATATTTTAAAGAGCCTGAATCTGATTTGAGGAAGGAGTTGGGGGAATTCACATGAAAGTACATAAAATTGCAGTCATACCAGGAGACGGAATAGGGCCGGAGGTGCTGGAAGAGGGAATTAAAATACTTAAAAAGACAGCATGCCTGGATGGAGGCTTTTCCTTTGAGTTCACACATTTCCCATGGGGATGCGAGTATTATCTGAAACATGGAAGGATGATGGATGAGAACGGGATTGAGATACTGAAGGATTTTGATGCCATATATCTGGGTGCCGTGGGAGCACCGGGAGTACCGGACCATATATCTCTGTGGGAACTGCTTTTGAATATACGTAAAAGCTTTGACCAGTATATTAATCTGAGGCCGGTGGTATTGCTCAGGGGAGCACCCTGCCCGCTTAAGGATGTGAAATGTGAAGACATTAATATGATATTTGTGCGGGAGAACAGCGAGGGAGAATACGCAGGCAGCGGAAGTTGGCTGTATAAGGGAAAGACCAATGAAGTAGTGATTCAGAATAGTGTATTTTCCAGAATTGGATGTGAACGTGTAATCCGCTATGCCTATAATCTGGCGAGGGAAAAGGGGAAGACACTGACAAGCATAAGCAAGGGAAATGCTCTGAACTATTCCATGGTTTTCTGGGATCAGATATTTAAAGAGGTGGGACTGGAGTATCCGGATGTTAAGACATATTCATATCTGGTTGACGCTGCCAGCATGTTCATGGTTAAGGACCCAAAGCGCTTTGAGGTTGTGGTGACTTCCAACCTGTTTGGGGACATACTCACCGATCTTGGAGCAGCAATTGCAGGGGGCCTGGGGTTGGCGGCAGGAGCTAATTTAAATCCTGAACATAAATTTCCCTCCATGTTTGAACCGATTCACGGGTCTGCACCTGATATTGCAGGCCATAATATCGCAGATCCCCTGGCTGCCATATGGTCAGCCAGCCAGATGCTGGAGTTTTTCGGATACAATAAATGGGCTCAGAGGATACTGGATGCAGTGGAGACAATTATGTGGGAGGGAAAGAGACTTACACCGGATATGGGGGGAAGTTCAACCACATCCCAGGTGGGAGATGAAGTGGCAGCTATACTGGAACGGTAATCAGAGATAATCTTGTGGTGAAGCAAGGCGATTGACAGAGGTTGCCACAGGCGCTAGAATATGGAGGGGGAGACATCTCAATTAACTATGAAGTGAGGAATTAAATGAAAAGCATCCAGAATATTCAGACCAAGGACCTTGTGGTCCATATTTTACGGGAACAGATACTTTCGGGCGATTTGAAGCCGGGAGAGGAATTGGCCCAGGAAGACGTGGCAGAAAAGTTAGGAGTATCCAGAATGCCTGTGAGAGAGGCGCTGCAGGCACTTACACAGGAAGGTTTTCTGACAAGGATGCGTAATCGCCATGTCTGTGTGTCCCGGATGAAGAGGATACAGGTGTTGGAGTCATTTCGTATCATGGCCGTTGTGGAGGCTGAGATGCTTGGAATGTTGGATGAACGGGCTGTTCAGGTGCTGTCGGCTCATATTGATGAAACGGTTAAAATATTGGAGGAAGGCAGCGAGGACAAGGGCAGGCAGATGGAATTGGAGTACCATTGGCTAATAGGCGAGCTGCTTGATAATCCGTATTTGCAGCAGATGCTTAAGAAGCTTCAGGAGGGTTATCTGTCATATGTTCTTTTAAAACTGCCTTTTATACATAGCGATAGGGTGGCTCACTTAAGACGGTTGGGGGATGCTGCCAAGGAGATCGGGGGGCCGGGCATAAAGGACGCTTTGCTGGGGTATTTTGAACATCTGGCGGACAGCCTGCTTGACAGGACGGCCGCATTATAGGAGGAAAGGGTGCAACAGATGAAGATAGTGGTATTAGATGGCTATACAGAAAATCCGGGGGATCTTACCTGGAATGAAATAAGTGCTATGGGCGATTTGACCGTGTATGACAGGACGCCGGTGGATGATAAGGAAGAAATCATCAGACGGATTGGCGATGCACAGGTGGTTTATACAAATAAAGTGCCGCTGGACAGAGCAGTTTTTAATGCCTGTCCCTCCATCGCTTTTGTGTGCCTGCTGGCTACGGGATATAATGTGGTGGATGTAGGATGTGCCAGGGAAAAGGGAATTCCTGTTTCCAATATACCTACATATGGCACAGATTCTGTGGGACAGTTTGCCATTTCCCTGCTTTTGGAGATATGCCATCATATCGGCCATCATGACCAAGCTGTCAAGAGCGGGCGGTGGGAGAAAAATGCAGACTGGTGTTTTTGGGATTATCCTTTAATTGAACTGGCCGGAAAGACCATGGGAATCATCGGATTTGGCCGCATTGGCCAGAAGACAGGGACCATAGCCAAGGCTCTTGGCATGAATATATTGGCATATGATCAGTATCCCAACGATGCCGGCAGAGCCATTGCCGCTTATACGGACCTTGATACATTACTTGGAAATTCAGATGTCATTGCCCTGCATTGCCCGCTTTTTCCGGAAACGGAGCGGATGATTAACAGGAAAAGTATTGAAAAAATGAAAGACGGCGTAATCATACTCAACAATTCCAGAGGTCCTTTGATTCATCAGCAAGACCTGGCAGAGGCATTAAACAGCGGAAAGGTATTTGCGGCAGGTTTGGATGTGGTGGATACGGAACCAATCAGGGGGGATAATCCGCTTTTGAAAGCGAAGAACTGTATTATTACGCCGCATATATCCTGGGCACCCAGAGAAGCCAGACAGCGTATTATGGATATGGCAGCCGGTAATCTCAAAGCTTTTCTCGCAGGAAAACCGGTAAATGTGGTAAATGGAGGTTAGAGAATATAGGAGGCGCTGATGCGTGCCGGGACAGAGAGGTTCGCTATGATATGCGCTGCAACTGTTCCTGACTGTCTGTAATAAAAGCTTTCCGAACCTATGGCAGGGGAGGAAAGTTTTTGAGCATATTGCAGAAAACTTTGTATATGAAAGGCTTTCCAAAGCGTCTGCCGTTTGTTATACTATTTTGTAAATAAAATGACAGCGCCGTTGCTTGTCTGGAAATTGCTTTTCGTCAGTTTTCTTTAATTATAGAAAGGGGATTTACATGAACCAGGAGCTGATTCAAAGCCTGAGCGTCATTACAGAAGAAGAACAGAAGATACTGGCAGGCAGTGCAGATATTGACAGGACCCTGTATATGGATCGTGAGGACATGGTCATTGACAGCGATAAGCTCCTGGAAGCCGGACAGCTCATTACCATCCGGCCCCATACCCGTTTCGTGCATTTTCCGGAGCACACCCACAACTATGTGGAGGTAATCTATATGTGCAGGGGAGAGACCACCCATGTGGTGGATGGCAGGGAACTGAAGCTTAAGGAAGGGGAACTGCTGTTTTTAAACCAGCACGCGGTCCAGGAAATCCAGCCTGCGGGTCAGGATGACATTGCGGTGAATTTTATCATTCTTCCCGAATTTTTTGATACGGCCTTCCGCATGATGGGGGAGGAGGAGAATCTGCTGCGGGATTTTATTGTGGGATGCCTCTGCGACGATACCAGGTACGGACGCTATCTTCATTTCCAGATTGCGGATGTGCTGCCGGTCCAGAACCTGGTGGAAAACCTGGTGTGGTCCCTTATGCATGAGCGGGAAGGAATGCAGGCCATGAACCAGACTACCATGGGTCTGCTGCTGCGGCATCTTATGCATTATACGGGGCGGATCCGGGTAAACCGCGACAGCGAACAATCCTTTGAGCAGCAGCTTACCCTTCAGGTGCTGCGCTACATAGACGAGCATTACCGGGAGGGAAGCCTGACAGAGCTGGCAGCTTTGATGGGATATGATGTGTACTGGCTCAGCCGTGCCATCAACCGCCTGCTGGGCCGCAATTACAAGGAATTACTGCAGATTAAACGGCTGAACCAGGCCGCGTTTCTCCTGCACAGCACGCGCATGCCGGTGGCGGACGTGAGCTTTGCTGTGGGGTATGACAATACCAGCTACTTTTACAGAATATTCAGGACCTATTACGGTATGTCTCCCAAGGAGTACAGGAAGAACGGATAGAATGTTCCGGGCGTGGAATGCCCCTCAGTTTCAAATTCTGCTTATGTGCAAATAAGGACGCATTTTTTCATAAATGCCGTTCTTATTTTTTTGTTTTATATGGTATATCATGAAAGCAATGAGCCACTGCACTAAGCTCGTAAAAGACCTCGCTAAGTGCCAGTGACATGTATCGCACGTAAGCGTCTAAAGACAGACGCCAAGTGCTCATAACGAGCCACTGCACTAGGTACGTAAAAGACCTCGCTAAGTGCCAGTGACATGTATCGCACGTAAGCGGCCCAAAGACGGCCGCCAAGTGCTCATAACTAGGAGGTGTGACAGTGAACCGTTATTATCTTGCAGTGGATATAGGGGCCTCCAGCGGCCGCCATATCCTGGGGTGGATGGAGAATGGGAAGATGAATCTGCGGGAAATCTACCGTTTTTCCAATGGGATGGAAATGGTGGACGGGACCCTGTGCTGGAATCTCGTTGGGCTTTTTGAGGAAATTAAGGCCGGAATGAGAGAATGTAAAAAACTGGGTATCAACCCGGAAAGCATGGGGATTGACACCTGGGCTGTGGACTTTGTACTTCTGGACAAACAGGGACATGTGCTGGGCAAGACTGCCGGCTACAGGGACAGGCGCACCGAGGGAATGGATTTAAAGGTGTATGAGCGGATTTCCAGGGAGGAACTGTACCGGAGGACCGGTATCCAGAAACAGATTTTCAACACGGTTTACCAGCTGATGGCTGTGAAGGAAAAACAGCCGGATATCCTTTCACAGGCAGAAAGCTTTCTTATGATACCGGATTACTTAAACTTCCTGCTGACCGGGGTACAGAAACAGGAGTATACCAATGCCACCACCACTCAGCTGGTCAATCCCTCTGAACGTACCTGGGACAGGGAACTGATTGAGGCTCTGGGATATCCGCAGAAGCTTTTTGGCGGGCTGTCCATGCCGGGAACCGTGGTGGGAAGGCTCAGTGAGGATGTGCAAAAGGAGACCGGACTGGATTGCCGGGTGGTGCTTCCGGCCACCCACGACACTGGCTCCGCCGTGGCCGCCGTACCGTCCAACCGGGACCATGTGCTCTATATCAGCTCCGGTACCTGGTCCTTAATGGGGACAGAGCTTAAGGACGCTGACTGCCGGGAGATGAGCATGGAGGCCAACTTTGCAAACGAGGGCGGATATGAGTACAGGTACCGTTTCCTTAAAAACATCATGGGGCTGTGGATGATTCAGTCCGTGAAAAAGGAGTGGAAGGAATCGGGGGAGGATTATTCCTTTGGCGAGATATGTAAGAGGGCTTCCCGCGAAACCATTTCCTCCATTGTGGACTGCAATGACAGCCGTTTCCTGGCTCCTGAAAGCATGTGCAAAGCAGTGAAAACTTACTGTGAGGAGAGCGGACAGCAGGTTCCTGAGACTAAGTGGGAGATGGCTGCTGTGATTTACAACAGCCTGGCGGACTGCTACCGCATCTGCTGCCGGGAAATTGAGGCCCTTACAGGCGTGAGATATGACTGCATCCATATCGTGGGAGGCGGAGCCAATGCGGACTACTTAAACCGCCTGACGGCGGAGGCCACAGGAAAGACCGTTTACGCGGGACCCACGGAGGCCACGGCCATCGGCAATCTGGCTGTGCAGATGATAGAGGGGAAGGAGTTTAAGAGCCTGAAGGAGGCCAGGGACAGTATTTTTTGCTCATTTGAAATCAAGACCTATGAACCTTCTGAGAAGGTTTGATAAATGATGACTGTTGAGGCTGTTACGAGAAATGATTTGACGAAGGGAGGGTACCGCATGGTCAGGAAGGGATTTAAAATGTTCCTTAATCCGGGAATGGCAGAGGAATACGAGAAGCGCCACAATGCGCTGTGGCCTGAGATGAAAGAGATGATACGCCAGTACGGAGGTCATAACTACAGCATTTTTCTGGACAGGGAAACCAATGTGCTCTATGGGTATCTGGAAGTGGAGGATGAGGCGCTCTGGGCTGAATCAGCAGATACGCCTATAAACCGCAGATGGTGGGACTATATGGCCGACATCATGGAAACGAATGCAGATAACAGTCCGGTATGTGTGGATTTTGTACCGGTGTTTCATTTGGATTAACAGATGACTGGTATATAAGTAAGATTTAATGATGAAAAGGAGAGAACCATGAATATACAGGAAAGATATGAATCAGCAAAAGAAATTTACGCCGGATTAGGGGTTGACGTGGACGCCGCAGTGGAGCGGCTTAATCATATCCCTGTTTCCATGCACTGCTGGCAGGGGGATGACGTTATGGGCTTTGAGGGCGCGGACAGTCTGTCAGGCGGCATACAGGCAACGGGAAACTATCCGGGAAAGGCCAGGAATCCCCAGGAGCTTATGGCGGATATTGACAAGGCGCTTAACCTGATTCCGGGCAGGCACAGAATCAACCTTCATGCCAGCTACGCCATTTTCCAGGATGGGGAAAAAGTAGACCGAGATGCACTGGAACCAAGACACTTTGCAGATTGGGTGAAATTTGCTAAGGAGAGAGGCCTGGGACTGGATTTTAACCCCACCATGTTCTCCCATCCAAAGGCTGAGAACGCCACTTTGTCCAGTGAGGATCCCCAAATCAGAAAATTCTGGATTGACCACTGTAAGGCCTGTGTGCGCATATCCCAGTACTTTGCCGAGGAGCTGGGAAGCCCCTGCGCCATGAATATCTGGATTCCGGACGGCTTCAAGGATATTCCGGCTGACCGAATGAGCCCCAGGGCCAGGCTTAAGGACTCCCTGGACCAGATTTTGGCCATGGATTACGATAAGAGCAAGGTGCTTATCGCAGTGGAATCCAAGGTGTTCGGCATTGGCATGGAGAGCTGTACCGTGGGCTCCCATGAGTTCTATATGAACTATGCGGCTTCCAGGGGTATTATGTGCCTGCTGGACAGCGGCCATTTCCATCCCACGGAAATGATATCTGATAAGATATCCTCCATGCTGCTGTTTTCAGACAAGATTGCCCTCCATGTAAGCCGCCCCGTGCGCTGGGACAGCGACCACGTGGTGCTCTTTGACGACGAGACAAGGGAGATTGCCAAGGAAATCGTCAGAAATGACCCGGACAGGGTGCTTCTGGCCCTGGACTTCTTTGACGCCAGCATCAACCGCATCTGCGCATGGGTGGTGGGCATGAGAAACATGCAGAAGGCCCTTTTATACGCCCTGCTGATGCCAAATGAGAAGCTTGCAAAGCTTCAGGAGGAGCGCAGGTTCACGGAGCTTATGATGGAGCAGGAAGAGCTTAAAACGTATCCCTTTGGGGATGTATGGGACTATTTCTGCCAGATGAACCAGGTTCCGGTGAAGGAGCAGTGGTTTAAGGAAGTCCAGGCCTATGAGAAGGAAGTGCTCTTAAAACGCAGTTAATGTGTTAATGGAGCCGGGGACGTTTATCCCAGCAGCATAAATTCAGGATAGTGAATCTCAGCAAGAGATAGAGAGTGAGGATTAGAAAATGAGAGTATTGGACACAGCCTTTGCAAAAGGCTTCATACGTGTGTGTGACGATGGTTTTAACCAGAACTGGCATGAGAGGAACGGCGGCAACTTAAGCTACCGCATCAAACATGAGGAAGTGGAGTCCGTGAAGGAGGAGCTTTCTTATGACGGGAAATGGCAGCCCATCGGCACCAGTGTTCCTGCCCTGGCAGGGGAGTATTTCATGGTGTCGGGAAGCGGCCGGTTTATGCGCAACATGATTCTGGAACCGGAGTCCAACTGCTGCATTATAGAAGTGGACCAGGCAGGGGAGAACTACCGTATCTGCTGGGGACTCGCAGAGGGCGGCAGGCCCACCAGCGAGCTGCCCACCCATCTGATGAACCATGAGGTGAAAATGAAGGCAACAGAGGGGAGATACAGGGTGATTTACCATGCCCATCCGGCGAACATCATTGCGCTGACCTTTGTCCTGCCTCTGACAGACGAGGTATTCACCAGGGAACTGTGGGAAATGGCCACGGAATGTCCGGTGGTATTCCCATCCGGCATAGGCGTGGTTGGCTGGATGGTGCCGGGCGGCCGCGACATTGCAGTGGCCACCAGCAGGCTGATGGAAGAGTACGACGCAGCCGTATGGGCCCACCACGGCCTGTTCTGCGCGGGCGAGGACTTTGATTTGACCTTTGGCCTGATGCATACCATTGAGAAGTCAGCGGAAATCCTGGTAAAGGTGTTGAGCATCCGTCCGGACAAGCTACAGACCATTACACCCCAGGATTTCAGAAATCTGGCAGCGGATTTCCATGTAAACCTGCCCGAGAAATTCCTGTATGAGAAATAGGAAGAACAAAGAAAATCAGGAAGATTGAGAAGGCAATATAAAGACAAAGAAAAGAGGGAGCGTTCCGCCGTTAAGGGGCATGCTCTCTCTTTTGATGCATGGAAGGAATCATACAAAGTTGTGGCGAATCTATGGCTGCCGGTGGGAGGAAAGCTGCTCTGTGTCCTCCTCAAATTCCGTGGTCTGTTCATTGGTATAGGTCACTGTGTTCAGGGTCTTGCGGTATTTGAGCGGGGAAATAGTCATGAAGGACTTGAACATCCGCTCAAAATAGGTCAGGCTTTCATAACCCAGCTCATGGGCAATCTCCGAGATGCTCATGTCTGTCTCCTCCAGCAGGCGTTTGGCCTTGCGGATGCGGTGTATGTTGGTGTACTCAGTGACTGTGTATCCCGTAATCTCCTTAAAGGTGCGGCAGACATAATATTTACTGAGATAAAAGTGTGCGGCCAGCTCCTCCAGGGATATGTTCTGTTCACAGTTTTCGGAGAGATAGTCTGCGATGGCGTAGGCTGTGCGGTATTTGGGATGGTCTGAGGAGTGGGGGCTGGCGCCCTCCTGCTTTGACACATAGGAGGTTATCTTAAAGAGCCACGTAAGGGTCTCAAGATCAATGCCGACCTTGTAATTATGGGCTTTTTCAGTCATGGCAATGCGCAGGTTGCGGTAGAAATTGAGGAACAGGGCCTGCTGTTCCTTGTCCAGATGGTAGACCCCGTAGTGTTCATGAAAGAACCGGACCAGCTGCAGGGAAGGGTACTGCCCGTCAAAGGCTTTCATCCTGTCATAGCTGACATACAGGATGACGCGGTTGTGGCCCGTATCCTCTGCCGTGACGGACTTTGTCATGTGAATCAGGTTGGTGTCCACCAGAATCAGGTCTCCGGAGCGGGCCACATATTCCCTGTTGTTGAAAAAGAAAAGGCGTTCCCCTTCAATGATATAAAAAATTTCATACTGGTTATGGAAATGCTTTACCCGCATGTCAAATTTGCCGTACCGGACCATCTGCTCCAGGGAAATTCCCTCAATCTCTCCGTAAAATGTCACTTTTTCCATATACCGGCCACATCCTCCTGTTCCCATGTATCTTTCTATAGTATAGTTGTAATAAATAAAGGCGGACATGTCAACAGAGGAGAGCAATATAGTTTGAAAAATTAAAAAAGAATGCAACAGGGAATAAGAAACAGCCTCCTTCCTGTGATACAATCTAGTCAAACAAAAGCACAGCAGCAAATTCAGCGTGAATCACGTATGAAAAGGAGAGAGAACATGAAATCTTGCAGGAAAACAATCGGTATCGCGGCGGCGCTTTTAAGCATAGCCGTAATATGTGTGACCTTTTTCCAGGTGACAAGTGCAAAGGCCAGCGATAAGCTGGTAATCAGGCTGGCCCACAACCAGGCGGCCGGATCCGAGATAGCGGATTCCATTGCCCTGATTTCAGATATCGTGGCCGAGGATGCATCCATGAACATGGAGGTGCAGATTTATCCCAGCGGCGTCCTTGGGACTGAAAAGGATATCATCGAGATGGTGAAGGCGGGAATCCTGGACATGGCCAAGGTCAGCTCCAACACTCTGGGGCAGTTTAAAGAGGAGTACTCCATATTTGCAGTACCATATCTTTTTAACGGACAGCAGCATTATTACGATGCCATGCAGAAATCGGAGAAGGTGAAAGAACTGTTTATGTCCACGGAGGACGAGGGCTACATAGCCATAGGCTACTATGCCAATGGCGCCAGGAACTTCTATCTGAAGGAAGACAAGCCCTGTGTGGAACCGTCTGCATTAAAGGGCAAGAAGATACGTTCCATGCCCAACACCACCTCCATGGATATGATTGAGGCCATGGGAGGAACCCCGGTTCCCATGGCTGCAGGAGAGACATACGCTTCACTGCAGCAGGGAATTGTGGACGGAGCGGAGAATACGGAGCTGGCCCTTACCGTGGACGGCCATCAGGATTTGGTGAAGTCCTATACATATACAGAGCACCAGTACTCCCCGGACATCTACATTATCAGCACCAAGACCTGGAACCGCATGACCAGGGAACAACAGGACTACCTGGTAAAGGGCTTTGAAAAGACCAACGAGAACTTCAAGCAGCTTTACAACGGAATGATGGACCAGGCCATGGAAGAGGCCGAATCCAACGGTGTGCACGTTTACAGAGACATAGACAAGACAGCGTTCATACAGGCAGTACAGCCCATCCATAATAAATTCTGTGCAAAGGGCGAGAGCTATAAGGCCCTGTATGACGATATCCAGAAGTATGCAGAGTAAGAAGGGGGAAAGCAAGATGATGAAAATATTGAACCGGTTTCTGGAAACCGTGCTGGCCATTCTGGTGGCGCTTATGGTAGTGGGGTGCTTCTGGCAGGTAATCACCCGTTTCCTGCTGCACAATCCCAGCAAATATACGGAAGAACTGTTAAGGTACATGCTCATATGGCTTACCATGCTGGGGGTGCCCTACGCCTACGGCAAGGAGAGCCACCTGTCCATTAACCTGATTACCAGGACATTTAAGCCAAAGAACCTGACCAGGACAAAAATCGGAATCGAATTCCTGGTCCTGTTCATCAGCGTCTTTGTGATGATAGCAGGAGGCGTTATGGTGACCCTTAACTCAGCCGGACAGATATCACCGGCCATGGAACTGCCCATGCAGGTATATTATATCTGCGTACCCATAAGCGGCGTTCTGATGGTGTTATACTGCCTGCAGCGTCTCATCACGTTCGCAAAGGAATTAAAGGAGGAAAAATAGTATGGAAATTCAGGCAGCCATTGTTCTGGTCCTGGTATTCTTTCTCATGCTGGCCATGAGCGTACCGGTATCATTCAGCATTATCTCAGCGTCACTGCTGACCATCATTATGTTCCTGACACCCGGATTTGGAATGTTTGTCTCTGCCCAGAAGATTGTCAGCGGCATTGACAGCTTTACACTTTTGGCCGTGCCCTTCTTTGTGCTGGCAGGTCTGCTCATGAGCAGCGGTGGCATAGCCAAACGGCTGATTAACCTGGCCATGCTGTTTCTGGGCAGGGTTCCCGGTTCCCTGGCCATGACCAACATAGCAGGCAATGCCATGTTTGGTTCCATATCCGGTTCAGGCATTGCAGCGGCAACAGCTATCGGAGGCGTCATGCTTCCTCTGGAAGAGGAGCAGGGATACGACAAGGGCTTTTCAGCAGCCGTGAATATTGCCACTGCGCCTGTGGGCCAGCTGATTCCCCCCACTGCTTCCTTTATCGTATATTCAGCTGCCAGCGGCGGCGTCTCTGTTGCGGCCCTTCTCATGGCGGGCTGGGTGCCGGGACTTTTGTGGGCAGCCCTGTGCATGGTGGTGGCCTGCGTCTACGGCGCAAAGCACGGATATGTGATGAAACGGGACAAGATGACTGCGGCCATCATTTTAAAGACCATATGGGAGGCCATTCCCAGCCTGTTCCTCATTGTCATCATCATTGGAGGCATCCTTTCCGGCTATTTCACACCCACCGAGGCTTCAGGCGTGGCAGTGGTGTACGCCTTCCTTTTGTCGGTATTTGTTTATAAGAGCATTCAGATTAAGGACATCTCCAAGATACTGGTGGACACAGCGGTTATGACCACCATTGTCATGCTGATTATCGGCGCGTCCTCTGTGCTGTCCTTTGTCCTGTCCTTCACAGGACTGCCGCAGGCCATCAGCAGCCTGCTTTTAGGAATCTCCGATAACCGGATTGTCATACTGTTAATCATCAATATAACACTGCTGATTGTGGGAACCTTCATGGACATGGCTCCGGCCCTGCTCATCTTCACGCCTATTTTCCTTCCCATTGTAAAGAGCCTGGGAATGGACCCCATCCAGTTCGGCGTCATGATTGTCATGAATCTGTCCATCGGTACCATCACACCTCCGGTGGGAAATGTACTCTTTGTGGGCTGCAGCGTTGCCAGACTGCAGGTGGAGGACGTGATGAAAAAGCTGCTTCCGTTCTTTCTGGCGATTGTGGCGGCATTGATGTTCATAACCTTTGTGCCCGGATTCAGCATGTGGCTGCCCGGTGTCCTGGGATTGTTAAAGTAGGAGGATAGGGAATCAGAATGAGAAGTGTAAAACTTAGGACGTCAGATAAAAAGAAAGTGCAGGAAAAGCTGGACCTTGTCATTGAAAAGCTCATGAATCTGGGCGGACCGGAGAACGGGGAGGAGTTAGCTGAGGGCGGTGAAGCCATTGGCTTTTTCAAACGGGATTTTGGAATCCGGGAATGGGACTGGCCCCAGGGCGTGGGACTGTACGGCCTGTTAAGAATCATGCAGGCCCGGAAGAACGAGGATTATAAGGAGTTCCTGTACCAGTGGTTCAAGGATAACATAAGGGAAGGGCTTCCCTCCAAAAACATCAATACCACCACGCCCCTTCTCACCCTGGCAGAGCTTAACGAGTATTATCACGACCAGGAATTTGAAACGCTGTGCCTGAAATGGGCGGACTGGCTCATGAACTGCCTGCCCAGGACCAGGGAAGGGGGGTTCCAGCATGTGACCAGCGCCAACGGAGACCGACAGGGTGTGCGGCTCAATGAAAATGAGATGTGGATTGACACCATTTTCATGACAGTGCTCTTTCTCAACCGGATGGGGCAGAAGTACCAGAACCAGGCATGGATTGACGAGTCCGTCCACCAGGTGCTGATGCACATTAAATATCTGTGCGACAAGGAGACCGGACTTTTCTACCACGGCTGGACCTTCAATGAAAGGAATAATTTCGGCGGAATCTTCTGGTGCAGGGGAAACAGCTGGTTTACCTTAGGGATACTGGATTATATCGACATGTTCAGGGGGACCATGAATGCCGGTGTAAAGGAGTTTGTGGTGGATACATATAAAGCCCAGGCTGAGGCCCTTAAGGGACTTCAGGGCAAAAGCGGCCTGTGGCACACGGTGCTGACCGATGCGGACAGTTATGAGGAGGTGTCGGGCAGCGCCGCCATCACCGCGGGCATTCTCAAGGGAATCCGCTACGGAATCCTGGACGATTCCTATTTGGCCTGCGCCTGGAAGGCAGTGGAAGCCATTCTGGACAACATTGACAGGGACGGCACCGTACTCAATGTGTCGGGCGGCACTGGCATGGGATATGATGCGGACCACTATAAAAATATATTGATTGCGCCCATGGCCTATGGGCAGTCGCTGACCATATTGGCTCTGGCAGAAGCTTTGCTGCATCTGGACTGATATCTTCCTGCGTTTTATGAAAGTGCCTGTAACCGTCAACAGGCACTTTCTTTTTTTCCATATTAATAATATAATAGGCACATATATATTACGGCCGTGCTGTAATGATTTTGCTGAAAGAGAGGAAATGAATCCATGAAAGTATTGAAACAGGGAGATATATATGCGCCGGAGCATCTGGGAAGAAAGGATATTCTGATAGAAGGAAGCCGCATAGCCAGGATAGCGGACCATATAGATGAATACGACCAGATTGAGGAGGTGGAGAAGGTGGACCTGGGCGGGCACATCCTGACGCCGGGATACATGGATATCCATGTCCACATAACAGGCGGGGGCGGCGAGAGCGGACCCGCCACCAGGGTGCCGGAGGCGAGCCTCAGCGTGCTGGTGAGAAACGGCATTACCACGGTGGTGGGACTTTTGGGCACAGACGGTATAACCAGAAGCCTGGAGAACCTTCTGGCAAAGGCAAGGGCTTTCAATGAAGAGGGAATCACCTGCCGTATCCTTACAGGAGCATACGGATATCCCTCCCCCACCATCACAGGGAGCGTGGAGCGGGATATAGCTCTAATTGACCTGATGGTGGGAGTTAAAATCGCCATGAGCGACCACAGAAGCTCCAATCTGACAGGGGAGCAGCTGATTTCCCTGGCAACCCAGGCCCGAAGGGCCGGCATGCTCTCCGGGTGCTGCGGCTATGTCACTATCCATATGGGAAGCGGAAAGGCCGGGCTGGATCCTCTGTTCTATGCGATTGACAACAGCGATGTGCCGGTTCAGAAGTTCCTTCCCACCCATATGGGACGCACCCAGGAGCTGTTTGAACAGGGACTGGAATTTGTGAAGCGGGGCGGAACCATTGATATGACGGCAGGGCTTACAAGGGAGGAATTAGAAGAGACGGCGGACCAGATTCTGAGCTACCTTAAGCAGGACCCGGAGGGGCTTAACATGACCATGTCCAGCGATGCGTACGGAAGCGCGCCCAGGTTCAATGACAAGATGGAGTGCATCGGCCTCACCTATGCATCCCCCAAAAGCCTTCACCAACAGCTGAAGGTGCTGGTGTGCGAGCGGGGAGCCAGCCTGGAAAAGGTGCTGAACCTCCTGACTAAGAACCCAGCCAGGGTGCTGGGACTGACGGGAGTCAAGGGGACTGTGGCGGAAGGCGCAGACGCGGATTTTGTGGTGTACGATGATTCCATGGATATCCTCCATGTTATGGCCGGAGGCAGGAAGGCTGTGTGGGATAAAGAGGTTATTATGAAGGGGACATTTGAAGAGTAGGGAAATGAGTATTTGACTGAAGGGCAGAGGTGATTCCTATGGTATTTCTGGTGTTTACCGCATGGCTGATTCTGTCGCAGGTAATGATCAGCCTGGTTCAGGCTTTCTTTGCTCCGGCAGGGTACGGATTCCTGGCCGGGATTACGTATGCGGCCCAGGCGGGGGCACAGGTGGTTTTTATATGGATTTTCCGTTCCCACCTGCCCCATGCGGCAGGAAAAAAAGAGGCAGGGCTCAGGAACGGCTTGCAGATGGTCCTGTTTTCAGCCATGACAGGAATTGGCCTGTGTATGGTACACCGCGTCCTTTTTTTCCTATTTCCCCAGATTGCACAGAGTACATTGGGACAAATGACGGCTGAGGAACAGAGCCGAATCTTAAACAGTGCCAGGACTCCTGCCTATTTCCTGTATGTGGGCCTGATTGGGCCTGTCCTGGAGGAGCTGGTATTTCGCGGAATCCTGTTTAACTGCTGCAGCGGAAAATATGGAAGGTGGTATCCGGTGTTTATTACGGCCCTCTTGTTCGCTGTTTCCCACCGCAATCCTGTGCAGTTTGTCAGTGCAATATGTATGGGGCTGGTTCTCGGCTCACTCCTGACCCTGACAGGAGACATAAGAATAACAATGATGATACATATCTCCAACAATGTTTTTTCTGTGATGCAGTCTCCGTTTGTAAAAAGCGGGTCTGAGTTTTCACTGAGCCCCGCCGGTATAATAGCGTCTGTTTTGATCGGTTTTCTGTTCCTGGTCTGGGGTTTTGTCCAGATTAAAAAAAGGTGGTCCAGGGGGAACCCATGACGCAGATAAAGGGTTCCGGCCTGCGGCGGCTATAGGACAATCTCCATGCCGTCATAGGCAAATGATACATTGTCCAGCTTTTTTTCAAATTCCCGGTAGTAAGCATAGGATTTACCCCAGTACTCATCAATATGGGTAATGACAATGCGCTTTATCCTGTATGTGCGCTTCAGCTCCAGCATCTCGTCCAAGGTGAACATATCGTCTCTGAACGGTGCAGAATCAAGAGAGGACCCGTCTTTAAGTATGCCGTCGTCGGAAACCAGCCCGATGATTAAAACATCCGTGTCATAATACAATTCATTGGGGACAAACGGCTTCACATCGCAGCAGGCGTAAACAGCTTTTTTGGAGCCGTCTGATATAACATAAAATGTCATATTGCCACGATGGGTTTTGTTATTTACCAGGTGTAATTCTATGGAACCGATTTTAGCATAGTTAGTCCTGTTGATTGAAATGCAGTTCAGAATATTCTGATAGTAGTACAGGCCATCGCCGTTCCAGGCATTGATATCGTCTATAACCTCTGGAAGTGCTATGAACTGTATAGGGGTTCCCTTGCCGGTAATGCAGTCATAACCCAACGGCTCCACGATTCGCATGCCCCGCGTATGGTCAGGATCCTTGTGGGAGATGGAAAGATAATCAATCCTGGAAATACCCTGCCTTTCACAGGCGACTGCAATGTCCTCCGGCGTGTCAATGAGCATTCCGATGTCCTCAATATAAAGACTGGGCCCTAAGCGCTCGTACCGGCCCCGTTTGGTTCTTGCTTCCTGGCATACCGGGCATTTACAAAAAGGGTTGGGAATCAGAAACATACCGCCGCTTCCTGCAATTTTAAGCTTCATCCGTATTCACCTCCTGGCATGAATTTTACTTTACCAACATAGATCTGATTTCACGGATCATGCCCTCTGGTATATTATCATCGTCCAGTGGCATGATACTGCTCAGCATCCGCACGCCCTGATAAGAGAACAGCAGCAAATCCGCAACCGCGTCTGCATGGGCCTGCCTGAACTCGCCTTTGCCAATGCCGTATTCAATCAGGCTGCAAAGCATTGTCTTTGAACTGTAATACTGCTTCAGCATGGCATTGTCCTCTGTTAACGGCAGGCCGCTGTAATACTCATAAAAAGCAAGTCCTAACGAACCGCTCCGGTCAAGCATCTCGGACTGGTAACGCTCTAATAATTCGTCCAATATGAGGGACGCCGGCAGGCCCCGTTCCATTTTCCCGGCAACCTGGCTTTCAAGGCCTGACATAAGTTCCTCTATGATGTCGGCAAATACCTGGCCGGTACTCCCGTAGTGCGTATATAATCCGCCGCGGCTAAGACCTGCCGCCTCACAGATATCTTTCATTGTAACATCCTTAAATCCCTTCTGAACAAATAAAGCCAGTGCCGCTTTCCGTATGGCGGCCTTTGTTTTGTCTCCTTTTTTGCCCGTGCTTTTGTCACCTGCCTTTCATTTTGCCAATTTCCGACACTCGTGTCTGTTTTAAATATACGACACTTGTGTCGGAAAGTCAATGGTTAAATTCCGGCATCGCTGCAAAGAAAAAAGAGCATCCGCCATTTCCAGGGGATACTCTTTTGATGTTATGCGAATCGGATATACGATATGTCCGATATACGGCTTGTCTGAACTGTTATTCTTATTTAAGAATGTCATCCTTCTTTTCAAGAATGGCCTCTGCGGCTGCGCAGGCAGGACAATCACAGTATTTTGCCCCTGCGGCCTTGATTTCCTTTGCATGGGCTGCCACTTCCTTGGCCTTGTCTGCCCCGAAGACCTGGGCGCCCATCTCAGATTCTGCAAAGCCAATCAGGCCGTCAACCGGCATGATGTCTGCTTCCAGCTCAGCAATGTATGTTTTTGTTGCTGCGGCCTCATTCTCAGTTCCAACCGCATCCAGCCAGGTCTGGGCGGATGCCTTTGCCTCTTTGCTGCATGATGCTGCATTCATTAATTCGTGAGTTTTTTCGACGACGAAACTTAATACTTCCTTATCCATAATTGATAGCCCCGCTTTCTTCTGAAATTTACCTATATTTTACCATAAATGTCCGACATTTGCAAATTAAACATATAGTTTGTCCTATATTGACCTATATCTGCCCTATATGCGGTCCTATATATCAGGATTGCTTTTTTCCAGAAATCTGCGCTTATATTTCATATCCGCATAATCAGCGATCCGTTTGAGATAAACAGCGTCATACATTCCACCTATGATTCCCGCAATGGGGATTCCCTGCAAAAATTTCATGTACAGCAGTTCTGAGGAAAGGGCATGGGATGCCTGCTGCATAAGGCTGGTGCAAAGAGAGGCTGTATCATGGGATTCAGGTCCGCCGGGAAGAGCAGCAAGGCCGTCCTGGCCGGAGAACGTTCCGGACAGAGGTGTTCCGGACAGAGGTGTTCCAGACAGGGCCGTTTCAGACAGAGGCGTCCCGGTGCGGATTAAGCGTCCCATGGCGTCCAGACTCCGGTTGCCGGATTCAGCCGCATCACCTCTGGACAGGGCAGTGGAAATCAGCTTTAATATATAACATTGTTCCTCAGCCGTATCGTAAGAGAATCCGTAGCTTATGGCTGTTTCATAGATGCTTTTCAGGACCATGCCGGTAAACAGCGGTATGTCGGGAAGTCCGATGCCCAAAGCTCCCAGGCCGATTCCGCCGGCACCGGCTGCGGCCAGGTTCCTGACCTTATTCTTACCGGCTTCCCTGGAAAATGCCTTCATAGTCTTTCTGCTTTCCTTCAGCCCTGCGGCGTAAGCATTGACTTTATAGGTATTTTCCATATCCTCCTTCCGGTATGTTTTTTCTATGATGGATGTTCCTCGGTTGAATATCAGCTCAAATGCCTTATAAAATGCCAGGTTCAGGGTATCCTCCAGTTTTTCCGGGACAAAACGCTCCAGCTTCCGGTTCAGCAGAGGCTCCTTTTGATGCCGGGCTGCGGTTATAAAACGCCCCTCCTTTTTTTCTAACGCCTTCCATTCCATCTGGCGCGGGCTTTTTTTCAGAGGTCTTATCATGATTTTCATTCCTTTCTGGTATGGGGCTGCTGTTATGATGTATCATACCATAATCAGGCGGGAAGAAATATTTTATTTTTATTAAAATGTGTTTCACTTTGCAGGGGGATGAACCGCGGGTTGACAAATTGGCGGATGCTGTGTATAATGGTTGACTGATACAACAGTTGCATTATACAATAGAAATAACAGGGAGAGCAGAATGAATCAGTATACGGGAATATACCGGCGTTGTGAGCTTTGGTTTATCCGGAGGGAGTTAGAGCAGTTTGGACTGCAGCCTCTGGAGGGGAAAATCATTATGTTTCTTCAGGACAACCAGTGTACCCAGGAGGACATCGGCGCCCATTTTGACCTGGACAAGGGAAGGATTGCCAGAAATCTGTCTGAGCTTGAGGAAAAGGGACTGGTGCGGCGTCTCATCAACGAGAAGAATAAAAGGCAGAAGTTTGTAAGTCTTACTGTCAGGGGGAATCAGGTTCTGGAAGAAATACACCGCATATCAGGCAGGTGGGACGAGATTTGTTTTGCGGGATTCACAGAGGAAGAGCGCGGGCAGCAGCAGGATTATCTGCGGCGGATTGCTGAAAATGCAATTGAATATAAACACAGAGTAGGAGAATGTACATATGGTAAATAATCTGACTGAGGGAAAACCTCTTAAATTGCTGTTTTTCTTTGCAATGCCCATGGTCGTGGGTAATCTGTTCCAGCAGCTCTACAACATGGTGGACTCCATGGTGGTGGGGCGTTTTGTGGGGGAGGATGCCCTGGCAGCCGTTGGTTCATCCTTTCCCGTGGTCTTTTTGTCCGTTGCCATTGCGGCGGGGCTGTCCATGGGCTGTACCGTGGTTATTTCCCAGTTTTTCGGGGCAGGTAAGATACTTGAAATGAAGATAACTGTTTCCACGGCCCTCATATCCCTGGGAGTGATTGGACTTATTATTATGGGAATCGGGGAAATCATCGCGGGACCTCTGCTGACCCTTTTGGGAACAGACCCGGACATTATGGCTGACTCCCTTGCCTACCTGAGGATATATTTCGGGGGAGCCGTTTTCCTGTTTTTGTATAATTCGCTGAACGGTATCTACAATGCACTGGGAGACAGCCAGACGCCTCTTAAGTTCCTTATGGTGTCGGCCCTGACCAATATTGTCCTGGACCTGCTGTTTGTCATTCAATTCAACATGGGTGTGGCGGGTGTGGCCTGGGCAACTCTTATAGCCCAGGGCATGTGCGCTGTTTTTTCCTTTTTTGTATTGATAGCCCGCCTGAGAAAAATGGAAAATGAGGAGGCGGCCAAAGGAAAGTCATTTACTTTTTTTGATATGTCCTCGGCTGAGCGTATTGCCAAAGTGGGCGTGCCCTCCATGCTCCAGCAGTCCATTGTCTCCATCAGCATGATGCTGATGCAGGGGCTTGTAAATTCTTATGGGAAGGTGTTTGTGGCCGGTTATACGGCTGCCACTAAGATTGATACCCTGGCAATGATGCCCAACATGAACTTTTCCAACGCCATGTCCAGCTACGCGGCCCAGAACATCGGAGCCAGAAAAATGGACCGTGTGAAGCAGGGGTATAAGGCCAGCATGTTTATGGTGGTGGTATTCTCTCTTATTATTACCAGCATCATTTTCCTGTTCGGTCCGCAGCTTCTGGGACTTTTCCTGAAACAGGGGGCTGAGGGCAGCGCCATGAGCTACGGGCTCAGCTATATGAAAACCGTATCTGTATTTTACATATTGATGGGAGCCCTGTTCGTAAGCAATGGTCTGCTGCGGGGAGCCGGCGACATGGGGGCGTTTATGCTCAGCTCAGTGGTGAACCTGTTCTCCCGCGTGGCCATTGCCTACCTGCTGGCGCATTTCATCGGAGCCAGCGCCATATGGTGGTCCATACCTACAGGATGGGCTGTGGGAGCATTGTTCTCCTTCCTGCGCGTAAGAAGCGGGAAGTGGATGGCCAGGAGACTGGTGGATTAAAGACCGGCAGTGCTGCATATATTGTATAAATTCAGGCTGAGGAATGAAATGCATGAAAATATATGTAGTGAAACAGGGAGACAGTGTTGACTCCATCGCAGAATCCCAGGGGATTCCCGTTGAGACCCTTGTTTGGGCAAATCAGATAGAATATCCATACCGCCTGGCCGTTGGCCAGGCTCTTTATATCTCTGACGGGGAGATCGGGGAGGGACGAAGGCCCCTGTTTTCCAGCGGTTATGCATATCCCTTTATTGACAGCGGGGTACTGGAGGATACTCTGCCTTATCTGAGCGCCATCAATGTATTTTCCTATGGTTTTACTGAGGATGGGAATCTGGTTCTTCCCATGGCGGATGACGCGTGGATGATAGAAAGGGCTCTGCAGTGGGGTGTCCGCCCGGTGCTTACCCTGACGCCCCTGGGAGAGGACGGGCGTTTTAACAATAATCTGGTATCAGCCCTGGTGAGAAGCCAGGAAAACCAGCAGCGCCTTATATGGGAGCTGGGACGCACGATGCAGGAAAAGGGATACGAGGGCCTGGACATTGATTTTGAATATGTGCTGGCGGAAGACCGGGTGGAGTATGCTGATTTTGTGCGCCGTGCCACCCAGGTCCTCAACATTTTCGGTTATACGGTTACGGTGGCCCTCGCGCCTAAGACGTCGGCCCAGCAGAGGGGGCTTCTCTATGAGGGCATTGATTACCGGCTGCTGGGGGAGGCGGCTAACCATGTTATGCTGATGACCTACGAGTGGGGATACAGCCAGGGACCTCCTATGGCCGTGGCCCCCATCAATATGGTGAGGAAGGTTGTGGAATATGCGGTGAGCGAGATTCCTCCTGAGAAAATCATTCTGGGAATTCCTAACTACGGCTATGACTGGCCCCTTCCTTTTGAAAGGGGAGTAACCAGAGCCAGGTCACTGGGCACCCTGGAGGCAGTGAAGCTGGCAGTTGATTTTGGAGTGGATATCCGGTTTGATGAAACTGCCATGTCTCCTTATTTCCGGTACTGGCAGTATGGTATCCAGCATGAGGTATGGTATGAGGATGCAAGGAGCATCAGGGCAAAGTTTGACCTTATCAAGGAATTTAATCTGTATGGGGCCGGGTATTGGCAGCTGATGCGGTTTTTCAGGGCCAACTGGCTGCTGATGGATGATATGTTTTATATTGAGCGGGATTGGCCATTGATGGATTATGAAGATATGTCATAAAAGCTGTTTCTGTGGTATAATCCTTCTGTGACAGGCGATTAAATGCAATATGTCCCGGATTATGGGGCTGCAGGAGGTAAAACATATGGAGATAAACGCAGAAAGGGTCATTGAGCTGGTAAAATCGGTGAGGCCCCTTTTTATGGACCATGAGAGGGCGTCCAGGATAACGGTAAAAGGGGCAGCGGATTTTGTGACTCAGGTTGATTTCCTGGTCCAGGAGCGGATGCGCAGCGGACTTTTTGACATGTATCCCCAGGTACAGTTCATGGGGGAGGAAAAAGATAACAGGGACATTGATTTTTCTGGGGCAGTATGGATACTTGACCCGGTGGACGGGACTACCAACCTGATTCATGATTTCAGGTGCAGCGCCCTTTCGCTGGCTCTGTGTGACAGGGGACAGATGGAGCTGGGACTTATATATCAGCCCTATGAGGATGAGCTGTTTCTGGCACAGCGGGGCAAGGGAGCGTTTCTCAACGGGAACCCCATCCATGTCAGCTCTGTCAAGGATTTGGGGCAGAGCCTGATTTCCATTGGAACCAGCCCTTATAACCATGATCTGGCAGACAGGAATTTTGAGGATATCAAGCGTGTATTCCTCAAGTGCTCTGATATCAGGCGCACCGGTTCCGCGGCAGTGGATCTGGCCTATGTTGCCTGCGGAAGGCTGGATGCATATTTCGAGCGTTGTCTGAATCCCTGGGATTTTGCGGCAGGTATGCTGCTGATTGAAGAGGCAGGGGGAAGGGTGACAACCTTTGCCGGCAGAGCGGTGGATGTATCCGGACCATCGGATATACTGTCTTCCAACGGCAGGATTGGAATTTTGCTGGAGGATGAGCTGCTCCCTTTGTGATACGGTGTGAAAGGAATTTAAAGGATGAAACGAATGGACAGAGACACGGGGGGAAAGAGGAGAAGGAACAAGAAAGGAAGGATGACCGCAGGGATGGCTGCCCTGGTGTGGCTGCTGTGCGGGGGGTGTGCGGCAGCGGTTGCGTGCGGGGGGCCGGGGGCGGCAGGACTCACTGCTTTCACAGCCTTTGCCGATGTACATGACCCTACGGCGGATACATCCACGGGGACAGGGGAGGTACTGGTGGACATTGCAGGTGAAGACCAGTTAAAGCAATGGTACGACCAGCGTTTAATGGGGGGAAACAGCATAGCAGTTCTGCCAAAAAATCTGGTAATTACAAAACCTCTTACCCTGGGGCTTCCTGACGGCCAGACGAGTACCAGCCCCATTGAAATCAGGATACCTGAGGGACCCATAAAAATCCTGGCACCTAAAAACCTGACCCAGACAGGCGTTGTCATTGATAATCCAAATCTGCTCATAACGGGAACAAAAAGCCTGATATCGGTTGAGGGGGAAGGATGCCTGACACTGAAACGGGGACAGATACAAAGGGATGCTTCGGATGAACCGGCCATTATCCTGAGAAATCAGGGGATGCTGGTATGGGAAGAAGGCAAGGACTTTGTGGGGCTTAAGAAGACAGACATCCGCGATGAGCGCATAGACCCGCCGGAGCCGGTTCCTCCCGGTGAGAGCCAGACCCCGGAATATGGCGGCACACAGCCCCAGCTGACAGAGGCGGTCCTTTTGAATCTAGGAGCGGACGGCAGCGGTTCTGCCAGGCTGGAATTTAAGAACCTGCCTTCCGATATCAACGCTCTTTACATACTGCGCAGTGAAAGCGGACATTCCTGGAAAAAGGAAAAGAACAAAGTGACTGCAGCGTCGTCACAGAGCGGGCAGGAGACAGTGGAGTACGAGAATTTCCTGAAGGAGACCGGAAACACGCTGAATACAAGCATTGTGGAGGATGGTTATCTCATATACAGGTTCCAGTCAGGGGACAGCTCCTTTTATGTGAAGGCCAGCATCGAGTGGCCCGGCGGAAGCTGTGAGACGGACAAGGTAAAGATAGCCATACCGGAGACCGTTGGCCAGGGACTCACCTTTTCATACGGCGGGAGCTACAGCTATGCAGGAGGATACACAGGCAGCTACGGCAGCAGTTCTGGCGGATATGGGGGAGGTGTTACATCAGGAGGAAATTCCTCTGCCCAGCCAGGCACGCAGGAGGAGTCTGACGCACCGGAGGCGCCGGTGAGAGGCAGGGGAGGCCGCAGGCGGGAATCCTATACTCCGTATTCTGCTCCCGGTTATAAAGACGGGGGAGCAGCCGCCGGACAGACTGCAGAGGAAATGCTTAAAGAGGCAACGCCTTCCCAGGTCCGCGGCCGGGGTGAAAAGAACAGGGACAGTGACCCGCAAATCCAGCCGGCAGATGAAGTGGAGGATACAGCAGGGCTGCCGGAGGGAGAAAATGAAGTCACGGACACGGAGCAGGAACCGTCAAAGGAGGAAGTGCAGGATGGGGAAGATTCCGGGAAATCCGGTTTAAAATGGTATGCAGGGGCTGTCCTCGCTGCTGCGGTGATTGGCGGCACAGCTGTCTGCTTCCGACGGAGAAAGCGAAAGTAACAAAAAAACTGGCACTGCGTCAAGGTGCAGTGATAAAAAATGATTTGCCAAGAAAAGAAGGCTGTAGTATAATTTACAAAAACCGACAACCCACACTATTATGTTACAAAGGAGAATAAAAATATGGCAATCAGAGTTGGAATCTTAGGCTACGGAAACCTTGGAAGGGGTGTGGAGTGTGCCGTTAAGCACAATCCCGACATGGAGCTGAAAGCAGTGTTCACCAGGAGGAATCCTGACAGCCTCAGCATATTGACTGAGGGGGCTAAGGTTTGCAGGGCAGAGGATGTTCTGTCCATGAAGGACCAGATTGACGTGATGATACTCTGCGGAGGAAGCGCCATGGACCTTCCCGGACAGACCCCGGAAATGGCAGCGCATTTCAATGTAATAGACAGCTTTGACACCCACGCCAATATCCCCCGGCATTTTGAGGCAGTGGATAGGGCTGCAAAGGAAAGCGGTCATGTGGGAATTATATCCGTTGGCTGGGATCCGGGCATGTTCTCCCTTAACAGACTCTATGCCAATGCCATCCTGCCGGGCGGCAGTGATTATACCTTCTGGGGCAAGGGCGTCAGCCAGGGCCATTCCGATGCAATCCGCAGAATCAAAGGCGTGAAGGACGCAAGGCAGTACACTATTCCGGTGGAGGCAGCTCTTACGGCAGTGAGAAGCAAAAAAGCGCCAAAGCTTACCACCAGGGATAAACACACCAGGGAGTGCTTTGTGGTGGCAGAGGAGGGAGCTGATTTAAAGGCCATCGAGGAAGCCATCGTAACCATGCCGAACTACTTTGCTGATTATGACACCACGGTGCACTTTATCAGCCAGGAAGAACTGATGCGTGATCATGCAGGAATTCCCCATGGCGGTTTTGTTATCCGCACCGGCAGCACGGGATGGAATGACGAGAACGGACATGTGATTGAATACAGCCTGAAGCTGGACTCCAACCCGGAATTCACTGCATCTGTTATTGCGGCATATGCCAGGGCCGCATACCGTCTGAGCAGGGAAGGGCAGTCCGGCTGCAAGACCGTGTTCGACATTGCACCGGCTTACCTGAGCGCTGCGGATGGGGCAGAGCTCAGAAAGCATTTGCTTTAAATTTTGCTTTTAATTACGTTTGAAAACTTCATGCAGGAAATTTAGATAATGGAAAACAGCCATATGGGCAGAGCTTCAGGGGCACTGATATGTTCCCTTCTGCGGATACGGCTGTTTTTTTCATCCGTTTATCACGGCCTGATTTGGATAAATTTACAATCATTACCGCACCAAACAGAAACGTTCCTCATATCCTATCAGTAACAGACTTTCATATCAGTCTGCAGAAAGACACTCTTTGCGCTGCATATCTAATCTACAGTACAAACTGAGCAGGCCAAAGGCGTTTACTGCCTTGGGAGCCGGGCCGCGGGCGGCGGCAGCAGACAGAAGCGTCTGTGGGACAGTGGTTTACTTACATTGCCCCCAGGCGTTTTTTATGTTTTGGGGGCAGGATGTCAGATTAGGTGGTTGTCATATATATGGGAGGAAATCACAGATGGGAGAAGGTAATGAGCAGAAGGTTTCAGGGAAAAAGATAAGAAGTCATGGTGCGGGGCTGGCCATGCGGGTATCCTGTGTCAGCATTGCCATCAACGTAGTACTCTCCGTATTCAAGGTAGGTGCGGGTATCCTGGCCCATTCCGGCGCCATGATATCGGATGGGGTCCATTCTGCCTCGGATGTGTTCAGCACGCTGATTGTCATGGCAGGAATTACCATGGCTTCCAGAAAGTCAGATAAGGAACATCCCTATGGCCATGAGCGGATGGAATGCGTGGCGGCTCTGTTACTGTCAGCCGTACTGTTTGCCACAGGAATCGCCATTGGGGTGAGCGCGGTGGAAACCATTGGTTCGGGACCGGAAGGGAGCAGGAATGTTCCTGGAATGCTGGCTTTGGGGGCCGCGGTTATATCCATTGTGGTTAAGGAATGGATGTTCTGGTATACCAGGGCTGCGGCCAGAAAATTAAAATCAGGTGCACTGATGGCGGACGCATGGCATCACCGCAGCGACGCGCTGTCCTCAGTGGGCGCTTTTATCGGTATTCTGGGCGCCAGAATGGGAGTGCCGGTCATGGACCCGTTGGCCAGCTTCGTCATCTGTATATTCATAGTAAAGGCAGCCCTGGATGTGTTCAGGGATTCCATGGATAAGATGGTGGATAAGGCGTGTGACGAGGAGACCGTCAGATCCATAGAGCAGGCGGCGTTAGATACACGGGGAGTGGAACGTGTGGGCTCCATGAAAACAAGGCTTTTCGGTTCCAGGATATATGTTGACCTGGAGATTGAAGCAGACAAAAGCCTTATGCTGGAGCAGGCATTCACAATTGCAAAGGAAGTCCACGATACCATCGAAGCAAGATTCCCGCAGGTCAAACACTGTTCGGTACAGGTGAGTCCCGAAGGCAGCACAGGCCTGGAGGGGAAGGAAAATTAGTTTGACGGAAAAGCGATTGCTGGCTATACTTAATATCAGATAACAGCGCCCGGAATTCAGGCAGTAATAGGCCCGGACCATGCAGGGTCCGGCGGATTGTGCCGGTCCATACCAGACCGCAATCTGCCAGGCCGGATGATGCCCCGGGCGCGGTAATAGAGGGAGTGACAAAAGATGGCATCATATATAAGAAAAACAATCTGTCCCTACGACTGTCCCACATCCTGCGGACTTTTGGCAGAAACAGACGGAACCCGGATTTTGAGTGTGAAAGGCGACCCGGACCATCCGGCTGCAAAGGGGCTGATATGCAGGAAGATGCAGCGCTATGAGCAGTCCATCCATTCATCTGAGCGGATTCTTACACCCATGAAGCGGGTGGGCGCCAAGGGAGAGGGGGAATTTGAACCCATAACCTGGGATGCGGCGGTAAAGGAGATTGCAGGCAGGTGGAACCGTATTCTGGAAGAAGACGGGGCTGATGCTATCCTGCCCATGTATTACTCAGGGGTCATGAGCGTCCTGCAGCGCAAATGCGGGGATGCCTTTTTCAACCGGATGGGTGCCTGTGACATGGTCAGGACACTGTGTTCTTCCGCAAAGGGAGCAGGCTATGAGGCGGTCATGGGGCAGACAGGCTGTCTGGATCCTAGGGAGCTTTCGGACAGCAGCTTTTACCTGGTGTGGGGAAGCAATATGAAGGCCACCAGGCTTCAGTCCATGCCGGCACTGATCCGGGCGCGCAGTCAAGGAAAACGGGTGGTGCTCATAGAATCCTGCGCGGCAGATATGGATGTATACTGCGACCAGACCATTCTGATTCGTCCGGGCACGGACGGCGCCCTGGCATTGGCCATGATGCATGTGATGGAGGAAGAAAACCTGGCGGACAGGGATTTCCTCGCCCATCAGACAGAAGGATATGAGGCGTTCAGAAAGACTCTTTCCCCATACACCCCTGCCTGGGCGGAAAAGGAGACAGGCATCCCCGCAGAGGTAATTGCGGACCTGGCAAAGGAATACGCCTCAGCTGCGGCTCCGGCCATCATTCTGGGAAGCGGTCCCTCCCGCTATGGCAACGGTGGAATGACCACGCGCCTTATCACCATTTTGTCCGCTTATACAGGAGCCTGGGGGCGTCCCGGAGGCGGCTTGTGCGGCTGTAATCCGGGGGCTGGTCCCTATGTGGACAACCGGCTGGTCACCAGGCCGGATTTCAGGAAGAAACCGGGACGCAGGGTGAACATCAATGAGATTGCCTCCGCCCTTACAGGGAACAGGGGAGAGAAGCCCATACGCAGCTTCTATGTCTACGGAGGCAATCCGGTGGCCTCTGTCTGCTGTCAGAAGGGAATCATGGAGGGACTATTGCGCCCAGATTTATTTACGGTGGTCCATGAGCGGTTCATGACAGATACGGCCATGTATGCGGACATCCTTCTGCCCGCCGCCTTTTCCGTGGAACAGACTGATGTGTATACAGCGTACGGATACTGTACCTTTGGGACAGCCAGGAAAATCATCGAGCCGGCCGGACAGAGTAAGAGCAATTGGAACACCTTCTGCCTGCTGGCTCAGGCCATGGGATATGAGGAGGCATATTTTAAGAAGACAGAGGAAGAGATGTTTGAGGAGCTTCTGGCCCATCCCATGGAGGGGCTATCCTGTATCTCAGAAGAGGAATGGCGTATATTAAGGGAGGGGGGAGCTGTATCCACAGCCTTTGCAGACCATGGAAGATTCAGGACGCCTTCCGGTAAAATGATGATTTATAATGAAAACATGGAGGAGTCCATGCCCCGGTATGTTAAATGCCACGGGGGAACATACCCCCTGCGGCTGGTGGCGGTGCCCAGCGCATATACGCTGAATTCAGTCTTTATGGACAGGGAGGATTTAAAGTCAGGCCGGGGCCCTATGGCGCTGATGCTCCATCCAGAAGATGCGGCAGCAAGAAACATCGGGGACGGCAGTCTTGTTACAGCCTTTAATGATCTGGCAGAGGTGGAGTTTACCGCGAAAATCACGCCTCTGGTGGCGGAAGGAACGGCCGCGGCCGAGGGCGTTTACGACAGGACCTTTACAAAGGACGGGCTTCTGGTCAATGCCCTCCACCATGAACGGCTGTCCGATATAGGAGCAGCCACCACTCTTAACGACAATACGGTGGATGTAAAGCCATGTTAAGGGACATAAGACAGCAGGAAGAGAGACAGGATATGAAATCAATAGTACTTGGTATTCTGGCCCATGTGGATGCCGGAAAAACTACATTATCGGAGGCGCTTCTGTATCTGGCAGGAAGCATACGCAAGATGGGAAGAGTGGACAACAGGGATGCATTTTTAGATACCTATGCCCTTGAGAGAGCCAGGGGCATCACTATTTTCTCAAAGCAGGCAGCTCTGACGTGGGAGGGAATGCCCATGACGCTGTTAGATACGCCGGGCCATGTGGATTTTTCCGCGGAAATGGAGAGAACGCTCCAGGTGCTGGATTATGCGGTGCTGGTCATAAGCGGCGCGGACGGAGTACAAAGCCATACCATAACCTTATGGCGTCTGCTGGCAAAATACAGGATACCTGTTTTCCTTTTTGTCAATAAAATGGACCAGCCCGGTACGGACCGGGAACAGCGAATGAGGGAGCTGCAGAAGCGTCTGGACGACGGATGTGCGGATTTTGCCGGTGCGGGGACAGAAGAATTCACGGAACACGCTGCCATGTGTGACGAGAAGCTGCTGGAGCGATATCTGGAGACAGGGGATGTGGATGATGATGAGATACGCCGTCTGATTAAGGAACGCCGGCTTTTTCCATGTTTTTTTGGCTCTGCCCTTAAACTTACCGGGGTGGAGGAGCTGTTAGGTGGAATCCGTAAATGGGCCCTGGCGCCGGAATATCCGCAGGAATTCGAGGCAAAGGTGTACAAGATTTCCAGGGATGACCAGGGAAACCGCCTGACCCACTTAAAGATTACAGGCGGAAGCCTTAAGGTAAAGGGAATTATATCCGGCGGAAATACCGAAAAGCCATCCGAGACATGGCAGGAAAAGGTAAACCAGATCCGCGTATATTCCGGGGACCGGTATGAGACAGTGGCTGAGGCTGAGGCCGGAACCATCTGCGCTGTTTCCGGCCTTACCAGGACCTATCCTGGGCAGGGACTGGGAGCCGGGCAGGATTCCATGGTTCCGGTGCTGGAGCCGGTGCTCAATTACCAGGTAAAACTGCCGGAGGGCTGCGACGGGGCTGTGATGCTGCCAAAGTTCCGCCAGCTGGAGGAGGAAGATCCCCTGCTGCGGGTAGTATGGAATGAGGAACTGAAAGAGATATCCATGCAGCTGATGGGAGAAGTGCAGATTGAGGTGTTAAAGAGCCTGATTGAAGAGCGTTTCGGCATACAGGTTGAATTTGGCACAGGAAACATCGTGTATAAAGAGACAATCGCTGGCGCCGTGGAGGGTGTGGGTCATTTTGAGCCCCTTCGCCATTATGCGGAGGTCCATCTTCTTATGGAACCGGGAGAGCGGGGAAGCGGACTCCAGTTTGAGACAAGATGCAGCGAGGATGACCTGGACAGGAACTGGCAGCGCCTGGTGCTGACCCACCTGGAAGAGAAGGTACACCGGGGGGTTCTGACCGGGGCAGCCATAACAGATATGAAGATCACCCTTGTGGCGGGCAGGGCTCATAACAAGCACACGGAGGGCGGAGATTTCAGGCAGGCTACCTACCGGGCCCTGCGCCAGGGGCTTATGGAGGCCTCCTGCATTCTTTTGGAACCGTGGTATACCTTCCGCCTGGAAGTGCCGGAGGCGTCCATTGGGCGCGCCATGACCGATATTGAAAAGCGGTGCGGGACCTGCGTTATCGAGGAAAACAGGCAGGGACAGGCCGTCCTCACGGGACAGGCTCCGGTCGCCGCCATGCGGGGGTATCAGGCAGAGGTTATGTCCTATACCAGGGGACAGGGAAGGCTGGCATGTGCGCTGAAAGGATACGAGCCCTGTCATAACAGCCGGGAAATTATCGGGCAGACCGGCTATGACCCGGAGAGAGATACGGAAAATCCCACGGGATCCGTGTTCTGCGCCCATGGGGCCGGATTTGTGGTAAGCTGGGACCAGGTGAAGGAATACATGCATGTGGACAGCGGTCTTGTAATAGAATCCCCTGATGGGGAGGAGATGGAGGGTGAGAGGAATCCTTTTTCCGGCAGGCATCCGGGGCAATCCTCTGCCGGACAGGAAGAATCCTCAGAGGTATGGCTGGGTACGGATGAAATTGACGCGATACTGGAGCGCACCTTTTATGCCAACAGCCGGGATAAGTCAGCGCGCAAAGGATATCCAGGCAAGAGCAGGGGAAGCAGGAGTGCTGCAGCCTACAGCGGCCCGGTGACCCGTACCTACCAGAAGCAGGAGGCCAGACAGGAATATCTTCTGGTGGACGGCTATAATATTATTTTTGCCTGGGAGGAGCTGAGGGAGCTGGCACAGGACAATATGGACGGAGCCAGAGGCAGGCTTATGGATCTGCTCTGCAACTATCAGGCCATACGCAAGTGCTGTCTTATGGTTGTTTTTGACGCCTACCGGGTGACGGGACATGCCACAGAGGTTTCTGAATACCACAATATCCAGGTGGTCTACACAAAGGAGGCTGAGACAGCGGACCAGTATATCGAGAAGTTCGCCCATGAAAATGCCCGCAGGTTCGATGTGTCCGTGGCCACCTCCGACGGAGTGGAGCAGGTCATCATCCTGGGCCAGGGATGCCGTCTTATCTCAGCCAGGGAACTAAAGGAGGAGCTGGACCGGGTTAACGGTATGCTGAGGGAAGAATATCTGGAACAGCCCGGTCTTAAACGGAACCGTCTGTATGATATACTTCCGGAAGAGGTAATCCGGCAGATGAAAGAGGCTGCCGCGGAGGACAAGCAGGACTGACCGGCAGAAGCGCCGTCATCGGATTGAAACATCAATCATGAAAAACAGCAAAAAATGTATGGAATTCCACAAAACGGTACATACTACCAGCGTATAGTAAGCTGCATAAGTGCCTGGAAAACAGGCGCAAAATGCTCATGACAAGGAGGTAGCATGCGATGGGTAATAAGGCATTGGATTATACCGCTCTTACAATCGCCCTGATTGGGGCAGTGAACTGGGGGCTGGTAGGATTCTTTAATTTCAACCTGGTTTCATGGATTTTCGGAACAGCCTCATGGGTAACCAGGATAATCTATGCGCTGGTGGGATTGTGTGGCCTGTATCTGATTACATTTTACTCACATTCAGGCAGAGAGGCATAAAAAGAACAGGGCAGGGCCATGGGGGTCCTGTCTTTTTCTTTCGGCGGATTCTGTTTCATACCGCTCGCCTTCTCCATTTTCTTTCTGACTCAGACCAATCTTTTCTGCGGATATTCCCGCCATATTTTTCTTGCATATTCAGAAATTCCATAATAAAATAAAACATCAGCCTCCGGTCCTATGCTGGTAAAGACCCTGGATTCAAAGGTTAAAGAGCTGGGAATCCCGATATACCCGGAACCAGGGGCGGCTCAGGTTCTGTTATCATACATCCAGAATAGACAGCAGGCCGTGCCGCGTGTTATACTTAAGATGTAACGTGTTTGGAGAATGGCGGCATCTGTGCCTGCCATGGGGGGACTGCACGGGGAGGTAATTCATTATGAATCGCAGATTATATGTATTTATGCTGGCGGCTGTCATGGCCGCTGCTTTGGGGCTTGGCGGCTGTATGGCCGGAGATGGAAAAAAGGAAGAAAATGAAAAACCCGTGGTGGTAGTGCTCTGGCATTCCTATAACGCGGTGGCCAAGGGCGCCTTTGACGACCTGGTGATGGAATTTAACGAGACTGTGGGTATGGAGCAGGGAATTATAGTGGAACCGGTGGGATACGGCTCCAGCAATGAGCTGGATGATGTGCTGTACGCATCCGCCAGCCATGTTATAGGCTCAGACCCGCTGCCGGATATATTTTCATCCTACCCGGACAGCGCGTACAGGCTGGACGGGATCGTGCCTCTGGTTCATCTGGATGACTATTTTACCGAGGAAGAACTGGATGCTTACCGGTCCGAATTCCTGAAGGAGGGAGTCTGGGAAGGAGACGGCATTCACCGGATGATTCCGGTGGCAAAATCCACGGAGATTCTCTATCTCAATGAAACGGATTGGGAGACATTTGCAGGGGAAACAGGCGCGGACAAGGAGATGCTTAAGACCTGGGAGGGTCTGGCTCAGGCGGCGGGCATGTATTATGAATGGTCCGGGGGCAGTCCGTTCCTGGGTATGAACGCATTCAATGATTTTGCCGCACTGTCGGCCGCCCAGCTGGGAGAGGGTATCCGCTGGACGCAGGATGGGCCTGAATTCAATTATTCCAGGGACACGGCCAGAAGGGTATGGGACGCATACTATGTACCCCATATAAAGGGCTGGTACGAGAGCAGAACCTACAACCAGGACGGCATTAAAAGCGGAAGGCTGATGGCCTATATCGGCTCCTCGGCAGGCGCAGGCTTCTTTCCGCAGTTGGTGATTGAGGATGAAAAACAGTCCCATCCCATTTCCTGCCAAAGCTATGCCTATCCTGTTTTTCAGGATGGTACGCCTTATATGGGACAGAGAGGGGCCAACATGGCGGTGTTTGCCTCAGATGAGAGCCACCAGCAGGCCGCGGTCCGGTTCCTTAAATGGTTCACACAGCCGGAGCAGAATATACGCTTTGCAGTGGCCACGGGATATCTGCCTGTGCAGGAGAAGGCTCTGGAATCCGTATCAGATCTGGTGTCCCATGTGGAAAGCCGGGACAATGTCCAGGCAGTGGAGCAGAGCATCCGGACCTCCCTTAATGCCCTGAAAAACCACAATGTATATGTCCGGGAGACCTTTCTGGGATCTTATGATATGGACCAGATATTTTCTTCATCCCTGGAGAACTGTGTGAATGTGGATTTGGAAACTCTGAAGCAGAGGATGGAAAAAGGTGAGAGCAGGGAGTCGGTGGAAAGAGAACTGCTGGACGAGGAGCATTTTGACCGTTGGTATGAAACACTCCTAAAAGAAATGGCTGGTAAGACAGATGGACAGAAAATTCAGAAGTAAATCCATAGCATTTAAGCTGACCATAGCATTTGTGGTATCATTGGTACTGCAAAGCGTGCTTCTGGTGTCCTTTATGGTGGCAGGGGGAGTGATGGAACAGGCAGAGGCCAACCAGTACCGCATATTTGCGGAAAAGGTAAAGGGCCGCAGGAATAATCTGGAGAACCAGATGAAGAATGTCTGGACTAATTTCAGCCATCATACGGATACCATAAGCCGGTATTTTGACAGTCCGGACGGGCTGGAATATCAGGGACAGCCGGACCGCATGCTGGAGGCGCTGGCGCCTGAGGTCCTGGATGCCCTGTACGACACAAAGACCACCGGCGTGTTCCTGATACTGCCGGACGAGGGGGAGACGGACGGTTCCCTGGCCGCCCTGTATTTCAGGAATAATAATCCGGACCGCAACAGCAGCCAGAATGAAAATCTGTATATGCTCATCGGCCCATGGAATGTAGCCGAAAAGATGAAAATTTCCACCACGGCTAACTGGAACTTCCGGTTGGAGGTCAATGAAGAAAACCGCGATTTTTTCCAAAAGCCCTGGAGCGCGGCAGCGGAAAACGGGCGCTCTAAATGGCTGGGATACTGGAGTCCCCCTTTTCAGGTAAACGAGGGAGATGAGGATGTGATTACCTATTCCGTGCCACTGTTCGGCCAGGACGGCAGGGTGCTGGCTGTCTTTGGCGTGGAGATATCCGTGAGCTATCTGTACCGGTTCCTTCCTGCCTCTGAACTTCAGACAGGGGACTCCTACGGTTATGTCATCGGATACCGGTCGGAGCGGGAGAAGAAAGAGACAGCGGTTACTTACGGCGCCCTCCAGAGACAGCTGGCCGGGCAGGACCGCAAGTTTGAGATGGAGCTTAAGGACAAGGAAAATTCCATATATACCCTGCTGAACACGGACCGGACCGGCCGGAAGATTAACGCCTGCGTGAACCAGATGGGGATGTACTACCACAATACCCCGTTTGAAGGGGATGAGTGGTACCTGATCGGACTTATGGAGGAGCCGGTGCTCTTGCAGTTTCCGCGCAGAATCGGTCAGATACTGGAGTATTCCCTGGTTCTTTCCCTGGCAGCCGGTCTTATCATAGCTGTGTTTACCAGCCAGTGGTTTGCCAGGCATGCCAAGCTCATAGAATTGTCGGAACTTCCTGTGGGAGCCTTTGAGATATCAGGGCGTTCCTCCAAGGTGCTTATGACCAGCCAGATACCCAGGCTTTTAAGGCTTACAAAGGAGCAGGAGCACCTGTTTTCCCGGGATAAGGATGAATTCATACGTTTCCTAAAGAGCCTTGCCTCACACCGGGACGGAGGTCCCGGTGTGATAAAGATGGATACCGCGGAAGGAACCCGGTGGATTAAAATAACATGCAAAACAGCAGTACATCCCATCCGCTGTGTGGTGGAGGATGTGACGGATGAAATCCTTGAAACAAAGGCGCTTAAGGTGGAACGTGACAGGGACGGACTTACGGGTGTCGGAAACAGGCTGGCATATGAACACATGCTGCAGCACAAGAACAGCCATCCGCAGGAGATACCGGGAAGCGGTTTCCTGATGTGCGATCTCAATGACCTCAAGGGGGTCAATGACCGCTTCGGCCATGACAAGGGGGACGAATACATCCGCAGGTCCGCTGACATTATACGGGAAGCGTTTCCGGGGGCGCCCCTGTTCCGCATTGGAGGGGATGAGTTTGTGGTCCAGTTAGACGGTTTGGGACAGGAGCAGGTGACCCGTGGAATTCTGGCCATGGAGAGGGCTGTGAAGGCTTACAGCGACGGGAATGTATTTCCGGCGGGCATTGCGGCAGGCTATGCCTTCTTTGACCCGGGTAAGGATGTGAGCCTGGAAAGCACGCTGGCCAGGGCGGACACTTACATGTACAGGAAAAAGCATAAGATGAAGCGTTAAATATTGTATCGGACTCGCCTGCGGGTATATTTGATTGAAAATTTTGAGTAAATAAAACAGTTGGAGGCATCTTATATGAATTGGGCAATCTTGGCAACCGGCACCATAGCGGCAAAGTTCGCTGAAACAGTAAACGGTATGAAGGGGGAGGACCGATTGGCGGCCTGCGGTTCCCGTTCCCGGGAGAAGGCGGAGGCTTTCGGTAAGAAATACGGAATTCCCAGGACATACGGTTCTTATGAGGAGCTTCTCAGAGACGAGGAGGTGGACGCGGTCTATGTGGCGACTCCCAACAACATGCATTATGAGAACTGTATGGCATGTCTTGAAGCGGGAAAGCATGTGTTATGTGAGAAGCCCTTTACCACCAATGTAAAGGAAGGGGAACGTCTTTTCGCCGCGGCAGAGGAAAGAGGCCTGTTCATCATGGAAGCCTTCTGGATCCGCCATCTTCCGGCCCTGAAAAAGATGCAGGAGCTGATAAACGGGGGAGTTATCGGCCAGGTGGGATTTGCCAGGTGTGATTTCGGCTTTGTGGCTGAAGGGGCAAGGAAGGCGCGCAAGTTTGATTCCGGGCTGGGCGGAGGCGCTCTTCTGGATGTGGGCATCTATAACCTGGGATTTCTGCGCATGGTTATGGGAGATAAACAGCCGGAACATGTTACATCGGAGTATCATCTGAATGAATTCGGCACCGATGATTACAGCACGGTTCTGCTCCGATATCCGGGCGGTTTCAGGGCGGCGGCTACCGCCTCCATCGGCATGGATATGCCAAGGGAAGCAGCCGTGTTCGGATCCGGGGGATCCATTTATCTGCCGGATTACCAGAAGGCAGAACGGCTGATTATCCGTCCCATGAAGGGGGAGGAATATGTCATGGATTTTCCTTTTGAGGTAAATGGCTTTGAGTATCAGATACGGGAAGTAAACAGGTGCGTCCGGCTGGGTATGTCCTCCAGTGATGTACTTAAGAAAGAGGACACACTGGACATTCTTAGACTTATGGATGATATAAGGGCTTCCTGGGGACTTGTGTTTGATTGTGAAAAATAATGGATTTCGGAAATTTTTTCCGGCCACAGGCCACAAAACAGAGAAAACACTTTGTTTTGTAAGGTTATGTGGCCGTTTTATTAAATAAAAATGATGGAAAAATTAAAAAAATTAATGCAATTCTTACCATTTACACAAAAATTGTGGAAATTTTTTCTGAAGGATGCTATAATTACGGGGATAAGATACAAGCCGTCCTGTCTCGGCAGGGTTGGCTTGTATCTCACGTAAGAGCCCAAATATCCGGTTTTTATGTGGTCAATACGAAAGGAGCGATAGATACATGAAAGATGAAAATGGTTTTAAACCATTTATACCGGCGGACAAGGTGGTTCCGGAAGTAACCGCGGTTTCTGTGATCCTGGGTATCCTTCTGGCTGTTCTCTTTGGTGCTGCCAATGCTTATCTGGGCCTTCGCGTCGGTATGACCGTGTCCGCATCCATACCTGCGGCAGTTATCTCCATGGGCGTTATCCGGGTAATCCTCAGAAGGGATTCTATTCTGGAAAACAACATGGTGCAGACCATTGGTTCTGCCGGTGAATCTGTGGCAGCAGGAGCCATCTTTACCCTGCCTGCCCTGTTTATGTGGATGAGTGAGTGGGGAGAGGGCGCGCCTTCCCTGGTTGAGATTGCGCTGATTGCGCTGTGCGGAGGCGTGCTGGGCGTGCTGTTTATGATTCCTCTGCGCCAGGCGCTGATTGTGAAGGAGCACGGGGTGCTTCCCTATCCGGAAGGCCAGGCGTGTGCCGAGGTACTGATTGCGGGAGAGCAGGGCGGTTCCAAGGCAGGCGTTGTATTTGCGGGCATGGGAATTGCCGCTTTGTACAAGTTTGTGGCTGACGGCCTGAAGCTGTTCCCCAGCGATGTGGATTATGATATCCAAAAATACGGCGGAGGCGTGGGTATTTCCGTGCTTCCTGCCCTTGCGGGAGTGGGCTACATCTGCGGTCCAAAGATTTCCTCCTACATGTTTTCGGGAGGCATTATATCATGGCTGATTCTGATGCCCATTATCAAGCTGTTCGGAAGCGGACTCACAGCGCCCTTTGCACCGGCTGATGTGCTGATCAGCGAGATGAGCAGCCAGGCTATGTGGGGCTCTTATATCCGTTACATCGGCGCCGGCGCCGTGGCAGCGGCAGGCATCATAAGCCTGATTAAGTCCCTTCCCATGATTGTAAATACCTTCAGGGATGCCATGCGGGACTTAAAGGGCGGACGTCAGGCTTCCACTCTGCGCACGGACAGGGATATTCCTATGAATGTGGTACTCATAGGCGTCCTCATTGCCGTGGTAATCATATGGCTGGTGCCGGCTGTTCCTGTAAATTTTGTGGGCGCCATGCTGATTGCAGTGTTTGGTTTCCTGTTTGCGGCCGTGTCCTCACGTCTGGTGGGATTGGTCGGATCCTCCAATAACCCGGTATCCGGTATGGCCATTGCCACACTTCTGGTATCGGCGCTGGTGCTTAAAGCCGTGTCCGGCGCCACCCATGAGAGCATGATGGGCGTTATCTCCATCGGCGGTGTTATCTGCGTTATTGCAGCTATTGCCGGGGATACCTCCCAGGATTTAAAAACAGGTTATCTGGTTGGCTCCACTCCAAGGAACCAGCAGATGGGAGAGCTGATTGGCGTGGTTTCTTCTGCCATTGCCATCGGCGGCGTACTTTACCTTCTGAACCAGGCCTGGGGCTATGGCTCGGCGGAACTTCCGGCTCCTCAGGCCATGATTATGAAGACTGTGGTAGAGGGCGTCATGGACGGCAACCTTCCATGGAACATGATTCTGGCAGGAGCAGCCATTGCCGTTGTCATTGAGATCCTTGGGATACCGGTAATGCCGGTAGCAGTAGGTTTATATCTGCCTCTGAGGACCACGGCAGCCATCATGGTGGGTGGACTCATCCGCCACTGGTATGAAAAGCGTAAATACGCAAAGGAGGAGGATAAGAAAGAGGCCATTGACCGGGGCGTGCTCTATACATCGGGCATGATTGCGGGAGAAGGTCTGGTCGGAATCCTGCTGGCTGTATTCGCCATCATCCCCCTTGCAAGCGCGCGGGGCGGGTATCTGGGCGATTTTATCAATCTGTCTGCCCTGGATAACGGCTTAGGTGCTTTTCTGGTAAGTCCGGCGGCAAAGATTGTATCACTTATTGTCTTTGGGTTACTGATGCTTACCATGTGTAAATTTACCATCTGGCATAAAGAGAACAGGAAATAACCATACTGGTATAACAGTGCGGGTTCTGTGTGCATGGGGTGTCAGGAATCCTGGCGCCCTGTGCATGTTTATGAACAGCAGGAGATGGAAGGAAGGATTACATTGGGCTTCAATAAGAAAAAAGACCAGAATTATCTGGAAAAGGTACCGGTCAGAAACCCTGAGTTCTCATGGAAAGAGGACCAGCAGGGAATCGTGACCGTGGATATGGTGCACAAGGGAATCTTTGATAAGCTGGCCCAGAAGCTGTGGGTCACGCCCAGGGTGAGCCATGTAAAGCTGGACCGGTTCGGAAGCTTTGTCTGGAAGCAGATGGATGGAAACAGAAATATCATTGCCATTGGAGCGCTGGTCAGGGAAGAATTCGGAGACCAGGCCGAGCCGCTGTATGAACGGCTGGCCAAGTTTGTGAAGATGTTAAGGGATAACCGTTTTGTGATATTTGGAAAATAGGAAAAAATGAGATGTGGGATGCCCGGGTGACCGGGCGCTTTTTTTGTTTTGGGGGCAGTTGAAGGAAGAGTTTTTTGTTTTTTACTGTTTTACCAGGGAGATTGGACATGTGCTGCTGTGGAATTTGGCATGAGAATTGCTCTATATTAAAGATGACAGTATTTAATATTTAAGACAGGTTCAAACATTGATGAAAGAGAGGAATGCCACATGATTCAGTTGAAAAAAGAACCCTTTGTCCGCCTGGCTGATGGAACGTTTGTCCGTGCCTGTGATTACTGCGCAGATATAGAAACGGCCAGGTCCCACACCATGGCATGGAGGATTCTTGAAGCCCATAATGAAGGCCCGGATATGGAAAATCTTTACCTGAAATTTGATATGCTTGTAAGCCCGGATGATAATTATACCAGCATCCTTCAGGAGCTTTGCGCGGTTGGGGAGAGGCCTCTTGCCATCCCGTGGATACTGACCAATTGCCACAATACACTGGCAGCTACAGGCGGCACCATTAATAATGATGACCACGCCTACGGATTAGGGTGCATGAAAAAGCTGGGTGGTATTTTTGTGCCGCCATATACAGCTGTTATTCATCAGTATATGAGGGAATGTGCGGCAGGGGGAGGCAGAATGATCCTTGGAAGTGACAGCCATACCCGTTATGGCTGCCTTGGTACTATGGGAATCGGAGAAGGGGGGACAGAGATTGCCAGACAGGCTCTGGGAAGCACTTATGACATAAGACGTCCTCCTGTCATAGCTGTGAAACTGAGTGGAGCTCCTGTACCGGGTGTGGGGCCTATGGATGTAGCCCTTACTCTGATAGGAGCAGTCTTTGACTGTGGTTTCTGTAAGAATAAGATTCTTGAAGTGGTAGGAGATGGAATTGCTAATCTTTCCATGGAATACCGGATGGGTATTGATGTGATGACCACAGAGACCGCAGCCCTTTCCAGTATATGGATGACCGATGAAACCGTCAGGGAGTGGCTGGCTATACATGGAAGGGAGGATGCGTATGAAAAACTGGAACCCACAGGAGACGCCCTGTATGACGGTTTAATTGAAATTGACCTGAGTAGTATGGAACCCATGATTGCACTTCCGTTCCATCCCAGTAATGTATATTCTATCAGGGAATTGTGCAGGGATCGCGCATACCTGGATGGGGTACTGGAGTCTGTAGAGAAGGATGCGTATATGCGCAGCGGATTAACCTACACTTTGAGGGATAAGATAAAGAATAAGAGACTGATGGTTCAGCAGGCATCCATTGCGGGATGTGCCGGTGGTACTTTTGATAATATAGCAGCCGTAGCAGATATATTGGATGGATATAAGATATCAGGAGACGGCATCAGCCTGGGCATTTATCCGGCCAGCCAGCCTGTATTTTTGGAAACTATGCGGCAGGGAGTGGCTGAACGTCTCCTGCTGTCAGGAGTCACCATACGGCCGTGTATCTGCGGTCCCTGCTTCGGCACCGTGGATGTGCCGGCCAATAATACATTAGGTATCCGGCATGTATCCCGCAATTATTACAGCCGGGAGGGATCTAAGACAGACAGCGGACAGCTTAGTGCTACTGCGCTTATGGATGCCAGGAGTATTGCTTCCACTGTACGCAATGGAGGCCTCCTCACAGCAGCTACGGAGATGGATACTGTATATAGAAAATTTGATTATCATTTCGAGAATACCATATATAGGGGAGGCGTATATAATGGATTTGGCTGTCCCAACCCCTGCATTCATGTGCCCAAGGGACCAAATATCAAGGACTGGCCTGATTTTTCTGAGATGAGGAAGCACGTGTTGTTAAAGGCAGCAGCCTGTTTTGAAGGAAGCATTACTACAGATGAATTGTGTCCAAGCGGGGAAGCCTCCTCTCTTCGAAGCAACCCCGAGAAGATTGCAGCCTATACCCTTATAAGTAAGGACCAGGAATATGTGGAGTATGCAGGAAATATCCGAGATGCCCTGGAGAATGAAAATACAGGGACACGTTCTGTTCTGGAACAGGTCTGCACCATGTTAGGGTCGGAGATGAAGGATATTTCTTACGGCAGTCTCCTAATCAGTGATAAGATTGGTGACGGAAGCAGCAGAGAACAGGCGGCCAGCAACCAGAAGGTTCTGGGGGGATGGGCTAATCTGGCAATAGAATACAGCACTAAGCGTTATCGTTCCAACTGCATCAGCTGGGGACTTATACCTTTGTCCTGTAAGGAAAGGCCGGACCTGAAAAAGGGAGATTATCTGCTGCTGCCGGACGCATCCGGGAAGATAAGGATGGGAGAGGAGCAGCTAGAGGGAATCATACTGAAAACAGGAGAGAAGGTCCGGCTGTCCATAGGGGAAATGACAGAGGAGGAGCGCAGGATGCTGGTACTGGGAGGCATGATTAATTATTACCGCAGTATCAGGTAGTCCGTCAAGCCTGCTGTGACAGCTTCTTCCAGAGAGTTGAGCGTGAAATGCCCAGCTGCTTAGCCGTTTTTTCACGGCTGCCGTGATTTTCCTCCAGGCACTTCCGGATAAGGGCCAGCTCCATCTGGGCCAATGTACCTTCTAACGGTGGCTGCGAAGCTCCGGAGGATGCAGCCTGCTCCGGCGGGGTTCCATCCAGACAGTCATTTACAGAGCAATGCTGCAGGCTGCTTAAGATGACATAGCGGTGCATGGTGTTTTCCAGTTCCCTGACATTACCCGGCCAGCTGCGTTTGAGGAGAATCTCACTGTCTTCCGGGGAAAGAGCGGGAATTGGAACACTGTACTTGGCAGAATAGCGTTTTAGGAAATATCCGCACAGCGGCGGAATATCTTCTTTTCTGGTCTCCAGGTCGGGCATAGTCAGCTTCAGTGTATTCAGGCGGTAGTACAGGTCGGCCCGGAATTTGCCGTCCGCAATGAGTTCTTCCATGTTCTTGTTGCAGGCGGAGATGATGCGGATATCCACATAGATATTTTTTTGAGCGCCTACTCTTCGAATTTCTTTCTCCTGAATGGTACGCAGCAGAACACTCTGCAGTTCAATGGGCATGGAATTGATTTCATCCAGAAAGATGGTACCTTTATGGGCCAATTCGAACAGTCCGCGCTTTCCTCCTTTTTTTGCTCCGGAAAATGCTCCTTCCTCATAACCGAATAATTCGCTTTCCAGAAGGGAGGCGGGGATGGCTGCACAGTTGACAGCCACGAAGGGCTGATTGTGTCTGGGGCTTGCGTTATGTATGCTCTGGGCCAGAAGTTCCTTGCCGGTACCGCTGTTTCCGTTGATTAGGATTCCTGCGTTGGTGGAGGCATACAGTCTGGCTTTATCCATCAGGCTTTTCATCAGAGCGCTTTCCGCCACGATGTCCTCAAAAGTGTATTTTGCCATAAAGCCGTTGTTGCGCAGCTCTGAACGAACCCTTTGTTCCTGGTATTGAATGTTGTGTGTGCCCTGAAATACGGCTATGATTCTCTGATTTGTTTTGCTGCGGGCAGTACTTTTTTTAACATAATAGTTCTGCCCGTTGATTTTCAGGATTCCGTCATCTGCCGTGTCATGGAACATGAATGTGAGTATACAGGGAGCCATCAGGGAAGACGGCAGAGCTTCTGCCTTTTTATTCAGTATGAGCCGTTCATTGATATTTAGGATATGCCCCATTTCCTGATTGGCAACCACGATGGTCCCGTTCTCCGTGGAGAGGATTCCCTCCTGGATGGAAGAAGCTGCAGAACTGAAGCATTTCAGCTGCAGCTTTTCACGTTGTCTGGCATATATAATGGATTCAGCCTGCCGTATGGCTTTTTTTAAGCTCAGCCTTCCGGATTCGACAAAGCATACATTCATTCCACATTGTTTGCCCATGCGCAGGGCCAGGGTTCCGCCGCCCACCATTACATCCATTCCGTCCCGTTTGCCTCTTAGAACCTGGGACTCGATATCAGCCCGGGAACGGAAGGGATAGATACGTACCTCTTCCACATCTAACAGATGTTCTACAGTTTTAATCTTATAGTGATCTACGTATTCATCAAAAAGAATAAGACCGATTCGTGAACCATATTCCCGTGCCTTGTTTAGTATCTCCAGTATTTCCAGATTGTCCGGTTCAGCACGTATGGATACGATTTCGGGGAAGTATTGTTCAATCATGCCTGCGGTGGCCCCGCGGCTGATAATGACATCGGGCTTAGGCAGTTCCAAAAACATCTGGTTCAGCTTGTCCAGAAGTCCCTGTTGGGCTATTTCCCATTGAAGAATGGTAGGTTCGATATGCATGGTCTGGCAGACCGCCTGGATATCCTCCAGCATTTCAGGGTAAACAGATATCAGCATCAGTTCATGACTCTTCATAAGCTTCCTCCCGGAATAACAAAGATATAAAACACAAATGCAGCGTAATCTACATCCAGTTTATCATATTGTGTTTTGAAATTAAACATTAAAAACATAAAAACGTTTTAAAATTTAACGAATGATAAAACATATGACAAAAGACTTGTGTAATGGTTCAAATATAATGAAAAAAAGATTAAAAAAATTGGCATTAAATTTGCTTCTTATACAAGTATGAGAAAGGAGGCGGATAATAGATGTTTGATATACAGATGGATGGTATATACCTGGACAACGGATGTCTGGTTAAAGAAGCCGGGATACAACCGGATGATGCCAGGGAGAACACCATTGCTTATCAGATTCTGCGGGCACACAGCATATCAGAGGAACCGGACAGGATGCAGATAAAATTTGATGCGTTGATATCCCAGGACCTTACTTATGTTGGAATCATTCAAACAGCCAGAAGCAGCGGAATGACGGAATTTCCCGTGCCTTATGCGATGACCAACTGCCATAACAGCCTTTGTGCGGTAGGGGGAACGATTAACGAGGATGACCATGTGTTTGGGCTGACGGCAGCAAAAAAGTATGGCGGAAATTATGTTCCGGCCAACCTGGCTGTCATGCACGCATATGCGAGAGAGGAACTGTCTGCGTGCGGCGGCATGATACTTGGATCTGACAGCCATTCAAGGTATGGTGCCCTGGGAACAATGGGATTTGGGGAAGGTGGACCGGAGCTGGTAAAGCAGCTGCTTGGAAGGACTTATGACATACCATCTCCTGAGGTGGTACTCTGCTATGTGACCGGGAATACAAAGAGAGGTGTGGGACCTGAAGATGTGGCCCTTGCTATGGTGGCAGCACTTTTTAAGCCCGGAACTGTAAAAAACAAAATTCTGGAATTTACAGGCCCCGGACTTAAGAATCTTACAGCGGATTACAGGTGCAATATTGATACCATGATGACAGAAACTTCCTGCCTGTCCTCCATATGGGAGACAGACGAGATAACCCAAGCCTATTACAGGAACCATGGAAGGCCCGGGGATTACAGGAAGTTGAAGGCCAGGAGTCCAGCCTATTATGACGGTGTAATCTATCTCGACTTAGGCCGCATTGAGTCAATGATTGCCCTGCCCTTTCATCCCAGCAACGCGGTGACGATTCATGAGTTTAACGAGAGGGCAAAAGAACTGCTGGAGGAGGTGGATCAGGAGGCAGAACGGCTCTTTGGGAAGAATAAGCTTCAGCTTTCCCATAAAATTAAGGATGGAAGGGTGATTGCTGACCAGGGCAGCATAGCGGGATGCGCAGGTGGTTTGTTTGAGAATCTACAGGAGGCGGCTGAGATATTAAAAGACGCCACTTTGGGAAAGGATGGTTTTTCCATGACTGTATATCCGGCCAGTATGCCGGTTAACCTGGCGCTGATTCGTTCCGGTGCAGCGGAGAAACTGCTGTCATCCGGAGCAATCATGAAACCGTGTATCTGCGGTTCCTGTTCCGGCTATGGGGATATCCCAGCTACACATACCTTTTCCATTCGTCATGCTACGAGGAATTTTCCTAACAGGGAAGGAAGCAGACCGGATGAGGGGCAATACTGCGCAGTAGCTCTCATGGATGCACGTTCCATAGCAGCCACTGCTGCCAATCAGGGTGTTATTACAGCAGCCACGGATTTGGACTACCAGATACCGGACCTAAAGTACTGTTTTGACGGGACTGTGTATAAGAAGCGGGTTTATTACGGGTATGGAAAGGCTGATGCGTCTGTGAGGTTAGTGACCGGCCCTAATATCGTGGATTGGCCACCTATGGATGAACTGCATGATAATATACTGATGAGGTTTTCCGCAGTCATACATGACCCGGTAACAACCACGGACGAACTTATTCCTTCCGGCGACACGGCTTCCTACCGGTCTAATCCTATCCGTCTGGCAGAATATGCGCTGTGCAGAAGGGTTCCCGGTTATGCCGGGTACTGTCGGTCCATTCAGGCAGTGGAAGAGGAGAGAAAACAGGGAAAAATGCCGGAGGAGCTGGTTCAGGTGATGAACCGATTTGGTATTGATGAAGACATGATTGCAGGTACTGGTTACGGTTCCTGTTTGTTTGCCAATAAACCGGGGGACGGTTCGGCCAGAGAGCAAGCGGCCTCCTGTCAGAAGGTTCTTGGAGGAATTGCCAATCTCTGTTTCGAGTATGCAACAAAGAGATACCGCAGTAATTGTATTAATTGGGGCATTATTCCTTTTACTCTGGATGGAAGGGAAAAATTTGACTGTGTACAGGGGGATTATATATTTATTGAGGGTATACGCAAGGCTCTGTTAGAAGGAAAGAAATGTATTGCAGCCCGAACACTGGGAAGTGACGGCAATGTCCGAGGCATCACGCTTGCATTGGAAGGATTGACGGAGACAGAACGGGATATTCTGCTCGCAGGATGTCTGATTAATTATTACAGAAAACAGAAAATAGGGGAGTGTTAAGAAATGGACGGATATAACCTGAAACGTTCCTGCTGGCTGGAGATCAGTCTGGATAACGTGAGAGACAATTTTTTTGCATTTAAAAAAATGGTGGGGCCGGATGTGAAAGTGATGCCCGCAGTCAAAGCAAATGCCTATGGACACGGAATCGTACCGTGCGGAAAGGAGTTGGAGGCGTGCGGTGCAGATTACCTTGGTATGGGCAGTATCAGCGAGGCCATTAAACTGAGGGAAAATGGGGTAAAGATGCCGTTGCTTGTTTTTGCCAGCAATACCATAGAGGAGGTGGCAGAGCTTTACATCCAATATCATTTAATACCCACCATACTGTCGGAACGAGAGGCAAAAGCCATATCAGATGCAGCCTCCTCACCTGTACCTGTATTTGTTAAAATTGATACGGGAAGGGGAAGGCTGGGCGTAAACGCGGAAGAATTTCCGGACTTTTACAGGAAAATCACAGCATTGCCCAACCTATATGTGGAAGGTGTATACAGTCATATGGCAGCAGTAAACTGGCCGGATGTGTCAGCGGAATACGGTCTGTGGCAATATGAACGGTTCTCCGCTGCAATTGAAGTGTTGGGAGAGGAAGGAAAAAAGATACCATTTTGCCAGCTGGCCAATACACCGGGAGGAATCGCACTGCCGGAAATCCGTATGACCGGAGTGTGTCCGGGACGGGCAATCTGGGGATATTCACCTCTTGACAGGAGGGAGGGGCATCCGCAGTTAAAGCATCCGATTACGGCATGGAAGAGCCGGCTTATACATATAAACCAGGTATGTGGAGGTAAATTTGGGGAGAACTATAAAGCGGTAAAACTGGATTCGCCTAAGCGGATTGGAATTATGGCAGGAGGACTTGGAGACGGTATTAGTCCAAAGCTGGCCGGCGGATATGTACTTCTTCACGGAAGAAAGGCGAAAGTGGCCAGCACAATCAGCCTGGAGCATACCATCATAGATCTGGCAGATTTCCCGGATGCCAAGGTGGGGGATGAAATTGTCATTCTTGGCAGACAGGGAGATGAAGAGATTACGATGGAGCAGAGGATGGAAGAGTGGGGGAGAGGGGTGCCTTCGTTCTGGATTGAGATTTCCTCCCACACGGCGAGGTGTTATTACAAGGAAGGAAAACTGCTGGCTGTATCAGAGAGCGGAGTGCTTCAATATATCTAACGTATTTCTATTAGGAGGGGATTACAAATGTTGAAAAAGTATAATAAGATGAATGATATCACAAAAATCCTTATAGCCATGCTGCTGGGATCATTGCTAGGCATACTGTTGGGGGAAAAGGCTACCTGCATTGGTTTTATTGGAACAATCTGGCTGAATCTGATGAAAATGTTCCTTGTTCCCATTGTCATCTGCATGATGGTAAAGGGGATTACCAGTATGGATAATCCTAAGACTCTGGGAAGAATCGGTATCCGAATCGTGGTCTTTTATATGTTTACCACAGTGGCGGCATCGGTCCTGGGGCTGGTGATAACCGGAGTGTTCCATCCGGGTGTGGGTTTCCAGTTTACAGAAGGCAGTGCGGAGGCTGTAGAGATAGCGGAGCTTCCTACTGTGGGTAAGTTCTTCACAGATATGTTTTCCAGCAATATTTTTGCAACATTTAACAATGCAAATATGATGCAGGTATTAATCATAGCAGTTATTATGGGAGTAGCCATTGTCATGCTGCCCGAGGAAAAGAGGACGCCTGTGCGCAACTGGTTTGTCAGTATGGCGGACTTGGTAATGTCCATCATCAGTATTGCCCTGAAGCTGGCTCCCATAGGAGTATTCTGTCTTATGGCCAATGCCCTGGGAAAATACGGCATCAACCTGCTGCTCACCATGTCCAAGCTTTTAGGTACCTTCTATTTGTGCTGCATCCTTCATCTGATAGTGGTATATTGTTTGATTTTATGGCTGTTTACCGGCATTACCCCTCTGAATTTCTTGAAAAGGAGCTTTCCGACCATAGCTGCTGCCGCCAGTACCTGCAGCAGTGCTGCAGTGATTCCAGTCAGCATGAATGTGGCCAAAGAAAATTTTGAAGTGGAAGACTCAGTTGCAGGATTGGGCATCACGCTGGGCGGAACTATTAACAAGGATGGCGTGGCAGTGCTTTGCAGCGTTGTCATTCTGTTCAGCGCACAGGCCATGGGAATTGCCCTCACGCCAGGACAGATTTTTAATACGATTTTTGTAACAGCTCTGGTTACCTCCACTGGTTCCGGTGTTCCGGGCGGCGGCCTGATGAATCTTATGATTGTAGCGGCAGCAGTGGGAATTCCTCTGGAGATTGTAATTATGGTAGGCGGCTTCTACCGATTCTTTGATATGGGTACCACAACCATGAACTGTCTGGGCGACATGTCTGCCACGGTCATCATAGACAGGCTGGAGAAAAAGAGAACCCAAAGACTGGGTAAGACGGCTAACAGTTAAAGGAAAGGAAGAAAAAAAGATGATAAACGGCGGATGGCTTGAGGAAGGCTGTCCGCCGCTTTTTATGCATGGCACCACTGATTGCCTAACCTAACCCATAATAATAAATTTTCCAATAGAAGTAAAAAATGTCTTTGCCAACCGGGGGTCTATCAGTTATGATAGAAAAAGAATGTTGATTGGGAGGTATTTATGAAACATCTGGAACATTTTCATGAACTGAAATCCCTGACCAGGAAGCAGAAGTTTTTTCTGCTGTCGCTGCTTCCTGTTTATTTTATGGTCATTGGGCTGTTTCTGCAGCCAATCCAGGAAATCGGTCCGGGAATCGTGCGTCTGATAAAAGAGCCGGATTTTCTGATTACGGATTATTTTGTTGTGGGCGGTGTGGGGGCGGCCCTCATCAACGCCGGTGCACTGACTCTTATGAGTATAGGTATCATCTACTTTATGGGTATGGACATGGACGGCCACACCATCACTTCCAGCTGTCTGATGTTCGGTTTTTCGCTGTTTGGCAAAAACCTGCTTAACATCTGGGCTATTTTGGCCGGAGTGTACCTGTACGCCAGGTATCACAAGACGTCCATGCGAAGGTATATTTATATTGGCTTTTACGGCACCAGCCTTTCGCCCATCATCACCCAGATGATGCAGGTGGGCAACCTGCCGGTGGTGATGCGGATGGCCATAGCCCTGGCCGTGGGACTGATTATAGGTTTTGTGCTGCCGCCCCTTTCCACTCATGTGCATTTTGCACACAAAGGATATTCTTTGTACAATGTGGGGTTTGCCGCAGGCATCATAGCGACGGTCATTGTGTCAGTGTTAAAATCCCTTGGAGTGGAGATAGAATCCAGGCTCATATGGTCCACGGGAAACAATGAGATCTTTGGAATCGTGCTGTCCGTACTGTTTGGCGGAATGATTGTATTCGGGGTTGCGGTGCGGGGCAGAAGCATCTGGGAATCTTACAGAAGAATTATCAAATCCTATGGAATCGGCGGAACAGATTATCTGAGAGATGAAGGCGGTGCCAGCACTGTGTTCAACATGGGAGTCAATGGACTGTTTGCCACCTATTTTGTACTGGCAGTGGGAGGTGAACTGAACGGACCTACCATCTGCGGAATCTTCACCATTGTGGGCTTTGGGGCCACGGGAAAACATCTGAGGAACATAGCTCCGGTGATGATGGGGGTATATCTGGCCAGCTTTACCAAGACATGGAACATTTATCAGCCATCCCCCATGCTGGCCCTTTTATTCTCCACCACCCTTGCGCCGGTGGCAGGGGAATTCGGCGTGGTGGCCGGAATCGTGGCAGGCTACCTGCATTCCTCCGTTGCCCTCAATGTGGGAATCGTGTATGGGGGCATGAACCTGTATAATAACGGTTATGCAGGCGGAATCGTGGCCATATTCATGGTTCCTGTCATCCATTCCATCATGGACAGGCGGGCAAGGGCAAGAGGCGGATTGTCGCTGTAGGAGTCCTGGGATGTGAAATGGTTTTATTTACAGAAACAGTTCCAGCAGAAATACCATGGCACATGCGGCCAGGGACACCTGGAACAGGCTCTTTCCCTTCCAGGCCAGAAGAACAGCCACTGCCAGGGCTGCTGCGCCGGACCACACAGAGGCTGTGGCGTGGAGAATGGCAGGAAAGGTCATGACGGACAGGGTGACGTAGGGGACGTAATAGAGAAAAGACTTGACATATACGTTCTTTATCTCCTTCTTAATCAAGGTCAGCGGAAGAAGACGGATCAGGTAGGTCACGCCTGCCATCACAAGAATATACAGGTACACATTATGATTCATGTTCATTTTCCTCCTTTACAGGGAACAGAATGGCTGCGGCACCGGCAATCAGGATGGTTAGCAGGATGATTTTAAAGCCGGATGATAGACCTGCCAGCAGGGGGACATGGGCAAACACAAGGCTTAAGGCCATGGAGGCCAGGATGACGCCGGTGAGAATCCTGCTTGTCTTGGCCGGCGGAATCACCACGGCCAGGAACATTCCGTACAGTGCCACGTTCAGGGCGCTTAAAAGGCGTGCCGGAAGCAGTTCCCCGGAAACAGCTCCCAACAGGGTGCCGAGGGTCCAGCCGGGTACGGCGACACAGATGAGCCCATAGCTGTAAAAGGGACTTAAAAAGCCGGGCCGGCATACGGAAACGCCGAATATCTCGTCTGTAACTCCATAGGACATAAAGAAACGGTGGAAGAAGGGCATGTCTGCGCCCAGCTTCTGGGACAGGGAACAGGACATAAGACAGTAGCGCAGGTTGATGATGAGCTGGGCCACTGCCATTTCCATAAAGGGGGCCCCGGCCTGTATGATTCCCAGTGCTGCAAATTGTCCCGCGCTGGTCAGGTTTGTAAAGGACATGACAACGGACTGTAGGGTGGTGAGGCCGGCTCCCCTTGCCATGATTCCAAATGTAAAGGACACGGCCAGGTATCCCAGACCGATGGGTATGCCGTCTTTTAGTCCGCAATGAAATTGATGTGAATTGTGTTTCATGATAACCTCTCAGAGTATGAATTGGGATAAGACACCCCTACCAATTATAGCAGGAAAATCCAGGTTGTAAATGCGGATTTTATCAAATCATGGGGGAACCCTCCTGAACCTTACCGGACCGGTCCTGCCTGGCGCCGGAGCCGTTACAATTGTGTGAATTTGGTTGACAGACCGGATAGGTTGCCTTAGAATTGTTAGGTGACTAACAGAAACTGTTTTTCTGCATATAATAAAAGGAGTAAATTCCATGGCTGTTAATCCTACCGTCCGCCTTATCGCCACCCTTTCCAACCTGATCCGGCGCAAGATTGACAGCGCTGAGGGTGTGGGAGGGCTGACACCTGCCCAGAATGGAATCCTGCACTTTATTCTCGGCCGCTGCAGGGAGCAGGACCTGTTTCAGAAGGATATAGAGGAGGAATTTAACCTGCGCCGCCCCACGGCCACGGAGATTCTGAAGCTGATGGAGCGAAAGGGCCTGATTTACAGGGAGGAGGCGTCCTATGACGCCAGGTGTAAAAAAATCATTCCCACTGAAAAAGGATGGGAGCTGGAAGGACGGGTGCTTAAGGATATCCTGGAAATGGAACAGTTCATAACACGGGATATTCCAAAGGAAGAACTGGATACATTCATCCGAATCGGGATGAAAATGATGAAGAATCTTAAGTAATGGGGAAGGGCCTATGGCTGCCACCAGGCAGCGCCGTCTTAGGCTCTTTAAATTGCCCCAAAATCCAAGGGAATTTACAAAAAAAGGAGGTTTTAACAGTGAAAGGACAACATCAAAAGACAGTCCGGGCTTTGCTTGGCTCAGTCCGGGAGTATAAAAAGCCATCTCTTCTCTGCCCGGTTTTTGTGGTGCTGGAGGTGCTTATGGAAGTTCTGGTGCCCGGCGTCATGGCACTGATGATTGATAAGGGGATGAGCGGGGGAAGTATCGGCTACATTCTGAAGATTGGAGCCGTGCTTTTAGTTATGTCCATGATGGCTCTGGTATTCGGTATCCTGGCAGGGACGAATGCGGCCAGGGCCTCGGCAGGTATGGCACGGAATTTGAGAAAGGATATGTTCCACCACATACAGGAGTTTTCTTTTTCCAATATTGACCGCTTTTCTCCTTCCAGTCTGGTGACGCGTCTGACCACGGACATCACCAATGTGCAGAATGCGTACCAAATGGTAATCCGCATTGCTATCAGAGGCCCCATCATGCTCTGTTTTGCGCTGATTATGGCTATGGGAATCAGCAGGGAGCTTTCCACCATCTTTTTTATCGTGCTGCCAATCCTGGCAGCGGGGCTCTTTTACATTGTGATAAAGGCCCATCCCTATTTTGAGGCTGTATTCAAGCGCTATGACGTGTTAAACCGCGTGGTTCAGGAAAATCTGAACGCCATCCGGGTGGTAAAAGCCTATGTGAGGGAGCCGTATGAAATCGAAAAGTTCCGGCACATATCCCAGGAGGTCTTTTACCAGTTTAAGTATGCGGAAAAGATTGTAGCCTGGAACAGCCCGCTGATGCAGTTCTGCATGTATAACTGCATCCTGCTGGTATCAGGGCTGGGAGCCAGACTCATTGTGGGAAGCAGAATGACAACAGGTGAGCTCACCAGCATGATTATCTATGCGGTCCAGATATTGTCCAGCCTGATGATGCTCTCCATGGTGTTTGTGATGGTCATCATGGCCCGTTCTTCGGCAGAGCGTATCGTGGAGGTGCTGGATGAAAAGAGCAGCCTGTCAGACCCGGATGATCCGGTACAGGAGGTGGCGGACGGCAGCATTGACTTTGAGCATGTGTCTTTCAGCTACATAGGAGATAAGGAGAAGCTGGCTCTTAAGGACGTGGATATCCACATAAAATCCGGAGAGACCATAGGCATACTGGGAGGGACTGGAAGTTCCAAGACCACTCTTGTGCAGCTGATACCAAGGCTGTACGATGTGACCGGGGGCTGTCTTAAAGTGGGCGGACGGGATGTGAAGGAGTATGGGCTTAAGTCCCTGAGAAATCAGGTGGCAGTGGTTCTGCAGAAAAATATCCTGTTCAGCGGCACCATCCGTGAAAACCTGCGGTGGGGCAATGAAAATGCCACGGACGGGGAAATCGAGCGGGCCTGCTGTCTGGCCCAGGCAGACGAGTTTATCCGGCAGTTTCCCGACCAGTATGAAACCTATATCGACCAGGGAGGAACCAATGTATCCGGGGGACAGAAGCAGAGGCTCTGTATTGCCAGGGCCCTGCTCAAGAAGCCTAAGATATTGATTCTGGATGATTCTACCAGCGCAGTGGATACGAAAACAGACGCCATGATTCGCAGGGCGTTCCGGGAGGAGATTCCTGACACCACCAAAATAATCATAGCACAGAGGATATCCTCTGTGGAGGATGCAGATAAGGTGATCGTGCTGAACCACGGCGCTGTGGATGACTTTGGTACGCCCCAGGAGCTGTTTGCCAGGAATAAGATTTACAGGGAAGTATTTGAATCCCAGAAGAAAGGGGGAGATGATCATGATGGGAAATAAGAAAAATGCAGCCGTGAACCACCATTATGCCAAAACGGCAAAACGCCTTATGGGGTATGTGGCAGGCACTTACAGGCTCCAGTTTGTCTGTGTGCTGGTGACCATTGTCATAAGCGCTCTGGCCAATGTGGCGGGACCGCTGTTTTTGATGGTGCTCATAGATGATTTTATCACCCCTCTCCTGGGGCAGCAGCATCCTGATTTTACGGTTCTGAACCATGTTATGGCAGGGCTGGCAGCCTTTTATGTGGTTGGGGTTATTTGTACCTACACTTATAACCGTCTGATGATAAATATTGGCCAGGGCGTCCAGAAGCGTATCAGGGATGAGATGTTTGAGCATATGCAGACGCTGCCTGTACGGTATTTTGACCGTCATCCCCATGGAGAGCTTATGAGCCGTTATACCAATGATATCGACACCCTGAGACAGATGATTAACCAGGCTCTGCCCATGGTATTGTCCTCCTTTGTCACCATCATAGCCATATCCGCGGTGATGATAGGTATCAGCGTTCCCCTCTCTGTCCTGGCAGCAGCCATGATAGTTCTCATGCTCTTTGTCAGCAGGACTCTGGCAGGCCGGTGCGGACGGTATTTCGTGGCGCAGCAGCTGGCTATCGGAAAGGTGACGGGATACATTGAGGAGCGTTTAAGCGGACAGAAGGTCATCAAGGTATTTAACCATGAGGAGGAGACCAGGGAGGAATTCGACAAGTTGAATGACCGGCTCTATGACAGCGCATTCCACGCCAACAAGTACGCCAATGTTATTATGCCGGTCATTACCAACATAGGCAACCTGCAGTTTGTGCTCACAGCTATCGCAGGAGGAATTCTGTCACTAAGCGGCCTGGCAGGGCTGACCCTGGGCCAGATTGCTTCTTATCTCCAGTTTACAAAGAGCTTTAACCAGCCCTTTGCCCAGATATCCCAGCAGTCCAATTCCATTATCATGGCCCTGGCAGGGGCAGAACGTATTTTTAATATGATGGATGAGGAACCGGAGACAGACCGGGGAGATGTGACCCTTGTCAATGTCCGTATGGATGAAAGCGGAAAAATGACAGAGGTACCGGAACGGACCAGCCTGTGGGCCTGGAAATGTCCCTGTGAGGACGGCACGGCCGCATACACAAGACTTACCGGTGATGTGCGGTTTCAGGATATGGACTTTGGATACGAGCCGGGGCATGCAGTGCTCCATGACATCAGCCTGTATGCGAAGCCGGGGCAGAAGCTGGCTTTTGTGGGAGCCACAGGGGCGGGAAAGACCACCATAACCAATCTGATTAACCGTTTTTACGACATACAGAAGGGCTCTATCACATATGATGGTATTGATATCCGCCATATAAAGAAAGACGACCTGCGCCGCTCTCTTGGCATCGTGCTCCAGGATACCCACCTGTTTACCGGTACAATCAGAGAGAATATACGATATGGAAAGCTGGATGCCACGGACAGGGAGATCTGCGATGCGGCGAAGCTGGCCAATGCCGACCAGTTTATAGAGATGCTGCCGGAAGGATACGATACCATGCTTACAGGAGACGGCGAGGAGCTGTCCCAGGGCCAGCGCCAGCTTTTAGCCATTGCGCGGGCAGCCATTGCAGATCCTCCGGTCCTGATTCTGGATGAAGCCACTTCCAGCATTGATACCAGGACAGAGGCTATGGTGCAGAGAGGCATGGATGAGCTGATGAAGGGCAGGACCGTATTCGTCATAGCCCACAGGCTTTCCACCATCCGCAATTCCGACGCTATCATGGTACTGGACCATGGACGTATTGCTGAGCGGGGAGACCACGAGAGCCTGATAAGGGAGAGGGGAATGTATTACCAGCTGTATACAGGCGGGCTGGAGCTGGAGTAGGAGAGACGCCTGTGACAGGGAGGTGGCAGGAAGGTGACAGGGAGGTGGCCGGTGACGTGGCCGGCCCAGCCAAACTGCTTTCCATGTATTGACTTTCCACGGAGAATGCAGGTATAATTTCCTGTATTGGATTCTGCCAAACAGGAATCCGTTAAAAACTAGGAGGAAATGTTATGAAGAAAAAATTAAGCCTATTGCTGTGTGCAGCCCTGACAGCCACTACCCTGGCCGGCTGCGGCCAGGCACAAAGCAGTCCTGCCGGTACAGATGCCGGTACAGAAGCTTCGGCAGCTGGGACCGCCGGGTCAAAAGAGGGAGAAAAGATCCTTACCTATGCAGTGATGGAGGAACCGGAAACACTGGACCCTACACTGAATAACTACAGCACATCGTCCACCTTCCTGCAGAATATGTTCTGCGGCCTGTTCCAGCTGGAAGCAGACGGAAGCCTGAGCAATGCCATGTGTGACACATATGAGGTAAGCGAAGACGGGCTGACCTACACCTTCACATTGAAGGACGGACTTAAATGGTCCGATGGAAGTGATCTGACGGCAGGAGACTTTGAATATTCCTGGAAGCGCGTCCTGAATCCTGATACGGCTTCCCCGGCTGCTTGGGAACTGCACTATCTGAAGGGCGGGGAAGAATACAACACACAGGGCGGCTCTGCCCAGGATGTGGGGGTAAAGGCTGTGGATGACAAAACCCTGGAGGTAACCCTGAAAGCACCTACGCCATATTTCCTTTATCTGACAGCGTCCAGCAACTTTTTCCCTGTCAAGCAGGAGGTGGTGGAGGGACAGGATCCCTGGACCAAATCCGCGGATACCTATGTGTGCAACGGTGCATTTACCCTGGAGAAGATAAATCCCCAGAGCAGCTATGTGCTGAAGAAAAATCCCAATTACTATGACGCTGGTTCCGTCAAACTGGACGGAGTGGAAATCGTGATTATCCAGTCTCCGGAGTCAGCCCTGTCCGCATATAATGCAGGTGAGATTGACGCTATGGGCGATAACCTGGTAACTTCCCAGGCCATTGACCAGTATGGGAATACAGAAGAACTGAAAGGATATGACAAGATTGGAACCAGATATTACGATTTCAACTGTTCCAAAGAGTATCTGTCCAATCCGGATGTGAGAAGGGCCCTGGCCATGGCTATTGACCGCAGGACAATCTGCGAGTCCATCGTTCCGTCAAAGCCTGAGCCGGCCTACGGATTCGTGCCTTATGGGATACCATATGAAGGCTCCTCCGAGGATTTCCGCACCGTATCAGGTGATTTGATTCAAGAGGATGTGGAAGCTGCAAAGAAACTCCTGGCAGACGCGGGATATCCCAATGGAGAGGGACTGCCTGTTCTGACCTTTATTGTTACCAACACAAAAGAGAATAAGGACATTGCCCAGGTAATCCAGTCCATGTGGAAGGATAATCTTGGAGTCCAGGCAGACATTGTTACCTTTGAGTCCAAGGTGTACTGGGATGAGCAGAAGGCCGGAAACTTTGATGTTTGCTTTGACGGATGGACCGGTGACTATCTGGATCCGGACACAAACCTGAACTGCTTTACCCAGGCCCGCGCCTATAACCAGAACCGCTGGAGCGGGGACAATGCCATGAAGTATGACAGCATGATAGAAGAATGCCGGAACCTGGCGGACAACAGCAAGCGTATGGAGATATTCAAGGAGGCGGAGGCCATCCTGATGGATGAGATGCCCATTATACCGCTGTATTATCTGAATGCCATCGTCCTGGCTAAGCCTGATGTGAGCGGTCTGGTGAAGAACGCAAACGGCCATACCCTGTTCAGAAATGCGGATAAGCTGTAATGGCTATGATTTAAAACAGAAGATTGGCAGCGCCGGATATCTCTCCTTTGGCAAAGGTAAGGGATCCGGCGCTGCTTTTTGCATGGATATAAAGCGTATTTACTCCGTTTAAAAGCAGGGGAGATATTGAAAGCAGTACCTTTATATGTTATACTGGACCAATCAGATTGTTTCTGAACAATCTATATAAAAATCTTTTCCGGCATAAAATCCAATGTTTTTGCCGGGTACTGGCGTATCTGCCGGGATTTCCGTTCATATCACATAAATCAAATAGTTCATGGAGGACAATGCCTATGGGAAAATGGCACAAAGGGCGTATCAGACGTTTTTTTAGGGAAGGAAAGAAAAAAGTGGATTTGCAGCTAAAACAGCTGGCAGACAGCGGAAGGCCCCTGGATATAAGCCTGACCAATGACTTCGCCTTTAAGAAAACATTCCGCAACAAGACTGCGCTGACAGGGCTTTTAAGCAGTCTGCTGGACATTCCGGCAGGTGAGATCACCAGTCTGGAATTCCCGGACACATTTCTCCACGGGGAATATGCTGATGACCGGGAAGGAATACTGGATGTAAAGGTGCGCCTGAACCACTGTAAGAAAGTGAATATAGAAATACAGCTTTTGTCACATCCTTTTTGGGAAGAACGGAGCCTCTTTTATATCAGCCGTATGTATACAGAAGACTTTTTGAAAGGCCAGAATTATGATGCGTTGGAGGAGTGTATACATATCAGCATCCTGGGATTTCCACGGAAAGGAACAGAGCATTTTTATTCGGTCATACGGCTTATGGATGATAAAACCGGGTGTGTCTATAGTGGCAAAATCAGCCTGCGTGTGCTATACTTAAGTCAACTGGTTTCCTGCAGTGAGGAGGAAAAACAAACAGAGATATATCACTGGGCAAAGCTTATATCCGCCCGTGACTGGGAGGTGCTTAAAGATATGGCAAAGAGAAACCGTTATATGAAGGAAGCGGTGGAGGAACTGGAACGCCTGAATGCCGACAAAGAACTGCGTTATCTGTACCTGGAGCGCCTTAAGGCAGCCAGTGACGAAGCTACCATGCAAAGCTATTATAAGAGGCTTGCAGAAGATGCGCAGAAGAATGGGCTGGAGCGGGGCTTGTCGCAGGGATTGGAACAGGGCTTGTCGCAGGGATTGGAGCAGGGCTTGTCACAGGGCATTAAAGCCCTTATAAAAGATAACCTGGAAGAGGGGAAAGACAAAAAAGTCATACTGGCCAAGCTGGAGAAACATTTTTCATTGACAGAAAAAGAGGCGGAGGCCTATTTTGATATGTATAACAATATGAGTTAGGAAACAGAACCGGCCAAAAGGCCGGTTCACTGTTTCTCTATTCTGCTTTACCATGGGATAGGTCAATTATTTCTCTGTATGAGGCAGCCGTCCCCTGAGAAAACGCTTTTTTAATTCTGAGAGGCTAAATGGAATCAGAGGATAAATATAGCTCTTTCCGGCAATGGTTCTGTTGAATATGATGGCACAGGCGGACAGGATGATTCCGATGACAAATCCCCATATATTCAGGATGGATGTCAGTATTAATATGATGATACGCATGAATTTCATGGCATATCCTAATTCAAAGCTGGCCTGGGAATAATTGGCAATGGTAACAAAGGCCATGTAGAGCATGGTCTCACTGTTGAACCAACCTGATTTTACTGCATATTCGCCCAGAACAATACCGGCAATCACACTGAGGGGGGTGGTCAGCATATTGGGGGTATTGACAGCCGCCAGCCGCAGGCCGTCAATGGCAAATTCCAGTATGAGAAGCTGCCAGATTAAAGGCACATTAAGCGGGTCCGAAAGCCGGATAAATGCCAGCCAGTCCGGTATGAGCTCCGTATTCTGCATGAACAGAAGCCATGTAGGGGTTAGAAGCAGGGACAGCAGGGATATGGTCATCCTGGACAGACGGAGGTAAGTGCCTGTAATAGGAGGAAAGTAGTAATCATCTGCCTCCTCAATGATATCAAAGACAGAGGAGGGAAGTATCATGGCAGAAGGAGAGTTGTCTACCAGGATGATGATATTTCCTTCCAAAATTGAAGCGGCAGCTGTGTCCGGCCGTTCTGAAAATTTAAATTTCGGGAATGGATTGAACCATTTATAGGGAAAGAGACACTCTGCCAGGCTTTCCTGATTCATGGTCAGCGCATCTACCTTCAGATTCTGAATCCGTTTCTTGATTTTATCCAGGAGCTGCTTATCAACCCTGTTTTCCATATAACAGATGGCAATGTCAGTGTGGGAGCTCTCTCCGGCAGATGTTATTTCCACGGTAAGCCTGGGATCGCGGATTCTCCGCCGAATCAGGGCCGTATTAAAAATCAGGGTTTCCACAAAGCCATCTCTGGAGCCCCGCATGACTTTATCCTTTTCCGGTTCGCTGACACCGCGGGAAGGATAGGTGCGGCAGTCAATCGTAATACATTTATCATAACCGTCAATAAAGAGGCAGGATACACCGGACAGCAGCTGGACGGTCATATCCTGGTCATTGGAAAGCAGTCCGATCTCTCCGTATGGAACATACTGTTTGGAGAAGCCGTGGGCGTCCTTTGGCATATCCTCCGGTTTGATGGTGGAGAACACCTGCAGAATTTTCAACAGGGATTCATCCTTTGTAAAACCATCTATGAAATAAAGACATGCTTCCCGGCCGCCGATGTGGACTACGCGGTAAACCACGTCAAAATTCGTCTCTACATTCAGCTTCTTGTGAAGGTAAGTAATGTTGTCTTTTAAATTTTGGGAAAATTCCATGGTTTCTTCCTTTCTGTGTGACTTCAGATAAAAATTATGGCTTAAGTTAGTATGTACCGATGAAAGATAAATATACAGAAGACATTTGTCTTTGGTCTGCGGACGGATGGGAGAAATTTATATAAAAACTTGTATATAGGGGAAAGGAATTCACTAATATGCACAAAAATGATTGACAAATCATGGGAGCGGTGGTATAGTGTCCATGTAAGAAGCACAAAGGAGTGCCTTACGGGTTTTTGTTTGGTATGGGGATGCCAGATAAACTAATAGTGTGACGGTTTTTGATCGTGACTGAGAGCTGCCTTCTGTGGGGGAAGGGCGGCTCTCATTTTTTTGTCCGGATGCTTCCGGCATTCTGCCCCGGTAATGGCAGCGGGTATAAAAACTGTCATCCGGGGCTGTTTGAGGAGTGTTTTGCCGGAAGGAATCAGATTGATTTTTTCCACAGTCCGTGAAGATTACAGTAAGCGTAAGCAGCAGCAGGAGCGTCCCCTTCTTCCAGGGTGAAGGATGCCACTGGTTCGCAGTCAGGGGTCAGGGGAACACGCATGACACAGCCGGCTTTTGTCACAAGGCACACCCATCCGATGCTGTGTTCCTGACCCATGGGATGGAAAATGTTTCCAACCTTGACTGTTACATGGAGTCCGTCCTGTTCCACTACCGGAAGATGTTTTTCCGCTGCGCCCTCAGTGGCTGCTGGGTCCAGGATTTCAAAGGGTTTGCAGGAATCAGGGAGAGCTGCATTGGGAGCCGGTGAAAGGGCCTCCAATACGATATTGTGGTTTTTGTCAGTCAGGAATACCGGTTCATTCTTCATGAAAATCCTCCGTTCTCAATCGTCAGCAGGCCGGCCTTATGGAATCGGACCTGCAATTTTTCTCAGTTTCCATATTATTTTCCCGAAAATAGTGCACTCTATTCATAAAGCATTTAGGCAGACCTGGCAGGGAAGATAACTTACTATTGACATATTTCCTACAGGAATAGTATGATATACTCATGGCAGGATAAAATTTAAGACAAAGGACGTGAACATACATGCTAGTATCGACAAAAGGCCGTTATGCTCTCCGCACCATGGTGGATTTAGCCATCCACGGAGACGGCGAGCCCGTTAAAATAAAAGACATAGCCAACCGGCAGGGGATATCCGGTAAATATCTGGAGCAGATTATCTCTATCTTATCCAGAGCCGGATTTGTGCGCAGCATCAGGGGAAATCAGGGGGGTTATTATCTGGCCAGACCGTCATCGGACTATACGGTGGGTTCCATTTTGAGAATCACAGAGGGAAGCCTGGCTCCGGTGGACTGCTTAAGCGGAGATAAAAACCCCTGTACCAGGCAGATGGACTGTGTGACCCTGCGTCTGTGGCGCGAGCTGGATGAGGCCATCAGCGGAGTGGTGGATAAATATACGCTGGAGGATTTGGTACAGTGGCAAAAAAGCATGAAGGATAATTATGTGATATGATAACTAAATGAAACAGGAGCGAATTTTCCTATGGGACAGATTCTGAGAATCTCAGCTTTTATCAATCAATGGAAGAAAGACAGGCGGGTAAGAACCGGTATCACAGTGGCTGCGGTGTTTGTATCCGCCCTCATCCAGTCCTATGCACTGCAGGTTTTTGTGCGGCCGGCCGGTATCATATCCGGTGGATTTACAGGCATGGCCATGCTTGTGGAACGGCTGGGGGAATTGAACGGGCTTAATATTCCCATGCAGGTCACCATGATTATGCTGAATATTCCGGTGGCAGTCCTGTGCTGCAAGGGAATCAGCTTCCGTTTTACCATATTTTCCCTGGTGCAGGTATTCTTAAGCAGTATTTTTCTGCAGATATTCAACTTCAGCCCCATCTTTACAGATGAGGTGCTGAATGTTATTTTTGGCGGCGTCATCTTTGGAAGTGCAATCGTCATTGCTCTCAGGGGAAACGCGTCCACCGGAGGCACGGACTTTATAGCCCTGTTTGTATCCAACCGCACCGGGCACTCCATCTGGTCCTATGTGTTTTTTGGAAATGCTGTTATGTACTGCTTTTACGGTGCCATTTTCGGCTGGAAGCACGCGGGATACTCCATTATCTTCCAGTTCATCTCCACACGCATGATTTCCGCCTTCCACCACCGCTATGAGCTGGTTACCCTTCAGGCAACCACCATGAAGGGGCAGCAGGTGGTGGACGCCTATATCAGCCATTTCCGCCATGGAATGTCCTGTGTGGAAGCTATGGGAGGGTACAGCAAAAAGAAAATGTACCTTTTAAATACAGTCATATCAGCCTATGAGGTAAACAACGCCATCCACATCATGCAGGAAGCAGATGAACATATCATTATCAATGTGCTGAGGACACAGCAGTTTGTAGGCAGGTTTTACCGGGCGCCCCTGGAATAGGGCCGGTATGAATCATTATAAAACGAAGAGGGATATCTGCGGCTAAGCCAGCCCGCAGATATCCCTTATGATTTCTCCTGCAATAACAAGTCCGGCCACAGGCGGTACAAAAGAAATGCTTCCGGGAGTGGCGCGGCGGCACCCGGTATCCTCCGCTGTCTGTCCGGGGGTAAGAGGCTGTTCCGGCGACCAGCAGACCTTTAGTTCCCTGATGTTCCTGGCTTTTAGTTCCCTGCGCATTACCTTGCAGAGGGGGCATACAGAGGTCTGGGAGATATCGGATATACGAAAGAGTTCCGGGTGAAGCTTGTTGCCGGTACCCATGGAAGCGATCACAGGGACAGCGTGGGAGGCGGCAAAGCCTGCCAGGGCAAGTTTGGCTGTCACGGTATCTATGGCATCCAGGATATAATCCACAGAGCTGCCCTGTCCCATCTGGTGCTTCATACGTTCAAAAAGGCTTTCTATATTATCGGGAAGCACAAATTCCTCAAAGGTAATAACCTGTGTGCCGGGACAGATGTCAGCAATTTTGTCCTTCATGACCCGGGTCTTAAACTGCCCCATGGTACTGTGGAGCGCAATACTCTGCCGGTTAATGTTGGTGAGGGAAACCGTATCATTGTCCACAAGAATCAGGCGCCCCACCCCGCACCTGGCCAGGGCCTCCGCTGCATGGGACCCAACCCCTCCGACTCCGAATACAGCCACTGTGGAGTTCTTAAGCTTATTCATCCCCTCAGTGCCTATGAGCATCTCAGTTCTGGAAAATTCATTTATCATCATAGAAACAACTCCTGTATTTTATTTGTTTTTATGATTGTATAATAGAATTGAGGGGATGTAAATGGGGAGTTTTTCCCAAACTCTTCCCTGGTTCATGTACCTATCCGGCCCAATTCCTCCCTATATTTTTCTGTCAATCTGTGGTATATTAAATCAAAACAATTATTTTCAATGGAGGCCAGACATGAAAGATGGATTTTTAAGGGTAGCAGCTGCCACGCCAAAGGTCAGGGTGGCTGACCCACAATATAACGCACAGCAGATTATGGACTTGATTGGTCAGGGATACAGCAGGGGAGTGAAGCTTATGGTGTTTCCGGAGCTTTGCCTTACCGCGTATACATGTGCGGACCTGTTTGGTCAGAAGGCCCTGCTGAGAAGGGCGAAGGAAGAGCTGGGCCGTATTGTCCGGTTTACGGACGGAAAGGACATCCTGGTGTTTTTGGGGCTTCCCTGGGAGCGGGACGGGAAGCTCTACAATGCAGCGGCAGCCATCCAAAAGGGCAGACTTATAGGCGTAGTGCCCAAGCGGAACCTGCCTAATTATTCGGAGTTTTATGAGGCCAGGAATTTTTGCCCGGGCAATGAACGGCCGGTGATGACCTGCTGGAACGGAGAGAAGGTCCCAATGGGCACCAACCTTTTATTCAGGTGCAATACCATGCCGGAACTTACGGTGGCAGCTGAAATATGCGAGGACGTGTGGGTGCCATGCCCGCCCAGCATCAGACATGCCCTGGCCGGGGCCACGGTGGTGGTAAACTGCTCTGCCAGCGATGAGACCACAGGCAAGGACATGTACCGCCATGATCTGATATGCAGCCAGTCAGCCAGGCTGGTGTGCGGGTATGTCTATGCCAATGCGGGGGAGGGGGAATCCACCCAGGATTTGGTGTTTGGCGGCCAGAATATTATAGCTGAAAACGGGACCTGTCTGGTGGAGTCCAGACGGTTTATCAACGAGAGCATATGTGCTGATATGGATTTGGAACGCCTGGACAGTGAGCGCAGGCGCATGAGCACATTCCCGGACCCGGCAGCAGCCAGGGAGGAAGGCGGGTATCTGACCGTGGAGTTCAGCTTTGATGCGGTTTCGGAGGACAGCGCAGGGAGTCAGGATACCCAGACCCATGGTTCCACGCAGCCGGGCGGTGATGTGCTCCGGTACGTGGACCCGGCTCCCTTTGTGCCCAGGGATGAGAGACAGAGAAACAGGCGGTGTGAGGAGATACTATCCATTCAGGCCATGGGTCTTAAGAAGCGTCTGGAGCACACGGGATGCCATGAAGCAGTGATAGGACTGTCGGGAGGGCTTGACTCCACGCTGGCTCTGCTGGTAACTGTGAGGGCTTTTGACAGCCTCAGGATCCCCAGGTCCGGCATACATTGCATAACCATGCCCTGCTTCGGGACCACAGACAGGACTTATAATAATGCCTGCACCCTGGCCGGAAAGGTGGGGGCAAAACTCCGCGAAATTAATATCAGGGAGGCGGTGACACGCCATTTTGAAGATATCGGCCATGATATGGACAAACATGATGTGACCTATGAGAACAGCCAGGCCAGAGAAAGAACCCAGGTTCTCATGGATATCGCCAATGAGGTGGGAGGCCTGGTAATCGGGACCGGAGACATGTCGGAGCTTGCCCTGGGATGGGCTACCTATAACGGCGACCACATGTCCATGTATGGTGTCAATGGGTCGGTTCCCAAGACCCTGGTCCGTCATCTGGTCCGCTACTATGCGGATACATGCAATGAAAAGGAGCTGGCGGATGTGCTCCTTGATGTGCTGGATACACCTGTGAGTCCTGAACTTCTGCCCCCGGAGGACGGCCAGATTTCACAGAAAACAGAGGATTTGGTGGGGCCTTATGAGCTTCATGACTTTTATCTTTACTATATACTCAGATACGGATATGCCCCGTCCAAGATTTACCGTCTGGCAATCCAGGCGTTTAAGTCTCAGTATGACAGGGAGACGATCCTTAAATGGCTGAACGTGTTCTACAGACGTTTCTTCAGCCAGCAGTTTAAGCGTTCCTGCCTTCCGGACGGGCCTAAGGTGGGTTCTGTGGCGGTTTCCCCCAGAGGGGATTTGAGGATGCCCAGCGACGCATCGGGCAGGGTGTGGCTGGAGGAACTGGAAGGCATCAAATAAGCAGTGTCAGGAGAATGAATACGGATGATTAACAGTACATCAAACAAGCAGGTAAAGCGTGTTGTGAGCCTGAGAAGCAAAGCAAAGGCCCGGCGGGAAGAGGGCATGTATGTGGTGGAAGGCCTCAGAATGTGCAGGGAGCTGAACCCGGAGGATGTGGATGCCCTGTATGTTACGGAGAACTTTGCAGGGGACGCGGATAACAGGAAATGGATGGGGCGGTTCCGGCCGGAGACAGTCAGCGATGTGGTCATGAATGTTATGGCAGATACGCAGACGCCCCAGGGAGTGCTGGCCGTGGTGAGGCAGAAGCGCTATACCATGGATGACATTGTAAAACCAGCACCAGACGGCAGGTCTCTGGCCATCATGGTACTGGAGACGATACAGGACCCCGGAAACCTTGGTACCATAATCAGGGCAGGAGAGGGCGCTGGTATCACCGGCATTGTTATGAATCATGATACGGCAGATATATATAATCCAAAAGTGATACGCTCCACGATGGGATCCATATTCAGGATGCCCTTTGTGTATGCAGATGACCTGCAGGATGCCTGCCTGCTCATGAAAAACAGGGGGGTGCGTCTTTTTGCGGCCCATCTGAAAGGTATGAATAATTATGACCAGGAAGATTATACTGACAATGTGGGCTTTTTAATTGGAAATGAGGCCAATGGTCTTACGGAGGAAACCACCTCGCTGGCAGACTGCCTGGTGAAGATTCCCATGGAGGGAAAGGTGGAATCCCTGAACGCTGCAATTGCTGCTTCCGTTCTTATGTTTGAGACAGCCAGACAGAGAAGAAGCTGCAGCGTCCCGGCGGAGACAGCATAAGGAAAGGACTTTTGGCCATATCTGCCCGCAGGAAGGAGAAGGTGCATATGTTATCAGTTGGATGGCTTGTATCATTTTTGATTTTTCTGGGAGTGGAGCTGGCTTTCGGATGTCTGACTTCCCTGTGGTTTGCCGCAGGGGCCATAGGCGGATTTGCGGCAGCTCTGGCAGGGCTGCCCATGGAGGCGCAGCTGGCAGTGTTCGTGGCCGTATCATTCCTCACGCTTATTCTTATACGTCCTTTGGCATTTATTCTGGGCAGACGGGAAAGGGCAGGTGGACATCATTAAGCTGCAGCTGGATTTGAGTAAGGAATATGGAATTGTCCTGGAGGGCGGAGGGGCAAAAGGCGCTTATCAGATAGGCGCCTGGCGCGCCCTCAGGGAAGCGGGCATCAGGATAAAGGGCGCCGCGGGTACTTCGGTGGGCGCCTTGAACGGTGCCCTTATTTGCATGGATGATTTTGAAAAGGCAGAGCGCATCTGGGAGAATATCAGTTACTCCAGGGTCATGGATGTGGATGATGAACTTATGGAACGTCTGACAAAATTCAGCCTTAAGAATATTTCCAGTCTGGCGCCCCTTAATGTGGGGGAACTCATAGCCGGGGCCATACGGGTTCTGAGGGACGGCGGCTTTGATATTGCTCCCCTCAGGGCTTTGATTGAGGATGTGGTGGACGAGGAAAAGATACGAAATTCTGACAGGGAGCTCTATGTGGTAACCTACTCCATTTCTGACCGGCATCCCCTTATTGCCGATGTGAAGGAGGCTCCTGAGGGAGGAATAGCGGACCTGCTTATGGCCAGCGCCTATCTGCTCGGCTTCCGTCAGGAGCGGCTGGGCGGCAAGTATTATATGGACGGCGGCGGAATTAATAATGTGCCGGTGGATGTGCTTCTGGACAGAGGTTACAGGGACGTGATTGTCCTGCGGATATATGGTTACGGTGTAGACACGGAAAAGAAGCTGGAGGTGCCGGAAGGAGCAACCCTGTACCATGTGGCGCCGAGGAGGGATTTGGGCGGCCTTCTGGAGTTTGACAGACGCCGGGCGAGAAGAAACATGCTGCTGGGGTATTTCGACGGAAAACGTATGCTTTATGGCCTGGCGGGACGTGTCTATTATATTGATGCGCCGGAAGGCGAGCCTTACTATTTTGATAAAATGATATCGGAGATACAGAGCCTCCTTTCTTACATGGAACCGGAGCTGCAGGAGGCAGGAGAGGCAAAGCACGGGCGGGAGGAACAGAAGGACCCCCTTGCGGGCTACCGTGTTTATACAGAGCAGGTATTTCCCCGGCTGGCAAAGGAACTGAAACTGAAGGAGGGATGGGACTATAAGGAGTTGTACCTGTCCATACTGGAGGATTTGGCAAAACAATACCGTATAAGCCGTTTTAAAATTTATACAGTGGAGGAACTGCTGCGCCTGATTCATAAAAAAGCTGGTGCCGCTGCATTAAAAGCCATGATTCCCATACTTGACAGCAGCACGCAGGTGTAGTATATTATGCATAAAGATGCATAAATATAAATAACTATGCGTTTTTGAATAGAAATGCATGGTTATTTATTGCAGAAAATCAAGCCGGGGCCATGGCAGGACATGGGCGGCATAACAGGGAGGACGCTATGGACTTAAAAGGAAGACATTTTTTGACACTGAAGGATTATACACCGGAGGAGATTACATATCTGCTGGATTTGGCAGCGGACCTGAAGGATAAAAAGAAACAGGGGGTTCTGGTAGATTCGCTGCGCGGAAAGAATGTGGCCCTTATCTTTGAGAAAACCAGTACCAGAACGCGGTGCGCCTTTGAGGTGGCAGCCCATGACCTGGGTATGGGGACCACTTATCTGGACCCGTCTGGGTCACAGATTGGAAAGAAGGAAAGCATTGCGGATACAGCAAGAGTTTTGGGAAGAATGTATGAGGGCATCGAATACCGTGGTTTCGGACAGGAAATCGTGGAGGAACTGGCAAAGTACGCCGGTGTGCCTGTCTGGAACGGCCTGACCAATGAGGACCACCCCACCCAGATGTTGGCGGATCTTCTCACCATACGGGAGCATTTGGGATGTTTGAAAGGCTTAAAGCTTGTGTATATGGGAGATGCGCGTTATAATATGGGTAACTCCCTGATGATTGCCTGCACAAAGATGGGCATGCATTTCGTGGCCTGTGCTCCGGCTAAGTATTTCCCGGATCCATCTCTGGTCAAGGAATGCGAGGCCTATGCGGCGGCCAGCGGCGGTTCCGTTACTCTCACAGAGCATGTGGCGGAAGCGGTTAAGGGAGCGGATATCATTGATACGGATGTGTGGGTATCCATGGGTGAGCCTGACGAGGTATGGGAGGAGAGGATTGAGGAGCTGACTCCATATAAGGTGACAAAGGCTGTCATGGACCTGGCCGGACCTAATGCCATTTTCCTGCACTGCCTGCCCTCTTTCCATGACCTTAAGACCAAGATTGGCAAGGAGATGGGAGAACGTTTTAATGTGTCCGAGCTGGAGGTAACAGACGAAGTATTCGAGTCAGGCCAGTCGGTTGTGTTTGACGAGGCTGAGAACCGGATGCATACCATCAAAGCAGTTATGCTTGCAACGTTAGGAGAATCATAATATATGCAGGGACAGAGAGGACGGAGTGAACGCCATTCCGGGGTATTCCTGGACATGGTGCACCTGATACTTGGGATTGCCATTGTAATCCTGGCTGTGCTGTCATTCATTAACCCGGAGGGAAATCATATGCTTTTCCCTCTGGTGTTTTTGCTGGCAGCATTGTTAAATGCGGTAAACGGAATATTTGAGCTTAAGACCAGGGGAAGGGATAAGAAAAAGTTCGGTGCCAGCATCCTGCAGCTGGCTTTGGCGGCAGGTCTTATGGTCCTTGGCATCGTAAGCGCCATCAGTATCTGGGCATAGAGGAGCGGCATATGAAGACAGAGATTTTGCGGATGCTCAAAAGCACCGAAGATTACCTGTCCGGACAGCAGCTGTGCGGGATGCTGGGAGTTTCCCGCACTGCTGTCTGGAAGGCTGTAGGTGAACTGAGGGAAGAAGGATATGTAATAGAGGCGGTCCGGAACAGGGGATACCGGCTTGTGGAAGGTGCTGACGTCATAACCCAGGCTGAGCTTGCATCCATGCTGCACACGCAGTGGATTGGGACTAGGCTGGAATATTTTGATGAGACGGATTCCACCAATATAAGAGCCAGGAAACTGGCAGAAGAGGGAGCGCCCCACGGAACACTGGTGGTTGCAGACCGCCAGACCGCCGGAAAAGGGCGGAGGGGGAAAAGCTGGGTCTCCCCGGCCGGTACAGGCATCTGGATGAGCATGGTGCTCAGGCCGGTCATGTCTCCCATGAGCGCATCCATGCTGACCCTTATTGCGGGGCTGTCAGTGGTCAGGGGCGTGAAGGAGAGCACGGGACTTGAGGCCATGATTAAATGGCCCAACGATGCGGTTCTGAATGGCAAGAAGATATGCGGAATCCTCACGGAGATGAGTACGGAAGTGGAATGCATCCGCTATGTGATACCCGGTATTGGAATCAATGTAAATATAGATGACTTTCCGGAGGAAATCAGGGCAACAGCCACCTCCCTTAAGCTGGAGGCAGGCAGGAGCATTAAGCGCAGCTTAGTCATTGCCGCAGTGGCGGACAGTTTTGAATATTATTATGATATCTTCATGAAGACATGTGATATGTCGGGTCTCAGGGATGACTACAATAAGGCCCTTGTCAACTTGAACAAAGAGGTCCTGGTGCTGGACCCCAGAGGTCAGTACAAAGGAAAGGCCCTGGGCATTGACAATGAAGGCAGCCTTCTGGTCAGACGGGAGGACGGAAACATATCAGCCGTCATTTCAGGGGAGGTATCGGTAAGAGGTATATATGGATATGTATGATACAGGACATTTGTATGACCGCCTCCAGGTACTGGAGAGGGAGGAAATGCCTCTTGGACGCAGGGAACGTCTCAGTGCTGTGGAACGCCCCCTGCTGGCCTGGTATTCATCCAGGGCCCGCTCCCTTCCATGGAGGGATGATCCGAAGCCATACCGGGTATGGATATCGGAAATCATGCTCCAGCAGACCAGGGTAGAGGCGGTCAAGCCCTATTTTGAGCGCTTCATGGAAGCGTTTCCCACTGTGTCCCATCTGGCACAGGCAGAAGACGATCATCTCATGAAGATGTGGGAAGGCCTGGGATATTATAACCGGGCCAGAAATTTAAAGGCAGCGGCCCAGATGATTATGTCAGAATACGGCGGCTGCCTTCCTGCATCCTTTGATGAACTGATACGGCTGCCGGGAATCGGAAGCTATACAGCAGGGGCCATTGCATCCATTGCCTACGGCATTCCGCTGCCGGCCGTGGACGGCAATGTGCTCCGCGTCATTTCCAGGCTCCTGGGGGACCGGGAGGATATAAAGAAAGCCTCGGTGAAGACTGGCATCGAGGCAGAGCTTAAAGCCGTGATGCCGCAGGATGAGGCCAGCCATTACAACCAGGGTCTCATAGAAATCGGGGCCCTGGTGTGCATACCCGGCGGCGAACCCAGATGCAGCCAGTGTCCTCTGGCCTCCATCTGCCTTACAAGAAAGAACGGCTGGTGGAAGGAGATTCCGTACAAATCTCCGGCCAAGGCGAGGAAGATCGAGGAGCGGACCGTTTTTATCATAGAATATCAGGATAAGGTGGCCATACGCAAGCGCCCTCCCAAGGGACTGCTGGCCTCCCTTTACGAGCTTCCCAACATTGAGGGAAAGACTTCCGGGGAGACGGTGCCGCAGGTGCTGGGACTTGACAGGGAGCAGGTGGCGTCGGTGGAGCTGCTGCCGGAGGCAAAGCATGTGTTTTCACATGTGGAGTGGCATATGACCGGGTACAGGGTGGTTCTCTCACAGGAGGAGGAGCCCTTATCCTGTTTCATGGTATCCAGGGAGGAACTGGAGCACACATACGCTTTGCCCAATGCATTTAACGCATATACAAAGCTCATTGGATAAGATTGACAAAAATGGTTACACTGAAAGGGAGGAATGCAGGATGAAAAAAATGTTGTTTGTATTCAATCCCCGTTCCGGTAAGGAACAGATCAAGGGACAGCTGATGGAAATACTGGATATTTTCACCAAGGCCGGATATGAGCTTCGTGTCCACGTTACCCAAAAGCAGAAGGATGCCATGGAAGTGGTGGCCCGGCTGGGTAAAAAGGTGGATGTGGTGGTGTGCAGCGGCGGAGACGGCACACTCAATGAAACCATATCCGGAATGATGAAGCTTAAGAAAATGCCGCTTCTGGGCTATATTCCTGCCGGATCCACCAATGACTTTGCCACCAGCCTGGGAATACCAAAACGCATGCCCCTGGCTGCCTGGGATATTGTGGAGGGAACTCCCTTTGCCATTGACACCGGAACCTTTTGCGAGGACATGAATTTTATGTATATAGCAGCTTTTGGGGCTTTTACAGAGGTGTCCTATCTGACATCCCAGGACAGGAAGAATCTTTTGGGACACCAGGCCTATATGCTGGAAGGCGTAAAGAGCCTGGCAGGACTGAAGCCCTATCATATGAAGGTGGAGTGGGACGGACAGGTGCTGGAGGAAGATTTTGCCTTTGGCATGGTGACCAATACCATCAGTGTAGGCGGGTTTAAGGGGCTGGTGAACCAGTCTGTGGCCCTCAATGACGGTCTCTTTGAGGTGCTGCTCATACGGATGCCCAGGACACCGGTGGATTTGAGCAATATCATATCCTACATGTTTCTCAGGGAAGAACCCAACGAGTATGTGTATAAGTTCAAGACATCCTCCATACGCCTTACTTCGGAACAGGAGGTGGACTGGGTGCTGGACGGCGAGTATGGCGGATCCAGGACCGAGGTCACCATTGGAAATATCAGGGAGAACGTGCAGATTCTGTTGAGAAATCATCCGGAAGAGGGATCAGGGCGGAAACAGATAGAATAAAAATAAATGTCGAAAATTGTTGAAATAAGGTTTTCGATGGTATATAATGATAAGTTGTGGGAGTTTCCACATTTACCTTTAAGCGAAAGGACGTTTATCAGTGGAAAAGGACGATTTTTTAAAGAAGCTGGAAAAGCTGGTCGAACATGCAAAAACCAAACACAACACATTGGATGCAGGGGAGATTAATGATTTTTTTACCGGGGATAATCTGTCACCGGAACAGATGGACCAAATTTACAGTTACCTGGAGGGCCGCAACATTGACGTGGTTCCCGTACTGGACGAAGCGATGCTTACCGAGGACACTGTTCTGCTTGATGACATTGATTTGGACCTGGATTTAGACGACGACAGCTTCATTAAAGATGCAGAAGAGGAAGAAATCGACCTGGATGCAGTGGATCTGTTAGAGGGAATCGGAACAGAGGACCCGGTCCGCATGTATCTCAAAGAAATTGGCACCGTGCCCCTTCTTACGGCAGACGAAGAGCTTGATTTGGCCCAGCGCAAGGCTGACGGCGATGAGTTTGCAAAGGAGAGGTTAATCGAGGCCAACCTGCGTCTTGTGGTCAGCATTGCAAAGCGCTATACAGGCAGGGGCATGAGCTTCCTGGACCTGGTACAGGAGGGCAATTTAGGACTGATCAAGGGCGTGGAAAAGTTTGACTATACAAAGGGTTACAAACTAAGTACATATGCTACATGGTGGATCCGCCAGTCCGTTACAAGGGCTTTGGCAGATCAGGCGAGGACAATCCGAGTACCGGTGCATATGGTAGAGACCATCAACAAGATGTCCAAGATGCAGAGAAAGCTGACGCTGGAGCTGGGCTATGAGCCTTCTGTGACAGAGCTGGCAGAGGCTCTTGATATGACGGAAGATAAGGTCATGGAAATCATGCAGATTGCCAGGGAGCCGGCTTCCCTTGAAACACCCATTGGTGAGGAGGACGACTCCAATCTGGGTGATTTCGTGGCGGACAACAATGTGGTGACTCCGGAGGGCAATGTGGAATCCGTGATGCTGCGGGAACACATTGACGCTCTTTTGGGAGACCTTAAGGAGAGGGAGCGCCAGGTCATTGTACTGCGGTTCGGCCTGGAAGACGGCCATCCCCGCACATTGGAGGAAGTGGGCAAGGAATTCAATGTAACCAGGGAACGCATCCGTCAGATTGAGGCCAAGGCTCTGAGAAAGCTGCGCAATCCGGTGAGAAGCAAACGAATCAGGGATTTCCTGTAAGACTTACCGTGCATAGGTCCAGAGGGGTTTGGGCCTGCTGTTATGATAAGAAAATTCGGGAGTATTTTAAAAAGAGGGGCCGTAAACGGGCGGCCTCTCTTTTTGGCAGGTAAAAATAACAGAGGGTTCAGGAAAGGACAAAAAAGGAATGACACAGCCAGGACAGAAGCGCAACTACCAAAAGGAATTGGACCGGCTTATAGAGGGACTGCGGGAAGAGGGACGGGTCCCTAAGCTGCTGCTGCACAGCTGCTGTGCTCCCTGCAGCAGCTATGTGCTGGAATATCTGAGCCAATATTTTGATGTGACCGTGTATTATTATAATCCCAATATTTTTCCTGAGACAGAGTATGAGGCCAGGGTGAAGGAGCAGGAACGGCTGATACGGGAAATGGAGACGGAAAGGCCAGTCAGGTTCCTGGCAGGCAGCTATGAACCGGAGGAATTCTTTTCAGTTGCCAGGGGCCATGAGAAGGATCCGGAGGGTGGGGAGCGGTGCTTCCGCTGCTATGAACTGCGGCTTGACCGCGCCGCCAGGGCAGCGGTTTCAGGAGACTTTGATTATTTCACAACCACCCTGTCCATCAGCCCTTTAAAGAATGCCCAGTGGCTCAATGATATCGGATGCAGACTGGCCGGGCAGTATGGAATTCCTTATCTGGTTTCGGATTTCAAGAAGAAAAACGGCTATAAGCGTTCCGTGGAATTATCCGCGTTGTACGGACTTTACCGTCAGGATTACTGCGGCTGTGTTTATTCTCGGGCAGAAGCAATTGAAAGACAAAAAGAGCCTGCCGTGCAGCGTCTGCAAAGTTCCTTCGTACGAATGAACACGCGTGGTCAGGAATGATGCCGGAGCTTTTTTCCGACATCAAGATTGTGAAAAAGTTGCTTAGGATTTTTCCGATTAACTTGACATAGGAAGTCAGATGTAATAGAATCTTTCATAAGGGACATGGGCAGTGGCAGTGTCCAGAGTACAAAATAGTGAATAAGGAGAGTGTATTATGATCAGCAAAACATTAACGGTTGTAAATCCATCCGGATTACACTTAAGACCAGCAGGAGTTCTTTCACAGACAGCTATGAAGTTCAAGAGCGACATCACAATTGAATGTGGGGAGAAGAAGATTGTTGCTAAGAGCGTTCTGAACGTTATGGCAGCCGGAATTAAGTGCGGCACTGAGATTAACCTGATTTGTGACGGCGAGGACGAGGAAGAGGCTATGAAGACCCTGACCGAGGCCATTGAGAGCGGATTAGGCGAGATGTAATCTGCCTTTTGCAGTAACATAATTAAATGAAATTCACAAGAATGACCGCAGGCGGTACCTAGAGACAGGTGCCGCCTTTTTTGTTTTGAAATTAGTTTATCAAATCCCCCCATTTTTGCAAAGAAAGGAAGAAAGACCTATGGAATCCAAACAGAAACAGCCAGGACTGTATGAACCACGTTTTGAGCATGATAACTGCGGCATCGGCGCAGTGGCCAATATAAAGGGGATAAGGAGCCACCGCACAGTGGACCAGGCCCTTCATATTGTTGAAAATCTGGAACACAGGGCAGGAAAAGACGCTGAGGGCAAGACAGGAGACGGCGTGGGTATCATGCTCCAGATTTCCCACGGATTTTTTAAGAAGGTGACTGAACACCTGGGCTTTCAGATAGGAGACGAGAGAGCGTATGGCGTGGGTATGTTTTTCTTCCCCCAGGATGAACTGATCCGCAGCCAGGCCATGAAGATGTTTGAGATTATTGTGCGCAAAGAGGGTATGACCTTCCTGGGATGGAGAGAGGTACCCACTGCGCCTGAAATTCTCGGCAGGAAGGCCGTGGACGTGATGCCCTATATTGCCCAGGGCTTTGTGGGCAAGCCCGCCGGAATGAAGGCAGGACTGGATTTTGACAGAAAGCTTTACATTGCCCGCCGTGTTTTTGAGCAGAGCAATGAAGACACCTATGTGGTATCCTTAAGCAGCAGGACCATTGTGTATAAAGGTATGTTTCTGGTGGGTGAGCTGAGGCTGTTTTTTTCGGATCTCCAGGATGAAGATTATAAGTCAGCCATTGCCATTGTACATTCCAGATTCAGCACCAACACCAATCCCAGCTGGATGCGGGCCCATCCCTACCGCCTTATTGTCCACAACGGTGAAATCAATACCATCCGCGGCAATGTGGATAAGATGGTGGCCAGGGAGGAGAACATGGAATCCGAGTATTTCAGATACGACATGCACAAGGTGCTGCCCATTATAAACCAGGAAGGCTCTGATTCCGCCATGCTGGACAATGCCCTGGAATTTATGGTTATGAGCGGCATGGACCTGCCCCTGGCCGTCATGGTCACCATCCCCGCGCCCTGGGAAAACGACAAGTACATGGACAGCGAAATTAAGGATTTCTACCGGTATTATGCCACCATGATGGAGCCATGGGACGGACCTGCTTCCATCCTGTTTACGGACGGCGACGTGGTGGGGGCTGTGCTGGACCGTAACGGGCTTCGTCCCTCCCGGTATTACATAACAGAGGACGGCTATATGATACTGGCCTCTGAGGTGGGAGCCATAGACATTGACCAGACTAAGGTGGTGAAAAAGGACCGCCTGCGCCCCGGAAAAATGCTGCTGGTGGATACAAAGCAGGGAAGGCTTATTGATGACGATGAGCTTAAGCACTACTATGCGTCCCGCAACCCATACGGGGAGTGGCTGGATTCTAACCTGTGGAGCATAAAGGACCTGCCGGTGCCAAACAAATGCATACCCGCCATGAAGGATGAAGAACGTCTGAGGCTTCAGAAAACATACGGTTACACATATGAGCAGTATAAGACCATGATTCTCCCCATGGCTCTTAACGGGGCAGAGGCAGTGTCCGCCATGGGTGTGGACAGCCCCCTGGCCGTGCTTTCCAAGAAGCACCAGCCCTTATTCAACTATTTTAAGCAGCTTTTTGCCCAGGTGACCAATCCGCCCATTGACGCCATACGTGAGGAAATCGTGACATCCACAACCGTCTACGTAGGCGAGGAGGGCAATATACTGGAGGAGGCCGCAAAAAACTGCAAAATCCTAAAAGTGGAGAATCCCATCCTGACAGAGTTGGATTTGCTTAAAATTAAGAACATGAAGAAGCCTGGGTTCAAGGTGGAGGTGATTCCCATTACCTACTATAAGAATACCTCCCTGGAAAAGGCCATTGACCGCCTGTTCCTGGAGGCGGACAGGGCTCACAAGGACGGTGCCAATATCATCATACTCTCAGACCGGGATATTGATGAGAACCACGTACCCATCCCCTCCCTGCTGGCTGTATCAGCCCTGCAGCAGTATCTGGTAAGGACCAAGAAACGCACCAGCGTGGCTCTGATACTGGAAAGCGGCGAGCCAAGGGAGGTCCATCATTTTGCCGCCCTGCTGGGGTACGGGGCCTGTGCCGTCAACCCCTATCTGGCCCATGAGTCCATTCGTTCCCTGATTGATTCCGGCATGCTGGACAAGGACTATTACGCGGCTGTCTGCGACTATGATCTGGCTGTGCTCCACGGCATTGTGAAGATTGCCTCCAAGATGGGCATTTCCACCATCCAGTCCTATCAGGGCGCCCAGATTTTTGAGGCCATCGGCATCTCAGAGGATGTGGTGGATAAATATTTTACGGACACTGTGAGCCGTGTGGGAGGTATTACATTAAAGGACATTGCGGGGGATGTGGACGTCCTTCACTCCGCTGCCTTTGACCCTCTGGGGCTGGATGTGGATTTGACCCTGGAAAGCGCGGGCAGTCACAAGTCCCGCTCCGGTGAGGAGGATCACCTTTATAATCCGCTGACCATCCATCTCCTTCAGGATGCAGCCAGGTCGGGTAATTATGATATCTTTAAACAATATTCGGCCCAGGTGGACAGAGAAGATAAGATGTACCATCTGCGCTCCCTGATGGATTTTAAGTTTCCTGAGGACGGAGGCATCCCGCTGGAACAGGTGGAGTCTGTGGAATCCATTGTCAGGCGTTTTAAGACAGGGGCCATGTCCTATGGGTCCATCTCCCGGGAAGCCCATGAATGCCTGGCCATAGCGATGAACCGTATTCACGGCAAATCCAACACAGGAGAGGGCGGGGAGAGCCTGGACCGCCTGATTCCCGGGCCGGCAGGGAACAACCGCTGTTCAGCCATCAAACAGGTGGCTTCCGGGCGTTTTGGGGTTACCAGCCGATACCTGGTAAGCGCCCAGGAGATTCAGATAAAGATGGCCCAGGGAGCAAAGCCGGGCGAGGGCGGCCAGCTGCCCGGAGGCAAGGTCTATCCGTGGGTGGCAAAAACCAGACACTCTACCACGGGAGTAAGCCTTATATCGCCTCCGCCCCATCATGACATCTATTCCATCGAGGATCTGGCCCAGCTCATATATGATTTAAAGAATTCCAATACCAGGGCCAGGATATCCGTCAAGCTGGTATCTGAGGCTGGAGTGGGAACCGTGGCCGCCGGCGTGGCCAAGGCCGGGGCCCAGGTAATCCTGATCTCAGCCTACGACGGAGGGACAGGAGCCGCCCCCAGGAATTCCATTTACAACGCAGGACTTCCGTGGGAGCTGGGTGTGGCAGAGGCCCATCAGACCCTGATTATGAACGGACTTCGCGACAAGGTGATTCTGGAGACAGACGGAAAGCTTATGACCGGAAGGGATGTGGCAATGGCCTGTATGCTGGGGGCGGAGGAATTCGGCTTTGCCACGGCGCCGTTAGTGACCCTGGGATGCGTGATGATGCGTGTCTGCAACCTGGATACATGTCCTATGGGCATTGCCACCCAGAACCCGGAGCTGAGGAAGCGTTTCAGGGGCAAACCGGAGTATGTGGTGAACTTCATGCTGTTCATAGCGCAGGAGCTGCGCGAGTACATGGCAAGGCTGGGTGTGCGCACTGTGGATGATCTGGTGGGGCGTACAGACCTTCTAAAGAGGCGTGAGAACCTTCCCCTTGGCCGGGCCAATCAGGTGGATTTAAGAAGGATACTGGATAACCCTTATGAAGGTCAGAACGTGGCCGGATACAGCGGGAAACAGGTCTTTGATTTCCGTCTGGAGGATACCATGGATGAGCAGGTGTTTTTGAGAAAATTTAAGAGCGCTCTTGGAAACGGCCAGAAAAAGCGCATTCAGGTGGAGGTGACCAATGTGAACCGTGCCCTGGGGACCATATTCGGCTCCGAGATAACCAGGAAATACCCGGAAGGGCTTTCTGACGATACATTTACCGTCAGTTGCAGCGGAAGCGGGGGACAGAGCTTTGGCGCATTTATCCCAAGGGGACTGACCCTGGAGCTGGCAGGGGATTCCAATGACTATTTCGGCAAGGGACTTTCCGGAGGCAAGCTGGTGGTATTTCCTCCGAAAGGCGTGCTCTTTCAGGCTGAGGAGAATATCATAATCGGCAATGTGGCCCTATATGGAGCCACCAGCGGAAATGCTTTCATAAACGGAATCGCAGGGGAGCGCTTCTGCGTCCGGAATTCAGGTGCCACCGCTGTGGTGGAGGGCATGGGAGACCATGGCTGTGAATATATGACAGGCGGCTGCGTGGTGGTGCTGGGAGCCACGGGCAAGAACTTCGGGGCCGGCATGAGCGGCGGCATCGCCTATGTGCTGGACGAGGACCGCAGCTTTTACAAGCGCCTCAATAAGGAGCTGGTATCCTTCGAGGAAGTGACCGGCAAATATGATGTACTGGAACTGAAAGGCCTGATTGAAGAACATGTGGCCTGTACCAACTCTCTGAAAGGCAGGCGGATCCTGGAGCATTTCAGTGAATACCTGCCTATGTTCAAGAAGGTTGTTCCCCATGATTACCGGCGCATGATGAATGCCATTGTGCAGATGGAGGAAAAGGGACTGAACAGTGAACAGGCGCAGATTGAGGCATTTTACGCCAATTTAAGAGGGTAAGGAGGCAGAACAAACATGGGTAAATCAACAGGATTCTTGGAATATGAGAGAGAAGTAGGAAGGGGGAAAACTCCTGAGGATCGGATTAAAAACTGGAATGAGTTTCACGCTTCCTTAAGCGAGGAGGAACAGAGACGCCAGGGGGCCAGGTGTATGGACTGCGGTGTGCCCTTCTGCCAGTCAGGCATGATGATTGGAGGGATGGTCAGCGGATGCCCCCTGCACAATCTGGTGCCTGAATGGAATGATCTGGTGTATACCGGCAACTGGAAACAGGCATACAACCGGCTAAAAAAAACTAACAGCTTCCCGGAGTTCACCTCCAGGGTATGTCCGGCACCCTGCGAAGCGGCCTGCACCTGCAGTCTGTACGGAGATGCAGTGACCATAAAAGAAAATGAGAGAGCTATCATTGAAAAAGCATACAGCAGCGGATATGCCCTCCCTAATCCGCCCTCCATCCGCACCGGAAAAAAGGTGGCGGTTATCGGATCCGGTCCCGCGGGGCTGGCAGCTGCGGACCAGCTGAACAAACGGGGGCACAGCGTCACAGTATTTGAGCGGAACGACCGTGTGGGCGGCCTGCTGATGTACGGCATACCCAATATGAAGCTGGAAAAATGGGTGATTGAGCGCAAGGTAGATGTGATGAAGAAGGAGGGAATCACCTTTGTGACGGGAGCGGATGTGGGCAGGAATTACCGGGCCGGCAAAATCAGGAAGGAATTTGACCGCATCATCCTGGCCTGCGGGGCCTCCAACCCAAGGGATATCGACGTGCCGGGCAGGGACAGTGCAGGCATATACTTTGCGGTGGATTTTCTGAAAGCCACCACAAAGAGCCTGCTGGATTCCGGACTGGAGGACGGAAGTTTTATATCGGCAAAGGATAAGCATGTGCTGGTAATCGGAGGCGGAGACACTGGAAATGACTGTGCAGGCACATCCATCCGGCACGGCTGCGTCTCAGTCACCCAACTGGAGATGATGCCCAAGCCTCCCGCAGAGCGGGCGGAGAACAACACCTGGCCGGAATGGCCCAGAATCCTCAAAACAGATTACGGCCAGGAGGAAGCCATAAGCATATTCGGTTCAGACCCAAGGCAGTACCAGACCACTGTAAAGGAATTCATAAAAGACGGGGAAGGCAAGGTGTGCAAAGCCATAATCACAAACCTGGTTCCCAAAAAAGACGAGGAAACAGGCCGCACCATCATGGCAGCTGTGGAAGGCAGCGAGCGTGAAATTCCTGCCGATCTGGTGCTCATAGCCGCCGGCTTCACAGGAGCCCAGGCCTACGTGGCAGACGCCTTCGGCATAGACCTGGACGCCAGGACAAATGCAGCCACAGAACCCGGCACCTACCGCACCAGCGCAGACCAGATATTCACAGCCGGCGACATGCACAGAGGCCAGTCCCTGGTCGTATGGGCCATACAAGAAGGCCGTGAAGCCGCCAAAGCCGTAGACCGTGATATGATGGGGTATACAAACCTGGCCTAGCTACAAGCAGTGCGCATAGAGACACGGAAGGCCGGGAGGGCAAGCTCGCTTACCCTCCCGGCCTTCCGTGTCTCTATGCATACGGCGCCAGCCGTCCATCTTGAAGGAGCGCAGCGGATTCAAGATGGCAGCACTGCGAACTCACGGAACTGCCAAGAGCCGCCAAGAGCCGCCAAGAGCCGCCAAAGCTGACGGACAGAGTGATATCATAAAAAATAGAATCATAAAGCATAAAATCATAAAGCAAACACACAATCATAAAGACAACACATGGACACAATAGCCATAACAAGAGCAGATGAATCCACTTGACAGATTCAACATTAAAAATTAGAGTGGAAGGAACAAGAATATTCATAGTAGGCTGATAAAGCGCACTCGACAAACAGAATTTATGGAGGAATTTTTATGAAAAAGATATTAAGTTTTCTTATTGCTGGTATTATGGCCTGTTCTGCAGCCGGTTGTTCACAAAAAAATGCAAATCCGATTAGCTTACCAGAGGAAAGCACCATACAGTCAATTGATGTAACGGTTGGAGAAGAAACGGAAAAATATTCTGACAGTGAGTGGATAAGCCAATGTATATCGTCTATGAACAATGCACAAGCAACAGCGAAAGAATCCGTACAGGATATACCACAAGCTGATGAGTATATAAAAATTGATATAAACACAGAAGATGCAAAAAGCACACTGTTTGTCTATTTAGAAAAAAATGATTATTACATTGAACAGCCCTATCAGGGCATTTACAAGACAGACTCAGCATTTTATCAGACAATAACAGGGAATCATTAATCTCCAGACTACCCAACTATTTAAGCGCATTTTATTGGTAAACAGTGCCTTTGGCGGAAAAGGGGAACGAAAAGGCGAACGAAAAAATACATTTACAGAAGAGGAGAATAGGAATGAAAAACACAGATAAAGGTTATTTTGAACGCTTTTCCTTTGGCGATAGCCCCGAAATGGCAGACGAACTTTTAGCCCTGGTACTTGCCGGAAAGAAAACGGCAACAGTTTCGGTTATATTGGAGGATGAGAAGGCGCCAAGCGTTGGTGATCTATCACTGGTACTTGACGGTCGGAGCACTCCGGCTTGTGTGATTAAGACGGTGCATGTTGAAACCGTCAGGTTTTGCGGCCTGACTTGGGATATGGTAAAACTTGAGGGTGAGGACGAAAACTTTGAACAATGGAAATCGGGCAATATACGCTATTGGACACGGGACGCTGCCAAGCGCGGTTATACTTTTACCGATCAGACACTTATTACGTTTGAACGCTTTGAGGTTGTGGAGGTGCTGTAACAAATAACATATAGTCGATATTATGACACTATGAAAATAAACAGACATATGTTAAAGTAAATCAATCAGATCATATCAAATTATATCAGAGAATATCAGAGTATATCAGAACATATCAGAACATACCCCCGCACCCCCATAAAGAACTCAGTAAAAAAATCCCCACAGTTTCTATTTGACGTCAATAGTCAAAAACTGTATAATTGAGTAAGAATTTGGAAACCTGTGGTGTAACCCAGGGCAGGAGAAGGTTATGATTGCATTGAAAGTAGAGGATGTAAAGACATTTACATCCAAACTGTTCCTGAAGGAAGACTTTGACAGCTTCCTGGTTAAGGAAGTGAACATTGTCACCTACAACAATTTTTCCATCGACGGACACATCAGACAGGGATATTATACAGATGAAGAGCTGGAGGAGAACCAGATTGAATTCTTTTCCTCCTGGAAAGTGCTTCGCCCCGTATGTTTTTCACTAATAAAAGGAAAAAAGCTGCCGGGGAGTTTCCATATCGTCCTGCTGCTTCCTCCTTCGGACACGGAAAAATTCGCTTCCACTTCCGGAAGCGGGATAAGCAGTGAGCAGATACAGGGACTTTATCTGAATATCCGTTACGAAGACGGAGCATTATATTGTGTGACGGGAACTTCGCTGCACCTTTTTACCATGGACAAGACCCTGGAAAATGAGTGGGATAAGGCAGTAGCAAAGTTTATGCGTTCCCATGAGATAGTATGTACCTAACGTACCCGCAGACCCAGTAACGGTACTGTGCTGCGTAAGCCCCGCTGTTTAAAGAGGGATTTACGCAATACAGTACCTATATTTAGTATGTCCCAGGAGAAGGGGGAGGATAACATATGGATAAAATGGAATTGTCTAAGAGACTGGAACAGCTGGTCGGTGAAGCGGCTGCCCAGGAAGGTCGTCTGGAGATGACCCAGGTGCTGGACCATTTCCGGGATGTTCAGATGACGCCGGAAGAGATGGAGGATGTCTATCTGAAGCTGGAGCGCAAGGGTGTCCACATACAGGCTCCCGAGGAACCGGAAGAGGAATTGCCGGAGGGGGACTTTCTTTTAGACGATGATGCCGAGCTGGACCAGCCGTCTCTGGCGAAGGAGGAATTCAGATGGGGAAGAGACCGCCTGGATCCGGATGAGATGCTGGATGGCGGCAGTATGGTTTCCGGCGGGGATGAGGAAGAGGAGGAATACGACGGATATGGCCAGGAGCGGCTTCTGGAAGGCGTGTCCACAGCAGACCCAATCCGTGAATACTTAAAAGAGATTGGTTCCATTGCACTGCTTACACCGGAGGAGGAATCAGACCTTGCAAGACGCAAGTCAGAAGGTGATGTGGAAGCGGGCCGCAAGCTGGTGGAGGCTAACCTGCGCCTGGTGGTCAGCATTGCCAAACGCTATACCGGCAGGGGTATGAGTTTTCTGGACCTGGTTCAGGAGGGGAATCTGGGGCTTATGAAAGCAGTGGAAAAGTTTGACTATGCCAAAGGTTACAGGCTCAGCACCTATGCCACATGGTGGGTGAAGCAGTCCATTACCAGGTCCCTGGCGGACCAGTCCAGGACCATCCGGCTTCCGGTCCACATGGTGGAGGCAGTAAATAAAATCCGCCGTGCCCAGCGCAGCCTGTCTGTGAAGCTGGGACGTGAACCGTCTATGGAGGAAGTGGCTGAGGAAGTAAACATGTCCGGGAAAAGAGTGGCGGAGCTGATTCAGGCATCGGGAGATACCGTATCCCTGGAGACCCCGGTAGGCGACGAGGAAGGCTCCAATCTGGGGGATTTTGTGGCAGATGACGCCAATGCCTCCACAGAGGATAAGGCAGAGAGTTTTCTTTTGCGGGAGGAGATTGACAGCATGCTTCAGGGGCTGAATCCACGGGAGCGTGAGGTCATCATTCTGCGTTTCGGCCTGGAGACCGGGCATCCCCTGACCCTGGAGGAAGTGGGGAAACGGTTCAACGTGACCAGGGAGCGCATTCGGCAAATTGAGACAGCGGCTCTCAGAAAGCTTCGTAATCCTTCTAAAAGCAAGAAAATCAGGGATTTCCTTCCGTAAAAAGGGATATAAGTGTAAGAGATAAAGCGTACTACTCGTGCTTTACCTCTTACACTTGTTTTTTTATGATAGGGAAGTCGCTGGTCTGGATAGGCCTTTTTTGAATTTGACATATCTGTTACAAAAACCATCAACAACTCCTTACCGGAAAGCTATGAAATTTACAGGCATTAGTGGTTTGCCTTGACTCATTATCTGGCCATGATAAGGCCGGTTAAGGAACACTGATATCTTATCGGACAGAATCATAATAACTATTTTTCACCAGGCTGTTCATAAAACCATCAACATCCATATCCGCTCCGGTACTCCAAATCCTTACAGTAGTTAAAACAAAATCATTTGACTGGAAAAAGTAGTGAACATTTGACCAGTATTTCTGATAGTCCCCAACATAATCAGTCAATTGGACATGGCTCCATGTGCCAGAATGGTATTCTTTAGTATCTCTTAAAACAACAGTTGCTTTTAATGTGGTTCCGACCGCATCAGCCTTTCTCTCCTGAAAACTGGCATCTGTTGTGCCCTCTACCGTCCTGAAATAGTCGGCTTGGTTTCTATAATCGTCAATGCTGAAGCTAATCAACCGGGTTCCTTGCGCATCCTCAAAACGGGCAGATGTTCTTTTGTAGTAATCCAGAATATTGTTATGTACTCGTTCCATTCCCACCGGAATTTTTGCATTATAGCCAACCTCCAGAGATATGTATTCACCTTCGCCGGATGTTTCGGACCTTGTCTGGACCACGCCATTAACAACCCATGCACCATCCTGATTTACGGAATAACCATCAGGTGTTATTGTATCCAAGTAAAGAAAACCGTTATCATCAAAGTAATAAGATTCTGAGATACCATCACCATTTCCATCAATCCATTGCCATGTATGGGCTGAATATGTGCCGTCGTTGTTTAAATACTTCCAATGCTCCCCTTCCTGCTGCCATTGACCGGCATATGCGCTAAAGGAAATGGATAACAATGCTGCTGTGGTTGAGAGTAAGAAATAAAGTTTTTTCATCTTGCACCTCCTGAATTAATACATCAACAATTATGAACTATTATAACATATTATTTGTGATATCGTAATACGGCCAGCCTATGAAATTCCAATGGTCAGGGTACTGCCGCCCTGTTTGTAATCCGGACGGGCCCAGTGGTGTTATTTCAAACCGGATGAAAAACCAGATGGAAAAGCCGGATGGAAAAGAGGTACTGGATTGGATATTGATTGATGGAATATGGTATAATTTGGGAGGTGTGCCATTAACCGTCTGTTTGAGTCAGGAAAGTATTCTCAAGATCAATCGGTAAAGGCATGGGTGTATATACCACATTGACTGGAGTATTAAAATTATAAAAACATGATGATAGCTTTATATTCTAAAATGGAATGACTCTTGATGGTTGGATTGAGCGCGAATTTTTCTGCGTCTCCTCATATGGAATGGGATTCATAGCCTCTGTCGCAGCGTCCAGATAGGATGCGGAAAATGTGTTCACAGTATAGGCGTCTGTAATGGCGGACGCAGAAATCCATAATAGCGGCGCAGAAATCCATAATGGCCGCTGCAGAAATCCTGCCTTTGACATTTTACGTTTATTTTGATATAGTTACTTATTATAGCGATGCAGGCGTACCTGCATGAGCTGAGTAAAATAGGTTGAACAGGCCTGCTGCTGATGTTTCTGCGTACAGTTTCATCGAAAAGGCAGTTGGCGGGTTCACTGTTTTGTTCAGCTCTTTTTATTTTTGGAGGAAAACATATGAACGCTGTTATTTACCGGCCATATAAGCGGCAGGACTTTAAGGCGGTTTCATCAATTATCAATATCATATGGAAGCATGAATCGTATTACAGTCCCAAAACTGCCGTCAGGCTGTCCGAAGCCTATCTTCGGTTATGCTTAACTGAACAAACCTTTACCCAGGTTGCGCTGGCAGATGGAAAACCCATCGGGATAATTATGGGGAACCATATCCGCAGGCACCGCTGTCCGTTAGTGCTTCGTCTGCAGGCCGGATGGTCGGTACTTGTCCTTTCGATGACAGCAGAGGGGCGCAGGTCATGGCGGTTTTTAGAAGAAATAGATCGGATATACGCAGCACTTCTATCAGGTCAACCACAGGAGTACAAGGGAGAACTGTCTTTTTTCGCAATTCATCCGGATTATCACGGACAGGGGATTGGAAGGGAATTGTTCAGTCGTTTTTGTATGTATATGGAAAGAGAGAATATACAGCATTTTTATGTGTTTACTGACACAAGCTGTAACTATGGATTTTACGAAAACATGAACATGTTTCGGCGGGGCACGAAAAGGGTAAAATTGAAGGTTAATCACAGGCTGGAGGAATTTTCTTTTTTTCTTTATGAAAATGGGTAGCATTAACAGCTTATAACAAATCAGCTGCTTTATATTACATTAAAACGAAAGGTGAATTAATATGAATCTGAAAAATAATAATCAATTACATTTTGAACCGGTAAATAGTGAGAACCGAATGGAAGCCGAAAATCTGTCGGTCTTTTCTGAACAGTCCGGATTTATCGAAAGTGTAGGCGAATGCTTACAAGAAGCGGACAACTTAAATCTATGGCGGCCTGTTTGTATCTATGATGGAGATATACTGGTTGGCTTTACGATGTACGGCTATTTTCCTTCCCCTTTTCCGGGACGGTTATGGCTGGATCGGCTGCTGATTGACAAGAGATATCAGGGAAAAGGATATGGGAGGCAGGCCGTGCTTGCCTTGCTTGACAGACTCCATGCCGAATATTCAGACAGCACGGTATATCTCAGTGTGTATGAAAATAATACAAGGGCAATCCGCCTTTATGAACAGATTGGTTTCTGCTTTAACGGCGAATATGACACGAAAGGCGAACATGTGATGGTGTATCTTTGGGAGAAAGGAAGGGAGGGAAAATAAAATTTTTGTTATGATATAAGATACTTTTTAATTCCGTAAAAATTAAGGAAAGATACATATATAAGTCCGCCTCTTTATGATAAAATTGCAATATATAATTGAGCGATAGATGTTTGGTAATACGAATGGATGGAAGATTAAACTGCACATACCATGGGAGGAGAATTCTATGAAACGTTACGCACAACTTGCATTTTTAAAAGCACTGGTAATTACGGTTGGCTTTGATTTGATTTGTATTATTTACGGGTTGATATCCGGTAATCCGTATAGAATTTCATTGCTGGGTGGCGTGCTCCTTTTTGCAGTCCTGTTCTCTATCGGGTTAATAGAATATTTATGGAAGAACCGAAAGAATTAAGGAGGTTACAGATGAAAAAAGTCACATGGTTAAGAACTTTAGTGACTGTAGTGTTATCAGTAACAGTTGTTTCAATGGTATATGTCTTTACAAAAGGCTGGCCTCTTATGCGTCCTCCCAGGATGGAAGATATCAAAGAGGTGACAATGACAGATACAGAATCCGGAGTTAAAAAAGAGTTTGTTGATGAAGAAAATAAAGAGCTGGCTGTTAAATTAATAAATTTTTTAAATTATGTTCCTTTTTCCACGGCATCGGATACATATGAACCGCTTATAATAATCACCTATGTTTTGGACGATGGTACTGAAATAAAAATATCCGCAAACAATACGGAGGTTTTCTTTAATGGTAATGGTCATCAATTAAAGGATGCTGAAATCTTTGGTAATTTAACGAAGGCGGTTTTCTTTTCGGAAGAGACTGCAAGAGAGAGTGCGCAATAAGGAGAGGGCAATGAAAAAAATAGCTTTGGCACTAAGTATAATATTTATAATCTTAACCTTTGCCGGAGTTGCCTATGTTCTCTATAACAGAGGACAGGTAAATGCAGGATATGCTGTTGTACCTATGGTGTTTTCACTGACTTTTACGTCTTATTACAGGAATAAAAAGTAACATCCTTTGGTGAATTACGCCGCCATTGGAGACAATGAGCCGCGCCCCGGAAACGCCTTGTATTCTCATGGTTTTTCCGGATTTTTCCGTTTTTTTTTCCAGACTTTTCCGGGCATTTCTCCAAGGATGCATGACATTTCCCCGCTGCTGTGGTAAACTGTTGGTATCTCAACAAAAAGGCGGTGAAGCTATGTCAAAGAAGGGCTATACCAAGGTGGAGAGGGAACAGGTGGGGCGGGATTTGCTGACGGTGGGCCTGGAAATGCTGTCCCAGCGAGGGCTGAAGGGAACCACTCTCCAGGACATACTCCAGGCTGTAGGCATCTCCAAGCCATTCTTTTACGGCAATTATTACACTTCCCTGGCCGAGCTGGTCATCCATATCATCGACTATGAAATTTCACTTTTGCTCCGGGAAGTACGGAACACTGTGGGAAATAAGGGGATGAGTCTGGAGGAGACTATCTATCATTTTTTGGATATGGTGGTCCACAGCCGTCAGCACCATTTCTTTGTGATGACCCAGGAAGAAGAAATGTGGGTTTATAAACATTTAAGCCCGGTAGAGTTTGAGGTTTACCAGCAGGGACAGGCGCGGTTTTATGAACAGGTACTGGCTCTCTGGCAGATTTCCCAGGAAAAATGCAGTCCCAAAGAGCTGGGCAACCTGATCCTCTCAGTGGTACTGATCTATAACTCGGCGGCCCGGTCGCTCCCTTTCTTCTTTCCGGAGGAGCTGGAACAGACGGCCAAGGCCCAGGCAACCGCCCTATCCCGTTATCTGGCCTCTCTGGCCGATGCGGACAAATGACAACAAACAGCGCACCATTTAAGCGGTGCGCTGTTTTTCTATGCGCAGGTCTTGCTTTTTTTCCGGCTTTCATGTATAATTCACTTAATTACTAATTGAAAACAAAAGTAATTAAATGCATACATCGACTGGTCAGGTACCGGTGCAGTGGGATTTGAAAGGATAATAAAGATAAGAATTACAGAACCGTTTATCAGGCTGATTTTCATATGGATTTTATATAAGCCGGATGGAAAGGAGAAACACATGAGCGGCTTATACACTAGATTTATGGATTGGATTATGCCGTTTCTGGAAGCAAACTGGCAGCTCTTTCTTATTATGGCAGGGGCGTTGTTCCTGCTGGGGGCGATCTTCCGCTGGAAATGGGTCTGCGATCCTCAGGGGGAAGATGGATTGGGCTTTCGCGCTTTTGTCTATCGGAACTTTGGAGAAAAAGGGTATCGCATCCTGCAGGGAATCGGCGGAGCTGTCATTATCCTGTGCAGCGCGGTGCTGTGGGTACTGATGTAAAATCAATGATAGAAAAGGAGAATTATCATGGGACTGTTTGGATTTGACCCGGTAAAAGAGGCCGGCGGCTGGGAAGCTGCCATGACTGAGGAAGAAATTGCTGAGATGGAGAAAAAGGGATATGATATGTCCTCTGTCCGAGGCAGGCAGACGGAGATGGCCGCGCAGGAGGAGGCGGACAAGGCCGCATTTGCGGACCGGCGGAAAGCTGCCGCCGTCCCTACGGATTTGAATAAGCTGACACCTTACCGCTCCACACCCCGCAGTGCGGAAAGCAGCTTTTTTCGGGATGTGGCCGGAAAGGCGCCCCTCTTTGGCAGGGAGAAGTGGCGGGAGAAGTATGCCAACGCCCCCATGGTCTACGGTGCGGTGGTACAGGCCAACAGCGACCTTTGGCTCCCCGGTACAGGAGAATATCTTCCTGCGGTTTTTGTATTTGCCCTGGACAGCCCCCATATTTACGATGTGGAATGGCTGAGGGACACGGCGGAGAAAATCAGTGAGATGAAAGCAAGCAGCGCCGTACCCGCCGACTGTCAGGAGTTCATCCACATCCTGCGGGACGATCAGAGCGAGTTCTGCTTTCCGCTGGGGGCTTCTCTGGCTGACGGCGCAGACGCATGGTGCGTCACCTTTAAATTCGACAAGCAGGCGATCCTGCCGGGAAACCGTCTGCCGGAGGATGGGATTGTGCCGTTTTTGCTGGAAGCGCGGCCGAAAAAGCAGATGCCCATTCAGCTTACACCAATTCCCGGAAAATATTATCAAGCATGATAGCTGAGAAAGAGCTTCGGACCGCCATGAATCCTTCCATTCAAAGACTGGATTATTAGCACTCAACAAAAATGAGTGCTAATTTTTTATTGACATTTTATTCGTCTCGTACTAAAATGTATTTTGTGAGTAAACATTGCAAAACATGAAGAACTATTATTATATAAGAAAGAGGCGGATAAAAGATGGCAAAGAAAGGCAGTTTATCAATTACAAGCGAGAACATTTTCCCAGTAATCAAGAAATGGCTGTACTCTGACCATGACATTTTCTACAGGGAGCTGATTAGCAATGGCAGCGATGCCATTACCAAGCTTAAGAAACTGGAGCTCATGGGCGAGTACGAGAGACCGGAGGATTTGGAGTACAAAATCCAGGTGTCCGTGAATCCAAATGACAAGACCATAAAGATCACAGACAATGGACTTGGCATGACCGAGGACGAGATTGACAAGTATATTAACCAGATTGCATTTTCCGGCGTCCAGGATTTCATGGAGAAGTACAAGGACAAAGCCAATGAGGACCAGATTATCGGTCATTTCGGACTGGGCTTCTATTCTGCGTTTATGGTTTCCGACAAGGTATCCATTGACTCCCTGTCCTACCAGAAGGATGCCAAACCAGTCCACTGGGAATCAGAGGGCGGCATTGACTTTGAGATGGAGGAAGGGGATAAGGCTGAGGTGGGAACCACCATCACCTTATATCTGAACGAGGACAGCACCGAGTTCTGCAACGAGTACAGGGCCAGGGAAGTGATTGAGAAGTACTGTGCATTCATGCCTGTGGATATCTTTCTGGACAATGAGACAGCGGAGCCACAGTATGAGACCATTGAGAAGGACGAGCTGACCGACAAGGATACCGTGGTGGAGACCGTAATCGAGCCTGCCAGAACCGAGGAGAAGGAAAAGGAAGACGGTACCAAGGAAACCGTGGAAATCGAACCTTCCAGGGAAAAATATAAAATCAACAAGCGCCCTGTGGCCTTAAACGACACCAATCCTCTGTGGAACAAGCATCCCAATGAGTGCAGCGAGGAAGATTATAAGAGCTTCTACCGCAAGGTGTTCAGGGATTACAAGGAGCCGCTGTTCTGGATACACCTGAACATGGATTATCCATTTAATTTAAAGGGCATCCTGTACTTCCCGAAAATCAATATGGAGTATGACAGCCTGGAGGGAACCATCAAGCTGTACAACAGCCAGGTGTTCATTGCAGATAATATAAAGGAAGTGATCCCGGAGTTCCTGATGCTTTTAAAGGGTGTCATCGACTGTCCGGATCTGCCTCTTAACGTGTCCAGAAGCGCTCTGCAAAATGATGGATTTGTGAAGAAGATATCCGATTACATCACAAAGAAGGTAGCGGACAAGCTGTCGGGCATGTGCAAGACAGACAGGGAAAATTATGAGAAATATTGGGACGACATTGCACCCTTTATCAAGTTCGGATATATCAAGGATGAGAAGTTTGCCGAAAAGATGGGAGATTTCATCCTGTACAAGAACCTGGAGGGCAAATACCTGACCCTTCAGGACTGCCTGGATGAGAACAAGGAAAAGCATGAGAATACCATTTTCTATGTGACCAATGAAAAGGAACAGAGCCAGTACATCAACATGTTTAAGGAAGAGGGCATTGACGCGGTGATTATGCCTGCTGCCATAGACAGCCCGTTTATCTCACATGTGGAGCAGAAGAAGGAAGGCCTTAAGTTCCTGCGCATTGATACGGACCTTAACGCGGCGTTCAAGGAAGAAGTAAAGGAAGACGATGAGGAGTTCAAGAAAACATCCGAGGAGCTGACGGAATACTTCAAAAAAGCCCTGAACAATGACAAGCTGGACATCAAGGTTGAGAAGATGAAGAATGCGGGAGTGGCTTCCATGATTACCATATCCGAGGACACAAGACGTATGCAGGATATGATGAAGATGTACAGCATGGGCGGTATGGATATGGGCATGTTCGGGGGTACGGGAGAGACTCTGGTGCTCAATGCCAACCATCCTCTTGTGCAGTATGTACTGGGTCATAAGGAAGATGCCAATACATCCAAGATCTGCGAGCAGCTGTATGACCTGGCAAGCTTAAGCCACGGCCCTCTGGCTCCGGAGCGCATGACAGCATTTGTAAGCCGCAGCAATGAAATCATGATGATTATGGCCGGCGAAAAAACAGATTCTGAAAAAACAGAGTAATCCTGCATAACACACGGTATTATAACAAGAACCATTACAAAAGTATGGGAACTGGTTGCAAGAGGGAACTTTTGAAACCAGTTCCTATTTGCGTTGCACGGGCATTCTAAATCGGTTATACTGGAAATATCTTATAGTAGGAAGGAGAGGGGTTGTATGAGAGGTAAACGTTTTACGGCAGTGCTGCTTAGCGCAGTACTGACTGCGGCAGGCGCGATGACTGCCTGGGCGCTTCCCACGGGGCTCAGCACCATCGCGGGCAGTACGGTGAGAAGCAGCATGGCTGGATTTGAGGCCACATTTCCGGCAGGTTTTGAGGTGGGAAGGTATGGAGGTAACCTGGGATTAGATTATCTGTCCTATATGGAAGAGGACGGGGTGAAGATTGATTTCATTGCCGCTGCCATTGATGAGGAGAATGAAAGCTATCTTGCCATGGCCGGCATAGTGGCAGACCTGGAAGGCGAGAGCCTGGAGGGAGTCATGCAGGAGATGCTTCAGATGCTGGGCCAGGATGCATCCTATGGTTCCTATGTAGCCATGGGAACGGCCGGCATAGCAGGAGCTGGCTATTACTCTGTTAAGATTAATTACGGAGCCCTGATGGCGCAGTATATGTCTGCCTGGATGGGAAGTTATGACATGACCCCGGAGGAAAAGCAGGAATATGACGCCTACATGGAAGAACTGTCCAACCGTATGTTCCTGGATGTCTACATGAGGGAGATTGGCGGAAACTGCTACATGCTGGTCCAGATCTATTCCGGTGACCAGGCAGGAAACGCAGCCCTGCTTTTAAGCCAGATGCAGCCATACGCAGGAGGCGGCTGGAGCTATACGGAGGCAGGCGGATGGCAATATCTCCACGGGGACGGTACCTTCGGCACCAATGAATGGGCCTTGGACGAGAACGGCCTTACATACCGTCTGGACGGCAACGGCCAAATCATGTACAAAGCGTGGATTGAAGAAAACGGAAGGTGGAAATATGTGGATGAATTCGGCCACATGGTAACAAACCTGACCAAGACCATAGACGGCAGCCAATATACCTTTGACGCCCAGGGCTACATGGTAGAAGGAAGCCAGCGGCCGGCCCAGGCCTATGAAACAGGTACCATATCGGGAAAGACCTACAGCAACCGCTGGGCCAATCTGTTTATGAAGTTCCCTGAGGCAGCAGAACTGATGCTGGGCGATGGAAGCTATTACAGCTATCCCTTGGAGGCTGGTGAGAATATGTACTACTGGTACGACGGAGGAACCGGCTACCTGCTTACCATAGACTACACCGATTCCACCCAGCAGCTGGACCGCTACCTGGAATGGCTCATTGATTATGCGGGCTATTATGATTACACAGTTGACAGCACAGGTACCGTAAACATGGGCGGCTACGAATACAAGTATATAAAGACCTCCGGCCAGAACAGCGACGGCACCACGGAGCATGAGGACACCTACTTCCGCCAGATAGACGGCAAACTTATGGAAATCTCCATCGAATACACCGGCGACCGTCAAGCCACCATTGACCAGATTTTATCAGCCATAGAGCAGGCCCGCTGAGAAGCCGGAATGATATAAAAAACCGGAATGAAATTTCACACAGACAATAACATTAATAATCACACCAGCATCAGCCGTATTTTTTACCTCCCCATTTAATCCTTATGAATGGGAGCAGGCGGGGCAGGAGAGGCATGGGTATCTGCGGGGTAAGAAGGTCGAAAGCCTTCTTACCCCGCAGCCGTCCAATCATCCCCAGCCGCCCGTTTCCACCAACGGGGCTATCACCCCATCCGGTCCTTCTTCCAAAAAATCAGTCCAAAAAATCTCCATAAAACTGGAAACATATAAGCATTGCATTTTACCATCCATACTGTTATAATAAGTAGTAATGAATACTACATGTGAAAAGACATGGATAAGAAAAACCGGAGGACATAATTATGACCTATAAGATTATCGGGGATAGTTGTCTTGATTTAACAGAGGATATGAAGAAGGATCCCAGATTTCAGATGATTCCGCTGACACTGCAGGTAGGCAGTGCCCAGGTGGTGGATGATGAGACATTTGACCAGAAACGGTTTATAGAGATGGTAAAGGCGTGTCCGGAATGCCCAAAGACAGCGTGTCCGTCACCGGAGACCTTTAAGGCTGCATTTGAGGAGGCGGAAGCGGAAGCAGTATTTGTCATCACTCTGTCCAGCCACCTCAGCGGAAGTTATAATTCGGCGGCAGTGGCAAAGAAGCTGTATGAGGAGGAGATGGCGGAAAAAGGTATGGCGGAGCAGGCCAAGAAGGTGGCTGTTATTGACTCGCTTTCCGCATCCTCAGGGGAGTTGAATATTGCCCTCTTTATCCAAAACCTGTGCGATTCCGGACTGGAATTTGATGAGGTGGTGGAGAAAACCCTGGCATACAGGGACGGCATGAATACTTACTTTGTGCTGGAGAGCCTGGATACACTCCGCAAGAACGGGCGTCTGTCGGGCCTGCAGGCTTTTTTTGCCACAGCCCTCAACATTAAGCCTGTTATGGGCGCGGATACAGGAACCATCATCAAGCTGGACCAGGCCAGGGGAATGAACAAGGCCCTTCAGAGAATGTGCGATATTGCGGTAAAGGAAGTGGCGGACGCGGCCAGTAAGATTGCGGTTGTCTGCCATGTGAATAACCCTGAGCGGGCTGAATACGTAAAGGATGAGCTGGCTAAGAGGGTGGGATTCAAGAAGATTGTGGTTACCAACGCGGCAGGCGTGGCCACTGTATATGCCAATGATGGAGGGATTGTACTGGCAGTCTGATGTCCGCCAGGAGAGGTTTTATGAAGAGAACAGGATGTATTGTGGCAGCAGCCTTATTATTAGGGCTGCTGCTGGCCGGTATTACGGGATATTTAATATGGCACTCAGCACAGGACAAATATGTCAGGGCTGAGATGGTAGGTGTCTCGGGAGGCACCGGCGTGGCTGGCGTGGAGGCGCCGGAACCGGAGGAAGGGGACGGGGCAGAAACAGGCGCCGCCGCAGATTCGGACGGCGCCCAAGGAACAGACGGCCTGCAAGGAATGGACGGCGCCCAAGGAACAGACGGCCCGGATGCAGCGGATGGCGGTTTATCCGCCCATTCAGACAATGCTGAAGCACAGGGGCCCGGAACAGGAACATCGGATGAGGACTCTCCGCTAAAACTTGTATTTGCAGGGGATATCCTTCTCTCAGACCACGTGCTGGGCGCATACCGGAAAGCAGGCAATATAGGCGGAGTGGTGGACAGCGGATTCCGCCAGGTGATTGACGGCAGCGATATCTTTATGGCAAATGAAGAATTCCCCTTCAGCCGCCGCGGAACAGCTGCTGCTGATAAGCAGTTTACCTTCCGGCTGCCGCCTGAACATGTATCCATGTTTCAGGAGCTGGGAATAGATATCGTGACCCTGGCCAACAATCACGCTCTGGATTTCGGTACAGATGCCCTGCTGGATACATGCAGCACCCTGGATGATGCCGGAATCCTGAGGGTGGGAGCCGGAGCCAATCTGGAGGAAGCCAAAAAGCCGGTATTCATGGAGGCAAAGGGCCGCAGAATCGGGTTCCTGGGCGCGTCCAGGGTCATACCGGAGGGTTCCTGGAACGCCACTTCCAAGGGACCGGGCATGCTCACCACCTATGATCCGTCCTTGCTGTTGGAGGAGATCAAAAAGGCCAGGGAAGTCTGCGATTACCTTGTGGTATATGTGCACTGGGGAATTGAACGTGACGAGCGGCCCCAGGAGTACCAGAGGACCCTGGGACAGCAGTATATAGACGCGGGAGCCGACCTTGTGATAGGCAGCCATCCCCATGTACTGCAGGGGCTGGAATATTATAAGGGCAAGCCCATCGTGTACAGCCTGGGTAATTTTGTGTTCGGCAGCAGCATTCCGAAAACAGCCCTGCTGACCGTGGAATGGGACGGGGAGGACGCGCTGCTGCGGCTGGTGCCGGGCACATCCTCTGGAGGATATACCAGGATGCTGGAGGATGAAGGAGAAAAGGCGGGTTTCTACCAGTATATCACATCCATTTCCTATGGCGTGACGGTTGGGGAGGATGGAATTGCGGCGCCGGTGGAGGAAAGAGCGGCAGAGTAGGAGGAATCCGGGACATACCTTTTTCCCTGCCAGGTGTTCCTCTCCTTGAAACGGCGGTGCAGGGTGTTTAATACCAGCCGTTTGTTGCCGCTCCACAGAGGGGCCAGGAGAAGGGATTTTGGACCGTCCCCTGTCAGGCGGTGAATGGTCAGTTCAGGGGGAAGGATTTCCACACAGTCTATGACAAAATCAATGTATTCCTCCATTGTGAACATGGGAAAGGGATTGGTGCGGCAGTAATCTGCCAGGCCGGTCCCTTTTAAAATGTGGAGAAGCTGGAGCTTGATTCCATCTATGGGGCTTTGGGCCAGATAATGTACGGTTTCCGCCATCATGAGCCTGGTCTCGCCGGGCAGGCCCAATATGACATGGACAATGACGGTCAGGCCAGCTGCCTTAAGGCGTCTGAGGGCGTCCTCAAACACAGGAAGTCCGTAACCACGGCGGATAAAGGCGGCGGTGGAATCATGGATGGTCTGGAGGCCCAGCTCCACCCATACCGGTTTCACACGGTTTAAATCCTTTAACAGGCCGATAACCTCAGGCTCCAGACAGTCCGGCCTGGTGCCGATGGACAGGGCTGCGACGGCAGGATGGGAGACTGCTTCCCCAAACAATTGCTTCAGATAGGGCAGGGGAGCGTACGTATTGGTGTAGGACTGGAAATAGGCAATATAAGAACCCTGTGAGCCGTCAGGCATCTTTCTCTTTACCTGAGCCATGGCCTGCTCGATCTGCCGGGAGACAGCCGTCTGTCTGGAAGCGGCAAAATCACCAGAGCCGCCTTGGCTGCAAAAGATACAGCCCCCTGTTCCCAGAGTGCCGTCCCGGTTGGGACAGCTCATGCCTCCGTCCAGGGACAGCTTATAGATTTTCCGGCCGAACTGCTGCCTCAGCTCATAGTCCAGGGAGTGATATGGTTTTCCGTTCCATTCCATTGTAAATACCTGCTTTCTTACATGATACTGTTTTAAGAGATTATAACAGCAAAGCATGTCCGGTGTCATCTTTATTTAAAAAAACGTATAAAGACAGGAGAATATTGTATTGTTGTTTTTGTGCCATGTGTGATAAACTGAATTCAGAAGTTTCAGAAAAGATAGGAGAGGTAAGTCATGAAGGTAAACGAGACAGTAAAACTGCTGGAGAGCGGCGCCGCCAGGACTCTTATGGCGCAGCTCTACGGGGAAGACGGGGTAGAGGCCAATGTAAAGCGCTATGAGGATTTGCTGGCCGGGTATGAGAAGATGTTTGGCGGGGAAGGGGATGTGAAGCTGTTTTCCTCACCCGGCAGAACGGAAATCAGCGGCAATCATACAGATCACAACCACGGCAAGGTGCTGGCAGGCAGCATTAATCTGGACTGTGTGGGGGCGGCCGGAACGAATGAATCCAATCAGGTACATATTGTCAGCGAGACATATAACCAGGATTTTACCATTGATCTGAACCATCTGGAGCCCAGTGAGAAAAAGGCGGGAACCGTGGACCTGGTAAAGGGACTTCTCCAGGGATTTAAGGATTCCGGCTACCGTGTGGGCGGATTCAACGCGTATATCACCAGCAATGTCATAAGCGCGGCAGGGGTCAGCTCATCAGCTTCCTTTGAGATGCTGCTGTGCTCCATGCTCAACACATTTTTTAATGAAGGCCGTATGAGCACCGTGGCATACGCCCATATCGGCAAGTTCGCGGAAAACAACTACTGGGACAAGGCGTCCGGCCTGCTGGACCAGATGGCATGTGCTGTGGGCGGCCTTATCACCATTGATTTTATGGAGCCGCTGGTACCTAAGGTGGAAAAGATAGACTTTGACTTTGGTTCCCAGGACCACAGCCTGATAATTGTACAGACCGGCAAGGGCCATGCTGACCTGAGCGCGGATTATTCCTCGGTTCCCGCGGAGATGAAAAAGGTGGCCAGGTATTTTGGAAAAGAGGTATTGTCCCAGATTTCCGAGGAACAGGTGATAGACAACCTGGCAGAGGTACGGCAGTTTGCCGGGGATCGATCCGTGCTGCGCGCACTGCATTTCTTTGAGGAAAATAAAAGGGTGGAGGCAGAGGTCCTTGCCCTTAAGGAGAACCGTTTTAAGGATTTCTTAAACAATATAACGGCATCCGGCAATTCCTCATGGAAATGGCTCCAGAACTGCTTTACCAACAGCGATTACCAGGAGCAGGGAATCACGGTTACCCTGGCGCTTACGGAGCTGTTCATTGCAGAAAAGCAGAAGGGGGCCTGCAGGGTCCACGGAGGAGGCTTTGCCGGCGTTATCATGGCAGTGCTGCCCAATGAACTTGTGGACGAATTCATACACTATATTGAAAAATGCACAGGAGAGGGAAGCGCTTACCGAATGAGCATCCGCCCATACGGAGCCATCTGCTTTAATGACCTGATTTAGCCGCGTACTGCTTTTTTCGACATAAAACGCCGTGATTTACGGGGCTCACGCTTACAGTTCCCGCGGATTCCTGTGGTAAGGCGGGGGGATTTGCGGTATAATGATGTCAGAGTATGCGGGTATCAGACATGCTCTGGAGCAATCAGAACAAGAGGAGGACTGAGCGGGTATGATTGGCGAAAAAACATTGGAACTCCTGAAGCAGGTATTGGCTGAAAGCAGCTATACGGTTGCCATCTGCGGTTCCGGGATGATGGAAGAGGGAGGCATTCTGGGACTTAAACAGGAAGGACGGGCTTATGAGATTGAACAGAAATATTCGGAATCACCGGAGGAGCTGTTTCACATTTCCTGTCTGTCCAGAAGGCCGGAACGATTCTATGAATTTTACCGCGAGGAGATACTGAAAAAGATTCCTGACATGACTCCGTCTGTCAGGGCGCTGGCCAGGATGGAGGAAGATGACAAGCTTCAGTGTATTGTTACCACCAATATTTTCGATTTGCCGGAACAGGTGGGCTGCCGGAATGTGATTTACCTTCACGGAAGCATATACAAAAACAGGTGCCCCCACTGCGGCAGGCTGTATTCCATGGAAGAGATCAGGGATTCCAGACATGTTCCTCATTGTAAGAACTGCAAAACCATGATACGTCCCGGAACCTCTCTCTACGGGGAGATGGTGGACAGCAGCATCATGAGCCGTACCACGGAGGAGATAGCCAGGGCCGACGTGCTCCTGGTGCTGGGAACCAGTCTGCGGTCAGAGGTATACAGCAACTACATACGGTACTTCCAGGGCAGGAAGATGGTAATTATCCACCGTATACCCAGGCCCCTGGATGAGAAAGCCGATATGGTCATATACGACCTTCCCCAGAATGTCCTTCCCCTTCTGGTGGATGGCGGGATTTAAGGGAGCCGGAAATACCTTCCGGGAACATTGGCAGCTGAGTGGGATAAGATGGGAAATTAGTAAAGGCCGGAGATGGTTCCGGCCTTTTGCACGTCTAAGTCTGTTTATTTTCTGTGGAAGGAATCCAGCAGCTGGTTCTTTGTGTGCCACAGCTCATTGGACAGGTCCACATGGACTGTGTGGGGGTTGATGAGACGCTTGGACTCATCCCACAGGGTATCCAGCTCTTTTTTACAGTAGGCCTGGATATCCATTACCTTCGGAGACTGGTACACGCACCTGCCGTCCAGGAAAATGGGGATCATCAGTTCCCGCATGGTATAGCTGTCTGGCGCCAGCATGGTCTTTTTCCATGTCTCTAAGGGGTCGAAGAGAAGGAGGGAATTGCGGGTGTCGAATTCCTCGCCCACCAGACAAATCAAATCTGCTATGATTTTGCCGGTGGCCTTATCATAAATCCTCTGTATGGTCTTGTTGCCCGGGTTGGTGATTTTCTCCGCGTTTTCGGACAGCTTGATTTTCGGCATAAACTGGCCTGTGGCCTTGTCCATTACAGCAGCCAGTTTGTATACGCCTCCGAAGGACGGACAGTCTTTGGCTGTAATCAGGTTGGTGCCCACTCCCCAGGAATTGATGGTGGATCCCTGCATTTTCAGGGAGTTGATCAGGTTCTCGTCCAGGTCGTTGGAGGCGGAGATCACTGCGTCCGGGAATCCGGCCTCGTTGAGCATCTTTTTGGCCTTTTTGGACAGGTAGGCCAAATCACCGCTGTCCAGACGGATGCCGTAGAAGGTAAGAGGAATACCGGCTTCTCTCATCTCCTTAAATACCTGGATGGCGTTGGGAACGCCGGAACCTAAGGTATCATAGGTATCCACCAGCAGAATGCAGGCGGAAGGATAGAGCTTGGCATAGGTGCGGAAGGCGGTCAGCTCGTCGGGAAAGCTCATAATCCAGCTGTGGGCATGGGTTCCCTTTACCGGGACATCGAACATTTTTCCGCAGAGTACATTGGAGGTGCCGATGCATCCGGCTATCATGGCTGCCCTTGCTCCGTAGGTGCCGGCATCCGGTCCCTGGGCCCTGCGCAGTCCGAATTCCATGACGCCGTCTCCCTTGGCCGCGTAGACGATGCGCTCTGTCTTGGTGGCAATGAGGCTCTGGTGATTGATGATATTGAGCAGCGCTGTCTCGATGAGCTGGGCCTGCATAATGGGGGCAATGACCTTGACAAGGGGTTCCCTGGGGAAAACCACGGTACCCTCCGGAATGGCGTAAATATTGCCTGTAAAGCGGAATTCATTGAGATAGCTCAGAAAGTCCTCCTCAAACATATCCAGGCTTCTCAGGTATTCAATGTCGCTGTCATCAAAATGCAGGTCCTCAATGTACTCAATGACCTGCTGCAATCCGGCACAGATGGCAAAGCCGTTGCCGTGGGGATTGGTCCTGTAAAACATGTCGAATACAACGGTTTCGTTGGCGTCCTTTTCTTTGAAATACCCCTGCATCATGGTTAGCTCATACAGGTCTGTGAGTAAGGTAAGATTTCTCTGCTCCATATAGGTTCCTCCCTGGGCGCAGCCGGTGTGCTGTACGCAGGGTATGCGGTGCGGCAGGATTTTGACGGCTGTGCAGTAATATTGGTTAGTAGTATAACACATATTCTGGAAAAGGCAAACGAAATGATAAAAATTTAACAATCAAAGGCGGAACAACTGATATGTCAAAATAAACGAAAATCAGATACACGGTTGACATTTTACGCATGCATTATTATAATAAAGAAGTTAAATGAAAAAGGCATAGATGGAGACAGTAGGCCTGCAGGAACGCCTCAGAGAGCCGGAGATGGTGGAAACCGGTGCAAGTAATGCAGAACTGAAGATCACTCCGGAGCTGTCCGGCTGAAGGGATGCGTCAGCAGCGCATGATAGGCCGGGACGCGTTTCCCGCGTTAAGGGAACTCATATGATGGTATGCAGTAATAGGTGGTTAAACGAAGCGGTTTATGGCTTTCGTCCTGTTCGGGACGGAAGCCTTTTTTGCTTCATGGAAGGATATACAATCTTTTTCACATACCAGAATAGAAATCTATCATGAATGGAACGGAGGAAGACGTTATGTATGACAAAGTCCCCACAGACCTTAAGTTTGTGGAACGGGAAAAAGAAGTGGAGAAGTTCTGGGAAGCAGAGCACATCTTTGAGAAAAGCATTAAAATGAGGGAGGGCTGCAAGCCCTATGTATTCTATGACGGACCGCCAACTGCCAACGGCAAGCCTCATATCGGCCATGTGGAGACCCGTGTAATCAAGGATATGATTCCCAGATACCGGGCCATGAAGGGGTATATGGTGCCGAGAAAGGCCGGATGGGACACCCACGGCCTGCCTGTGGAGCTGGAAGTTGAGAAGAAGCTGGGACTGGACGGCAAGGAGCAGATTGAGCAGTATGGTCTGGAGCCGTTTATCAAAGAATGTAAGGAAAGCGTCTGGAAGTACAAGGGCATGTGGGAGGATTTCTCCAACACCGTTGGCTTCTGGGCTGATATGGACAATCCTTATGTAACCTATGACAACAGCTTTATCGAGTCTGAGTGGTGGGCTCTTAAGCAGATTTGGGACAAGGGTCTTTTGTACAAGGGCTTTAAGGTGGTTCCCTACTGCCCGCGCTGCGGCACCCCGCTGTCCTCCCATGAGGTGGCCCAGGGTTATAAGGATGTAAAGGAGCGTTCCGCCATTGCCCGCTTTAAGGCCAAGGGAGAAGACGCATATATCCTGGCATGGACCACTACGCCGTGGACCCTTCCCAGCAACCTGGCCCTGTGTGTGAACCCCAAGGAAGACTATGTAAAAGTAAAGACAGGCGACGGCTACACCTACTATATCGCTCAGGCCCTGGCAGATACCGTGCTGGGTGAAGACTATGAGGTGCTGGAAACTTACAAGGGCAAGGACCTGGAGTTCAAGGAATATGAGCCCCTCTATGACTGCTCCGTGCCCCTGTGCGAGAAGCAGCACAAGAAAGCCTACTATGTGGTCTGTGCTGACTATGTAACACTGACAGACGGTACCGGCATCGTACACATTGCACCTGCCTTTGGTGAGGATGATGCCAACGTTGGCCGCAAGTACGACCTTCCCTTTGTGCAGCTGGTGGACGCCAAGGGCGATATGACGGCGGATACGCCTTTTGCAGGCACCTTTGTGAAGGATGCGGACCCCATGGTGTTAAAGGATCTGGAGTCCAGAGGGCTGCTTTTCTCAGCCCCCAGCTTCGAGCACAGTTATCCCCACTGCTGGCGCTGCGGAACCCCTCTCATTTACTATGCAAGGGAGTCCTGGTTCATCAAAATGACTGCTGTGAAGGATGACCTGATCCGCAACAACAATACCATTAACTGGGTTCCGGATTCCATCGGCAAGGGCCGCTTCGGGGACTGGCTGGAGAATATTCAGGACTGGGGTATTTCCAGAAACCGTTACTGGGGCACCCCGCTCAATATCTGGGAGTGCGAGTGCGGACACCAGCATTCCATCGGAAGCATCGAGGAATTAAAGAGCTTATCCGACAACTGCCCTGATGAAATCGAGCTTCACCGCCCATATATTGACGCTGTAAACATCAAGTGCCCCAAGTGCAATAAGCCCATGAAGCGTGTGCCTGAGGTGATTGACTGCTGGTTTGATTCCGGAGCCATGCCCTTTGCGCAGCACCATTATCCCTTTGAGAACAAGGAACTGTTCGAGTCGCAGTTCCCGGCCCAGTTTATCTCCGAGGCAGTGGACCAGACCAGAGGATGGTTCTATTCCCTCCTTGCTGAGTCCACCCTGCTGTTCAACAAGGCGCCTTATGAAAATGTAGTTGTCATGGGGCTTGTGCTGGATGAGAACGGACAGAAGATGAGCAAGTCCAAGGGCAATGCAGTGGATCCCTTTGATACCCTGGCAGCCCACGGCGCAGACGCCATCCGCTGGTTCTTCTACACCTGCAGCGCTCCCTGGATTCCAAAGCGCTACCAGGATAAGGCAGTGACCGAGGGACAGCGCAAGTTTATGGGTACCCTTTGGAACACCTATGCTTTCTGGGTGCTGTATGCCAATATTGACAATTTTGATCCCACCAGATATACCCTGGAATACGACAAGCTTCCGGTCATGGACCGCTGGATGCTGTCCAAGATGAATTCCATGGTAAAGACAGTGGATAACAGCCTGATGAATTACCAGATTCCTGAGGCGGCCAGATCCCTCCAGGAGTTCGTGGATGACTTAAGCAACTGGTATGTGCGCAGAAGCCGTGAGCGCTTCTGGGCAAAGGGAATGGAGCAGGATAAGATTAATGCCTTCATGACCCTGTACACGGCCCTTGTGACCGTGGCAAAGGCGGCTGCTCCCATGATTCCGTTTATGACAGAGCAGATTTACCAGAATATCGTGAGAAAGGTGGACGGGAACGCGCCTGAAAGTGTACACCTGTGCGATTTCCCGGAGGTGAATGAGTCCTGGATTGATGCGGAGCTGGAATCCGACATGGATGAAGTGCTGAAGGTGGTTGTCATGGGACGTGCGGCCAGGAATGCGGCCAATATCAAGAACCGCCAGCCCATTGCCCGGATGTATGTGAAGGCCGACCATGAGCTGTCAAGGTTCTACGTGCAGATTATTGAGGAAGAACTGAATGTGAAGCAGGTGATTTTCTCCGATGATGTAAGGGAATTTACCTCCTATACCTTCAAGCCTCAGTTAAAGACCGTGGGACCAAAGTACGGCAAGCTGTTAAACCGGATTCGCCAGACTCTGACCGATATCGACGGCAGCGCTGCCATGGATACCCTGAATGAGAAGGGACAGCTTACCTTTGACTATGACGGCCAGGAAGTGGTGCTGACAAAGGACGACCTGCTGATCGATGTTTCCCAGAAGGACGGCTATGTGACAGAGGAAGACAACTATGTGACCGTTGTTCTGGATACCAACCTGACTCCTGAACTGATTGAGGAAGGCTTTGTGAGAGAACTCATAAGCAAGATTCAGACCATGCGCAAGGAGGCCGGATTTGAGGTCATGGACCACATCAGCGTATTCCAGGATGGAAATGACCGGATTGCAGAACTGATTAAGGCCCATGCGGACGAGATCAAAACAGAGGTCATGGCGGACCATATCAGCATCGGCGCCATGTCCGGCTTTGTTAAAGAGTGGAACATTAACGGCGAAAATGTAATGCTCGGTGTTGAAAAGACCATGAAATAATGGTAAGATTGTGAGGCGGGGCCCATAAAACCCCGCCCCGTCTGATAATTTGGGAATGATTTACATACAATAGTTCTGTAAATAGAAGAGGAACTTAAAGCAGGAGGATAATGGCCGATGAATAAAGGATTTGATAAGGAAACGTTCAAGCGCAGTGTGGTGGACAACGTAAAGAACATGTTCCGAAGGACCATTGATGAGGCGACTCCCCAGCAGGTATTTCAGGCAGTGGCCTATGCTGTGAAGGATGTTATCATTGACGAGTGGATTGCCACTCACAAGGAATATGAGAAAAAGGACGTTAAGACAGTATACTACCTGTCCATGGAGTTCCTCATGGGCCGTGCTCTGGGCAATAATATCATCAATATCTGCGCCAGGGATGAGATTAAGGAAGCCCTGGATGAGATGGGCTTTGATTTAAATGTGATTGAGGACCAGGAGCCGGACGCAGCCCTGGGAAACGGCGGCCTGGGACGTCTGGCGGCCTGTTTCCTGGATTCGCTGGCAACCCTGGGATATCCGGCATATGGCTGCGGCATCCGTTACCGCTACGGCATGTTCAAGCAGAAGATTGAGAACGGTTACCAGGTGGAGGTGCCGGATAACTGGTTAAAGGACGGCAACCCCTTTGAGATCCGCAGGCCGGAGTATGCTTCCGAGATTAAATTCGGAGGTTATGTGCGCATTGAGAACCAGGGCGGAGTGAACCATTTCGTACAGGACGGATACCAGTCTGTCCGCGCGGTGCCCTATGACCTGCCGATTATCGGATACGGCAACAATGTGGTGAATACCCTGCGTATCTGGGATGCAGAACCCATCAACACCTTTAATTTGGATTCCTTTGACAGGGGAGATTACCAGAAGGCAGTGGAGCAGGAGAATCTGGCCAAAACCATTGTGGAGGTCCTTTACCCCAATGACAACCACTACGCAGGCAAGGAACTGCGCCTGAAGCAGCAGTATTTCTTTATTTCCGCCAGCGTACAGAGGGCGGTTAAAAAGTATAAAGAAAAGCACGATGACATCAGAAAATTCTATGAAAAAGTAGTGTTCCAGCTGAACGACACCCACCCGACGGTTGCCATCCCTGAATTGATGCGGATTCTTCTGGACGAGGAGGGACTTACATGGGATGAGGCGTGGGAGGTAACCACCAGGACCTGCGCTTATACAAACCACACCATCATGTCAGAGGCGCTGGAGAAGTGGCCCATTGAGCTGTTCTCACGGCTTCTGCCCAGAATTTACCAGATTGTGGAGGAAATCAACCGCAGGTTCCAGAACCAGATTCAGACCATGTATCCGGGCAACCAGGAGAAGCTGCGCAAAATGTCCATTATTTACGACGGACAGGTGAAGATGGCTTACATGGCGATTGCAGCCAGCTTTTCCGTCAACGGCGTTGCCAGGCTTCACACAGAAATCCTTAAGCACCAGGAGTTAAAAGACTTCTATGAGATGATGCCGGAGAAGTTCAACAACAAGACAAACGGCATAACCCAGAGACGGTTCCTGCTTCACGGCAATCCGCTGCTGGCAGACTGGGTCACCTCCAAAATTGGCGATGAGTGGATTACCGACCTTCCCCACATCAAGAAGCTGGAACTCTTTGCAGGGGATGAGAAGTGCCAGTTTGAGTTTATGAACATCAAGTACCAGAATAAGCTGCGCCTTGCCAGATATATAAAGGAGAATAACGGCATTGACGTGGACCCGCGCTCTATTTTCGACGTGCAGGTCAAGAGGCTTCATGAGTATAAGCGCCAGCTGATGAACATTCTCCATGTGATGTATCTGTACAACCAGCTGAAGGATAATCCTGATATGGATATGATTCCCAGGACCTTTATCTTCGGCGCAAAGGCAGCTGCAGGCTATAAGCGGGCTAAGTTGACCATCAAGCTCATCAACTCAGTGGCGGATGTCATCAACAATGACAAGTCCATTAACGGCAAGATTAAGGTGGTGTTCATCGAGGATTACCGTGTATCCAATGCAGAGCTTATATTTGCGGCGGCTGATGTCAGCGAGCAGATATCCACGGCCAGCAAGGAGGCTTCCGGCACCAGCAACATGAAGTTTATGCTCAACGGGGCCCTTACCCTGGGAACCATGGACGGAGCCAATGTGGAAATCGTGGAGGAAGTGGGAGCGGACAATGCATTTATTTTCGGCATGTCCTCCGACGAGGTTATTAACTACGAGAACAACGGCGGCTATTACCCCATGGATATCTTTAACAATGACCAGGAAATCCGCCGTGTGCTCATGCAGCTGATTAACGGATACTATGCACCGGATAACCCAGAGCTGTTCAGGGATATCTATAACTCTCTCTTAAATACCAAGAGCAGCGACAGGGCTGATACCTACTTTATCCTCAAGGACTTCCGTTCCTATGCCGAGGCGCACCAGAGGGTGGATAAGGCTTACAGGGACCAGGCGTGGTGGGCTAAGGCAGCCATCCTTAACACGGCCAACTGCGGAAAGTTCACATCTGACCGTACCATTGAGGAGTATGTGAAGGATATCTGGCATCTGAAGAAAGTGACCGTAGAAATGTAAATGCTTGCTCCGGCAATCCTGATTATTGGGGTGCCGGAGCTTTTTTGGATGACGCATGAGGAAGGGAAACAGAAATGAAAATACGCGACATACTGGCAGAAGGAAAGCCCACCCTCTCCTTTGAGGTGTTCCCCCCAAAGACAGAGGATGCATATGATTCCGTGGAGAAGGCAGCCGCGGAGATTGCAAAATTAAAGCCCTCGTTTATGAGTGTTACATACGGGGCAGGAGGGGGAACCAGCGAATATACGGTTGGAATCGCCTCCGCCATCAAGGAGGAATATGGAGTGACGCCCCTGGCTCATCTCACCTGTGTTTCATCCACCAGGGAAAAGGTGCACCATGTGCTGGGTGAGTTAAGGGAGCGCGGCATTGAAAATGTACTGGCCCTGCGCGGGGATATCCCCCAGGATGGCAGCACGCCAAAGGAATACCACTATGCTTCAGAACTGATACGGGAAATCAAAAAGGCAGGTGATTTCTGCATCGGGGCAGCATGTTACCCGGAGGGCCATGTGGAATCAGCCAACAAGTCTGTGGACATAGATTACCTGAAGCAGAAGGTGGAGGCCGGATGCGATTTTGTCACCACCCAGATGTTTTTTGACAACAGCATTCTTTACAGCTATCTGTACCGCATCCGTGAAAAGGGAATCCAGGTGCCTGTGATTGCCGGCATCATGCCTGTGACAAACGCAAAGCAGATACGGAGGATTACCCAGATGTCGGGGACCTACCTGCCATCCAGGTTCATGTCCATTGTGGACCGGTTCGGGGACAATCCCGCGGCCATGAAGCAGGCCGGAATAGCCTATGCCACGGACCAGATCATTGACCTGATTGCCAACGGAGTCAACGGTATCCATGTGTATTCCATGAATAAGCCGGATGTGGCCATGAAGATAAAAGAAAACCTGTCGGAGATTTTATAGGGCTGAATGCAACACTGGAAAAAAACTCATGAGAAAAAACTCACGAGAAAAAACCTCATGACTATATCCGAGAGAATAAAACTTAGAAGAACGAATACCAGAAGAACGAATGTCGGGAAAACGAATATCAGAAGAACGAACATCGGGAGAAAAGACATATGGACATACAGGACGTAGACAGGAGGGAGGTCCTCCGCTATCTGGGGTACAGGGGTCAGGAGGCTGACGGGGCAGTGGCGGCCATGGTGGAGCAGTCCATGGCGGAATTATGGGAAGCTGCCACACCCAGGCATCTGTACCGGGAATATCCCTTGTCACTGGGAGAGGATTACAGAATTGACGGGGGATGTTTCAACGCCAGGAGCAGGAACCTGTGGGGGAATCTGAAGGACTGCGATCAGATTATTGTGTTTGCGGCCACCCTTGGCTGCGGGGCCGACCATCTGATTCAGAAGTACAGCCGTCTCCAGATGAGCAGGGCCGTGGTCATGCAGGCAGCGGCAGCGGCCATGATTGAGGAGTACTGCGACCAGGTGTGTACCGTGATAAAGTCGGAATATGAGGCAAAAGGCCGTTATCTGCGCCCCAGGTTCAGCCCCGGTTACGGAGACTTTCCGCTGGAATGCCAGGGTATGCTGTTAGAGGCCCTGGAGGCCGGAAAACGCATCGGCATCAAGCTGACGGACAGTCTTCTCATGATGCCCTCCAAATCAGTTTCAGCGGTCATGGGAGCCAGCAGGAAACCTTACCGCTGCGATGTAAAAGGCTGTGAAGCCTGTGCCAAGACGGACTGCCCCTACCGGAGGTGACAGGGAAAAGCCCTTTAAGGCGGCGGCATAAAAATAAAATAAAAAGGGGAATTATATTATGATTCGTTTTAATTGTGATTACAGCGAAGGCGCCCATGAGCGCATACTTAAGAAACTGGCTGAGACTAATCTGGAGCAGACGCCCGGATACGGGGAGGACCATTACTGCGCAGAGGCCGCAGGCATCATCCGCAGCCTATGCGGACGGGAAGATGCAGCGGTCCATTTCCTGGTGGGAGGAACCCAGGCCAATCTGACGGTCATAGCATCTGCCCTGCGTTCCCATCAGGGGGCGGTGGGGGCTGTGACGGCCCACATCAATGTACATGAGACAGGCTCCATAGAGGCCACCGGACACAAGGTGCTGGCCCTGCCCTCTGAGGACGGCAAGATTACGGCAGAGCAGGTGGAGGAGCTGTACCAGGCCCATATCCGGGACGAGAGCTTTGAGCACACGGTGCAGCCAAAGATGGTATATATCTCCAACCCCACGGAGCTGGGCACTATTTACACCAGGGCTGAGATGGAGAACCTGTATGGGGTGTGCAGGAAGTACGGCCTGTACCTGTTTGTGGACGGCGCCCGTCTGGCATACGGCCTGGCGGCGGAGGGGAATGACCTGGACCTTAAGTCCCTGGCAGCTTCCTGCGACGTATTCTACATCGGAGGAACCAAGGTGGGGGCTCTTTTCGGGGAGGCCGTGGTTATATTGAACGATGAGCTGAAGGCGGATTTCCGCTACCATATCAAGCAGCGGGGCGGTATGCTGGCCAAGGGCCGCCTTCTGGGCATACAGTTTGGAGAGCTTTTGCGGGACGGCCTGTATTTTGAGCTGGGAGCCCATGCGGACAGGCTGGCAGACAAGATACGCTGCGCCTGTGTCAAAAAGGGATATCCCTTCCTGGTGGAAAACACCACAAACCAGGTATTTCCCATCATGCCGGATGCCCTTTTGGAGTCGTGGAAGGATAAGTACAGTTACACCAACCAGGGAAGGGTGGATGAAAGCCATACGGCTATCCGCCTCTGCACCAGCTGGATTACCAGCGGGGAGCAGGTGGACATCCTGGTAAACGACATTTTGAACAGTTAAGAGGACTTGCGGAGAATGATGATGACAATATTAGAAGAGATGAAGGTACGCCGCCTGTTCTGCGACGGCGGAATGGGAAGCCTGCTCCAGGCCCAGGGCCTGAAACCGGGAGAGCTTCCGGAAACGTGGAACCTGACCCGCCGGGATGTGCTTATATCCATACACCGGTCCTATCTGGAGGCCGGCGCAGACATCATGACCACCAATACATTTGGCGCCAACAGGCTTAAATTTAAAGATGATTTGGAGTCCATCGTGACAGCCGCAGTGGAAAATGCCAGAACCGCGGTCAGGGAAGCAGGACACGGATACGTGGCCCTGGATCTGGGACCTACGGGGCGCCTGTTAAAACCTTTGGGGGATTTGGATTTCGAGGATGCGGTGAAGCTTTATAAAGAGGTGGTATCCATTGGCGCCAGGGCGGGAGCGGACCTGGTTCTTATAGAGACCATGAGCGACAGCTATGAGCTGAAGGCCGCGGTGCTGGCTGCCAGGGAGGCGGGATTCAGGCCGGATACAGGGGAACGCCTGCCTGTGTTCGCAACCGTTATATTTGATGAAAAGGGAAAGCTTCTGACCGGCGGAAACGTGGAGTCCACCGTGGCCCTGTTAGAGGGACTGAGGGTGGATGCCCTGGGAATCAACTGCGGTCTGGGACCTGTGCAGATGAAGGGTATCCTGGAGGAAATTCTGAGGGTGTCCTCCCTTCCCGTGCTGGTAAACCCCAATGCAGGCCTTCCCAGAAGCGAGAACGGGAAGACGGTGTACGACATAGACGCTGAGGGCTTTGCCCTTGTCATGGAGGAAATCGCGGCCATGGGCGCTGTGGTGGTGGGAGGGTGCTGCGGCACCACCCCGGAGCATATACGCCTGATGACACAGCGGTGTAAGGACATGCCTGTGGTGTGGCCCGAGAAAAAACACCGCACTGTGGTGTCCTCCTATGCAAAGGCAGTGACCGCCGGCCGTAAGACAATCATTATCGGGGAGCGCATAAACCCCACCGGCAAGTCCAAGTTCAAGCAGGCCCTGCGGGACCACAACCTGGAATATATCCTGAAGGAGGGGGTCAGCCAGCAGGACAACGGGGCGGATGTGCTGGATGTGAACGTGGGACTTCCTGAAATCCATGAGCCGTCCATGATGGAGGAGGCTGTGAGGGAGCTTCAGGCCATCATCGACCTGCCTCTTCAAATCGACACCTCGGACATGGAAGCCATGGAGCGCGCCATGCGTATATACAACGGAAAACCGTTGATTAACTCTGTCAACGGCAAGGAAGAGTCCATGAGCCGCATATTTCCGCTGATGGCAAAATACGGCGGAGTGGCGGTGGGACTCTGCCTGGATGAGTCCGGCATTCCCGATACGGCAGATGGACGTCTGGCCGTGGGCAGGAAAATCATAGAACGGGCAGCGGTGTACGGAATCGGGCCGGAGGATATCATTCTGGACGGACTCTGCATGACGGTCAGTTCCGACAGCAAAGGGGCCCTTACCACCCTGGAGACCCTGCGGCGCATCCGGGATGAGCTGGGAGTGGGAACCGTGCTGGGGGTATCCAACATATCCTTCGGACTGCCCCAGAGGGAAATCATCAATGCCGCATTCTTTACCATGGCCATGGAATGCGGGCTGGGAGCTGCCATCATAAACCCTAACTCCGAGGCCATGATGCGGGCTTACTACAGCTTTAACGCGCTTATGGACCGGGATCCCCAGTGCGGCCAGTATATCAGCGTGTACAGCGGGCAGAGCGCGGGCCTGGGCCAGACCATTGGAAAGAGCGGCAGCCAGAACGGGATAAAGGCAGACAATCATTTTGGTTCAGGAGAGGATCAAGGAGGAGGAAGCCAGGGGCCGGCTCTGACAGCAGCCATTGAGAGAGGCCTGAAAGAAGCCGCCCACAACGCGGTGACGGAACTGTTAAAGGAGAGGGAGCCGCTGGATATTATCAACAGTGAGATGATACCGGCCCTGGACCGTGTGGGAAAAGGGTTTGAGAAGGGAACCGTGTTCCTGCCCCAGCTTCTTATGAGCGCGGAGGCCGCCAAGGCTGCGTTTGAGGTCATCAAGGCAGCTATGGATGGAAGCGGACAGGCCCAGGAAAAGAAAGGCACCATCATCCTGGCAACGGTGAAAGGCGACATCCATGATATCGGCAAGAACATCGTGAAGGTTTTGCTGGAAAATTACAGTTATGAGGTCATCGACCTGGGAAGGGACGTGCCGTCGGAGGTCATTGTAAAGGAGGCCGTGGAACGGCAGGTTGCCCTGGTGGGCCTGAGCGCCCTCATGACCACCACTGTGCCCAGCATGGAGGAAACCATCCGCCAGCTAAGGGCTGCATCCGTCACTGTCAAGGTGATGGTGGGAGGCGCTGTGCTGACGGAGGATTATGCCAGGACCATAGGCGCTGACGCCTATTGCAGGGATGCTATGGCATCGGTAAATTATGCGGAGCAGGTATTCGGCGCTTAGAGCGCCGGGAAGCTCCTGTGTTTTCATAGACTGATACGGGAATCCCCATCCACCTGAGGAACTATCTGCCCCAGCTGTTTCAGCTGACGTGTAATGTGGTAGACAGTGAACAGGTTGAGGGGATTTTTGTGTTCGTCAATAATCAGTTTGCCTCTGAGCATGAACCACAGCCATGCACCGTCCTTCCTGCGAATCCGTATGATGCAGCTGCGTACGGTGTCGTCTGTGGAAAATACGGTCATGGTCTCCTGGAATGTATGGGTGTCATCCGGGTGCAGCTGCCTGAGGAACGATAAGGAGCCTCCGGACAAAAGCTTGTATTCGGACAGACTGCAGTAGCCAAGGGCGTGAAGCAGCCTGGAATTCATATATATGACCTCCGGGGATTCTGCCTGGTAGCTGGTCAGGAGGATGCCGCCGTTTACCACCTGGTTCAGAAGCCCCAGCTCATTATTGCCGTACAGCTCAAAATAGTGCTGGTCCGTTACATCCTCAATGAGACAGCCGCAGTAGCCTTCGTGGAATTGAAAGCACTCTATCTTAAGGTACTTGCTGCGTTCCGGGCTGAAATCATAAAACATCTGCCGCCCGCCGTGCATGGCTGTTTCATAGTAGGCGGGAAGGCGCCGCGTATCGGCGTCCGGGTAATGGCTCAGAAAGCTTTTTCGGTAGAGGATGTTTCTGGAACGGCATTCCAGGCGGGCACAGGCTTCATTTACATATACATAGGAAAAATCACAGGCCTGTCCGTCCTTTGCCTGAATTTGAATGATGGCAAAGGGGAAGGGGATGCTGTCATATATAAGTTTTGCGTGCTCCAGTTTGTCCTCCAGGGATAGGTCGGAGCTGGGAGCCGGATTCAGTTCCCGGAAGGAAATCATATTCTTTCCGTGGCTTTTGGCGTAGTAAAGCTCATCATCCGCTGCCCGTACCAGCTTGTGGTAATCATCCATGGAGGTAAGAACTGTGCTCACGACCCCTGCGCTGATCGTCACAAAGGGGGAGGCGCTTCGGTTGGCAGCGGGAATCTTTAAATCAGCCACAGATTTCCTCAAGCGGTCTCCAACCTTGATGGCGTCAGAGGGGTGGACATCACAGAGCAGTATTTGAAACTCTTCCCCTCCAAACCGGCAGATCAGGTCGTTCTCACGGTGGATGCTGCCGGACAGGGCTGCGGCTACCTTTTTCAGGCATTCGTCGCCCTGTACATGGCCGTATGTATCATTGTACTGTTTGAAATAGTCAATATCTATCATGATGACAGCCACAGGTACATGAAGCCGTATGCTATAGGGAATCAGCTCCTCCAGCCGGAGGGAATAGCCGTTACGGTTGAAAAGCTGTGTCAGCGGGTCCTTGTCGGCCCGTTCCTGAAGACAAACCTGTTCATCCCTGGCCTTTCTTACCATTTGCAGGTTGCTCACAATAATGTGGCAGCGCATCTGGGACAGAAACAGGCTGATGAAGCTGTAAAGGAACAGGTTGGAATACAGGGCCGGCGGTACATGGTGGGCCCTGAAAGCCGGAATCGCGGCCAGGGCGGTAGCCAGCACTGAGGCCAGCGCTTCTTTAAGGGAATAGATGGGGCCGGCGGCAATGTAAATGTAAAACATAAGGACGCTTTCTGCTGTCAGGCGGCTCTGCAGGCAGATGTGGTTCACTGCAATGCAGTACAGGGCAAATATGGCAGTGAAAAAGTATGTATGGTGTTTCAGCCTCCGCCTTGTGGAACAGGTCCGCTGCTGTTTCAATAAGTATTTGCAGTATACAATATTAAAGGCGATGAACAGAAGGAACAGCAGCATGGTAAAGCTGAGCATGGAAGCAGCTCTGCCTGTAAAGTCTGTGGCCAGATATACGATTAGACTGAAGGCTTCCATAATGATTAAAAGGATGGAATAATTCAAGGTCTGGCTGATGTTCATGGTCTGCACCGTATCGTAAATTTCGTCCGCATACAGACATCCTTTGCCATGGTCCTGTGCGGGAAAGATACAGGATAAATTTTTCTTTACATATTCTAACATAGTATAATATACAACCCCTGTCTTAATCGTGATTGCCATGCCCGTACCTGACTGGCCTGTCCGCTGTACAGCAGGCATGCAGCAGTTATAAGTAAAACCGGCGCTGGTATCATGCGTATTTTTTTGTTTGCGTCAATTACATAATACTGATAATATATGAGGGATATTGGGGAAATATTACCAAAGAACATGAAAAATCCGCAAAAAAAGACAAAAGTCGTTGTTTTTCCAATAACTCCCAGACACAGGACTCCTAATATGTGATAATATAGTTTTGCAACAGAAATGTAACAGATTTGTAATATCTGTAAGAAAGAAAGCGAGGACATACTATGTTATCAGTTTCATCTATGGCACTTGCTGCAATGCTGGGTTCTGCATGCGGCACTAATATGGCAAATATAAATGACTGCAACGCAGCACTTTACAATACGGGAAATTGTCCCCAGGCAGTACAGTACCAGAAGGGCGGACAGGACCTGAATTCCATGCTGTCACAGATGGGAGTCGGCATGATGCCTGGAAATTCCCAGTGCGGTGTTAATTAAGCGTATTGATTAAATACATTAATTAAATACATCGGATCCATATTCCGTTTCATTATCACATAATCATATTCCTCAAAAATAAATCCCGGAGAAAGGCAGAACTGCCTGCCCTCCGGGATTATTTTCATGTCCGGGGCAATAATAAGCCGTACCCGGACATAAATATATACAGAAAATTAATTCACTTTTCCGGCTGCATGGGGTAGAATATCGTTACTGTTGTTCCGGAAGGGACGCGCGTGCAGTAAGGTCACAGAAGGTGAAAAGGAGTATTTCCAGTGAATCGAGATAATGTGAAAATCATTTTAAAAGGAATGTGGATAGGGGGGACCATGACGGTGCCCGGAGTAAGCGGAGGGTCCATGGCCATGATTATGGGGGTTTATGACAGACTCATTTCATCCATCAGCTCCTTTTTCAAGGAACCTGCAGGAAGCATGGCCTTCCTGCTCAAATTCGTCCTGGGGGCAGGAACCGGAATGGTGCTGTTTTCGCGCTTTATCAGCTACCTGTTCACAACCAGGGCCGATGTTCCGCTCCGGTTTTTCTTCCTGGGAGCGGTGGCAGGAGGTGTTCCCATGATATACAGGGAGGCAGGCGTGAAAAAACTGGACCTGGGAGCGGTGGCCTATCCTGCCATAGGCATCCTGGGGGTGGTGCTTCTGGCGCTGATTCCCTCCGGACTTTTTACACCGGACGGAAGTTTCGGGCCCGCGGCCCTGCTCCTTCAGCTGGCTGGGGGATTCATCATTGCGGTGGGGCTGGTCCTGCCCGGAATCAGCGTGTCTCAGATGCTCTATATGCTGGGAATCTATGAAACCATTATAGGAAACATCAGCTCCTTTCATATCCTTCCCCTGATACCGCTGGGAGCCGGCGTGCTGGGCGGCATTTTCCTGACCACCAAGGTGCTGGAGCGGCTGATGTCCCGTCATCCCCAGCCCACCTATCTGATTATCCTGGGATTCATGTTCGGTTCCCTGCCGGAACTTTTTCCAGGTATCCCAACAGGCGCGGATCTGGCAGCGGCCCTTATAGCCGGAGCTGCGGGTTTTGCGGCTCTGTATGTGATGTCCATGAAAGAACAGAGAACCTAAAGGGCCGGAGCGCGGCCGGGGCGCGTCAGAAAGCAGTTTTCAGACACACTCTACACGGTTCTGCCGTCTCCCCAGAAAACCAGGCATACGGTGCCGGGACCGGTATGGGAGCCGATGACAGTGCCGATATCCACGATGAAAACCTTTCCGTTTAAATGAGGGAAAGTTTCCTCTACCAGGCTGGCCACTGCCTCGGCATCTTCGGGGCAGGAGGATTGGGACAGGAAGCATTTTCCGTTATAGGCATCGCCCTGTTCAGCATGTTCCTTCATCCGCTCCACCATTTCCCGGATAACGCGCTTCTTGCCCCGGTACTTGTCCCGGGGAATCAGTTTGCCTTCCGCATTCACTTCCAGCAGGGGACATATGTTGAGCATATTGCCAAAGAAGGCAGCTGAGGCAGAGATGCGTCCTCCCCGTCTTAAATGGGTCAAATCAGAGGTGAAGAACCAATGATGGACCCTTTTTTTATTCTCCTCAATCCAGGATACAAGTTCCCTGTATTCTGCACCTGCCTGCATCATCTCCCAGGCCGTGTCCACCAGAAGTCCGTAGCCCGCTGAGGCGCAGCAGGAGTCAATGACGGCAATCTGCCGGTCCGGATAACGCTCCAGCATCTCATCCCTGGCAATGACTGCCGAATTATAGGTGCCGGATATGCCGGAGGAGAGGGTCATGTGGATGATATCCTTTCCTTCTTTTAATATGGGCTCAAACATGGCTTCGTATTGTTCCGGGTTCACCTGGGACGTGGTGGGCATGGCGCCCTGCCTGATGTTCTCGTAAAAATCCTCAATGGGAATGGACTTTCCCAGGTCGTCGTCATATTCCATGCCGTTCATCCGGAAATGAAAGCAGGAGTAGGGGATGCCTCTCTCTGTCAGATAAGACGCCGGCAGATCGGCTGTGGAACAGCAGGTAATCATATAGGAATTCGTCATGGTTTGCTCCTTTTAAAGTGGGAAAAATTAGCTGTCTTGTGTTGAAAAAAGTATAGCATGCCAGGGGTGCGGTGTCAAATGCAGTGGAAAAACAGATGGAACTGTGCTATGATGTAGGTTGTGTCAAGACAGATTTGCGTATAGCCATGGAAAGGAATGGTAACCATAATGTATAAATGCTGTATATTCGACCTGGACGGGACCCTTGTGAATTCAATCTATGCCATCCAGAAGTCAGTGAATGATACCCTGAGTTATTGGAACATGCGTGAAATCAGCGTGGAGGAGAGCCGGCTCTATGTGGGGGACGGTTATAAGAAGCTGCTGGAGCGGTCCCTTATTGCCTGCGGGGATAAGGAGCTGACCCATTATGAGGAGGCGGTGGAGCGGTATCAGGACATTTTTCGGGAATGCTGTATGTACCGTGTGGAGGCATACGAGGGAATCGGGGAGCTTCTGGAGTTTTTAAAGTCGCAGGGCATTTTCATTGCAGTGCTGTCCAACAAGCCCCATCCCAGAACACTGGATAATGTGCAGGGAGTGTTTGGAAAGGGGTATTTTGACCTGGTCTACGGAGAGCGGGAGGATAAGGGAATCAAGAAGAAGCCTTGCCCTGACGGCGTATGGGCCATAGCGGAGGAACTGGGACTTTCAAAGAGCGAAATCCTCTATCTGGGGGATACCAACACGGACATGGAGACCGGGGACAATGCAAAGGTGGATACAGTGGGAGTGACCTGGGGATTTAGGACCAGGGAAGAGCTTATGGCTTTCCATCCGGCGCTTATTGCGGACCATCCGTCCCAGGTTGTTCAGTATATAAAGGATGTGAATGGAATTGAATGATAGAATGCCCCTGAGATACAGGGGAATTACGTGGCTTATGGCCTTGCTTGGTTTCGCAGTCATGGTCATAAGTATATGGGGATGCGCCGCCGGACAGAGGCCGCTTGAATCAGGAAAGGCGTCTGCTGCCGGCCAGGAGGGAAAGGATGACCGCATCCTTGTGGTAACCACCATCTTTCCCTACTATGATTTTGTGCGCCAGATTGCAGGGGACCGGGTGAAGCTTAAGCTGGTGGTGCCCGCGGGTATGGACAGCCATTCCTTTGAACCTACGCCTGCTGATATGATTGCCATGCAGGAGGCCGATGTGCTGATCTGCAACGGCGGCGAGATGGAGCAGTGGGTGGAGAAAGTGCTGGGCTCCCTGGACACCAGCCACATGAAGGTTCTGACCATGATGGACTATGTGGACGTGGTGGAGGAAGAGCATGTGGAAGGCATGGAGGAGGAGGAAGAACACCGCCATGAGGACGGCTTTGAGATGCACATTGAATACGATGAGCATATATGGACCTCCCCTGTCAATGCCCGGGCCATTGTAAAAATAATAAGCCAGACCTTGTCAGAGGCAGCTCCCCGGGAGAAAAGCCGTTTTGAGGATAATACCCAGGCATACCTGAAGGAACTTAAGGAACTGGACAGCCAGTTCCGACAGGTGGTAAACCAGGGGCGTCTCCATATGATTGTGGTGGCAGACAAGTTTCCCTTCCGCTATTTCGCGGATGAGTACGGCCTTTCCTACCGCGCTGCCTTTTCCGGGTGCAGCGGGGACACGGAGCCCAGCGCCAGGACCATTGCCTATCTGATAGACAAGGTAAAGGAGGACCGGATTCCGGCTGTCTATTACCTGGAGCTTTCCAGCCACAGGACAGCGGAAATCATTCAGGAGGAAACAGGAGCAATGCCCCTTCTTCTCCATTCCTGCCACAACGTGACCAGGAAGCAGTTCGACGAGGGCGTCACCTATCTCCAGCTTATGAAACAGAATGTGGAGAACCTGCGGTATGGGCTGGAATAACCTGAGCCGGGATAATCCGGGCTGGAATAACCAATTGTAAAAGGGGTAAAATATGTCACCATTAATTCAATGCCAGCATGTGGACTTCGGATACGATAACCAGGATGCTGTGACCGATGTAAATATGGAAGTGGACCCCGGGGATTATCTGTGCATCGTGGGTGAGAACGGATCCGGCAAGAGTACACTGATGAAGGGGCTTTTGGGCTTAATCAAGCCTACGGGCGGAACGCTTGTAACGGCAGATGAGCTAAAGAGGACCGGTATCGGCTACCTGCCCCAGCAGACGGCCGCCCAGAAGGATTTTCCTGCCACTGTCTCAGAGGTGGTCTTAAGCGGCTGCTTAAACCGTAGGGGAATGCTTCCGTTTTATTCTAAGAAAGAAAAAGAGATTGCGGACAGGAACATGGAGAAGCTGGGGATCACACCCATCAGGAAGCAGTGCTACAGGGAGCTGTCCGGCGGGCAGCAGCAGCGGGTACTTATAGCCAGGGCCCTGTGCGCCACCAGCTCCCTGCTGATACTGGACGAGCCCATCACTGGGTTAGACCCCACGGCCATCCAGGAGTTTTACACCATGATCCGGAGGTTGAACAGGGAGGACAAGGTGGCTATACTCATGGTGTCCCATGACCTGAGAAATGCGGTGGAGGAGGCCAATAAGATACTTCACCTGCAAAAGCGTGTCCTGTTCTACGGGCCTGCCCACGACTATATGAACAGCCAGGCAGCCGGCCATTTCTTCCATGAAAAGGAACAGGGCAGATGCAAGCCCACAGCCGGATGCCACACGGTGAAGCTGCACATGCACAAGGAGGATAAATCATGAATCTGATACGAGAAATGCTTTCCTACCCATTTCTGGTAAGGGCTCTTGCGGGCGGCATGATGGTATCCCTGTGCGCGTCCCTGCTGGGAGTGAGCCTGGTGCTCAGGCGGTACAGCATGATTGGGGACGGCTTGTCCCATGTGTCCTTCGGGGCCCTTTCCATTGCCCTGGCCATGGGATGGTCCCCCCTTAAGATATCCATTCCGGTGGTGGTCCTGGCTGCTTTTTTCCTGCTTCGGATTACGGAGAACAGCCGGATTAAAAGCGATGCGGCCATTGCCCTCATATCAGCCAGCGCCCTGGCGCTAGGCATCATCGTCACTTCCCTGACCACGGGTATGACCACGGATGTGAGCAGTTATATGTTCGGAAGCATCCTGGCCATGAGCAGGGAGGATGTTTGGCTCAGCGTGGTGCTGTCCCTGGTGGTGCTGGGGCTGTTTGTAATATGCTACAACCGCATATTTGCAGTGACCTTTGACGAGAATTTTGCCAAGGCAACAGGGGTCAATGTGGGCCGCTACAATATCATTATAGCTGTTCTCACGGCAGTGACCATTGTGCTGGGAATGAGGATGATGGGGGCCATGCTTATATCCAGCCTTGTGATATTTCCATGCCTTTCCTCCATGCGGGTATTCAAAAGCTTTGGAGGCGTCATGGTGTCCTCGGGCCTTCTGTCCCTGGCCTGCTTTTTCGCAGGCATGGTGGCATCCTACCAGTTTTCCATACCGGCCGGGGCCAGCGTGGTGGTGGTGAATCTGTGCGCTTTCCTTTTGTTCATGGCGTGGCAGTCCCTGGGCCGCCTGAGAGGCTGATGCCTCCGGCCGGGGCCGGCTGTTTTATCCGCTGGCTATATCCTGTTTTGCAGTAGACAGTCCGGGGCTAAAGTGCTAAAATGCTCTTTATGCGGAGGGATCCGCGGTAAAAATAACTTATGGGATTTAAAATGAGGGGAACATGAATGAGAAGCTGTTTGGAAAAAAACCAAAACATTACCGTTTAAAAAAACATATATCACAGACCCAGTTCATTGCCTATGGGTTTTTCCTGATTATCATGACAGGAAGCCTGCTTCTGATGCTTCCCATAGCCAGCAGGGACGGGCAGAGCGAGCCATTCCTCAACTGCCTGTTTACGGCAACCAGCGCTTCCTGCGTGACGGGGCTGGTGGTGGCAGATACCTGGACCCAGTGGAGCCTGTTTGGCCAGATGGTGCTGCTGGTGCTGATTCAGCTGGGGGGATTGGGGTTTATCAGCATCGGCATTTTCCTGTCTATTGTTCTGAGAAGGAAAATCGGACTCAAAGAGCGGGGGCTTATGCAGGAAAGCGTCAACACCCTGCAGATTGGCGGCATGGTGAAGCTGGCCAAGAAAATCATCATCGGCACAGCTGTTTTTGAGGGAGCAGGCGCTGTTATACTGGCCTGCCGGTTTATTCCGGAGTACGGTCTGGTCCACGGTACCTGGTATGGAATATTTCATTCTGTTTCGGCCTTTTGTAATGCCGGCTTTGACCTGATGGGACACACCAGCCAGTATAGTTCTCTTTGTAATTATGAGGGGGACTGGGTGGTTATAGGAACTATATCCTTCCTGATTATTACAGGCGGTATCGGATTCATTGTCTGGGACGATTTGTCTAGGAAGAAGCTGGATTTCCGCCACTACATGCTTCACACCAAAATCGTGCTGGTTACAACGGCAGTTCTTCTGATTACCAGCACCATACTCTTTTATCTGATGGAGCGCAATAATATTCTGGTGGGAATGAATGGTTCTGAGTCCTTTCTGGCCTGTTTCTTCAGCGCGGTCACACCCAGGACAGCCGGATTTAACAATGTAGACACGGCAGCCCTGACAGACGGGAGCAAGTTTTTGTCAGCCATCCTCATGTTCATCGGAGGAAGCCCGGGCTCCACGGCCGGCGGTATCAAGACCAGCACCCTGGCAGTGCTTCTGCTTTACGTCCATTCCAATATCCGCCAGACATACGGGGTGGAGATATTCGGAAGAAGGCTGGAGGACGAGTCCATCAGGCAGTCGGCCTGTATTCTGACCATCAACCTGGGTCTGATGCTGGCAGCCACCATAGCCATTATGGTGTCCCAGAACCTGCCTATGTCGGATGTGTTCTTTGAGACATGTTCCGCTATAGGCACCTCAGGAATGAGCACAGGAGTTACCAGAAGCCTGAATTCATTTTCCCGGATTGTTATTATACTGCTTATGTACTGCGGACGAATCGGAAGCTTGTCCTTTGCCCTGGCATTCACCAGGTCCAACCGCAAGCCCCATGTGCAGCTGCCGGCAGAGCGGATTACCATAGGATAGAGAGGGGTATTAGAGATGAAATCAATTCTTGTTATCGGAATCGGAAGGTTTGGCCAGCACCTGTGTGAAAACCTGGCCAAGCATGACAATCAAATCATGGCAGTGGACATATCAGAGGAGAAGCTGGAGCCCGTCCTTCCATATGTGGTCAGCGCCAAGATTGGAGACTGTACCAATGAGGCCGTGCTTAAGAGCCTGGGAATCGGCAACTTCGATATCTGTTTTATCTGTATCGGAAACAACTTTCAGAACAGTCTGGAGGTTACCAGTCTGATTAAGGAGATAGGGGCAAAGTACGTTGTCAGCAAGGCAAACCGCAATATTCATGCCAGGCTGCTGCTAAAGAACGGGGCGGACGAGGTGGTTTATCCGGACCGGGACGTGGCCGAGAAGGTAGCGGTGCGTTACAGCGCCAACAATGTGTTTGACTATACGGAGCTGGCAGACGGCATTTCCATCTATGAAATCAAGCCCCTTCCCCAGTGGGTGGGAAAGAGCATAAAGGATTCCGATATCCGGCGGCTGTACGGCATATCGGTTATCGCGGTGAAAAACCCGGACGGACACATGAGGTTCATGCCCGGTGCCGACCATGTCATAGCAGGGGATAACCACCTGATGGTGATTGGAAAACAGGAGGATGCGGAGAAGATTGTGAAGCATCTGACGAAAAATGTATAAGAAGGATGATGAGTCCAACGGATAATAGGGCCGGAGAAATGGCTGCCTGTGTTGACAGGCTGCTGTTTCTCCGGTTGTTTTCGTTCTGCGGTGTCTGTAACTGCTGAAGAGGGCCAGAGGTGGGGGAGGGGAAGTTTGAGTGTTAAATGTAAGACGAATTTTCAATAAGACGTCGGAAACATTATTGCCGGTATAAGGTTTTTTTAGTATAATTATGCTATGCAAATCCTGTAAATAACGCTTTAATTGGAAGTTATACATAATAAAGAGGAGGTGCACACTGTGAAAGAACTGTCAATAGGACAGATGGCCCGGCTTAACGGGCTGTCAGAGCAGACGCTGAGGCTGTATGACAAGGCAGGCCTGTTTTCACCCATGTACCGGGATGCGGAAAACGGCTACCGTTACTATGATATCCGCCAGAGCGCCCAGCTGGATATGATTCAGCATATGAAGGCCCTGGGCATGTCCTTAAAGGACATCAGGGAGCAGATGACCCATTTTGAGCTTGATATGTTCAAGACAATCCTGCACCGGAACCTGGAGGAGCTGGAGTTGAGATCCAGGGAGCTGATGTACCAGAGAAGGGCCATAGAGCGGACCCTTGAAAGCTATGAATGGTATGAAAACGCGCCGCCGGACGGGACCATTGTGCTGGAATACATACCCCGGAGACTGACGTATATGACGGATTCAGGAGTGAATTTCTATGATTACGACATTGATGTATATGAAAAGATACTGAGGGATTTGAAGGAGAACCTGATTGCCAACCAGCTCTCCCCCATTTATTTTTACAATGCAGGCACCGTGATGCGCAGGGAACACCTGATGGAGGGGAGGTACTATTCCACGGAGATATTTGTGCTGGTGGACCGGGGCTTTGTAAAGGACAGCCTGATTACGGAGATACCGGCCAGCACATACCTGTGCATTTACTGCAATGGATTTGAAAGGGAAAAGGAATATATGGGCCGTCTGGTGGAGGAAATCAGGACAAAGGAGTATCAGGTGACAGGCGACTATATCTGCGAGGTGGTGGCGGAGGTGCCCATGGATATGCAGGAGAGAGGCATGTTCCTGCGCCTTCAGGTGCCGGTATCTTTCAGGAAAAATAACCCTTGACCTGATACCGTGTATAAGCTTTATACTATTAACAGAAGCTAATAACACGTAACTTATTTTCAGGAAAGGGGTTTAAGAATCATGATGAATTGCGAGAAAATCCGTGTGGTACAGTATGGCTGCGGCAAGATGGCCAAGTACATCCTGCGCTATCTTTATGAAAAGGGCGCTGAGATTGTAGGGGCAATTGATGTGAATCCGGCCGTGGTAGGAATGGACGTAGGTGATTTTGCAGGGCTTGGCACAAAGCTGGGCGTGGTGATAAGGGAGGACGCTGATGCGGTCCTGGATGAGTGCGACGCTGACATTGCCGTGGTTACCCTGTTCAGCTTCATGTCAGATGTATATCCCTATTTTGAGAAATGCGTGTCCAGGGGAATCAATGTGGTGACCACCTGCGAGGAGGCCATCTATCCATGGACCACGTCCTCAGCTGTTACCAACAAGCTGGATAAGCTGGCTAAGGAAACCGGCTGCACCATAGTGGGAGCCGGTATGCAGGATATTTTCTGGATTAACATGATTGGCTGTGTGGCGGGAGGCGTACACCGCATTAACAGGATTGAGGGAGCCACCAGCTATAACGTTGAAGATTACGGTCTGGCACTGGCAAAGGCTCACGGCGTGGGGCTTACACCGGAGGAGTTTGAAGCTCAGATTGCCCACCCGGAGACACTGGAGCCCTGTTATGTATGGAATTCCAATGAAGCGCTGTGCAATAAGATGGGATGGACCATCAAGTCCCAGTCCCAGAAGTGCGTGCCATATTTCTATCCCACGGACCTGTATTCAGAGACCATGGGAATGACCATACCAAAGGGAAACTGCATCGGTATGAGCGCCGTGGTCACCACCGAGACCTTCCAGGGTCCGGTTATAGAGACCCAGTGCATCGGCAAGGTATACGGACCGGATGACGGCGATTTGTGCGACTGGAAAATCATAGGCGAACCCGACACCACCTTCTTTGTACAGAAGCCGGCCACTGTGGAGCATACCTGCGCCACCATTGTAAACCGGATTCCGACCATTTTAAATGCTCCGGCAGGTTACATTACGGTGGAGAAGCTGGAGGATGTGGAGTATCTTTCCTATCCGATGCATATGTATTTGGATATGTAAGAGGAGATGTAAGAGGAAACTGGCCGGTAGAATCATGGACTTAACCGGCTGAGCACGGCGAAAGCCGGTCAGGCAGAACGGAGATAAAGAAAAAAGAATGGGCAAGGGCCCGCGGTACCGGGACAACAGCCAGGCAGGCGAGAAGGTCTGCCTGGCTGTTTGCTGCATTTTTTCTCAAAAACTCTTGCCTGACCCTTTGTAACGGTTAAAATATGGATAAAATGAAAGTGTGATACGACAGAATAGAAACAGAGCGGTAATAGAATAGCAATAGAATAGGGCCATATGTCTTGACTTTATCCAGTGAATGTGCAACAATATTCAATTGACAGGCTTTACAAACAGAGCTTTGCCAGGACAGGACGGCGGATGGTTTTACTTGCTTACTGGGCTGGCAGGGCTTCGGATACTGAGAAAGAGGGAAAGAATAAAATGACAAAGATTGATATTATCTCCGGATTCCTGGGAGCGGGCAAGACTACGTTCATTAAGAAGCTCCTGGAGGAGGCCATTGCCGGAGAACAGGTTGTCCTGATTGAAAATGAGTTTGGCGAGATTGGAATTGACGGCGGTTTTCTGAAGGATTCAGGCATTGAAATCCGGGAGATGAATTCAGGCTGCATCTGCTGCTCTCTGGTAGGTGATTTTGGTACATCCCTGGCTGAGGTTCTGACACAGTACAAGCCGGAGCGCATCATCATCGAACCGTCCGGTGTGGGCAAGCTGTCAGATGTGATGAAGGCAGTCATTGACGTATCAGCAGATATGGATGTGGAGCTAAACAGCGCTGTAACCATTGTGGATGCGGCAAAATGCAAAATGTACATGAAGAATTTCGGAGAGTTCTTCAATAATCAGATAGAGAATGCAGGAACCATCGTACTGAGCCGTACAGACATTACGGATGCCTCTAAAATACAGAAGGATGTGGACATGATTCGCGAGAAGAATGCAAATGCTGTCATTATCACCACTCCTCTGGACCAGCTTGGAGGAAGCCAGCTTCTGGAGATTATTGAGAAGAAGGATACTATGCTGGATGATCTGCTGGCAGAGGTGCGGGAGAGCCGCCATCATGACGGTCATGGCGAGGAGTGCTGCGGGCACCACCACGGCCATGATGAGGAATGCCATGAGCATCACCACGATCACGATGAGGAGTGCCATGAGCATCACCATGACCATGATGAGGAGTGCCATGAGCATCACCACCACGGTCATGATGAGGAATGCCATGAGCACCACCACGGCCATGACGAGGAATGCCATGAGCATCATCACCACGATCATGATGAGGAATGCCATGAGCACCACCACGGCCATGACGAGGAATGCCATGGGCATCACCACCACGATCACGATGAGGAATGCCATGAGCATCACCACGGCCATGACGAGGAATGCCATGGGCATCATCACCATGATGGCTGCGGTCATGAGCATCACCATCATCATCATGCAGACGAGGTGTTTACCAGCTGGGGAATGGAAACCATTGTTCCGGTGACCCATGAGCAGCTGGAGGATATTCTGAAACGTCTCTCTTCCACCAGGGAGTTTGGAGATGTGTTAAGGGCCAAGGGAATGCTTCCCACAGAGAATCCCGGTGAGTGGCTGTATTTTGATTTGGTGCCGGAGCAGTATGAAATCCGCCAGGGCAGACCGGATTATACAGGCAAGGTATGTGTGATTGGCGCCAGCCTGAAAGAGGAAGAGCTGAACAGCGTATTCGGCAGAGGCTGATTGGATAAGGGGAAACAGACATGGCTTATGAGATAGAAGACGATATTATGCCTTTGTTTTTAATCAATGGCTTTCTGGAGGCTGGCAAGACCCAGTTTCTGGATTTTACCATGCAGCAGGATTACTTTAAAACAGAGGGAAAGACCCTTCTCATTGTGTGTGAGGAAGGCGATACGGAGTATGACGAGAAAAAGTTAAAGAAGAATAAGACGGCAGTGGTGTTTGTGGATGACATGGAGAAGCTGACCCCCCAGTATCTCAATGAACTGGAGGTTATCTACCAGCCGGAACGCGTGCTGATGGAGTGGAACGGCATGTGGAACCAGGATGATTTAAAACTGCCGGATGACTGGACCATTTATCAGCAGATTACCATTATTGACGGTTCTACCTTTGAACTCTATGTGCAGAACATGAAGCCACTTCTGGGGGCCATGCTGCGGGGATCGGAGCTGGTTATCGTGAACCGGTGCGACGGGATTGGGGATGACAAGCTGACCGCGTACCGCAGGACCATACGGGCCATGAGCCGGGAAAGCGAGATTGTCCTGGAGGACAAGGAAGGGGAAATCGAACAGGCTGCCCTGGAGGAGGATCTTCCCTATGACCTTGGCGCGGATGTGATTGAAATTAAGCCTGAGGATTACGGTATTTGGTATATTGACTGTATGGACCAGCCGGAGCGCTATAAGGACAGGGTGGTGGAATTCACTGCCATGGTTCTTAAAACTCCTAAATTCCCCAAGGGCCAGTTTGTGCCTGGCCGCATGGCCATGACATGCTGTGAGGCGGATATGACGTTTCTGGGCTTTATGTGCAAATGGCCGGAAGCGGAGGATTACAAGACAAAACAGTGGGTGAAGGTCCGGGCAAAGGTAGGTATTGAATACCAGAAGGATTATCACGGCGAGGGGCCGGTCCTTTATGCCGAACATGTGGAACGGGCGGAAGAGATAAAGGATGTTGTGCAGTTTTAGGAAAGATAGTTTACAGTTATGGGACATGCCTTAGGGCGCTAAAAAACAGCAGCAAAACGTGTTGCCCTGCATGGGAGGGACGCGGCGGGCTGCTGTTTTTCGTATAACATGCTTCGTATAACATCTCATTCCATTGCCAAATCCATTGTCGATTTCATCGCCAATTCCATATGTGGTTCTATATCCATTACGCAACCTGTCAGAACCCTCTGGATTTTATCTTGCAAAATCCGGAAAAGTCCATTACAATATAGAGAAAGGGCTTTCACGAAAAAAGCAGGAGCAGAGCAGGGGATGAAAGCACAGAAGTGTAAAGGAATAAAAGGGGTGAAGGGATGAATATTTATGACATTGCAGCCGAGGCAGGGACCTCTATCTCCACTGTTTCGCGGGTGCTCAACAATAAGGGAAATGTGAATCCCAAGATAAGGGACAGGGTGGAGGCCGTTCTTAAAAAGTATGACTATAAGCCCAGCGCCATAGCCAGGGGCATGGTCTCCAAAACCATGAAGAATATTGCTATCCTGACAGTGGATGTGCGGGTGACGCATTATGCCAGGATGATATATGTGATTGAACAGGAGTTCAGCAATCTGGGATATAATGTTTCGGTGTGTAATACAGGCGGGTCCATACAGGAATGCGACCGGTATTTCGAGATACTGTCAGAGAAACAGACAGACGGAATTGTGCTCATCGGCTCTGTATTCAATGAACTGATAAATTATCCTGAGATTACTGCCAAGATAAAGGATACACCCGTAGTCATTGCCAACGGACAGGTAAAGCTGCCTAATTTTTATTCAGTCCTGGTGGATGACACAAAGGCAATCCGCATGGCTTCGGATTATATGTTTGACCATGGGCGTATGGACTTATTCTATGTTTTTGATATTGCCACAGACAGCGGCAGGGCAAAACGGCAGGGATTTTTAGAAGCCATGAAGCTGAGGGATGTACCTGACGGAAACGACCGGGTGGTGATTGTGGATGAAAGCAGCCTAGAAGGGGGAAGGGATGCCGCCAGAAAGATTCTTGCCGCCGGCCGGCCTGTCAACGGGGTGGTGTGCGGCGAAGACATCACGGCCATCGGACTCATGAAGGAATTTAAGGAAAGGGGATACCGGGTGCCGGAGGATATAGCCATTACCGGCTGCAATAATTCGCCGGATTCCAGAATATGCGAACCTGAGCTGACTACCCTGGACAACAAGCCGGAGCTTTTGGGCGGAATGTGCGCTTCCCTGCTCAGGGACAGGATGGAAGGAAAGGAGTCGGCCACAAGCGTGGCCATCCAGCCGGAGCTGGTGGTGCGCGGTTCTGCGTTATTCTGAAAGATTGGGTAAGACAGCACGCCATTGTGCCGGTGCCTGCGGATATCAGGCGCCCTGCCGGCGTATGCCCTGGCGGTATACGGCCGCTCCTTGGATAAGCTGAGGTGTGCATAGGGCTGTGTATAAAACAATAGAAAAGCGCTTTTTTTGAATTGGAGTTGGAAAAAACAAAGATATTTTGTTCCGGCTCCTTTTTTGTTTTGCGAAATCAAGAAAACGCTTTTATATAAAAATGTAAGTGGGATTATAATACACAAAAAATATGGGATTATATAGTGCATATTGTATAAAATTAAGAGATTAAATACTTTTATATTGACATAAACCTAGTTGATGTTATAATGGTGTCATGAGAAAGCGCTTTCTCAAAAAAGAGGGAAAGCTCATATAAAAGGAGAGAGAGCCATGAGAGTAAAGTATGAGGATTTATTAGAGAAGTTCCAGAGGATTTTAGAGAGCAGAGGTTTTTCAGGAAAGCATGCAAAGGACGCGGCCACCGTATTTGCAAACAACAGCCTGGACGGCGTATATTCCCACGGTGTGAACCGCTTCCCCAGGGTGGTGGAGTATCTGGATAAGGGAGAGATTGATTCCGCCGCCATTGCAACCTGTGAATCCTCCATGGGAGCCATTGAGCGGTGGAACGGACACAGGGGATTCGGCCCCCTCAATGCAAAGCTGGCCATGGACCGGGCTGTGGAGCTGGCAAGGGAGTACGGCGTGGGCGTGGTGGCCCTTGGAAATAATAACCACTGGATGCGGGGGGGCAGCTACGGCTGGCAGGCAGCGGACAAGGGATGCATCGGTATCTGCTGGTCCAACACCATGCCCAACATGCCTGCCTGGGGCGGAAGGGACAGAAAAATCGGAAACAATCCATTTATCATGTCCATCCCCAGAAGCAACGGAAAACACGCTGTCATTGACTGCGCCGTATCCCAGTTTTCCTACGGAAAGATAGAGGAGGCAAAGCTTAAGGGACAGCAGCTTCCGGTTCCCGGAGGCTATGATACAAAGGGCAACCTGACCACGGACCCGGCTGAGATTGAGAAAACATGGAGGGTGCTTCCCATGGGATACTGGAAGGGCAGCGGCATCTCCATTGCCCTGGACCTGATAGCGACGGTTCTGACAAACGGCAATTCCGTCAGCAGGATTGGCACCTTTGGGGACGAGGTGGGACTGAGCCAGATTATGATAGCCATTGACCCCTTAAGATTCAACACGCCGGAGGAAACGGACTCCATCGTGGATGAGATTCTGGCCGACATCAAGTCCTCAGAGCCAATCAGGGAAGGCGGGGAAGTGTATTATCCGGGAGAACTGGAACTCATCACCAGAGAGACCAATACAAGAGACGGAATTCCGGTCATTGACGAGGTGTGGGAAACGCTTAACAGCCTTGAGCGCTGAAGCACAGAGCTAAAATAGCAATATAGAGGGGAGATTTAACTTATGGAATATATCATAGGAATACTGATTTTAGCATCGTTCTTTGGCCTGGCCGTCTACGCGGCCAGGGGCGGAAACCTGATGATGGGAATGCTGATTATGGCCATTCTCTGGACCATCCTTCCCATGACAGGCAACCTTCTGGCGTCTAATCCTGAATTTATCGCAGCCAATGGAGACAGCATACGGATTACATGGATACAGGCATTTTCCAAGGTGTTCCAGAGCGGCCCGGAGGGCTGGGGCTCAGTGCTGGTAAATGTAGTGTTTGGGGCATGGTTCGGCCGGGTGCTGTTAGAGACAGGCATCGCAGCCACCCTTATCCGCAAGACCACGGAGCTGGGCGGCGACAAGCCCGCCGTCACCTGTATCCTTTTGTGCATTGTTACGGCTGCCATATTTTCCTCCCTGTTCGGGGCCGGCGCAGTGGTAGCTATCGGCGTTATCATCCTTCCCATCTTCATGTCCCTGGGAATTCCCAAGGTGCTGTCCGTTGTATCCTTTATGCTGAGCATCGGAGCGGGAATGTTTTTGAACCCTGTACTCTTCGGACAGTACACCGCGTTCTTCCTGGACGGGGACGGCAAGGTCCTGTACCCCTATGAGCAGTATGTGAAATGGGGCGGCATTGCACTGGCCGTACAGCTGGTATTTACCATTATACTGATTCTGTTCTGCATGAGAAAAAAATCGGTCCATTCCTGGGCAGCCAGAAGGCCGGTACGCCAGAAACTGGATTTTGCTCCCACACCGTCCCTGCTGACGCCCTTTATCCCTGTATTCCTTTTAATTGTGTTCAAGGTGCCCATTATCATGGGCTTTCTGATCGGCGGCTTCTATGCGTTGTTTGTATGCGGAAAGCTGAAAAGCTTCCGGGCTGCCTGCAGAACCTTTAACAAGGACTTCTTTGACGGCGTGGTGGATACGGCTCCCCTGGTAGGCTTCCTGCTGGTGGTTCCCATGTTCAACAAGGCGGCTGAACTGTGCATTCCATATTTCAACGCGCTATTGGGAAATATCATTCCCCACAGCACCTTATTTATCACCATTATTTTCTGTGTGCTGGCGCCCCTTGGAATGTTCAGAGGACCCTTTACCCTTTACGGCTGCGGCGCGGCTACCCTGGGCATTTTAAAGGGCGTGGGCTTTGAGGTGGCCTTCCTGGCTCCCCTGATGATTGCCGCCACCACGGTTATGAACGTGTCCTGCTGCATCACCCAGTCATGGATTGTATGGGGAATCAGCTACGCAAAGGTATCTACCAAGGAATTCTTAAAGATGAGCGTGGTGTGCGGCTGGATTATCTGCTGCATCCTGCAGATTATTACATTTATCATGTTTGGTTAACGGGAGGAGAAGAAACATGGGAAACAGACTGGTGAGAATGGGAATCGACGTTGGAGGAACCCATACAAAGGCGGTAGCGATTGACAACGCCACACATGAAATCATAGGAAAATCTTCTGTCAAGACCACTCATGATGACAGGTACGGGGTGGCGGCCGGCGTGGTGAAGGCATTTCAGAACTGCTTAAGGGAAAATGATATTGCCCCTGAGGATGTTATTTTCGTGGCCCACAGCACCACCCAGGCCACCAATGCCCTGATTGAAGGCGATGTGGCCTGCGTGGGCGTGCTGGGCATGGGGCCCGGAGGCATGGAAGGCTTTCTGGCAAAGCATCAGACCCGCCTTAAGGATATCGACCTGGGATCCGGCAGAAGCATAAAGATAAAGAACCGTTATCTGAGCGACAGTGAAGAGGACGAGAATACGGTCAGGAAGGCGGTTGAGGAGCTTAAAGCGGAGGGCGCCCAGGTGCTGGTGGCGTCAGACGCTTACGGGGTGGACGACATTGCCGGGGAGCAGTTTGTGTTCGAGATTGCCCATGACGAGATGGGCATGGAGACAACCGTTGCCTCGGACATTACCAAGCTCTACGGCCTGACCAGACGGACCAGGACAGCTGCCATAAACGCCAGCATTCTGCCCAAGATGCTGAACACGGCCAATTCCACGGAGGAGAGCGTGCGAAAGGCCGGCGTGGAGGTGCCTCTCATGATTATGCGTGGAGATGGCGGCGTCATGGAAATCAATGAGATGAAGAAGCGCCCGGTGCTGACCATGCTTTCCGGTCCGGCTGCCAGTGTTATGGGATCCCTTATGTACCTGAGGGCATCCAACGGCGTGTATTTTGAGGTGGGTGGAACCACCACCAATATCGGCGTTATCAAGAACGGACGCCCTGCCATTGATTACTCTGTGGTAGGCGGACACAGGACCTATATCAGCTCCCTGGATGTGCGGGTGCTGGGCGTTGCAGGCGGAAGCATGATTCGGGTGAACAAGAGCGGCGTCCACGATGTGGGCCCACGTTCCGCGCATATTGCGGGACTGGATTACGCCGTATTTACAGATGAGGAAGAAATCGTGGAGCCCCGGCTGGAATTCTTTTCTCCGAAGGAGGGAGATCCGGAGGATTACGTGGCTATCCGCTTAAAGAGCGGCAAGCGCATCACCATCACCAACAGCTGCGCGGCCAATGTGCTGGGACTGGTGACGCCCAAGGACTTTTCCTACGGCAGCGTAAATTCGGCCAGGAAAGCCATGCAGCCCATTGCCGATTACCTGAACACCACGGTGGAGGATGTGGCTTCCCAGATTCTTACCAGGGCCTATGAGAAGATCGAGCCTATTATCATGGAGCTGGCTGACAAGTACCGCCTGGAGCATGACCAGATATCCCTGGTGGGCGTGGGCGGCGGCGCCACATCCCTGATTGGGTTCTGTGCCAATAAGATGAATATTAAGTACAGTGTGCCTGAAAATGCAGAGGTTATTTCCTCCATAGGCGTGGCTCTGGCCATGGTCCGCGACGTTGTGGAGCGGGTGGTACCCAACCCCACGCCGGATGATATCAGAAGCATCAAGCGGGAGGCAGTGGACAAAGCAGTGGAGAGCGGGGCAGCGCCCGGATCCGTGGAGGTCCACATTGAAATTGACCCGCAGACCTCCAAGCTCACTGCCATTGCACTGGGCTCCACGGAGGTCAAGACAACGGACCTTCTTAAGGAGTGCAGCGAGGAGGAGGCAAGGAACCTGGCGGCGGAGGATTTAAGGTCCGGGCCGGAAGAGCTGAACCTGGTGGGCCAGACGCCTAACTTCTATGTCTATAATATGGAAAGCAGGGGCCGAAAGCCACTTCGTATCCTGGATAAGAAGGGATTTATCAAGGTGCAGAGGACAGACGGGGAAGTGGTTCTTGCCAAGGCATCTTCCTACCGGAGCATTGTTTCCAGAATGTGGGAAGAAATGGCCATTTTCAAGGCAGATGCCATCCTGCGGCCCGACTACTATCTGTGTGTGGGCGCCAGAGTCATGGACTTTAACGGCACAGGGGAGCTGGAGCAGATTCTCATGCTCATGGATGTGGAAATGCAGATGGTGGACCCGTCGGAAGATATTGTGATTGTCGGAGCAAAGAATCAGTTGTAGAATAGAAGGGGACAGGCGCAGAGGAGGTTTTTCCATGAAGAGAGAAGACGGCAGAAAGCTGTTCCGGGCTTTTTTGGGAAACAGCAGGGAAACGGCAGGGGAACAAAGGGCCATGATGGAGCAGATGGCGGTTCCATCTAGGGAGAGGTCCCTGTATTCCATGGTGGAACACCTGCTGTCCCTGGACGAGACAGCCTGGTACCTCTATGCCTGGTCCAGGGACCCGCTGGAAGGCAGGTTTTCCAGGGAACAGAAGCTGGCATATGGCTTTCGGGCGGCAGAGTGCGGGCGAAATGAGGCGCAGCTGATTCTGGGGAAGACAGATGTCTGGGATATTGCTGCCGGCATGGGGCTTAAGGTTTTAACGCCCCAGGTGCCGGGGGGCGGCGGGCATGTGATTTTTGCCCAGTATCAGGAACCGGATTCCATTACCATTTTTATGGACGGCGCAGAGCGGGCGCAGAAGCTGATTCGGGAAGAAAAGCTGGAGGGGCTTCTGGGCAACAGGGCAGTGGAGGACGTGCTGCTGGCCCATGAACTGTTCCATGTGACGGAGTACAGGAAAAAGGATTTCATATTTACCCAGACAGAAAAGGTGGAGCTGTGGAAGAAGCCGTTTTCCAACCGTTCCAGGATACTGTGTCTGGGAGAGATTGCGGGCATGGAGTTTGCCCGCTGCCTGACAGGAATCACCTTCACCCCATATGTCCTGGATGTGCTGATGATGTACGGCTATGACAAAGAGGCGGCCACGGCCCTCTACGAAGAAATCGCGGCGTTTGCCGGAAACGGCGAAGGAAAGGAAGGTTGACATGCTGACCACAAGTATTGATTTAATCCAGAAATACGATTACCTGGAGGACAAATTCAAAAAAGGCTATGAGTTCTTAAGAAACACGGATTTAAAGGCGCTGCCCCTGGGCCGTGTTGATATTGACGGGGATGAGGTATTTGCCTCGGTGCAGGAGTATACCACCATGCCGGCAGATGCATGCAGGTATGAATCCCACGATCTGTATTTTGATATACAGTATGTGGTGGAGGGCCAGGAGCGGTTCGGCTACACAAAGCGGGCAGGGCTGGAAGAGGAAGCGCCTTATAATGAAGCGGATGATATCGTGTTCTTTAAGGAACCGGAGCAGGGCGGCGCCGTTCTTTTAAAGGCCGGGGACTGCGCGGTGGTGGCTCCTGAGGACGCCCACAAGCCCAGATGTATTGCAGGTACTCCCTGCAAGGTGCGTAAGATTGTAGTGAAGGTCAGGGTTTAGGAATAAACTATATTTCACCTACTTCCCTCTGTCATATCCGGATGTGCCAGTGCATATGTACCTATTACCGGTACGGCATTGACACAGGATAGGGCGGAGGGATTTATTATGGGATATGGATTGGCACTGGCAGGCGGCGGAACCAGGGGGGCAGCCCATGTGGGGGTGCTTAAGGCCCTTATGGAGGCGGGACTGCGCCCGGATGCAGTGGCAGGAGCCAGCGCAGGGGGAATTGTGGCAGGACTTTTTGCCTCCGGAATGTCTGTCTCCCGGATGGAGCAGGCAGTGCTTCATCTGGAGAAACACGGAGGCGAGTATCTGGACCCGGATTACAGCGGCCTGCTGGCATTTATGCCCCAGCTGCTGACGGGAAAGGGCGTAAACCTGTCCGGTCTTATTAAGGGAGATAAGCTGCAGGACTATTTTTTTCAGATGACCGGCAGGAAGCATATGGACGAGGCTGTGTTTAAGTTAGTCATACCGGCAGTGGACCTGATTAGCGGAAATACCATCTGCTTTACAAACAGCGACCAGGTAAGGGAGATGGAGCACGTGACATGGGAGTGGAACGGATATCTCTGTGAAGCCATGATGGCCGGAGCCAGCGTGCCTGCCATATTTGCGCCCAGAAAATTGGGGAGGTATTTTCTGGTGGACGGAGGCGTTACGGATATTCTCCCGGTCAACCTTCTGCAGGCAGCCGGTATCCGGGATGTGCTGGCAGTGGACATCGGAGGGGATTACGAAGCGCCTTCGGACCACAGCGTTATGGAGGTGGCTTCCCACTCCTTTTCCATTATGAGCGGCCGGCTGAAGGATTGCGCCTCCACAGGTGAGGTGCTGCTGCTGAAGCCGCCCTTAAGCTCCAAGGCAGGCCTTCTGACCTTTGAACTGATGGGGGAATGTATGGAACGGGGGTATGAGTACACCAGGAAAATGCTTCCGCAGATACGCAAAGTCCTTAATTGAATGAGAAATTGTGTGAAAACAGCTGCTTTAATCCTGCGAAAGTCTGGTAAATTCATGAAAAAATCAGGCCGGGACCGTGAAAAATGCTTCATTCGGGCATTTTCACGGGAACCGGCCCTGAAATTGATATAAAAATCTATAACCCCTCCATTGACACTGACTTTTATATCTGTTATAGTTAATAACCGTACGAAGCGAGAGGATGAAAGGCCCGAGACGTGCCTGTTTACCCCTCGTTTTTTTGTTCGCGTGGAGGACTTCGTTTCACGAAGAAACTAATAAATTGCGGTGCATGGTATGACGTATGCGTAGCCGGTGCGGTATCTGGCCGGGGGCTTTGGAAGGCCTGCTTGGGGGTCCGGGGGAAATGTCCTGGAAACAGGCAGACGGATGCGTGGCAGCGGAGTCAGGGAATATGCACAAGGCGGCCTGCCGGAGGCTCTTTTATATGGGACGGCAGAGGAAGAAAGGATATTAACTTTATATGGAGACAGTTAAGTTTGACGAGTTACAATTAGACGAGCGGATTATCCGCGCCATCACAGAGATGGGATTTGAGGAGGCATCACCGATTCAGGCTCAGGCCATTCCGGTAGCCATGGAAGGCCGTGACATGATTGGCCAGGCACAGACCGGAACAGGCAAGACAGCTGCATTTGGTCTGCCTCTTCTTCAGAAGGTGGACCCGAAGGTGAAGAAGCTTCAGGCTATCGTGCTGCTTCCTACCAGGGAGCTGGCCATCCAGGTGGCGGAGGAAATGCGCCGTTTTGCAAAGTTCATGCACGGTGTGAAGGTGCTGCCTATATACGGCGGCCAGGATATCGTAAAGCAGATCCGTTCCTTAAAGGACGGAACACAGGTTATCGTGGGAACCCCGGGCCGTGTCATGGACCATATGAGAAGAAAGACTGTAAAGGTGGACCATGTCCTCACCGTAGTGCTGGATGAAGCGGATGAGATGCTGAACATGGGTTTCCTGGAGGATATGGAGACTATTTTAAGCCAGCTGCCTGAGGAGCGCCAGACCCTGATGTTCTCAGCTACCATGCCCCAGGCCATTGCGGAGATTGCCAGGAAGTTCCAGAAGGACCCGGTGACGGTCCGGGTGATTAAGAAGGAACTGACCGTGCCTAAGGTGACCCAGTATTATTATGAGGTTAAGCCGAAGAATAAGGTGGAGGTTATGAGCCGTCTGCTGGATATGTATGCGCCGAAGCTTTCCATCGTGTTCTGCAATACAAAGCGTCAGGTGGATGACCTGGTGCAGGAGCTCCAGGGAAGAGGTTATTTTGCGGAAGGCCTTCATGGAGATTTGAAGCAGGTCCAGCGTGACCGTGTCATGGACAGCTTCCGGAACGGCCGCACCGACATTCTGGTGGCCACGGATGTGGCTGCAAGAGGTATAGATGTAGGGGATGTGGAAGCAGTGTTCAACTATGACATTCCCCAGGATGACGAGTACTACGTGCACCGTATCGGCCGTACCGGCAGAGCGGGAAGGGAAGGAAAGGCATTCAGCCTTGTTATGGGCAAGGAGGTCTATAAGCTCAGGGATATCCAGCGTTACTGCAAGACTAAAATCATTCCCCAGGCCATTCCGTCTTTAAATGATATCACGGAAATCAAGGTGGAGAAGATTCTGGACCAGGTTCAGGAGGTGTTAAATGACACGGACCTGACCAAGATGGTGAACATTATTGAGAAGAAGTTAATGGAGGAGGATTACACCTCCATGGATTTGGCAGCTGCCCTTCTCAAGATGAGCATGGGAGATGAGAGCGAAGACATCATCGACAGCTTTGAGACAGCCCGTTCCCTGGATGAACTGGACAGCTTTGGACGTGGAAGCAGCCGCGGCAGAGGCCGTGAGCGCAGCGCCTACGGAAACCGACGCAAGGGAGCAACAGACCGCGCTGCTGTGGATTACGTGCTGGGCGAAGGGGATGAGAAGATGGCAAGACTGTTCATCAACATCGGCAAGGCCCAGAGAATCACCCCAGGAGACATTCTGGGAGCAGTTGCCGGAGAGTCGGGAATTCCGGGACGCATGGTGGGAAGCATTGACATGTACGACGGATATACCTTCGTGGATGTGCCCGGACGCTATGCGGACGATGTGCTGAAGGCCATGGCCCATGCCAAGATCAAGGGAAAGAATATTCACGTGGAAAAAGCCAATACTAACAGAAGATAAGAGCGGGACTTACAGTCCCGTATAACCACAGCCCGGCAGGACTTCTATCTGCCGGGCTGTGCCTGTATTTACATTTTACCGGAGGTGTGATATGGTGAAGGTCAACAGGAAGGAGGCTGAGCCGATGAAGGAAGGATATGTGGACAACCGTTTTGCGTCTCTTTATTATAAGGAAATGGGACAGGGTATGCCTCTCATCATGCTCCACGGCAATGGTGAGAGCCACGAAATATTTGCCAGGCTGTCTGAGCTCATGAGCCGGTATTACAGGGTGATTCTCATGGACAGCAGGGGCCACGGGTCCTCTCTTATGAAAGAGGAGGCGGCCGGAGGAGATCTGACCATCCCGGATATGGCAGCGGATGTGGTTCAGGTCATGGAATTCCTCCATGTGCCCAGGGCGGTGATACTGGGCTTCAGCGACGGGGCAAATGTGGCCCTGGAGACAGCCAGCTGCTATCCGGGGCGTGTGTCCGCCGTGGTGGCGGTCAGCGGAAATGCCCTGCCCAGAGGCATGAGCGCAGCCTCGCTCATGGAGGTGAAATTAAAATACGCCCTTTGGCGCGGTCTGGAAAAGGTGCCGCTGCCCCGGGGCGTGAGGGAAAGGGCTGTGAAAAGCCGCCAGCTGTTAGGCCTTATGGCCAGATGGCCCAGGCTGGACAAGGATAAGCTGTCCTGTATCCAGGCGCCCGTCTTGATTCTTACGGGCCGCAGGGATATGATCCGCCCCCGCCACTCTCTGTGGATGGGAGAACAGATTCCCGATTCAAAGGTGGTGTTTGTCAAAGGGGCGGACCATTTTACCCTCCTAAAGAAAGAAAAGGCATACGGGGCCCATATCATGGCCTGGCTCAGGCAGCGGGGACTTTAAGGAAACGGGCTTATTTCCATTGGGTGCTCAAAAAGTCTACGATATCCGCTGCTTTAGGGGGACAGCCGCCCAGGGTTTTGGCAAAGCAGGAGGTACATTGTCCCACGCCGATGGCGCCATCCTGCCCCTTGTAGCCCTGGCCGATGCATACAGGAGGCAGGCCCTTCCTCAGATACCCCATGTCGTTCAGGCGGTCCAGGGCATATATAAGGGAGCCGTAGCAGGCACTGCACGCGTCTTCCGGGGCCGTGTAGGCAGCCAGGTGCTGTACGCGCCTGGTCATGCGGAATTTACTGTCGGCCTCTGTGGCCTGGTTCAGATAGATCATGTTGGCATGGGCTGTGTCCGTGCTTCCCACACCCAGTTTTTCGGCCATGGTTATGTAAGGCACGTCGTCCACTGAGTAACCCATGCAGTCGCATACAAAGGCATCGCAGAGCACCGGGTCTTTAAAGCCCAGCACACGGTTCATGACCACGGGATTGCCTCCCTCCTCAAAATCCAAATCACCGCAGATATTGTCCACCAGGATGAAGTCACTGCGGGCAATGGTGTTTAAGTGGGCAATGGGCTTGTGAAGCCCCAGGGTGTGGAAGCGGCGTTTTTCTGAATTGGGAATCACACCCTTGTTGTTTTTCAGGGCACAGGTTACGGTGGTTTGGCAGTGTCCCTTCAGCACCGGCATGTTAATCATGTAATCCACGGCAGCTGCTTTATCGCACAGCTTGATTTTCATGCCTGCTGCATCGTATTCCTTCCAGGTATCGCGCTGCAGGTCCACGAAGGGGACGCTGTACCGGCTGCAAACCTGATGGTATCCCGCGGCCTGGAAAGCGTCTTCCGTGTGGTCGCCAACCCAGGATCCCTCCATGATGGTGATGTTTTGAAAGCCGTGTTCCCGGAGGTATTCTATGACACCGGCCAGCAGCTCACTGTGGGTGGTGGCTCCGCTGGAGGGCGCCTTGGCAGTTACCAGATTGGGTTTTAATGCAATCTTTTTATTCACATCACCGATGTCTGCCGCCACGCCGGCCTGTTCCAGGACCCGCTTGGCCATGTTCTTGTAATCTGTTCCGTGTATGATGATGATATCATTCTTTTCCATATATGAGATTTCCTTTCCTGCCGTTTGCGTATTTATTTCCCATTATAACCGTATAATATTACTTTGTGAATACTCCATTCCACTTTCTTTTAAACGTTTAAGGGAGGCTGTTTTGGGTTTGATTGACGGGCAGCGGAAAAAAGAGTATGATATTCCTGAAACATGGTCCGCAGGGAAAAGCGGGCCGGTTAAAAGGAGTGTTTGGTATGGTTAAGACAAATGTAATGCGTCTTCTGGACGCAGCCCGTATAGTGTATGAAACAGGTACCTATGAAGTGGATGAAAACGACCTTTCCGGCAGCCACGCCGCAGACCTTATGGGGGTGGACCACGACAGGATGTATAAGACCCTGGTGCTGAAAGGTGAGAAAAAAGGATATCTGGTGTGCTGCATTCCTGTGGATGAGGAGCTGGACCTTAAGAAGGCTGCCAGGGCAGCGGGGGAGAAGAAGGTGGAGATGATTCACGTAAAGGATATGTTTGATATTACCGGCTACATCCGCGGGGGCTGTTCTCCCATCGGTATGAAGAAACATTTCCCTACTTATATAGAAGAAATGGCTCAGCTATACGACACCATCATGGTCAGCGCAGGCCAGAGAGGCGTGCAGGTCACCCTGTCCCCGGAGGATTTGAGAAGCTATTTGCAGGGGCAGTTTGTTTCCCTTGTTTAAGGGGCTGGCTTATATTATAATGGTAGCAGAACAACAGGCCGGGGCCGGGCTGGAGGCAGTATCCGAAGGTCCGGTCCCTGGCCCGGGCAGAAGGAGGAGGGGGAATTTGGAGAGAGAATTATTGATACAGACAGCCCTGGACGGTCTTGGGCGCTCCTATGCACCGTATTCCCATTTTCATGTATCGGCAGCCCTGCTTTGCAGGGATGGGAAGGTGTACACAGGCAACAACATTGAGAATGCAGCCTACAGTCCCGGCATCTGTGCGGAGCGGTGCGCTTTTGCAAAGGCGGTGAGCGAGGGCGAGAGGGAGTTTGAGGCCATTGTCATATGCGGAGGTCCAGACGGAAAAGCAGGGGATTACTGCCCGCCCTGCGGCGTGTGCCGGCAGGTCATGCGGGAGTTCTGTAATCCGGACTCATTTTGCATTATCCTGGCTAAAAGCGCGGAGGAATACAGGGAATATACCCTGGCCCAGCTGCTTCCGGAGAGCTTTGGACCTGACCACTTGGGAGGTGCGTGATATGAGAATGTATGACCTGATCGAAAAGAAAAAGCGGGGCGGTTCCCTTTTGACGGAGGAGATTGCCTATATGGTGCGCGGATTCGTGGCAGGAGACATTCCTGATTATCAGATGTCGGCCATGCTGATGGCTGTTTATTTTAAGGGCATGGATGACCGGGAGATAACGGACCTGACCCTGGAGATGGCGCATTCCGGGGACATGGTGGATTTGTCGCCTATTGAGGGAATCAAGGCGGATAAACACAGCACCGGCGGCGTGGGGGATAAGACAACCCTGGTGACAGGCCCCATTGTGGCTGCCTGCGGCGTCAAGGTGGCCAAGATGAGCGGACGGGGCCTGGGACATACCGGCGGGACCGTGGATAAGCTGGAGAGTATTCCCGGGTTTAAGACTGCCATACCAAGGGAAGAATTCTTCCGCATTGTCAATGAAAACGGCCTGGCTCTTATCGGTCAGTCGGGCAACATGGTTCCGGCAGATAAAAAGCTTTATGCCCTGAGGGATGTGACGGCCACCGTGGACAGTATTCCCCTTATTGCCTCCTCCATCATGAGCAAAAAACTGGCGGCCGGCAGCGACTGCATTGTCCTGGACGTAAAGACGGGAAGCGGCGCCTTTATGAAAACCCTGGAGGACTCCATCAGCCTGGCCCGGGAGATGGTTTCCATCGGGACTCTGGCCGGCCGGCGCTGCTGTGCCCTCATCACCAATATGGACGTACCTCTGGGCCATGCCATCGGCAATTCCCTGGAGATGGAAGAAGCCATTGAGACCCTGAAGGGCCGCGGACCAGAGGATTTGACCTGCGTATGCCTGGAACTGGCTGCCAATATGCTTCACATGGCAGTCAGGGGGGATATGGAACAGTGCAGGAAGATTGCCCAAGGCGCCATGGAGGATGGGAGCGCCCTTAAATGCCTTAAATCCATGGTTGAGAGCCAGGGCGGGGATGGCCGTTACGTGGAAAATCCTGGACTGTTTCATAAGGCGCCTCTCAGCCGGGAAGTGAAGGCTTCTGAGACCGGCTTTATCACCCATATGGATACAGAGGGAATCGGAGTGGCCTCTGTGATGCTGGGGGCAGGCAGGAATAAAAAGGAGGATACCATTGATTACAGCGCAGGCATCCTTCTGGAGAAAAAATATGGAGACAGTGTGAGAGAGGGAGAGACCATAGCAGTCCTTTACGCCTCTCATGAGGAACTGTTTGGACCGGCAATGGAAAAATTTCTGGCTTCCTGCACCCTGGGGAAACAGATGCCGGAACCGGAGCCCCTTATATTTGCAAGGATTTCTGACGCGGGTGTGGAAAGAAGGACCATTGAGGAAAAAATTCCATAAATGTTCAGAAAAATCAACTTGAAAAACCCAAGTCTTTGGGGTATAATAACACCAGATAAAAGAAGTGGAACTGTAATTTCCTGGGGTGTTCGATACTCTTACCAATTTTGAACCTACATTAGACAAAAGGGATTCCAATATTTTTAAGCGGATGTCAGGCCTCCGTAGAGTGGAAGGCAGATGTTTAAGTGAGGTTGCCCACCTAGCATTGCTAGGCGTCAATAAGTAAGAGACGGCATTCTGGGGTTACACATGATAAAAGCAGCGGTTACCCCGCTGCTTTACTTCGTTTACAGGAGCTGGACCGAATATGAAGAACAGGATGATTGCATGGGTAAGCGGCGTGGTGCTGGTGGTGGTCACGTTGATGGTGATAATAGTAAAGCTGGAGCCGCCCAGGGACGGAATCATAAGGGCACAGGCAATGAAGGCCATGGCTCTGGCCCTTACGGACAAGGAAGAGTGTGAAAAGAGGGCCAAGGAGCGGGGAACCTCCCATTTTTCCGCAAAAGAAAAGGACAACTGGTTTGTCAAATACATGGATTATCTCTACGACGAGGGCTATCTGGACCCGGAGCTTACGCCGGCTTCCCTGGCCTCAGCCCAGGGATATCTTACATACGCGGAGGCTGCATACATGGCCGGCCAGGTGTCCGGCAAGCTGAAGCTTCAGGCCGGTTCCACCAGAAACAACCGGGACCAGGCATTTCCGGAAGAGGACTGGTGGCAGCTGTACGGTTCCATTCTGAAGGAGACTGACCCGGAGGGGAAGGTGGAGGAGATGGAGGCCGTGCTCTACGGCACCCCGTCCAATCTTGACCAGGCTGAGAGTTGGACCGCCTATACCACGGTTGGCAACTTTGGATTCCAGGGACTTGCCCTGGACGCGTTCCTGGACTGTGAGATACGGTTTCTGGCCAGGAGCGGGGAGATGATTACATCCAGCCTTGTGTCCAGAAACGTGGTCTATGAGAATGTCTGGCTGGCTGAAAGCGACGGCAGGCATTTTAAGGCGTATCTGGGTACGGCCTACCGGGAATTCCCGGTGAGCGCCAAGCTTGGCGGGGAGGACGGGATGGCCGGGAATCTGGCTGACCTGCACATGGAGGACGGCAAGCTGGTCAAAATCACTATGAAAAGGGACAGGTTAAGCGGCAAGGTGCTGTCCGTAACAGAGGATGCCATTGAGATAGAAGGTTATGGCGAGATTCCTCTGGCTCCTAATTTTCATGTATATAAGGTATACGGTGATTTTAAGGTGCTGAATGCGTCGGACATACTGGTTGGCTATAACCTTCAGGAATTTGTGGCAGCAGACGGAAAGCTGTGCGCGGCCCTTTTAGAAAGGGAATTTGACGCCAAGACCATCCGCGTCCTTCTGATGGACACCGGCTTTAAGAGTGTGTTCCACGCATCTGCGGATCTGGTGCTGGGAAGCGGCGCTGATTTGGAATATGAGAATGCCAAGGGAAAGATGGTGGGAGAGCGCCTGGAGGCAGGCACGCAGCTTACGGTTGGTCCTGACAGCCCTTATCTGGAATATGGGCGTATGATCATTACGCCGGATGAGCCGGAGGCAATCACCATCCGATCCATTGAGCGGAGCCAGGGCACGCCGGTTTACAGCGGAAGCCTGGAAATCAAGGGAACACCGGAGGGGCTGGTTCTTGTCAATGATTTGTTTTTGGAGGATTACCTGACAAAAGTAGTGCCCAGCGAAATGCCGCCGTCCTATGAGAAGGAAGCCCTGAAGGCCCAGGCCGTGTGCGCCAGGACCTATGCCTACCGCCAGATCCAGGGAAATACCTACAGCCAGTATGGCGCCCATGTGGATGACAGCACAAATTTCCAGGTCTATAATAATACTTCTGCCAATGATAAGTCCACCCAGGCTGTAAAGGAGACTTACGGAAAGATGCTGTTCTATGAGGATAAACCCATTGAGGCCTTTTATTTCTCCACCTCCTGCGGACGCACGGCAGATGCAGGCGTATGGGGCACTGACAGCGGAAAATACCCCTATCTGAGAGCCGTGGAGGTAAAAGAGGGAGGAAAGAGCCTGGGCAAGGAGGACAACGATGGCTTTGAATCCTATATCAAGAGGGAGGATGTGATTGCCTATGACACCTCCTACCCCATGTTCCGCTGGCAGACAGATCTTCCGGCCGATGTGGCTTCCGCCCAGATCAGCGGGGCGGGCCAGATACAGGATATGACCGTCACAGACAGAGGTCCGGGGGGCATAGCGGGCGAGCTTACAGTCACAGGGTCTGACGGCACCGTGACCATCAAAGGACAGTCTGCCATCCGATCTGCACTGGGAAACCCGTCCCTGATCATCACCAAGAAGGACGGGGGCACCATGACCGGAAGCGCCACCCTTCCCAGCGCCTTTATCGCCATTGAGAAGAGGACAGGGGAGGACGGAAGCCTTTCCTTCCATATATATGGAGGCGGTTTTGGCCATGGTGTCGGCATGAGCCAGAACGGCGCCCAGGGAATGGCAAAGACAGGAAAGGGCTACAAGCAGATATTGGACTTTTTCTACCATGGTACGGAACTGCGGGAGTGCAATGAGGGTTAGAGCCTGTTTGAACGTGAAAACGATAAACCGGAAAAAGAACAACCCGGAAAAGCCTTTATGGGCTTTTGCCGGGTTGTTCTTTATGATTGAACCAGATAGACCTCTGCGCTCTGGGTGCCGTGCTGGCGTGTCTCGGCATGGGTGTTGAAGAAGATGTCGATGTGATTGCCTCTGACAGCTCCGCCGCGGTCCTCCGCTGTGTAGACAACACCGTTAATCATCACCTTGGAACCGTAGGGAATTACCCGCGGGTCAACGGCAATGGTGTGGCCGGCCGTGGCCACTGCGCCGGTGCAGGTATGGCGTCCCCAGCCCTCGGAGCAGGCCCTGCACGGGCAATACCCTGTTGTCTTGAACACGCCCAGGGGAACCAGGTTCTGGGCCTGGGCAGCAGGGGTTTCCTGTTTGGCGTCAGGGTTGCCGTTGGTATAGGTTCTGGGGTTGGAAAAATCATTGTCTCCCACATAGCCTTCCACCAGATAAACGCCATCGGGCAGCGCGCTCCAGTCCATATTGAGGGTAAAGGCGTGACAGCCATTTCCCTTTCCGCTGCCGTAAAGCTTGTCGCTGTATTCCCCGGCTGTCATCCTCTGGGAAAAAACTTCCTCACCTGTATTTTTATCTTTGACGGATATCCGTACGTTAAGCGCATCATCAGGCGTACTGCTGTTGTAAGCCCAGCCGCTGATGGTGGTGCTGTTCACTGTTTCGAACCTTCCCTTTGGCGCTGCTGCAAGGGCTGTGATGGCAGTGGCCGCAAGCAGGCTGACGGTAAGAATGGTTCCGGTCAGTAAGTGTCTTAATTTCATGGTGTAATACCTCCTATTGCTCAAGTAATAATTAGAAAAAGATTTTTAACACATTAATAAATAATATGTAATACTTTTGTAATATATGAGCAATAAACAAGTTTTTATCATATTTTCTTCCTGTTGTCAAGGAAAAATATGGAAATAACACCACTTTTATCCATATACAGCTGAATTTTGGTAATAATTTCTGTCCCTGCGCTATCTTTTCCGGAGAAAGGCAAAAAATTACCAGGCTCATATGCCTGGTAGTTTTTTCCTTACATCATGCATCAATCCTGCACTAAAAATACCTCTGCAGTGTATGTACCTTTGGCCAGGGCCTCCTCATGGGAGCCGTAGAAAATATCGAGAATATTACCGTTTACAGAAGAACCTTTGTCCTCCACCGTGTAGACAGTACCGTCAACTTTCAGCCTGGTGCCAAGGGGAAAATAATCTAAATCAGCGGAAATAGTGTGGTTTGGAGTGGGAACCGTACCTGAAAAGGTAAGATTATGACCGCCGGAGCACTGTTCGCAGCCACAGTATCCTGTAATGGTAAAGCGTCCAAGTGATGTCTCCTTGGGGGCCGGAGCTTCCTCCTTCTCCTCCTTTTGGGCGCCTGGTCCCTGGGCTATGTATTCTTCTTCATTCATTACAGCGGCTCTGCGGCCTTTGGATTCCCGGGAAGCGGAAGTTTCCTGGATTTCCTGGGACGAGTCCTCAGACGTATCTGATGCACCGGCCTCCACTACGGTCACATCCATTCCCACAGGCTCGTCCGCAAATGCCGGAAAAGCCACCGTGAGGCTGAATGCAGCCATGGCTGCGGCCAGAAGGGTTTTCTTAAAGTAATGCATACAACGACCTCGCAATCTTATCATATTGTTATGGTTTTATATGGCTTATAAAGTTGTACCTTCATTATATTACAAAAATGTTACTTGTCAAGTTAAAATAATTAAGCAAGTGTTACAAGAGTATAAAAAGTGGAGAGAAAAAGCCTTGAATTTGGAGTGTTTATGTAAAAAGTGGAGGATGAATTCCAATATTTAGTTGATACTGAGAGGGAAATGGCACATGATGTGCCGGCAGGAAACGGGAGGCCTTAAATAATATGAAAAGAATTTGGATTTATCTCTTGACAAATGACTCCAGAAGGAATATATTATGGAATGTAGATGTTAGCACTCCCGAACGTTGAGTGCTAATAATAAAAGAAAGGAAGGTGAGCAGATGCCATTGGATGCACTCCTGGACGACAGGAAGGTGACTATATTAAAGGCCATCATCAAGACATACCTGGAAACCGGAGAGCCGGTGGGCTCCAGGACCATTTCCAAGTATTCAGACCTTAAGCTCAGCTCTGCCACCATCCGAAATGAGATGTCAGACCTGGAAGAGATGGGGTATATCGTTCAGCCCCATACCTCAGCGGGACGTATTCCTTCCGACAAAGGGTACCGGTTCTACGTGGACCAGATTATGCTGGATAAGGAGAGCGAGGTAACCGAGTTCAAGGAGATGATGGTCCAAAAGGTTGATAAGCTGGAACTGGTCCTAAAGAAGATGGCTCAGGTGCTGGCAGCTAATACCAACTATGCGACCATGATCAGCGGCCCCAGTTATCACAAGACAAAGCTTAAGTTCATCCAGCTTTCCAAGATGGAGAAGCATAAGCTTCTGGTGGTTGTGGTGGTGGAAGGCAATATCATTAAGAACACCATGATTGATATTGAGGATAATCTCAGCGACGAGGAGCTCCTTAACCTGAACATCCTGCTTAACAGCAGCCTGAACGGGCTGACCATAGAGGATATCAATCTGGATGTTATCAGCAAGCTAAAGGGCGATGCAGGCATCCACAGCCAGGTGGTGGATCTGGTACTTAACGAGGTGGCGGAGGCCATCAAGGCAGGGGAAGAGGACCTGCAGATTTATACCAGCGGAGCTACCAACATTTTCAAGTACCCTGAGCTTTCGGACGGCGACAAGGCCAGCCGGCTCATTGATACACTGGAACATAAAGAAGTGCTGCAGGAATTTGTGGCGGAAGTCAATTCCGGTACAGAGGAAGAAGCAGGCATTCAGGTTTATATCGGTGATGAGAGCCCGGTGCAGTCCATGAAGGACTGCAGTGTGGTCACTGCCAATTATGATTTGGGAGGAGGCCTTCGGGGAACCATCGGTATTATAGGGCCCAAGCGAATGGATTATGAAAAGGTTCTTGGGACTCTGCGCAATCTGATGAATCAGCTGGATACAGCATTTAAAAAAGATGAAAGGTGATAAGCTGTGAGTGAAGATATGAAAGACGAAGCGTTAAAAAAGGAAGACGAGGCCCTGAATACAGAGCAGGAAGCGGGAACAGAACAGACTTCTGAGGCCGGCTCCGGGGAGGCAGGGAATACAGAGGCTGCCGCTGAGACCGGAGAGACGGCAGAAGATGTGCCGGAAGGCGCAGAGGAAGATACAGAGCAGGCGCCTGCCGCTGAAAAGGAAGAAAAAAAGGGATTTTTTAAGAAGAAGAAAGACCCCAGGGATGAAAAGATAGAAGATCTCACCGACCGGGTGAAACGTCAGATGGCGGAATTTGAGAATTTCCGCAAGCGGACAGACAAGGAAAAGTCCGCCATGTATGAGATGGGAGCCAAGGACATCATAGAGAGAATCCTTCCCGTCATTGATAACTTTGAGAGAGGCCTGGCAACCGTGCCTGAGGATGCAAAGGGAACACCCCTTGCAGAGGGTATGGAGAAGATATATAAGCAGTTCCGGAAAACACTGGAGGAAGCCGGCGTGAAAGCCATTGAAGCAGTAGGCCAGGAGTTTGACCCCAACTACCACAACGCAGTGATGCATGTGGATGATGAAAGCCTGGGAGAGAACATAGTGGCGGAGGAATTGCAGAAGGGTTATATGTACAGAGACAGCGTGGTCAGACACAGTATGGTAAAAGTGGCAAATTGACATTGGATATTTACTTAAATTCTCATAAAATAATCAGGAGGAAAAGACTATGAGCAAGATTATAGGTATTGACTTAGGTACGACAAACAGCTGTGTGGCTGTTATGGAAGGCGGAAAACCAACTGTTATTGCCAACGCGGAAGGCGTAAGGACAACACCGTCCGTTGTGGCATTCACAAAGACAGGAGAGAGGCTGATTGGCGAGCCTGCAAAGCGTCAGGCAGTTACCAACGCAGATAAGACCATCTCTTCCATCAAGCGCCACATGGGCACGGACTACAGGGTAGACATCGACGGAAAGAAGTACACTCCACAGGAGATTTCCGCCATGATTCTGCAGAAGCTGAAAGCTGACGCAGAGAGCTATCTGGGTGAGACTGTGACAGAGGCAGTTATCACGGTTCCGGCATATTTTAATGATGCCCAGCGCCAGGCTACCAAGGATGCAGGCAAGATTGCTGGCCTGGATGTAAAGCGTATCATCAACGAGCCTACGGCAGCAGCCCTGGCTTACGGACTTGACAATGAAAAAGAACAGAAGATCATGGTATACGACTTAGGCGGCGGTACCTTTGATGTTTCCATTATCGAAATCGGCGACGGCGTAATTGAGGTTCTGTCTACCAACGGCGATACCCGTCTGGGCGGCGATGACTTTGACAACGCAATTACAAACTGGATGATTTCCGAGTTCAAGAAAGCTGAGGGCGTGGATCTGTCCAATGACAAGATGGCTCTCCAGAGACTGAAGGAAGCAGCTGAGAAGGCAAAGAAGGAGCTGTCCACAGCTACCACAACCAATATCAATCTTCCCTTTATCACTGCAACTGCCGAGGGACCAAAGCATCTGGATATGAACCTGACCAGGGCTAAGTTTGACGAACTGACCCACGACCTGGTAGAGCGCACTGCTATCCCGGTACAGAATGCGCTTAAGGATGCAGGCATCACTGCTTCTGAGTTAGGCAAGGTGCTGTTGGTAGGCGGTTCCACACGTATGATAGCTGCACAGGAAAAGGTTAAACAGCTGACAGGCAAGGAACCCAGCAAGACCCTGAACCCGGATGAGTGCGTGGCCATCGGCGCTGCCATTCAGGGCGGCAAGCTGGCCGGCGATGCAGGTGCAGGAGACATCCTTCTTCTGGATGTAACGCCTCTCTCCCTGTCCATCGAGACCATGGGCGGCGTGGCTACCAGACTGATTGAGAGGAATACCACCATTCCTACCAAGAAGAGCCAGATATTCTCAACCGCTGCCGACAACCAGACAGCCGTGGATATCCATGTGGTACAGGGCGAGCGCCAGTTTGCAAGGGATAACAAGACACTGGGACAGTTCCGCCTGGATGGAATTCCGCCTGCAAGAAGAGGAATTCCGCAGATTGAGGTTACCTTTGACATTGATGCCAACGGTATTGTAAACGTATCCGCAAAGGATCTGGGAACAGGTAAGGAGCAGCACATCACCATTACCTCCGGTTCCAATATGTCAGACGATGATATTGATAAGGCAGTGAAAGAAGCAGCTGAGTACGAGGCACAGGACAAGAAGCGCAAGGAAGCCATTGACGCAAGGAACGATGCGGACTCCATGGTATTCCAGACCGAGAAGGCCCTGGAAGAGGTTGGGGATAAGATTGCTCCCGGCGACAAGGCAGAAGTGGAAGCTGACCTTAATTCACTGAAGGAAGCCATCAACCGCGCTCCGGTTGAGGAGATGACAGACGCACAGGTAGAGGACATCAAGGCCGGCAGAGAGAAGCTGATGAACAGCGCTCAGAAGCTGTTTGCAAAGGTTTATGAGCAGGCTCAGGCCTCCGGTGCAGCAGGCCAGGCAGGTCCTGACATGGGCGGCGCCGGAAACGCAGCAGGCGGCGATGACGTTGTGGACGCAGATTTCAAGGAAGTATAAATTCAGGGAAGTAAAATAAATCCAGGAAATAAATCCGGATAAAACAAACAGGGGGCTTAGGAGCCGGGAAACCGGCCACTACCCCCTTTGTGGCTGATAAAGAGTGCTTTTGAAACTGCCTGTCAGGGCCAGTTTTGCGGCGTTCAGATAGATTAAGAGGTAAACAACATGGCAGAGAGTAAGAGAGATTACTATGAAGTTCTGGGCGTTCCCAAAGATGCAGATGAGGATGCATTGAAAAAAGCATACAGGAAACTTGCCAAGAAATACCACCCCGATGCCAACCCAGGCGATAAAGAGGCAGAGGCCAAGTTTAAAGAAGCTTCCGAGGCATACAGCGTGTTAAGCGACCCTCAGAAACGTCAGCAGTACGACCAGTTCGGCCATGCTGCATTTGAACAGGGAGGCGCAGGGGCAGGCGGCTTTGGTGGCGGCTTCGGCGGCTTTGATTTTGGCGGGGATATGGGCGATATCTTCGGTGATATTTTTGGTGATATTTTTGGCGGCGGCAGGTCCGGGAGGGCCAGAAGCGGACCATCACGGGGCGCCAACATAAAGACTTCTGTTAGGATTACATTTGAGGAAGCTGTATTTGGCTGTGATAAAGAGATCGAGATTAACTTTAAAGAAACCTGTGCCAGCTGTCACGGCACAGGCGCTAAGGCAGGCACTTCCCCTCAGACCTGTTCCAAGTGTAATGGAAAGGGTAAAATCATGTACACCCAGCAGTCCTTTTTCGGTACTGTACAGAATGTGCAGACATGTCCTGACTGTAATGGTACCGGACAGGTTATCAAGAAAAAGTGTCCTGACTGTTATGGTACAGGTTATAAAACAGTGCGCAAGAAATTCAAGGTATCCATTCCGGCAGGCATTGACAACGGCCAGTGCGTGCGTCTGGCAGGGGGCGGCGAGCCCGGCACTGGCGGCGGTGAGCGCGGTGATTTGCTGGTGGAGGCAGTTGTTTCCCAGCATCCCATATTCAAGCGCCAGGATACCAGTATTTATTCCACGGTGCCCATATCCTTTGCCCGGGCAGCCCTGGGAGGCCCTATCCGCATAAAGACAGTGGACGGCGAAGTAGAGTACGATGTAAGGCCGGGCACCCAGACAGATACCAAGGTACGCTTAAAGGGAAAAGGTGTTCCCTCGCTGCGCAGCCGCAGTGTCAGGGGCGACCACTATGTTACTTTGGTGGTTCAGGTGCCGGAGCGTATGAACCAGGCGCAGAAAGATGCCTTAAGGCGGTTTGACGATGCGATGAACGGCGTCGCATCACCGGAGGAAGAGAAGCCTAAGAAGAAGGGCATATTCAAATAGAACGGAAAAGCATAAGCCCGGACAGACGGCACAGAGAGCCTGTCCGGGCTTTTTGCGTCCATTCCCGGTATGGTGCAATGGTATTGTACAATGGGCAAAAAAAGGGTATGATAGAGAAAGGCTATGGCGGGGAAAGAGGCCGTAACAGGGAAAAGCCACAGCAGGGAAAATGGAAGGGGAGATTCAGATGGATAACAGTTATTTTGATTCTCTGGCGGTTGTGCTGCCGGAGGATATAGAAAAGTTAAAGTGGAGAGGGGAGTTTGACAGGGCTGTCCGCAGGATTGACAGCAGGCTGGAAAAGGATATTCCCCAGGCTTTGAGAAAGCGCCTTATGATTGAAAAGGAGATTCTTAAGCGGATGCCGGGACAGTACCCCTATACATGGGCAGAGGCCCTTGGCATACTGCGGGACAATGTAAGGGATTTTAAGGACTGTGAGCTGGAAACCCTGTGGGAGGAGGATGCAGCGGACTGGATTTACGTGGACGGAGAGGTGCGCTTCCGGAGCAGCTTCCTGAAAAATGTCTTGAAGACCAGGAAAGAATATGAGAACCGGGCAATGGACCTGGAACTGGTCCGGTCTAAGGCGGAAAACTTCGCGCTTCTTAACAGAACCATTGCGTCCATGAAAGAACGGGGAGGCGCCGGATGCAGGTTTTGTATCCGCGGCACACTTGGGATTCTGGAGGAAGCGGAGCGGGACGGCGAAGATATCAAGGTCTATCTTCCTCTGCCGATTGAATATGCCCAGGTAAAGAATGTGAAAATCCACAGCGTAAGAATCGGGGAAAGGGAAGCCGAGGCACAGGAATATACCATTGCGCGCCCGGATGCCTTTCAGCGCACCATCTGCTTCCATACAAAACACAGGAAGGGGCAGAAATATTTGGTGGAGTTTTCCTTTGAGAACCGGGAAGCATACAAGGACTTCTCCCGTGGCAGCCTGGAACACGGCGGCCCGGAACGCATCAAAGAGAGAACCGGAGCAAATGGTTTTGCAGAGCCCATGGATGCCTGGCTGGCGCAGCAGCCGCCCCATATCCGGTTTACTCCCCTGATACGGGAACTGGCGTCTGACATTGTGGGGGAGGAAAAGGACCCCTTAAAGAAGGCCAGAAGGATATATGACTATATCACCACCCATGTGATGTATTCATTTGTGCGGAGTTATTTTACCCTGACTGACATTGTGCAGTATGCGGCCTCATCCCTGAAGGGAGACTGCGGCGTACAGGCGCTTTTGTTCATCACCCTGTGCCGTGCGGCAGGCATTCCGGCCAGATGGCAGGCAGGACTCTATACATCACCCCTTGAAATCAGCTGCCATGACTGGGCGCAGTTTTATACCCCATCCCATGGCTGGCGCTATGCGGACTGTTCCTTTGGAGGAGCGGCCTTCCGGGAGGGGGAGACAGAGCGGTGGGATTTTTACTTTGGAAATCTGGATCCCTTCCGTCTTCCGGCAGCCAGAGAGTTCGGATATGAGTTTGAGCCGCCCATGGATCATTTGAGAAACGATCCCTATGACAATCAGACAGGGGAGGCGGAATACAGGGACAGAAGTCTTGCACAAGAGGAATACAGCACGGAATATGAGATGATTTCCCTGGAAGATATAATATATTAAAGAAGAGCTTGTTAAAATATTAAGAAATCCGTAAAGAATTGTAAGAATTAGTGGGCTATAATGTTATCATATCTGTAGAAAGGCATAAAAACAGAATGAACAGACGCTTATTGATAACAGGGGCCGGGGGATTTCTCGGTTCCCGGATTTGTGAATATTATAGTAACAGGGACGGATATGAGGCAGTGGGGGTGACGCACAGGGAACTGGATATTGAGGATTTTGTGGCGGTTTCCGCCTTTATAAAGGCTATCCGGCCGGATTATGTCCTGCACTGTGCGGCAATTTCAAACACAGGTACATGTGAAAGAAATCCGGTCCTCTCAGAGAAGGTCAATGTAAGGGGAACCATCAACCTGGCCAAGGCATGCAGGAACGCCGGCAGCCGTATGATATTTACCAGTTCCGACCAGATTTACAACACATCCCATTCCATGGAGCCCAACCGTGAGGGCAGCGAGGGAAAGCCGGGAAATGTGTATGGAAGAGACAAGAAACGGGCGGAGGAAGCCATGCTCACATACCTGCCGGATGCAGTGGCCCTCAGGCTTACTTGGATGTATGACGCTCCGTCCAGGGGAAGAGCGGCGGGCCAGGGGCTGTTGCAGAAGCTGGCGGACGCGTTAAAGGATAGGCGGGAGGTGGAGTTTCCTGTCCATGATTACAGGGGAATCACCTATGTGTGGGAAGTGGTGCGCCATCTGGAGGAGGCCATGGGGCTTCCCGGAGGTGTTTATAACTTTGGAAGTGAGAACCGGTACAACACCTTTGACACGGCCAGGCTGTTCCTCAGGGAATTAGCAGGAAGCGATTCCGGCGGTATATTAAAACGCAATGATGAGAGGTTTGCCTCCTGTCCCAGAAATCTGACCATGGATACGGACAAGATAAAATCCTATGGAATACGGTTCTTTAATACTTCCGAGGGAATACGCAAGTGCTGTATGGAACACAGGGAAATGTCCCGGGCCAGCTGTTAAAAGGCTATGAAAGGATTGCATAATATGAACAGACGCAACATATCGCCCCAGGCCGTCAGAATCTGCGGTCTGACACTGCTTTGTCTGGCCATCATGTTCGGGGTGGCTGCAGCCAACAAGGCAAAGGGCGGAGAAAAGCTGGTAAGTGAATATACGGTGCAGGACGATTTGCTTCCCAGGCATGTTAAATTTGAATCCATGCCCGCGGACATGCCTCAGATGACAGCTGCCTGGTTTTATAAGTATAAGGGTCTGGGCCAGTTCGACATGTGCAGCAGGCTGTTTCCGCAAGATCAGCTGGAAGCCCTGAATTTTGAACAGGAGGACCGGGATTTTAAAGACGGATATTATATACAGGAGTACATTGTCCATGGGTTTAAAACCCTGTCCCAGGAGGAATATGAGGACCAGAAAGCCCGTTACGACCAGCTGGCGGCCTCCTACGGATATGAGGAGTATAAGGTGGTACGGGTCTCTTTTTCGCAGAAATGGTCTCCCAAGGCCCTGCAGAAGGCCCCTCAGTGGGGGGACGGAGCGTTCACCAGGGATTTTGCGGTGGGCAGGGAAGCAGGGCTGCGGGAGCGATGGAAGATATTTGAGCTGGGCATGATGTGATTTGTCCGGCAGGCAGATTTTGATGAGACAGAAGGAGTGGAGTGAATGAGACAGGGAAGCAGCACAGGAAGCCGTACAATGGTGCAGCGGCACGGAATTGCAAGGGACCTGACGGTATGCGGGCTGTTTACGGCGTTGACAGCAGTGGGGGCCTTTATTAAGATTGTCATACCGGTGGGAGCGGACACCATGAATTTTACCCTTCAGTGGTTCTTTGTGCTTCTGGCAGGCCTTTTGCTTGGCTCCAGAAGAGCCTTCCTCAGTGTGTCCACCTATCTGCTGATTGGACTGGTGGGAATTCCTGTATTTGCGCGGGGCGGAGGACCTTCTTATCTGATTCGCCCCACTTTTGGGTTTCTGCTGGGATTTGCTCTGGCAGCCTATGTGATGGGTAAGATAGTGGAGTGGATGCACGCCTCAAAGCCCGGGGCCTGCCTGTTTAGCGCCACGGTGGGGTATGTGATTTATTACGGAATGGGAATCCTTTACTTTTACTTCATCACCCACTTTGTGGTGGTGACTCCCGACACAGTGGGATGGGGCGCCATCTTTGCGGTATACTGCCTGCCCACCATGATTCCGGATTATATACTCTGCATTCTTGCAGTGACGGTGGCCGGACGCCTGCGCCCGTCTATGGGGCGGCTTATGGAGTGACACAGCTCATTCCCTTCCCTGCCTGACGCTGCGCTCGTAATAAAAAATATATTGCTGCATGATGCCGGCACAGCCGCTGTATCGCCCGAACACATCTTCTACGATTGTTTCGCAGAGACGGTTTTTGGGGATGCGGCGGTATTTTTTTCTGTCAAAATACTGCTCCATCAGGATTTTTTCGATCCATGTATCTACCGGAAACGCGTCTATGTGGTGGAGGCCGAAAAGACACACACAGTTGGCTACCTTTTTTCCGATTCCGTAAAATCCGGTGAGATATTCCATGGCTTCCTCATAGTTAAGGGCAGCCAGATGGGAAAGGTCCAGCCTGCCTGAAACCGCGTCCTGGCAGAGCCTGTGGATGTACTTGGCCCGGTAGCCCAGCTTAAGCCCCATTAAATCTTCCAGGGAAGCAAGACAGAGCTGGCTGGGGGCAGGAAAGGAGAAGGCCGGCGGGAGACTTTCTTCCAGGGCAGCACCTTCCCTCCGGGCACCTTCTTTCTCCCGGACCTCATCTTTCTCCCGGACCTCACCGCTCCCACGGTTCTGTCTATCTTCCAGAAGGGTGCCGTACCGGCTGCTGAGGGCTTCCACCAGCTGACGTATGTTGGGAATGGTCTTTTGCTGGGAGATCACGAAGGTAATGATCATCTCCCATGGGTCCTGGCGCAGGATGCGTATGCCTGTCCCGCTCATGGCAGCTGCCCTCAGGTAGGTATTTTCCCGGTCAATGGAGGCGATGACAGCCTGGTAATCCCGGTCCATGTCCAGATAGGACAGCCAGAAGGAAAGGTCCTCATGGGGACAGTCCAGGCAGACGAAAGGGCCGTCCTGCCACGCGCGCAGGACGCGGAGGCCGCTGATGAGCCGGTAGCCGTTCTTTGTCCCTGAAGGGTATGTATGTTCCGGCAGGGGAACCATGCGGAAACATTGGCCGGACTGATGAATCTGCTGCAGGTCCATACAGGGAGTTTCATAACGATGAATCATATGGGTATGCCTTTCTTTTGTAATGTATTTTGGAAGGACCGCCACAAAATGGCCCCTGAATATAACTTTACCCCTTCTTTTTTTCAAAGTCAAATGTGTTTTTCTGGCTTTCCGCTTGACATTTTCAGAAAATGTGACTAGAATGTAGGTTAGATTTGATAATCAAAAGCGATGAAGGTGCATAGTAGACGTTTATTTTCCATCAGAGAGGGGAGGCCACCGGCTGAAAGCCTGCCCGGGTTCAGATAGACGGTTGAAATTCCCACCGGAGCTGTACGGGCAAAAGGATGCTTTCGCCAATCCGTGAAAGGATTCCGGTAGTCTGTGACGCAGGCACACGTTACGTGCATCAAGTGTCTGTATACTCCAGTTATAGGTTCTGGGGTGATACAGGAAGCAGGGTGGTACCGCGAGTTTACAGTCTCGTCCCTTCAGTGATGAAGAGACGGGGCTTTTTTGTTTCCTGGAACGCGGATCCCATGAAGCAAAAATGTTCCCCGGGGATTGCAGCTTCAGGAATGCCTGACGCGGACGGACAATCCCGGGAGCAGGATTCTATCTGGTTACAAAGAAAAGGAGAAGCCATGAAAGAGCAGTTAGAGAAAATCAAAGAAGAGGCGTTAAGGCAGATTGAATCTTCCGAAGCGCTGGAGAGACTGAATGACATCCGTGTATCTTATCTGGGTAAGAAGGGAGAACTGACGAACCTGTTAAAGAGCATGAAGGATGTTGCCCCGGAGGACCGGCCAAAGGTGGGCCAGATGGTCAATGATGTAAGGGGGCTTATCGAGGGAAGACTGGAGGAAGCTAAGACTGCCCTGGCCAGGAAAGCCAGAGAGGAGCAGTTAAAAAGGGAGGTCATCGACGTCACCCTTCCGGCCAGGAAGAACAATGTGGGCCACAGCCATCCGAATACCATTGCCCTGGAAGAGGTGGAGCGTATTTTCGTGGGAATGGGATATGAGGTAGTGGAAGGTCCTGAGGTGGAATATGACAGGTATAACTTTGAGAAGCTGAACATTCCCAAGGGCCACCCGGCCAGGGACGAGCAGGATACCTTCTACATCAATGAAAACATTCTGCTGCGCAGCCAGACATCACCGGTACAGGTGCGTACCATGGAGAAGGGCAGGCTTCCCATCCGCATGATTGCGCCGGGCCGCGTGTTCCGTTCCGATGAGGTGGATGCCACCCATTCCCCCTCCTTCCATCAGATTGAGGGCCTTGTGATTGACAGGAATATTACCTTTGCGGACCTGAAGGGAACGCTGGCTGAATTCGCCAGAGAGCTGTTCGGGCCTGAGACAAAGGTGAAGTTCCGCCCCCACCACTTCCCATTTACCGAGCCCAGCGCCGAGGTGGATGTGACCTGTTTCAAATGCGGCGGTTCGGGCTGCCGGTTCTGCAAGGGTTCGGGCTGGATAGAGATTCTGGGATGCGGTATGGTACACCCCCATGTACTGGAGATGTGCGGTATTGACCCGGATGAGTATTCTGGATTCGCATTTGGAGTGGGACTGGAGCGTATTGCTTTGCTTAAATATGAAATTGACGACATGCGTCTGCTGTATGAAAACGATATCCGTTTCCTGAAACAGTTCTAAGATCATGCGCCCTGATAAACATTCACAGCATAGAAGGAGAGAGAACACATGAACACAGCATTATCATGGATAAAAGCATATGTCCCTGATTTGGATGTCACGGCCCAGGATTACACGGATGCCATGACGCTCACAGGAACAAAGGTAGAAGGTTATACATGTCTGGATAAGAACCTGGAAAAAATCGTTGTCGGAGAGATTCTTGAGGTCAAGGGCCATCCGGATGCAGATAAACTGGTGGTATGCCAGGTCAACGTGGGAGCGGAAGAGCCGGTGCAGATTGTCACAGGCGCCCCCAATATCACGGAGAAATCCATAGGTGAGAAGGTGCCTGTGGTGCTGGACGGAGGCCGCGTGGCGGGAGGCCACGACGGAGGCGCCCTTCCTGAGGAAGGAATCAGGATTAAGCAGGGCAAGCTAAGAGGCGTGGAGTCCTGCGGCATGATGTGTTCCGTGGAGGAACTGGGAGCCAGCAGGGATATGTACCCGGATGCCCCGGAGAGCGGTATCTACATCCTTCCGGGGGACAGCGTGCCCGGATCCGACGCAGTGGAAATCATGGGACTGCGGGACGTGGTGTTCGAATATGAAATTACATCCAACCGTGTGGACTGCTACAGTGTGATTGGCATAGCCAGAGAGGCCGCGGCCACCTTTGGCAAGGCATTCCATGCCCCGGTGGTCACACCAACAGGCAACGGCGAGGACATCCACGACTATCTGAATGTGCGGGTGGAGAACAGCGAGCTGTGTCCCCGTTACTGCGCCAGGATGGTTAAAAATATAAAGCTTGCGCCTTCTCCCCAGTGGATGCAGCGCCGTTTGGCGGGAAACGGCATCCGTCCCATCAACAATATTGTGGACATCACCAACTATGTCATGGAAGAGTACGGACAGCCCATGCACGCCTTTGACTACGACCAGCTGGCAGGCCGCGAAATCGTGGTGAAATGCGCTAAGGACGGGGATGTATTCCAGACCCTGGACGGACAGGAGAGAAAGCTGGATTCCACCATCCTCATGATCAATGACGGGGAAAAGGAAGTGGGAATCGCAGGCATCATGGGCGGAGAGAATTCCAAAATCACGGATAATGTACAGACCATGGTATTTGAGTCAGCCTGCTTCAACGGCACCAATATCCGTCTGTCTGCCAAGAAGGTGGGACTGCGCACGGATGCTTCCGGAAAATACGAGAAGGGGCTGGACCCCAACACAGCGGAGGAAGCGGTAAACAGGGCCTGCCAGCTCATTGAGGAGCTGGGGGCTGGAGAGGTTGTGGGCGGCATCATCGACCTCTATCCTGAGAAGAGGACCAGTAAGCGGATCCCCTTTGACGCTGTTAAGATAAACAGGCTTTTAGGCACGGACATTCCTGAGGAGACCATGCTTTCCTACTTTAAGACCATTGAACTGGACTATGACCCTGAGACAAAAGAGGTGATTGCTCCTACCTGGCGCCAGGACCTGGAGCGCATGGCTGATTTGGCTGAGGAAGTGGCCAGGTTCTACGGCTATGACAAGATCCCCACCACACTGCCTTCCGGCGAAGCTACCACAGGAAAGCTTTCCTACAAGCTTCAGATAGAGGAGGTGGCCAGGGAGATAGCAGAGTTCTGCGGATTTTCCCAGGGCATGACCTATTCCTTTGAAAGCCCCAAGGTATTTGACAGAATGCTGATTCCTGAGGACAGCGCTCTGAGGAAAACAGTGGAGATTTCCAATCCCCTGGGAGAGGATTTCAGCGTCATGCGCACCACTTCCTTAAACGGCATGCTGACCTCCCTGTCAACCAACTATAACCGCCGCAACAAGGACGTGCGCCTGTACGAGCTGGCCAATGTGTACCGTCCCAAGTCACTGCCTCTCACAGAGCTTCCTGACGAGCGTATGCAGTTCACCCTGGGAATGTACGGGGACGGCGATTTCTTTACCATGAAGGGCGTGGTGGAAGAATTCTTTGAAAAGGCCGGAATGCATAAAAAGCCCCATTATGATCCGAGTGCAGAGCATCCTTACCTTCATCCCGGAAGAAAGGCCGACATCCTGTATGACGGCGCAGTAGTAGGCTTCCTGGGCGAGGTACATCCGGATGTGGCTGATAACTATAAGATTGGCGACAGGGCTTACATTGCCGTCATTGATATGCCGTCCATCATGGATTTCACCACCTTTGACCGCAAGTATACCGGTATAGCCAGGTTCCCGGCTGTGACCAGGGACATCAGTATGGTGGTGCCAAAGGATATCCTGGTGGGACAGATTGAGGATGTGATTGAGCAGAGGGGAGGAAAGGTCCTGGAAAGCTACAAGCTCTTTGATGTGTACGAGGGAGCCCAGGTACTGGCAGGCCACAAGTCGGTGGCATATTCCATTACCTTCCGGGCCAAGGACCACACCCTGGAGGAAAAGGAAGTCACATCTGTGATGAACAAGATACTCAACGGACTTGGCGGGCTGGGAATCGAGCTCAGGGCTTAAGACAGCTGATATAATTGAATCGTGTATGTGCGAATGACTGCCGGCAGGATGAATTGGACCTGCCGGCAGTTGTTTTTTGCTGAGTTTTATGGTTGTAAGTTTTATGGTGTTTCTTTATATTGTAAGTCCCCGGAAAGTGAAGTATAATCAAGGCATATACCTTTAACGCGCACAAGCAGGGGCGCGGAGTGTATGAAGACAGAGAGACAAAGGATGGACATCATATATATGAATGAACAGATTATCTTGCTGAATGATTCCATGCCGGCAGGTTTTTTCCGTTGCTGCGCGGGCGAAGACAGAAGGCTGGACATAGTTAACCATGAACTTCTGAGTCTTTTTGGCTGCACGGACACAAAAGAACTGGAAGAATTGACCGGAGGGACTCTGAAGGGAATGCTGGATGTCAGGGATCATGCCAGGGTTCTGGATGAGGTGCTGGAGCAGCTGCATCAGGGTAAGGAAATTATAAAGGCCCAGTTCAGAATCCGATCCAGGAACGGAGGCATCTGTTGGGTGGACTTCCGCGGCCGCGTTGTGGAGGACGAAAGGGGAAATAACTGGGTCCATGCCGTGATGATAGATGACACAGAGGCTCAGAACCAGAAGCAGGAGTACTGGGAAAAGTCCATGCGGGATTCGCTGACAGGACTGTTTAACAGGGATGCTGCCGTACAGTCTGTCAACCGGTATATGCAGGATGGGGACAAAGCGCCGGACGGAACACTGATGGTCATTGATCTGGATAATTTTAAGGAGATTAACGACACCAAAGGCCATCTCTTTGGAGACAGCGTACTGACAGAGGCAGCCAGGTGCATTGCCGGCGTTTTTGACAGCCAGGATATGGTGGGAAGGATTGGCGGTGACGAGTTCCTGGTATTTTCAAAACAGCTTTCAGGCAGGGAAGAAATTATGAAACGCGGGAGGCAGCTCATAGAAGACATTGCCAGCCTTCCTTCTGTGAAAAAGAGCGGAAGCAAGCTGAGCTGCAGCATCGGGGCAGCTGTGTATCCGGCGGACGGCAGCACATACGAGCAGCTGTTCCTGAAAGCGGATATGGCTCTCTATGCAGGAAAAAACTGGGGTAAGGGCCGCTGCGTTGTTTACGATCCATCCCTAAGGCCTGCGGACAGCGGAAAACATGCTCTGGGAAGATTTACGGACGGCACTATGATAGATTCTGAAAATGGCCGTTATTTTGTAGCAAACAAGGTAATCCACTATGTGTTCAAAGCATTATATGAATCAACGGACCTGCGGGAGGCCATCAACACCATCCTTAAAATTATCGGACTCCAGTTTAATGTGAGCAGGGCTTATATTTTTGAGGACTGCCTGGACGGGCTGGCTATGGATAATACCTTTGAATGGTGTAATGAAGGCATAGAACCCCAGAAGGATAAGCTGCAGCATATGTCATATGAGTGGAGCGCGTATGGATACAGGGAGAATTTTGGGGAGGACGGCGTATTCTTTTGCATGGATATCGACCACCTTCCCAGGAACCAGAGGGAGGTATTAGAGCCTCAGGGGGTCCGTTCCCTGCTGCAGTGCGGCATCTATGACTCCGGTCAGATGGTGGGCTTTGTGGGCTTTGACGAGTGCCGGGAAAACCGGCAGTGGAGCAGGGAACAGATTGAGGTGCTGACCTATGTGGCCAGGGTTATAGGAATTTTCCTGACAAAGGACAGGGCCCATAGAATACTGGAGCAAAGGCTTGCAACACTGGAGAACGTGCTGGAGGAGACGTCTGGAAAGGTAAGAGGCAGCAGCAAGGGAGCCTTCGATGCCCTGACCAATCTGCTGACGGCAGGGGCATTCCAGGAGCAGACGGAGCAATACCTTGAAACGGGACCAGCGCCCTACACCACGGCCCTGTTTATCCTGGACATGGATGATTTTAAAAGAATCAATGAGGAGAAGGGAAAGCTTTTTGGCAATGTGGTTCTCATGAATGTTGCCAACAGCCTGAAGCAGGCCTGCCGGGAAGGTGATTTGATTGCCCGCTTCGGCGGGGATGAGTTTCTTGTGCTTTTAAAGAATACCAACAGGGAAGACGCGTCTGCGGCGGGCAGAACCATTCAGAAGGAGATAGGCGGAATACTGTCGGATACGGGCAGCAAAAAAGAGCGGATCAGCTGCAGTATGGGCGTTCGCCTGGCTGGTGAGGGAGAGAGGAACTTTTCCGATATCATTGTAAAGGCAAATCAGGCCCTTTTGCAGGTTAAGAAATCCGGAAAGGGAGGAATCCTTTTCTACGAAGCGGTGGAGGACAAGGAGAATGGCAGCATTTCCTATGATTATCTGAAACAGGCCAGGGAGGCAAAACGCCGGGAGCAGAGCAGCCTGGATGACAAGACCACTACGGCCGTGGCCCTGGAGGTGTTTGAGAAATCCGCCACCGTTGACGAGGCAATCCATATCCTGATGGGATTTGTGGGCAACCGGTTCCGCCTGAACCGGATTGTTCTCTACATGAACGGAGAGGGAGGCCATGGGAAACAATCCGCTTATCAGTGGGTGGATGACAGGACCGCTTTATTGTATGATCCTACGGACAGCTTCCGGAGGGAGGAGTTTTACATCTTCTACCATCTCTATGACGGGAACGGGATTGCGGTCCTGAGGCGCAGGGAGTACGAGTCATACAATGCGGGGCTGAAGCGGATTCTGGACAGGGCAGGGGCCCATACCATGCTGTCTGCAGGTATATTTATAGAGGGCAGGTACAGCGGCATGATACTTCTGGTGAACACGGAAACGGAACGTGAGTGGAGCCGTGCTGAGTGTGAGGCTGTTTCTGAGATGGCCCGTATCGTCGCCTCCGGCATCAAGAATACATCCATGCTGATTGAAGCAAAACAGGAGGCGGAGTATTACCGGAATCACGATGCGCTTACGGGGCTTATGAGGTATGACCGGTTTAAGGAATCATGCCAGATGCTGATGGATGAAGGCAAAGAAGAGTATGTGCTGGTGGCCAGTGATATCAAGGGATTTAAATTCATTAACGAGGCCATTGGTTATACCCAGGGAGATAATATCCTGCGCATGTTCGGGGACATGCTGACCCAGAACGGTCTGGAGACCAACTGCTATACCCGTGTCAGTGCGGACCAGTTCTTAAGCTTCGGGGTGTGCGGGATGGACCGCAATGATTTTGTGAATATGGTCCAGGGCCTGAACAATGAATTCTGCCGGATGGAGAATGAAATTTACTCCAATATAAATCTGATGATCCGTTCCGGCATCTATTTTATTGAAAAGGACTGCCGGGAGATAGAGACCGCGGTGGACAGGGCCACTATTGCCAGGAAATCAGTGGACTATATTATCCGATCCACCTCCGTGGTATTCAATGACGGCCCCTTTGACAGCAGTTACCGGGAAAATGAAATCATAAACCGCATGGAGTACGCGCTGAAACACGGTGAGTTCAAGGTCTATCTACAGCCCAAGGTGGGACTGGATGGTTTGGGGATCGTCGGTGCAGAGGCCCTGGTGCGCTGGCAGCATGAGGACGGAAGAATCGTTCCGCCGGGGGATTTCATCCCGCTGTTTGAAAAAAATGGTTTTATCACCCAGGTGGATACCTATGTGTTCGGGACGGTCTGTAGCCAGCTGAGCCAGTGGATGGAACAGGGAGGGGAGCCCCTTCCCATATCTGTCAATCTTTCAAGCGTGGACATTGCGTCAGAGCAGCTCATACCTCAAATCCTGGAGATTACCCGGGCCTGCGGCCTGGACCACAAATACCTGGAATTTGAATTGACAGAGACTGCCTTTCTCAGTGATTCCGCCCGAACCTTCCATGTGATGAAGACCCTCCAGGAGGAAGGGTTCATCACGTCCATAGATGATTTTGGGTCAGGGTATTCCATTATGAACATGATGGCCGACATTCCCACGGATGTGATTAAGCTGGACTGCGGCTTTGTCCAGTCCTGTACCAAGACAGGAAGAGGACGGGAGTTTCTGGGCCAGCTCATCCAGATGACCAACAAAATGGGCTTCATTTCTCTGTGCGAGGGAATCGAGACCGCCCAGGAGCTTAAGATGCTCCGGGAGATGGGATGTGAGCTGGGCCAGGGTTACTATTTTTCCCGGCCGCTTCCAATGAATGTATTTTTTGAAAAATTTTGCCGAAAAGTGATTGACAAATCATAAATCATCCTTTATAATAACCTACGTTGCTTGCGAGAGCAGCGTAACGCAGAAGTGGCGGAATTGGCAGACGCGCACGGTTCAGGTCCGTGTGGTAGTAATACCTTGTGGGTTCGACTCCCATCTTCTGCACTGGTTCATGGAACAGGAAGCTGAATGGCTTCCTGTTTTTGCGTTCCCGGTATTTTTTTGGAATCCGGTGGTTTCTGATGTATTTGCAACAGACAAATTCCACCATAAGAGGTAAAGTTTTGATAGTAATTTAGTAGGAAATGGTATATACTGTAAGTTGTGGCTTAAAATAAGCAGTACAGTGTGTGAAAGAAAAGAAGAGAGGAAGGAACATCATGCTTACTTTAGAGAATCTCTCCTTTGATGTGAATGATGAAAAAGGAGAAATAGGTATCATCAAAGATATAAGCTTTACAGTGGACGACGGTAAGTTTGTGGTCATAACAGGCCCCAACGGCGGCGGAAAGTCCACCACGGCTAAACTAATCATGGGAATTGAGCGGCCCACAGGAGGACGCATCCTCTTTGACGGGCAGGATATAACAGATATGAGTATTACAGACAGGGCCAACCTGGGAATCAGCTTTGCGTTCCAGCAGCCTGTCCGCTTTAAGGGCGTGCAGGTCATTGATTTGCTCCGCCTGGCCGCCAGGAAGAAGTTGACGGTATCAGAAGCCTGTCAATACCTGGCAGAGGTGGGGCTTTGCGCCAAGGACTACATCAACCGCGAGGTCAACGCCAGCCTGTCCGGCGGTGAGCTCAAGAGAATCGAGATTGCCACTGTTATTGCCAGGGCTTCCAAGCTTTCCGTGTTTGACGAGCCTGAGGCAGGCATTGATCTGTGGAGCTTCCAGAACCTGATTCAGGTGTTTGAGCGCATGAGGCAGAACACCAACGGTTCCATCCTGATCATATCCCATCAGGAGCGGATCCTCAACATTGCGGATGAGATTGTGGTGATTGCGGACGGAAAGGTAGTGAACCAGGGCACCAGGGATGAAATCATGCCCCAGATCATGGGCACTGCGTCCGCAGTGGACGCCTGCAGTAAATTTTATGAGACAGCGCAGTGAGGGGAGGAGTGAGCGATATGGCAGACAGCATCCAGGAGAGAATATTAGAGGAAGTGGCCGACCTTCACGGTGTTCCGGCAGGGGCCTATAATATAAGGGCCAACGGCCAGACAGCCGGCCGCAATACCACGGCCAATATAGATATTGCCACAAAGACAGACAAACCGGGAATTGACATCCGCATCAAGCCCGGCACCAGGAACGAAAGCGTACACATTCCCGTGGTGGTCAGTGCCAGCGGATTAAAGGAGATGGTCTATAACGATTTCTTTATCGGTGAGGACTCGGATGTGGTCATCGTGGCAGGCTGCGGTATTCATAACTGCGGAGACCAGGATTCGGAGCATGACGGAATCCACCGTTTCTTTGTGGGAAAGAATGCCAAAGTAAAATATGTGGAGAAGCATTACGGGGAGGGCGACGGCAACGGAAAGCGTATCCTGAATCCGGGCACGGAAGTCTACATGGAGGAAAACAGCTACATGGAGATGGAGATGGTCCAGATTGAGGGAGTGGATTCCACCAACAGGACCAACTGTGCAGAGCTGGCCGCGGGAGCCAAGCTGATAGTGAGGGAACGTCTGCTGACCCACGGCAGCCAGAATGCGGAGAGTACTTACATTGTGAATCTGAACGGAGAGGATTCCAGCGCGGATGTGGTGTCACGCTCCGTTGCCAAGGATACATCGAAGCAGACCTTCAATTCCAAGATCGTGGGCAATGCAAAGTGCAGCGGCCACACGGAATGTGACGCTATCATCATGGACGATGCCAAGATTTTTGCCATTCCGGGACTGATAGCCAACAACATTGACGCGGCCCTGATTCATGAGGCTGCCATAGGCAAGATTGCAGGAGAGCAGATCGTGAAGCTCATGACCCTGGGTCTTACAGAGGAAGAGGCGGAAGCCCAGATTGTCAACGGCTTCTTAAAATAGTATATGGAACAATTGAACAAGGATAAAGCTGCTGCGGCCCAACAGGCCGCAGCTTGCGTATGTACCGGGGGATATGATACGGGAGATACGCCAGCATTTGATACAGGGGGACAAAAACATGGGGGAAAATCGTGAGGGAAGGGCAGCGGCCCTTCTTCCTATTCTGATATTTCTGCTGATTTTTTTGGGATCCGGGTTCATTACCGGGGATTTTTACAGTATGCCGGCCATTGTGGCCTTTTTGATTGCGCTTCTGGCTGCCTTTGTGCAGAACAGGGAGCTGGGCTTTGCGGAAAAGATTAAGCTGGCCGCACAAGGCGTGGGGGATGAAAACATCATCACCATGTGTCTTATATTTCTGGCAGCAGGCGCCTTTACAGGCGCTGTGAAGGCTGCCGGAGGCGTGGATTCCACGGTCAATCTGGGGCTGTCCATCCTGCCCTCCAACGTGGCTGTGGCAGGACTGTTTCTCATTGGGTGTTTCATATCCATATCCATGGGAACCTCGGTGGGTACCATCACGGCCCTGGCACCCATTGCGGTGGGAATCAGCCAGAAAACCGGGTTTTCCATGGCGGTCTGCGCAGGCGCCGTGGTGGGAGGCGCCATGTTCGGGGACAACCTGTCCATGATATCCGACACAACCATAGCTGCGGTAAAGACACAGGGCTGCGAGATGAAGGATAAGTTCAGAGAGAACTTTCTCATCGTATTGCCGGCAGCTATTGTCACAATCCTTTTGTTTCTGGTTCTGGGAAAGGACGCTTCATTCCACATACAGGGCAGCCTGGACTACAGCCTGCTGCGGGTGGTGCCTTATATGGTGGTGCTTGCAGGTGCCCTGGCAGGTGTGAACGTATTTCTGGTTCTCATGACCGGTACTGTGCTGAGCCTGATAGCCGGAGTGGCCACAGGTGCCTTTGGGGTGGGGGAAATGTTCACCCATGTGGGAGCGGGAATCACGGGGATGTATGATATCACAGTGATATCCGTGATTGTGGCCTGCATCGTTGCCCTGGTAAAGGAGTACGGAGGGATTGCCTTCATTCTTTCCTTCATCAAAAAGAGAATTAACGGGGAACGGGGAGGAGAGCTTGGAATCGCTGCCCTGGCTCTGCTGGTAGACATGTGTACGGCCAATAACACGGTGGCCATCGTCATGGCTGGTCCCATCGCAAAGGAGATCAGCGATGACTTCGGCGTGACACCCAGGCGCTCCGCGTCCCTTTTGGACATGTTCAGCTCCATGGGACAGGGATTGATTCCCTACGGGGCCCAGCTTCTGGCGGCAGCCAGCCTGACAGGCCTGACTCCCTTTGAAATCATTCCCTACTGCTTTTATCCCATCCTCATGGGAGTCAGCGGACTGTTATTCATATTCATTAAAAAGAGACACGGAAAGGTACTGGTATGAAGACTAAGAATCAATGGGCGAGTAAACTTGGATTTATCATGGCAACCGCAGGGGCTGCCATAGGACTGGGAAACCTGTGGAAGTTTCCTTACCTCATGGGACGAAACGGCGGGGCGTCCTTCCTGGTGGTATATTTATTCTTTATCTGCATTCTGGGTGTACCAGTTATGATGCTGGAGATGTCGCTGGGCAGAAAGACACGCCACGATCCCGTGCAGGCATACGGGGATATCCACCCCAATGCCAGGATTGCTGGAGTATTCGGAGTGGCTGCGGCATTTCTGATTCTGTCCTACTACAGTGTCATTGGAGGCTGGATCATCAAGTATATTGTAAGCTATGGAACCACCTTCCACGCACCGGAGGATTTTGAGGCATTTATCAGCGCGCCGGCGGAGCCGGTGTTCTGGCATTTCCTGTTCCTCTTTATGACAACGGCTGTCTGTTATCACGGTATCAGCGGTATCGAGAATGTCAGCAGGATCATGATGCCCCTGCTTTTTGTGCTGCTGATTGTAATTATCGTGAGAAGCGTGACCCTGCCGGATGCGGTTCTGGGTCTTAAATTCATCTTTATTCCCAGCAGCGCAGCCTTTAATATGAAGGCGGTCAGCGCAGCACTGGGACAGGTATTTTATTCGCTGAGCCTCTGTATGGGAATTACCATCACCTACGGAAGTTATCTGGGAGATAAGGAAAATATACCCAGAAGCTGTGCCAGCGTGGCGGGACTGGATACCATCATTGCAGTGATGGCAGGTATCGCCATCTTTCCGGCAGTGTTTTCCTTTGGGCTGGAGCCGGGACAGGGACCGGGGCTTATATTCGGCACCCTGCCAAAGGTGTTTGCCTCCATTAAAGGAGGGTCGGTCTTTGCAATCCTGTTTTTTGCTCTGGTGCTGTTTGCTGCTGTGACCAGCGCCATTGCCCTGTTAGAGGTGGTGGTATCCTTTGCAGTGGACAGCCTTAAGTGGACCAGGAAAAAGGCTACGGTCATCCTGGGACTCCTGATTTTCCTGACAGGAGTTCCCAGCGCCCTGTCCTTCGGCACCCTGGGGAATGTGACTATCCTCAATTACAGCGTCTTTGACTTTGTGGGAATGGTGACAGACAACATCCTCCTTCCATTTGGCGGCCTGGCCATGTGCTATTTTATCGGCTGGAAATGGAATCCCCGGTATCTGGTGGACGAGGTGGAGAAAAACGGCGTCACCTTCAGGCTTAAAAAGCTGTGGATATTCTGTATCCGTTTTCTCACCCCGATTCTGGTGGCGGCAGTTACATTGACGGGATTTGCCAGTATTTATTCTATTGTGCGGGGATAGGAATACACATATGGGTAGAGGAGGTGCGCCCATATGGATAATCAGAAACGGGAAAATCTGCTGAACCTGGCCCTGGATGCCACGGAGGAGGAACGGCTGAAATCAGTAAACCTGAATGTGGGGTATGACCCCGGGGAAAAGACCTGGGAGCTTATAGTCAGGTACAACGGCTCACTCGAATCCCTTCGTGATGAAGGCATCCGGGTGGATGAGCTGGCAGCCGGATATGCGGTTCTGGTGGTGCCGGAGAGCCGGATAGAACAGGTCAGCGCCATGGAGCAAATTGTATACATCGAGAAACCAAAGAGGCTGTTCTTTGCCAGCAACATGGCAAGGGCAGCCTCCTGTCTAAGCACGATTCAGACCAGCAGCGGGGCAGGGGCCGGAGGCGCGGGTACAGGGGGAGCGGGGGCCGGCGTCATAAGCAGCCTGGAATCCGGTCTCACGGGAAAGGGCGTGCTGGTGGCTGTCATTGACTCAGGCATTGACTACTTTCATCCGGATTTCAGAAATCCCGACGGAACCACCCGCATCGGGCTGCTGGCAGACCAGGACAGGGACCGGATTTATACCAGGGAGGAGATCAACGCCGCCCTGGAAACCGGAAGCCGGACATCGGCCCTGGCCCTGGTGCCTTCCACAGACCCCAGCGGACACGGGACAGCGGTGGCTGCCATTGCAGCCGGCAACGGCAGGGAGGGAAACGGTGTTTACCGCGGTGTTGCCTATGAGAGCGAACTTATGGTGGTAAAGCTGGGGACACCCCTGACGGACAGCTTTCCGCGTACCACCCAGCTGATGAAGGCCCTGGACCTGGTGGTCCGGCGGGCACAGGATATGAACCGGCCCCTGGCTGTGAACATAAGCTTTGGAAATACCTACGGCTCCCATGACGGGACCAGTCTGCTGGAAACCTTCATCAATGACATGTCAGGCATTGGGAGGAATGTCATCGTGGCCGGCACGGGCAACGAGGGAACCGGGGCCGGACACAGGGCAGGAAGCCTGGTTATGGGACAGGAGGAAAATGCGCAGCTGTCCATTGCGCCTTATGAGACAGGGATGGGAGTACAGCTGTGGAAGTCCTATGTGGACCAGTTTTCCATCCGCCTGGTTACGCCGTCAGGGGAGATTATCGGGCCCATCGACAGCCGGCTGGGTCCCCAGACCCTGCGATACGGGGGAACGCAGATCCTGATTTATTACGGCAAGCCCAGTCCCTTCAGCAGGGCCCAGGAGGTATATTTTGACTTTCTGCCTGTGAGGGATTATCTGGACAGCGGTATCTGGACCTTCCGTCTGACGCCGGAGCGGATTGTGACCGGTCGGTACGATATGTGGCTGCCGTCCAGGGGGATTTTAAACCCGTCCACCCGCTTTTTAAGGCCGGTTCCGGAGACCACCCTGACCATTCCCTCCACGGCTGCCAATGTGATATCCGTGGGAGCTTACGATGACTCTTACCGCGCTTACGCGGATTTTTCCGGCCGCGGTTTCACACGCCAGACAGGCCAGGTAAAACCGGATCTGGCAGCTCCCGGGGTGGATATTGTCACAGCCAGGCGGGGAGGCGGATACGAGGCAGTGACGGGAACCTCCTTTGCAGCCCCCTTTGTCACAGGCAGCGCAGCCCTGCTGATGCAGTGGGGAATATTGCAGGGAAACGATCCCTTTCTTTACGGCGAGAAGGTAAAGGCGTATTTTACCAGAGGGGCCAGGCACCTGCCGGGGTATGATGTGTGGCCCAATGAGAGGCTGGGGTATGGAACCCTTTGTGTGAGGGACAGTCTGCCTCTAGGAAATAGTTAGAATTTATGATATAATGTGAGCATTAGGCAGCTGTTTACCGGCCTGATGCTCTTTTGCTTACGCAATATTTGAAATTTTTGTAGTAAAAACAGGAATCCGACAATATAATAATAGAGATAGGGAGTGGATGGATGAATATCAGGGAGTCACTGGAAGCATTGGAAGAATCGTACATGAGCCCCTATGCGTCCCTTAGCAGCAGGACCAGGGGACGGGACAAGCCGGAGCAGCTGTGCGATATGCGGCCTGAGTACCAGCGGGACAGGGACCGCATCCTTCACTCCAAGGCATTTAGACGGCTGAAGCACAAGACACAGGTGTTTCTGGCGCCTGAGGGGGACCATTACAGGACCAGGCTCACCCATACCCTGGAGGTATCCCAGATAGCCCGCACCATAGCCAAGACCCTGCGGCTCAATGAGAGCCTGACAGAGGCCATTGCGCTGGGCCATGATCTGGGGCACACGCCCTTCGGCCATTCCGGCGAATACATACTGAATAAGATATGCGAGGACGGATTCACCCACTATGAGCAGAGCGTGCGCATTGTGGAAGTGCTGGAAAAGGACGGGAGAGGATTGAACCTGACCTGGGAGGTGCGGGACGGCATACGCAACCACAGGACCTCCGGTCATCCTTCCACCCTGGAGGGCGCCATTGTCCGTCTGTCAGATAAGATAGCCTATATCAACCACGATATAGACGACGCCATCCGGGCCAGGATGTTCACGGAGCATGAGCTGCCCAGGGGTTATACCGATGTGCTGGGCCACAGTGTCCGGGAACGCCTCAACAACATGATTCACGACATCATACTAAACAGCATGGACAAACCTGCCATTACCATGTCGGAGGGGATGGAGGAGGCCATGCAGGGCCTGCGCAAATGGATGTTTGATAATGTATACAAGAACGATATACCCAAGGCGGAGGAGGGAAAGGCCCAGAACATGATTACCCAGCTCTATGAGTATTATATGGGGCATGTGGATAAGCTGCCGGTGGAGTATGTGCTTCTTATGGTCAACAAGGGGGAGAAGAAGTCCCGGGTGGTGTGCGACTACATTGCCGGCATGAGCGATATCTATGCCATTGACCAGTTTGAGGAATTATTCGTTCCAAAGCGGTGGAACGTGTACTGACAATCCGGCTGTATATAGACAGCCGGCATTAAAAGATACAGAAGGGAGATTATTGCATGTACTATCCCGATGAAGTCATAGAAGAAGTGAGAATGAAGAATGACATCGTGGACGTGATTTCAGGATATGTGAAACTGCAGAAAAAGGGGGCCAACTATTTCGGCCTGTGCCCCTTCCACAATGAGAAATCCCCGTCCTTTTCCGTATCGCCGGGGAAGCAGATGTATTATTGCTTTGGCTGCGGGGCAGGGGGTAACGTCATCACCTTTCTGATGGAATATGAAAATTATACCTTCCAGGAGGCCCTTTCATCCCTGGCTGACAGGGCCGGCGTGAACCTGCCGAAAATGGAGTACAGCCGCGAGGCCAGGGAGCAGGCGGATCTGAGGGCCAGGCTTCTGGAAGTGAACAAGCTGGCGGCCAACTATTTCTATTATCAGATGAAGCAGCCCCAGGGCAAGGCAGCCTATGATTATTTCCATCTTAAGAGGGGGCTGGCGGATGAGACCATCGTCCATTTCGGACTGGGGTATTCCAATAAGACCAGTGATGATTTGTACCGCTACCTGAAGGGAAAGGGGTATGAGGACAGCTTTCTTAAGGATACAGGCCTGGTGACGCTGGAGGAACGGGGCGGAAGGGACAAGTTCTGGAACCGCGTCATGTTCCCCATCATGGATGTGAACAACCGTGTCATTGGTTTCGGCGGCCGTGTTATGGGGGACGGGGAGCCGAAATACCTGAATTCCCCGGAAACAAAACTTTTTGACAAGAGCCGCAATCTCTACGGCCTGAATTATGCCAGGCTTTCCAGGGAAGGATATCTACTGATTTGTGAAGGGTACCTGGACGTCATATCCCTGCACCAGGCAGGTTTTACCAACGCAGTGGCGTCCTTAGGCACTGCCTTTACCAGCCAGCACGCCAATGTGCTGAAACGGTACACGGATCAGGTAATCCTTACCTATGACAGCGACGGGGCCGGGGTGAAGGCGGCGCTGAGGGCCATTCCCATTTTAAAGGAAGTGGGTATGTCCATCAAGGTACTGAACATGAAGCCCTATAAGGACCCGGACGAGTTCATCAAGAACATGGGGGCAGAGGCTTTCCGGCAGCGGATCAGGGAAGCCAAAAACAGCTTTCTCTTTGAAGTGGATGTACTGCGGCGGGGATATGAGATGGATGATCCGGAGCAGAAGACCAGGTTCTACCAGGAGACGGCCAGGAAGCTTCTCCAGTTTGGAGAGGCCCTGGAGCGTGAGAATTACCTCCAGGCAGTGGCCAGGGAGCAGATGATTCCGGCCGAGGAGCTGAGAGGCCTGGTAAACCGCATGGGCATGTCCATGGGGCTTAAGGCAGGTGAAAGCCTGAACCATTCCGGCCGTGTGGTGCCCCAGGAGACACAGGAGGAGGAATCTGGCGGCAGCGGACTTTCCGGCAGCCGTAAACCCAGGCGGCCGGATAAGGAGGATGGAATCCGCCGTTCCCAGAGACTGCTTCTCACCTGGCTCATAGAGACCCCGGCCCTGTTTGAGAAGATAGAGGGCATCATAACAGCAGATGATTTTGTGGAGAATTTGTATCATCAGGTGGCGCAGATGGTATTTGACGGACACAGGGAGGGTAATTTAAACCCAGCAGCCATACTCAGCCGGTTTATCAATGATGAGGACCAGTACAAGGAGGTGGCGGCCCTGTTTAACGCCAGTTTAAAGGAATCCCTGAACAATGAAGAACAAAAGAAGGCATTTTCGGAGACTGTGATGAAGGTCAGAAAGAACAGCCTGGATGTGGCCAGCCGCAATGCAAAGGATATAACCCAGTTACAGGAGATTATCAGGCAGCAGGCAGCCTTAAAGCAGCTGCACATCTCCCTGGATTGACAGCATTTCATAGGAAGGATGGACCAAGTTATGGAAGGGACGGACGTGTTTGAGGAGAAACTGGCAGGACTTCTGGAGGAAGCCAAGAAAAAGAAAAATGTATTGGAATACCAGGAGGTCATGAACTATTTCGGTCAGGAGCCCCCTGTCTCCAACCAGTTGGACAGGCTGTTTGAGTTCCTGGACCAGAATAAGGTGGATGTCATCCGCATGGGAACAGAGGATGAGCTGGACCCGGACCTTTTCATCGAGGAGGAAATGGAACTGGATGAAGAGGAAGAAATTGATGTGGAACACCTGGACCTGTCGGTTCCCGAAGGCGTCAGCCTGGAGGACCCTGTGCGCATGTATCTGAAGGAGATTGGAAAGATTCCTCTCCTGGGCATGGAGGACGAGGTGGAGCTGGCCAAGAAGATGGAGCTGGGCGACCCGGAAGCCAGGAAACGGCTGGCAGAGTCCAACCTGCGCCTGGTGGTCAGCATTGCCAAGCGGTATGTGGGCAGGGGGATGCAGTTTTTAGACCTGATCCAGGAAGGAAACCTGGGGCTTATCAAGGCAGTGGAGAAATTTGATTATACCAAGGGGTATAAGTTCAGCACTTATGCCACATGGTGGATCCGCCAGGCCATTACCAGGGCTATTGCGGACCAGGCCAGGACCATACGGATTCCGGTCCATATGGTGGAAACCATCAACCGCCTGGTGCGCACCTCCCGCCAGCTTTTGCAGGAGTTGGGCAGGGAGCCAACCACAGAGGAGATTGCGGCCAGGCTGGACCTGCCGGTGGAGCGGGTATCTGAAATCATGAAGATGTCCCAGGAGCCGGTGTCCCTGGAGACCCCCATCGGGGAGGAGGAGGACAGCCACCTGGGAGACTTCATACAGGACGACAATGTGCTGGTGCCCCAGGACGCGGCAGCCTTTACCCTTCTTCATGAACAGCTGATGGAAGTGCTGCTGACCCTGACAGAGCGGGAACAAAAGGTGCTGCGCCTGCGGTTCGGCCTGGATGACGGACGTCCCAGGACCCTGGAGGAAGTGGGAAAGCAGTTTAATGTGACAAGGGAGAGGATACGCCAGATTGAGGCAAAGGCCCTGCGCAAGCTGCGCCATCCCAGCAGAAGTAAAAAGTTAAAGGATTATCTGGATGAATAGTGACAAGTTAGAGACAAGAGATAAAAGAAAACAGGCGGGGACCATAAAACTGTCAGCCCGCCTTTTGACCGTAGCCGGTTTTGTAAGGCAGGGAAGCCGTATTGCCGATGTGGGTACGGACCACGGTTATATACCCGTATACCTGGCCCAGACAGGGCGTATTGCCTCTGCCCTGGCCATGGACGTAAGATCCGGCCCCCTGGAGAGGGCTCAGGCCCATGTAAGGGAATATGAGGAGCGGGAGAGGGCGCGCAGGCAGGATGTTTGGGCGGTTCCCATTCATTTAAGGCTCAGTGACGGTTTAAAGGAGCTTAAACCGGGTGAGGCAGACACGGTTATCATTGCAGGCATGGGCGGTGAGCTGATTATAAAAATCCTGGATGAGGGCCGCCATGTGTGGGACAGCGTAAAACAGTACGTCCTGTCGCCGCAGTCGGACTTGGATAAGGTAAGGCGTTATCTGGCCGCCCATGGTTTTGCCATTGAGGATGAAGCCATGGTAAAGGACGAGGGAAAATATTATACGGTGATGAGCGTGAAAAGGGGCTTCATGGAGTATGAGAGCCAGGCCCAATATCTTTACGGAAAGATACTGATTGATAAAAAGGATGTGATCCTGAGGGAATATCTGGGCAGGGAGATGCTCAGAATTGAGAAAATCCTGGTTAGCCTTCAGGAGAAAGATGGGATTACCGACACAGAGACCAGGGCAGAGGCCAGAATAAGCAGGCAGAAGGAACTGTCCTGGATTAAGGAGGCACAAGATGAAATGCAGTGAGATTATGGACGTATGCAGGAAACTGGCGCCGGAGGACTGCGCCTGTGACTGGGATAATCCCGGCCTTCTGGCGGGCAGAAGCGACAAGGAAGTAAAAAAGATATACATTGCCCTGGATGCCACGGACAAGGTAGTGGAGGCTGCACAGGCTTTGGGGGCGGATATGCTTTTGACCCACCATCCCCTGATATTCAAGGCCATTAAGAAGGTAAATGACCAGAACTTCATTACCAGAAGGCTGGTGAAACTGATACAGGCAGACATTTCCTATTATGCCATGCACACCAACTTTGATGCCGCCCCGGGCTGTATGGCTGATTTGGCCGCAGAACGGCTGGGCCTGGCTGGCTGCGTTCCTCTGGAGGCACTGGGGGAGATGAGCGGCCCGGAGGGTGCTGTTTCCTACGGCATCGGCAAAAGCGGATTCTTAAAGGAGGAAATGACTGTAAGGGAGCTGGCGGTCCGTGTAAAGGATGTATTCGGCCTTCCCTTTGCCCTTGTATACGGGGACGAACTTATGGATCAGAAGGTTTCCCGTATATCCGTATGCCCAGGAGCAGGGGGAAGCGAAATAGAGGGAGCCCTGGCCTGGGGGGCCCAGGTCCTTGTGACAGGGGATATCAGCCACCATCAGGGGATAGACGCGGCAGCCAGGGGCATGGCCATCATCGACGGAGGCCACTATGGCCTGGAGCATATCTTCATCCCCTATATGGCTGAGTTTCTCAGGAAGAATCTGGGAGGCCAGGTTGAGCTGGAGCAGGCGCCGCCCCAGTGGCCAGCCATGATTGTGTGACAGGAAAACCGGTTTCAGTAAAATGAGGGAGGTAAGTGGAATGGCACTGGTTAAGATACACGGTATCACAAAGGAATACCCGGAGGGCACCACATGGATGGAGGTGGCCCGTGAGCACCAGAAGGAGTATGAATATGACATTCTGCTGGTACGGGTAAACGGAAAGCTCCAGGAGCTGCATAAACAGGTAAAGGACTGCGAGCTGTCCTTTGTCACGGCAAAGGATAAGCCGGGAATGTCCGCCTATCAGAGGAGTGCGTCCCTTATGATGCTGAAGGCATTCTACAGCGTGGCGGGAGCCGGCAATGTGGAAAAGCTGATGATTGATTTTTCCATCGGACGGGGATTCTTTGTGGAGGCCCGTGGTAATTTTGTCCTGAACCAGGAATTCCTGGACGCGGTAAAGGCTAAGATGAGGGAGTATGTGGAGCGGAAGATTCCCATTATGAAGCGCAGCGTATCCACGGACGATGCCATCGAGCTCTTTGAGAAGCTAGGGATGTATGACAAGGCCAGGCTGTTCCGTTACCGCATGGTATCCCGGGTCAATATTTACAGCATTGACGGCTTTGAGGACTACTATTACGGGTATATGGTGCAGAATACAGGCTACATCAAGCATTTTGACCTGATTCCCTACCACTACGGGTTTGTGATGGTGATGCCTGACAGGAAAACGCCGGACGTCCTTCACCGGTTTACGCCCAGCGATAAGCTGTTCGCCACTTTGTCTGAATCCACGGAGTGGGGCAGGCGGATGGATCTGGAGACAGTGGGCGCCCTGAATGACAGGATTGCAAAGGGGGATATGTCCCACCTGATTTTGATACAGGAAGCCCTTCAGGAAAAGAAGATTGCTGAGATAGCGGCTCAGATAGCAGCCAGGAAGAACGCCCGCTTTGTCATGATCGCGGGTCCGTCCTCATCGGGCAAGACCACATTTTCCCATCGTCTGTCGGTCCAGCTGGAGGCCATCGGTTTAAAGCCCCATCCCATTGCAGTGGACAATTATTTTGTAAACCGTGTGGACAGCCCCAGGGATGAACACGGCAATTACAATTATGAGATTCTGGAATGCCTGGATGTAGAGCTGTTTAACCGTGACATGACAGGCCTTTTGGAGGGAAAGCAGGTGGAGCTTCCCTATTATAACTTTAAAAAGGGAGTCAGGGAGTACAAGGGGAATTTTCTCCAGCTGGGAGAGGGGGATATCCTGGTCATAGAGGGGATCCACTGTCTGAACGACAGGCTTTCCTACACCCTTCCGGCAGACAGCAAATTTAAAATTTACATCAGCGCCCTGACCCAGCTCAACATCGACGAGCACAACCGCATTCCCACCACGGACGGACGTCTTCTGAGAAGAATGGTGCGGGATGCCAGGACAAGAGGCTCCTCGGCCCGGGAGACCATCCGCATGTGGCCTTCTGTGCGCAGGGGTGAGGAGGAGAATATCTTCCCCTTCCAGGAGGAGGCGGACGCCATGTTCAATTCTGCCCTGGTTTATGAGCTGGCAGTGCTGAAGCAGTACGCCCAGCCCCTGCTCTTTGCCATTCCAAAGGACAGTGAGGAGTGGCTGGAGGCCAAACGGCTCCTTAAATTCCTGGACTACTTTATCGGCGTCAGCAGCGAGGATATTCCAAAAAATTCCATTCTTAGGGAGTTTATCGGCGGGAGCTGCCTGAACGTGTGATGTCCGCGGACAGGCACTGAGATAAGACAGACCGTTTCCTTACAATCACGGTACAGGAGACGGTCTTTTTTTGCGCCTGTTTTGCGCTTATTTTAGTTTTAATTCTGTGAGGGAAAGATTTTAAAAGAAAAAGGAATGAGAGTGAATGTACAAAACACCTGTCCCAACGATATAATAAGGGCATTAAAGACGAGGAAACATAAATCCGGCGGCCCGGCCGCGGGGAATAAGAATTCAGGAGGGGAAGTAATGAAGAAGGTACTGGCATTACTGGTAAGCTGCACATTGGCCTTATCCCTGGCAGGATGCAGCAGCCAGACGGACAGCGGTCAGACAGCAGAGGGCAGCGGTAAGAAAGTCCGCATCATGATTGGCTATGAGAACAATCCGGGGGAACCCATTGACCTGGCCTGCCATGAATGGAAGAGACTGGTGGAGGAGAAAAGCGGAGGCACCATGAGAGTGGACCTGTATCCTTCCAGCCAGCTGGGAAGCAAGGACAATATCATCGACCAGGCTGTGAACGGGGACTGCGTGGTCACCCTGGCCAACGGCCCTTTTTTCCAGGACAGGGGAATCCAGGACTTTGGCGTTCTCTTTGCCCCGTATCTGTTTGAGGGATGGGAGGACCTGGAAAAGGTGGTGGACAGCGATTGGTTTGAGGGCAAGGCAGAGGAGCTGGAACAGAATGTGGGACTGAAGATACTGACCACATGGAGATACGGAATCCGCCACACCATCACTAAAAAGCCGGTGAATGGGGTCAGCGACTTAAAGGGCAAAAAAATCCGTGTTCCCAACCAGACCATACTGATTAAAGTGTTTGAGTCCCTGGGAGCAACGCCCACACCGATGGCTATGAGCGATATCTACACGGCCCTGCAGCAGGGAACCATAGACGGGGCAGAGAACCCTCTTCCGGTTATCTTAAACGGCGCATACCAGGAGGTGGCCAAAAACCTGGTGCTGGATGCCCATACATATGATATGACCTGCTGGATTATGGGGGCGGATTACTTCCATACACTGACAGAGGAGCAGCAGAATATTCTGATGGAGTGCGGAGATCAGGCCGGCGTATTCAACAGCCAGCAGCTGGAAAAGGCGGATGAGGAAGCGCTGGAAGCTTTAAAGGATGCGGGTGTGACGGTAAGCGAACTGACGCCGGAAGATTTCAAGGCGGCAGGCCAGGCATTTTACGAGGACCCGCAGATTAAGGCCATGTGGTCCGAGGGACTTATTGAAGAGATGAAGACCATCATCGGCAGACAGGATTAAGGTACCGGGAAAGGGGTAAATATTTATGAAATCAGATAACAAGATTGGGAATCTGCTCCGCAACGCGGATGTGCTGGCAGCCTGCGGGGCCCTGGTACTTCTGGTGGGAGTCACATTCTTCGGGGTCATCATGCGCTATTGCCTGGGAGATCCCTTTGTATGGCAGGAGGAAGTGCAGCTGGCCCTTATCATATGGGTGGTATTTCTGGGGGGCAGGTATGCATTTGTGTGCGGGAACCATGCGGCCATCGACGTGATTGTTGAGATGTTCCCGGAAAAGCTTCAGAAAATACTGAGCGTGCTGATTGCAGCTGCGGCAGTCATCATCCTCTGCTATGTGGGATATCAGGGAGTCCGGTATATCATGCAGATGGTGCGCTACGACCGTGTGACAAACATTCTTAAGATTCCCTACAGCCTTATCTACGCGCCGCTGCCCATAGGATGTCTTACCATGGCGGTACAGGTATGTCTGAATACATACAGGGATTTAACAGGAAAAGGGGAGGAAGTGTAAATAATGGAGACAAGTATTATTTTGATATCGACGGTGGTTCTTCTGGTGCTGCTGTTCCTGAAGGTTCCGGTGTTCATCTCCATTCTTTCCGGTTCCATGGCATATTTTTACCTGACAGGAGGTCCCTTTACAAAGATATTGGGCCAGAGAGTCCTGGCAGGCGTAGAGAGCATACCTCTGCTGGCGATTCCGTTTTTTATCTGTGCAGGTGTGTTTATGAATTATTCAGGCGTAACCAAGCGGGTTATGGGATTCTGTAATGTGATGACCGGGCGCATGACCGGCGGCCTGGCCCAGGTAAATGTGCTGTTGTCCACTCTGATGGGCGGTCTGTCGGGAAGCAATCTGGCTGACGCTGCCATGGAGGCAAAAATGCTGGTGCCTGAGATGGAGCGCCACGGCTATTCCAAGCAGTTCTCCACTGTGGTCACAGCCATGTCATCCATGATTACACCCCTGATACCTCCGGGGATTGCCATGATTCTTTACGGCTCCATTGCCAATATTTCCATCGGAAAGCTGTTTATAGCAGGCATCGGACCGGGCGTGCTTCTGTGCGTTGCCATGATGATACTGGTGCACTTTATCTCCAAAAAAAGAGGATATAAGCCCATGCGCACAGAGCGTCTGACCATGAAACAGGCTGCTCCTGAGATTGCCAGCGCCTTCCTTCCTCTGTGCCTTCCTGTCATCATCATCGGCGGTATCCGTTTGGGAATCTTTACCCCCACGGAGGCAGGGGCGGTGGCCATTGTCTATTCCCTGGTGCTGGGCGTGGTATATAAGGAACTGAAGCTTAAGGACATCGGCACGGGTCTTAAGGAGACCGTGGCTACCACGGCATCCATCATGCTGATTGTTGGCGGCGCCTCTGCCTTTGCCTGGATTCTGACCAGGGAGCAGATTCCACAGCAGTTTACGGCGCTGGTGCTGGGAACCATCCACAATAAATACCTGTTCCTCTTTGTCATTATCCTGTTCCTCATTGTGGTGGGCATGTTCATTGAGGGAAATGCAGCCCTTATTGTTCTGGTTCCCCTTCTGGCTCCGGTGGCTGAGGCTTACGGCATCGACCCCATCCACTTTGCCATGGTATATATATTCACAATGGCCTGCGGCGGCGTGACGCCTCCCATGGGTGCCCTGATATTTGTCACCTGCGGCATCACCAGGTGTAAGATAAAGGCGTTTATCAAGGAATCCATTCCGTTCTATGTCATGCTGTTTATCTGTATGCTGCTGATGGCTTATGTTCCGTTGTTCTCCACCGGACTGGTGAACCTGTTCTATTAAAAGCAAGAGAATATGCAAAAGGAAGGCTGCCGGAGGGGTTATTCTCCGGCAGCCCTCCTTTTATCTTGTCTGTCTATTTGCGTGCTTTTCTGGTATAATAGGATTCAAAATAGGATTCAATTGAGACAGGGGCATTGACATATGAGAAAGAAAATCATTGCGGTATGCCTTGCAGTGATGCTTGCATGCCTTTTATGGCTGGTAAAGGACAGATGGTCCCTTCCGGCCGCACAGGAGACAGAGCATGAGGGACTGAGAGTGGGGTTATCCCAGGCGGAACCTCTGACGCCCTGGAAAACAGCTCAGATTAAGAGCTTTAAGGAGGCGGCCAGAAGAAGAGGGGCGCAGCTGATTTACCATGCGCCAGAGGAGGAGAGCCTGGAGTGGCAGATTGAGGATATATATGGTCTTCTGGATGCGGATATTGATTATCTTATCCTGATTCCCAGCGCCAGAAACGGCTATGACCAGGTACTTCTGGAGGCCAGGCAGAGGGGAGTGCCGGTGATACTGGCAGAACAGGATGTGGAGATGGAGCCGGAGTATGACCGGGAGGATTACATACTGGGCTATGTTGCCTCGGACTATTATGCGGAGGGAGAGCTGTGTGCGGACATCCTTGCCCGTCATTTCGGCATTGAGCCCTGCCATACCATGGTGATACAGGGGGAAAAGTCCTCGGCCATGGATTGGGAGCGGTACATGGGATTCATGCACGGCGTAAGGGAGCACTCCAACCTATATGTTTCCAAGCGTGTGGAGAGCAGCGGAAACCGGCTCACGGCCCAGAAGGTGACAGAGTCCGTGATTGCGGACCAGGATATTGATTTTAACGCGGTATTTGCCCAAAGCGACGAGGATGGGCTGGGGGTCCTCCAGGCCCTTAAGCTGGCGGGTATGGAACCGGGTGAGGATGTGGTTATTGTGTCCATAGGCGGCATACAGGATGTGTTTAAGGCCATCATTGCCCGGGAGTATCTGGCCACGGTAAAGAGCAGTCCGGAATACGGGGATGCGGTATTTGATATCATAAACAGGCACCAGAGGGGGGAAAACCCGGACCGGCAGACCATGGTGAAACACCGGGAATATACCATGGATAACGCGGAGGAGTTGTTTGAAGATGCATATTAAGAAAACCATGAAGGCGTATCTGAATAAGCGGACATGCTTTAAGGCATGCCGGAACCTGGGTGCGCGCCTTATGCTAAAGGAAAAGATGATTCTTTCCTTTGCTGCCGCATCAACCGGCATTGTGGTGCTGACCGGCGCCCTCCACTATTATATGACCGCATCCAGAATCCTTGAGGAAGCGGAGGCCACCACCGTCCAGATGGTGGGCAATGCATGCCAGGATATCAATGAACTGTTTCTCCAGACCTTTCAGGTATGTTCCGCCATGAATGACAATATCAGCATGCAGAAGCTCATAAGACGTCAGTTTAGCTCCATAAAGGAGATGTATTCCCATGATTTGGAGGGAAGCATGGAGATGATGGTGCTTCCCTCCTATAACCGGGACATCTTTGGCGTATATGTGCTGGGGGATAATGGGGGGCGCTATAAGAGCAATTCCTCATCCTTTCTGGTGTCGGATCCCAGGGACACGGACTGGTACCGAATCATCCACGCCACGGGACAGGCCCAATGGTTTCCGCCCCATGAGAATTCCTATGTGGTCAGCACCCCCTATACCTCTTATGTATCCATGGGAATTCCTTTTATTGATAAGGCCACGGGCCGGACCAAGGGGGTGGTCCTGGCGGATATTGATTCCGATAAGCTGTCTGACATTGCGGCCAGGGCGGTCAGCGGCGCAGGGGACGTGTTTCTGATGGATGAACGGAACCGGATCATGAATCTGACAGCGGGAGAAGGACCGTGGAAGGACAGGGATGGGGTTGAGAAGGCGCGCCGCATGGTGGAGGAAAATTTAAGTGAAATACCGGAATACGGCGTATCCCATGTGCTGAAGGACAAAGGACAGCTGGTGGTCTACCAGACCCTGAATCAGACGGACTGGAAAATCGTGGGCGTTATACCCAAGGCATCCATTACCCGGTCCGTGGAGTATATCAAGGTGCTCATGATTATGCTCCTGGCGCTGGCCGTGGTCATATCCATGATACTGTCCGAAATAGTGGCTGACTCCGTTACCAGGCCCTTATTTACTCTGGTAAAGGCAATGGAGCAGGTCTGCGCCGGCAATCTGGAAACATCGGTTGAAACAGAGCGCGGGGACGAAATAGGGGTGCTGTATGATTCCTTCAACCATATGACAGGAGAGATGAGAAACCTGATTGACACCATATACCGGGAACAGGAGAAGTTGCGGAGGGAGGAATTAAAAGCCCTGCAGGCCCAGATTAATCCCCATTTCCTGTACAATACCCTGGACTCCATCATCTGGTCGCTGAGAATGCGTCAGGTGGAGGAGAGCATAGAGATGCTGACAGCCCTGACAGACTTTTTCAAGATAAGTCTCAGCAAGGGACGGGATATCATCACCATAGAGGAAGAGGTAAAGCACATCAAAAGCTATCTGAGCATCCAGCACCGGCGTTACCAGGAGAAATTTGACTATGACATCCATGTGGATCCGTCCATTTTATCATGCAGGACGCCCAAACTCATATTACAGCCGGTGGTGGAGAATGCCATCTATCACGGAATTAAGCCCATGGAGGAGAAGGGATATATTTATATCCATATCTTTCCCCAGGAAGGCGATGTCATTCTGCAGGTGCAGGATACAGGCATGGGGATGGATGAGGACACATGCAGGCGCTTAAACAGGGAGCTGGATACCATATCCTCGGACCAGCAGGGCACCGGTTACGGGGTGCGCAATGTAAACGACAAGATAAAAATTGTATATGGCAGCAAGTATGGGGTGACCATAGAGTCCGCCATGGGTGAGGGGACCGTGGTGACCCTGCGGATAGGAAAAAAGGGGGAGGCATCCGATGAGAGCGATTATCTGTGATGACGATGAGATAATTTTAAAGGGGCTGTGCAGCGTCATTGACTGGGTATCCCTGGGCATAGAGCTGGTGGGAACAGCCGGAAACGGAAAGGAAGGCCTGACGCTCTTAAAGGAACAGCGGCCGGAGCTTCTCATGACAGACATCCGTATGCCCCATGTGGATGGACTGCAGCTCATAGAGGAGGGAAAGAAGCTGAATCCGGGGCTTATGGCCATTGTGTTCAGCGGTTATGATGATTTTGAATATGCCAGAAGGGCCCTTAAGCTGGGGGTTCAGGATTATCTCACCAAACCCATTAACATGGATGAGCTGACCTATCTGGCTTCAGACTGCGTCAGGCGGTTCGACGAGGCCAGAAAGGACTCCTTTGAGGACAGGGAGGATTTGCTGCGCAAGCTTCTCATGTATGAGGTAAACGACAGCGGCCTGATAACGGAGATGGAGCATGACTACTGTATGGTCCTTATCTTTGAATCCGCGGACAGCGGCTGGCTCATGGCGGATGCCGCCGGCCATATGAGGGAACAGGGGGCCTATGTGCTGGTGCAGAGGGAGAACCTCTGTGAGATTGCAGTCATTGCGCCCACCAGGATGACAGTGGAAATGCGCGCAAGCCTTTTTTTAAGCCATACCAGGCAGTTGTTCTCAGAACAGGGGATGAGCCTGACCTGCGCGCAGAGCAATGTGCAGTGGGGCATCCGGCTGCTGGACCAGTGTTATCAGGAGGCACATGAGGCCCTTAAATTAAAATACATCAGAGGCGACAACCAGAATCTGCGTTTCCAGGATATCAAGGGGGATGAAAAGGAGAGCGATCCGTCTCCCATTCTGGATATCGACCTTATCACCCCGGTGAAAAGCGGCAATGTCCAGCTTCTCAAAAAGCGTATGGGAGAGCTGGAGAAGCTGCTTAAGCAGGCAGGGATGGATTCTTATATCTATATGCAGTTCATGGTCGGCAGCCTTTACAGCACGGTCCTTAAGGAGCTGGGAGATGCGGGAATATGTGCGGATCTGGTGTTTGAGAATCCGGTGGAAGAATATAAGAAGCTGATTGGATGCGAGACCATTGGAAAGGCCATCGGCGTGCTGGGGGAAAACCTGAAGCGTATCTGCGAGTATGTGGGCAGCCAGAAATCCGGCGTTTATTCCAGGCCGGTGGTGAAGGCACTTGCCTATATGGAGGAAAATTACAGCAGCCCTGACCTGTCCATGGAGGACACGGCTGTTGCCGCGGGACTCAGCAGTGCCAGGTTCAGCACATCCTTTAAGAGTGAGACCGGGGTGACCTTTACCGATTATCTTCTGAAGCTGCGCATGGAAAAGGCGAAGGATCTGATGCGCGATCCCAACCGTAAGATTTACGAGATTGCCATGATGACCGGTTACAGCAACATTCCTTATTTCAGCACTGCCTTTAAGAAATACACAGGCTGTCCGCCGTCGGAATACAGGGAAAAGCAACATGGTTTGCAGGGAAAGGTGTAGGGAAAAGCAACATGGTTTCTCTGGACAAACCCATGATTCTGTGATAGACTAATACACGTTGTGAGTAGGACAGGTGGCCGCTGCCGCGATACCGCAAGGCCGCGGGAGAGGAAAGTCCGGGCTTCACAGGGCAGGGTGCCAGATAACGTCTGGCGGAGGCGACTCCAGGGACAGTGCAACAGAAATGTACCGCCTTTTTGGCTGCGGCCTTAAAGGTAAGGGTGGAAGGGCAGTGTAAGAGACTACCGCCCGTCTGGTAACAGGCGGGGCACATGTAAACCCCACTCGAAGCAAGACCGAACAGGAAGCATATGGCTGCCCGTCAGCTTCCGGGTAGGTTGCTTGAGGCTGCCGGCGACGGCAGTCCTAGATAGATGGCCATTCAACGACATAACCCGGCTTATCGTCCTGCTCACATACATTTTTTGATATGATATAAGGAAAGAGAAGATTATGGGATGAATCCTGTAATCTTTTTTGCGTTTCGGGTGCCCATGGGCCGGACTGTACCGGAAAGCGGCGGAGGCAGTTTCCGGGAGAAATAGTATTCGGAAAAACACTTAAATTGATAGTTAATTGACAAACAATATTGATAATTTTCTGATTATATTGACATTCCTCTCAGCAGGCTTTATGATTAAGGTGAAACATATTAAGAATGATTTTTGAAAAGGGGGTATTTACATGGCACAGATGGATCCTTTGCTGTTACTGGATAATGGTACGCTGGCCTATATCATCGGTAATGGGGATTACCGTTTTACGAACATCAAATTTGAGGAAGCCAGGGCAATCATCGACATGAAAGGAGAAGCAGATGTGGTGCGGGTGTACGCCAATCCTGATTTGGAGCACAGCATGTATGAATATCTGGGAATCCAACAGGGCAATTTTCAGTACGCGCCGGTAAGGTCCATGAAGATTGGGCAGGATGCCATCGCCTTTAAGCTCTACATAACCCCTACGGGAACACAGCCCATCGTGCTGGGAGACGACGGACAGCAGGCCAAAAAAATCAAGAATATGTACATATACTGCCAGCATGTGGTGCGCCTCAAATAGAGGATGGGCAGTCTGGACCACAGCGGCAGGACCGCTGCGCAAAAGGAGACGAATCCTGATTGCGCGGCGGCTTTTTTTGATCTCTGATCATCAGAACGTGATAAAAAATACAAAAACATTCAGAAAATAATCATAAGTTTTTAAGAAATGGACGGTATAATAGACACAGCTTAAACAGAAAAAAGGCAGGGAAAGGGGGCGAAAGGGATGAAACAGAAAAAGATGAACTGGAAGGAGATGTCCATTAGGCTCTGCCTGGTGGCTTTGCTGGCCTGGTTCACATTCCATATGCTTTTGGGCAGCCATTCCGTCCAGAACCTGGGCAGTACCTTTATGAGGGCGGATATCAGGTTTGTAGCCACAGGGTTTGCCTGCATGTTTCTGTTCGTTAACTGCGAGGCGGCCAATATCAGGCTTTTGATGGGGACCTTTGGCAAAAAGGTACCGTACTGGCGCTCTCTTTCCTATGCGTTCACGGATTTTTATTTCAGCGCCATCACTCCTTCCGCCACGGGAGGGCAGCCCATGCAGCTTTATTATATGGTCAGGGACGGCTTTGGGGCAGCCCACAGTTCATTTTCCCTTCTGGCCACAGCCGCGGTGTATCAGATGACGGTGCTGGTTTACGGGTGCGTTATGGTGGGCGCCAATCTGTCCTTTGTCATGGGGCAGGGCAGAATCATACGGCTGCTCCTGGTTTTCGGAGTACTGGTAAATGGATTCTGTTCCGGCCTTATCCTGCTAATCATCTTCCATGGCCTTTTGGCGGAGAAAATAATGCTGTGCATTGCAGGCGGACTGAGCAGGGCCGGAATCATAAAAAACAGGAAACGCGCCATCCGGAAGGTGGAGGGACTGATTGATGAGTACAGCAGGGGAGGAGCCTATCTGAGGCAGTATCCCCTGGCGGCGGTGAGAATCTTCATCCATAGTGCTGTTCAGCTGACTGCTCTCTATCTGGTTCCTTACTGGGCCTGCCGTGCCCTGGGCATATCCGCATCGGCAAAAGATTTCCTGGCCCTTCAGGCCATTTTGAGTCTGGCAGTCACCGCAGTACCCCTTCCCGGTTCCGTGGGAGCCTCAGAGGGAAGCTTTCTCGTGCTGTACCGCACCCTTTTAGGGGCAGGCCAGAGCTTTTCCGTGATGCTTTTAAGCAGGGGAATCAGCTTTTACGCAATGCTGTGCATAAGCGGGCTGGCAACCGCCTTCCTGCAGTTTGCGAGAAGGGGAAAACCCGCCTCCCCGGTGTGAACGTGAGGACAATAGAGGTATAGAGCAAAAAAGGGGATTGCCCAATCAGGCAGTCCCCTTGTGCTGTTTCAGTTTACTTTACTTCATCCAGCTTAAATCCAAAGTATTTCACAGAGTTATTGTAGCAGATACCCTTTACGATTTCCTCCAGTGCCTTCATATCGGCCGGATACTCGCCGTTCTCTACCCAGCCGCCAATCAGATTGCAGAGGATGCGGCGGAAGTACTCATGTCTGGTGTAGGACAGAAAGCTTCTGGAGTCTGTCAGCATGCCGATGAAGTTGCCCAGGCATCCTAAGTTGGCCAGGGATGTCATCTGCTCGGTCATGCCGGTCTTGTGGTCGTTGAACCACCATGCGGAGCCCTGCTGGATCTTACCGGGGAACTTCTCCTGGAAACAGCCGATGATGGTTCCGATGGAAGCATTATCATTTGGATTCAGGGAGTACAGGATGGTCTTTGGAATCTCGTTATTGGTGCTCAGGGCATTTAAAAAGTCAGCCATCTGCGCGCTTGGAGCATAGTTATTGATGCAGTCAAATCCGGTATCAGCCCCCAGCTTCTCGAACATATAGCCGTTGTTGTCCCTCTTGCAGCCGTAGTGAATCTGCATAATCCATCCCATGGCATTATACTCCCGGGCCACAAACAGCATGAAGGCTGTCTTGAACTTCAGCTCCTCTTCCTTGGATACCGCCTCGCCTTTTAAGCCCTTGGCAAGGATGGCATCTACCTCGGAGTCAGCAGCAGGCGCATACATTACATACTCCAGAGCATGGTCGGATACACAGCATCCCATGGATGCGAAGAATGCCATACGCTTTTTGAGCGCTTCCTTTAAGGATGCAAAATCCGTAATCTGTACACCGCTGACCTGGGAAAGCTGAGCCATATAAGCGCCGAAGGTTGGCTTTTCAACGTTCATGGCCTTGTCCGGTCTCCATGCCGGAAGTACCTGTACATCAAAGGTGTCGTCCTCTGCAATCTTCTTATGCCATTCCAGGGAGTCTACCGGGTCGTCGGTGGTGCAGATCAGTGTCACGCCTGACTGTTTAATCAGGTTGCGGACCGTCATGGAGTCCTCCTGGAGCCTCATATTACACAGGTTCCATACCTCCTCGGCGGTATCGCCGTTTAAATAGCCCTGGTATCCGAAGTACTTTCTCAGCTCCAGGTGGCTCCAGTGGTACAGCGGGTTGCCGATGAGCTTTGGCATGGTCTCTGCCCAGGCCTGGAACTTCTCCCTGTCCGTGCTGTCGCCGGTCACATACTTCTCGTCCACGCCGTTGGAACGCATCTGGCGCCACTTGTAATGGTCGCCGCCCAGCCATACCTGTGTGATGGTGTCAAACTTGCGGTCCTCATAGATTTCCTGAGGATTGATGTGGCAGTGATAGTCAAGTATCGGCATATTCTCTGCAAAATCATGATACAGCGTCTTGGCCATATCAGTTGATAATAAGAAATCCTTGTCCATAAATTGTTTCATGTGTGATATTCCTCCTTAAGAATTAAAAATTTGTGGTTTTCCTTTTTATTAAATCAGAAGCGATTGTGGTCCTGCTGGGCACATTCACGCCGCTGAAAACCCCCATTAGAGTGTTGATCGTGGTGGTGCAGAGCGCTTCCACCTTACTGTCAATGGATGTAATCTCCGGGTCCGTACACCGGGCCAGCAGGGAATTGTTATAGCCGATGATGCTCAGATCGCGGGGAATGGAGATATCCGCTATATGGGCATACTTCACAGCTCCCACGGCCAGTGAGTCGTCGGAGGTGATGACAGCGTCAAATTCCAATCCTTCCCTGTGAAGGGACAGCAGCAGCTCCCTGGCAGCCTCTATGTCCTTGGGACACTGGCGGATGAGTTCGTCGGATGGCGTGATGCCCTTTGCCTTGAGGGCGTCTTTGTATCCTTCCAGCTTATTGACCCCGCTGTAGGAATAGCTGGTGTATACATACAGGATGCGCCTGCGTCCGGAGGAGAGCAGCTGGCTGGCGGCGCCGTACACCGCCGCGTGATCGTCGCAGACAGTGCTGTATATATTCTCGCCTTCCAGGAAGCCGTTGACCAGCATGATGGGAAGGTCGGAAGCAGCCTCGATGATATAGGCATTATCCTTGGCACGCATCTCCACGAACTTGGAACCGGCCAGTATGATGGCATCCACCCGTTTGGAACGAAGCAAATCAAAATACTTCTGTTTGGCGTCCAGGTCATAGCCGGTGCAGCAGAGAATGGCGTCATAGCCGTGGGCGCGCAGTCCACGCTCCAGATAGTAGATGGCGCCTGCCAGATACGGATCGGACGAATCGGAACACATGATTCCGATGGTTTTCATGGTATTTAACCCCAGGCCTCTGGCGAACACATTAGGAGTATAACCCAACTCGTCCATAACTTTCAAGACCTTTTCTCTGGTCTTTTCACTGACATTGGGATTTCCGTTAAGTACCCTGGATACGGTGGCGATGGACACCCCCGCATGTTCAGAAACATCATATATATTCATAAACTAACCTCACATTCTGTAAGCGCTTACAAGCTAAGTATATTATACATATTCCCAGTAAGTAATGCAATACTTTTCTATTTTTTTATTGACTTCTGACCTGATAATGAGTAGAATAATTGTAAGCACTTACAAAAATAAGTCATGAAACAGCAAACAAGGAACAGGCACACAAAATCAAAGAAAACAAGATGATAGGAGAATGAATGGCCATGCAGGATATTGTAAAAATTCATGAAAATGACAATGTGGCGGTTGCGCTGCGTCCCCTTGCAAAGGGTGAGACCCTGGATGTGGCAGGCGTAAAGGTCAGCCTTTTAGAGGACATACCCCAGGGACACAAGTTTGCCTTAAGGTTCATAAAAGCCGCAGAGGAAGTGGTGAAGTACGGCTTCAGGATTGGATATGCAAAGGAGGACATAGAGGCGGGGGCGTGGGTTCATGTGCACAATGTGAGGACTGCCCTTGGCGATGTGCTTACCTATGACTATGTTCCCCAGGAAAACGATGTGGCCCCTACAGAGCATGTGTATTTTGAGGGATACCGCAGGCCGGACGGCAAGGCGGGAATCCGCAACGAGATATGGATTATCCCCACGGTAGGCTGTGTCAACTCCATTGCCAAGGCCCTTGAGAACCAGGCAAAGTCACTGGCTGTTGGAAATGTGGAGGACGTGATTGCATTTCCCCACCCTTACGGATGTTCCCAGATGGGTGATGACCAGGAGAATACCAGAAAGGTGCTGGCAGATATGATCCGCCACCCCAATGCGGGAGGTGTTCTGGTGCTGGGACTGGGGTGTGAGAACAGCAACATTCCCGTGCTCATGGACTATATCGGAGCGTACGACGAGGATCGCGTGAAGTTCCTTCAGTGCCAGGATGTGGAGGATGAGATGGAAACTGCCATGGGGCTTCTTAAGGAGCTGGCAGCTTACGCAGGCGCATTTTCCAGGGAGAAGATAGATGCCGCCGAGCTGGTCATCGGCATGAAGTGCGGCGGATCCGACGGACTGTCCGGCATCACGGCCAATCCGGTGGTGGGCGCGTTTTCCGATCTGCTGGTGAGCAAGGGCGGAACCACCATCCTTACGGAAGTGCCTGAAATGTTCGGGGCAGAGACACTTCTCATGAACCGCTGTGCCTCTCCGGAGCTGTTTGACAAGACCGTGGACCTGATCAATCATTTCAAGAACTATTTTACCAGCCACAACCAGACCATCTACGAGAACCCGTCCCCAGGCAATAAAAAAGGCGGCATTTCCACCCTGGAGGACAAGTCCTTAGGGTGTACCCAGAAATCGGGAAGCGCTCTTGTAAGGGGCGTGCTGGAATACGGCGAGCCGGTGAAGGTGAAGGGCCTGAACCTGTTAAGCGCTCCCGGCAATGACCTGGTGGCTTCCACGGCCCTGGCTGTATCCGGCGCCCATATGGTGCTCTTTACCACGGGAAGAGGAACCCCGTTTGCCTCCCCGGTCCCAACGGTCAAGATATCCAGCAACTCCAGGCTGGCAGGCCATAAGGACAACTGGATAGACTTTAACGCAGGCCGTATGGTGGAGGACATGACAAAGGAAGAACTGGCAAAGGAGCTGCTGAATTACGTCCTGGCTGTTGCATCCGGCAGGAAGGTCAAGTCAGAGGAAGCAGGATTCCATGATATGGCTATCTTTAAACAGGGAGTGACCCTGTAGAAAAAACGGTTTTTATGGCAGTATTATTTATGGCAGTATTAATTGTAATTTCTTCTTGCATCTCCTGGCGGACTGAGGTATACTGAATAACAGATATCGTATATACGGATAAAAGATGTATATACGAATAATTGAGCGGGAGGTGTCCATGAAACTAAACAGAACCACGCTGCGCACCGTAGAAATATTAAAGCTGGTGTCAAAAAAACCGGACGGCATTACCCTGGATGAGATATGTGCAAGGCTGGACATGCCTAAGACCAGCGCTTACGATATCGTGACCACACTGGTGCAGACCGGTATGATTCATGTGGCAAGGGAACAGAAGCAGAGATATACCATCGGCCTGACAGCCTACCGGATTGGAATTAACTATACAAATAATCTGGACTTTATAAGCACCATTGACCCGGTGCTCAAGGCATTTTCCAGGGAGGTGGGGAAAACCGTGTTCTTCGGGATACGCTCAGATGATTCCATTGTGTATATCTGCAAGTTTGAACCAGAGAATCCCATCATCACCACGGCCACTGTGGGAACAAAAAATCCCATTTACTGCACATCCCTCGGCAAGGCAATCATGGCCTACACGGAGGATGAGGACCGGGACGGCGTATTGTCACGCATCAGCTTTAAGAAGCACACGGATAGAACCATCTGCACCAGGGAAGAATTTGAGAGGGAACTTAAATCGGTGCGTGAAAAGGGATATGCCTTTGACGCCAGGGAGCTGGAAGAGCACATGGAATGCGTAGGAGCTCCCGTATTTGGGCAGGATGGTAATGTGATGGGAGCCATCAGCGTCTCCAGCCTGTATAAACCCACCGAGGATTATGACGCCCTGGGACGCCTGGTAAGCGATAAGGGAGCCCAGCTGTCACGGCTGTTGGGTTACATCGGGCATGCATAGGAAAATAAACTTATATTTTTACCTGTTTTGCTGTTGACAAATCATGTGACAGCGATTAGAATTTAGGTATACAAATCGTAATTATGAAAGTGATTCGCATATGCGAATTTAAAGAGAAGGAGAATGAAGATGAAGAAAGAACAAGTTTTAGCAAGAATGAAAGAAGACTGTCTGGTTGCTGTTGTTCGCGCAAAGAACTATGAGCAGGGTGAGAAGGTAGTTGACGCCATTATCGCAGGCGGCATCAATTTCATCGAGCTTACCATGACCATGGATGACGGAGATCCGGTTGGCTTCATCAAACTGATGGCTGAGAAGTATAAAGGCAATGACAAGATTGTAATTGGCGCCGGTACCGTACTGGATCCTGAGACCGCAAGGGCCTGCATCCTGGCCGGAGCTAACTACATCGTAAGCCCGGGCCTGAACGTGGACACCATCCGTCTGTGCAACCGTTACAGAGTGCCCATGCTGCCAGGCGTTATGACTCCATCCGAGGCCATTACCGCTATGGAAGCCGGCTGTGATATCATTAAGATTTTCCCAGGCAACATCGTGGGACCAGCAGCCATCAGCTCCTTCAAGGGCCCCCTTCCACAGGGCGAGTTCATGCCGTCCGGCGGCGTAGACGTGGATAATGTTGACAAGTGGATCAAGGCCGGCGCTTACGCAGTGGGAACAGGAAGCAGCCTGACAAAGGGCGCCAAGACAGGCGATTTTGCAGCCGTTACAGCTAAGGCTCAGGAGTTCGTGGCAGCTGTTGCAGCGGCAAGGGCATAGATGATACCTTACAGTAAGCATCATTCCAAATATAATTAAAAAGAGATTATAAGAAGAGATTAAAGGAGAATCATACAATGGCAAAGATTGTTACCATGGGCGAAATCATGTTAAGATTATCTACCCCAAACAATGAGAAGTTCATCCAGGCAGACGAGTTTGACATCAATTACGGCGGCGGCGAGGCAAATGTGGCAGTTTCCCTTGCAAACTACGGCCATGAAGCTGAATTCATTACTGCAGTTCCGGCTAATCCCATTGGCGAGTGCGCAGTGGCTGCACTGAGAAAGTATAATGTAGGTACAAAGCACATTGCCAGAAGCGGCGAGAGACTGGGCATCTACTTCCTGGAGACAGGCTCTGCCATGAGAGCTTCCAACGTGGTCTATGACCGTGCCCACAGCTCCATCTCCACTGCAACTGCGGATCAGTTCAACTTTGACGAGATTTTTGCAGATGCTGACTGGTTCCACTTTACCGGAATCACACCAGCTGTCAGCGATGCGGCCATCGAGCTCACCGAGGCAGCGTTAAAGGCAGCCAAGGCACACAACGTTACAGTGTCCGTTGACTTAAACTTCCGTAAGAAACTGTGGTCCTCTGAGAAGGCTCAGAAGGTCATGACCAACCTGATGCAGTACGTTGATGTCTGCATCGGCAATGAAGAAGATGCAGAGAAGGTTCTGGGCTTTAAGCCGGGCAACACCGATGTTACCTCCGGCGAGCTGGAACTGGCAGGATACGTTGACATCTTCAACCAGATGGCTGATAAGTTCGGCTTCAAGTATATCATCAGCTCCCTGCGCGAGAGCCACAGCGCTTCCGATAACGGCTGGTCTGCCTGCATCATGGATGGAAAGACACGTGAGTTCTACCACTCCAGAAAGTACCACATCACACCTATCGTTGACCGTGTAGGCGGCGGCGATTCCTTTGCAGCAGGCCTGATCTGCGGTCTGGTGGATGGCAAGGATATGAAGGCGGCCCTGGAGTATGCAGTAGCTGCATCCGCATTAAAGCACACCATTCCAGGCGACTTCAACCTGGTAACCAGGGCTGATGTTGAGAATCTGGCCGGCGGCGACGGTTCAGGCCGTGTTCAGAGATAAATCAGGATATTGACAATCAGACAATCAGAGACGGCTAATCCTTTCAGAGGTATTAGCCGTTTCTTATATGGTTTCTTATATGTTTTTATTTGAAAAGGAGATATGATATGGTAGAAACAAACGGCAGGAATTTTGACCTTCTTACATTAGGACAGGTGCTTCTTCGGCTGTCGCCCCCGGATAACGAGCGTCTGTCCAGAGGCGATACCTTTGTCAAGCAGGTGGGAGGCGCAGAGCTGAATGTGGCAGTGGGCGCGGCTCTTCTGGGTCTTCACACAGGCGTTATATCCAAGCTTCCGGCCCATGATATAGGAAGCTTCATGAAAGGCAAGATTCGTTCCTTCGGGGTCAGCGATGATTTCTTTATGTATGACCAGTCCCCCGCAGCCAGGGTCGGCATTTACTATTATGAGAACGGCGCTTATCCCAGAAAGCCGAAAGTGATTTACGACCGCAACCACAGCTCTTTTTTCTCCCTGGATATTGACGAGATACCGGAGGAGGTGTACACGGCTTCCAAATGTTTCCACACCACAGGCATCACCCTGGCCCTGAACGAGGATATCCGCGAGACCACCATAGAGATGATTAAGCGGTTCAAAGCAGCAGGTACCCTGGTATCCTTTGATGTTAACTTCAGGGGAAATCTGTGGACAGGGGACCAGGCCAGGGAGTGTATCCTGAGAATCCTTCCCTATGTGGACATTTTCTTCTGTTCCGAGGACACTGCCAGGCTCACCTTTTTAAAGACAGGCACTGCCAGGGAGATGATGAAGAGCTTCACCGAGGAATTCCCTATCTCCATTGTGGCCTCCACCCAGAGAATCGTCCACAGCCCCAAGCGGCATACCTTTGGCTCTGTGATATACGATGCAGCCAGGGATGAGTACTATGAGGAGGAGCCGTACCGGGATATTGAGGTGGTGGACCGGATCGGCAGCGGCGACGCCTATATATCCGGAGCGCTTTACGGGCTGCTCAGTACAGACGGTGACTGTGCCAGGGCCGTTGCCTTCGGCAATGCCACGGCTGCTGTCAAGAACACCATTCCCGGAGACCTGCCGTCTTCCAACCTGGAAGAAATCGAGACCATCATCCATGCCCACAATCAGGCAGGACCTCAGAGCGAGATGGCCCGGTAAAGGCAGACCGTATTTGTGTAAACATTTTGTAACATTTGTCGTAAGGTTCATTCTAAATTCAGAATTCTTAAGAAATACTTTATTGGATATGGACAGTAAATGATATATACTTCTCATACAGACATAACAAGTGCCTCCGGCAGGCCCACGGCTTCCCGGGAGGCAGATGAAAAGGAGAAGATTATATTGAGAAAATATCATTTATATGCAGTAGGAATCTGTGCAGCCATTGCCCTGGGAGCAGCAGGGTGCTCAGCCGGTGCCAACGCCGAGACAATGTCCGGCAGCTCCGTGACAGCAGAAGAGAATACAGAAGAGACCACCGTGAGTGACACCACCGTAGTGGAGTCGGTGACCGGAGCCATTGAGAGCATGGAAGAGAGCCAGCCCGAGGTTCCACAGTCCGTCCGGATTTACGGGCCTGTGACAAAGATGGAGGACGGCAGGCTTTCCATTGACAATCAGTCGGGCATGAGCACCAGCGGTGAAATCATCCTGAATGTGGCTGACGATATGACTTATATCCTGGACGCCATGACAGGTCTCCCGGTAGCTCTGGAGGATGTGAAAGACGGGGATACCATTTATGCCTACATAGGGCCGGCCATGACCATGAGCCTTCCGCCTATGACCAATGCGGTCATGATTTTCACCAACCTTCCGGCAGACGCCAAGGCGCCTGATTATGTGGAGGTCAAGTCCATGGTTACGGATGCAGGCACATCCAAATCCGTGCTGACAGCTGCGGACGGAACCGAGTTCACACTGGCAGAGGACTGCAACATCTTCCCGTATCTCACCAGAAACATCGTGACTCTGGATGACCTGACACAGGGAAAGAAATGTGTGGTCTGGTCAGATGATGAGAACACAGCTTCCAAGATTATGTTATTTGCAGAATAATCGGAATCCTGACAAGGGATTTTGCAGGACAGGAGAAGGGCTGATATCCGGCATGAACTAAGCCGGATATCAGCCCTTTTAGGGTGCGCCCATCAACTTTATTCCCGGCAGGTCAGGAATCTTATGCCTCCGGTGCATCTTCCTTATATATGTAATATTGGTTTTTACCTCTTCGTTTGGCGTGGTACATGGCTGCGTCAGCCTTTTCATAGAGGGAGGAAAAATCCCTTCCATGATCAGGATAAAAGCTGACCCCGATGCTGAAGGTAACCGCGCTGTCTGACTCCGGTGCAGCATCTGCCTTCCCGTCCGTCTCTGCGCACCGGGACAGGGAATAGAGAATGGTTTCAAGCTTGGGCACCACATCCCCGCGGACATGTATGTGAGGCATGAATGCAATGAATTCATCGCCTCCAATCCGCGCTGTGATATCATTTCTGCGGAAGGCCAAACGGAGGGCCGCGGCCAGGTCCACCAGGACCTTGTCACCGAAAAGATGGCCGTTTGTATCATTGATGGACTTGAAATTATCTATGTCAATCAGAATCAGCGCTCCCATCTCTTCCTCGGTCCTTGTGTAGGCTTCGATCCGCCGGATGCATTCCCTGCGGTTTAGAAGGCTGGTAAGGGGATCCAGCAGGGCGTCCTTTTTTGCCCGGAGTATCTCCTCCTTCTGCTCATTGATATCCGAGATGATGCCAACGATTTTGAGGAGCCGGCCCCTTAAATCCCGGATGGCCGTGGCATTCACGCTGACCCAGAGATAACGGCCGTTCCTGTGCTTTAAACGGTATTCGCACTGCATCTGGTTCTGGCCTGCCAGGATGGACTGAAAACAGCGTCGAAGAAGTATCTTGTCCTTCTCATGGATGATGTCAGTGGCAAACATAGAGTCAGGGAATCCCTTGACTGGAATCTGGTAACCGAATTTCTTCTCAAAGGTGGGAGAATAGTAGATATCCCGGGTAAGACAGTCCAATTCAAATATGATATCCTGGGTCTGGGATAATATGATGTCGTAGATCTGGCTTTCTATGGCAAGCCGTTCCTGTCTGTCCCTGGCATCTGTCACATCATGGAAGATACAGTGGAGGCAGGGAATTTCCTGTTCCGCGTTAAGGAGCTCCCCGCATACATGAATCCACCGCAGCTGTCCTTCACTGGTCACAATGTGCAGCTCAGACATGAATACACGGCTGCGGGACAGCTGGTACTGTATTTTTTCCAGGAAAATCGGGCGGTCTTCCGCGCATATCCGGTCCAGAAAGGAGATGGGAGTACCTGACTTAAGACTGCCTGCGTTCATGCCCAGCAGCCGGAACAGACTGTTGTCTGCCTGCGTCAGGGTCAGGGATTTATCATATCTGCATTCAAAGATACCCCCTGTAACGGCTTCCCGGCGCAATGTTTTCTTGGTTTCAACCATATGAATAACCCCCCTGTATGAAAGACGTCCATAAAAGGCAGAGAAAAAGTGAATTACAATATTTCAACACTCTTTTTGATTACTTAATACCTATTACCGAACGGCTGTACTTCCTCCCTATTAGCTGTAAATAAAAGGAGTTTTTAGTATTGCATTACAAAGTATAAAATGACCAGTTTATTATAATATACTAATACAAAGATTACAATAGTCAAGTAAATAATAAGCAGAGGAAGTTGTATATACAATATGGAACTGGACTATAAGGCAATAGGAAAACGAATCAAGATACAGAGAATACAAAGAGAAATGACCCAGGAAAAACTGGCGGAGCTTACGGGATTATCCAATCCCCATATTTCCAATGTGGAAACAGGAAGTACCCAGGTGAGCCTTAAATCCCTGATTGCCATAGCCAATGCCCTGGAGATTACTCCGGATGTGCTGCTTTGTGATAACATACGATATGGAAAGCACATTTTTAAAAATGCGGTTATGGAGGCTGTGGATGACTGCGACGAGGTGGAGATTCGGATTATGGCTGATATGGTCCAGGCGCTGAAGCGGTCCATACGGTACCGGAAAAAGTATTTTAAGGAGCAGGAATAAAAGAAAACAGAAGAGGACCCGGAAACCGCTGTCCTGCGGTTTGGGGTCCTCTTTCAGTCTGCTTTTTAATTTAATTGCCGCATTCAATGCTGATTTCATTGAATTTTTCCAGAATGTCGTCAATGCAGAGCGCCTGCTTTTCCCCGGCCTCTTTGTCTACCACGGCGCGGCCCTGGTGCATCATCAGGAGGCGGTCCCCATATTCTACCGCATAGCGCAGATTGTGGGTAACCATGATAGTGGTCAGATTTTTTTCCTTTACAATCTTTCCGGTCAGCTCCATGATGGTCTCGGCAGTCTTGGGGTCCAGGGCAGCTGTGTGTTCATCTAAAATCAGGAATTCAATGGGAGTCATGGTGGACATGAGAAGGGCCATGGCCTGGCGCTGGCCGCCGGAAAGGACTCCCACCTTCACATCCATCTTATCCTCCAGTCCCAGCCCCAGGGAGCGGAGGGATTCGCGGTAATACTCCAGTCTCTGCCGGTTGGTTCCCGGCCTGAGGTTAAAGGCCTTTCCCTTATTGTCTGCCAGGGACATGTTTTCCAGTATGGTCATGGTCGGACAGGTGCCCATGGCCGGATTCTGATAAACCCGCCCAATGCGGCGCTGGCGCTTGTATTCAGGAATCCGGGTGATGTCCTTTCCGCTGATTATGATTCGTCCCTCATCCAGAGGAATGCTGCCGCAGATGATGTTTAAGAGGGAGGTTTTGCCGGAGCCGTTGCTTCCCACCACGGACACAAACTGATGGTCCTTTATGGTCAGGCTGAAGTCCTCGAACAGGCACATTTCATTGACTGTACCGGCATTGTAGTATTTATTGATGTGCTTCAGTTCAAGCATGGCTTTTCACCTTCTTTCCCCTGGAGGAGCTTGCCACCAGGATAATAAGGAACAAAATGGATGTAATCAGCTTTAAGTCAGAGGCTGTCACCGGGAAGGAGACAGTAATGTTTCCAAAGGTAAGCGTCAAGTCCCCCAGAAGCAGGGCCAGGGATACACAGGCCTTGTAGATGATGGAGCCGATGATAACAGCCGTGGTGGACTTGACGAAGCCGAACCGTTTGAACAGCTGGGTGCCTATGATGACATTGGCCAGACCGATGACAATTGTTCCTGTGCCGGTGGAAATCTCAAAGAATCCCTTCTGCTGACAGTACACGCTGCCGGCCAGGGCTGCAAATCCGTTGGCAATGGCCAGGCCGATGATTTTCACCATGCCCTTATCCTTGGCCAGGGAGGTCACCAGCACATCATTGTCACCCACGGCCCTGAGAAGATAGCCGGAACGGGTTTTCAGGTAAGCGTCCAGGAGCAGCTTGCAGATAAGGACGATAACCAGAAGGATGATGGTTACTGTATAGGGCCTTAAGGCCTGGGGAATGGTGCGTTCCAGCCATGGGTTGCTGAAAATCGTGTCCTTGCTGAAGATAGGCAGGTTGGACTTTCCTGCAACCCTTAAGTTGATGGAGTAGAGGGCGGTCATGACAATGATTCCCGACAGCAGGTCCCGTACCTTTAACTTGACATGGATAAGTCCGGTGACGCAGCCCGCCATGGCTCCCAAGAGAAAGGAGAGGGGAAGGGCCGCAGCCGGATGGATGAAACCTCCGGCTATGCCGGTAGCGGTAAAAGCAGCTCCCAAAGGGAAGGTTCCGTCCACAGACAGATCCGGAAAATCCAGAATCCGGTATGTGATGTATACGCCCAGGGCCATGATGGCGTACACCAGGCCTTCTTCAAAGATACCTAAAATAATCGTTGTCATGATGTTCCTCCAGATAATAATGATAGAGCTTTACTGGGCAATCGCAGTGAACAGCTCAGCTGCATTTCCAGTCAAATCCTCCGGCAGTGTGATGCCCAGATTCCCGGCCACCTGTGTGTTGCCGTAGAAGGCGGCTTCCTTGATGGTTTCGAAATTCATTTCACTGGCTTTTTTCTCGCCGCGCAGTACCTGTGCAGCCATCTTTCCTGTCTGCTTGCCCAGTTCGATGTAGTCCAGTCCCATGGCAGCCAGGCATCCAATTTTCACCTGCTCAATTTCGCTGCCGAATACAGGGATATTCTTGGCGGCAGCCTTATCCAGGATAACGGGAAGGGAGGCAACTACCGTGTTGTCGGTCAGGTTGGTGATGCAGTCCACCTTGTTTATAAGGGTGTCGGCAGCCAGGGCAATATCAGCGGAAGAGGAGATGCCTGTGTCCACGATTTCAAAACCATACTGGGGAGCCAGCTCCTTGTACTCTGCAATGGCGGATTCAGAATTCACCTCGCTGGTGGTGTACATGATGCCGATGTTTTTTGCTTCCGGAAGAATCTGGCGGATCATCTTAAGCTGGGCTTCCACAGGGAGTTTATCGCTGGTGCCTGTAATCTCGCCTACCGGAGTGCCGTCCGCATTGGCCAGCTCTGCGGCTACGGGGTCGGTTACAGCAGTGAAAATGACAGGAATGTCTGACTTCTTAGCCACACCGTACTCTGCCTGTGCCATGGGAGTTGCGATGCCGCACATCAGGTCCACTCCCTTGCCTGCGAAATTGGTTGCAATCTGGCTGGCCGTGCCGCCGTCGGCCTGGGAATTATCATAGAGCACGGTCAGGTTCACGCCTTCCTCGATGCCTTCCTCTGCCAGGCCGGCCATGAAGCCTTCGCGGCAGTTGTCCAGGGAGCCGTGTTCCGCAAACTGTCCCACGCCGATGGTGTAGGAATCGCTGGATGATTCTGCCTTGGACTCACCGGTCTTGTCAGCGGATGATGTATCAGCGGCCGACACGCCGGAGGCTGAGCTCTCAGCGTTCTGGACAGACCCGTTTTCAGACCCGTTTTCGGCGGAGGTTTCAGCGGACTGGGCCGCTGAAGTGCCCTGGGAAGTGGATACGCAGCCTGATAAGAGGGATGCGCTTAAAGCTGCAGTTAAAAGCATTGCGATTGTTTTTTTCATAATTTTGTTTCCTCCTGTTTTTGAACTATATTTGGATGATAAAAAATGCCGTTGGATAAGGGACTTCATGACAGGGCTGCCCTTTGGACAAAGCCGGAATAAAAAAAGTCCCAACCATAGCTTATGCTACGATTGAGACGAATGAAATCCGCGGTGCCACTCAAATTGACTAAAAAGTCCACTTTACACATACCAACATATGCGCCACATGTATAACGGTTGCGGAATCCGTCGGTCCCTACAGATAAAACAATCCTTCAAGACCGCCCTCAAAAGTCCATTCAGCTGCCAGCCCCATACCGCAATCCCACCGCCTGCGGCTCTCTGTGTTAAAGCTTTGATAGCTTACTCCTCTTTCTCTACGGTTTAATTTATTAATCCGTATCTTAATACAATAAAGTGGATTTGTCAAGAGTGTTTTAAAAATTCATATAAAGTCACGCAATGTCACACAAAAGTATAAAAGAACTTTTATTGATTGATGAAATGTGGTAGACTGTAGGTATGGAAAGGAACACTTTGGAACCGGAATAAACGTGTTCACAAATAAAAAATGTTCACAACAAGGAGGAAAGTTCCATGAGCCGGTTACTTGTAGTGGTGGATATGCAGAAGGATTTTGTGGATGGAGCTTTGGGCAGCCCTGAGGCCCGGGCCATTGTCCCTAATGTGCTGGATAAGGTTAAGGCGTACCAGGATGCCGGGGATGAGGTGGTGTTTACCCTGGACACCCATTTTGCTGATTATATGGATACGATGGAAGGGAAGAAACTTCCGGTGGTCCACTGTGTCAAGGGAACGCCGGGGTGGGAACTGGTACCGGAGCTCAGGGGAGTTCCGGGAACCCGTTTTGAGAAGCATACCTTTGGAAGCAGGGAGCTGGCTGACTACGCAGCCAGGGGACAGTATGACTTTGTGGAGCTGGCCGGCCTGTGCACGGATATCTGTGTCATATCCAACGCCATGCTGATTAAGGCAGCAGTTCCTGACACATCCATACAGGTGGACGGGTCCTGCTGCGCGGGCGTGACTCCCCAGAGCCATCACAATGCCCTCAGCGCTATGGGAATGTGCCATATAGACATTGTATAGACATGAAAGAGACCACGGCCCTGTCACGGGCAGGGCTGTGGATTAGGAATAAGGGGGATACTCAATATGAATGACAAACATTTTGTAATTACCATTGAACGCCAGTACGGAAGCGGCGGCCGCCTGACAGGCAAACGCCTGGCTGAGGAGCTTGGCATTCATTTTTATGATGAAGAGATACTTAAGATGACATCTGAGACCAGCGCCATAGGGGAACAGTACTTCAGGCTGGCTGATGAAAGGGCTGGAAATAACATGCTATACCGTATTGTGACCAGCATGAAGCCGGAGCTGACGGAACCGGATAAGGACGGCCCCAACATTACCTCGCCGGAGAACCTGTTCCGGTTCCAGTCATCGGTCATCCGCAGGCTGGCAGCCTCTGAGACATGTATTATCGTAGGCCGCTGCGGCAATTATGTGCTCCAGGACCAGATGGATAATCTGGTGCGCATCTTTGTGTATGCAGATACGGTCACCAGAATCCGCAGGGTTATGGATGTGGATAAGGTGGATGAGGCGGAAGCGCTCCGCAGAATGAGACGGATTGACAAAGAGAGAACGGAGTATCACCGCTATTTTACCGGCAGGGAGTGGATGGATATGGAAAATTATGACCTTCCCATCAATGCCAGCCGGATTGATTACGACCAGATGATTCAACTGATAAAAGACTATCTGAAGCTCAAAGGATTCCTGTAGAAGGGAGGACCGGGGCTCAGGAAATGACAGAGGTGGATTGAGATGAGCAGTATATTTGCGGGGATCATGATTCCCTTTATCGGGACCACGGCAGGAGCAGCCTGCGTGTTCTTTCTGAAAAACGCATTAAAACCCAGTGTCCAGAAGGCATTTCTGGGATTTGCGTCAGGGGTAATGGTGGCGGCTTCTGTCTGGTCCCTTTTGATTCCGTCCATGGACATGAGCGGACATATGGGCAAGCTGGCTTTCATTCCTGCTTCCGTGGGCTTTCTTTTGGGAATTGGTTTCCTGCTCCTGTTGGATGAGATTATACCTCATCTGCATATTGATACAGAGCAGCCGGAAGGTCCAAAGAGCGACTGGAAGAAGAGTACCATGCTGGTGCTGGCAGTGACCCTCCACAATATACCGGAGGGAATGGCAGTGGGCGTTGCGTTTGCGGGACTTTTGTCCCAGAACGGGACAATCACCATGGCAGGCGCTCTGGCTTTGTCTGTGGGTATTGCCATACAGAATTTCCCGGAGGGAGCCATCATATCCCTGCCGCTTAAGGAGGCAGCCGGGAAAGGAAAAGCATTCATTTATGGTACGCTTTCGGGCGTAGTGGAGCCCATAGGCGCCCTGCTTATGCTGGTGCTGGCCGAGTTTTTAGGTCCGGTTCTTCCATACTTCCTGTCCTTTGCAGCAGGCGCCATGATATACGTGGTAGTGGAGGAACTGATTCCGGAATCAGCTGAAGGAGAGCATTCCAATGTGGCAACCATTGGATTTGCCGTTGGTTTTGTGGTCATGATGATACTGGATGTGGCGCTGGGGTAGGACGTATTGGGATTCGGCAGCGGCAAAAGAAACACCATAAAAAGAGAGAATATCACAAAAACAGAACCGCATCCATATCCGGAATAAAGCCGGAGTGGATGCGGTTTTTGCTTATCCCTGTGCCAGTTTCTTTAAATCGCTGTAAAAGCCGGGATAGGATATATTGACACAGTCAGCGTCTCTTATCTCTGTAATGCCGTCCGCACACAGGGCAGTGACGGCAAATGTCATGGCAATACGGTGGTCTTTGCGGCTGTCGATGACAGCTCCGTGGAGAGGAGCGCCTCCCCGGATAATCATTCCATCCTCTGTCTCTGTCACGTCAGCGCCCATGGCAGCCAGTCCCTGGACCATGACTGCAATCCGGTTGGACTCCTTTACCTTTAACTCTCCGGCATCCCGAATGACGGTCTCACCCTCTGCAAAGCAGGCCATGGCTGCGATGACAGGAAGCTCGTCAATCAGGGTAGGTATGACGGAGCCGCCTATGACGGTTCCATGAAGGCTGCCGTGGCGTACAAGGATATCGGCGGTTGGTTCGCCTGTTCCGCCGCTTACATTCAGAAGCTCAATATGCGCTCCCATATCACGGCATACACGCAGGATACCGTCCCTGGTAGGATTGATTCCCACATTGCGTATCAGAACTTGTGAGCCGGGCACCATAAGGCCTCCGGCAATGAAATAGGCGGCAGAAGAGATATCTCCCGGCACCATGACCTGATTGCCATGGAGTTCGTTGGCAGGCTTTATGACTGCCGTGGTTCCCTCGGTGGACACCTGGGCGCCAAAAAGCCGCAGCATCAGCTCAGAGTGATTCCTGGACACATATGGTTCGGTCACGCTGGTGGGGCTGTCTGCATATAAACCAGCCAGCATAATGGCGGATTTCACCTGGGCGGAAGCTACCCTGGAGTCATAGTGGATGCCGTGGACAGGACCTCCCTTGATGAGCAGGGGAGCACAGCCATTGTCTTTTATGCTGGTGATGCGGGCTCCCATCATGGCAAGGGGCTCCATAATACGCTTCATGGGCCGCTTACAGATGGATTCGTCTCCTGTGAGCGTGACGTCAAAGTTCTGGCCGCAGAGGATTCCGGATATGAGGCGCGTGGTGGTGCCGCTGTTTCCGCAGTCCAGGACTTCCCGTGGCGCGTTCAGTCCGTGCAGGCCACGGCCATGGACCAGCACCTTCCCGCCCTTGTTTTCTATATCAATTCCCATTTTCTCAAAACATGCAATGGTAGACAGGCAGTCCGCTCCCTGGAGAAAATTGTGTATCTCTGTAAGCCCCTGTGCGACGGAGCCGAACATGACGGCCCGGTGGGAGATGGATTTATCTCCGGGAACCCTGATTTCGCCCTTGAAATGGGATGCTCTTTTAAATTCCATAATCTGTTACCTAACCTTTCTCTTGGATTACATGCGGAACATCTCGTATTTGTATTTGTCCAGCCTCTGCCATGCAGCCTCCATGGAAGCCTCGTCATAGAAGGCAATCTTAAGCGCTCCCTCACCCCGTTCGCGGTTGTTGTTGATGCCGATATTCTTAATGCTGATGCCCTTGGCAGCCAGGATAACGGATATGGTGGAAATAGCGCCCACCTCATCGCTTACATCCACAGTGAATTCATAGGATGGCTCCACGGAGCCTTTGGCCTTGTCTGTAATGGAATTGCGGTAATCACGGGAGGTCTCAAACAGCCTGTAGATATCCTGTCCCTTATGTTCTTTGATTTCCTCCAGCACTTTGTTTAAAGATGCGATGTATGCTTCCAGGATGTCCGATATGGGGGCTACATTGGTCATGCATATCTGTTCCCACATCTCGGGGGAGGAAGAGGCAATCCGGGTGATATCCTTAAAACCGCCCGCGGCCACCTGCTTCATGGTGCCGTCTGCTGTGTCGTGATCCTTAATCAGATTCACAAGGCTGGAAGCCACAAGATGGGGGAGATGGCTGATGGCAGCCACCACCTTGTCGTGTTCCCTGTAATCCAGAACAAGGGGAATGGCTCCAATGGTCTTTGCAACCGCCACAATGCGTTCTGCATTGAGGCTCAAAGCCTGCGGGCGGGAGCTGTTCTTTCCCTCGGGAGGCGTGACGATGTAGTAGGCGTTTTCCAGAAGATGGTCTGTGGAATTCTCATAGCCGGTCTTTTCCGAGCCGGCCATGGGATGGCCGCCCACAAAGCAGTATTCCAGGCCCTGGCGCCTGATTTCCTCATGGATGCCGCATTTTGTGCTGCCCACGTCTGTAATCAGTGCTCCCTGTTTCAGGTAGGGCCGTATGGCGGAAAGATAACCTGCGTTGTACTCCACCGGTGTGCAGAGGAATATCAGGTCACATTCGCGCAGGTTCTCATCAATTCCATCCAAAATCACATCCACGATTCCCTCTTTCCGGGCTTGCTCCAGGCGGGAGCGGGAACGCATATAGGCCATGATACGAATATCCGGCCGTGTTTTTCGGATGGCGCGGGCAATGGAGCCGCCTATAAGCCCCAGTCCGATGAATGCGATGGTGGAATCGGTCATGGTCGTTTTTTCCATAATTGGTATCTCCTCCTGTAAATGCGGGAACCGGATGCGCCGGATTAAATGTATGAAAAGGGATGCCGTAAGGGCAGAGGCCGCGCACCGGGCATATGTAAAAGCACTCCCTGAAGTGAGAGTGCCGTAAAGTTCTGTTACTGTGCCTTAAAGGTGCGTCCGGACAGCTCTGCATAGGGAGCCAGATCCTTCATCAGTTGTTCAAAGGCATCAAATGTCAGGGACTGGGGGCCGTCAGACAGTGCCCTTGCAGGACAGGGGTGGACTTCAATCATAAGGCCGTCCGCGCCCACTGCAATGGCTGCCTTTGCCAGGGGCTCCACATAGGCTCTGACACCTGTGGCATGGCTGGGATCCACTATGATGGGAAGGTGGCTCTTCTGGCGGATGACCGGAACAGCGCTGATATCCAGGGTGTTTCTGGTGGAAGTTTCGTATGTGCGGATGCCGCGCTCACACAGCACAATATTAGGATTGCCCTCGGAAATGATATACTCGGCGGCATTGAGCCATTCGTCAATGGTAGCACACAATCCGCGTTTTAACAATACGGGAGTACCGGATTTGCCAGCCTCCTTTAACAGTTCAAAGTTCTGCATGTTTCTGGCGCCAATCTGCAGCATATCTACATATTTCACAGCCGACTCAATGGCATGGGCGCTGGTGACTTCGCAGATTACATTGAGGCCCGTGGCTTCCCTGGCTTCCTTCATGTATTTAAGGCCCTCCTCCTCAAGTCCCTGGAAGGAGTAGGGGGATGTGCGGGGCTTGTAGGCGCCGCCGCGCAGGAAGGTGGCTCCTGCCTTTTTTACCGCATATGCGGTCTCCATAAGCTGGTCCTGGGATTCAATGGCGCAGGGACCGGCCATCACGGTCATGGTGCCCGGACCGATGTGGGTGTTGCCAACCGGAATCACCGAGTCCTCAGGATGGAATTTTTTATTGACCAGTTTATAGGATTCCGTGACAGCCACTACCTTGTCAACGCCTTCGCTGATTTCAATGTTGGTGTCCAAAAGCTTGGTCTTGTCGCCGACCACGCCTACGATGGTAACCTGGGAGCCCTTGGACAGATGGGCTGTGAGTCCCTTGGATTCAATGAGGTTTGTTACCTTTTTGACCGCTTCATCAGAAGCATTGGGTTTCATAATGATAATCATAATTCAGTACTCCTTATGCAAATTTATAAATATGCAGATTGTATGGACCATAGTATATATTCTTCAGAATGATTCATATGCAGTAATAGTGTAAGCGACTCTGTAAAAAAAGTCAATACTTTATCACTTTAAACTTTTACGCTTTTAAGCGAGGATGAAAGCAGGCATTAAGCAGCTGGGCGGCAATATAATCTGTATTCCCAATAAGATGCTTTACTTGCGGAAGCCAATAAAACGCCGATGTATTATCATCACACTTGAAATACGTATCGTCCTTATGACACAAATAGATTATTACGCCGAGGGCGAGGGCCATTCCAAATTCTGTATGAGTTCCTCTTCCCTGAGGAGTCAATATAATGACAACATCAGCCTGCTTTACCCCATTATACTCCTGTTCGCCAATATGCCTGAGTGTTTCGATATCTGTTGTTTTCTCTGAGACATGGGATGTCCGGTCATAAAGGAGAGACGTCCAGTCATAGGTATGTGTCCAGCCGGAGTTTTTAAGCAGTTTGGCAAGACTGCGGACCCGGATTTCCAAAACCGTGCAGCATGGTGTTCAGAGGGGTTTCATTCACATAATAAAGCATGATATAAATTAGGCATGATATAAATTAGATATCCATGGTCATATAATAGTAACAAAGGTTGAGACAGAACAGGAATCATAGAATATTGAAGGAGATTGGATATCAGAGGGAAGCTGTCCTGGAATACGCGAAACGATGGGCTAAGGGGAGGAATCCGCGGTATCTGGATTTTGAACATATGGGCGGGGACTGCACCAATTTTGCATCCCAGTGTATTTATGCCGGAAGCGGGGTCATGAACTACACGCCGACCATGGGATGGTATTACAGCAGCGGATCCAACAGAAGTCCCAGCTGGACCGGGGTCGCGTATCTTTATAATTTTCTCACAGGAAATAAATCCGCAGGTCCCTATGGGGTGGAAACCAACGAAAAGGGCGTGGAGCCGGGCGATATTGTACAGCTGGGAAATAAGAACGGATATTACCACAGTCCTGTGGTTGTTGATGTGGCGGGAAATAATATTTTGGTGGCTGCCCACAGTTATGATGCATATATGCGGCCCCTGGATTCCTATATCTATGAAAAGGTCCGTTTCATACATATACAGGGTGTACGCAACTGGTAACAGGGTGAAACGATATTGTGCTGTCATGAAACGGCAGTTTTATCTGTATCGTTGCAGAAAGCAGTCTGAATGAAGGCTGCTTTTTGCGGGCAGACATACTATAAAGGCAGCCTTTTGGGAGTTTAAGTTTACATGGAACATACAATGTTTTTACGGCGATTTAGAGCAGGACGGGATGGATTGTGTTATCATACAGTTAAACGGAATGAATGTGAGGAGGTGAATGATATTACAAAATTGGAACTGGTGGCAGCCATCGGCCCGAATCAGCTGGAATTGGTCCAAGTGTATCTAAGGGGGCTGTTATCAGCGATAGAATTGGAAAAGCTGATAGGAAAACGGAAGGCCAAAATCGTTGATATATTCTCAACAGAATATGCGCATATGTAACGCTTGATAGTTCAATTGGCTATCAGGCATTTTTATTATAGATTAAAGTAACAGGAAAAGGGCAGTCAGAAGGACAAATGTATTTTACCATAGTGAAAATGACACTATGTATGGTATAATAGCTTTGCGGAAGCGTCTGGTTATTTGGAAACACCTGTAACTGCAGACAATGAAAAGAACAGGATTAAAAGGAAGAACACATTTAGAAAAAAGTAAATTGTATGATAGAAGTGAAAACGGAGATGAATTATCAGCAAAATTAAACGTATTGGGGTGTAAATATGGGAGAGAATATAAGTGCAAATGATTTTTGCCGCTACATTTGGAAGAGCTATCTAGAGGATCGGCGGTATGATCTTGTAAATGAGTTTGTCTCTGATAAAATTAGCGTTATAGGGACGGGAGCTCATGAGATTGAGAGAAATTTACATGAATTCATTGCCAAGTTTACAGAAGAGAGCCATGAATGGACCGGGCATTTTGTGATCCGGGATCAATGGTATCAGACAACAGAACTATCCGATTCCCATTCGCTTGTAATGGGGGAGCTGGTTGTCAGGGAGGATTCGGAAGAAGGTATTCTATACGATATGTGTTTTAGGTTTACGGTTGTGTTGGAAAAGTCAGAGAACGGGTGGAAAGTAGTACATATTCATCAGTCTGTTGCCGATCCAAATCAAATGAGTGATGAGTTTTTCCCCCATCATATGGTGGAAAAAACTCATACACAGATTGTTTATAATCTGAGGCATGACTCTTTGACCGGATTATTAAACCGTCTGTATTTTAAAGAAACTTGTGAACGTTTTCAGGCAGATGGAGATAATGGTGCATTTTTAATGATGGACATCGACTGGTTCAAAAAGATTAATGATCAGTATGGCCATCCTATTGGGGACAAGACATTAATTTCATTTTCAGAAAGCCTGAAATCGGTTATATCTCCGGCCTCCTTAGCCGCCCGTATGGGAGGAGATGAGTTTACACTATACTTATCCGGTATTAGACAAAGGGGAGAGGTTGAAGATTTCTTTTTATCACTTATGACAGACTGGGAGGAACGGCAAAAGGCACTGCATATACATGACCAGGTATCAATCAGTGCAGGGGTTGCTTTTACTTCCAATGCAGACACTTCTTATGAAGCGCTTTTAGCCCAAGCGGATCAGGCGCTTTATCTGGCAAAAAAGAAAAAGAATAATGAACTTATACATTGGGAATTCAGTGGTTCCCATGCGTGAATGCGGTACATGCAATCAGCTCTTAAAAGAATGTTGTGCAAATCATATAAAATGCTTGAAAAATTCTGAAAAATTTAGTAAAATATACGCATAGGCTTAAATTTAATGAACAGGAGGGAAGTTTATGAACGTATATGGAACTGAACAAATCCGCAACGTTGTATTACTTGGACATGGAGGCGCTGGTAAGACAACCGTTGCGGAAGCATTGGCGCTGCTGACTGGTGTTACAAAACGTATGGGCAAGGTGCCGGACGGAAACACCATCAGCGATTATGACAAGGAAGAAATCAAGAGACAGTTTTCTATCTCCACTACTCTGATTCCTCTGGAATATGAGGGCGAGGACGGGCCAATTAAGATTAACCTTCTGGATACGCCGGGATTTTTTGATTTTGTAGGAGAGGTTGAGGAGGCAATCAGTGTTGCCGATGCAGCCATTATCGTTGTCAACTGTAAGGCAGGTATTGAGCCTGGTACAGAGAGGGCATGGGAGATGTGCGAGAAGTACAACCTGCCCAGGCTGATTTTCGTCACAAATATGGACGATGACCATGCCAGCTATCGTGAGCTTGTGGTTAAGCTGGAGACTAAGTTCGGACGTAAGATTGCCCCGTTCCAGCTGCCAATCCGTGAAAATGAAAAGTTCGTAGGTTTCGTCAATGTGGTAAAGATGGGCGGACGCCGTTTCACTCATTTAAGTGATTATGAGGAGTGTGAGATTCCTGATTATGTCCAGAAAAACCTGACCATTGCCAGGGACGCCCTCATTGAAGCCGTTGCCGAGACCAGTGAAGAATATATGGAGCGTTATTTCCTTGGAGAAGAGTTTACCCAGGAGGAGATTTCCACCGCGCTGAGGACCCATGTTATTGAAGGGGACATCGTTCCTGTCATGATGGGGTCCGGCATTAACTGCCAGGGCTTTAAGGTCCTGCTGCAGGCCATTGACAAATACTTCCCGTCACCTGACCATTTTGAGTGTATCGGCGTGGATGTTTCCACGGGCGAGCGCTTTACAGCCAAGTACAACGACGATGTATCCCTGTCCGCCAGGGTATTCAAGACCATTGTGGACCCATTCATCGGCAAGTACTCACTGATGAAAATTTGTACCGGTACCCTTAAGGGCGACACGGTGGTGTACAATGTGAATAAGGATACTGAGGAAAAGATCGGCAAACTCTATATCCTGCGTGGTAAGGATCAGATTGAGGTGCAGGAGCTGAAAGCAGGCGACATCGGAGCTGTTGCAAAGCTGACTGTGACCCAGACCGGCGATACCATGGCTGTGCGCACGGCACCCATTGTATACCATAAGCCCCAGACCTCCACACCATACACATACATGGCATATAAGGCTGTGAACAAGGGCGAGGATGACAAGGTATCCACGGCTCTGGCTAAGATGATGGAAGAAGATTTAACCCTTAAGGTGGTCAACGACGCTGAGAACCGTCAGGCCCTGTTATACGGCATAGGGGATCAGCAGCTGGATGTGGTAATCAGCAAGCTGCAGAGCCGCTATAAGGTGGATGTGACCTTAAGCCAGCCTAAGTTTGCATTCCGCGAGACCCTGCGCAAGAAAGTAAAGGTACAGGGCAAGCATAAGAAACAGTCCGGCGGACACGGACAGTATGGCGATGTCATCATGGAATTTGAGCCATCCGGCGATTTGGAGACACCGTATGTATTTGAGGAAAAGGTATTCGGCGGTTCCGTGCCAAGGAACTACTTCCCGGCTGTTGAGAAGGGACTGCAGGAATGCGTATTAAAGGGACCTGTGGCAGGATATCCGGTTGTGGGCTTAAAGGCCACTCTTTTGGATGGTTCTTATCACCCGGTGGATTCCTCGGAGATGGCATTTAAGATGGCCACCATCCTTGCCTTTAAGCAGGGCTTTATGGAAGCAAATCCCGTGCTCCTTGAACCCATTGCCTCCCTTAAGGTAACTGTTCCGGATAAGTTTACAGGCGATGTCATGGGCGATTTAAACCGCAGAAGAGGACGCGTGCTGGGTATGAATTCCAATCACAACGGCAAGCAGGTCATTGAGGCGGATATTCCTATGTCTGAACTTTTTGGATATAATACAGACCTTCGCTCCATGACAGGCGGTCTGGGCGATTATTCCTATGAATTCAGCCGCTATGAGCAGGCTCCCGGCGATGTACAGAAACGTGAGATAGAGGCAAGGGCTGCAGCTAAGGACGGCGAATAAAAGTAAATGCCACAGCTGCCCGGAGTAAGTTTGGGCAGCTGTTTTTCCATGCATGTTTTCCGGAATATGTGGCAAATTAAATATTATATCAAAAAATCATTTTTATGTTGCAAATGTCACAGAAAAATAGGAATGTTTATGATATAGTAATGACATCAAAGGAAATGATTCAAAACCAAGATAAATGATATAATAATTTAAGGAGGAAATGATAATGAAAAAATATGTATGTGATCCATGTGGATGGATATATGACCCTGAGGTAGGCGATCCGGACGGCGGAATCGAGCCGGGAACTGCATTTGAGGATATTCCGGATGATTGGGTATGTCCTCTCTGCGGGGTTGGAAAAGATATGTTCTCTGTTGTTGAAGAATAAGGTGTGCGCTGGCGCCTCTTTCCGGATAAAACCTGGAAGGAGGCGTCTTTTTATTTGATTTCCCCCCTTGTACATAATCTGGAAAGAGTTTACAATAAAGAGAGAGCTTTGAAATATAGTAAAGAGGATTTTTTGAGATGGAAGAACAGCAAAACTCATTTAAGGATTCATTCCTGGCAGCTGTTTTGGACCAGATGGACACCAATTTCTATATAACGGATGTAGAAACAGATGAAATCCTTTATATGAATAAAACCATGAAAGAAACCTTCGGGCTTATAAGGCCGGAAGGCTGTGTCTGTTGGCAGGTGCTGCAAAAGGACATGAAGGGCCGGTGCCCTTACTGTAAAATCAGGCAGCTGGAACAGATGGAGGACAATAAAATCTGTGTCTGGCGCGAGACCAATTCTGTGACCGGCAGAAAATACAGGAATTATGACAGCCTGATTCAGTGGAAGGGGAAGCTTTACCACATACAGAATTCTGTGGATATGACGGAATATGACCAGATTTCAGAGACAGCCCGCACCGATGAGCTGACGCGCATGCTAAACCGCAGGGGAGGCAGCGAACGCCTTATACGGGCCCTGGAGCAGGGGAGCCGTGAGAACCAGATAGTGACCGTGGTACTGTATGATATCAATGAGCTGAAATCGGTCAATGACCGGTATGGACACAGCGAGGGGGACAAGCTTCTTCAGTACGTGGCATCCATAGCCAAGGAGTGCCTTGGAAGGCTGGATTTCATGTACCGTCTCAGCGGTGATGAGTTTGTCATGGTATTTTATGGGCGTGATATGAACGCGGCAGACGAAAGCATGAAGCGGCTCTTAACCAGGGCAGGTCAGGAACGAGAACGCCTGCTCAAGGAGTATGATGTCTCTTTCAGCTACGGAATCGCAGAGGTCTATCCGGGGGAAATGGGATCGGTGGAGGACATCATATCCCGGGCGGATGAGCAGATGTATATACAGAAGAGAGGATATCATATAGATCGTGCCAAGCGCAGGCTTGAAGAGAAACCTGAGAGCGGGGATGAGACTTTTGATTATGCCGGCGGAAGCCTCTATGAAGCGCTGTCAGCCAGCACGGATGATTATATTTTTGTGGGAAATATGAAAACCGGGGTGTTCCGCTATCCCCAGGCCATGGTGGAGGAATTCGGACTGCCGGGGCAGACGGTCAGGGAGGCAGCCGCATTTTGGGGGCAGCTGATTCATCCTCATGATGAAGCCTATTTTCTGGAGAGTAATCAGAGTATAGCGGACGGAAGAGAGGATTATCATAATATAGAATACCGGGCCAGGAATGTGAGAGGGGAATGGATATGGCTGCGGTGCCGGGGGAAGATGCTCAGAGATAAGGACGGACAGCCGGAGCTGTTTGCCGGCATGATTAGTAATCTGGGCAAAAAAAACCAGATTGACCATATGACCGGCCTGTACAACAAATACGAATTTGAGGGAAATATCAAGAAATACCTGGCAGGCCGCAAAAGTATGGATTCTATCGGCCTTATGGTGCTGGACATGGATTCCTTTAAAAATATCAATGATCTGTACGACCGTTCTTTTGGGGATGAGGTCCTGCGGATTACGGCCCAGAAGGCGGCATCCATGCTTCCGCCCAATGCCATGCTCTATCGGCTGGATGGGGATGAATTCGGCATCCTCCTCCTGGAAGGGGATGCAAAAGAAGCTGCCCGCATATATGGTAAGCTTCAGCAGAATTTCTGCAGGCAGCAGGAGTACGGGGGAAGGAAATACTTCTGTACCCTGTCGGCGGGGTATGCTGGTTATCCTGAGGATGGGAGTAATTATCTGGAGCTCCTTAAGAGCGCCAACTATTCTCTGGAATACTCCAAAATGATGGGAAAGAACCGGATGACCGTGTTTTCCAGGGATATCCTGGCTGACAGGGAGCGGCGGCTGGAGCTGATGGAGCTTTTGCGGGAGAGCGTGGAGCGCGGCTTTGCGGGATTCACCATCCATTACCAGCCCCAGGTAGACACATTGTCGGGCAGGCTCTGCGGAGCTGAGGCTCTTGCCAGATGGCACTGCAGCAAATACGGGGATGTTTCTCCCGGCGAGTTTATCCCTTTGATGGAGCAGAGCGGCTTAATCATTCCTTTTGGACAGTGGATACTGAGCCATAGTATGGCCCAGTGCCTGGAATGGAGCCGGTCAAAGCCGGATTTCCAGATTAGTGTGAATCTGTCTTATATCCAGCTTACCCAGGGGGATTTTATTTCCTTCCTCAGGACGGTGCTGGAGGAAAACAGCCTGGCGCCGTCCAGACTCATTATGGAACTGACCGAGACATACCTGGCAAAGGCAGAGGAGGACACCCTGCGCCTGATTGCACAGATGAAGGAACTTGGGGTAAAAATTGCCATGGATGATTTCGGGGTGGGGTATTCGTCTTTGTTTTCACTGAAAAGTATCCCCGTGGATGTGGTGAAGATAGACAGGGGATTTGTGAAGGGGATCACCTCAGACCTCTTTAATGCTACCTTTATCCGATCCATCACCGACTTGTGCCATGATGTGGGCAGGAAGGTATGCCTGGAGGGCGTGGAGACGAAAGAGGAGTATGAGGCTGTAAGGGAACTGGGAATGGAATATATACAGGGATATTATTTCGGGCGCCCTATGAGCGCCCGGCAGTTTGAAGACAGATTAAAGGAATAGGCGGACACAGCGCTTGTCCATCTCAATCAGCCCTTCCTCCTTCATTCGTTTCAGCTCCCTTGTCATGGCGCTGCGGTCAATGGAAAGGTAATCGGCCAGGTCAACCATGGTAAAGGGAAGGCTGAAGGAAGAGGCTTTGGCCTGAGCGGCCAGCTGCATGAAGTAACATATGAGCTTTTCGCGGATGGTGCGCTGGGACAGAACCTCCACCCTGCGGCTTAAGTTTAAGGCCCGCTCCGAAATCAGGTCCAGCAGATTTTGGGTCAGCTGGTGATGGTGGGCGCAGGACCTGGTACAGGGAGAACCGATGGTGGCGTAGTGGATGAAGAGAATGTCACAGGGGCTGTCACAGACAACGCTGATACCGGCATGTTCGCTGCCCTCGTAGGAAAGCAGATGGCCGAAGATGTCCTGGGGACCCAGGCGTTCCAGGATGGTTCTGGCTCCGTTGTATTCATAGCGGACAACGGAGGCAGTGCCTTTGCCGATGATGCCGATTTCATGAAAGCCTTCATCGTAATCGCATATGGTCTCGCCAGCCTTAAACTGTTTTGTTCTTCCGTCCAGGCAGGAGAGCAGTTTTTTATACTCATCAATGGAAATGTCTTTAAATAGATTTTTCTGAAAATATTCTGTCATGTTTCTTTTACCCTGCTATCTTTTATGGTATGATATCTAATATCATAATACTTTTTTGTTGCAATTGCAACACTAAAAAAGGACTATCTTTTGGCAGTTCCCATACAGTGCGGTGTGACATACAGAACCAAAGCCGCGATGTATGATAAGTTTGATGAAGGAGACTGGATGTGGCCTATGATATACGATAATGAAAACCGGGGAAGGGCCTGGGAGCCTGCCCCGCAGATGCAGGCTTCGCAGCACAGCCCGCAGCCTGATTCGCAGCAGGACCCGCAGCACAGCCCGCAGCCTGATTCGCCGCAGGCCCCGCGGCAGGCAGCTGCCATGGAGAGGCGCCAGAGGAAGCAGTTCTCACATGTGGGGCTGGCTGCTGCGGCCTTCATGCTGCTTACCCTGGCAGCCCAGGTAGTGGTCATGGTCCTGGTGGAGCTGCTTAATTCTCTGCTGGGTGATTTTATTGATTTCTATGGATTTTCGGGGCGTATGCTTATGTCGTCCCTGCCCATGTACCTGGTGGCCTTTCCGGCGGTGGCAGGACTGCTCCAGCTTGTGCCAAAGTGCGGGGCGCCCCAGAAGGAGCAGTGGGGATTCTGGAAATTCGCGTCCTTCTTTGTCATTGCAGTGGGAATCGGGCTGGCAGGAAATATTCTGGGCAGGCTGGTAGGGCTTTTACAGCCATCAGGCCCTGATTCCGCTGAATTGGACCAGCTTATCAGAAATTCCAGCCTGTGGGTCAATCTGCTGACAACGGTCATTATGGCCCCTGTGGTGGAGGAGCTTTTTTTCAGGAAGCTGGTCATGGACCGGCTGCTGGGATATGGACAGAAAACGGCAATCATCATATCCGGCATTATGTTCGGCATGGCCCACGGTAATTTTTCCCAGTTCTTTTATGCCTTTGGCATAGGAATTCTCTGGGCCTACGTGTATGCAAAGACAGGGAAGGTGAGATACACCATAGGGTTTCATATGCTGTTCAACCTGTTGGGCGGCGTCATCACCGTGGAACTGTCAAAGGGGGCCCAGGGACTGGCAGAGGGACCGTGGATGATCCGGCAGATTGAATCTATTTTGGGAGTTGACATGGGGTGGCTGGTGACAGCGTTTTCCTCCATCATGATACTGGCATATCTGTTTTTCATGCTGGCCTGTCTCATTGCAGCCATTACTCTTATCATTATGTACCGGCGCCAGATTACCTTTCAGCCGGGACAGTGGCCCCTGAGAAAGGGGAGAGCTTTTCAGACAGCGTTTTTGAATGTGGGGATGATTGTCTATTTTGTCATATGCTGCGGTTTGTTTATATTAAATTGGTGATTTACACGGATGATTTAATGTGATAAAGTATTAGCATGTGACAGTAAAAGATATGTCAGACTTAACATGAACCACAATTTAAAAGCTGTGGTAACTACAATAAAAATACTGGACAAATCAATTTTTTTGTTTTATAGTAATAACCAACGAATGTAAGGGGGCAGGCAAAAATCCAAGCCGAGCCCTTTTTCATAAAATCAGACACCAGGAGGTAATGAAATGGTATCATTGTATGACAGCGGTATTTATCTGGTTAACGGCACTGAAATCGTACCGGAATCAGAGAGCGGAAAGGTAAAGAAACTGACCGGCAGGGATGCTGACCAGGCATCCGCCAGGAAAGGGACCATTGCCTACTCCATTCTGGAGGCCCACAACACATCCGGCGACATGGAACATCTGAAGCTGCGGTTTGACAGCATGGCATCCCATGACATCACCTTCGTGGGTATTGTACAGACAGCCAAGGCTTCGGGAATGGAGACGTTCCCGATTCCTTATGTATTGACAAATTGCCACAATACTCTGTGCGCGGTGGGAGGGACCATCAATGAGGATGACCACATGTTCGGCCTGTCTGCGGCTAAGAAATATGGGGGCATCTATGTTCCTCCGCATATTGCGGTCATTCATCAGTACATGAGGGAGATGATGGCAGGATGCGGCAGAATGATACTTGGTTCCGACAGCCATACCCGTTACGGGGCCCTGGGAACCATGGCCATAGGTGAAGGCGGCGGGGAGCTGGTGAAGCAGCTTCTTAAGGATACATATGATGTGGCATATCCGGGTGTTGTAGCCGTTTATCTGGACGGTGCGCCCCGGCCGGGAACCGGTCCCCAGGATATTGCCCTGGCTATCATCGGAGCCGTGTTTAAGAACGGATATGTAAAGAATAAGGTGATGGAGTTCGTGGGGCCGGGCGTGGCTTCCATGACAACCGATTACCGCAATGGCGTGGACGTCATGACCACAGAGACCACCTGCCTGTCATCTATATGGAAGACGGACAGTGACACCAGGGCTTATCTGGCCAAGCACCACAGGGAGGAAGATTATAAGGAACTGGCTCCCGCGGATGTGGCATACTATGACGGCTGCGTATACGTGGATCTGTCCACGGTAAAGCCCATGATTGCCCTTCCCTTCCATCCCAGCAATACATACGAGATTGACGAGTTTAAGGCCAACCTGGACGATATACTGGGCATGGTGGAAGCAGAGGCTGCCAAGGTATCGGGCGGAAAGGCATCCTTTACCCTGAGGGATAAGATTGAGGGGGGCCAGCTCATGGTTCAGCAGGCAGTTATCGCTGGCTGCGCAGGAGGCACCTATTCAAACGTAATGGAAGCTGCCCGCGTATTAAAGGGAAAGAACTGCGGCTGCGACGAGTTCTCCCTGGCAGTATACCCGTCTTCTCAGCCTGTCTTTGCGGACCTGGTGAAGAAGGGGGCTGTGTCCGACCTGATGGACGCAGGCGCCATTATACGGACTGCGTTCTGCGGCCCCTGCTTCGGCGCAGGCGATACGCCCTGCAACAATGGTCTGAGTATCCGCCATACCACCAGAAATTTCCCCAACAGGGAAGGATCCAAACCAGGCAACGGACAGATGGCCGCGGTTGCCCTGATGGACGCGCGTTCCATTGCAGCCACGGCAGCCAACGGAGGAAGGCTTACCTCCGCATGGGAGCTTGAGGGCTGGGACAATGTGCCTGAGTATGAATTTGACGACATTTCCTATAAGAACCGGGTATACATGGGTTACAACAAAGGCGACGGGGAAAAGGAGCTGGTCTACGGACCGAATATCAAGGACTGGCCGGAGATGAGTCCTCTGGCAGACAATATTCTCCTGAAGGTATGTTCCAAAATCATGGACCCTGTGACCACCACCGATGAGCTGATTCCTTCCGGCGAGACTTCATCTTACCGGTCCAATCCCCTGGGACTGGCAGAATTCACTTTGTCCAGAAGGGACCCGGAGTATGTGGGAAGGGCCAAGGAAGTGGATAAGCTGGAAAAAGCCAGAACAAAGGAGGGCGCGGCCAAGGAAGTGGAGCTGGAGCCTGTTTTGGAGAAGCTCTTTGACGCCATCCGCGGCATTGAAGGCAATGAGAATGTGACGGTTCAGGACACGGAAGTGGGCAGCATGATTTATGCTGTAAAACCTGGCGACGGATCTGCCAGGGAACAGGCAGCCAGCTGCCAGAGAGTCATTGGAGGCCTGGCCAATATCTGTAAGGAATACGCCACCAAGCGTTACCGCTCCAATGTGATGAACTGGGGCATGGTTCCCTTCCAGATGGAGGAGGATCCCTGCTTCGAGGTGGGAGATTATATTTATGTTCCGGGCGTAAGGAAAGCCCTGGACGGGGATTTAAAGGATATTAAGGCTTATGTGCTGGGAAAAGAGGGCAGCAGCATAAGAACCCTGGATTTGTATATTGCGGATATGACGGCAGAGGAGCGGGAAATCGTAAAGGCCGGCTGTCTGATTAACTATAACAGGGGCAGACACTGATGGGGGTATTTGAGAAAGGAGCATGGGTACATGGTTAAGGAGAGTTTTCTGGCACAGTTTTATGGGAAGTCGCAGAATTACACGGATATTCCTAATAAATGGTATAAAGAGTACAATGTAAAGAAGGGCCTCAGGAATGAGGACGGAACCGGTGTGCGGATAGGCCTTACCAGGGTGGCCGACGTAGTGGGATATGAGGAGACAGACGGAGGAATCAAGGCCATTCCCGGACGGCTTCTCTACCGGGGCGTGGATGTACTGGACCTGGTAAAGGGGAAGAAGGAGAGCCATTTCGGGTATGAGGAAACCTGTTTCCTTTTGCTGTTCGGATATCTGCCGAAGAAAGCTGAACTGGAAAAGTTCTGTAATGTGGTGAGGCACTGCTACACCATTCCGGATGAGTTCGTGGAAATGAACCTGCTGCGCCTTCCTGGCAAGAATCTGATGAATAAGCTTCAGGACGCGGTCCTTACCCTGTATAATTACGATGACGATCCGGACAATATTGATGTATACCAGACCCTGGTCAAGGGTGTTAACCTGTTGGCAAAGCTGCCCTCCATTGCCTGCTACGCTTATCAGAGCAAGGTGCATTATTATGACAGGGAAAGCCTGTTCATCCATTATGCAAATCCGGAATATTCCATTGCCGAGAATTTCCTAAGCCTACTGAGAAAGGACCAGAAATTCACCTCCAAGGAAGCGAATCTGCTGGATACCATACTGATGCTTCATGCGGATCACGGCGGCGGCAACAACTCCACCTTTACCAATGTTGTGATTGCATCCACGGGCACAGACATCTATTCCACGGTATGCGGCGGTATCGGCTCCCTTAAGGGACCGCGCCACGGCGGCGCCAATATCAAGGTGGCAGAGATGATGGATGCGGTGCTGGCTGAAACCGGCGGCTATGATGCAGACGATAAGAAGATCCGTCAGGCAGTGGAGAAGCTGATGGCAGGAGAACTCTATGACCGTTCCGGCCTTGTATACGGTTTCGGCCATGCTGTCTACACGGTGTCCGATCCCCGTGCAGAGGTCTTAAGGGCCTGCTGCATGGAGGTGGCCAAGGAGCAGAAGCATACCAGGGAGCTGGACTTCTATATGCGCTTTGAGCGTATTGCCAAGGAAGTAATGGAGGAAATCAAGGGCAAGGCCCTTCCCACCAATGTGGATTTCTACAGCGGGTTTGCATACGGTATGCTGCGGATTCCAAGGGATTTATACACACCTCTGTTTGTGTGCAGCCGCGTTGTGGGCTGGGTGGCCCATAATATTGAGAATAAGCTGTATGACGGCCGTATTATGCGTCCGGCCACCAAGTATGTAGGCGACAATATGGATTATGTGCCTATGTCCGAGAGATAGGATGCCCGGTATTGCCATTCCGGTTTCCTGATATATGTGAATATGTGAAAAGACCTGATGCCCCATCTATGGCGTGCGTCAGGTCTTTTTGTATTGAGAGGGAAAGTACCGCGGCAAATGCCCGGTTTTTAAAATCTTACATGAAATCAAAGAGACTCAGCTGCTTCATCCCGCTGCCGGGAGTCCGGGCCTTTTCCCGGCGGCAGGCATCTTTGGGAAGCTCCTCTAAGAATGGGGAAGGTTCCTCTGAGGTGGTGAGAATTAATTCGTCCCTGGCCCTTGTCATACCCACATACATAAGGCGGCGTTCCTCCTCCGGATTCACAGCTCCCTTTCCTGTTTTAAGGGGGAGGATTCCCTGTCTTAAGCCATAGAGAAAGACCACGGGAAATTCCAGACCCTTGGAGGCATGCAGAGTCATAAGCGTCACTGCATCGGAGGGGCGGGAATCCTGACCGCTTCGTTTCAGATCGTGGGCCTGTCCAAAGGCCAGTGTGCTCAGCATATCCTCCATGGTTTTGTGGAAATAGGACATGCAGACAAAGGTGTCCATGGACTTGTCTGACCCCAGCCCCAGGCATGAAATCCAGTCCGCCAGAAGTTTCCAGGGCCTGTCTCTTTTTAGTCTTGGCAGGAAGCGCTCTGCCAGGCTGCTGTAATCTGCGGAAGGGGAAATGCGTTTTCTGCAGAGTTTCGTTGTATCTTCATCTAACCCCGAAGATTTAAGCAGGGCCCCGAAAAAGGAGATGGTGCCCTGGACAGCCGGATGGTCCAGATAATCCTCCCGTCCCGCTACCACATAAGGGATTCCCTCTTTTTGCAGGCATTGTTCCAGCAGGCGGGCCTGGTGATTGGTGCGGTAGAGGACGGCGATATCGGCAAAGCTCCTGGCAGTATCCAGCAGGCCGGGGGTCTGGCTGTGGGCATCCAGCATGTCGATTCCGCCCACCATGCGGTTGATTTCTTTGGCAATGAAGATGGACTCCGACAGGCTGGTCTGTGCTGTCACCAGACGCACCGGACCGCCGTGGGGACGGGCGGCTGAGAGGCTGCGCTCACCGCCCGGATTACGGGAGATGAGAGGAAGGGAGGCGGAGAGTATCTCCGGGGTGGAGCGGTAGCCGGTGGTAAGCCGTATGGTGCTGGTTCCCGGAAAATCCTGTTCCAGCAGGTCGAAGCAGCGGCTGTCAGAACCCCGGAAGCCGTAGATGGACTGGTCCGGGTCACCGATGACAAAGAGTTCCCGCCCGCCTTTATTCCATGCCTTGATGAGCCGGTACTGGACCGGGCTGATATCCTGGAATTCATCCACCAGCAGATAAGAAAAATGCTGCTTCCTGTATTCTGCTTTCTGTTCCTGTTCAAGAAGGCGCAGCATGTTGAGAAGCAGGTCGTCGAAGTCCATAAGCTTCCTGCACTCCAGCGCCTGCTGGTACCGGTCTGCCCCTTCCTGCGTCAGGATAAAGCCGGTTTCCGCGGCGGAATCATCGGCCATATAGGCGGCAAAGCCCTGCGCGGAGGACAGCCCTGCCTTATGCAGAGAGATGGCGGTGAGAAACTGCCTGACGGTGCAGGCGAGTTCCAGGGCTTCTATGGTTTCTCCTGCGCATTCTTCCGCCTGTCCCTGGTCTGCCAGGGACAGCTCTGTTCCGGACCGGGCTAACAGCCGGTAGCAGAGGGAATGGAAGGTTCCGACCTGCATCTGGTTCAGGCTGCGCCTGCCTGGCAGTGCCTGGCGGATTCTCTGTGTCAGCTCGTCCGCTGCCTTGTTTGTAAAGGTGACGGCCGTAATCTCAGAAGGTTTTACGCCCCGCTCACCCATAAGGTGTTCGATGCGCGACACCAGAGTCTTTGTTTTGCCTGTACCCGGACCGGCTATGACGGCTGTTACCGGGAATACGGATTCCACGGCCTGCTGCTGGTCCCGGTTCAGGGCAGAGGAGGGATTGGAAACAGTCAGGATATTTGATACGGCTGTTTCATAGGAAGCTTCACGGGAAGCCGTTGAGCCGTGGGAAACGCCGGCTTTGCCGGACAATGCAGTATTTGCCGAAGGAACCGCATCTGCTGCCAGCTCCGCATCCCCCGTCACCCCCGGGGCTCCCGGGCTCCCAGGTCCCATGGTTTCGCTCAGGTCCGCGTTCGCTGTCTCAAAGGTCATGTACATCTGTCCCTCTACATTGTCAAGCTCGGCTGACTGGAACAGCCGCATGGTCCCGTACTCGCCGTCATAGCCGGGCCGCCACTGGACTTTTCCGTCTCTCAGATGGCGTATGCCCTCTGCTGTCAGGGATCCGGCCGCATGGCTGATATCCTCCAGCGGGGCCTGGCGAAGAATATAAAATTCATTGCCCAGTTCCTCCAGCAGGTGCTCGTACTGCCTGGAAACCTTTACGCTGGACGGGGAGGAACCCACTGAGGAGGCAATGACCTCGCCCAGGGGCACCAGGTTTTCAAAGGGACGTCCCTGGGGCAGCAGGAAATCCTCGTCCCGGTCAGCCAGCTGTTCAATCCGGTGAAGTACGCCTGTGGTCAGTTTTCTGCCGCAGACAGGACATATGCCTTTGTATTTCCTGGCCTGGGAGGGACTGAGGCAGAGATGGCATTTCCGGTGGCCGTCAAAATGATATTTGCCCTCCTCAGGAAAGAATTCAATGGTGCCTTTAAGGCCCTCGCCCCTCTGTATGGCGCCGTAGAGCCCCGCATAGGACATGGGAATGTCAAACAGGCTGGCCTCCCTGCCCAGCTTGGCGGGAGAGTGGGCGTCAGAGTTGGAGATGAGCTGAAAGGAGTCAAGGGCCGACAGCCTCCCGTTCATGGCCGGATCAGAGGACAGTCCTGTCTCCAGGGCATGAATCTGGGGAGTCAGCTCCTCATAGCACTCTTCAATGGTATCAAAACCGGAAAATGCCCCGAACAGTGAAAAATGCGGGGTCCAGATGTGGGCCGGAACATAGATGGCATCCGGGCATGCCTCCAGTGTTATGGCCAAAAGATCGTGACAGTCCAATCCCAGGATGGGGCGTCCGTCCGAATGTATGTTGCCGATGGCTTCCAGCCGCCTGGAAAGCACTTCGGCTGCTTCCAGGCTGGGCAGGAGGATAAGGCTGTGTACCTTGCGCACACGGCCGTTTTTCTTGTAAATGGAGCTGATTTCCCCGCTGATAACAAAACGGGGCCTGCTCTGGCCAAGTATGGACGGGCGCTGTAAGGAATATTCCTTTTTAAGCATGTAAAGACCCGGCTCGGCGGGCTCCAGCTTTTCAGCCAGCTCCGCCCTCCAGGCCGGATGAGTGAAGTCACCCGTACCTACAATGTTAATTCCTTTTTTCCCCGCCCATAAGTCCAGGTGCTCCGGCGTAAGCTCCTTGCTGGTGGCCCTGGAGTAGCGGGAATGGATATGTAAATCACCAATGTACATTGCGATGCACCTGCTTTCCTTTGATAGTATTTATTATAAAGGATTCATCCCAAAAAGAAAGCGGTTTTTTCTGCCAGCATCAGCCGGTCAGTCCCTCCACTGCATCCACGGGCAGGGAAATTGCCACTGCGTGTTCTCCGGTCTCCTTCATTACGGTCTCGCATATGGACTTCAGGATGGGAGCCCTTAAGCTGGTGGGGGTCAGAATCAGCAGTATGGCTTTTTCCTGGGAAAGGGTCATGCCGAACAGCTTTTTGCCGGCATCGCTGCCTATTTCCCTGGCTTTTATCAGGGTGCCGCCCTGACAGCCGGCCTTTCTGGCGGCCTCCATAACAGGCGCGGACAGGTCGGTGTGGATGACGGAAGCAATTAATTCATAGGAATGGGAATTTGTCATGGGAATATCCTCCTTGTGTTCTGCTGGGCGGCTGTTTGGCCCTGTTTGGTCTTCGTGCCGGCTTAAAATGTCCATGGCAGCGAAACTAATGCCTGTGAGGGAAAGGGTGAAAGCAATGCCGTGTCCGGGCTTGCAAAATTCCATTTCCCTGCCAAGGGCACGGAGCAGACGGTCGGCGCCGGTCTTGGATGAAAGTCCCAGAACCAGGTCCTTTTCAGGCTCATCCAGTCCCAGACAGTCCATGACTGCCGAGCTGGCTGTGCCGTGTCCCCTGACAGCCAGCAGTATTTCATGGTTGTATGTATGGAATATGGCAGCTGCCCTGTTCCCGGCCCCGCGGTTTACGATGGCGGCTGCCAGCTTTATACTTTTATGGCTCATAAGGTTCCTCCTCTAAATTGATGAATTCCTGTTCCATATCCACCACAGGATGTCTGGAAACAGCTTTCTCCCTGCGGGTTTTAAGCTCAAAGGACAGTCCGATGAGCTGGATGATAATGAGAGGGGTCATGGCTACCATGGCCACGATGCCAAAGGCATCAGTCAGAATATTGCCTCCCAGGGCTTCGCAGGCCCCCATGCACAGCGGAAGGAGAAAGGTGGCTGTCATGGGACCGGAGGCAACGCCTCCTGAGTCAAAGGCAATGGAGGTAAAGACCGGGGGCACCACAAAGGAGAGACCCAGGGCAAGGGCGTAACCCGGCAGCAGGAAGGCCATGAGCGGCAGTCCCGTGATGACCCGGAATAAGGAGAATCCCAGCGACAGGGCCATGCCGATGGAAAGTCCGGTCATCATGGTCTTTTCAGATATGCTTCCGCCGGTCACATCCGCTACCTGCTTGTTCAGCACCTGTACGGCAGGCTCTGCCTTGACGATGTAATAACCGATGAGCATGGCCACGGGCACCAGAATCCAGCGATAGGGCAGGGAGGCCATCTGTTTTCCCAGATAGCTTCCGGCTGGCATAAAGCCCACATTTACACCTGTAAGAAACAGCGTCAGCCCGATGTAGGAATACAGCATTCCCACCAGGATTTTCACCACCTGGCGTTTGCGCATCTTCAGGAAGAATATCTGGAAGAGCAGGAAAAAAGCCAGGATGGGAAACAGGGCCGTGAATACTTCCGCCGCGTAGTGGGGAAGTTCGCTCTGGAAGGCCAGCCAAAGGTCCTGGGAATTGCTGATGGATGGAATGGTCATGGGCTCATAGGCGCCGGAAGATGACTGGAACAAAAGTCCGAGTATCATGACAGAGAGAATGGGGCCAATGGAACAAAGGGATACCAGTCCAAAGCTGTCGCTGTCCGCGTTTTTCCCCTGGCCGATGGAAGACAGTCCCACGCCCAGGGCCATGATAAAGGGAACTGTAATAGGACCTGTTGTCACACCGCCGGAATCAAAGGCTACAGCCAGAAAATCACCTGGAATATAGAAGGCCAGGATGAAGAGAATGATGTAGCAGACCAGAAGAATGTGGGAAAGGCTCCAGCCGAAGAGGGAGCGAAGAAATGCAAGTGCCAGGAAGAAACCAACTCCTGCAGCTACTGCCAGGATGAGCACCATGTCCGGCACTGCCGGTGTCTGTCTGGCCAGGACCTGCAGGTCCGGTTCGGCCACTGTGACCATGGCGCCTATGATGACACATGCAATGACGATGACCGGAAGCTTTTTTGCCTTGGCCAGCTGCGCACCTACCTTTTCTCCAATGGGCATCATAGCCATATCCACTCCCAGGGTGAAGAATCCCATTCCTATAATAAGGAAGGCGGCCCCTGCCAGAAACAGCATCAGCGGGTCCAGGGGAATGGGAGTGATGGTGATCCCAAGGATTAATACAATGCAGGTAACGGGCAGCACAGATGATAAGGATTCTGTGATTTTTTCTTTTAGCTTCTGATTCAATAAATTACCTCCTGTTGTCCGTTATTTATGTTAACATATATATTTTAGCTTAACATAAGGACAAACGGAAAGGCAAGAGAAGGGACCGTTAGAATTATGTTAAGAAACTCATTGAATCCGGGACAGCGCAGTAGTATAATAGATCCGCTGCGGGCATACATAGCAGCGGAGAATGGAAATAAATGGGGAGAATGGAAGTATGACATTGTATGACAGAAATGGGACGCCGGCAGCGTATATTGACAGTGACGGGGAACATATCTACCTGTTTGACGGAAAGCCGGCAGCGTATCTGAATGAGGATGCGGTATACGGTTTTGGGGGCACCCAGTATGGATGGTTTGAGAAGGGGTGGATCAGGGACCTGGATGGATACTGCGTCATGTTTACGGATGAGGCCAGGACCCAGGGACCGGCAAAGCCCTCACGCCATGAGACGCCGGCCAAATGGGCCAGGGCAGCCAGACCGGTGAGACGGTCCAGGGAGACAAAACGCTCCAAGACAGCCTATAAGGCGGCCTGGTCAGAGATCGCGGCAGGGGATTTTTTGTCTGGTAACAGTTGACACTGTTTGGGAAATATGTTAAATTAAGAATCAGTGCAAATACGCAGATAGGGAAGAGTAGATAACCGGATGGATGCAGAGAGCCGGCGGCTGGTGAAAGCCGGTGACGGATGGTTGTTGAACTGGCCCTGGAGTAGCCTGTCCCAACGAGGAAGGGCCGCCGGAAACGGGGGACCGGGAACCAGTAGGTCAGGACGGAGACCTTACCGTTATAAGAGGATTAAGTGCATGCGTCAGACAGCATGAACCAGAGTGGTACCGCGCGGGGATTTTTAAGCCTTGCGTCTCTAGCAATAGAGGCGCAGGCTTTTTTGTTTCACAGAAAACTGCACGCAGCAGGTATGCTGTCTGGATAAAGGGGAATCATCCCCTTAGATAACCAATGGAGGAATGAGATTATGGCAACACAGTACAACCACAGCGCCATTGAGAAAAAGTGGCGTGAGAACTGGGAAGAGAAGCCCATCAATGTAAACGATGGCAGGAAGGAAAAGTATTACTGTCTGGATATGTTCCCATACCCCTCAGGCAGCGGCCTTCACGTAGGACACTGGAGAGGATATGTGATTTCAGATGTCTGGAGCAGGTATCAGCTGTTAAAGGGCAAGTATGTCATTCATCCCATGGGATGGGATGCCTTCGGTCTTCCGGCTGAGAACTATGCTATCAAGATGGGCGTGCACCCGGCTAAGTCCACAGAGGCGAACATCAGGAATATCAAGCGCCAGATCAAACAGATTGCGGCAATTTATGACTGGGATATGGAAGTAAACACCACGGACCCGGACTTTTATAAATGGACCCAGTGGATCTTTGTCCAGATGTTTAAGAAGGGCCTGGCTTATGAGAAGGAATTCCCCATTAACTGGTGTCCTTCCTGTAAGACCGGACTGGCAAACGAGGAAGTGGTCAACGGATGCTGCGAGCGCTGCGGCACCACAGTTACCAAGAAGAATCTGCGCCAGTGGATGCTTAAAATTACTGCTTACGCAGAGCGTCTGTTAAATGATCTGGATAAGCTGGACTGGCCTGAGAAGGTTAAGAAGATGCAGACTGACTGGATCGGCAAGTCATACGGCGCAGAGGTGGATTTCCCCATTGACGGGCGGGAAGAGAAGATTACCGTGTACACCACCAGGCCGGACACCCTTTACGGAGCCACCTTCATGGTGCTGGCGCCGGAGCATGCCCTGGCCAAGAGCCTGGCCACCGATGAGACAAGGGAGGCCGTTGAAAAATATATATTCGATTCTTCCATGCGTTCCAATGTGGACCGTATGCAGGCCAAGGAAAAGACCGGTGTGTTTACCGGAAGCTATGCAGTTAATCCGTTAAACGGTGCAAAGACGCCTATCTGGCTGTCTGATTACGTACTGGCTGATTACGGTACCGGCGCCATCATGTGCGTGCCTGCCCATGACGACAGGGACTTTGAGTTTGCCAGGAAGTTCGGCCTGCCCATTGTACAGGTAATCGCAAAGGACGGCAAGGAAATTGAGAACATGACCGAGGCGTATACCGAGGCCAACGGCATCATGATTAATTCCGGTGATTGGAACGGCCTGGAGTCCGCTGTCCTTAAAAAGGAAGCGCCTCACATGATAGAGGAAAAGGGCTTTGGCCATAAGACGGTCAACTACAAGCTGAGAGACTGGGTATTCTCACGCCAGCGTTACTGGGGCGAGCCTATCCCCATCATCCATTGTCCCAAGTGCGGCTGTGTGCCTGTGCCTGAGGACCAGCTGCCCTTAAAGCTTCCTGAGGTGGAGAGCTACCAGCCCACAGGAACCGGCGAGTCACCTCTGGCTGCCATTGACGAATGGGTCAACACCACCTGCCCTGTCTGCGGCGCTCCTGCCAAGAGAGAGACAAACACCATGCCCCAGTGGGCCGGTTCCTCCTGGTACTTCCTGCGCTATGTGGACAGCCACAACAAGGAAGAGCTGGTATCCAGGGAAAAGGCGGACAAGTATCTTCCGGTGGATATGTATATCGGCGGCGTGGAACACGCGGTGCTCCATCTGCTGTACTCACGTTTCTACACCAAGTTCCTGTGTGATATCGGCGCTATTGATTTTGATGAGCCTTTCAAGAAGCTGTTTAACCAGGGTATGATTACCGGAAAGAACGGCATTAAGATGAGCAAATCCAAGGGCAATGTGGTTTCTCCCGATGATTTGGTGAGGGATTACGGCTGCGATTCCTTAAGGCTTTACGAGCTGTTCGTGGGACCGCCGGAGCTGGACGCAGAGTGGGATGACCGGGGCATCGAGGGCGTATCGCGTTTCCTGAACCGTTTCTGGAACCTGGTGATGGACAACAAGGATAAGGATGTGAAGGCGTCCAAAGAAATGATAAAGCTGCGCCATAAGCTGGTATATGACATTGAATACCGCTTCAACCAGTTCAGCCTCAATACTGTTATTTCCGGTTTCATGGAGTACAACAATAAGCTGATTGAGCTGGCCAGGAAGGAAGGCGGAATCGACAGGGAGACACTTAAGACCTTCGTGATTCTTCTGGCACCCTTTGCACCCCATATCGGAGAGGAGCTGTGGCAGCAGTTAGGCGGTGACGACAGCGTGTTCCATGCACAGTGGCCGGAATGCGATGAGGAGGCCATGAAGGACGATGAGATCGAGGTGGCTGTCCAGATTAACGGAAAGACACGGGCCGTTATCAGCATCAGCGCAGACAGCTCCAAGGAAGATGCCATTGCCGCGGGACGGGAAGCCGTGAAGGAAAAGCTGACAGGCAATGTGGTAAAGGAGATCTACGTGCCTGGAAAGATTGTCAATATTGTATGTAAATAAATCAGATTCCCGCATATAAGCGGGAAGACAAAATGCCTGCGCAGCCTGCAGCACATGGGCTGGGCAGGCATTTTTGCGCTGGGCTTTGGAGCCGTGTCCATACCGGGAAATGTAAGAAAAAAGAAATAACATTTCCTGCTATAGCAGGTTATAATAGGAAATGGACAAAACAGGATATCGAGGTGACGGCCATGAGACATGAAAGAAGAACGATGGAAATGAATGGGAAGTGTCATAAAATAGGCAGGGCAGCGGCAGCGTTTGTTCTGTCAGGAGCCATAATGGCAGCGGGCGGTATTACGGCCATGGCTGCCGGCAGTGCAGGCGCGGGGACAGCTGCAGGGACAGCCGTGAATCCGGCAGAACAGGGGCCGGGGGTACCTGCTGCTTCAAAAGCAGAGCCTGAGGAAAAGAAGGCTGCAGTGGAGAATGGGGTCATACAGCCCCAGAATCTGGAAGGAGCAAAGGATGCGGACCAGCTGGTGGTGGTAGTGGGAACCGGCGGCTGTAGCGCGGATGTATATTATTATAAGAAGTCAGGTGAAGCCTGGGAGATGGTCTGGAAGGAAGCAGGCATCGTAGGAAGGAACGGAATTACGGACCAGAAGACAGAGGGGGACGGCAGCACGCCCTCCGGTACATATGGATTTACCATGGCTTTTGGGCTCAGGGAAAATCCGGGCAGCGTCCTGCCATACCATAAGATCACAAAAGGCGACTACTGGGTGGATGATTCAGCCAGTCCCTATTATAACAAGCTGGTCAATACATCGCAGGTTGCAAAGACCTGGAACTCCGCAGAGAATATGGCGGCAGCGTCCCCGTACTACAATTACGCCCTGGCATTGAATTACAATGAAGCATGCGAGCCCGGGAAGGGCTCTGCCATCTTTCTTCACTGCTTTACCGCTGCCAGGGATAACGGATCCGCGGGCTGTATCCGCCTGCCCCAGGAACGGGCCAAGGAGCTGGTGCAGTCAGCCACAGAGCACACTAAGATTGTGATTGCACCGGATTTGGAGCGGTTAAACTAATTCCATAAAACAATTCTATTAAAACAATTCCATAAGGCAGAGGCAGGGGCGCTATCAGCGCGGCCCTGCCATTTTTTTTGAAAGCATTTTTAATAAATCAATTTTCTTTTTCTCTGAGGGAGGCATCCTGGAACTGAGGATGTTGACCAGAAGGTCTGTCTCCCTGTCGTTAAACTGTACGCCCTTTTGCCGGGCTTCCATGTTGATGGCCATGAATGCCTCCATCATGTTGTTTTTGTCTGAATGTTCAATCCGCTCCGCAAATTCGGTGAGCATGGCCAGTTTATCTTTGTTCATGGCCTTGAGCCTGGGGTCTTGTTTCCAGCTGTTATCCATAATTATGTAGTCCTTTCTGTTAAGGGATTCAGTGAATGGCCGTATCAGGCCATAGCCTGCATGGCAGTGAATATCATTTCCATGGTCTCAAAACGCGATTGCTGCTCCGGTGTCAGGAACCTGCGCAGCTGGTCCATGGGAGTCTGGCCTTCCATCAGGGTTTCGGCCATGTCAATCATATCCTGCTCCATGGGATTCCCATATGGACGAATGGCCTTTAACAAATCGCGCATGGAGCCGTTTCCCTGGGGACGTTCCAGGGAGCAGATGCCCATGGATGCCACCTCTTCAGTCTCAAATAGCTCCACTGTCTTTCGCAGTTCCTGGACCTTGACAAACAGGGAGATGGCCTTTTGTTCGGGAACGCCCAGGTAGGGCAGGGAGGCCTTAATCATCTGCAGATGGTGGTCGCCTATGAGATAGTCCAGGTCGGTTAGTTTATAGTCATCAGATGGATTCATGTATTTCCACCAGCCTTTTCTTTCTTTGCTTCCAATTTATGCGGGAGGAGCCTGTTACATGCCACTTATTTTTCGGCACAATGAGCCAAAGCCTGGACACTGCATATATTATAAGTATGGAAGGAGAGTGAAATCCATGTACAGCCGTTTGATTATAGATGGAAATGCAGTATATGAAATAGATGAGGAATGCTTAAAGCAGAGACAGGGAAGAAAGGGGTATGGAGGTAAGAACCGGGGGACAAAAAGTGCTTTTTCATCCGGAGAGACAGGTGAGGCCGGCAAATAAGCCCGGCTTCCCTGCAAGAAAAAACAGGGAGTGATGAAGCACTCCCTGTTCCTTTGATTCTTTGGTGAAGGATTTCTTAGAGGTGGGAATTAGCAGCAGAAGCCGCCGCCACCGCCGCCACAGCAGCACAGGATTAAGATGAGCCAAATCATATCTCCGCATCCGCCTCCACAGCTGCACCCACAGCCACAACCGCCACCGCAGTCGCTATGTCCGAAGCCACCGCCGCCTCCACAGCAGCACAGAATCAGGATAAGCCAGATGATATTACATCCGCATCCGCTGCCTCCTGTTCCACATCCGCATCCACAGTCACAACCGCAGTTTGTTGCTGCTACATCACTCATGTTAATTCCTCCATATAAAGTTTAATTACACTGTATCATATGAAGCCCTGCTTGCTCATGTTTCCACAATTTGATAAAATTTAGAAAATTTTTGTTGGTACAAGGCTGGGTTATATAGTATAATGTCGGCAGACACGATACTGCGCGGAACGTTTTCTGATAATAGAAGGAAGAATACGCTCCGGCAGATGAAAAAGAAAAGAGGCTTTAAGAATGGACAAAAGCAGATTATATTACCAGATCCCTTATGTAAAATCGTTCATGTGCACAGTGGAGCACTGTGAGGAGAGCGGGAAAGGAACCTGGCTGGTGACTCTGAACCAGACCGGTTTTTATCCTGAAGGAGGGGGACAGCCCTATGATACAGGAACCTTAAACGGGATTTCCGTGGTATCCGTCCATGAGAAGGGGGAACAGGTAATCCATGAACTGGCGCAGCCCATAGAGGAGGGGACCCTGGCGGAGGGAATCATAGACTGGCAGAGGCGGTATGACAACATGCAGCTGCACACCGGGGAGCATATACTGTCCGGTCTGGTGCACAAACACTTTGGATATGATAACGTGGGCTTTCACATGGGGGCTGAGGAAGTGACGGTGGACTTTAACGGCATCATTGAGCCGGAGGATCTGGATTGGCTGGAGGATGAGGCCAATCAGCTGGTCTATGCCAATGTCCCTGTAAAGGTGCTCTATCCCTCTGAGGATGAACTCAAGACCATGGAGTACAGAAGCAAGAAAGAACTGTCCGGTTTGGTGCGCATTGTGGAGGTGCCTGGCGCAGATGTATGCGCATGCTGCGGCACACATGTAGAAAACACCGGAGAAGTGGGCATCATTAAGATAAGAAGCATGATTCATTACAAGGGCGGCGTTCGGCTGTCCATGCTGTGCGGACGCAGGGCTCTCCTGGATTACAGGGACAGGCTGAAGGATGAAGCCAGGATATCCAACCTGCTGTCAGCCAAGCTCGTCCAGGTGCCGGATGCAGTGGAAAAGCTTAAAAGTGACAGCCAGGACAAGGATTACCTGATTGGGAAGCTGGGCAGCAGCCTGCTGGCCCTGAAGGCGGGACAGTTCCCGGAGAGCACAGAGCCCCTCATTGTATTTGAGGAGGATTTAACTCCGATTCAGGTCCGCCAGTATGCGACCCTTCTCTATGAACAGAACAAGGCCGGGGTGGCTGCTGTGTGTTCCGGGAATGACAGGGACAGCGAATATCACTATGCTCTTGGCAGCAGCCGGATGGACATGCGCGCGCTCAGCAAAGCCATGAACAGCCGTCTGAGCGGAAGGGGCGGAGGCAGCAGCCTCATGGCCCAGGGCACCTTCCGGGCAGCGCGGGAAGCCATTGAGGCAGCGTTCCTGGAAGAGACAGAACTATAAAGGATGGTACGATGGAATTAAACAGCGATACAATGAAAAAAATCAGAGGACTTATCGTTTTTACCGTGGTAATTGTGGTTGCAGGAATCAATTACAGACGTCTGGTGGATGTGGCGGCCGGATTGATGCATATTGTCTGGCCCTTTATTCTGGGGGCAGCCATAGCGTTCATACTGAACGTGCCCATGCGCAATATCGAGAGGCATTTGACCGTGTTTGGGCAGGGCAGCAGGCTGAGACGGCCTGTCAGCCTGGTGGTGACCATCCTCCTGGTTACAGGCGGTCTGTTTCTGGTCATCTTTGTGGTGGCACCTCAGCTGGTAAAGACCTTTATGAATCTTCAAAGCAGTATCCCGGTATTCTTTGCAGGGGTGCGCGATGAGGCGGAGCGTTTATTTGCCAGTAATCCCCAGATATTGGAATATATGAACCAGATGGAAGTGAACTGGCAGGAAGTGTTCCAGAACATGGTTGCGTTTTTAAAGAGCGGAGCAGGAACTATGCTTAACACCACTTTCTCGGCAGCTGTCTCCATTGTCAGCGGCGTATCCTCATTCCTCATTGGATTTATCTTTGCCATCTATATACTTTTGCAGAAAGAGACACTGGGACGGCAGATAAAGAAGGTGCTGGAGGCCTTTTTGCCGGAACCGGCGGTAGGGCGGATCCTGGATATCACAGCCCTTACAGAGCGTACCTTCTCCCATTTTCTCACAGGACAGTGCGCGGAGGCCGTGATTCTGGGAACCATGTTTTTTGTGGTACTGACCGTTATACGCCTGCCCTATGCACTGCTGATTGGGGTGCTGATTGCATTTACAGCCCTGATTCCTATTTTCGGAGCGTTTGTGGGACTGGCAGTGGGCGTGTTTTTGATGCTCCTGGTAAATCCCATGGATGCCCTGATTTTTACGATTACCTTCTTTGTGCTGCAGCAGATAGAGGGAAACCTCATATATCCTTATGTGGTGGGAAATTCGGTGGGGCTTCCTTCCATATGGGTGCTGGTGGCCGTGACCGTGGGCGGAAGCATGATGGGGATTGTGGGAATGCTCATATTCATTCCGCTGTGTTCCGTGCTGTATGCCCTTTTACGGGACGGGGTCAATACCCGCCTGGGAAAGAAGGGCGGAGGAACAGCTGTCTGTGAGGATGCCTGCGGACCGGCTGGTGAGAAAGACGGGGACCAGGGGCAGCAGGAGTAAAGACCGGAAATGATACGAGAGAATCATTGGGTGAATACTACAAAACAGAGATAACAAAACAGAGATAACAAAACAGAGATAATAAAAAAGAGATACCAAAAAAGCCCGGAACCTGTCTGATGGTTCCGGGCTTTGCCTTTGTCTGTATTCCCGGCTGTTATTCCAGGCTTTTATCTTAGGCTTATTCTCCCTGATACATATATTTGATTAAACGCTCGATGTCTTCCTTCTCATGAGCAACCAGGTCTAATTCCTTGATATATCCATTGGAGAAGATGGTGGCCATAGACAGATACTGGGCTAATTTGGATTTCAGATTGATGCGGTCGCCTTCCGGAGATACAAGCTCCACGGTTCCCCTGCACTGGTCAATGACAGAGAAAAACTTTTCTACGTCTGTGATATTCTGAATCTTCATGGCATATCCTCCTGTGTTTGTATGCATTTTCCTGAAATGGAAAAGGCTGGTTAATTTTTTAACATATATGATTATAGCAGAAGGGCAGGGGAAGGGCAATTATGAATTTTCATAAAAATACAGGGATTAAAGGGTGTTTTTTATCGCATCTAACAGCAGGGAGGAGACCCGCAGGCCGCCCCGGCCCGTCCCTATGGAAATATCTGGTTTATTGCTGCCATGAAAGTCGGAACCGCCTGTGGAGAGCAGATGGTGGCGCGCGGCCATTTCCTGGAGCTTGGCGCTTTCCAGGCGGTTGTGGGAGGAGTGATATACCTCCAGGCCTTTCATGCCCAGGCCTGCCAGATAGGCGATGAGCTCCTCCGTGGCCTTATCCCCCAGCTTGTACTGGAAAGGATGGGCCAGGGCCACAAAGGCATGGCTGTCCAAGAGGGCTTCCATGACCGCCTCGGGAGGCAAAAATTCCTTGGGCGGGCAGTATGTGCCTCCGTATTGCAGATATTTCTTAAAAATATGGTCCAAATCAGGCCCCAGACCCTTTGCCAGAAGGGCTCTTGCCACATGGGCCCTGGTGATGACCGTATCAGGGTTCCCGGCGCATAAATCTTCGGCGGTCAGGTGGATGCCGTGGGCATCAAAACGCCCCAGCATCTCCTGGTTGCGCTGGTCTCTGTGATGGCGGAATTCCTTTAACGCAGCCTGAAGGGAGGGCGAATCAGTGTCCACGAAAAGTCCCAGTATATGGATTTCGTGGTCCCTGAAACTGCTGGATACCTCGATGCCGGGCACCACCTCCAGCCCCAGTTCTGCCCCGGCCTCCGCGGCGCCGGCAACGCCGGCCGTGGTATCGTGGTCCGTAAGGGCGATGGCTGAAAGTCCGGCCTCATGGGCCAGGCGGACCACCTGCTCAGGTGACAGGGTGCCGTCGGATGCATTTGAGTGGACATGTAAATCAACGTAAGACATGATGTGACCTCCGAATCGTAAGATGTAAAGACCTTGAAAAGGCTTGTAATTGATTTTTAATAATTTAATAATACTTACTTTATATATAGTAACATGAAATTCACAATAAGTAAAATTGGCCTGAAAAAAACAAAAAAGACGGTTCCATTTTACATAAAGTATGTTATACTACAACTTGTGAATAAATCCATAGGCAGAGATGACAGGTGAATAGAATGAATCAGTTAGAGAATAATCAGAACAGAAGAAGTTCCTCAGCAGGCAGAAGCCGCGGCAGGGGTTCAGATAAAGGCACGGGACGGGGAACGTCCAGGAATACAGGCAGAAGCAGTTCGTCAGGCAGCGGTTCAAGAAGTTCTTATTCCTATCGTTCCGGCGGACAGGCCGGCAGGATGAACGCGGCCCAGACAGCCAGGCGCAACAGCCCTCACAGGAGAAAGAAGGGGCCGGATTATAAAAAGATTGCCATAGCCGGAGTTATTCTTATTATCCTCATAGCCGGCATATCGCTGGCCATGAAATGGAAAGGAGCCGGTGGAAGCGAACCGGATCATTCTGTGGAAGAGACAACCGAGACAGAGATGATGAAGGAAGTCAAGGTGGATGGGATTACCATCACCGGCATGTCTAAAAACCAGGCCAGGAATGCAATTCTTAAGGAATATCCCTGGGATATGACAGTTACCTATGACGGAGATACATATAATGTGACGAATCTTGCGGCGGAAAAGGTAGACGCGCTGCTGGATGAAATCTACAGCGGGGAACCAGCTGAGAGTTACACACTGAACATGGACGGACTGGAAGAGGCAGCTGCGGGGGAGGCGGAAAACTGCGCGGCCAAATGGAATAAAAAGGCCAAAAACGGTTCCATCGACAGCTATGACAAGGAAAAGGGCGCCTTTGTGTTCGCCGGGGAAGAGAGTGGGTTTGCCATTGACCAGGAAAAGCTGGCAGCAGACATATTAAAGGCCCTGAAAGATAAGAAGTTTGACGCTTCCATCACAGCCACGGGAAGTGAGACAGCCCCGGATATCAGCGCTGCCGCTGCCAAGGAAAAATATAAGACCATCAGCACCTTCACCACAAAGACAACAGCCAACAAGGCCCGAAATACCAATATCAGGCTGGCTTCAGAGGCTCTGAACGGAACCGTGGTGCATCCGGGAGAGGAATTCTCCTTTAACGCAGCCGTGGGACAGAGGACAGAGGCAAAGGGCTACCAGGGAGCAGCCGCCTATAACAACGGAGAGGTGGTGCAGGAGATTGGCGGAGGTGTATGCCAGGTATCCACCACCCTGTACAACGCAGTATACAGGTCCGGACTGGGAGAGGAGAGCATTACCTTCAGGCGCTCCCACACCTTTGAGCCCAACTATATCACACCGGGCCAGGACGCCACGGTGAGCTGGGAACAGCCGGATTTCCGCTTCAAGAACACATCCAGCACATCCATCGGCATCAAGGCCAGCTACGCGGACCAGAAGATGACGGTATCCATTTACGGTATTCCGATTCTGGAGGAGGGAACAAAGCTGGATTTGGTATCCGAGAAAGTGGAGGAGCTGGATCCGCCGGCACCTACATATGAAGAGGACCAGACCCTTGAGCCGGGAGTGGAGATTCAGAAGAGCGCCGGCAGCAAGGGAAGCAGATGGATCACCTACAAGGTATTATATAAGGACGGAAAAGAGGTTTCCAGGGAACAGGACCATAAGACCACATACAAAGGCCATGCCCCCGTTATCCGCCGCAACACCACGGGCGTGGTGCTGCCGCCTGAGGAGACTACCCTTTCCACAGAGACAACAACGCCAACCATTGACGGAATGCCGGACGGCTATATTCCGGGTGATGAGACAATCACCGCGCCTTCCGGAAACAGCTCCCCGGAGAGCGGCCCCGGCACAGTGACCCAGCCGGCAGCGCCCACCACAGCGCCTGCAGCGGCACCGAATCCAACCCAGGCCCCGCAGCCGTCTGAGACTGAGGCAGCCGGACCGGGCGGAGATAATCCGGTGATTGCACCGCTGAAACCAGAATAAAAAAGCAGACAGGAAAAGAGAAACCGGCATCAATGGTTTCTCTTTTTTTGCGGCGCTTTTCATGTTTTCAAAAATTGACATTGTATTTTTTGGCGTAATTACGATTAAGCATTTGCAATTTGTTAAATAATTGCTATAATAGTAGACAGGTCAGTCTGCATAGGGTCGAAGCATGTTTGTACATGCCCGGGTCCGGGGCAGACTCACATGTATACCATTACATATTCACTATTTGTAGGAGGAAATCAAAATGGCAAGAAAAATGAAAACCATGGATGGCAACCATGCAGCAGCGCATGCGTCATACGCATTTACTGATGTAGCGGCTATCTATCCGATTACCCCATCCTCACCTATGGCTGAAGCCACAGACGAATGGGCAACAGACGGAAGAACCAATATCTTCGGTCGTGAAGTACAGATTACAGAGATGCAGTCTGAGGCAGGTGCAGCAGGTGCTGTACACGGTTCTCTGGCAGCAGGTGCTCTGACCACCACCTACACAGCGTCACAGGGTCTGTTACTGATGATCCCTAATCTTTATAAAATCGCGGGCGAGCAGCTTCCAGGTGTATTCAACGTATCCGCACGTGCTCTTGCTAGCCATGCATTATCTATTTTCGGTGACCATTCCGACGTTTACGCATGCCGTCAGACCGGATGCGCTATGCTGTGCGAGTCCAGTGTACAGGAAGTAATGGACCTGACAGTTGTTGCACATATGGCATCCATCAAGGGCAAGGTTCCATTCATCAACTTCTTCGACGGTTTCCGTACATCCCATGAGATTCAGAAGATTGAGACCTGGGATTATGAGGACCTTAAGGAAATGGTTGACATGGACGCTGTAGATGCTTTCCGCAAGCATGCACTGAATCCAAATCATCCATGCCAGAGAGGCTCTGCTCAGAACCCTGATATCTTCTTCCAGGCAAGAGAAGCCTGCAACCCATACTATGACGCTCTTCCTGCAATTGTTCAGGAATATATGGACAAGGTTAATGCCAAGATTGGTACTGACTATAAGCTGTTCAACTACTACGGCGCTGCTGATGCTGAGCACATCATCATCTCCATGGGCTCTGTCAATGACACCATCGAAGAGACCATCGACTACATGGTGAAGCAGGGACAGAAGGTTGGTGTTGTTAAGGTTCGTCTGTACAGGCCATTCTGCGTACAGGCCCTGATTGACGCCATTCCTGATACCGTTAAGGTTATCTCCGTATTAGACAGAACAAAAGAGCCAGGCGCTATCGGCGAGCCTCTGTACCTGGATGTTGTTGCTGCCCTTAAGGGAAGCAAATTTGACCAGGTTAAGGTTTTAACCGGACGTTACGGCTTAGGTTCCAAGGATACCACACCTGCTCAGATCGTGGCAGTTTACGAGAATACAACCAAGTCTCCATTTACCGTAGGTATCGTGGATGACGTTACAAACCTGTCCTTAGAGATTGGCGCTCCTTTAGTTACTACTCCTGAGGGAACCACAAACTGTAAGTTCTGGGGTCTGGGCGCTGACGGTACAGTTGGTGCAAACAAGAACTCCATCAAGATCATCGGTGACAATACAGACATGTATGCACAGGCATACTTTGATTATGACTCCAAGAAATCAGGCGGCGTTACCATGTCCCACCTGCGTTTCGGACACAGCCCAATCAAGTCTACCTATTTAATCCGTACAGCTAATTTCGTTGCCTGCCACAATCCTGCATATGTACGCAAGTACAACATGGTTCAGGAGCTGGTTGACGGCGGTACATTCCTGTTAAACTGCCCATGGGATATGGAAGGACTTGAGAAGCATCTTCCTGGACAGGTTAAGAAGTTCATCGCTGACCACAACATCAACTTCTACACCATCGACGGTGTAAAGATTGGTATTGAGACAGGCATGGGCCCAACACGTATCAATACCATCCTTCAGTCCGCATTCTTTGAGCTGACCGGCATCATTCCTGCTGAGAAGGCAAACGAGTTAATGAAGGCTGCTGCAAAGGCAACCTATGGCCGTAAGGGAGAGGACGTTGTTCAGAAGAACTGGGCAGCTATCGACGCAGGCGCTAAGGGCATGCACAAGGTAGAGGTTCCGGAGAGCTGGAAGAACTGTGAAGACGAAGGCCTTGACTATGCAGTTGTAACCCAGGGAAGAAAGGATGTAGTTGACTTCGTTAACAATATCCAGACAAAGGTAAGTGCTCAGGAAGGAAACTCCCTGCCTGTATCCGCATTTACAGAGTATGCAGATGGTTCCACACCATCCGGTTCCTCCGCATATGAGAAGCGCGGTATCGCTGTTAAGGTTCCTGTATGGAATCCGGACAACTGTATCCAGTGTAACTTCTGTGCATATGTATGTCCTCACGCTGTTATCCGTCCGGTTGCCATGACTGCTGACGAGGCTGCAAAGGCACCTGCAGACATGAAGATGAAGGATATGACAGGCATGGCCGGCTATAAGTTTGCCATCTCTGTTTCCGCTCTGGATTGTACCGGATGCGGTTCCTGTGCAAATGTATGCCCAGGCATGAAGGGCAACAAGGCTCTGGTTATGGAAAGCCTTGAGGCTAACCTTGGCGAGCAGGCTATCTTTGACTTTGGTCAGTCCCTGCCTGTTAAGGAAGAGGTTCTGGCTAAGTTCAAAGAGAACACCGTTAAGGGCAGCCAGTTCAGACAGCCTCTGCTTGAATTCTCCGGCGCTTGCGCAGGATGCGGCGAGACTCCTTATGCAAAACTGATTACCCAGCTGTTTGGCGACAGAATGTACATTGCCAACGCAACAGGATGTTCCTCCATCTGGGGCAACTCCTCACCATCCACACCTTACACCGTAAATGCCAAGGGACAGGGTCCTGCATGGGATAACTCCCTGTTTGAGGATAACGCTGAGTTTGGTTACGGTATGCTGCTGGCTCAGAACGCAATCAGAGACGGCTTAAAGGCTAAGGTTGAGAGCGTAATGGCTAACGAGAAGGCTACTGACGAGATGAAGGCAGCCTGCAAGGAGTGGCTTGATACATTTGGCACCGGCGCTCTGAACGGCACTGCTACCGATAAGCTGGTTGCAGTTCTGGATGGCGTTGACTGCGATGTCTGCAGAGACATTGTTAAGAATAAAGATTTCCTGGCTAAGAAGTCACAGTGGGTATTCGGCGGTGACGGATGGGCTTACGATATCGGCTTCGGCGGTGTAGACCACGTGCTGGCATCCGGTAAGGACATCAACATCATGGTATACGATACCGAGGTTTACTCCAATACAGGCGGCCAGTCCTCCAAGGCTACCAAGACAGGTGCTGTTGCACAGTTCGCTGCAGGCGGCAAGGACGTTAAGAAGAAAGACCTTGCAAGCATTGCCATGAGCTATGGCTATGTGTATGTTGCACAGATTTGTATGGGCGCTGATATGGCTCAGACTGTTAAGGCAATTGCAGAGGCAGAGGCTTATCCGGGACCATCCCTGATTATTGCATACGCTCCATGTATCAACCATGGTATCAAGAAGGGTATGGACAAGGCTCAGACAGAGGAGAAGCTGGCTGTAGAGTGCGGTTACTGGAACAACTTCCGTTACAACCCGGCAGCTGAGAAGAAGTTCTCCCTGGATTCCAAGGCTCCTAAGCTTGAGACCTATCAGGACTTCTTAAAGGGCGAGGTTCGTTACATGTCCCTGGCTATGAAGAATCCTGAGAGAGCAGCCGAGCTGTTCGCACGTAACGAGGCAGAGGCTAAGGAGCGTTACGCTTACTTAGAGAAGCTGGTTACACTGTACGGCAACGACTAATCTTACGTCAGATTTGAATATGTTATAAATGATGGACCCCGGAGGGCTTAGGCTCTCCGGGGTTTTATGTGTGTATTTGCAACAGTTTGGACCGTGCTGCGAATATTCTATTTCCAGAAGGGGATAATACTGGAAGAAAGGATGTGTGATACCAGTATGTTAGAAGAGAAGGCAATGGTTCAATTTCTGAACCGATTTACCGATTATCCCTTTCTGGTAAAATGGAAGGATCACGAAGACCGGGTAGGTCACGGCAACCCTATGTTTGCTGTTGACATCAGGGAAACCATACCGGTGAAGAAGCTGATGGACAGCACCTCCCTGGCCTTGGGAGAAGCCTATATGAAGGGCAAGCTGGAGGTGGAAGGGAGTCTGTATGAGGCCCTGGACCATTTCCTGGGGCAGATGGACCGTTTTTCCGTCAACCGCCTGCATCTGAGAAAGCTCCTTCATCCCTCTAATTCCAGAAAAAACCAGAAGATGGAGGTGTCCTCCCACTACGATATCGGCAATGATTTTTACAGGCTTTGGCTGGACGAAACCATGAACTACTCCTGCGGTTATTTTAAGACAGAAAATGATACCCTCTATGAGGCCCAGGTGAATAAAACAGATTATATTCTGAAGAAGCTGGCGCTGGAAGAGGGCATGAGCCTTCTGGATGTGGGCTGCGGATGGGGATTTCTCTTAATCAGGGCGGCCAGGGAATACGGAGCCAGGGGAACCGGCATTACCCTCAGTACGGAGCAGTATGACGGCTTTAAAAAGCGTATAGAAGAGGAAGGGCTGGAACATCTGCTGGATGTCCGGCTCATGGACTACAGAGATTTACCCCAAAGCGGCATGAAATTTGACCGTGTGGTCAGCGTGGGCATGGTGGAGCATGTGGGAAGGGAAAATTACGGCAGGTTTATGGACTGTGTGGACAAGGTGCTGAATCCGGGCGGCGTATTCCTGCTCCATTTTATCAGCAGCCAGAAGGAGCACGCAGGGGATCCATGGATAAAGAAATATATATTTCCGGGTGGGGTCATCCCCAGTCTCAGGGAAATCATATCCCTGATGGCGGAACATGACTTTCATATTTTGGATGTGGAGAACCTGAGAAACCATTACAACAAGACATTGCTGTGCTGGGAAAAGAATTTCAAGGAACATGAAAAGGAAATAAAGGACATGTTCGACGAGGAATTTGTCCGCATGTGGGATTTGTATTTGTGCTCCTGCGCGGCAACATTCCACAATGGAGTCATTGACCTTCATCAGATACTGGTGAGCAAGGGTGTAAACAATGAACTGCCCATGGTGCGGTGGTATTAAGCAAAAAATGCGGCCTGGAGCGTGGAGACGGAGGAAACAGTCCTCCGGCACGCTCCATGGCTTTATGCAGGTATTATTTCAAACGTTATTTCGGATGCTGTCTCAGGCATGATTCCATAACATTATCTGCACATTAACTGAACTGTGTTTTACGGGATGGTTTTATGGAGTTAAATCTGGTATAATCTAGGATTATAAAGCTGGCTCCATGAGGAACTGTCTGTTTTGGGGGATGAAGCGGAGAATGGATATAACCATGGTGTGATTGATAAAGGAGTGAGGGCGGATGGAGACAAAGAGCGATTTAATTACATATTGTCTTACCTATAAAGATGTATATGAGGACTATCCCTTCAGGGACCATGAATGGACTGTCATACGCCACCGGGGCAATAAGCGGGTATTTGCCTGGATATACCGGCGGGAGGGACAGGTCTGCATTAATCTGAAATGCGCGCCTGAATGGATTGAATTTTGGCGCAAGGCCTATTCCGGTGTGCGGCCAGGGTATCATTTGAATAAAAAGCACTGGAATACGGTGGTTTTGGATGGGAGTGTCCCGGATGAGGATATCAAACGGATGATAGGTGAAAGCTATGATTTGACAGGAGATTGCAGTAAAAAGAGATAAGTCCTTGCATGAACGGGCAGCTTCCGGTATGGTATTTAATCCAAAGGGAGAACAAAATAATACAGGACAGGGGAATAAGGATGAACAGACAGAATGAACACACGGGAATCGGACCTGGCACAATTGTCAGACATTTTAAGAGGGAAACATTATCGGCAGAGGAAAAAAAGACGAACCGATATCTCTATGTGGTCAGGGACATGGCCCATCATACGGAGACAGGAGAGCTCCTGGTCATCTATCAGGCGCTGTACGGGGAGTTTGGAACCTTTGCCAGGCCGGCTGAAATGTTTTTTTCTGAGGTGGACAGGGCAAAGTATCCGGAAATCAGACAGCGTATGAGATTTGAAGCTGTGAGCAGTTAGAGAGGTGCCGGATTCAGCGGGAGCCTTGCCTGCTGATGAAATAGGGTCAGATGCAGCCGCAGCGGGGCAGAGAACGCGGGACCTGTGAGAGTCAGAAAGGCAGATAAGGGAAATACAGGGAAAACCAAAAAATGGGGGTATCGTCATCATGGCGGTACTCCCATTTGGATGGTGAGGGATTCGTTATACATTAGAAGTGTCTGCATCAAAGGGCAGCAGGAATTCCGGTATGCCGCTGGAATAAGGGGCAATATCATACTGTTGGTAGTAAATGACGATCCCGCCTGGTGTCAAATAAAAATTCTCCGGATGGAAGGAATTGCGCAGGAGTTCCTGGTAGTTGTCAAAATAGGTACCGGGATTGGCTTTCAGCCTCTCTGCAATCTCAAACTGTATCCAATTCTGGATATCCTGGATATAAGACGGATTGTTTTGATAAAAGTCGCTGAGCGTCATTTTTCTGCCGGATTGGGCATCCCAGGTCTCAGATGTCCGCAGGGTGGATCCGTGAGCTCCGCCTGTAAAGGTATACTGTTCCGAAAAAAGACTGAAAATACAGTCCTGGTTATATGTCACCACATAGCTTATATTAAATTCATATGGAAAAAATGGAACATTGCGGACGCGGCTGTAATTTGCCTCCTCGGCCGCCTGGGGATATAATACGCTGCGGCAGTACCTTGCTTTTTCATTTGCCTGTGTGACATAGTATTGGTTTATGGCCTGTATCGCTTCCTGATTGCAGGAAGCGTTCAATTGTGGGTAACGAATCTGGCAGTTAAGCACAACGGTGTCCTGGTAATCCATCTGGTCTGTCAGAATATGCTGGGTTATGGTTTGCATAAAAGCCTCTTATGATATGTTTTTACAATATATGTGCATGGTTGGCCATGTATGATTGATTCATGGTTTAACTGGGACATTCCTGCAAGCGATGAGTGCTGTATTATGTCTTGACACGAACATATGTTTGTGATATCATATAATATATAAAAGAACATATGTTCTTTTCGGCGGATTCAAGAAGATAAACTCACTATACAGAGTCTGTTGAGTCTACCAGGCCGGAACTTATAAAAACCTATATAAGACAGGAGGCAGCCACATGAAAATCACAAAGGACAATCTGAATGAAGTTTTATTTGAGAACCATGATGCCAGACTTTTGATTGCGGACGTTGTGACCCATACCAGCGCTAACCTCTATTATTATCATGATATAGAAATAACGGTTCAGAAGGCGCTGGATATCTGGCATAAGGCCCAGGCCGCAGACGGGGAAGAGAACGGGTTTTACAGCGTGTCCTTCCTGGATTTTTCAAAGGAATCTGCGCCGCTGCCGTCAGGATTACAGCATGCATTTACGTAGCAGTATTCTCAAAGAGGGTATTCCTGAGGCGCGGATTTTGAAGGTGAATGCGCCGTAGGGCATGGCACCGCAGGGCATGGCGCCGCAGGCCGGCAGCTGCCGCAGGAGCCAATGAGGGTTAAGCAAATCCCCGGCATCATGATAAAACAGGCAGGAGGTATACGAATGGAGGAGTGTTGCGGAATCAACATAGAACAGGAGATGACCATTGAAAATTTATATTGTTTCATAAGGGCATCCCTGCAGGCATTGCAGAGCACCGGTGGGTATGGGGAGGCGGATTTTGTATGTCCGCTATGTGGAAAAAAGGCTCATATAAAGCGCCTGAAGGGCGAGCTTTATAATACAGGAGAGATTGGGTGCCGGTGCGGGTACTCGTTTCGCTTTTAACCATAATCAAATTTCTAAATAATTCTTACCTGTGTGCACATATCTTTTGCAAACAGGTCCTAATTGGTTTGCTTTCATCCACCAGTCCTGCTATAATGGCATAAATGATACTGAAAAAGGAGTATTGTATGACCTTAGGACAAATAAAAGAAAGGCTGCAGTCCAGTGAATATGATTTCTTAAGAACGGATGAACACCTGGGCCATCACATCATCCTATTGACATTGGGAGGAAGCCATGCCTATGGAACCAGCATGGAAACCAGCGATCTGGATATTCGCGGATGTGCCCTGAACAGCAAGAGGGAAATTCTGATTCATGAGGATTTTGGGCAGGTAACGGATCCGCACACCGATACCACTATCTATGCATTCCGCAAGCTGATTCCACTGCTGACCAATTGTAATCCAAATACCATAGAAATGCTGGGCGGCAGAGAAGACCATTATTTGCATATAGCACCAGTGGGCAGGGAGCTGTTAGACCATGCCCACTTATTCTTATCCCAGAGAGCGGTTTATTCCTTTGGAGGATATGCAAACCAGCAGCTGCGCAGACTGGATAACAAGGCGGCCCGGCTTGTGGAACAGACGGATAATGAGAGACATATACTGAAAACTATAGAACATGCTTCCTTTGACTGGAAGAACCGGTATTTTTATATGCCCGGGGACAGTGTTAAGCTGTATATTGGAAAAGCTCTTAAGGAAGAATATGATAGTGAGATATTTATGGACATTACCCTGAGGCATTATCCGCTCAGGGATTATAAATGCCTGTGGTCAGAGATGCAGAGCATTGTAAAATCATATGCCAAGGTGGGAAAGAGAAACCAGAATGCCATAGAGCATGGTAAACTGGGTAAGCATATGATGCATCTGATCCGCCTGTACATGATGTGCCTGGATATTCTGGAAAAGGAACAGATTGTGACTTACCGTGAAAAGGAACACGACCTTCTTATGGATATCAGAAATGGCCGGTATCTGGATGAGAACCGGCAGCCTGTTCCGGAATTTTTTGAGATGGTAGATGAATATGAAAAGCGTCTGGATTATGCCCGGAAAAACACATCGCTGCCGGAAGAACCGGATATCAGGAAGATCAATGACTTTGCAGCCAGTGTAAATGAGAGGGTGGTAAAAGGTGAACTGTAATCATGATATACCAATATCCGCGGCCTGCATTATAAAGGAATTGGAATTAAGAGGATGGGAGTTTACACAAGGCCAGAACCTGGAAATGGACAACTGGCAGCATATCCTGTTTACTGTGGTTCCCGAATTAAAGACCATGTGCGGGTTTCAACAGAATAATCCTTATCATGTCTACGATGTGTGGCAGCATACCGCAGCGGCCCTCAGAGCAGCAGGAGATGATCCTGTTGTGGCATTGACCATACTGTTTCATGATATCGGAAAACCGGAATGCTATACTGAGGATGAGGACGGCAGAGGGCATTTCTATGGACATGGCCCTGTAAGCGCCAGGATTACGAATCAGGTAATGAAACGGCTGAAATTCGATGAAGAAACCATTGATACGGTGGTAGAGCTGGTAAGATACCACGACTCTGACCTTCACGAAAAGAGACGAAGCATCAGAACATGGCTGGACCGTCTGGGAGAAAAACAGTTCCGGCGGCTGCTGGAGGTACGCCGGTGTGATGTAAGCGGCCAGAATCCTGCCTGTCTGGCAGAACGGCTGGCAAGAATCCACCGTTTGGAAGCCCTTCTGGATGAGGTGGTGGAGCAGACCGGGCAGTTTCACATTAAGGATTTGGATATTAATGGAAGTGATTTGATACAGATTGGTTATACACCGGGAAGCTCCATTGGAAGCACGCTGTCTAAGCTGGCGGACCAGGTGGTAGAAGGAGTCATGGAGAACAAAAGGGATATATTATTGCGGGAAGCAGGCCGGTGGCTGATACGCGAATAGGCTGGGCCGTCACATGGTGGCGGCCTTTTTTCCATTCATTACCTTAAATATGTTTGGATTGCTAATTTTGGGACAGAATATAATAGAGAACCATTACCATGGGCAGTTGGCAAGTAACCGGCTCAAGCAGTTCAAACATTTTAAGGAGTAAATATGAAACGAATCGTTATATTGGGGGCCATGGCTCTGACCTTATCACTGGCAGTGCCCATGACAGTGCAGGCAGAGGAAAACGGGACAGATATGGTACTCGCCGCCAAGAGTGTGGCGGGTGAATTCAAAACCGCTCTTCAGGAGGCAGCCCATAAGACAATTAAGTTTGCTAACCAGGATGGAATCAATATTTATAAGGAACTCAGCACAGGGGCAGTGGTTTTGGACCAGGCATTTCTGAACACATCCTTTGAGGTTTTGGGTGAATACGGTGATTGGTCCATGATAACAACAGAGGCAGGACATGCATATATAGAAACAAAATATCTCTCAGGCATTGAGATACGGCGCCCTTCTTATTCAGAAGAGGACCTTTATATTCTGGCTCATGTAATCTGCGGAGAGGCGCAGAACTGTCCGGACGATGAGCAGCTTTTGGTGGGCTCAGTGGTGTTGAACCGGGTGAATCATGGCCGGTTTCCCAACACCATCAAAGGTGTGGTATTTGCACCGGGGCAGTACTCCTGCACCAGAGACGGAAATTATTACCGCGAGCCCACAGCAAGCAATTGGGCCAATGCAAAGTGGCTTCTGGAAAATGGGAGCATCCTGCCGGGCAATGTGGTCTGGCAGTCAGGAGGCAGACAGGGCAGGGGAGAATATCTGAGGACCAGATATCACAGTTATTGTTATTGATGGCAGAAGAAACAGTACAACATCATCTTTGTATTTACAGCAGATAATTGGGGGCCGGCACGGCGTGGGCCGCGCCGGCATTTGACTTAGGTCACAATACGGGTCATGGTGAATTTTCCGGGAGCTGTCTGCAGTACGGCAAATTGACTGTAGGATGTCCCGGAAGATTCATAGGGAGTTGCTTTGGCATCCTGGCCTGGGGTGTGGACAGTAGCCGACACTTCTGTAAGAAGGCAGACCCCTCGGCTGCCGGCGGTCCAGCTCCCCCATGGAGCTATCTCATAGTTATCATCAGAACAAAAGGCAGAGGCATATTTCACCTTCCCTTTCACACTGAAATTCGTAGAGTTGACAATATGAACTTTTGGATAAGCCATATAATACACATCCTTTCCAGATTTATTTATAGAAGCTTGTCTGGCTTCTAACGTATAATATGCTGGCAGAGAAAATGTGTGAAAATGCCGTTAATAAGGGGATAAAGGGAAAAAACAGTATTCTTTGGATGTTTCAGGTGAAAGATAAGTGGCAAATGTCTGAATATGAGAGGAGCCGGCATGAAGGAACCATGCCGGCTAAGTATGAGAGAAATCTATATCAAAAGGAGTAATTCCTTGTTATGGATAAGAGTATACATGGAAATTGTGACAAAAGTTTGAGCAGGAGCTAAATTAAGAATAAAATTCCTTAAGGATTAAAAGTGGGAAAGATGAGTTTTTATTTACGAATTTTCAATAAGTATGAATAATTGGAAAAATAGTACTTGATTTTCCTGCGGATTTATGGTATTATCTACGAGTGTCGGGGCATTAGCGCAGCTGGGAGCGCGCCACACTGGCAGTGTGGAGGTCACGGGTTCGAATCCCGTATGCTCCATTGAACAGAGTACATAGAATAGAGATTTTTCTGTATATACTAATTATGAAACTTGCGAATGGCTTAGGCCATTCGCATTTGTTGTTTATGGGAAGATGTATAGATTTGCGCTCTGTGAGGCAGCACCATTGATTATTTGGCATGGGAAGTTACATCACGGCTGGGGGAGATTTACAACCATACTCCCCAGTCGCCATAGTTAAATGTGCCGCTGCCATGATGAAGTTTTCCGTCTGCTTCAAGCTGCTCAAATGCTTTTCGCATACGAAATAAGATTTCCGGCTGTATATCCAGTGAATGATGGGCAGGAAATACTTTCTTTACCGGCAGGGAAGAAATCTTTTTTAGTGAATTAAGATATGCCTCCGGGTCGGTAGATGGATAATAGGCAAACAGTATATCCTTGTAAATCAAATCGCCTGTAAATAAATACCCTGTATCTTTCTCCCAAAAACACAAATGTCCAGGTGAATGTCCCGGCGTATGAAACACTTCAACCTGCCTCCCGCCAAGGTCAATTATATCATGATCAGTCAGAATCTTTGACGGCACCCCCTGAAAAAACTCATAATCGTTTACATCAAAGCCGTCAGGTAAATTGCAGCGGTCAGCAACCATCTCTTTAATTGTTTCTATGGATAAAGGGAACTTGCCATTCAGCCAGTCCAATTCTTCAGCATGAGCGTAAAAATCCGGAAAATATTTGTGTCCTCCAATATGATCCCAATGAATATGCGTTGCAACTGCCGTAATGGGCTTGTCCGTGAGTTTTACGACCTCATCAAATATGTTTGAAATACCAAGTCCTGTGTCAATAAGCAAGCTTCGTTCCCTTCCGTTCAGCAAATAGCAGTGCGTTTCCTCCCAATGCCGGTATTCACTGATAATGTAGGTATTTGAGTCTGTTTTATCTATTGTAAACCAGTTGTCCATTGTTTTATATCCCCCGCTTTGCCGGTTTGCTTCATTGTCTAAACCATCAGATTTAATTTTAAATAAAGGAAACTAAACCTCTAATGCCAGTTCAACGGCCTGTTTTGCGTGTATCACGGTGGTATCAAAAACAGGCAGTGAAGAATCGGTCTGATGTATAAGAAGTCCGATTTCAGTACAGCCAAGGATAACACCATGGGCTCCCTTTGCCTTTAAATTATCAATGACTACCTGGAATTGTCTGCGGGATTCTTCCCTGATATTACCTACGCAGAGTTCATGGAAGATAATATCATTCACAATATCAATATCCGCGGCATCCGGGGTGATAACGTCTATACCTCTGTCAATTAACCTCTGCTTATAAAAATCCTGTGTCATCGTATATTTTGTGCCCAACAAGCCCACTTTCCGAATCTGACATGCCAGAAGCTCTTGCGCGGTGGCATCCGCTATATGTATAATCGGAATCTGTATCATGGATTCGATTTGAGGAACTACTTTGTGCATTGTATTTGTGCAGATCAGAATGAAGTCCGCACCTGCAGCTTCTAAGCTTTTAGCTGCCGTTCCCAGTATGTCACCACTCTTTTTCCAGTCACCGTCTGACTGACATTTTTCGATCTCGTCAAATTCCACACTGTAAAGAATAACCTTTGCAGAATGAAGTCCGCCAAGCCGTCTTTTAACTTCCTCATTTATAATCTGGTAGTATGAAACTGTACTTTCCCAACTCATTCCGCCAATCAGCCCAATTGTTTTCACTTTTTGACCTCCTCTGTTTCCGATTTGATTTAGTAAATTATATCACACATTCATTTGCTATGGAACGACGACTTGGGAGTGCATCAAGGAAAACAATTGTAATGCACTGACGGAAGAAGGCCGCTGAGAAGGCCGCTGAGAAGACAGCTAAGAAGGCCGCTAAGAAAACAGCTAAGAAAAATGTAATAGATTCTTCAGCATATGGTATTTGACATTCATCATACAGCATGCTATAATCAGTTCCAATAAAAGGGAGTAGCGAACCACCAGAAGGTGGATTTTAAATCGTCATCTCGGTGCCGGAGGCACCCGTATAAAATGAAATGTGCAAGACTTTTATTGTGGCAGGGAGCCAGCCACCATAAAGGTCTTTTTTCTCTGATGCAAAGCTGGCGGTAATACCTGCCTCGCACAACAGCAAGGTATTGTTTATCGCAGAAAGGAGAAAAGAATGGAGAGAAAAAGCAGACAACAGGAAATCAGTGAGGCATTAATGGCAGCAGATATGGCTTCCATGAGCCTGCAAAAGGCGGAGGAACTGCTGCAGAAGGCAAGCAGTTGGGGAATCTGGGATATGCTGGGCGGCGGATTTTTCAGCACCATGTTTAAGCATAACCGGATGGATGAGGCCCAGGCAGCCATGAATGAGGCAAGGGGACATCTGCGCAGATTAAAGAGAGAATTGCTGGATGTAAACCTGACCGGGGATTTAAAGATGGATGTGGGAAGTTTTCTGACCTTTGCCGATTACTTTTTTGACGGTGTCATAGCTGACTGGATGGTGCAGTCTAAAATAGGGGATGCTCTGAACCAGGTCAGGGAAGCCAGACGTCAGGTGAGCGGTATCAGGAAACGTCTCCAGGAGATGAGGCAGACACTGGAAACAGAACAGGAAGGTAGGTAAGGTATATGGGATGTCTTGGAAATGTATTATGGTTTATATTCGGCGGATGTATAAGCGGCTTATCCTGGCTCCTGACAGGCTGCCTGTGGTGCATAACGATCATAGGAATACCGGTGGGACTGCAGTGTTTTAAGTTTGCGGGCCTGAGTTTCTTTCCCTTTGGAAAGGAAGTGGTCTACGGCGGGGGAGCGGCGTCCCTGCTTCTGAATATTATCTGGCTGTTGGTTTCCGGTTTGCCCCTGGCCATTGAGTCAGCCATCATCGGAGTACTGCTTTGTATTACCATCGTGGGCATACCCTTTGGGCTGCAGCAGTTCAAGCTGGCGAAACTGGCCCTGATGCCCTTCGGAAGCCAGATTGTCTGAGGTGTGGTATGAAAACAGACCGGGGTAATGAGGCACAGTGCAGTTATTTTATGATAATAGAGGACAGAACGCCGCGGTTTTGATATACTAATACACAAGAGATAACAGGGAAGCAGACGCAGCTGTCAATACCCGCTTTGCAGGGCGTACTGGGAGTCTGCGTCTGTTATGCTTCCGCTGCAATCAGTATAATCACAGCAAATGAAAGTGAAGGGATGGATATGTCATCAGGAAAGATTACCATGGATGATATTGCCAATATGGCAGGGGTTACCAAGAGTACGGTGTCCAGATATTTTAACGGAGGCAGTGTAAGAGAGTCCACCAGGGAACGGATACAGGAAATCATAAGGGAGTATAATTATGAACCCAATACATTTGCCAGGTTAAAGGCCAAGGAAAGCAATGTGATTGGAGTGGTCCTTCCCACCCTGAATTCAAAAGTGTCCAGCCGTGTGGTGACCAGTATCGGACGCTACCTGAGGGAACAGGGGTATGAAACGCTGATTAAGGATTCGGACCACAGTGTGGACCTGGAGCTTAAGAATATTCAGAGACTGATTACGCTGAAGGTGGACGGCATCATACTGAGCGCCATTACCATAACAGAGGCGCACCGTAAGCTGATACAGGGAAGCCCTGTGCCTGTGGTGGTGTTGGCACAGGACTATGACGGGGGAATTTCCATTGTCCACGATGATTACGGGGCAGGAAAGGCCATGGGAGTCCGTGTGGCAAAGGCCCGTCCGGCCCGGGTTGGGTATATGGGAGTGTCTGCCCTGGATGTGGCCGTGGGTATCAACCGCAAGCAGGGCGTGATGGACGGCCTGAAAGAATGGGGCATCAAGGATGTGGTCACGGCCGCCGGGGATTACAGCTATGCCAGCGGAATCCGTATGGCTGAGGAAATGATGGACCAGGGTCCGGTAGATGCAATCATATGTGCCACGGACCGCCTGGCTTTTGGAGCGTACCATGTTTTGGGGGAGAGAGGATTAAGGATTCCTGAGGATGTTTCTGTGGCAGGATTTGGCGGATATGATGAAAGCACTCTGTTAAAGCCGGACCTGACCACCCTGCGTTTTGATTCCTATGGTCTGGGTTATCTGGGGGCTGAAACCATACTTAAGATGATACATCGGGAACCGGTGCCAAAAAAGCAGATAGTGGATTACACAATGATAGAAGGTCACAGCGTCAAAGAACAAAGTGATTTTTAAACATGCAGGGAGAAATAGAAGAAGATATGTGAAAAGTGCACAAATTCATAGATGATTTTTTTACGCTCAAAAATGGAACCGGTGCCAATAAAATATTGACATTAAGGGTTGAATGCCCTATTATATAGTTATGGAACCGATACCAAAAAGCAAAGGGAAATCATAGTAAGAAGAGGGGAAGGAATATGATGGATTATGCAAAGACGGCAAGTCTGGTCATCAAGTACGTAGGCGGAAAAAACAATATTAAGTCAGTTACCCATTGTGCCACCAGACTTCGTTTTCAGCTCAGGGATAACGGGCTGCGAAACGAGGAGGCAATCAGTGACCTGGAAGGGGTAAAGGGAGTGTTTCTCACACAATCCCAGTTCCAGATCATATTTGGTTCCGGTATTGTGAATATGGTCTGCGATGAAGTACAGAAGCAGCTGGGAACATTGGAGGAAAAGCCGGAGGAAAAAGAAGAGGGGAAGGGAAATGTGGTCCAGCGTTTCATCAAGATGCTCAGTGACATTTTCGTGCCCATCATTCCCGCTATTGTGGCAGGCGGTCTTCTTATGGGACTTAACAACCTTCTGACGTCCCCGCTTGTAAACGGGCAGTCAATGATTGAGCTGTACCCCATGTGGCAGGGACTGGCTTCGGCCATCAACACCTTTGCAAACGCACCCTTTACCTTTCTGCCGGTACTGATTGGATTCAGCGCAACCAGAAAGTTTGGAGGAAATGCGTTTTTAGGGGCGGCCATGGGCATGATTATGGTCCATCCGGATTTGCTGAATGCATACCAGATTGGCTTGGCACAGCCTCCTGTATGGGACATCTTTGGTTTTCAGATAGCTGCCATCGGATACCAGGGAACTGTTCTTCCTGTTCTGGCCGTCTCCTGGATTCTGGCCAATATCGAGAAACGGCTTCACAAGGTTACGCCGTCCTGGCTGGATAATCTGACAACCCCACTTTTATCCATCCTGGTAACTTCTTTCCTGACCTTTATCTGCGTGGGACCTGTGCTGAGGGAAGCCGGCAATCTGCTGGCCTCAGGCATCACATGGCTCTATAATACTCTGGGACCTGTGGGCGGAGCACTCTTTGGATTTGCATATGCTCCTATTACCATGACCGGCATGCACCACAGCTTTATTGCCATTGAGACACAGCTGCTGGCCGACAGCGCCCATACAGGCGGAAGCTTCATTTTCTCAACAGCAAGCATGAACAATGTGGCCCAGGGCGCCGCGGTCCTGGCAGTGCTTCTTATGACAAAGAATGACAAGATGAAGTCCATCTGCTCTGCATCCGGTATTTCTGCCTTGTTAGGCATTACGGAACCAGCCATGTTTGGTGTGACATTGAAACTGAAGTATCCATTCTATGCAGCCATGGCCGGATCGGCGGCAGGAAGCGCTTATCTGGCAGCCACCAAGACACTGGCTCAGGCATTGGGCGCGGCAGGACTTCCGGGCTTTATCTCCATGAAGCCTGACCACTATATGAATTTTGCCATTGGAATCATTTTGTCCATGGGCGTTTCCTTTGCCCTTACCATGGTGTTCTGGAAAAAGTTTGCTCTTGGCAGGGAGGACGGCCCGGAGAAAAAGGATGCAGGCAGGGCTGAGGGAACGGAAACAGCCTCGGACATGGAAATATCCCGAAAAATCGAAATGCCACAGGAAATAGAGCAGTCCCGGGAAATCATCACTGAACTTTATGTCCCCATGAAAGGGCAGGTCCTGGATGTGGGACAGTCCGCAGATGAGGTTTTTGCATCCAAGGCCCTGGGGGACGGCGTGGCTATCAATCCGGCTGGGGGCATGGTATGCGCGCCGTGCGACGGCACCATAAGCCTGCTGTTTCCGACAAAGCATGCGGTGGGAATTACATCTGAGACAGGCGTGGAAGTGCTCATTCATATCGGAATCAATACAGTACAGCTGGATGGGCAGGGATTTGAGGCCTTTGTGGCACAGGGGGATAAGGTAAAGAAGGGCCATAAGCTTATTGCCGCTGACCTGGATTTGATTCGGGAAAAGGGAATGAATCCGCAGACTATGATGATTCTGCCTGAGGGCGGAAATCTGGATGTGACCGTATATCCTGGCGGACAGGCGGACAGCGGGGACCTGGCGGTGAAAGCGGTTAAGACAGTTAAGACGGCATAAACATGCTGCGCAGGTAGGGAGAAAGCCGCCTGAAGAAAGCAGTGGTGAGAAGAATGCCGCCTGAAGAAAGCAGTGGTGAGGAGGAAGCAGCTTGAAGAAATATGAGAAGGTCCGCAGGGAGGACTATGAAGCATGGTACCGGGACAACCGGGAATACAGGGAAAGGGTCAGGGCGGATGAAAGCCGCCTGGCCTACCACCTGATGCCGGAAACCGGCTGGATGAACGACCCCAATGGGCTCTGCCAGTTTCAGGGACTGTACCATATATATTATCAGTATACACCCTTTGAGCCCACAGGGGAGATTAAGCTCTGGGGTCACTATACCACACGGGATTTCATTCACTATAAACAGGAGGAGCCGGCGCTTTTTCCGGACCAGGACCTGGATGCCCATGGCGTATATTCCGGTTCTGCTTATGTGGAGGATAAGACCATCCATTATTTTTACACAGGCAATGTAAAGCTGTTTGACAGGGATGATTACGATTATATTATGAGCGGCCGGGTGAGTAATACCATTCATGTTACAAGCAGGGACGGATATCATTTTTCTGCCAAGGAACTGGTCATGAACCACAAGGATTATCCGGCTGGCATGAGCTGTCACATAAGGGACCCCAAGGTCTTTAAAAAAGGGGAGTATTACTATATGGTACTGGGGGCCAGGGATGCCCTGAGCAAGGGAATGGTCCTTGTGTACCGGTCAATGGATTTAACAAATTGGGAGTATTTTAATAGAATTACGACGGAACAAACATTTGGCTATATGTGGGAATGCCCTGATTTGTTCTGTCTGGACGGCCAGCTCTGCCTGGTCTGCTGCCCCCAGGGGGTGAAGCCCATGGGAACAGAGTATCAGAATGTGCATCAGTGCACGGTCTTTTGTCTGGACTATGATTTTAGGGAAAATACCATCAGGCTGAATTCGCAGTTTCCCGGAATGGTGGACCGGGGCTTTGATTTTTATGCGCCTCAGACCTTTCTGGACGAGCAGGGGCGGCGCATTCTCATAGGCTGGATGGGAATACCGGACGCAGAATATACCAATCCGACGGTAAAAGCCGGATGGCAGCATGCCCTTACCATGCCGCGCCTCCTTCATATGAGGGAAGGACGTCTTTTACAGCAGCCTCTGGAGGAAATGAAGGAACTTCGCCGGGACAGAAGAGATTATGATTTTTGGGAGCTTGGGAAGGGTGTGGAAACAGGACTTGTGTTCGAGGCGTGTTTATCCATGGAGTCCTGCAGTGATATGTGCCTGACCATCAGGGATGATGTCACATTGTCCTATCAAAATGGCCTGCTGACCCTGGACATGGGAAACAGCGGAAGCGGCAGGACAAGACGCAGTGTTTTACTGGAACAGCTTACGGACCTGCGCATATTTTCAGACACCACTTCGCTGGAAATATTTGTAAATAATGGACTGGAGGTCTTTACCACAAGGGTGTACGGTGACCGTCCTGGTATGCGGATAAAAGGGAAGTGCTGCGGAACTGTAAGTGTCTATGAACTCAGCGGTTTTATATATGAATAAGAAAGAGTTTGTTAAATGAATTTTTAAGTCTGCCCGGGGTGCCTGCGGGCAGGCTTTTTTTGATAAGGACTTCTTTGGGCGGAAGGAGTAATTTACGAATAAAAAAATGAGGCATGTAATATAAAAATATGGTATTCTGTAGATACACAGAACGAGCAGATTCATGGCTTTTAAAGGTACAAAGGCGTTAAGCTCATAAATGAGCCGAAAGTACAAACAGGTTAAAAGGAGCTGCAATATGAGAAAAAAGAAATACATTTTATATTTTGCCGCCGCCGCGGCTGCGGCAGGCCTTGGCCTTGGCGCGTGCTCGCCCGGCACAGGTGCGCAGAAGGAGACGGCGTCATCTGTGTCAGCAGGCCAGCAGACCGCGGTGAGCGGGGGCACAGAGTCCGGAACAGAGTCTGAAACAGGGTATGAGAACGGGCATGAAACAGGGCATGAAACAAGGCATGAGACAGAGCTTGAAACAGAGGAAGGGACTGCATCGGAGCATACCACGGAGCATATCCCGGAGCAGGAAGCTGCAAAAGCCCCTGTTCTGCGTCTGAAGCTGCCGGATGACGTAACGGTATGCAGCAGCCCTGTTATAATTCAGAAGGATGAGCATACCGTACAGATTCAGTTTCATGATGAAAACACACAGTCTGATGCCATGGCCTGGGCTTCCCTGGAGGCAGGAGGCGGCCCCTCGGAATACTACGTCCTTGACGAGGAGGGGACTCTGCAGCAGGAGGTTTGGGCAGGAGAGAAACTGGTGAAAATGACAATCCAAAAAACAGTGGAAAATTCCGATATCCACGGTATACTGGTTTCCTGGGAGCATGAGGGTGTGTTCTATGAACTTTGGGAGGATGATGCCAGGGACAGTATGGATGCTGTGATAGAAATGGCTTCAGCCATTGCTGTTCGCAGCGCGGCGGTCCAAGGCAATTAGGCCTGGAGCAAATCATCTCCAAAAACCGGGTAAGGAGGAAGGAAAGCATGTGTCCCTTCTAAAGAAACTGGTCACTTTCAGAACGTTGGTAGGATATGATGTCATTGATGTCGCAGTCCAGAATGCGGCAGAGGTCATTGAGCGTTGTGGTGCTTAACGGCTTGTTTTTCCGGAGTCTGTCTATGGTGGAGCTTGACAGGTTATGATTATAGATTAAGGTATAGGTGGATTCATCAGAATTCTTGAGCGTGTTCCAAAAAGGTTCATATGTAATCACGGTGTATCCTCTTTTCTTACGTGTATATTATATAGATAGAAAAATAAGGTAATTTCAGTTTACCTAAAAAAATGGCTCATATCCCGGATATGCAGAATTTGCCTACAAAAAAGGTGAAAAATTCCATTTTAGCCGTAAGGGGAGAGGGGATGGACATATGTCAGGCGGACAAAATCCATTGCCCATTGCCCTTCATTTTCCTTAGAATCTATCTAAAGAACGCTGGAATCAGGTTGTTTTCCCCTTATGGAAAAAAATTCTAATTCAGTAAAATCCATTGAAATATAGGGCTTTTAAGGAAAATGTAAGACAGTGTAAGAGGAAAAGGACTTGCTTTTTTCATAAAAGTTTGTATAATGGGATAACGGAGTGAAATTAAGCATGTAATTTTCAGTTATCAGGCTTATGAATCCAGGAGGCAGAGTAGAATGAAAGTCAGGAAGGTACTGGGCGGCTTTGCGTGGGCCATGCTTGCGGCGATGCTGATTTTGGTAAATGCAATGGCGGCTAACGGGGATGATTTGTTTGACCAGACAGAGAATTCCAATGTATCAGCGGTGATTCAGTATCAGCGGTGATTCAGTGACGATGCAGTATTTTTTGAGGTTCAGCAGTTATGAGGAGAGACCGGCGCGGATGCTGGTCTTTTTTGATGCGGTAAAACCAGGCCTTATTGTTTTTGACAAATCACGGGGTTGCTACAGCAAGTTTTGCAATGTATTGAACAAAAAGGGATATGGATTATTCACCCTCAGGGTGGTAATATTAAATCATGAAATCAACAAACACAGGAGGGAATGGTTATGCATTTATTAGACAGTGAACTGAGGAATAAGGAAGAGTGGGAAGCAGCAGAAATAGAACTTCCAAAATTTGACAGAGAAGCGATGAAGGCAGCTACCAGAGAGTGTCCGCAGTGGGTGCATTTCGGTGCAGGCAATATCTTCCGCGCATTTCCTGCAGCGTGTCAGCAGAAGCTGCTGAACGATGGTGTTGAAAAGACCGGAATCATCGTGGCAGAAGGTTATGACTATGAAATCATCAAAAAGGCATACAGGCCTCAGGATGACTTAAGCCTCCTGGTCACACTGAAAGCCAATGGAACCATTGAGAAAACTGTGATTGGAAGCCTTGCCCAGTCCCTGACCGTGGATCGCCAGGATGCGGAGGACTGGAACTGTTTAAAGGATATTTTTGCCAGTAAAACCCTGCAGATGGTCAGCTTCACCATCACAGAAAAGGGCTACAGCATCACTTCGGCAGACGGGTCCTTCCGCCCGGACGTAAAGGCTGATTTTGAGGCTGGTCCGGAACAGGCAGACAGTTATATCGGTAAGCTCTCCGCCCTGTGTTACTGGAGATATACCCATGGCGCAGCTCCGTTGGCCCTGGTCAGCATGGATAACTGTTCCCACAACGGCGATAAGCTGTATGCGGCTGTGGACGCTTATGCAAAGGCATGGACAGAGAACGGAAAGGCTGACAGCGGATTCCTGGAGTATATTGAGAATCCGGCGCATGTTTCCTTCCCGTGGAGCATGATTGACAAAATCACCCCACGTCCGGATGACAGCGTCAAGAAGATGCTGGAGGAGGCAGGCTTTACAGATACAGAGAGCATTGTCACCAGCAAGAACACATATGTGGCTCCTTTTGTCAATGCAGAGGAAGCGGAATACCTGGTGATTGAGGATGCGTTCCCCAACGGACGCCCCAGGCTGGAGCATGCAGGCGTCATGTTTACTACCAGGGATACCGTAGAAAAGGTGGAGCGCATGAAGGTGTGCACCTGCCTGAATCCCCTTCACACCACCCTGGCTGTATATGGCTGTCTCCTGGGCTACACCAAGATCAGCGAGGAGATGAAGGACGCAGACCTGGTGAAGCTGGTGGAAATCATCGGTTACAAAGAAGGTCTTCCTGTGGTTACGGATCCCGGCATTCTTTCTCCTAAGAAGTTTATTGACGAGGTATTGCAGATCCGCGTGCCCAATCCTTTTATGCCTGATACGCCACAGAGAATTGCCTGCGACACATCCCAGAAGCTGTCCATCCGTTTCGGTGAGACCATTAAGGAATACATGGCAAGGCCTGAGCTGGATGTGAAGTCCCTTAAGTTCATACCCATGGTTCAGGCAGGATGGTGCCGTTACCTGCTGGGGGTAGATGATGAGGGCAATACCTTTGCCGTAAGCCCGGACCCCATGTATGAGGGACTGGCTGAGAAGCTGCAGGGCGTAAAGGTAGGAGAGCCGTGCAATGTACACGAAGTGCTTCAGCCTGTTTTAAGCGATGCCAAGATATTCGGAGTGGACCTGTATGAGGCAGGGCTGGGCGAATATGTGGAGAGCATTTTCTCTGAGCTGATTGCAGGCAAGGGTGCTGTAAGGGCTGCCCTTCAGAAACATCTGGCAGAGGCTTAGACACATTTAAATCAAGAAAATACGAGAGAATATAAGAATCTATAAGAAACACGGTCCGGCCCCTGGCCGGCCCGGCACACGCCCGGACAAAGGCATACAGCCCCTGTCCGGGCGCTTTTTGATGTTGGGGAGATGTGAGTATTTACAAAAAGTGGGAGAAATTAATGAATTTGTAACAAAAAAGTCATATTTTATATACAAAACAGGGAGAATATGGTATTATAGTGGGAACGAACGGATGTTTAGGTCTGATTCACTGAACTTACAGGCATTTGCCTTTTTGATATAGATTAAGAATGGAAATGGGAATTTCCAGGAATCATAAGATAATTGGGAAAGACAGAGGTTACGTATGAAAAGGTGGATAGCAGCAGGCATATTAATCCTTGCAATGACAGGATGTTCCCGGTATGAACCGGCAAAGGAGATGACCAGAGCCCAGGAGGAGTCTGTGCAGTCTGAGGCATCAGGGGCCCAGAACGGGCAGGAGACCCAGGAGGCAGAGGCGGCTGATTCCCAGGTCATTACCATTTCCACATATCCGCCCAGAAACCCGGTAAAGGTAAAGGGCATCTATGTATCCGCCTATGTAGCCGGTACCGGTGATATGATGGATAAGATCATTGAGGAGATCGACAGGACAGAGCTCAATGCAGTGGTCATTGATGTGAAGGATGACCAGGGAAGGATCACCTATGCCATGGATTCCCCTACGGTAAATGAGATAGGGGCCTGCCAGGTTTTTATCCAGGACATGCCTGCGCTTATGGCAAAGCTTAAGGAGCATGGAATCTATACCATAGCCAGGGTGGTGGCGTTCAGGGACCCCTATCTTGCAGAACAGAAGCCGGAGTGGAGCCTGCATGTGGCTGACGGCAAGATTTACCGGGATAATAAAGGCCTTGCATGGGTAAATCCTTATAAGAAGGAAGTCTGGGATTATCTGATTGAGGTGGGGAAAAAGGCAGGCGAAGCGGGATTTGACGAGATTCAGTTCGACTATATCCGGTTTGCCGTGGACAAGACCATGAATGATGTTGTTTTTGACGACGCGGATACCCAGGGACGCGATAAGACCCAGGCTATTACGGAATTCATAGGCTATGCCCATGATGAGCTGGCAAAGGAAGGACTCTTTGTGTCGGCCGATGTATTCGGCACCATTATGCGCAGCGAGGAGGATGCGGCTGCCGTGGGCCAGGAATATGAGGACATGGCGGAGCAGCTGGATTATATATGCCCCATGATTTATCCATCCCACTACGGGCCGGGAAATTTTGGAATAGAGTATCCGGATACCCAGCCGTATGATACAATATTAAATGCATTGAATGGTTCCAGGGAGCTTCTGGCCGCATCCGCAAAGGAGGATGCGCCGCAGGCCGTGGTAAGGCCGTGGCTTCAGGACTTTACTGCGTCCTATCTGGAACATTATATTAAATATGGCGATGAACAGGTGAGGCAGCAGATACAGGCTGTCTACGATGCAGGCTATGACCAGTGGATTCTCTGGGATGCAGGGGTCAGTTATCACTACGGCGGGCTGCTTACTCCGGAGGAAGCAGAGGAAGAGGACCAGCGTATATCCCAGTCCAGGGCGGCGCTGGAGACAGAGAGGGACGCTGCAGAGAACGTTCCGGCAGAGACAGTCCCGGCAGAGAACGCTCCGCCAGAGACTGTCCCGCCAGAGGCAGTCCCGTCAGAGAACGTTCCGCCAGAGACTGTCCCGCCGGCAGGCGCAGCCCGGTAAAACGGCATGCCGGAAAACGAAAAAGCATCTGAATATAGGGCCATATGAAAAGGATGGTGACAGGTATTGTTTGATTTAGAGGAAGAACTGAAGAAACTCCCGGCCAGTCCGGGAGTTTATCTTATGCACAATGACAGGGATGAGATTATATATGTGGGCAAGGCCATCAGCCTTAAGAACCGGGTCAGGCAGTATTTCCAGAGCAGCAGGAATAAGACGGCCAAAATTGAACAGATGGTGTCCCATATTGCATGGTTTGAATATATCCTGACAGATTCCGAGCTGGAAGCCCTGGTGCTGGAGTGCAACCTGATTAAGGAGCACAGGCCGCGGTACAACACCATGTTAAAGGATGACAAAAGCTATCCTTATATCAAGGCAACCATGGGGGAGGATTTTCCCCGCCTTCTGTTTGCCAGGGACATGAAAAAGGACGGCAGAAGCCGTTACTTTGGTCCTTATACCAGCGCCGGGGCTGTAAAGGACACCCTGGATTTGATACACAAATTGTACCGGATCAGGACCTGCAACCGGAATCTGCCAAAGGATACGGGAAAGGAGCGGCCGTGTCTCAATTACCACATCAAGCAGTGCGACGCCCCGTGCCAGGGTTATATTTCCAGGGAGGAATACCAGTCCAACTTTAACCAGGCCCTGGACTTTTTGAACGGCAGATTCGACCCTCTCATAAAGAACCTCCAGGAAAAAATGCAGACTGCTTCGGACAATCTGGAGTTTGAGCGGGCTATTGAGTACCGGGAGCTGCTAAACAGCGTGAAGCAGGTGGCGCAGAAGCAGAAGATTACCAGCAGCGGCATGGAGGACCGGGACATCGTGGCCATGGCCAGGGATGAGAGAGACGCGGTGGTACAGGTGTTCTTCATCCGGGAGGGCAAGCTGATTGGCAGGGACCATTTTCATATATCGGCTGCCACGGCGGAAAATGAGGGCGAGATTCTGGACAGCTTTGTAAAGCAGTTCTATGCAGGCACACCATTTATTCCAAGGGAACTGTGGCTCCAGCATCCTTTGGGGGATGAGGAGGTCATCAGCCAGTGGCTGTCCGCCAAACGGGGACAGAAGGTAAGGCTGGTGGTTCCGAAAAAGGGAGAGAAGGAACGCCTGGTGGAGCTGGCAGCCAGGAATGCAGCCCTGGTGCTGTCCCAGGATAAGGAACGGATTAAGAAAGAGGAGCTTCGCACCATCGGGGCCATCAACCAGATTGGAGAGCTTATTGGAATCGGGGGCATCCGGCGCATGGAGGCGTACGATATCTCCAATACAAGCGGTGTGGAGTCCGTGGGTTCTATGGTGGTTTACGAGGACGGCAGGCCAAAGCGCAGCGATTACAGAAAATTCCGCATCAAGACAGTCCAGGGTCCCAATGACTATGCGTCTATGGAAGAGGTGCTGACGCGCAGGTTTTCCCACGGTATGAGGGAGACAGAGGAGCTGAAGGAAAAGGGCGCCGATTTAAGCATGGGAAGTTTTACCAGGTTTCCGGACCTGATCATGATGGACGGCGGCAGAGGACAGGTAAACATTGCCCTGGAGGTCCTTGATAAGCTGGGGCTTTCCATACCGGTCTGCGGTATGGTGAAGGATGATAACCACAGAACCAGGGGACTCTACTATAATAATGTGGAGATTCCCATTGACCGTCACTCCGAAGGGTTCAGGCTTATCACCAGGATTCAGGATGAAGCCCACCGTTTTGCCATTGAATACCACAGGAGCCTCAGGGGAAAGGGGCAGGTAAAATCCATACTGGACGACATTCCAGGGATTGGGCCGGCCAGGAGAAAGGCCCTTATGCGCCATTTTAAGGATATAGAGGCGGTGAGAAGCGCTTCCGTGGAAGAACTGGAACAGACGCCGCAAATGAACCGCAGGTCGGCCGAATCCGTATACCGCTTTTTCCATGGGGATAAGGAAAGTGACAGGACCGGTGGCCAGGCCGCATTGCAGGACAATGGAAAGCCCGGCACCAGCGCAGACCCGGATGGCGGGGCAAAAACGGACTTCCAAATTATGGAAACACAATGATAAAAATACATGACAACCGAACTAAATTATGATAGTATGATAGAAGTTAAACGAGAAGCGAAACCAGGTCAAGGGGGTATTATCATGCATGGAGTAACCATATCGGAATTAATCAAGAAGATGAAGCTTAAAAACACCACGCCGGAGATTGACACGGACAAGATTGTGCTGACGCATCCGGATGTGAACCGTCCGGCACTGCAGCTCACGGGATTCTTTGATCATTTTGACAGGGAGCGGGTTCAAATCATCGGATACGTAGAGCAGGCATATATTAATACCATGGACCAGGAGCAGAAGCGCCGGATGTACGATAAGCTCACATCCAGCCAGATTCCATGTCTGGTGTTCAGCCGCGACCAGGAGCCGGATGAGGACCTTTTGGAATTCTGTAATTACTATGGCGTTCCCTGCCTTGTGTCTGATAAGACCACCTCTGCCCTGATGGCAGAAATCATCCGCTGGCTCAACGTAAAGCTGGCTCCCTGTATCAGTATCCACGGCGTGCTGATTGATGTATTCGGTGAAGGTGTGCTGATTATGGGAGAAAGCGGCATCGGCAAGAGCGAGGCTGCCCTGGAACTGATTAAGAGGGGACACCGTCTGGTGACGGATGACGTGGTGGAGATACGCAGGGTCAGCGATGATACCCTGATAGGAAGCGCCCCTGACATCACCAAGCATTTTATCGAACTGCGGGGCATTGGCATCATTGATGTAAAGACCCTGTTCGGTGTGGAGAGCGTTAAGGATACCCAGTCCATTGACATGGTTATCAAGCTGGAGGACTGGAGCAAGGATAAGGAATACGACAGGCTGGGCCTGGAAGACCAGTACACCGAGTTTTTAGGCAACCAGGTGGTCTGCCATACCATTCCCATCCGTCCGGGACGCAACCTGGCTATTATCGTGGAGTCCGCGGCCGTCAACTACCGCCAGAAGAAGATGGGCTACAATGCAGCCCAGGAGCTGTACAACCGGGTACAGGCCAATTTGGGAAAGGGCCAGGAAAATTAGTCGTAAGCGAGGAATGTATTTTGAATCTGGAACATATGTTGAAAGAGGTGCTTGTATCAGAAGGCGCAGTGTGCCGATTCATGGAACCCATGAGCAACCACACCACCTTCCGCATCGGGGGGCCGGCTGAAGCCTATGTATGCCCCGGCAATGAAGATGAGCTGGGAAAGGTCATCTGCATGTGCAGGGAACATGACATTCCCTGGAACGTACTGGGGAATGGCAGCAATCTCCTGGTCAGCGACAGGGGAATCAAGGGCGTGGTCATTGCCATGGAAGGAAACTGGTGTTATGCCGGGGCAGAGGGAAGCGTTATACGTGCGGGGGCAGGTGAACTGCTGGGCCGTGTGGCCCGTGTGGCCCTGGACCACTGCCTGACCGGTATGGAATTTGCCGCAGGCATACCCGGCAGCGTAGGCGGTGCCCTGGTGATGAACGCGGGGGCCTATGGCTCTGAGATAAAGAATATCCTCAAATCAGCCAGGGTCATGACAAATGAAGGAGAGGTGCTGGAGCTTTCCGTGGATGAGCTGGAGCTGGGATACCGCACCAGCTGTATCCCACACAGGGGCTATACAGTGCTGGAGGCATCCTTTCAGCTGGAACCGGGGGACCAGGAAGCCATTGAGGCCCGGATGAAGGAACTGGCAGCCAGACGGAGGGAGAAACAGCCTCTGGAATATCCCAGCGCAGGCAGTACCTTCAAACGTCCCCAGGGATACTTTGCGGGCAAGCTCATTGAGGATGCCGGCCTCAGGGGATACGGCATGGGCGGTGCCAGGGTATCGGAGAAGCACTGCGGTTTTGTGATCAACGGCGGAAACGCTACTGCGTCCGATGTAATGGCCCTGTGCGGCCATATCAGAAAGACGGTGATGGAACAATCCGGTGTGGAGCTTGAGATGGAAGTGAAGCGCTGGGGGGAATTCTGATTTGGAATGCTAATTTTACGTAACTGAGGTGGATGGATGAAGCTTGTAATTGTAACCGGAATGTCCGGGGCAGGCAAGACAATTGCACTGAAAATGCTGGAGGATTTGGGCTTTTACTGTGTGGATAACCTGCCCATATCCCTGGTGGATAAATTTGCCCAGCTGGCAGCGGCCGGCAGCGACATCAGCCAGGCCGCCCTGGGCATAGACATCCGCAGCGGTGAGGAACTGAGCCAGCTGGATGCTGTTTTAAGGGGATGGAGGGAACTGGGGATGGATTACCAGATTCTGTTCCTGGATGCCAATGACGGGGTTCTGATTAAGCGGTACAAGGAAACACGCCGCAGCCATCCCCTGGCCGGGACAGGCCGGCTGGACAAGGGAATTGAAAAGGAGAGGGTCAAGCTGGCTTTTCTCAAAAAGGACGCGGACTTCATCATTGACACCAGCAAGCTCCTTACCAGAGAGCTGCGGCAGGAGCTGGAAAAGATATTCCTCAAACACCAGGAGTACTGCAACATGTTTGTCACGGTTCTTTCCTTTGGCTTTAAGTACGGCATTCCGGAGGATGCGGACCTGGTGTTCGACGTGCGTTTTCTGCCCAATCCCTACTATTCGGAGGACCTGCGCCTGCTGACAGGGGAGGACCAGTCTGTCCGGGATTATGTGATGCAGGGAGGCACCTGCGCCCAGTTTCTGGACAAGCTCTATGACATGATGGATTTCCTCCTGCCTAATTATATCAATGAAGGAAAGAACCAGCTGGTGGTGGCAGTTGGCTGTACCGGAGGCAAGCACCGCTCCGTGACGGTTGCCAGGGCCCTTTGCGCCCACCTGACTGCCAGGGCCGAATACGGCATTAAAATAGAACACAGGGACATCGACAAAGACAATAAAAGGAAGTAGCGGACATGTCATTTTCTTCCAGCGTAAAAGACGAGCTGTCCAGGCAGATGCCTGGGGCGCGCCACTGCCAGATAGCAGAGACAGCAGCAATCCTGAGCCTGTGCGGAAGGGTAAAGATATCAGCCTCAGACCATTTTTGGATTGAAATCCATACGGAAAATGTGGCAGTTGCAAGAAAGTACTTTACATTATTGAAAAAAACATTTAATATAAGAACTGATGTCTCGATTCGCAGTGGAATAAATCCCGGACGGAGCAGGACATACATCGTAGCAGTCAGGGAACATGAGGAAGCCCTCAAGGTCCTGCAGGCAGTGAAGCTCATCAATTCCCAGGGGGAAATTGGTGAAAATCTTTCCCTGATCCGGAATGTGGTGCTTCAGAATGCCTGCTGCAGACGGGCTTTCATACGTGGCGCCTTCCTGGCGGCCGGTTCCATCAGCGCCCCGGAGAAGTTCTACCACTTTGAAATCGTGTGTCCCACCGAGCCAAAGGCGGAGCAGCTTAAGAACATCATTGCCACCTTTGATATCGAGGCCAAAATAGTGCCCAGGAAGAAGTACTATGTGGTCTATATCAAGGAGGGCAGCCAGATTGTGGACATCCTTAATGTGATGGAGGCCCCGGTATCCCTTATGGAGCTGGAGAATATCCGCATTGTCAAGGAGATGAGGGGCAGCGTAAACCGCCAGGTCAACTGCGAGACTGCCAATATCAATAAGACTGTGTCAGCTGCGGTGAAACAGATAGAAGACATCCGTTTCATTCAGTCTGTTGCCGGTCTTTCGGGTCTGCCTGAGAGTCTTCAGGAGATGGCCCGCATACGGCTGGAACGGCCGGAGGCGACCTTGAAGGAATTGGGGGAGGCCCTGGAACCGCCTGTGGGTAAATCAGGCGTGAACCACCGTTTGAGGAAATTAAGCCTTGTGGCTGAAGAGCTGCGGCAGCAGTTTCCAGACCGTAATACATCAAGTTTGCAATAGTTTTATCAAGTACGAATCAGTACGGGCACCTGAATGGCAGTCGGGATGCGGCCAGATTGGAACATGACCATTGGAACGTATCAGGGGCTGTGAACCATTCAAAGGAATGAGGAGGATTATTATGGTAAAGAAATTGATTACAGTTGAATTGGCATCAGGACTTGAGGCGAGACCGGCAGCTATGCTTGTGCAGGTAGCCAGTCAGTACGAAAGCGCGATTTACCTGGAAGCAGAGGCAAAGCGTGTGAATGCCAAGAGCATCATGGGAATGATGACTCTCTGTCTGACCGCAGGTGAATCCATTTTGGTGGAAGCCGACGGAAAAGATGAGGAGGCAGCTGTAACTGAAATTGAGAAGTATCTGAAAAACCAGTAACTACCAGTCCGTTTGTTTGGAGAGATAGATAATGGGAATCAGGCAGGACTTGCCTGGTTCTCTTTTCTTTTATCTGTATTTATGATAAACTGTTACTCGAATGATACCGCAAGGATAAGGAGAGAATAGGGAATGGCATTTACCCATTTGCATGTCCATACGGAATACAGCCTTTTGGACGGCTCCTGTAAAATCAGGGAGCTGACAGCCAGGGCAAAGGAGCTTGGCATGGACAGCATGGCTGTCACGGACCATGGCGTGATGTATGGAGTCATTGATTTTTATAAAGCTGCCAGGGAGGCCGGCATCAAGCCCATACTGGGATGCGAGGTCTATGTGGCTCCGGGCTCCCGCTTTGACAGGGAGACGGTAAGCGGTGAGGACCGTTATTACCACCTGGTGCTGCTGGCAGAGAACAACAAAGGTTATGAAAACCTGATGAAAATTGTGTCCAAGGGGTTTGTGGACGGATTTTACTATAAACCCAGGGTGGACTATGAGGTGCTGCGGACCTACCATGAGGGAGTCATTGCCCTCAGCGCCTGTCTGGCAGGGGAGGTGCAGCGCTGCCTGACCAGGGGAATGTATGAGGAGGCAGTCAGGGCATCTGAAAAGTATGTGGATATTTTCGGAAAGGACAACTTCTTCCTGGAGCTCCAGGACCACGGCCTGCCGGACCAAAAGCTGGTAAACCAGGGCCTTATGCGCATGAGCAGGGACACGGGCCTTAAGCTGGTGGCCACCAACGATATCCACTATACCTTTGCCGAGGATGAGAAGGCCCATGATATCCTTCTGTGCATCCAGACCGGCAAGAAGGTGGCGGATGAGGACAGGATGCGCTACGAGGGAGGACAGTACTACTGTAAGTCCGAGGAGGAAATGCGGGCTCTGTTCCCCTATGCGCCTGAGGCCATTGAAAACACCCATATGATAGCGGAGCGCTGCAATGTGGAGATTGAGTTCGGGGTTACCAAGCTTCCTAAGTATGAGGTGCCTGAGGGTTTTGACTCCTGGAGCTACTTAAACCATCTGTGCCGGGAGGGCTTTAAGACCCGCTATCCGGACGATGACGGCACACTGAGCAGCCGGCTGGACTATGAGCTGGATGTCATCCGCTCCATGGGATACGTGGATTATTTCCTGATCGTGTGGGATTTTATCAACTATGCCCGATCCCAGGATATCATCGTGGGGCCTGGGCGGGGGTCTGCTGCCGGGAGCATTGTGAGCTACACACTGGGAATCACCAACATAGACCCGGTGCGCTATAATCTTCTCTTTGAGCGTTTCCTGAACCCGGAGCGCGTGTCCATGCCCGATATTGATATTGACTTTTGTTATGAGCGGCGCCAGGAGGTAATTGACTACGTGGTGCGCAAATACGGCAAGGACCAGGTGGTACAGATTGTCACCTTTGGTACCCTGGCTGCCAAGGGTGTTGTCCGGGATGTGGGGCGTGTGCTGGATTTGCCCTACTCCCTGTGCGACACCATTGCCAAGATGATTCCCGGAGATCTGGGGATGACGCTGGATAAGGCCCTGACCATGAATCCGGATCTTAAAAAGGCCTACAATGAAGATGAGCAGGTCCATTATCTCATCGACATGTCCAGGCGTCTGGAGGGACTGCCCAGGCATACCTCCATGCATGCAGCCGGGGTAGTGATTGGCAGCCGGTCCATAGACGAGTTTGTCCCTCTGTCCAGGGCCTCTGACGGCACCATCACCACCCAGTTTACCATGACAACCATCGAGGAGCTGGGACTTCTCAAAATGGACTTTCTGGGGCTGCGGACCCTGACGGTGATCCAGAACGCGGTGCGGCTGGCTGAGAAGGATTACGGCATAACCATTGACATTGACCACATTGATTTTGACGATAAGAAGGTGCTTGAATCCATCGGAACAGGCAGGACCGAGGGCGTGTTCCAGCTGGAAAGCGCGGGGATGAAGAGCTTCATGAAGGAGCTTAAGGCGGAGAACCTGGAGGATATCATAGCAGGCATCTCCCTGTACCGTCCGGGCCCCATGGATTTTATACCCAAATATCTGAAGGGCAAGAACGACAGGGCTTCCATCACCTATGACTGCCCCCAGCTGGAGCCCATATTAAGCCCCACCTATGGATGTATCGTGTACCAGGAGCAGGTTATGCAGATTGTGCGTGATTTGGCCGGATACACCATGGGACGCAGCGATCTGGTGCGCCGCGCCATGAGTAAGAAAAAGACGTCGGTCATGGAAAAGGAGCGCCAGAACTTTGTCTACGGCAGCCAGTCGGAAGGGGTTAAGGGCTGTGTGAACAATGGGATTGACGAGAAGACCGCAAACCACATCTACGATGAGATGATTGATTTTGCTAAATACGCCTTCAACAAGTCCCACGCAGCGGCTTACGCGGTGGTGTCCTACCAGACAGCTTATCTGAAATACTATTATCCCAGGGAGTTTATGGCCGCCCTCATGACATCGGTCATGGACAATGTAAGTAAATTTTCCGAGTATGTGCTGACCTGCCGCCGCATGATGGGTATTCCCGTGCTGCCGCCGGATATCAACGAGGGCGAGAGCGGCTTCTCCGTGTCAGGGGACGCAATCCGTTACGGCCTGTCCGCCATCAAGAGCGTGGGCAAACCCGTGACAGAGGTAATCCTGGCGGAGAGGGAGAGAAACGGTCCCTTCCGTTCCATGGAGGATTTTGTGGGACGCATGAGCATGAAGGAAGTAAACAAGCGAACCCTGGAAAATTTCATCAAGTCAGGCGCTCTGGATACCCTGCCCGGAACCAGGCGCCAGAAGATGGCGGTGGCGCCCACCATGCTGGAGGAAAAGGCCAGGGAGAAAAAATCCATGTTTGAGGGGCAGTTAAGCCTTTTCGACATTGCGGGTGAGGAAGACAGAAACGAATTCCAGATTACATTTCCGGATGTGGGGGAATACTCAAAGGATGAGCTTCTTGCCTTTGAGAAGGAAATACTGGGAGTCTATATCAGCGGCCATCCCCTGGACGACTATGAGGACACGTGGAGAAGGAACATAACAGCCACCTCAGCCCAGTTTATCGTGGATGAGGAGACGGATGCGGCAGGGGTGGCGGACGGATCCAGGGCTGTCATCGGCGGACTGGTGGCAGGCAAGACCGTAAAGACCACCAGGACCAACCAGCTTATGGCTTTCATAACCCTGGAGGACCTTCTGGGACCGGTGGAGGTCATCGTGTTCCCAAGGGATTACGAGGCCAACCGGGACCTTTTTACCGAGGACTCCAAGCTGTTCATCAGGGGAAGGGTGTCCATCGGAGACGATCCGGTGGGAAAGCTGGTGTGCGAGCAGGTGATTCCCTTTGACAGTATACCCAAGGAGCTGTGGCTCCAGTTCCCGGATATGGAGACGTATCAGTCCGGGGAGCAGCGTCTGCTCACCTCTCTGCGGTCCAGCGAGGGAAAGGACCGGGTGGTCATTTATCTCCAGAAGGAGAGGGCCAAGAAAGTCCTTCCGGCCAACTGGAATGTACAGGTTACGCCCGGGCTTTTGGAAGAGCTGGGGAGGGGACTTGGTGAAAAAAATGTCAAAGTCGTAGAAAAAGGTCTTGAAAAGCTGGGGAAAATGAATTAGAATAGCGTTGGATATAGATGAGAGAATGAATGATTGAGAGCGATGTCAGCACAGAAAAAATGTATGTGCTTAATACAAGGAGGTAAATTGCTATGGCAAAGGCAGTGAAAACCATTGGAGTACTTACCAGCGGAGGCGACGCGCCGGGAATGAACGCGGCCATCCGCGCGGTTGTAAGGACTGCTATCAATAAGGGCCTTAAGGTAAAGGGCATCATGCGCGGATACGCAGGCCTGCTGGAGGAGGAAATCGTGGACATGGAGTCCACCAGTGTGTCTGACATCATCAACCGGGGCGGCACCATCCTTTACACGGCAAGATGCAAGGAGTTTACCACAGCGGAAGGCCAGCAGAAGGGCGCTGATATCTGCCGCAAGCATGGCATTGACGGAATGGTGGTCATCGGAGGAGACGGTTCCTTCAGAGGCGCGGGAAAGCTGTCCTCCCTGGGGATCAACACAATCGGCCTTCCGGGAACCATTGACCTGGATATTGCCTGTACCGATTATACCATTGGTTTTGACACGGCTGTCAACACGGCCATGGAAGCAATTGATAAGATTCGTGATACATCCACATCCCATGAGCGGTGCAGTATTGTGGAGGTTATGGGGCGCAACGCCGGATACATCGCACTGTGGTGCGGCATTGGAAACGGTGCGGAGGATATTCTTCTTCCGGAGCGCTATGACGGCAACGAGCAGGCCCTGATTAACCGGATTATCGACAACCGCAGGCGGGGCAAGAAACACAACATCATTATCAATGCAGAGGGAATCGGCCATTCCGGTTCCATGGCAAAGCGCATTGAGGCTGCCACGGGCATCGAGACAAGGGCCACCATCCTGGGCCACATGCAGCGCGGCGGAACGCCTACCTGTAAGGACAGGGTATATGCCTCCATCATGGGAGCCAAGGCAGCAGAGCTTCTGGCCGCAGGCAAGAGCAACCGTCTGGTAGCCTATAAGCACGGTGAGTTTGTGGATTTCGATATCCAGGAAGCCCTGAATATGACAAAGGACATCCCGGAAGAGCAGTATGAGATTGCCAAGATGCTGATTCGCTAGTCCGGTACGTGAGAACATAAACGACGATAGAATGGAAAGTCCGCCGCCTGTCACAGGCAGCGGACTTTTGTGGAGAGATGAGATGAAGGATACAACAGTGCTTTGCGGAGCCAATTCCTATGAACAGAAATATTATTTTAACCAGGATTTCAAATCCCTGCCCCAGTCCATAAGAGACGAACTCCAGATCATGTGTGTGATGTATACAGAGGATGTGGGCGGCGTGCTTACCATGGAATTTGACGAGAAGGGAAACCTGGAATTCAGGGTGACCTCGGAGGAAACGGATTATCTCTTTGACGAGATAGGAAGCGTCCTTAAAATCAAGCAGTACCAGGAAGAGAAAAAAGAAATGCTGGAAGCGCTGGAACTGTATTACAGGACATTTTTCCTGGGCGAGGACATAGATATAGAGGATGACGGGGAAGATTAAATGAAACTTAGGATTGGAAACACAGTTCTTGAGAATAATGTAATACTGGCGCCCATGGCGGGCGTCACGGATCTGCCCTTTCGGGTGCTGTGCCGGGAACAGGGGGCTGGCTGCGTGGTGACGGAGATGGTCAGCGCAAAGGCGGTTCTGTACAACAACAAAAACACCAGGGAACTGCTGCAGATAGACCCGGCCGAGCGCCCCGCAGCCGTGCAGCTCTTTGGCTCGGAGCCGGACATTATGGCGGAGATTGCGGCCAGGCTGGAGGAAGGACCCTATGATTACATTGATGTGAACATGGGATGCCCTGTGCCGAAAATCGTCAACAACGGCGAGGGGTCCGCGCTGATGAAGAATCCTGAACGGGCAAAGGAAGTGCTGACCGCCATGGTGAAAGCGGTGAAAAAGCCCGTGACTGTGAAATTCCGCAAGGGGTTCAACGACCTCTCTGTCAATGCCGTGGAATTTGCTAAGATGGCGGAAAGCTGCGGCGTTGCAGCGGTGGCTGTCCATGGGCGCACCAGGGAGCAGTATTATTCAGGAAAGGCGGACTGGGACATCATCCGTCAGGTGAAGGAGGCCGTACGGATCCCTGTCATTGGAAACGGGGATATCTTTACGCCGGAGGACGCCGGCAGGATGCTTAAGGAGACAGGATGCGACGGCATTATGGTGGCCAGGGGAGCCAAGGGGAATCCGTGGCTGTTCGGCCGGATTAACCACTATCTGGATACAGGGGAGGTTCTTCCGGGACCTTCCATGGCTGAGATAAAGGCCATGATTCTGCGGCACGGCCGGATGCTGGTACAGTTCAAGGGAGAAGGGGTTGCCATGCGGGAAATGAGGGGCCATATGGCCTGGTATACAAAAGGAATGCCCCACTCAGCCACACTGAGGAATGAAATCAACCAGGTGGAGACATTGGAGGGGTTCGTGGAGCTTCTGGACAGGAAAATCCAATCTTGACAATGGACACATTTTCCTATATAATACTCAGAATGTGTGGACATTAAGAATGATACTCAAGTGAAATCAACATAAAGTAAGAATTAAAGGAAGGAAGCGGGTAAGATGGCAGATAAGAAACACATTTTGACATATGCCGGACTCAAACAGTACGAGGATGAACTGCAGAATCTGAAAGTTGTCAAAAGAAAAGAAGTTGCGCAGAAGATTAAGGAAGCAAGAGAGCAGGGCGATTTGTCCGAGAATGCAGAGTATGATGCAGCCAAGGATGAGCAGAGGGACATTGAGCTGCGTATCGAGGAACTGGAGAAGCTTCTTAAGAACGCCGAGGTCGTGGTAGAGGATGAAATCGACCTGGATAAAATTAATATCGGATGTAAGGTAAAGCTTCTGGATGTGGAGTATGACGAGGAGATGGAGTTCTATATCGTTGGTTCCACCGAGGCCAACAGCCTGCAGAATAAGATAAGCAACGAATCACCGGTAGGCCGCGCCCTGATAGGCAAGGTAGTGGGTGAATGCGTAGACGTGGAGACCCAGGCAGGGGATATCCAGTATAAGGTGCTGGAAATCCAGAGGGTTTCATAAATCTGACACAAAGGAGTTAAGGACGTGGGAGAACAGCAGAAGGTTAATCAGGCAGATACAGATTTAAATCATGTGCTGAAGGCGCGCAGGGATAAGCTGGCGGAGCTTCAGACAGCTGGAAAGGACCCTTTCCAGATTACAAAATATGATGTGACTGCCCACAGCATGGATATCAAGGATAGCTATGAGCAGTGGGAGGGGAAGGAAGCAGCCATTGCTGGGCGTATGATGTTCAAACGTGTCATGGGCAAGGCTTCTTTCTGTAATGTACAGGATTTAAAAGGCAGCATCCAGGTTTATGTGGCAAGGGACAGCGTGGGTGAGGAGTCTTATAAGGATTTCAAGAAAATGGACATCGGCGATATCGTGGGTGTGAAGGGAACTGCCTTTACCACCAAGACAGGCGAGATATCCATTCATGCCACAGAGGTGACCCTTCTTTCCAAGAGCCTTCAGGTGCTTCCTGAGAAGTTCCATGGCCTGACAGATACGGATATGCGTTACCGCCAGCGCTACGTGGACCTGATCATGAACGCAGAGGTGAAGGATACCTTCATCAAGCGTTCCAGGATACTGGCTGCCATCCGCAAATATCTGGGCGGAGAGGGCTTTATGGAAGTGGAGACCCCTATGCTGGTTTCCAATGCAGGCGGCGCTGCCGCAAGGCCTTTCGAGACCCATTTCAATGCCCTGGATGAGGATTTAAAGCTTCGTATATCCCTGGAGCTTTATCTGAAGAGGCTTATTGTAGGCGGACTTGAGAGGGTTTATGAGATTGGGCGTGTATTCCGCAACGAGGGTCTGGATACCAGGCACAACCCGGAGTTCACCCTGATGGAGCTGTATCAGGCTTATACGGATTACAACGGGATGATGGACCTGACCGAGAAGCTGTACCGTTTTGTGGCTCAGGAGGTGCTTGGTACCACCACCATTACTTATAAAGGCGTGGAGATGGATTTGGGCAAGCCTTTTGCCCGCATCACCATGGTGGACGCGGTAAAGAAGTATGCCGGAGTTGATTTTGACCAGATTCATACCCTGGAGGAGGCAAGAGCTGTTGCCAAGGAAAAGGGAGTGGAGTTTGAGGGGCGCCATAAGAAGGGCGATATCCTGAATCTGTTCTTTGAGGAGTTTGCAGAGGAGCACCTGGTTCAGCCTACCTTTGTTCTGGACCATCCGGTGGAGATTTCACCTCTGACCAAGAAAAAGCCAGGCAATCCCGACTATGTGGAGCGTTTTGAGTTCTTTATGAACGGCTGGGAGATGGCCAACGCCTACTCGGAGATCAATGATCCCATTGACCAGAGGGAGCGGTTTAGGGCACAGGAAGAGCTTCTGGCCCAGGGCGATGAGGAGGCCAACCACACGGACGAGGACTTCTTAAACGCGCTGGAGGTGGGCATGCCTCCGACGGGAGGAATCGGATTCGGTATTGACCGTATGGTCATGCTGCTGACGGATTCACCGGCCATCAGGGATGTGCTGCTGTTCCCCACCATGAAATCACTGGGCGGTTCCGGGGATTCTAAGAAAGCGGATATGGCTTCTGCCCGGACTGCTGCTGAAGCTGGAGATACAGCGGAGAAGGTCCAGGTAATCCAGGAAAAGATTGATTTTTCCAAGGTTAAAATCGAGCCGCTGTTTGAGGAAATGGTAGACTTTGATACCTTTGCAAAATCCGATTACCGGGCTGTGAAGATTAAGGATTGCGTGGCCGTACCGAAGAGCAAGAAGCTGCTTCAGTTCACATTGGATGACGGAAGCGGCACGGATCGTACGATTTTAAGCGGAATCCGCGAGTATTACGAGCCGGAGGAGCTGATTGGAAAGACGGCAATTGCCATCGTAAATCTGCCCCCGCGCAAGATGATGGGGATTGACTCCTGCGGGATGCTGATATCAGCAGTCCATGAGGAAGATGGAAAAGAAGGACTTAATCTTTTGATGGTGGACGGCCGGATTCCAGCGGGTGCAAAACTGTACTAAAACACAGTTGGATGATAGACTTTTGCAGTATGGTAAGCATGTGATTTTTGAAGTTACTACACCAGCTTTACACCAATTTTCTTGAAAACATCGAAAATCAGAGAAGTGAGAGGAAATATTGGAAGTTGAGTGGTGTAGTAGCATAGAATAGAATTTTTATATACCGCTATGGACGATATCCATAGCGGTATTGTACGTTTTTGGGCATTATTTTTTAATCTGGCTTTTGGAAATTCCAGATTGTATCTCCAGATAATGTTTCACTGATATTTTAGGTATCTTCCAATTGCGCCATAATTGGAATGCTCTTTTCTGGTTTGTCTGTAATAGTTCGTAAACCCGGTTCTTGCCGGTCTTTAAAATCTCGCAAAGCTCCTCAACGGTTATGATGTCCTCGTATTGATTTAACATGGTTTTATAATCTCCTTTTTGTTTGAGCTGGCAAGCGATGCCGGGGCAATCTACCGTTTTGACAGTACGGTTCTTATCAACAAGGAAATCTTTGATGAGTATCTGGAACGGTTCCATGAGCCTGCAACAAAGGACTACAAGGGCGGTGATGTAGATGAGCGGTAATGCGTGGGTGTTCTCAGACCAGATAGACGATGAGGATATGGAGTTTATGACGCACGAATTTGTTACTTATAATATGGCTTGCGATTACTATGGGCTGGGTTTGAAGCCGGTCACTCGCTTGTCCCATGAGTGCGGTGCTGTCTATAAGATTGGGAAAAAGGTTCTGATACGGAGAAGTATCTTTGAAGCATATCTGCGTGAGCAGAGGAAAGGTTAAATGGTGTTGATATGAACAAGTTGAAAAGCAGGATTCACGATGACAGCAACGGTTTGGATTATGAGTTGATGGGCGATTACTATATCCCAGCATTGGAGGTGCCGGAGGAACACCGCCCTATTGGCCGCTGGGGGCGGCTTTCCAAGCCAGACCTGAATGAGCAGGCAGAAAGCAGACTGGAAACCATCATTCGGCAGATGAAGGAAGCTGAGGGCATGAGGGATGAGTTAAAAACCAGTGAGCAGCTTGTCTGGGTTCAGAGGATGAATAACATTCGCAACCGGGCAGAGGAAATTGTATTGACAGAATTGATTTATACAATCTAAAATGGCTGAAAGCAAGACTTGTGCGATAGAACAAAGCATATTGCACAAGTCTTGTTATCTTTTGTTGTAAATTAGGGTAAAATGACGAAAAACGAATTGACAAAATGCGTTTAGAGGAATATGATATATTCAGGTAGCAAAGTAGTTGAAAGTCTATGACGCAAAGCTAAAAGGCCTGTGAAATGGTAGCCAGTTGCACGTTGATAGCATTGCCTATTGTGGCAGTGCTCTTTTTCTTTTTGGAGGTGAGAGTGTGATTGAGGGGTATACCACAATAAAAAATATAGCTGAACAGTGGGGGATGACACCAAGATGGATTCAAACTCTTTGTTCAAACGGAAAAATACCCGGAGCCGTAAAATTTGGTCGGGATTGGGCAATACCAAAAGATGCGATGAAACCAACTGATGGTCGAGTGACAACTGGAGAGTATAAAAATTGGAGAAACAAGATGGAAAAATGAATGAGATAGACACTATCTGTCATACTGAAAATGTATAATGTTTTATAGGACGGAGGTGTCTATGGAAAATTTCAAGAGAGATAAAATCGAAAGAGTTCTTGGCATATACACAAAACTTCTTAACGGTCATGTTATCGACAAAAGCGCAGAGAGTGTTAATTATGGTGTGAACGAGCGTAGCATTCAACGAGATATTGATGATATTCGTAATTACCTAGAAGAAGACGGCGAAAAGGTCGGATGTATCAACTCAGTGGTTTATGACCGAGGAGAAAAAGGCTATCGTTTAGAACAAATTTATAAGATGAAATTTACGAATAGCGAAGTTCTTGCGTTGTCCAAGATACTTTTAGATAGCCGAGCATTTACGAAAAAAGAAATGGTTCAACTACTTGATAAATTGATTTCTTGCTGTGTACCTGAAACAAATCAAAAGCTGGTAACTGATTTGATAAGCAATGAGGAGTTTCATTATGTAGAGCCACGGCACAAGACAGAATTTTTAGATACTATGTGGGACATAGGGCAAGCAATTCGGCATTGTCAATGTATTGAGGTAGATTATCTGAGAACAAAAGACAAAGCAGTAGTAAAGCGAAAGCTTCTTCCGGTGGCAATCATGTTCTCCGAGTATTACTTTTATTTGACGGCGTTTATTGATGATGAGAATGTTAAGAAAGATTTTGATGTCCTTAACGATTCCTTCCCTACTATCTACCGCATAGATCGAATAAAAGGCATGAAGCTGTTAGATGAGAAGTTTCATATTCCGTATAGTAGCCGCTTTGAAGAAGGCGAATTTCGTAAGCGAATTCAGTTTATGTACGGCGGAAAGCTTCAAAAAGTCAAATTTCAATATTCAGGCATAGATGTGGATGCTGTGCTTGATAGATTGCCAACTGCACAAATTTTGTCGGATGATAATGGCAGTTATATATTGAGTGCAGAGGTATTTGGAAAAGGAATTGATATGTGGCTAAAGAGCCAAGGTGATAATATTACACTGCTTTAAACAAGATTGATTTTGTACAAAGAAGATAAAGAGGGGCCGCCGACAATGATAGAAACCACACTCTATTTTTCTGAAGCCATTGATTTTAGTGGACATCCATTAAGCAATGCAAAAAGTAAGAAAAGAGTACAATATTACACAGCACTATCGCTAGTAAGTAGGTACATCGCTGATTCGTTAAAAAATAATGTCATGGATGGAAATACTAACTCCGGGGAAAAAGACGGAGAGCAAATAGTGGTGCTTGGTACATCTATAAGTTTAACTGAATTCAAAATGTACCTAGAGCAAAGACTGCAACAATACTCGGATTTTCTGTGTGAAGGTAAAGAGAACTTCATACATGACGGTTTGGTTGATAAAAAAGAAGTTATTCATGCAGTATCTGGAAATGTTTCGCTTCCATGGAAAAGAAAAACTCGATTTTGGCTGTTAGCTGATTTGGCGTTGATTTTGCTGGATGATGGATTGATTGCAAAAGCGTCATCATTGATAAAAGAATGCTTGGGGAATGGAGCAAAAACATCCATAGATGATTTCTTAAATGTATTGTTAGACAACCAAAACGGTGCAGAACTATTTCCATTTGCAGATAACCTAATAAAGCAATATCATGAGAATTTATTGTTTTCTAAAAAATCGGTTAAGAAACTTGTTGTGACAGCAAATATGAGTGCTGGTAAATCCACGCTAATTAACGCATTGGTTGGCAAATCTGTTGCTAGGACATCTCAAGAAGTATGCACTGGAAATGTGTGTTACATATCGAATAAAGCATTTGAGGATAACTGTATTTCTTTGGCTACTCCGGAATTGAGTTTGTGTGCAACGCAAGAGAAATTAAATGATTTTTCGTGGCAAGGTTCAATAGCGATTGCAGCATATTTTACAGGAACAGAAGCTATAAACAATTCATGGTGCATTATAGATACGCCTGGAGTAAATGCAGCATTGTATAAGAACCACAGCAAAATTGCACGACAAGTTATTAAGAAACAAAGCTATGACAGACTTTTGTATGTCATCAGTCCAACAAATTTAGGAACAGATGCAGAGATAAGACACTTAAAATGGGTTTCTGAAAATGTTGATCAGAATAAAGTTGTTTTTATCCTAAACAAACTAGATGACTACCGTAGCGAATCTGACAATATCTCTGAGAGCATGAAGGCGTTACGAAATGACCTTACAAAACTTGGCTTCACAGCTCCGGTTATATGTCCAATATCCGCATATTTCGGCTATTTATTGAAGCTAAAACTTACTCATCAACCGTTTACGGAAGATGAGCAAGATGAGTACGATTTATTATCCAAGAAGTTTAGCAAGCAACAATTTGACCTTTCTGTTTACTATGATAATTCAAATGAAAATGATAGTGATACTACTGAGATTAAACTATGTAAGAAATCCGGACTGTATGGTTTGGAAAAAATAATATATGGAGGTACTGTATGAAAAAAGTATTCATCAAGTATAACCCATACAACCTTGAAACTGAAATAACAGTTGATGGCAAGAAGCTTGCTCAAAACAGCAAAATTGGCGAAAGAATTGTTCCGGGAACAAGATTGCAGGAATGGATTGAAGATTTACCTCGGATTCTTGTTGACGAATACAACGATAAGGATTTTGATATTACATTCCATGGAACTTTGCTTGACTTTGAAGATTTGACGGAAGTATTTACCCAAGCCTATGAGCGTGGGGAATTAACTGCAAAATTGGATAGAATTCCGGCAAAAGAAACATCAGATAAAGAAGCACTTATCGACGATGTTTTCAAAGCAATTCAAGAAGGCCCGTTTGATGAACTGCGAGATGTGGAAATATTGAGTGCTTTTAAGCACGCAAGAAGCAAAGATTTTGAGGTGTGTGTTGTTGCTACTATGAGTGCTGGCAAATCCACACTTATAAATTCGATGCTCGGTACAAAGCTGATGCCATCAAAGCAGGAAGCTTGCACTGCGATTATTACCCGCATTAAAGACACCGAAGGTACAAGTTTCTGGCAGGCTGAAGTTTATAATAAGGATAATATGCTTGTAGAAACGCATGAAAACCTCACCTATGAAACGATGGACAGACTGAATGGCGATGAAACCGTTTCTGTTATCAAGGCTGCAGGTGACATTCCGTTTGTTTCAGCCGAGGATGTATCTTTGGTTTTGATTGACACTCCAGGTCCAAATAACTCTAGAGACCCAGAACACAAAAAAGTGCAAAGCGAATTTCTTAATAAATCGTCCAAATCGTTGGTGCTTTACATCATGGAAGGTACATTTGGCTCGGATGATGATAATGCTCTTTTGCAGAGAGTCGCTGACAGCATGAAGGTTGGTGGTAAGCAAAGCAAAGATAGATTTATCTTTGTGGTTAATAAAATGGATGACCGTCGAAGAGAAGATGGTGATACGGAACAGACACTTGAGCGTATCCGTGCATATCTTAGAAATCATGGTATTTCTAATCCGAACCTGTTCCCTGCGGCTGCGTTGCCGGCATTGAATATCCGGTTACAACAGAGTGGCATTGAAATGGATGAAGACACGATTGATGAAACCGAGATGAAAGTCCGGAAATTGAACAGAAATGCTTCTCTGCATTTTGAAACATACGCATCACTTCCAGCTAGCATTCGTGGAACTATAAATAAGCAACTTGCGCAAGCAGCTGAAAAGAGTGATGCAGAAGCTGAAGCGCTTATTCATACCGGCGTAGTGTCTATCGAAGCGGCAATTCGACAGTATGTTCAGAAGTACGCAAAGACTGCAAAAGTTAAGAACATTGTAGATACATTTATGCATAAGCTGGATGAGGTCGGTTGCTTTGAAAAAACAAAGCAAGAACTGGCAAGAAATCGTAAAGATGGCGAACGAATAGCAAAACAAATTGAAACCATTCGTAAAAAAGTGGATGATGCAAAGTCGGCACAGAAATTCAAGGATGCTGTCGATGATGCTGTCGTAAGGGTTAATGACAGTGCTAGAGATGCTATCGAAGCGATTATCCAGAAGTGTCAGGCAAAAATCCGTAAAAAGATTGATGACCTCCGTGGCGAGGAGCTTGATATTGATGAGGTATCCGACGAAGTAGAGCGCCTTAGCCGCTTTGCAAAAAAACTTGAACCTGATTTCCAGTCTGAACTTGACGAGCTTATCCGAGAAAGTCTGCTGAAAACCAGTAATGCATTGTTGGCTGAATACAAGAAGAAACTTGCTTCTCTTACGGAAGAAATTGACCCAAGCACACTTGCAGGCATTTCTATCGACCCGCTTAAACTGATGGGTGGAAGCGTTGTGTCCGCCGACGATTTCTCGGTAAAAAAACTTGTTCAATCCAAAAAGGTTGAAGATGGCGAGGAATATGTTGAGAACACCGAAAAGAAATGGTACAAGCCGTGGACTTGGTTCCAAGAGAAAGGCTATTACAGAACAAAGTATAAAACTGTAAAGTATGTAGCGGCTGATGCACTGGCACAGGAATTTCTGACACCAATCAATGAGGTTGTCTTTGATAATGGAGAACTTGCAAGGAAACACGCATTGAAGCAATCCAATCACATAGCGAGTGCATTCAACAAAGAGTTCCAGAGACTTGATGTTATTTTGAAGAAAAAACTTTCCGAACTGGAAAGCTATGCTACAGACCAAGAAAAAGCTGCGGAACGTGTCAAAGAAACAGAACGCAGATTAGCGTGGCTTGAAGAAATCAAAGCTCGTGTAGCATCAATTCTTGAAATATAAGGAGGAAAATATTATGGCTTTGACAAATGCTTTTTATGAAGCAGTTAAAGATGACAATGTTCGTCGAGTTCGCATAATGATGAAGGATAGCCTGCTGGTTGACCCTACATTTACTGATTTTAACAACATGGTGAAAGCGGCATCTTCTATGACAGGTTTGTATGATGCTCACGATGGGAGAGCGTTCATATCCGATGAACAGGAATGGAATGATGAGTATATGGATAAACTCATGGTTCAGGTTGTCGGTAATTTTTCGCATGAACGAATTGACCATCTAAAAGATGTGGTTAGATATTTAAGACCGGTTCACAAGTCTGGTAGCACTTCGTCTCACCATACTGAATACAACTCAGAACATCGCACAAGTGGGAATAGCTATCAAGAGCAAAAGTATCGTGATCTGCAAAATGGCGATTACCGTGGGGCTAAAATTGCCGCAGGTGCAGTTGCAGGTGCAGTTGTAGGCGGCGTTGTTGCTTCGGTAGCAGGAGTTACTGTTGTTGGTGGTGTAGCTGTTGGTGCGTTGGTAGGCGGTGCAGCAGTTACGGTTACCGTAAACGGAGGTAAAAGAGGATGAGTGATACTGTTGTTCTTGGTAGACGAGAGGCAACTCTTGTTGAACAATCTCAAGAAGCAGTTATCATTGATAAGCCTAAGAGTAATGTCCCTTCTTTTGAAACACTTCAGAATCAACTTACAGAATCAAGCAAGCTGGTTGATGACATTATTCTCAAAAAATACTTACACAAGCTGACTGACCTTGAGATTGTTCCTTTAAGTGACGGCCTTAAACAGATAAGCGATATTCGTCTTTTCAAAATTACTGAAATGGTTTACCAAAAAGATGAATATTCTACTTACAAATTTGCATCTGTTTTCAATGCTGTGCAAAATCTAAATTGTAGCATTTTTATTCTTGCCGATAGTAATGGGCAAAAAACGGATTTTTACATGGGTGTTCGTTCACTGGATGATAAACGAACTACAAAATCGTTAAAGGACACTCTGAAAAATGCACTTAGTGGTCAATTCCCTGGTGTGAAGTCAATGGATCTTTTAGACCCCGAAGCAGAATCTTTTTTGCGTGATATTCCTTCACAGAATATTGCGGCTGTATCTTGTGTTGCAAACAATAAAGATGATGATTTCAAAAACAATGAAACTTTCATACAGGGTTTGGAGAAATTGGCTCTCGCAATGCAGGGACAAGTATATACGGCAATTATTTTGGCAAAGAGCAACCCTGCTGAGCAACTTGATGAAATTAGACGGGCTTATGAGGCGATATATACGCAGTTGTCACCATTTGCAAATATGCAGATGTCTTATGGGACAAATTCTGCCTTGAGCATATCAGATGCCCTATCCCATGGGACAACCACAGGAACTTCATATTCTAAAAATATATCATCGACCGTGGGTAGTAGTATCTCAAAGGGGACTTCTACTAATGAATCAACATCAAAGATGGATACAGCGGGCGTGTTGATAAAAACAGGCGGAGCCATAGCGCTTGGTGCATTAGGTGTTGTAACTGCGCCATTAACAGGTGGAGCGAGCGTTGTTGCTGCTGGTGCAATTATGGCGGGACAAATTGGCTTGAGTGCATTTAATCCATCAACTAAATCAAAAGGGACATCTACCTCGGAAACAGATACAAAGAATGAATCTGAAACAAAGGGCGTGGCTTTTGGCAATAATGAGAGCCAAAGTGAAAACGAGACGCATACGAGAGGAATTACATCTGGAACCTCTGATAATATGCAGCTGACTATGCAAAACAAAACCTTGTTGAACACTCTTGAGCGAATTGACTTGCAATTGAAACGAATTGATGAATGTGAAAGTCTTGGTATGTGGGAGTGTGCGGCATACTTCCTTTCAAGCAGTCAAGAAACAGCAGAGATGGCGGCGGGAACATACAAGGCGCTTATGAAAGGCTCTAAATCCGGCTTGGAAACTTCTGCGGTAAATTACTGGGGAAGACAGGATGAGGCAAAATTACCGATTCTTAGAGATTATATTACCAATTTCATTCATCCTGTATTTGCGTATCGCTCAACGGAAAATACGGAATATCTACCGGTAACCCCTTCCTCACTTCTTAGTAGCAATGAGTTGGCAATTCAAATGGGCTTACCAAGAAAATCAGTATGCGGTTTTCCGGTTATTGAACACGCTGACTTTGGAAAAGAAGTTGTTTCCTATGGTAAAGCAAAATCAATGAGAACCATTTGCCTTGGAAAAGTATTTAGTATGGGAACAGAAATGCCAACAGAAGTCAATTTAGATGTTGATTCTTTTACCATGCATACTTTTGTTACAGGTTCAACAGGTTCTGGAAAGAGCAATACCGTATATGAATTGCTTAACCAATTGCACAGCATTTATGGGACACATTTTCTTGTTGTAGAGCCAGCAAAGGGCGAATATAAAAATGTGTTTGGTCAGTATGCGGATGTTACCGTTTATGGTACAAACCCCAAGAAAACTTCTTTGCTGAAGCTCAATCCATTTCGTTTTCCGGCAGATGTGCATATTCTGGAACACTTGGACAGATTGGTTGAGATTTTTAATGTCTGTTGGCCAATGTATGCAGCGATGCCAGCCATCCTAAAAGAAGCCATGGAAAAGGCATATGTATCAATTGGATGGGATTTGGTTTCTTCGGAGAACTCTAAGGGAGCTAAGTATCCTAATTTTGCTGACTTGCTGGAACAAATTGAAGTTGTCATTGAAGAATCAAAGTATTCAGCTGATAGCAAAGGTGATTATTCTGGCGCACTTCTAACTCGTGTCCGTTCGCTGACAACGGGATTGAACGGCATGATTTTCTGCAACGATGACCTTACGGATGAACAGTTATTTGACAGAAGTGTTGTTGTTGATTTGAGCCGTGTTGGTTCAACAGAAACAAAGTCTTTAATTATGGGCTTACTCGTTATGAAACTTAATGAGCATCGCATGGCAACAGGAAAAGCGAATAGCCCTCTCACACACATTACCGTTCTTGAAGAAGCACATAATCTTCTCAAACGCACTTCGACAGAACAGTCTGCTGAAGGGTCAAACCTATTGGGTAAATCGGTAGAATTGCTTGCAAATTCAATCGCAGAAATGAGAACCTATGGAGAAGGATTTGTGATTGCAGACCAATCGCCTGGTCTTCTTGATATGTCTGTAATCCGCAATACTAATACAAAAATTATTCTACGATTACCAGACAAAGGAGATCGTGAGCTTGTTGGATATTCTGCTGGCTTGAACGATGAGCAGATTGATGAACTTTCAAAGCTAAAAAGAGGTGTTGCGGCAGTCTATCAAAATGATTGGGTAGAGCCTATTCTTGTACAAGTAAATAGATGCAATCTATCGGAACGAGAATATAGTTATGAGGCTGACACCCAAGCGATGGACAAGAATGCCTTGAAAGAACAATTAGTAAACTTCTTGATTCAAGGTAGGCTGTCTGAAAAGCTTAAATTCTCGCTGAAAGAAATTGCGGATAATCTTGACAAAATTGGTCTTTCATCTACAAACGCAGATTTTGTAGATGAGTTGATTGACGAATATAACAAGACAGGTACGCTTAGTATTTGGGAAGATGAGAATTTCAGGAAACTTGCTCGGAGAGTGACCGATATTCTTGGTGTCCGTACAAGAGTTGAAAACTGTGTTCTTAGCGCTGCGGATGATAGTGAACTAACCTCTATGCTTGAAAGGATTGTGAAGCAGTTCTTCCCTGATGCGTCAAATTCAAAAGTGCTTGCTTTAAGTCAGGCATTTATGAAGGACATGAGTGTTCAACAAGAAGAATCTGAAATTCGAAGGAAGTTATATGTAAAGTGGGTTTCTTTCATTAAGGAAGGGGGCGTAAGATGCTTGCAGAAAACGGCTACTTCTAACCAATGTTGCCTATTGCGAAAGGAGGAAATAAAATGAACGAGTTTAAGGAGGTAAGCGAAACTCTTAAAACTAAATTATCTGAATCGACCCTGGGAAAACAACTGTCTGGCATTAAGATTTTTGACCTTGGCGATGAAATGGATCGACCTTTGCAAGAAGCTCCACAAGAAGATGCTGAAGTAGAAAGCCCTGAAAACAATAGATCCGAAGCCGATACACCAGAAAGCGATGCACAGACCGACAATGCCGAAAAGAAAACCAGAGAACTTACCGAGGAAGAACGACAGGAATTAAAGGATAAGCTTGGATGGTCTGATGAAAAGCTGAATAAGTGTACCATTGATGAGGATGGAGTTATTCACTACAAAACTGACCGGAGCGATTTGGAAGGTAAAACATCGGAAAATGGTGTTCCATATGAAAGGAAAATTATCGAAATTAACGGTGTTAAAATTGAGGGTGTTTTTCCAAAGTTTGATAGTGCCTTTGACACAGCGTTAGACCCCGACAATCTGAAGACAAAGGCTTACGCAAAAGAGTGCAATGCTAAGCTCAAAGAAGCTATCGAAAATGACCCTGAACTAAGAAGCAAATTTACAGAGGAGCAGCTTAAAGATATTGAGGAAGGGCGAACTCCTACGGGCTATGTATGGCATCACAACGAAGAGCCGGGCAAAATGCAATTAGTGAAACGAGAAGACCACGACCGGGCAATCGGTGGCGCAGCGCATACCGGTGGAAATTCACTTTGGGGTGCAGATAGTGTTGATAGAAAAGGAGGAGAATCTTTCTAATGAAAAGTATAACGAATCATTGTGATAAGGTGACTGATTTGACGCTCTTTGCAGAAGTTGAAGCAAAGTATTCAATTCGGATTCGAGATGATATTAAAGAATTTCTGACTGCCAATTCTGGAGGTTATCCTGTTAAGGATTTGGTCAAGGTAGACGGCGAAGAATACGAAATCAGAGTTTTCTTATCGTTGGATTGTGCGAACAAGAACTACTATATTGAAAAGCCGCTAACTTTTTTCTTGGACAATACCAAGGGGAAGATTGTGCCGATTGGTTTGGATTCCGGAGATAATTACTACTGTGTCAACAACGAAACAGGAAAAGTATATTACTGGAGTGCCAGTGATAATCAGTATTATTGTATTGGAAAATCAATAGCGGAATTTACTGAATACTTTGAATAGAATTATTTTCGACGATATATCGCCAAACGCAAAAAAACGAGAGGTGAGGCTTTTTGCCCTACCTCTCGTTTTTTACTTGTGTCACAGTAAAAATAAACCACCTGCTCTGCAGGTGGAGGGAATATCTTCAGATAAAAGCAACTCCTGTGCTAAAATAGATGTAGGTCTGCAAACCACAAATAAAAAAGCACAGGAGGTCCAAAAATGGACAATAACAGTTTAGCTCATACAAAATGGGATTGCAAGTATCATCTGGTTTTTGCACCAAAATATCGGAGGCAGGTAATATATAAGGATATCAAGGCAGATGTAGGCCAAATACTAGGGACCTTATGCCGAAGAAAAGGGATTGAGATAATCGAGGCGCAATGCATGCCGGATCATATCCATATGCTGGTAAGTATTCCGCCCAAATATGCTGTGTCAGAGGTGGTGGGATATCTCAAAGGAAAAAGTTCACTGCGTTACAAAACGCACTTTTTATTAAGACAATCCGGCTCCCTCCTGTTATAATAAAATGAACCAGACCAGGAGGTGGCGGAATGAAGAATCAAAAGCATACAGTGAGAAAGGTCATTGATTATATTGAGGAACACCTGGAGGAGAAGCTGAATCTGGAGCAGATAGCGGAGCATGCAGGTTATTCCAGGTTCCATCTGAACCGGATATTCATGGAAGAGACGGGAGGCACGATTCATAAATATGTGCAGGAGCGCAGGCTTACCATGGCGGCTGAGAAGCTGGTGGATACGGATATGGACATCACGCAGATAGCCTACGATGCCGGGTACCAGTCCCAGCAGGCATTTTCTCTCGCATTTAAACAGGTATATTTATGTCCGCCCGGAGCGTACAGAAAACGGGGGATCTATCTGCCTGCAAAGAAACGGATTCAAATGCATCAAGCTTCCTGTTTTACAATATATGGAGTTTGTGACAGAGGAATGGGAGGGATTGCAGCGTGAGCACCATACCTTATGTGATTGAACAGACAGGAAGAGGAGAGAGAAGCTATGATATATATTCCAGGCTTCTGTCGGACCGTATTATCTTTCTGGGCGAGGAGGTCAGCGACACCTCTGCCAGCCTTATTATAGCCCAGCTGCTGTTTCTGGAATCCACGGATCCGGACAAGGATATCCAGCTGTACATCAACAGTCCGGGAGGTTCTGTGACAGCTGGCTGGGCTGTATATGATACCATGCAGTATATTAAATGCGACGTTTCAACTATCTGCCTTGGACTGGCAGCCAGTTTCGGGGCCTTTTTGCTGGCAGGAGGAGCACATGGAAAACGCATGGCCCTTCCCAATTCCGAAATCATGATACACCAGCCCGCCATACACGGAAATGGAATCCAGGGCCCTGCCAGCGACATTAAAATTATGTCGGATTACATGCAGAAAAGCAGGCAGCGTTTAAACCGTGTTCTGGCGGTGAATACAGGACGCTCCGAGGAGGAAATAGCCAGGGATACGGAGCGGGATAATTTCATGAGCGCGGAGGAGGCATTGGAGTATGGACTGATTGATTCTATCCTTACAAGGCGGTAATAACTTTGAAATATAATAGGATATATATAAGCGCAGGCACTGTGCCGTGATACTCCTCCGGGGAGGACACAGAAGCCTGCGCTTTTGTTGTGTCTGAACCACATCCCTATACCTCTGCGGAGAGCCCGTACGCAACCCCGCATAAAGTATCAATGCCGGAAGAATGCCCAATGGCTGAGAATACGTTTAAAATCCTATCGGCAGAGGGAAGGTCTGTCAGGCTGTTGACAGCCAGGCTGAAATGGTGCTGCACAGAGCAGTCCAAAAAGGCGCGGCTGATATCATTGGTATCAAAACGGCGGGAAGTTATCTCCTGGCAGAGAGCGTGCGCAAATGGATGGCTTTCTTCTCCGCGCAGGATGAGTCCTGCCAGCACCCCGCACAGAAAATCATCACCGCTGGGCGTAAGGCCTATTCCCAGTCCAATGAGTCCTGCCAGGTGTTTGGCAGCATCTCCGTACAAATGCTGTTCCAGACATTCGCTGCATTGGAGGATTCGGCTTCTGGCCGCGGCCAGAATTAGGCTGTATTCCTCTTTGCCTGTAATCGCCTGTCCTTCCGTGGAATCGCAGAACAGAAGCCGGAATATGCCGGCCTGCGAGCTGGCGACGGCCTGACGGATCTGTGAAAGAAGCTCTTTGCAGGGAAACGGCCCGGGCGGGCAGGTTAACCGGGTGCAGCAGACTTTTTTCGGCAGGCACCCAAAAGACACTGTGTGCTCCGGAGAGGATATTATAATGCGGCTGCCGGCAATGGACACCTGCTGGCCTGGTTTAACCGGTAGAACTTCAAAAGCCCTGACATCCATGTCTGTTATGATGCTGATAGGAGACATGGGAGAGGATGCGGCCTGCAGGGCCAGAAGGCGCTCTCCTGCCTGAAGATTCACTGTTTTTTTGTAGACGGAGTGGACCGTCCAAAGACGGCACTCCTCCAGCTGCTGTGCTGCGTAGGCGGCAATGGCGGTGATGGTAGGATACATTTGCTTTCTCCCTGTGCTATGCTGTTTGTTGCACTTATAACAATGCTTCAACAATAAATTTTACCAGATTATCGAAAAAAACACAAAAACAAAATTTGAAATAATAAAGTTTTATACATGATAGACAAAAAAACATAATTTTTCCCCGCTTTCTCGTCATTGTTTTCTGACTGTGTATCTAATAAAATACAACGTAAGTATTGAAACGGTCAACGATTTACAGTCTGTAAGGAGGTAAAAAATGTATGATTTAGTAATAACAAACGGAAAGCTGGTAACCCCTGACAGGATTTATGAAGCTGATATTGCGGTAAAAGACGGGGTCTACGCTGCCTTTCTTGCCAAGGGGTCGCAGGCGGCTGCAAAAGAAGTGATAGATGCAAAGGGATGCTACATATATCCGGGAATCATTGATTGCCACGCGCACCTGAATGAACCGGGATTTGAATACAGGGAGGACTTTGAGACCGGTTCCAGGGCAGCTGCGGCAGCTGGCTGTACCTGCCTGATTGACATGCCCTTGAACAATGATCCGTCTTTGATGAATAAGGAAATCTTTGACCTGAAGATGGGGCGCATCAGCAAGCACTCCTATGTGGATTTTGCCCTGTGGGGCGGTATTGTGGGGGATTATGACAATCAGCCCGGTTCGGTGAAGAACAACATGGCGGATCTGGTGGACCTGCACAAATGCGGCGTGGCTGCATTCAAAGGGTTTACCTGCCCCAACGGCGATTTGTTCCCAACCGTGAACATGGGCAATGTGAGAAAGGCTCTGGAAATCTTAAAGCCGTACGGGGCCCTGTGCGGTTTCCACTGTGAAGAGTTCGGTCAGGTACTGGAACGGGAAAAGGAGGCAAAGGCAAAAACCGGAAGGACCAGCGAAGAGAAAATCAGGGATTTCCTGGATTCCCATGATGTGTGGACCGAGTATGTTGCCACTAAAAATGTGATTGACATGGCCAGGGCAACCGGGGGCAGAGTGCATATCTGCCATGTGAGCCACCCCATGGTGGCGCAGGTTGTAAAGGACGCCATCCACGAAGGGCTTCCCATTACGGCTGAGACATGTCCCCACTATCTTGGGTTTACAGAGGACTTTGTCTTTGAGAAGGGCGCTCCGGCCAAGTGTACGCCGCCTATGCGCAGGAAAGAGGATATGGAACGGCTGTGGGATTATGTTCTGGACGGCACATTATCCTGTGTGGGAAGCGACCACTCACCGGCTGCGGATGAGGAAAAGGACAATTCCACAAAGGATATCTGGCATGCATGGGGCGGTCTCAACTCCATCCAGTTCTTCCTGCCCATGATGTTTGACATGGTGGTAAACAAGAAGGGCTTAAGCCCCACCCTGATTGCCAGGGTGATGGACTACAATCCGGCCAGGGTATTCGGCCTCTACGGTCGGAAGGGGGCCTTTGAGCTGGGATTTGACGGGGACATTGTTATTGTTGATCCTGAGAAAGCCTGGAAATGCAGCCAGAATGAACTGCTGACCAAGGGGCATGTATCCTGCTTCGACGGTCTGGAAGGAAAGGGCGCTCCTGTATGCACCATCATCCGGGGCAAGGTGGTTGCCTCCGGCGGAACCTATAGGGAAGACGCTCTGGGCTACGGGGAATACGTGACACCGGTACATGACTGTTAATACGAGGAGAAGAAAATAAGGGGTGATATTATGAGCGATGTAAAAAATGAAGTAAATAAGCAAACAGATTCATTGGCGCCGATTCAGGACAAGGACCGTATTATGGGGTGGGGATCCTACCTGATGCTGTGGCTGGGAGGATGTATTTCCATCGGCACATTGACCATGGGGTCTGCCCAGCTGGACAAGGGGCTTAACCTGATGCAGGTATTTTTGGCGGTTCTGATTGGATCCACCATACTGGTTATCGGCATCTGTGCAAATGACCGTTTCAGCTACAAATCAGGCGCGCCCTATGCGGTTCAGCTTAAGAGCGCGTACGGCACAAAGGGAAACATTGTACCAGTTATGATCCGTGGGCTTCCCGCTATTGTATGGTACGGATTCCAGACCTGGCTGGGCGGCTCCGCCATCAACCAGATATCCATTGCCATATTCGGATATGACAATGTTGTGCTGTTCTTCCTACTGTTCCAGGTGGTCCAGATTATATTATCAGTAAAGGGCTTCCACGGAATCAAATGGGTGGAGAACATCGGCGGCGTGGTAATCGTCAGCGCCATGCTCTATATGTTATTTGTATGCGTGACCCAGTACTGGGGCGTGATTGGTGATAAGCTCATCAGCAGGAAGGGTTCATGGGGAATGCCGTTCATCGCTGCCATCATCGCTTTCTTTGGCAACAGCACCACGGTTATGCTCAATGCCGGCGACTATTCCAGAGAGTTAAAGGGCGGTTTTTCCGTAGGAAAGCGCGGTGTTGCCTATTTTATTGCCATGGTACCAACCACTGTCCTTCTGGGACTTATCGGCGCAATGGCTTCCACGGCAACAGGGATTGCAAACCCTATCAACGCATTTTCACAGATGGTACATAACAAGGTGCTGCTGGTGGCAACCCTTGGATTCATCCTTTTTGCCCAGATGACCACCAACCTGGCCAGCAACGTGGTGCCCCCTGCCTATGCGTTTATGGACGCATTTAAGATGAAGCACAGGACGGCCGTGATTCTGGTGGGAGTCCTGGCTGTATGTACCTGTCCGTGGATCCTGACCAACGACAGCTCCGCGGCAGGACTGGATCTGTTTGTTAAGATTTACACCGCTTTCTTTGGCCCGATCTTTGCCGTGCTGATCACGGATTACTACATCCTGCACAGGGGAAAGATGGAAGGAGCGGCCCTGGATGACCTCTACGATGATAACGGAACCCATTCAGGAATCAACTGGGCTGCCATCATTGCAACGGCAGTGGGCGCGGTAATCGGACTTGTCAATGTAGACATATCCTTCTTTACGGCAACCATACCTACAGGACTGGTATATTATTTCTGCATGAAGCATATGCCGTCCTGCCAACGTTTCAGGAAAGGAACTTCCCTGGAGAAGTAAATAGGAGGCAAAGCTTATGTATGATCTGTTAGTGAAAAATGGAAGGATTGTTACCGCCCAGGCAGTGACAGAGGGGAATATCGGCATAAAGGACGGCAGGATTGCCGCCCTGCTGGAGGCCGGACAGGAGCCGGAGGCTGCAAAGGTGATTGACGCAAAAGGAAAATATGTGTTTCCAGGAGCCATTGACACCCATGCCCACCTCAATGATCCGGGGTATGAATGGCGGGAGGATTATGAACATGGGACAGCGGCGGCAGCCATGGGAGGTTATACCACCATCATCGACATGCCCCTTCAAAATGAACCGGCCATGACGAACGCGGCAATTTTTGACAGAAAAGTGGAGAAGGTGGACTGTAACGCATATACGGACTACTGCTTCTGGGGCGGCCTGGTGCCGGATAATTTTGACGAACTGGAAGGCCTGCATGAGAAGGGCTGTGTTGCCTTCAAATCGTTTATCGGACCGGTATCACCTGATTACAGCTCCTTAAACTACGGGCAGGCCTATGAAGCCATGGAGAGGATTAAGGAATTTGGCGGACGTGCCGGCTTCCACTGCGAAGATTTTTCCATGATTAAATGGCAGGAAGCCAGGATGAAAAGAGAAGGACGTATGGACTGGCAGGGTTTTCTGGATTCCAGGCCGGTGATTGCGGAGATGGTTGCCACGGTGGATATGATTGAGATTGCCAAGGCAACGGGGTGCAAGGTACATATCTGCCATGTGAGCAGTCCCGAAGTGGCCCAGAAGATAAAGGAGGCCCAGCAGGCGGGCTATGATGTGACGGCGGAGACATGTTCTCATTATCTGAGCCTGACGGACCAGGATGTCCTTGCCAACGGACCTCTGTTCAAATGCGCGCCTCCCCTGCGTTCCAAGGAAGATGTGGACCGTCTCTGGGCCTATGTGGAGGACGGTACCTTCAGCGGTATAGCAAGTGATCATTCTCCCTGCTCCTACGATGAGAAATTCAAAGAGATTCTGGGAAATAAAATCGAGAATGTATTTGACGTATGGGGCGGCATCAGCGGTATCCAGAGCGGCTTCCAGGTAGCGTTTAACGAGGGATGCGTAAAGCGGGGCGTGGATCCCAGGGTATTGGCAAGAGCCATGGCCCTTAATCCGGCAAAAGCATTCGGCATATACGGGAAAAAGGGTGGCATACTTCCGGGATTTGACGCGGACCTTGTGATTATTGACCCGGAAAAGGAGTGGGAGATTACAAGCGAATCCCTCCTGTATGTAAACAAGATTTCCGCGTTTGTGGGAATGAAGGGCAGGGGACTGCCTGTATGCACCATCATCCGCGGCAATGTGGTGGCTGAAGACGGAAAGATTACAGCAGAAAAAGGTGTGGGGACCCTGGTCAGGAGACTGAGCTGACAGAATGTGATTTTCAGACACTCCCCGGAAAAGGAGAAAGTATGAGTAATATGGTAGAAAATTTGAATTTAAATCCGGAACTGGTAAAGAACGTGGATCCGGATCTGCAGCCGACGAAAAAACGTATTATGGGGCCCCTTTCCTACGCGGCAAGCTTTATGGGAGGGTGCGTATCCATCGGTACCTTCTCCATGGGCGCCGGCCTGATAGGGGCATTGACAGTGGGGCAGGCCATCCTTGCCATGGTTATCGGATGTCTGGTCATCGCGGTGGCCCTGGTAATCATTGGCAACTGCGGGCATAAGTACGGTATTCCTTACACGGTACAGCTTCGGAGCAGCTTCGGCACCACCGGCGTCAAGGTGCCCGGCCTGTTAAGAGGTATTCCTGCCATTATCTGGTTTGGTTTCCAGAGCTGGGTGGGAGCGGGAGCCATCAACAGCTGTCTGAGCATCCTGTTCGGTTTCAGCAACCTTCCCCTGGTCTATGCCCTGTTTACAATGCTGCAGGTTGCCCTGGCCATCAAGGGATTTGAGGGTATCAAATGGCTGGAAAATATTTCCTGTGTATTCATCATCGCAATACTGGCCTACATGCTGTATGTGGTCAAGACACAGTTCGCAACTGAGATTGATGATGTGTTCTCCGGAATCAAGGGAACATGGGGCATGCCTTTCTGGGCAGCCACCACCTCCTTCCTGGGAATCTATTCAACCATGATCATCAATGCATCCGACTATTCCCGTAACCTGGAAGGGAAGGTGGGACCCACCTTTACCGGAAGTATCTACACGGTTGCCATTCTGCCTGTAACGCTGTTTATGGGACTGATCGGGCTGCTTGTGACGGCTGCTACCGGCAACAGCGACCCGGTTGTGGTGTTCTCCACAACCATGGGAAGCAAGTTCCTCACAGTAGTGACATTGCTGTTTATTGCATTTGCCCAGGTCACAACCAATGTGCTGAACAATATCGTTCCGCCATCCTATGTACTGATGGAATCATTCCACATGAAATGGTCCCACGCCACCATCCTGGTAGGAATCCTCTCGGCATGCTGTATGCCGTGGAAGCTGGTGACAGATGATTCGGCAGCGGGCTTAAGCCTGTTTACCCAGTTCTACTCCGCATTCCTGGGCCCGATTTTTGCCGTAATGGCAGTGGACTATTACATTCTCCGGAAAAAGAAGCTGAATATCAATCATATGTATGACAAGCAGGGCGTGTTCAAGGGAATCAACTGGGCGGCCATCATAGCCATCGTCATCGGCTCCCTCTGCTCTCTGGTCATCGTACAGCTGTCCTGGTATGTGAGCCTGATTCCCACGGGACTTGTGTATTACTTCCTGATGAAGAACATGAAGAGCGCAAAATCATTCCGCACAGGAACCATTTTCCAGGAGCAGGAAGGCTAGTTATCAGCACTGGGCCGGCGACAGCTTCAGGTTCTCCTCCAGGAATGCCAGTGTCTCGTCCAGCAGTTTTTCCGTAAACGGGTTTTCCTCATCCCGGTCAAAGTCGTGGCCATCGCAGGAGGCGATGAACTGCCATGGGCGGAAACGGTTTGACAGCTCCAGGAATTCCCCGTAGGGCACATCATTGTCACGGGTGCCGTGAACGCAGAAAAGGGGGCAGGGAAGGGCGGTGCAGGCGCGCAGGGTGTAGTCCAGATAGAAATATTTATCCCTGCCTTCATACAGAAGGGAACGCCAGGATCCGGTCTGTCTTGCATATACATAAATGCTGTAGTGGGTGTCCAGGCTTCCGGCCGTGTGGAGGTCAGCACCGGCCTGTTCCAGGCAGGACGCATCCACGGCCGGAAGGGAGCAGTAAAATCCGCTGGGTGTCTCATACCAGTGGTCGCACAGGAATCCGTATCCGTAGTAGGAGAGGATCCCAGCGGGCACGGCGGGCAGGTTACCTTTGGCCCCGGCTAAGAGGCAGAGATATGCTCCGGCGGAACGGCCCCACAGGAAGAACGGGAGTTTGCGTCCGCAGTATATTTCGGGATGATTTATGTAATGGGTGATGGAGGAACAGACATCACCCATTATGGTATCCAGCCTGGCGGCGGGCGCAAGGGGGTAGTCGTAGGATACGATGATATATCCGGCCCGGGTCAGGGTATCTATATGCCTGCGGGGCAGATCCTCCCTGCTGCCGTACAGCAGCCCTCCCCCATGGAAGTAAAGGATACAGGCTTTTGCATCTGTATCCTTTTCTGAATATACAGTTGCATACTTTGGATAAGCTGGATGTTCCAGGTTTATCTCTCTTTTTTCCGTCATAATGGTGTTCTCCTTTGTGTAATAGATGAGTTATATTTAAAGATATTATAACATGAGACCGGAAAAAAGTGGGATGTGAAAAAATTAGCAATAGGGTATAAAATGGATAAAAATCATAGGGAGATTTGCATAAATACATAATTGAAAAAAGAACGTTGTTTTGCAATAATATAAATATAAAAAAGTTGACCCAAAAAGGCCTTTAACAAAGAATGAAAGCGAGGAAGTAAATATGAGTTATTTAAATGATCAGGTAGGATACAGAGAGGAATTACTGGCAACACGTTCTGTAATCAAGAAAGAAAATTATGTTCTGCTGGAACCGGACGGTCTGGTTAAGAACAGCATCCCTGGTTATGAGAACTGCGACGTAACCATTCTGGGATCACCTGCCATGGGAGCTACCTTTGCGGATTATCTGGTTACGGTAAAGGAAGGCGGAAAAAACAGCGGCATTGGCGGTGAAGGTCTGGAGACGTTCATTTATGTACTGGCCGGCGAAGTGGTTGTCAAGAATGCCGACAAGGAAGAGAGCCTTACCGAGGGCGGTTATATCTTCTCCCCTGAGAGCGTTAAGGTTTCCTTTGAAAACAAGAGCGGCAAAGAAGCCAGGCTGTATGTATATAAGCGCAGATATGAGAAGATTGAGGGATACAGCGCATTTACGGTAGTGGGAAATGCCAATGATATTCCCTGGACAGAATATGAGGGAATGGACAACTGCCACATCAAGGATTTCCTTCCGGCAGCAGGTAATTTCGGATTTGATATGAACATGCACATCCTGAAGTTCAAGCTGGGAGCGTCCCACGGCTACGTGGAGACACATATCCAGGAGCACGGAATGTATTTCCTGTCAGGCAAAGGCATGTACAGGGCTGACAATGACTGGGTACCGGTAAAGGCCGGAGATTACATGTTCCTGGACGCATATTGCCCGCAGGCATGTTATGCGGTGGGACGTGAAGAGGATTTCGCGTATATTTACTCCAAGGATTGCAACAGAGACGTGCAGTTATAGAATATTGAGAAGAAGCGGGGTGCAGATATGAAACTTTCCCATGATGAGTTAAAGGGGTTAATGAAAAATAAGCTGATGCAGGCGGGGCTGAAGGCGGATCATGCGGATATGACGGCTGATGTCCTCACCTGGTCTGACGAAAGGGGTTATCACTCCCACGGGGCTGTGCGCGTGGAGTATTACAGCGAGAGGATTGCCAAGGGCGGCATCACGGTTGATCCGAAGTTTGAGTGGAGGGAGACAGGACCTTGTTCCGCTGTCTTTGAAGGGGACAACGGCTGCGGATATGTGGCGTCTGTGCTGGCCATGGAAAAGGCCATCGAGATGGCAAAGAAGTCCGGCATCGCAGTGGTTGGCATCCGCAACATTTCCCATAGCGGCTCCATTGGTTATTATACGGAAATGGCCGCCAAGGCGGATCTGGTGGCGATTGCATGCTGCCAGTCCGATCCGATGGCAGTGCCGTACGGCGGGATAGAGCCTTACTACGGTACCAACCCCATCTCCTTTGCAGCCCCCACGGCTGACGAAAGAACGGTTGTATTCGACATGGCTACCACGGTCCAGGCATGGGGCAAGATACTGGACAAACGCTCCAGGCATGAATCCATTCCCGACACATGGGCAGTGGACGCCAAGGGACGTCCGGTTACGGATTCCCGCCTTGTGAATGCCCTGGTACCAATTGAAGGCGCCAAGGGATACGGCCTGATGATGATGGTGGACATTTTCTCGGGCGTGCTTCTGGGAGTTCCCTTTGGGAAGCATGTAAGTTCGATGTACCATGACCTGTCGGCAGGCAGGGAGCTGGGACAGATGTTCATTGTCATGGATCCGTCCAGATTCGTGGGATTAGACGCATTCAAGGCGTCCATGTCACAGGTGCTTGATGAGCTGGGAGAGATGCCGGCCGCAGAAGGCTTTGATAAGGTGTATTATCCGGGTGAGCGCGCAGTCATGAGGCGGGATAAAGCCTATGCCACGGGCGGCGTGGAGATAGTTGATGAAATCTATGAGTATTTAAAGAGCGATAAGGTACACTTTGATAAATATGACCACAAAAACAGGTTTGCCGAATAAGGAGAAGGGGAGCGTATGTTAAAAACCATAGTAAAAAAAGGGAGTTATCATGATTCTGTAGTCCTTATGCTTTTGACTAACCAGATTTCTTCCATAGAAGGTGTAAAGAAGGTTTCCATCATGATGGCAACTCCTGCCAACAAGGACATTTACAGGCAGAGCGGCCTCAGTACCAGCGAGCTGGAGGAGGCGTCCGCCAATGATATGGTGGTAGTGGCTGATGTGGATGACGACGGGCTGCTTGACGTGATCATGGAGGAAGTGGAGGCGTTCTTTAAGAAACAGTCCACTTCAGAGTCGGATAAAAAGGGAGCGGAGGCGGTCCGGTCCTGGGATAAGGCACTGGGAAAGCTGGCGGACGCCAATCTGGCGGTGATTTCCATACCGGGCGCCTATGCGGCGCTGGAGGCTGACCGGGCATTGGATGAGGGCATGAACGTATTCATGTTCAGCGACAATGTTACGCTGGAGGATGAGATTAAGTTAAAGAAAAAGGCCCATGAAAAGGGGCTGGCTGTTATGGGGCCGGACTGCGGTACCGGAATCATCCAGGGCGTGCCCATTGCGTTTACCAATCACGTGGCTCCGGGACCCATCGGCATCATCGGAGCGTCAGGCACCGGCATCCAGGAGCTGACCACCATCATAGACCGTCTGGGAGAGGGCGTTAAAAATGCCATCGGCACCGGCGGCAGGGATCTGTCCACTGAAGTAGGCGGAATTACCATGATGGATATGATTGAGGCCATGGAAAAGGATGATACCGTGAAAGTGCTGATCATCATATCCAAGCCTCCGGCAAAGGCTGTGAGGGACAGGATTTCCGACCGGCTGAGCAACTTTAAGAAACCGGTTGTCACCTTGTTCCTGGGTGAGAAGCCGGAGTACCATGAGGAAAACTTCTACCATGCGTATACACTGGATGAAGCCGCCCGCCTGGCCGTGGGTCTGGTGAGGGGCCAGGATATCGCAGAGGGCAGCGTGGAGGTGGATTCCTCCAGCTTCTTCGCGGCAGAGGAAAAGAAGACAATCAAGGCATACTACTCAGGAGGCACCCTGGCAGGGGAAGCTGCCATGTTAATCAAGGATGCCCTGAACCTTAAGGTTCCGCCCCAGAAGGCAGAAGGTTTTATGTTAAAGACCGACGGACATATCGTGGTGGACCTGGGAGACGATGTATACACCCAGGGCAAGCCTCATCCCATGATTGATCCTGCCAAGCGCATTGAGTGCATGCAGGAGGCGATAGACGACGGGTCCACAGGCGTTATCCTTTTGGACATCATGCTGGGTTACGGTTCCCATGAGGATATGGCCGGGGCCCTCCTCCCTGCAATTATCCGCCTTCGCGACAAGGCCAGGGAGGAAGGGAGAAAATTATTCTTTGTGGCCACTGTATGCGGGACAAGAAGGGATTTCCAGGGTTATGACAAGGCCGTGGAAACACTGAAGGAAGCAGGGGTCATTGTATGTGAGAATAATAAGCTGGCTGTACATACGGCAATCCGCGCCATCGGTCTGGACTTTGAAGAGCCGGTGAAGGAAATCCGCCCCAAGACAACAGCCCGGATCCAGAAAACGGAAGCATCGGAAAAACTCCTTGAACTTCTGTCACAGAAGCCAAGGGTCATCAATGTGGGCCTTAAGAGCTTTGCTGAGGTCATAGAAGCCTTTGGATGTGACGTGGTCCAGTATGACTGGGCGCCGCCCGCCGGGGGCAACGTGGAACTGATAAAGGTCCTGAATTTCCTGAGAAGCTGCCGGGAAATGAATATTGATGAGGCCAACCGCTCCGTTATCGCCAAAGTGGTTGCCAGCCAGCCTGTCATCAGGGATGTGGTGCCGGCTAAGTCTGTCATCAAAGAATTGAATGAGGGAAAGGTGATTCTCCATGCGGGACCGCCAATCCGGTTTGAGAACATGCCGGACCCGGTACAGGGTTCCTGTGTCGGCGCGGCACTCTTTGAGGGATGGGCCGCTACAGAGGAAGAAGCAAGAAAGATACTTGCATCCGGTGAAGTGACCTTTATTCCCTGCCATCATGTAAAGGCCGTTGGCCCCATGGGAGGCATTACCTCCGCCAACATGCCTGTGTTCGTGGTTGAGAACCAGACTGACGGCAATGAGGCATACTGTACCATGAATGAGGGAATCGGCAAGGTGCTGAGGTTCGGTGCATATTCCAAGGAGGTGGTTGACCGCCTGCTGTGGATGAAGGATGTGCTGGGACCAACCCTTGGAAGGGCCATCCGTTCCATAGGCGGACTGAATGTGAATCCTCTTGTAGCCAAGGCAATCGCCATGGGAGACGAGTTCCACCAGAGGAATATTGCGGCGTCCCTGGCTTTCCTGAAAGAGGTCAGCCCGGTGATTACCAAGATGGATATGGACGAAAAGGACCGCTATGACGTCATCAAATTCCTGGCTGATACAGACCAGTTCTTCCTGAATATCATGATGGCAACAGGTAAGGCCGTCATGGACGCCGCAAGGCAGGTAACCGACGGCACCATTGTCACTGCCATGTGCAGAAACGGCGTGGAATTCGGTATCCGCATAAGCGGCATGGGGGATGAATGGTTCACCGCTCCTGTCAACACGCCCCAGGGACTCTACTTTACAGGTTATGACGGTGAGGACGCCTGCCCGGATATGGGTGACAGCGCCATCACAGAGACCTTCGGCGTAGGCGGTATGGCCATGATCGCGGCTCCGGCCGTTACCAGATTCGTGGGAGCCGGCGGGTACGAGGACGCGCTTCGTACCAGCACGGAGATGACGGAGATCACCATTGACCGGAATCCCAACTTTATCATACCAAACTGGAACTTCCAGGGAACATGCCTTGGGATTGATGCCAGACTGGTGGTGGAAAAGGGTATCACACCAGTCATCAACACGGGAATTGCCCATAAGGTGGCTGGCTACGGACAGATAGGGGCCGGCACCGTACATCCGCCTATTGCATGTTTTGAAAAGGCAATCGCGGCATACGCGAAGAAACTGGGGTTCTCTTTGGACTAAGCTTATGATGTAAGGGAGATGGGGTTATGGATAAAAAAAGAGTAGTAATTGCCCTGGGCGGTAACGCCCTGGGCAAGGATATCGAAGAGCAGAAGCAGGCAGTGGCAAAGACAGCTGAGGTGATTGTTGACCTGGTGCAGCAGGGCATGGACCTGATTATCACCCACGGCAACGGCCCCCAGGTGGGCATGATCCAGAATGCCATGGACCAGCTGGCCTGCAGCTATGAGAATTACAAGGAAACACCGCTGCCGACCTGTGTGGCCATGAGCCAGGGGTATATCGGCATCGACCTGCAAAATGCCATCAAGTATGAGCTGTATAAGAGGAACATGGATGTAAAGGTATCCACGATCCTGTCCCAGGTGGAGGTGGACCCGGAGGACGAGGCATTTAAGAATCCCACAAAACCCATCGGCAGGTTCCTGACCGAGGAAGAAGCAAGGAAAAACATGGAAAACGGGATTCCCTGCATGGAAGACGCGGGAAGGGGTTACCGCATCGTGGTGGCCTCCCCCATGCCCATGAAAATCCGGGAGCTCAAGACCATTGAGACGCTGGTGGACGCCGGCCATATTGTCATTACCTGCGGCGGAGGCGGTATTCCTGTGGTGAATGACAATGGCAGGCTCTCGGGAGTCAACGCCGTCATTGACAAGGACAATGCCAGCAGCCTGCTGGCAGCGGAGCTGGAGGCGGATTACCTGATTATCCTGACCGCTGTGGAAAAGGTAGCCATCAATTTCGGCAGGGAGAACCAGGAATGGCTCAGTGACCTTACAGTAGATAAGGCCAAGGAGTACATTGCCCAGGAGCAGTTTGCCAAGGGGTCCATGCTTCCGAAAATCGAGGCAGCCATCCGTTTCGCACAGTCTGGGGAAGGCAGGCGTACACTTATCACCTTGCTTGACAAGGCGGCGGAAGGAATCGCCGGCAGCACGGGGACAGTAATACATAAGTAATCGGGAGATAAAATATGAACGTACCAACAAATCTGTTTATGTGGATAATGGCATGTCTGCCAATCATTGTCCTGCTGCTGTTAATGATTAAGTTCCAGTGGGGGGCTACGGAAGCAGCCCCCGTGGGGCTGGCCATTACGATTATTACCGGCATTGTATTCTATAAAGCTGATATCAGGTTGCTGGCAGCGGAAAGTGCAAAAGGAATATGGAGCGCTCTTATTATCCTGCTGATTGTATGGACTGCGATTCTTCTGTACCAGGTGGCGGATGAAGCCCGGGCCTTTCTTGTAATCCGCAACGGGATGAGAAAGCTTTTGCCCAATGAACTTTTGATGGTGCTGGCCCTGGGATGGATACTGGAGAGCTTTCTCCAGGGAATTACAGGATTTGGTGTACCGGTGGCAGTGGGAGCTCCCCTGCTCATGGGCATTGGAGTAGTTCCCGTATTCGCGGTCATCATACCTTTATTAGGGCAGGCATGGGGCAATACCTTCGGTACCCTGGCAGCTGCCTGGGATGCCCTGGCCATGTCCACCGGACTTGTGCCCGGTACGCCTGACTATCTGGCGGCTGCCTTTTGGGCAGGTGTGTTCATCTGGATGTGGAATGTGGTGATTGGTCTGGTGATATGCTGGTTCTACGGAAAAGGAAAGGCTGTGAGGAAGGGACTTCCGGCCCTCCTTATCCTGTCCCTGATTCAGGGAGGGGGAGAACTGCTTCTGACCCGGGTCAATACAACCATAGCCTGCTTCCTTCCGGCCTGTCTCTCCCTGGTGGCCCTGATACTGATAGGCAGAATGAAGATGTACAGACAGGAGTGGAGTGTGGAGGACAGCCGGATTATGGACCGTGGTGCCGCGTCAGGCACATCGGAGGAGACGCCGGACGGCATGACGCTGGTACAGGCATTTGTGCCTTATATCCTGCTGACGGTGGTTACCATGGTGGTGTTAGTGGTGCCTCCGGTAAATCGTTTCCTGAACCAGGTGTCCATTGGATTTTCCTTTCCAGAGACTTCCACGGGGTATGGATTCGTCAACCAGGCTACGGAACTGTTTTCGCCGTTGCGGCCCTTTACCCATGCCAGTATGTTCCTGTTTCTGTCATCCATTGCAGGGCTGGTGTATTTCGGCAGGCACGGATGGATTCGTCCGGGAGGCGTAAAGCGTGTGTTTGTCCGTTCCGTAACCATGTCCATGCCGTCGGGAATCGCTATCATCGGTCTGGTCATTATGTCCAAAATCATGGGCGGAACAGGGCAGACCAGTGTGCTGGCGGACGGAATAGCAAGGGTACTTGGTAAGACTTATGTCATATTGGCGCCTCTGGTGGGAATGGTGGGATCGTTCATGACCGGAAGCAATATGTCATCTAATATACTCTTTGGAGAGTTTCAGGTAACCACAGCCAATCTGCTTCATCTGAACCAGGCGCCAATCCTGGGAGCCCAGACAGCGGGAGGCTCTATCGGAAGCGCCATCAGCCCCAGCAATATCATCCTGGGGACTACCACAGCGGGAATCCTGGGAAGCGAGGGACAGGTGCTAAAGAGAATCATACCCTTCACGACCATTATGACGCTGGCAATCGGTATTATCGTATTTTTATCAGTGGCTGTTTCATAACGCGCAGGCAGTGCCGGGGCAGAGGAGGATGACATATGGAGACAGAGAAATTTTTCAAGACAAAAGGGGGCAGGCTCACAGTGGCCTTTGCAGCCATCCTGGCGGCCTTTGCCCTGATACTGACAGGACTTAAGATGCAGGGAGACGGGGCATGCCTGTTGGGATTTATCCTGCTGGTGGCGGCTATGCTGTACTCGCCGTTTAAGGTATATGTATTAGACAGAAAGAAATAAGAGGAAACCCAAGTTGGTTTCTAAAAAAGAATAGAGAGGGTTTACTAATGGTGATTGAGGAGATTACAGGCAGGATTGCCAGGGATTTGGAGCATTTAAAACAGTTTACGGCAACACCGGGAAACGGCTGCACCAGGCTGCCGTTCACAAAAGAGGCCAGGAAGGCCGTAGAGTATTTAAAGGAGCTGATGACGGAGAGCGGACTTGATGTGAGGGAAGACGCTGCCGGCAATGTGATTGGGGTATTAAAGGGTGAGGACTCCGAATTACCCTGTGTCATGATGGGCTCCCACTATGATTCTGTATATAACGGCGGAGACTATGATGGGATAGCAGGCGTCATCTGCGCCATTGAAGTGGCACGTCTCCTTTTAGAAGAAGGAATCAGGCCTAAGAGAGATTTCGTGGTGGTTGGATTCTGTGACGAAGAGGGAACACGGTTTGGAACCGGCTATTTTGGTTCGGGAGCCATCCTTGGCCACAGGGATGTGGACTATATGAAGAAATTCCGTGACAAAGACGGTATATCCATCTATGAGGCCATGAAGGAATACGGCATGGATCCGGAGCGGATCAAAGAAGCTGTCTGGGAAGACGGAAAAATCGGCTGCTTCCTGGAGGCGCATATCGAGCAGGGACCGGTCCTGGATACGGAAGGCACAGAGCTTGGACTGGTAGACTGTATCGTAGGCATTCAGCGCTACATGGTGACGGTGCACGGAAGGGCCGACCATGCAGGAACCACACCCATGGATATGAGGATGGACCCGGTGGACGCGGCGGCAAAGGTTATCTCAAGAATTGCTGACTGGGCCAGGGAAAAAGCGGACGGAACCGTTGCTACGGTGGGATATGTGAACACCATACCGGGCGGGATGAACATTGTGGCGGATACAGCGGAGTTCACAGTGGATATCCGCTCCAGAAATAACGACAATATAAATGATATTACAAACAGGATCAGAAAGGCTCTTGAACGGGCGGTTGGTGAGTATGGCGGCAGTTTTGACATGGAGAACAAACTGACCATAACTCCTGTGGAGCTTTCAGGGGAAATGCTGGATATCATGGAGAAAGAATGCGGGGAGCGGGGCTACAGCTGCAAGAGGATGTTAAGCGGCGCAGGCCATGATGCCCTGGAAATCGGCCAGGTACTTCCCACAGTCATGCTGTTTGTGCCGAGCAAGGACGGACGGAGCCATTGCCCGGTTGAGTTCACCAAGTACAGCGACCTGGCCAAAGCGGCAGTGGTTATGGAGAAGCTGGCAAAAGAAAAGGTCATGAAATAGCATATAAATAGCAAAAGGACACAGACGTGATATTTTATTATACGTCTGTGTCTGTTTGTGCTATAATTAGGAGGTAGTGTTGGCAGGACAAATGATGGCGGTGAGGAAAAAGATGGGATTAACAGTAAGAGAACTTCTTTTGGCAGAGGAAATGAAGGATATCAAGGTACTTGCAGGCGACAGGGGACTGGACAAGGAAATTAAGGGTGTGACAATCATTGAGGCGCCGGACATCGTAAAGTTTATTGACGGCGGGGAGGTACTTCTGACAGGTCTGTACGCTTTCAGATCCTGTACGGTAGATGAATTCCGCACGTATATTAACGAGCTGAGCAGAAAGAGTGTCAGTGCCCTTGTGTTAAAGCGGGGCAGGAAGGTGGAGAATGCGGACACCAAGATTGAACTGCTGTTCGCGTTTGCCCAGGAACATAACATTCCGGTTCTGGAGGTGCCGTTCGAGGTTTCCTTCCGGGATGTCATGAGTCTGATCATGGAACGGCTTTTTAACGAGGAGGTTACCAGGCTTAAGTATTTTAAGACAACCCACGACAATTTCGCAGCCCTTGCCATAGCTCCTGATTCCACAGGAAAAGGTGTGGATGAGATACTGGATGTGCTCTCCAAGCTGATCCGCAACCCGGTAGCCGTATACAACCAGAACCTGACCTGCCTGGCGGCTACGGACCAGGCGCCAAGGGAGTTCGCCGTCAGCAGGGACGCGGTGCCGTTTGATCCGGGCACTTATTCCAATTACACCTATATGAGGCAGAAGGGAGAGGTCCCCCAGTGCCTGATCCAGGTGAAGATGAGTTTCCGGGAGAAGATATACCTGGTGGTGACAGAGTTAAACCAGCCCTTTGGGACCATGGACTGCATAGCTGCAGAGAGCGCCATTACGGCCCTGCGCTTTGAGTTTTCCAGACAGTACGCGGTTACGGAGCTGGAGAAGAAGTTCCAGAATGATATTATACACAATATTCTCAATGGAAAAATCCATTCCATGGGAGAACTCCAGAAGAATACCAGCCTGCTGGGGGTCGACATCAACGGCAGCTACCGTGTGATTGTATTCGGCATGACAAATGAAAGCATGGCCAGGGGAGACTTTAAGGCAAAGGTAAAAGATATTGATGTCTTAAGCGATTTAATCCGAAGCCGTATATCCAAAGCCAAAATACATAACGATCTCGATAAAATCGTGGTGATACAGGAGGTGGAAAGGGAACAGACCCAGGAGGAATACCGCAAAAGCATCAAAAAGATAGCGGAACAGGTTCAGGCGGACGTGGCCAGATATAACAAGTATCTTAAAATCAAAGCGGGAGCAGGCAGAGTGGTGGACGGCATCATCAATCTTCCGGAGAGCTTTAAAGAAGCCAACGAGGCGTTCATGTTCGTGGATGTGGCGGGAGAGACGCCGGAGGACGGAGGCCCCCAGGTTATGCTGTTTGCGGACCTGGGCATATTTAAGCTGCTGTGCCAGTTAAGCGACCCTTCCATGCTGTTGGAGTATGTGCCGGAAGGGCTTCAGAAGCTTTATAACTATAAGAAACCCCAGAGGGATGATCTGATTACGACCCTGAGGGCGTATCTGGACCGGAATCTGAACCTTTCCAAGACGGCCCAGGATCTTTATGTTCACTATAAGACAGCGGTTTACCGCATTGAAAAAATAGAGAAGCTGACCGGGATTGATTTTGACAATGCCAACGAGGTGCTGGCGGTGCGGATTGGGCTGGTAGTGTATAAGATGATAGAGAATTACAACAAGGATTTTATATAGCAGCAGGGGTTTGTGGCTGTGAGAATTCAGCCTATAATATACCATAGAGAGATAGTTTATCCAGACTAGATAAATTATCTCTCCATTTTTATCAGTTTGCTCCGATGCAATCTGTTAAAATATTATCTATAATGTGCAATATAGATAAGAAGTTCAGGAAAGAAATAAACGGTGTGTGCAAGATTGACAACGAATAGAAGCGAGGAGGGGTTAAATGGATATCAATTTAGACAGGGTTCTCGGACGGCTGGAAGAGCTGTACCAATGCGGAGCCCAGGAAGACGGAACATTCACCCGCATGGCATATTCGCCGGAGGACAGGAAGGGACGGGAGATCTTCATGGACTATTTCCGGAAGCTGGGAATAGAACCTGAGATGGATGCTGCCGGAAACCTGATTGCCAGACTGGAGGGAGAGGATAAAACACTGCCTGCCATCATGACAGGCTCCCATCTGGACACGGTGCCGGACGGCGGAAGGTATGACGGGGCGCTGGGCTGCGTAGCCGGCCTGGAGGTCTGCCAGACACTGATTGAGAGCGGCAGAAAGCTGCGCCATCCGCTGGAGATTGTGGTATTCACGGATGAGGAGGGCTTCCGGTTCGGAAGCGGAATGTTGGGAAGCGGAGCCATGTGCGGACAGGACCTTCATGTCAGCGAGGAGGACCAGGATATGTACGGACAGGCCAGAGGGGATGTGCTTAAGGCCTGCGGATTAAAGGTGGCTGACCTGGGCAATGCCAGACGGTCCAAAGACTCGGTGCACTGTTTCCTGGAACTGCATGTGGAACAGGGGGCGTCCCTTCACAAGAAGCAGATTCCCGTAGGTGTGGTGACATCCATTGCAGGAGTGAGCCGGTTTGAAATCAAGATTACGGGAGAGGCCAACCATGCCGGGAGCACGGTGATGGAGGACAGAAAGGACGCGCTGGTGGCTGCGGCCAGATTCGTGGCCCGGGTTCCGGAAATCGTAGCTGCTTACGGTAATCCGTTTACAGTGGCAACCGTGGGAACCATGAAGGTGGTGCCCAACTCAGTGAATGTGATTCCGGGAGAGGCGTTCTTCCACCTGGAGATACGCGACCAGGATGAGAAAGTGATGGAAACCATAGAACAGAAGCTGAGAGAGTGCCTTGGGGAAATCTGTGAGGCGATGGGGGAAGAATACAGCTTTAACCGGTTCTCCTACCATGAGCCGGCGCCCATGACCGAATGGGTGAAGGATGCCATTGAAGCCTCTGTTAAAGAACTGGATATTCCTTACACGAAAGTCCCAAGCGGGGCCTTCCACGATTCGCTGCTCATGACAACGGTCTTTCCCACAGGCATGATATTTGTGCCAAGCGTGGGGGGAATCAGCCATTCCAGATATGAATTTACAGAGGGACGGGATATCGGACAGGGGTGCAGGGTGCTGCTGGAAACAGTCCTTCGTGTAGATGATATATAAAACTTGTGATAAAAAATAAAAATGTGAAAGGCAGGTAAAGTTATGGAAAAGAAAAGAATTGGTATTATTGGCGGAGGTATTTCCGGAACATGTCTCGGATATCATCTGAGTCTTTATGACAATGCAGAGGTTATTGTGTTTGAGAAGGATACCATCGGCGGAGCTTCCACAGCAAAGTCCGCTGGAACCGTATGTCTCTTTGACGATTCCTTAAGAAACAGATATTGGGACGTAAGGCTGTATGGCTTTGAGTCATATTTAAAGATGGAAGCAGAGGAAAAGGGTTCCGCCGGATTTGATAAAACAGGTACTCTGGTGGTCGCAACAGATGAGAAGGTAGAGGCCACCATTAAGACAGGCATCGCCCTGGCAAAGGCAGCCGGTTATACAGGCGAGTACATAACGGACAAGGACAGAATCAAGGAAATCCTTCCTGACATCTCCACAGACAATATACTGGGCGCAGGCTACACACAGGATGACGGATACTTTGACGGAACCATGATCTCCAACACCTATGCAAAGAAGATGCAGAAAAACGGCGGCGTTATCAAGACCGGTGTAAAGGTGACGGAAGTTCTGAAAGAGGGCAATAAAATAAAAGGCCTTAAGACAGACGACGGACAGGATTATGAATTTGACTATGTTGTGGACTGTACCGGCCCATGGAGCAAATTTACCGGCGAGATGGTAGGCATGGACGTGCCGATCTGGCATACAAAGGCAGAAGCCTTCTTCTTATGCCCTCCAGGCAAGAAATTAGGCTATACCTTCCCTGTGCTTAAATACCCGGCCTTCTACGCCCTGCGCGCAGGAGACAACATCTTTATCTGCAAGTCCCATCTTTCCATGGATTTAAGCAATCCTATGCACGCAGGCCAGTGGGATCCGGACAAACTTCCGGCCACAGGCGGAACCGATGATTACTTCATTGACTTCCTGTTAGATCAGTTAGAGTGCAGGGTACCGGGAATCGTGGACAGCGGACTGGTATCATCCTGGCTTTCATACCGTGCGGAGCCAAAGGATTTCCTTCCGATTCTGGGAGAGACACCGGTGGAGGGCTATATCCTGGCAACCGGTTACGGCGGGAACGGCGTTATCGAGGCACCTGCCGCCAGCAGAGACCTTGCAAAATTCATTATGCGCGGAGAAAAGACACCATTATTGGAAGACTGGGCGTTTGAGCGTCTGTTAAAATAAGAAAGCGGCGGAGAGGAGAAAATATGGATATAGCGGTTCTTATAAAACAGGTTCCTGTTTCCAACGATGTTTCCGTTGACCCAGAAACCCATGCCCTGATCCGTTCCAGTTCAGAAGGCATGATCAATCCTGCGGACCTGAACGCCATAGAGGCCGCCATGGTCTTAAAGGAGCAGACCGGCGGTAAGGTGGCCGTGTTCACCATGGGCCCCACTGACGCGGAGAAAGCATTAAGGGACGCTATGGCCCTGGGCTGTGATGAGAGCTGTCTCATCACAGACCGGTGCCTTGCCGGAGGAGATACCATTGCCACAGCCAAGGTGCTGGCAAGAAGCATTGAGAAATACGGGAAATTCGACCTGATTTTAAGCGGCGCATTGTCTGCTGACGGCGCCACCGGACAGGTGGGAGCCATGGTGGCGGAATACATGGGCATCCCCCATGTGGCTGAAATACAGGGACTCTCATATGATGAGGATGACAAGGACTGTATCACGGCTGTGAAAAAGTACCAGGGTATGGAGTGGAAGATTAAGGCGGCCCTGCCCGCGCTGGTGAGCGTGTGCTTCGGAAGCAATGAACCGCGTCTGGCGACCCTGCGTTCCAAGAGGGCTGCCAAAAACAAGCCCTTGGAGGTATATACCAATGCAGACCTTAAGATGGCGGCGGATGAGATTGGACTTCCGGGATCTCCCACAATGGTGACGGATTCATTTCAGCCTGAGAGTACCAGGAGAGCCCAGATGCTTTCCGGTACTCCGGAGGAACTGGCAGCCAAGCTCAAGGAACTGATTGAGATTGAGAAAGGAAAGGAATAGATGGCGAACGGAATTTGTGTTTTTGCAGAGAATTATAATGGGAACTTAGAACCCGTTGTGGCAGAACTGGTCCGCGCAGCTCATTGTATCAAAGAGACCACCGGAGAAAAGATACAGGCCGCTGTCCTGGCTGAGGACTGCAAGGCTTTGGTGGCCCAGCTGGAACAGCTTGGGTTTGACGAGATATATGCCGTTGAGACAGACAGGAACTGCCTGTTCCAGGACGATGCGGTAAGCCAGGCAATGGCGGAAATGCTGAAGCGCATAGACCCGTCCAGTGTTCTGATTCCGGCTACCCCCACGGGCCGCTCCGTTTTTTCCAGAGTGGCTGCCCGCCTTGGCTGCGGAATGACTGCGGACTGTACGGAATTAGCCGTGGATACCAGGGAGGACGGGACCTTTTTCATCAAGCAGAACAAACCTTCTTTTGGGGAAAACGTATTTGTTACCATCGTGACAAAGGAAGGGGTTTATCCCCAGATGATGACGGTAAGGCCGGGTGTGTACACCCCCTGTGAGGCCCAGGAGGGCAGAAGGGCAGATGTCACATATTACAAAGATATCACCCTTCCTGAATCAGGGATTCAGGTGATGTCAAGCGCCCCTGCAATGAATGATACGGACAGTATCCTTGCGGCAGAGGTGGTGGTAGTGGGCGGACGCGGCGCTGAGAGCGAGGAAAACTTTACACTCTTAAAAGCGTTTGCTGAAAAGCTGGAAGCAGCAATCGGAGGCACCAGGCCTCTGGCAGACACTGGATTTATACCGTTTGAGCATCAGATTGGACAGACCGGGTTTACGATACGGCCAAAGGTATGCATTTCCCTGGGTGTATCCGGCGCCATCCAGCACACGGAGGGCATTAAGGATACCAAGCTCTTTGTGGCAATCAACCAGGATGAAAGCGCGCCGATCTTTAATATCGCGGATTACGGTATGACCTGCGATATGAAGGATGTGCTGGAAGCGTATCTGAAACTGTAAGCCGGCATCATATGGATGCAGCAGCAGAAAGGAAGAAGACCATGGATTTATTAGAGATTATGAGAAGAAGGCGCAGCATCAGGAACTACAGCGGTGAGGAGATTCCGGAGGAAAGTCTTACGAAAGTGCTTCAGGCAGGCCTTTTGTCGGCGTCGGGAAAGGCAAAACGCCCGTGGGAGTTTATCGTGGTGCGCCAGAGAAAGACCTTGGATGATCTCTCCGGATGCAGGGCGGGAGGCGTGAAAATGCTGAAGGAAGCACAGTGCGCTATCGTTGTCATTGGCGACGAAAAGGAGCAGGACGTGTGGATTGAGGACTGTTCCGTTGCCATGGCAAACATGCATCTGATGGCATCCAGCCTGGGGATCGGCAGCTGCTGGGTCCAGGGCAGGCTCAGGAACGCGGATGAGATAACCACGGAGGAATATGTAAGGGAACGCCTGGGATTTCCGGAAAATTATAAGCTGGAAGCCATCCTTACCCTTGGAATGCCGGATGCAGAGGCGCCTGCCCATCAATTGGATGAGCTGCCCATGGAAAAGATAAAGTGGGAAAGATATTAGAAATAGAATAAGATGAGCTGTCAGCGTGTAAACAGACAGAAGGAAGAAGCCGCCGGACCAGTTTGGGTCCGGCGGCTTTTTCCAAGTCTTGTAATATACCCTGGGATGTTGTATATTGTTAATACAGTGCCTGAACCTGAAACAGCCTGACAAGGGCGCATATAGGAGGAATGTATGGAGGATAAGGGAAAGAAAGCTGCCGGCCCCGCAGACGGCATAACATGGGACAAAAAAACAAACTGTATCGACCATCTGGCCCTGCCCGGCACCATTCACCTGGTACCCATGGATTACGTGGGAGGATACGCGGTCAGGCCGGGATTCTATGAGATCAACGGAGCCACCGCCATACCCGGGGGAGTCAATTTTACAGTGTATTCCCATGGAGCCACAGATATTGAGCTTTTGCTGTTTCGGCGGACAGAGGAGGAGCCTTATGCGGTCCTGCCCTTTCCAAAGCATTACCGCATCGGCAATGTGTACTCCATGATTGTGTTCCGGCTGGATATCGGTGAATTTGAGTATGCGTACCGGGTGGACGGTCCATATGAACCGGAAAAAGGGCTTATATTTGATAAGACCAGGTATCTGCTGGACCCCTATGCCAAGGCGGTTACCGGACAGAGCCGGTGGGGGGAACCGCTGCCGGGATGCCAGCACTATAAGGCCAGGGTGGTCAGGGATGACTTTGACTGGGCGGATATGGCCCAGCCCCTGACCCCCATGGAGGATTTAATCATTTATGAACTTCATGTAAGGGGATTTACCATGCACGGATCCTCAGCCGTACTTCATCCGGGAACCTTTGAGGGATTGGTGGAAAAGCTTCCCTATCTGCTGGAGCTGGGCGTGAACGTGGTGGAGCTGATGCCCATATTTGAATTCGACGAGATGCAGGATTACCGGGAGGTGGACGGCCGTAAGCTTTATAATTACTGGGGATACAACACCGTAAGCTTTTTTTCGCCCAACACCAGCTACGCGGCCGGTACAGAGTACAACCGGGAGGGCAATGAACTTAAAAACCTGATACAGGTGTTCAACCAGCACGGGATAGAGGTCTATCTGGATGTGGTATTCAACCATACGGCGGAAGGGAATGAAAACGGACCCTTCTTTTCATTTAAAGGATTTGACAATAATATATATTATCTGCTGACTCCTGAGGGATACTACTACAATTTCAGCGGCTGCGGCAATACATTAAACTGCAATCATCCCATTGTCCAGCAGATGATTCTCAACTGCCTGCGCTATTGGGTTACGGCGTACCGGATTGACGGGTTCCGCTTTGATCTGGCCTCCATCATGGGGCGCAACGAGGACGGCACGCCCATGAGCAAGCCGCCCCTGCTTCAGAGCCTTGCCTTTGACCCCATTCTGGGGGATGTCAAGCTCATAGCCGAGGCATGGGATGCGGACGGTCTTTATCAGGTGGGGACCTTCCCGTCCTGGAACCGCTGGGCAGAGTGGAACGGCAGGTACAGGGACGATATGCGCCGCCATATCAAGGGGGACCAGGGCATGGCGCAGGCGGCTGCCCTGCGAATCGCCGGCTCCAGGGATATATATGCGGACCATGACAGGAAGAACGCATCCGTGAATTTCATTACCTGCCATGACGGTTTTACCCTTTACGATCTGTTTTCCTACAATGTAAAGCACAACGAATCAAACGGATGGAACAACACGGACGGTGCCAATGACAACAACAGCTGGAACTGCGGCACAGAGGGGGAAACAGACGATCCTCAGGTGGAAGCCCTGAGGCGGCGCATGGTGCGAAACGCCTGCGCCCTTCTCATGTGCAGCAGGGGAATCCCTATGTTTCTGGCGGGAGATGAGTTCTGCAACACCCAGTTCGGCAATAATAATGCCTATTGCCAGGACAATGAAATTTCATGGCTGGACTGGGGACGGCTGGGGAAGTATAGGGATATATTTAGTTTCTTCCAATATATGATACGGTTCCGTAAGACCCACCGCCTGGTGCGCGCCAATGTGAGCGGCGGGGCCTGCGGTTTCCCGGATGTGAGCTTTCACGGAGTAAAGCCCTGGTGCAGTTCCTTTGCGGAGTACGAGCGCTATGTGGGAGTCATGTTTGCCGGCCGGGAGGCGGGAAAAGGCCCTCAGACCGTGTACATTGCGTCCAATGCATATTGGGAGGAGCTTGATGTGGAGCTGCCTGTACTACCGGACGGAATGAAATGGGAGCTGGCAGCAGACACCTGGGAGGATACGCCTTGTCCGGGTCCCCTGGGGGCAGACGGATTCAGGATTCGTCCCAGAACCGTGGTGGTGCTGGTGGGAAAATAGGGCGGTTTCTTAAGGCAAATTCCAGTTCCTTACAAAATCATAAAAATTGATTTATAGTGTCGCAAATCTGAAAAAGTTGTGGTATACTAAATTGATATGTTATGAAAAAGCCTAAGAGGTACCTGTATGCTGAACGAAGAAAAGGTCAGATATATGACTGGGCTGGCCATATTTGAAAAGAATGAGGGCAGGAAGATATTTCCCATTAACCGTTATTTTAAAAAGGATTATGTCGGCGGACAGATGTTCCGCTCCTTTTTCGGTTATACCTTCTGCTACCTGCTGATGCTGCTTCTGTGGATCCTCTACAAACTGGACGTGCTGTTGGGCGGCATGAGCATAGAAGAACTGCTTGAGTGCGGCAGGAACTGGGGCATCCTTTATGTGGGGGGACTGGCGTTTTACCTGTTTGTGACCTGGATAGTATATTCCAAAAGGTACGACTACGCGTCCCGTTCCCAGACCATGTATGCCTCCAGACTGAGACACCTGGTCAAGAAGTACGACAACAAAGACAGGACCGACAGGACCAAGGACAACAGAGGAGGAAGGGTTCGATGACAAGTCTTCTGCTATGGAAAGAACATCTGAAACGATTTTACAACCGCTACAGTTACGGAATACAGCCGGTAGTGCGCTTCCTGTTTGCGCTCTGCACCATGGTAAGCCTTAACACGAATATCGGATATATGGCAAAGCTTAAAAGTCCTTTGGTTATTCTTCCGGTCTGTCTGGTCAGCGCATTCCTGCCTTACGGCGCCATCGTGTTCCTGGCGGGCTGCCTGATGATTGCCCATGTATATGCGGTTTCACTGGAGATGGCCCTGATTGCCATTGTGCTCATACTGACCATTGCCATTCTTTATTACGGATTCAAGCCCGGGGACAGTTATCTGATGGTTCTGACACCCCTTGCCTTCCTGTTTAAGATTCCCTATGTGGTTCCTTTGCTGGTTGGACTGGGTGGAAGCCTGGCATCTGTGATTCCCGTCGGATGCGGCGTGTTCCTGTATTACCTGCTCATATATGTGAAGCAGAATGCGGGCATCCTGGCTGCCAGCGACGGCTCCGTGGATATTGTACAGAAATACAGCCAGATTCTTAAATCCGTGCTCTTTAACCAGACCATGATGGTTATGATTGCCACCTGCGCGGTGGGAATCATTGTGGTGTATCTCATACGCAGGCTGTCCATGGATTACGCATGGGTGGTTGCCATTGTGGCAGGTGCCGTGGCGGAGCTTCTGGCCATATTTGTGGGAGATTTCGTGTTTGGGGTATCTGTTCCCGTGGGTCAGATGATTCTGGGACTTGTTTTATCGGCAGCCATAGCGGCTGTGTTCAATTTTTTTGTCCTGTCTGTGGATTATACCCGGACCGAATATGTGCAGTTCGAGGACGATGATTATTATTATTATGTGAAGGCGGTGCCCAAGATGACCGTGAGCACCCCGGATGTGAAGGTACAGAAAATCAGTACCCATAAACGCGGCACAAGGGAGAGAAATTCTTATTAATGAAAAAAAGTGAACGTAAGGAGGTGAGAGTATGGCGGAAATACTGGTAAAAGTGACATCCTGGCTGTCGCTGCTGCCAAGGATATCAGTGGGGAATATTCTGGAAATCGTGATTATTTCCTTTCTGGTCTATGAACTTCTGGTGTGGATTAAGAACACCAGGGCCTGGAACCTGTTAAAAGGACTTCTGGTTATCCTGGTGTTTGTGCTGTTTGCCGCCGTGCTTCATCTGACTACCATATTGTGGATTCTGGAGAATACCACTACCATTGCGGTGACGGCCCTTCTGGTTATATTCCAGCCTGAGCTTCGCAAGGCTCTGGAGCAGCTGGGAAGCCGCAATTACATGTCCTATCTCTTTTCTTTTGACGAGGGCAAGGATAACCAGGGCTTTAACGATAAGACTATCAACGAGCTGGTACGGGCCACTTTTGAGATGGCCAAGGTAAAGACAGGCGCCCTGATGGTGATTGAGCGCGGTTCTTCCCTTAAGGAGATAGAGAGGACGGGAATTGAAATCAACGGACTGGTCACCAGCCAGCTGCTGATTAATATTTTTGAACACAACACACCTCTTCACGACGGGGCAGTGGTTATCAGGGGCAACCGCATTACAGCGGCCACCTGTTATCTGCCGCTGACTGATAACATGAGCATCAGCAAGGACCTGGGCACGCGCCACAGGGCCGCTGTGGGTGTAAGTGAATCCACGGACAGTATTACCATCGTGGTGTCGGAGGAAACCGGAAGGGTATCGGTAGCAGAAGGAGGAGTGCTGTCCAGGATACCAGATGCAGAAAGCCTCAAAAAGGTACTTTCCAATGTGAAAGAGGAGACTGTTTCATTGAACCGATTGAAAATATGGAAGGGAAGGCTGAAGAATGGAAAAAAAGCTGTCTAACAATATTGGGCTTAAAGTACTTTCTGTCTTCCTGGCATTTTTTGTTTGGCTGGCAGTGGTGAATATCAATAACCCGGAGGACTCAGATTCAAAGGAGGTGCCGTTAGATATTGTCAACGAAGGAATCCTGACATCCAACGGCAAGACATATGAGCTGCTGACGGATAAGGATACTGTTACCGTCAGCTACCGTGTAAGGACACTGGATAAGGCAGGCATCAGCGCCTCGGATTTCAGGGCCTATATAGATTTGGCCGATATATATGAACCCACGGGCGCAGTGCCGGTGAAGATAGAGGTTAAGAACAACAGACGTCTTTTGGACACTCCGGTGGCAAAGCCGGGAGTTATCCGCGTCAAGACAGAGGATCTGCAGCGCAAGTCCTTTGAGATTAGGGCCAAGGTCATAGGGGAAGCTGCCGAAGGATACGATAAGGGAACACCTTCTGTTTCACCGAATTATATAAATGTCAGCGGTCCCATGTCCGTGGTGGGGCAGATCAGCGCGGTGGGAATTGTGATCAATGTGGACGGCGCTGACTCCAACCTGTCAGACAGCGCTCCTGTGGTGTGCTTTGACGCCAATGAAAATGAGATACCCACTGACGAGCGCATCACATTCAGCCGCTCCAGTGTGGATTATACCATGCCGATTCTCAAGCGCAAGAGCCTGGTGCTGAACTTTGAGCCGGAGGGCAGGGTGGCGGACGGATACCGGTATACGGGGATAGAGAGCAGCCGTCCTTCTGTGGCTGTCAATGGTCTGAAATCCGATTTGGCCAATATTAATTCCATTACCATCCCAAGCTCTGAGCTGAATATGGACGGAGCCACAGGGGATAAGGAAGTTACCCTGGATATCAGCCAGTATCTGCCGGAGGGAGTGTACCTTTCGGACGAATCATCCAAAGAGGTGAAGGTTGTCATCAAGGTGGAGGCTTTGGAGAGCAGGACATTTGAGCTTAAAACAAGCCAGATTAAGCGGGTGGGATACCACAGCGATTATGAATACCAGTATGACAGGGATTCTGTGAATGTGGTCATAAGAGGCCTGAAGGAAGATCTGGACCAGCTTTCGGCTGCCGCTCTGGGCGCTGAGATGGATGTGGAGGATATGGTTCCGGGAGAGAACAGCGGGGAGATTACGTTCCAGCTGGGCGATGCCTATGAACTGGTGAGCTACGACCGTATCCAGGTGACTGTGACAGAAAAAGGGCCGTCGGCTGACAGTACTGCGGCCAGTACAGATGAGAGCCAGGAAGGGACAGAAAGTGAGACATCAGAAGGTCCTGCCAGTACGTCCAAGGCAGAGCCCGGTCAGTAACAAAAAGCAAGGAGAGAGGCATAATGGTAAGCAAAACAACTGTAATCAAGAATCCATCCGGTCTGCACCTGCGTCCGGCGGGAGTCCTCTGCAAGGAGGCGCTGCGTTATAAATCAAAAATATCCTTCAAGGTGCGCACCACCACGGCCAATGCCAAAAGTGTATTAAGCGTCCTTGGGGCTTGCGTGAAATCTGGAGACGAGATTGAATTCGTCTGTGAGGGGCCAGATGAGGAGGAAGCACTGGAAGCCATGGTTGGTATCGTGGAGGCCGGGTTAGGCGAGTAGATTGACGGCAACCAAAGGTTGTGAGTATAAATGAATTTTTAATAAGGAGGTACAAGAGGATGTACAAGGGAACAAGCGCTTCTGCAGGAATTGGAATTGGAAAAGCAGTGATTGTGGAAGAAGTCCAGCTGGTGATTACCAGGCAGGCGGTAAACGATGTGGAAGAGGAGGTGCAGCGTTTTAAGGGAGCGCTGGACGAGACCATCAAGGCCACAGAGAAACTGGCAGAGGACCTGGCAACCAGGGTGGGAGAGAAGGAAGCGGAAATCATGCAGGGACATATGATGCTTCTGGCAGACCCCATGCTGACAGGGGAGATTGAGAACTCTGTCAGGAATGACGGCGTAAACAGTGAATACGCCATTGAGAATGTGTGCAACATGTATGCGGATATGTTTGCCTCCATGGGAGACGAGCTGATGCAGCAGAGAGCCACGGACATGCGCGACATCAAGACCCGTATGCAGCAGATGCTTATGGGAATCCAGTCTGTGGACATCTCCTCCCTGCCCGAAGGCAGCATCATAGTGGCAAAGGATCTGACCCCGTCCATGACCGCGGGAATCAATCCCGCCAATGTAACCGGTATTGTCACGGAGCTGGGCGGCAAGACCTCCCACAGCGCAATCCTGGCTAGGGCTCTGGAGATTCCGGCTGTGGTGGCTGTCACAGGCTTTATGGACGGCGTCAAGGACGGGGACCAGGTGGTGCTGGACGGCAGCACCGGCGAAGTGTATGTGAACCCGGACCAGGCTGTGACGGCTGATTACGAGGAGAAGAGAAAACAGTTCCTGGTGGAAAAGAAGGAGCTGGAGAAGTATATCGGCAAGCCTTCTGTCACAAAGGACGGCGTGCAGGTGGAAATCGTGGCTAACATTGGAAAGCCCGAGGACGTGGACAAGGTGCTCCAGTATGACGGAGAGGGCATCGGATTGTTCCGCACCGAGTTTTTGTTTATGGACAGAAACGCCATGCCTACAGAGGAAGAGCAGTTCGAGGCATATAAGAAGGTGGCAGCCGCCATGAACGGAAAGCCGGTTATCATCCGTACCCTGGATATCGGAGGCGACAAGGAGATTCCATACATGGGCCTGGAGAAGGACGAGAATCCATTTCTGGGCTACCGGGCAATCCGTTTCTGTCTGGACCGCAGGGAGGATGTGTATAAGCCGCAGCTGAGGGCGCTTTTAAGGGCAAGCGCATTCGGCAACATCCGTATTATGGTTCCGTTAGTAACATGCATTGAAGAGTACCGTCAGGCAAAGGCACTGGTGGAGGAAATCAAGAAGGAACTGGATGAAAAGGGCATTGCATACAACAAGGACATCCAGGTGGGCATTATGGTGGAGACAGCAGCAGCTTCCCTGATTGCAGATATCTTTGCAAAGGAAGCGGACTTCTTCAGCATCGGAACCAATGATTTGACCCAGTATACCATGTCTGTTGACAGGGGCAATAAAAAGGTATCCTATCTTTATTCCACCTTTAATCCGGCTGTGCTCAGAAGTATTAAGCATATCATTGCCTGCGGCCGTGAGGCGGGCATTATGGTAGGCATGTGCGGCGAGGCTGCAAGCGACCCCATGATGATTCCGCTGCTTCTGGCATTTGGACTCAATGAATTCAGCATGAGCGCATCCGCCATTCTGAAAGCCAGGAAGATGGTTACCCAGTACAGTGTGGAGGAGCTTCAGGCAGTGGCTGACAAGGCCATGAGCTTTGCCACAGCAGCAGAAACAGAACAATACATGAGAGATTTTGTGGAGAAGGTTACAGATTAATGGCAGTTTATCTGGTTTGTTATATCATAAGCTTCATATTGGCCCGGCAGCATTTTTATATGCTGTCTGGGCTGGTTTTAATTACAGCAGCCTTGTGGCTGTATATAAAGGATTACAGGGAGACGGGCAACCTGATTCACCTGCGGGGGCTTTTCTGCCTCTTTTTTGTGGGCGGGCAGGGAATATCCTGCTTTAAGCTCAGCCGCCTTCAGACGGATTGGGACCTCCGGACATGGGTCTGCCTGGGACTGGCGGTGCTCACCTTCTGGATTGTGTTTGAGGTGCTGCACAGGATATATGATGGATGGAGCGCGGCGGACATGCAGTCCGTATACCGTTTTTATGCCTCGGCTGAATCTCCGCTGCAGGCAAAGCGGCTGCTTCATTCCATGGCGGCGCTGGTGGTCATATCCTTTCTCGCTTTTTTCTTTGAGGCGTGGAAGCTGGGCTTTGTGCCGCTGTTCTCATACGGTGTGCCCCATGCCTATTCCTATTTCCATGTCAGCGGTGTCCATTATTTTACGGTTTCCTGCGTGCTGGTGCCCAGTCTGTTCGTGGTGTACAGCCTTATGATATCCCGCAGGGGAAGAGGGCTGACCAGAGATCAGGGATTCTGGCTGGGACTGCTTATGGTGGTGCTGTCCCTGGCCGTGCCGGTGCTTTGCGTGTCCAGGTTCCAGCTGATTCTGGCCGTGGGCATGGCCGCATTTACCTATATTTCCATGAGCGGCACCTTCAGCCTGGTCTATGTGGGCGTGCTGATGGCCTGTATGATTCCGGCCTATCTGCTCTTAACGGTTATGCGCAGCCACAGCGTGGAATACCTGAACGGCATTTTTGAGATGAAGAACAGCCATATGCCAATATTCATCACACAGCCCTATATGTATATTGCCAATAACTACGATAATTTTAACTGTCTGGTGGAGCAGCTGGAATCCCACAGCCTTGGGCTTCGCATGCTGTTTCCGGTGTGGGCTCTTACGGGACTTAAATTCCTGTTCCCGGTCCTGGTAAGCTTTCCTCTCTTTGTGACAAAGAAGGAGCTGACCACCCTTACCCTGTTCTATGACGCCTACTATGATTTCGGCATTTTCGGAATGGTGCTTTTGGGCGCGCTCCTGGGAGCAGCATGTTACTTTCTGGTAAGGCGCAGGCGGAAGATGTCATGTCCGGCAGGCCATGTAATCTATGCCCAGATTGCCATGTACATGATGCTGTCATTTTTCACCACATGGTTTTCCAATCCTGCCACCTGGTTTTATCTGGCTGTTACAGGTATTATTTACATGTATGTCAAGTCATGACAAGGGCTGTGTTGGGAATTCTGACAACAGGGGTGGGGGCAAATATAAAAATTATATAAAATATTGTTGACTTTTATCTTAAGATTTGCTATGATGCTGTTAGTGAAGTAAATCTTTGGAAGTTATAATTAAATAATTAATAAGGATTGTTACTGTTCGGCAGGCAAAACCAAGTTTGTTAAGGGGATGATGTGTACCCGTGCGTATGCGCACATGGGTCTCTTTAACAAAGTTGGTTTTTTTGTTTTCATCAGGAGCAATTATGAAAATAGCTAAAATAATCAATAATAATGTAGTGAGCACCTGCGATGAAGAGGGCAGGGAGATCATCGTCATGGGAAGAGGCGTCGGCTTCAAAGCAAAGGAAGGCAATACCATTGACGAGGAAAAGGTGGAGAAGATATTCCGCCTGGAGAGTCAGAACACCATGGATAAGTTCAAGGAACTGCTGGAGAACCTTCCCATGGAGCATGTACAGATATCGGCAGAAATCATTGGTTATGCCAAAGAGGTTCTTAACCGGCCTATTAACCCAAATGTGTATATCACCCTTACGGATCATATAAACTTTGCACTGGAGCGGTACAAACAGAAGATGATGTTTTCCAATCCCTTAATCAGGGAGGTACGCAGCTTTTACCACGCGGAATATCTCATTGGCGAATATGCCATAGCCATGATTGAAAGGGACCTGGGAGTAAAGCTCCCGGTGGACGAGGCAGCTTCCATTGCCCTTCACATCGTCAATGCGGAGTATGATGCACCTATGGGTGATACAATTAAGATCACCAATCTGATACAGCAGGTATTGGAGGTGGTCAGGGAGTATTTTAGTATAGAGCTGGATGAGCAGTCCCTCAGCTATGAGAGGTTCATCACTCATCTGCGTTTTCTGGCCCAGCGGGTATTTACAGGGGAGCATATGAATCTGGATAACCTGGAGTTCCAGGAGGTCATTGACCGTCTGTATCCGGAGGAATATGCCTGCAGCCAGAAAATACAGGCGCTCATCAAGCTGCAGTATAGGCACCAGGTAACAGAGGAAGAAGTGGCTTACCTGGCCCTGCACATTAAACGTATCAGGACTAAATAATTATTTTGGCAGGTCCCTTGGGGGACGTGAAAGGAGAGCAGTAAGGATGTTTGGATCACTTAAGAAGTTATTCGGGGGAGAAGAAAAGGAAGAGAAGATAATCGCAGCGCCGGTCAATGGAACAGCCATTCCCATGAGCCAGGTAAGCGACCCCACTTTCAGCCAGGAGATCCTGGGAAAGGGAACAGCAGTCATACCGTCGGACGGCAGGGTAGTTGCGCCGGCAGACGGACTGGTGACCATGGTATTTGACACAAAGCATGCCATCAGCATGCAGACAGACAACGGCGCGGAGCTGATTATCCACATCGGACTTGACACGGTACAGCTTAAGGGGCAGTACTTTGATGCTCATGTGGCAGCAGGGGATAAGGTAAAGCAGGGCGACCTCCTTTTAGACTTTGACATAGATAAGATTAAGGAAGCTGGTTATGATGTGACTACGCCGGTTATTATCTGCAACACGCCTCAGTTTCCAAAGATGGAATGTGTGAACGGAATGGAAGTAAGGGCCGGAGAAACAGCCATCATCAAACTGTAAGGAATAAAGGCGGGGACGAGTTGACAGAGCGGAGCTTTATCTTAAAAGACGAAATGGGGCTTCACGCAAGGCCGGCCGCCATGCTTATGGTCAGGATGCTCCATGTAAGCTCCACCGTGGAAATCATCTGCGGGGACCGCAGGGCGGACGGGAAGGATGTCATGAGCATCATGGCCATGAACACCACGGCAGGAGATGAGGTCATCTTCCGCATCGACGGACCCGATGAGGAAGCTGCCATGAAAGAAGTGGAAGCTGTCCTGGAAACCGGTGCCTGACACATTGGCGGGGGACTGGCGGGCAGGCGCGGAAACTGTCCAAAAAAATGTAACAGTGATTTAAGCCTGGAAACAGGTTTGAATAGAGTATTTATCAAAATGTAATTCAGAGTACTCCTACGGGAAAAGTATAGAAGGAGGCTCTAAAAAAGAAAGGGGATTTATGTTATGATGAAGTATTTGCAGAAACTAGGTAAGGCCATCATGCTTCCTGTTGCCGTTCTGCCGGTTGCAGCTATTATGATGGGTATTGGCTATGCTATGTGTCCTGCCACCATGCAGGGCGGTGACGTAACCGGTATCATCCAGATTATTGGTTTTGCGCTGGTGAAGATTGGCAGTGCCGTAATCGACAAGCTGCCCATGCTGTTTGCAGTAGGTGTGGCAATCGGTTTATCAAAGGACCAGCACGGTGCGGCAGGTCTTGCAGGCTTGGTTGCATTTCTGACTGTCACCACAGTACTTAACAGCGGAGTTGTTGCCACAATGATGGGCGCAGAAGAAGCTCCTCTGGCCTTCTCCAAGATTGACAACGCGTTTATCGGTATCATTTCCGGTATTACAGCGTCCGTTTGTTACAACAAGTTCAGCAGCGCGCAGCTGCCGACCGCACTTGCTTTCTTCTCAGGAAAGCGCTGTGTGCCCATCGTTACATCCTTCGTAATGGTTGCAGAGTCCGCCATCCTGTACTTTGTATGGCCGATGCTGTTCAACGCCCTTGTATGGGTTGGCGAGCATATCATGGGACTTGGTCCTGTAGGCGCAGGTCTCTATGCATTTGCAAACCGTCTCCTGATTCCGACCGGACTGCATCACGCACTGAACGCAGTATTCTGGTTTGACATTGCAGGAATTGCTGATATCAACAAATTCTGGGGCTTCGCAGAAGGCGGAATCAAGGGAGTTACCGGTATGTACCAGGCAGGATTCTTCCCGGTAATGATGTTCGGCCTTCCGGCAGCTGCATTTGCAATGTACCAGACAGCAAAGCCAGAGAAGAAGCAGTATGCGGCAGGTATCCTGATTGCAGGAGCAGTAGCATCCTTCGTATCAGGCGTTACCGAGCCTCTGGAATTCTCCTTCATGTTCCTGGCTCCCGGACTGTACCTTGTACACGCCGTTCTGACCGGTATTTCCGTAGCAGTAGCAGCCGCATTCCACTGGACCGCAGGCTTCTGCTTCAGCGCAGGCGTAACGGACTTCATCTTCAGCTGCAGGCTTCCAATGGCCAACCAGCCATTTATGCTGTTAGTACAGGGTGTTGTATTCGCAGTTATCTACTACGTAGTATTCCGCGCCGTCATCACCAAATTCGACCTTCCAACACCAGGACGTGAGAAAGAAGATTTAGACGCAGAAATGACAGCCGTATTAGCAAACGACGATTTCACCAAGGTAGCAGCCATTATATTAGAAGGATTAGGCGGCAAAGGAAATGTAGTAACATTAGACAACTGCATTACAAGGCTGAGATTAGAGATAAAAGACTACACATTAGTAGACGAGAAAAAGATAAAATCCGCAGGCGTAGCCGGAGTCATGAGGCCCAGCAAGACATCTGTACAGGTAATAGTAGGAACCAAAGTACAGTTTGTAGCAGACGAAATGCAAAAAATGCTATAGCAATGAGCCGGGCAAAAAGCCGGACAAAAAACCAGGGGGGAAGAATGCATTATCTCTTCCCCCCTGGTTTTTTATCCGGCTTTTTATGGGGCGAACGCCCCACAGCCCTGGGAACGCCGAGGCGTTTCCAGGGCTGCCGCCCGGCGGATCCGCTCCCTCCCATACCTAATTCCGCCCCCAAGCGTCCCTGGCCCCCGGCCAGGCAGCCCACCCCATTCCACCCCACCCCTCATCCACCCCCATAAAATAATTATCACCCCACCCAACCCCCGTCCCCTCTTGTCCCCCCACCCAAAATATGCTATCCTATAACTCAGAGCACTATCACCTACCCCCCCCCCCCCCCCCCCTTCCCCCCCCCC